>Ga0265780_10000014_pt1 | contig 483224 bp, 387 predicted proteins | sample P1T30metagenome_FD_192432 | JGI IMG/M metagenome (GOLD analysis project Ga0265780, IMG submission 192432) | Plant litter microbial communities from East Loma Ridge, Irvine, California - P1 T30 | ecosystem: Environmental > Terrestrial > Plant litter > Unclassified | place: USA: California...
TTTCAATCTCACTAACAATCTGAAGTTTTAGTGACATACTGTAATCTCGTTGACTACGCTTTACATAATTTATTTGATCTTCCATAACGATGGCTTTTTGTGTATCGCTATTTCAGGACTAGACATTATATATTATATTTAAGAGGTTGCCTAAAAAGGCAGCCTCTTTTTTTTGTCTCACAATATGCCATTCTTCTTTCTTAATGATGAGAAAATTGGAGTACATTTTTTACCTAAACATACACAGGTTTTAAAAACCTTAGGTTTGGAAATTTGAAGGTAATTTTCTAATAATTTAATTTTTAAGTTAGATTTCAAAAACTATCTTTGTAGATCATTAAAAAAAAAACATCATGATAGTCTGGATTTTATTTTTATTAGCCGTAGTTTTTATTCTTGCTTTAGACTTAGGAGTTTTTAATAAAACACCTCACATTATTAGCACAAAAGAAGCAAGTAAATGGACACTGATCTGGGTTACACTTTCTTTTCTTTTTTCTGGCGTAATTTACTGGCTGTATACTACGGTTTATATTGCAAATCCTGACCAACTAAAACCAGCCGTGGCTTCTATGAAGTTCATTACCGGTTACCTGATCGAACTTTCTTTGAGTGTTGACAATATCTTTGTTATCGCTATTATCTTCGCTTCTTTCAAAATACCTCAAAAATACCAGCACCGTGTTTTATTCTGGGGGATTTTAGGAGCCGTAATTTTCCGCGGATTGATGATTTTCTTTGGAGTAATGCTAATCAATAAATTTGCCTGGACCACTTATGTATTTGGACTTTTCCTTCTTTTTACAGCTATAAAAATGTTATTCTCCGGAGAAGATGATGATTTTCATCCAAAAGATTCTTTTGTATACAAAACCTTAGGAAAAATTATTCCGATTACTTCTGACATGGACGGAGAGAAATTTTTCATATCTACGAAAACAGCCAAAAGAGCAGCAACACCGTTATTTGTTGCTTTGATTGTTATTGAAGTTATGGACGTTTTATTTGCAGTAGATAGTGTTCCTGCTATTTTAGCAATTACATCAGACCCGTTTTTGGTTTTCAGTTCAAATATTTTTGCTATACTTGGCTTGCGTTCTATGTATTTTTTCCTGGCAAATATGCTGGCAAAATTCAGTTATCTGGAGTACAGTCTGGTGGCAATTTTAGCCTTTGTAGGTTTAAAAATGCTGCTTCACGAATGGATTCACGTTCCGGAATGGGCTTCTTTAGGTTTCATCGCACTTTCGCTTTTAGTGGGTATTTTGGTTTCTCTTAAATTCGGAAAAGAAAAAGAACTTACAGATTTAGATCTTGATTAAGTTCCAGACCTATATTCATAAAAAAAAAGGAAATCTTACGATTTCCTTTTTTTATTTACTCCAAAGATTAGTTTAATTTTTTAACGTTGCTATCGTCGATATTATACTTTTTGATCACTTCATTGTAATCTGAGTAATCAGGTTTACTTGCTGATTTACCAGTTGTCGAAAAAGAACCCGGAACAATTACAATTCTAAAAGTTTGACCATTTAAGAATTCAGGTGTTAAAGCTATATCATAATTTGCATCTGCATAGATTGAAAAATCTTCTCTGCTGAAGTCAAAATCATAATCAAGCTCACCTCTAGCATTATATATAGTACGTGGAATTTGTTGCCAAATTGGAGTAGTTGGATTAATAGTTCCACTCAATCTGTAGATCAAAACAACATCAGAATCAAAAATTACTGGATTTAATTTTTGACTAATAGTGTAATTATTAGCTGCAGTAAAATTCACATTTGAAATTTCAAAAACTTCTGCAACTGGCCCTTCTGGTCCTTGTGGCCCCTGTGGTCCTTCTGGTCCTTCGCAGCTTGAAAATGCAACCAGCCCTATAACTGCGAAAAGTGTAAGTATCTTTTTCATAATAATTTTTTTTAAGATTATACATAAAGATATCCCAAAAATCAAACCAAAAAAAGTTTTTTGGACACTTCCATCATAAAAGTTTTACGATTTTTTTGCAACTTGCTGGTTTTTAAGTAATATTTTACTAAAAAATAATACATGATAGGGTAATGAATTTTCCCAATAGTCCCAGGTATGTGCTCCAGGTCGTTCGGTATAATCGTGCTCTACCTTATTATATACTAATCTTCGGTGCAATTCTCTGTTAGGCTCGATTAAAAAATCGTCTACACCGCAATCTATAATTAGCGGGAGTTTATTTGCTTTTATTTTATCTAACATTCCCATTACGGCATATTGCGCATACATTTCTGAGTTGTCGCTTTTATCTCCAAAAACAGGCTGCATTAATTTAACTACCTGAGCCGAAGATTCTCTGTTGAGCATGGTACTCATATCAACCGCACCACTCATACTACCGGCAGCACAATACAGTTCAGGATGTTTGGCAGAAAGATACAAGGCTCCATGTCCCCCCATAGAAAGTCCGGTTATTACTCTGCCGGTTCTGTTGCTAATGGTTTTGTACTTTTTATCTACTGTTTCAATAACTTCTTTTGTAATAAAAGTTTCAAACTGACTTTCTTTATTTACCGGACTGTCTAAATAGAAACTAAAAGTTTCTCCTTCTGGCATCACAATGATAATATTGTATTGGTCTGCTAAATTTTGAACCAGTTTTTTGTTGGGCGTATTTTTTAGCCAATCGCCAAAATGTCCATACGCACCATGCAATAAATACATAACCGGAAATGCCGATTTAGTCTTTGCATAAGAATTGGGCAACACAACCGCCGCTTTGTAGGTTTTACTCATGGCTGTGCTTGCAATTTGTAACGTGTCTACTTTTGCGGCATAACTCATTGAGCTCATGCATAAAAGAACTGCGAATACTAAAATTTTAATGTTTTTCATATTTCAATTTTTCTGATTAGGGATTGTAAATATACCCTTTTCTGAATAAATCATATGAAAAATCTCACTGCATTATACCTAAAAATGTTTGCGCAAATTGCATCAATTAGAGCGTATTGCTTCTTTAAAATTGATAAAATTCCAATACGCCAATTGCAAATTCAAATAGAATAAGAATTAGGCACCTTAAATTTAGATATAAAAAAAAGCCCTGTCTTTCGACAAGGCTTTTTAGCTAATAATGATTTTGTGTTCGTGGCGGTATTGCGAGGCGCTTTTACCAGTATATTGTTTAAAGGATTTACTAAAATGACTGAAGTTATTAAATCCGCTTTCGTAACAAACTTCGTTGATACTCATTGGCTTTTCTGCCAATAATTTTGATGCGTGCACCAAACGATATTCGTTGACAAACTCTGTAAAAGTTTTATTGGAGATTTTTTTAAAGTAACGGCAAAAAGAGGGCGTTGTCATGCTCACCAAACTCGAAACTTCGTCGATAGCGATCGATTCCTGAAAATGGTCTTTTACAAAATTAAAAACCACATTCATTCGGTCATTATCCTGCGTTTGCAATTCTAATGAAAAACCATCGGCATTCAAAACGGTATAATCTTCAGAGGAGTCTAATTCGTCTAAAATAGTCAAAAGGGTAAGCAAACGTTCAAACGGAAGCTGGTTCTCCATCATTTCGATTTTCTTTCCAATTTGTTTTTTCGTTTCTCCTCCAAAAGCGATTCCTCCTTTAGCCTGACTAAAAAGATTTTGAACTTTTCTCATTTCGGGAGCAACGAAAAAATCATTGCCCAAAAATTCAGGTTTAATATGGATAACAGTTTCATTGGTGTTTCCTGTTAGTTCATTCGTAAAACCACAATGTGGCAAATTAGAACCTATTAATATCAAACTTCCGTTAGTGTAATAAGAAACGTGGCTTCCTATTTGTCTCTTGCCTGCCCCACCGTTAATATAGACCAACTCAATTTCTGGATGATAGTGCCATAAATGAGCCTTACTATTGGTCTTTTCGGCATGTTTGGTGTAGGTAAAAGAACTTCCGTACGAGTTAGATATCACTTCAAGAGCTGGGGCAATTGTTTTCATGATAAAATCTTTAAAAAATAATAGCAAATTTAACAAAAACGCCTAATATAATTTAAAAATTAACCTATAACGGTTTCGTAAATAAGAATTATGCATCAAAAACGGCAACAATATGCCTACAAAAATATTCAAATTCAGCAATTTTTTAAACTACCCGTAATTTTATCGATGATTTTTTTTGATTATCATATTTTATGCATGCTTTTTATTTAAATACACTATTTTTTGTAGGAATATATGAAGTTTAAGAAAATAGCACGAAATTGCAAATGATTGAAAAATAACAGCTGAATTAACAAAATTACCTAAAAATATTCAAATTTTAACCTATAACGGTTTCGTAAATGTGAATATAGCATATAAATTGGAAAATACAGTTGTGATAAAAAAGCGATTGCCGGAGTAATTTAGCATCAGAAAATTAGAACAAATAATTTAAAACTAAGAGCTATGAAAAAGATTCTAAAATTAAGTTTAGTGTGTGCAGTACTATTAACAGGAATGAGCACTTATGCAATTGACGGAAATGACAATGGAAACCAAGACTTTAACCTTCATGTATTAAAAGCTAACGGAAAGGTTATTACGTTTGCTCTTAATCAGGTTCAGAAAGCTAGTTTAAGTATATATGACAAAAGCGGAACTTTAATTTATTCTGAAAATGCTTCAGGTAAAGAAGGAATTTTAAGAACTTTTAGTTTAGAAGAATTTCCGGAAGGAACTTACTTCTTAGAAGTTGAAGACAATGTGAAAAAAGTTAGACACGAAATCAAAATCACTGATGATGCTTCTGTATTATCAAACAAAGCGGTTTCATCTGCATATAAAGCAAATACAGTTGCTAAAAGTACAAGCGTAGTAGTACGCTAAAAAAGTTTATACTTCTCATAAAGTATAAAAATGAGGTTAGATAGTTAGTAAAGTTAAAAACTTGATTGTTTTAAAACAGCTCTTTGTGGTTATTGAGCTGTTTTTTTTTGCTTTCAACTTAACTGTAAAAGATCGAAAAGTTTTAAACGAAGGTTCGCAAAGTATGTTTTACGTTGCGAACCTTTGTTTTTTTGTCTGTGGAAAAATAGCAGGGTAGCAGCTGAATTTGTAATCCAAAGTTAGATAATCGTAAATTCAAAATTAAGCCAAAACGTTGAAAAATAATAACCAAATTAACAAAAACGATAAATATAATTCAAATTTTAACCTATAACGGTTTCGTAAATGAGAATATAGCATCGAAATTGGAGAATGGAGTTGTGAAAAAACATTCACATTGTAAGTAATTTAGCATCAGAGAATTAAAGCTATTAATCTAAAAAACAAATGTCATGAAAAAGATTGTAAAATTAAGTTTAGTATGTGCGGTACTTTTTTCAGGAATGAGTACTTACGCGATTGACGGGAATGAAGATTTTAATCTTCATGTATTGAAAGCTAATGGAAAGCTAATAACATTTGCCCTTAATAAGGTGCACAAAGCAAGCCTGGCTATTTACGATAAAGATGGTATTTTAATCTACTCTGAAAATGCTTCAGGTAAAGAAGGTATTTTAAGAACTTTTAGTTTAGAGGAATTTCCAGAAGGAACTTACTTTTTAGAAGTTGAAGACAGCGTAAAAAAAGTAAGACACGAAATTACAATTACAGATGATGCAAGTTCATTATCCAGAAAAGCAATTTCATCTGTTTACAAAACAGGTTTTGCTGCTAAAGATTCAGGTGTAGCAGCACGCTAAAAATTATACTTTATACAGTATAAAAAGGTTAGACAGTTTAGTAAAAAATTTACGTTAGAAACAGCTCATTTTGTCGTTATTGGGCTGTTTTTTTTGTGCTTATATTTCTGAAATTGATGCTTTCAAATTTCTTTTGAAAAGCTATTCTTATAAATCGTAAAAAGTTGATTTATACACTATTAAAATAAATCAATTTAAAACATCCAGATTAGATGTAATTACGTACATAGTTCAGACAAAACGTCGAAAGTTCTTTAATTCAACAATTTAGCTGTTAAAAAAAGCATCTTTTTTGCATTAAATTAAATTTCAATTTGTAGTTTTGAATGTTCCACAGTAGTAATAAACAATTAAAAAAAACATGACAAATTTTACCAAAATGGGCCTAGTTGTTGCCGTCTTTTTAACAACAATCTTTACGTATGCAATTGATAAAAAAGGTGATTATATTTTGAATATAAAAACCGGAAATGGAAAGGTAGTTAGTTTTACTATCGACACCGTTGAAAAATCAATTTTTACTATCTACAGTGAAAATAATAATTTGGTGTACAGTGGCGAAGCTGCTGCAAACCAATTAGAAATTTCAAAAACAATTAGTTTAGAAGGATTACCAGCCGGAACTTATGTTTTAGAAGTAAAAGAAAACGGAAAAATTGCAAAACATGAAATTACGGTTTCTGCTAAAAAAATTAAAACTGTTAAGTTAGACGAGACTGTAAACGAAAGTCCTTCGTTTCGTCGTTAATTGTTTTTTGCTTTAAAATTGAAAAGCATCAGCCGCGGCTGATGCTTTTTTGTTTTATAACCGTTATGAAATCTTAACAGTATGCACCATAATACTATAAGGCACATAAACCATTGACTACGATAAAACGATAGTACACTTCGCGGAGCCGCCAAAATCAAAGCGGGAAGCTCAAATCGTCAATAGATAACAAAAATCTAATACAGTTATTTTTTCCCTTTACAACTTTATTATCTTTTTATTAATTAATTTACCGTCTATTTGAATTTTAGCAAAATAAGTTCCTATGATTAAATTAGAAATATTGATTTCACTACTATTTGACGTACTAATAACTAATCTTCCATTTAAATCAAATACTTCAATATTTTCTACTTTTTCATTATTGAAGGTAATGATTTTAACGAAATCTGAGGAGGGATTAGGATAAATTGTCAATTTAGAATCCTTTGTAATAAATTCTGTATTCAGATTATTACTATACTTCCAAAGTTTGCCATCCTTAGAATAATATAAGTAGTTATTAAATTCAAAAGGCAGGCGCACATTATCCAGATTACTGATGTTTTTTAAAGTATTCATATTCAAATCATAAACCCAACCTTTTCGATTGCTATCCTTATCTCTACCTGCTTGAATAAAATATTGATTTTCATTGAATTTCATAATTGAAGTTAGATAAATACTTAGAGGTACCACCGTATCAATCAGTTCATTTGCTGCGGCCAATTCTCCCATATTAGAACTGGTATTATCAGTTAAATTAAATGATACCAACTCTGTTCCTGCATTTACATTGGAAGAGGTAAAGACTAACGAATTACCTATCTTGGTTAGATTTGAAGCCAAAAAATATTTATCAATTTTTCTTTCATACACCGATAAAATTGTATTATTTGATGTATCAAACTTGAGCAAGCTAACGCTCCCACTATAATTGTTAAATGTTTTTTGAGTGACAAACATTAAGTACAAATTATTATCTACCACAATAATATCATCATGATAAATCAATCCTCCAAATAACGGATTTCTTACAGTTGCAACATTTTTGGTGTTTTCAGCTGTTCCATCTGTTTCATATAGAAAATATCTACTTGTAAAATAAAGTTTATTGTTATGTGTTATAAACTGAGTTAAAAAACTACTACCTCCTGAACCACCGACCATGCCTGATCCATTACCATCCATCTCTTCAGTTATTGGAAATGTCCCATCAGGGGTTCCGTTACTCCTCCATACTCTTGAATTGCTTGTGCCGGCAGGTTGAATTGCGAAAACAAATACATCATTACACTGACCTTCAAAAGAAGGTTCATTCCAAACCGATAAAATTTCTTTAACTAATAACGTCCCTCCATTTGTTCCATCGGTTTTCCAAACCTCCAGCTTATCATCTTCTTTTTTAATTAAAAAATAAATAACGTTTCCCACTACGGTTAGATTTGTTACTCTTCCGTTAAGAAAATCTGTAACTTTTTCTGTGCCTTTATCAGATCCATCTGTCTTCCATATTTCTCCTGCAGAATTTTCATCAGCTGCTATAAAATAAAAAATACCATTTAAGAAAGCAGATCCCGCTTTTATAGTCGAAATATTATCAGTTCGATTATGCGTATCTTTGAATAATACAGTAGTTCCAGTAGTTCCATCACTTTGCCATAATGCTCTTCCATTATTTATATCATACCCTTCAAAGTAAAATTTTCCATCAATTTTTTTAAAGGACTGAGGAGCACCGGGAGAAAAATCATAAATAATTTGCTGTGCAATGATTTTTGGAATAAAAAAAGCAAAAAGAAATAATAGTAGTTTTGTTTTCATCAAGTAGTTTTAGATTTTATTAATAGCTCAATCAATATTGTAATATTAACAGTAAATATTGAAATAAAAAAATAAGAAATAAAAAAAGCACTAGCTAAACTATTTAGCTAATGCTTTTATCACTTAAAACCAGAAATCCTACATATTCCTTCTATACTGCCCGCCCACTTCAAACAAAGCCGAAGTAATCTGTCCCAAAGAGCAAACTTTAGTAGCTTCCATTAAATGGTCGAATAAATTTTCGTTTTTAATGGCGGCTTCTTGTAGCTTGTTTAAGTGCTCGTTTACTTTTGCTTCGTGAAACTGGTGCAAATTATCCAGCATCGTAATCTGATATTGTTTTTCTTCTTCGGTGGCCCGAATTACTTCTGCCGGAATTACCGTTGGAGAACCTTTTGAACTCAAAAATGTATTTACACCCACAATTGGGAAATCTCCGTTGTGTTTTAAGGTTTCGTAATACAAACTTTCTTCCTGAATTTTAGAACGTTGGTACATGGTTTCCATAGCACCAAGGACTCCGCCACGTTCTGTGATTCGGTCGAATTCCTGTAGAACGGCTGCTTCTACCAAATCGGTTAATTCTTCGATGATAAACGATCCCTGAATTGGGTTTTCGTTTTTCGCCAAACCTAATTCCTTATTAATAATCAACTGAATCGCCATCGCTCTACGTACAGATTCTTCTGTTGGTGTTGTAATGGCTTCATCATACGCATTGGTGTGCAATGAATTACAGTTGTCGTAAATTGCATATAAAGCCTGCAAAGTCGTTCTAATATCATTAAAATCAATTTCCTGCGCGTGCAACGAACGTCCGGAAGTCTGAATATGATATTTCAGCATTTGCGCTCTTTCGTTGGCTCCGTATTTGTTTTTCATGGCTTTCGCCCAAATTTTACGAGCCACACGACCAATTACCGAATATTCAGGATCTACTCCATTCGAGAAGAAGAACGATAAATTCGGTCCAAAATCGTTGATGCTCATTCCGCGGCTCAAATAATATTCCACGTAAGTGAAACCATTAGAAAGTGTAAAAGCCAATTGTGTAATTGGGTTTGCTCCCGCCTCTGCAATATGATATCCTGAAATAGAAACCGAATAAAAATTACGAACGTTTTTGGTAATAAAATATTCCTGAACGTCACCCATTAATCTCAGTGCAAATTCGGTTGAAAAAATACAGGTATTTTGCGCCTGATCTTCTTTTAAAATATCGGCCTGAACTGTACCACGAACTTGTGATAATGTTTTTACTTTTATTTCATTGTAAACTTCCAAAGGTAAAACCTGATCTCCGGTAACGCCCAAAAGCATTAATCCTAAACCATTGTTTCCTTCGGGTAAATCGCCTTGGTATTTTGGGCGTTCTAACCCGCTTTGTTTATATATTTTGTTGATTTTTTCCTCAACCTCTTTTTCTAAATCGTTCTCCTTAATATAATACTCACATTGCTGATCGATTGCGGCATTCATAAAAAAGCCCAACAACATTGGCGCAGGCCCGTTTATGGTCATACTTACTGATGTCAAGGCATGAACCAGATCAAAACCTGAATACAGTTTTTTAGCATCATCCAAACAACAAATAGAAACTCCGGCATTTCCAATTTTCCCGTAAATATCCGGTCGAATATCCGGATCGTTTCCGTATAACGTTACACTGTCAAAAGCAGTCGAAAGTCGTTTTGCAGGTAATCCTGCACTTACGTAATGAAAACGTTTATTGGTTCTTTCCGGTCCGCCCTCGCCTGCAAACATTCTCGACGGATCTTCGCCTTCACGTTTAAACGGATATAATCCTGAAGCAAACGGAAATTCACCCGGAACATTTTCCTGTAAACTCCAACGCAAAATATCACCCCAGGCTTCATATTTTGGCAATGCAATTTTAGGAATTTGCAAGTGTGATAAACTCTCAGTATGTGTTGCGATTTTAATTTCTTTATCACGCACTTTAAACGAGTAAACCGGGTTTTTGTATTTGTTTACTTTTTCATCCCAATTCAGGATAATTTCCCAATTGTATGGATCTAAGTCCATTTTTACTTTATCGAATTGATTGAGTAAAAGATTTAAAAAGATTCTGTTTTCGTCGAGTCCTTCGGCTGCGCTCAGGATGACAGTTGAATCATCGATTCCTGCTTTATTGATTTGTGGAATTTTTCCTGAAACAGATTCTATCGTTTTAAAGATTCCGTATAACTTCTGTGCTACTTTTTGCTGAGAAAGCGCGATTTCATCATAACTTCTGTTGTTCTCGGCAATTTCAGATAAATAACGCGTTCTGTGTGGCGGAATCACGAAGATTTTCTCGCTCATTTCCTTGGTGATCTCAAAAGTAGATTTCAGTTCAGAGTCGGTTTTCTCCACCACTTTATCCATGATCGCTTTGTACAGCGTGTTCATTCCCGGATCGTTAAACTGAGAAGCAATCGTTCCGAAAACTGGCATTTCATCCGGATTTTTATCCCACAAATTATGGTTTCTCTGATATTGTTTCTTAACGTCACGAATGGCGTCTAAAGCACCGCGTTTATCAAATTTATTCAAGGCCACTAAATCAGCAAAATCAAGCATGTCGATTTTTTCTAATTGTGTGGCGGCACCAAATTCCGGCGTCATTACATATAAGGATACATCAGAGTGATCCATAATCTCAGTATCAGACTGTCCGATTCCGGACGTTTCCAAAATAATCAAATCGTATTTTGCTGCTTTTAGAACCTGAATCGCTTCGGCTACGTATTTAGATAATGCCAAATTTGACTGACGTGTCGCCAGCGAACGCATATAAACTCGTGGATTATTTATGGCATTCATTCTAATTCTGTCTCCTAATAAAGCGCCTCCTGTTTTCCTTTTGGATGGATCGACAGAAATTAACCCAATTGTTTTTTCAGGAAAATCAATTAAAAAACGACGAACCAATTCATCAACCAAAGATGATTTTCCGGCTCCGCCCGTTCCGGTAATTCCCAAAACAGGAATTTTCGAGTCGGTATTATTTTGGTGAATTTGATCAAAAACCGGTTTTGCGATTTCAGGAAAATTTTCTGCTGCCGAAATCAAACGGGCAATAGCAGTTGGTGTTTTATTTTCAATATGATCGATTTCTCCGTTTAGTTTATCTCCAATAGGATAATCAGAACGTTCAACCAAATCATTGATCATTCCCTGCAAGCCCAAAGAACGGCCATCATCCGGAGAATAAATTCTGGTAATACCATATTCATGTAGTTCGGCGATTTCGCTTGGAAGGATTACGCCGCCGCCTCCGCCAAAAATCTTAATGTGCCCTGCTCCTTTTTCATGAAGCAAATCATACATATATTTAAAGTATTCATTGTGTCCGCCCTGATAAGATGTCATCGCTATTGCATTGGCATCTTCCTGAATAGCGGTATTGACCACTTCCTCAACGCTTCTATCATGCCCTAAGTGTATTACTTCGACTCCTGTCGACTGAATAATACGGCGCATTATGTTAATGGCTGCATCATGTCCGTCAAAAAGCGAAGCAGCTGTGACAATTCTTACTTTATTTTTAGGAATATAAGGTATTTGTTGTTCCATTTTATGAATATGATAATTTTAAGGGAGCAATTTACAAAATATTTTAATATTTGTTGATACCCAAGCAGGTAGTTTTCAAAAAAAATATCGTTGTAGTTTTCGCTGCAAAATGGCTATTTATAAAACTTCATTTCAGACTTTATAAAACTTCCACGTGGCAATTTTGATAAATCAATATTTAATAAAGCAACTCATTCTTAACATGTTAAAGTAATTTAGCAATGTAGAAAAGGCCCCAGATTTTTACCCAAAAAACTTTAAATCTAAGTATAACGTAAAAATTTTAATGAAAATGAAAACAAATTATCCACTTAGCATTCTTTTAGCTTTAAGCTTTACAATTGTTTCGTTTGGAAAAAATGAAAACAATGATTTTAAAGACTCCAACTTTAAAAGCTCGACGTACAATTTCACCAATTCTGATACAAAAGTGGACAGTGAAGTTTTAACTGATTTTTTTAATCGTTATTCTGATTTAAAAAAATATCAAAAAGAAGTTGTAGCGCTTTACAAAAACAGATCATACGGACCTCTTTGGTATGATAATGACAAAATCAATGAGTTTGGTAAAACGCTGTATGCAAAATTAAATTCTACCGATCAGGAAGGTTTAATATTTGATCTTCCTTACAAAGAAGAAATTGACAAAATTTTTGATAAAAAAGCAAAAGACAAACCCTCTAAAGCAGATGCTGACATGCTTTTGAGTGCCGCTTATATTATATACATGAATCGTGTTTATGTAGGGCTTGATGCCGAAACTGCTAAGAAAACCGGATGGATGCTTCCTAAAAAACAACTTTCCTACGATACATTATTAGATTCTTTAATGACGCAACCCGCCTTATTAGAAAAAAATGATGAACTGTTGTTTTCTCAATACTTTAAACTTCAGGAAGTTTTAAAACATTACAGAGAAATAGAAAAATCTGGTGTTTGGAAACCAATTGTTGCCGAATCTCCTTATAAAGATTTAAGACCAGATGCCAATACACCTACAATTGGACAGGTTAGAACAAGACTTTATATTATGGGCGATTTAGAGCATGACTCTAAAAGCAACTTTTATGACCGCGAATTGATGGATGGTGTAATGAAATACAAACTTAGAAATGGGTTTAAACCCAACTACATTCTTTCTGAAGATCATATTAAAGAAATGAACATTCCGTTGGCAGATAAAATTAATACTTTGATGATTAACATGGAACGTTGTCGTTGGATTTCTCCAAAAATGGAAAAAGACAGTGAATATATCATCGTAAATGTGCCTTCGTTTGAATTGGTATATGTGAAAAACGGAAAACCAGAGTTGGTTTCAAAAGTATTTGTTGGATCGTCTTTAACCAAAACAACTATTTTTAACGGTAATATAGACAAGGTAGTTTTTAGCCCTTACTGGACAGTACCTCAAAGTATTGTAGAAAACGAATTGAAATTGAAAATGGCTGCTGATAAAAATTATTTAGCAGATCATAATATGGAAATGGTAAATGGGATGGTAAGACAAAAACCAGGTCCTGAAAACTCTTTGGGATTGGTGAAATTTATTTTCCCAAATCCGGAAGACATTTATATGCACGATACACCTGCAAAAACTTTATTTGATTTTGAAAAAAGAACGTTTAGCCACGGTTGTATTAATGTTAAAAAAGCAAAAGAATTGGCTATTGCCATGTTGAAAGATTATCCGGAATGGACCACTGCGAAAATCAACAAAGCAATGGACGGTAGCGCAGAGACTACTTTTAAGCTTCCTAAAAAAGTTCCAATTTACATTACGTATTTTACTTCATGGGTACATGATTCCGGAGAAATTAGCTTTTATCAGGATGTATATGAAAGAGATAGCGAATTAAATAACTTTTTATTCCCAACAGAATCAGTAGCCTCTAATTAAATAATTGGCTTTTAAAAAATAAATCGGAAACCCTTATCTGGGTTTTCGGTTTTTTTTATTGTAAAATCGACCTTAAAATATCAATTTTTAAACTTTTACATCCATAAATAAATCCAACAATACCAGATCTTTGCAAAAAAATACTCCACTATTTATTATTTAAAAAATTTCATTATGAAAACAAATAATACAGAAGGACTTACACCATTTGAAATAAATGTGCTGGTACAGCAAGGCGGAAGATTCGTTATTTTTCCGAATACTATTTCAAAACTGCTTAAAAAATTTAAAGGCTCAAACATCTACTTTGTTCGTCCGGAAGAAAATACGTTTAAATATGCCTTAAAACATTTTTTTAGAAATTTGTCTGTCGGCTGGAGCATTTTTCCATTGGGTCCCATTTATGTTGTAAAATCATTTTATTATTTAATTAAAGGCGGCAAAGATTATACAAACACTATTTTGGAGGAGATGAACCAAAGCAACCCTGTTTATAACTGATATACGAAAGGGATCGTTTAAATTTGTCTTTAAACAACATTTTAAAAACGTATTAGTACCATAGTTGTGATTAATTACGAAGAGATTTGTTTAATTTTTTTTATAAAACACAAATCTTTTAATTCAATCACATGAAAAAACACATTTTACTTTTTGGTTTTGCAGCACTTTTTTTATCATCGTGCAATAAAAAATCGGAAACTGCTGAAACTTCGTCAACAACGGAGGCGATTGCACATCCTAAAGCTCCAAAGGCACAGGGTGCACCTCGTATTTTGTTTATAGGTAACAGCCACACCGAATATTTTGTTAGTGCTCCTACTTTATTTGCAGAATTTTGCAAAGCAAATAGTCAGCTTATGAATGTCGATCAAATGGTGACAATGGGTGTTTCTATCGACAAAATTTATGCAGATCACAAAGTAGAGGCCGAACAAAATTTTGCAAAAAAAGATGCCGATGGCAACTATTACGATTATGTAGTAATTCAGGAATCGACTCCGGTTGCTCTTGCAGAACCGGAGAAATATGAAGCCAACGTAAAAATGATTACAGAAAAAATACGCAAAAATAGTCCCGACGTGGCGATTTATATTTATGAAGGAATGTCTCCGTTAGCTTTTACAGATCCGGAATACAAGGATTATTTTAATGAATTACGTAAAAACACAGTGGCAGTTACAAAGGAAACAAAGAACTCAGGAATGCTAAGAGTTGGAGACGCTATTAATGATGCCTATAATGGCAAAAATGGTTACAAATATTTAGTAGCCAATAAGGACAATCTTCGCTTTGGAGAAAACACACTGCATCTTTTAAACGATGGTGGTTTTATGCAGGCAGTTTTATTATATGCTACTATTTTCGATAAAAAGCCTACGCTTCCAAAAGAACTTACTTTAAGTACAGGAACAGACGACAATGACGAAATGAAAAAACAGGAAGTTTCTAAAACTATCAGTAATGTAAAAGCCTTAGAAGAAATTGCTTTTAGCAATCGCTAAACTTAATACCAAAATTTTTAAAAATCATCTTATAAATTTATAAGATGATTTTTATTTTAAATCAAAAAGATGAAAATTGAAAACAAGCTGTACGGTGGCTTTATAGTATCAAATAATGTATTAAAAGGGATTAGGATATTATATAGTTTTAGAGAAGAAAGTAAAATTCCACAATTGAATGGCTGGAATGTTCTATCGAAAGATGATGATCAGGAATACATTCAAGAGGTTACTAACTTTACAATTTTGAATGCTGAATCCATGTACAAAATAGCTCCGGTACTTTTAGAGTTATTTGATGCTCCTTATGGAACAGACCTCTTCTGGAAATATGAGGAGGACTTTCATATAGGCTTTTATGACTTAATAAATGAATGCGATACGGATATTGAGCAAATTTTAAAAAATAATATTATTTAATAAAGAGCAAATTGTGCTTAATACATTTAGGAAATAGTAATATCTTTCAGTCCTTAACTTAGTTTACGATGCAAGACGATTACTATCAACCTAAAAAAAGCTGGTGGGACAGAAACTGGAAATGGTTTGTTCCGACAGGATGTTTAAGCATTATTGTATTTTTTGTAGCGCTTATTGGTGCCCTTTTTCTTGGTGTAGGTTCCTTAATGACAAACTCAGATGCATACAAAGAATCAATCGCTGCTGCTGAACGCAACAAAATAGTAATTAATAAATTGGGAACTCCGCTTGAAAATGACGGAATGGTTTCCGGCAGCATTAACACAACTAACGATACAGGAAATTGTGATTTAGAGATCCCGATAAAAGGTCCGAAAGGAAAGGGCGTTTTATTTGTTGTTGCAACTAAAAATGGAAAATGGAAATACTCTAAAATGTCTGTTTATATTGAAAAGACCAATGAAGAAGTAGATTTGCTGCAGCAATAACAAATCTCAAAATAATATTTGTACAATGAAATATTTTTTTCTTTTATGTTTTGCGTTTTTCCAAACTAACTTTTCGTTTGCTCAGTCTTCCCAAAATTATCAGGCTTTTACGACCAGGATTGCATCATTTTCTCAACCCTCGAGAGTATTAAACCAACACATTGATGCAGAAGGAAATGGTTCTGTTGAATTTACAAATGCAAAAAAACAGGTTTTACGTTTTCGTGTTGCTAAAAATAAGTTACAGATCTTACACGGCGGAATCTCTTTTCAATTGTTTACTTATAGCAAAAATCATCTTCAAAAGTTACAAACATTTGATAGTGGAGGCAACTTAGCAGGCGAAAAAGAATCTAATAATGAAGCTACAGTAGTTTTTATTATTGAAAAACCACATTTATACCTAAAGAAAAAGAAACTAATTGATGTTGCTGAGGGAAACCTTAACCTGCCCGATGACAGCAAAGAAAAAATGATCAGAGTACAATGTTACGATGACCATAATACTCTAATAAAAGACAAAGAACCTTATATTTCCAGCAAAACCTACTGGAATTACAATGTGAGAATGTATTGGCCTTGATACGAAAAGGCAAGAAGATGCTCAGATTCTTAGTTTTACCTGATCATCAAAAAAAACTTAAGAGCTCTGACAGTCTACTCCCGCACCTTAAAACCATTAATTGTTAATTATAAAACAAATTGTTACCGCTCCTGAAATAAAATTGTGGCTTTGTTTTTGAATAAGTAGTATTTTTGAAACTTAAATAAAACCCATAATGAAAAAGATTTTATTATTAGCTGTAACATTCTCGCTTACTTCTTGTGCACAAGTACAACAAACATTAAATCAATTACCCCAAATATCATCTCAATTTCCGGGAGTTGGCGGTGTTGACATTGCCTCTGGTTTAAAGGAAGCTCTTAATAAAGGAATTACCCAACAGGTTAGTAAACTAACAGCTGTTGACGGTTTTTATAAAAACGAAGCGGTAAAAATTTTAATGCCTGCAGAATTACAAAAAGTAGATGCCACTTTGCGTAAGGTAGGTCTTGGCTCGCTGGCCGATGAAGGAATTAAAGTACTCAACAGAGCTGCGGAAGATGCGGTAAAAGAAGCCACTCCCATTTTTGTTTCGGCTGTTAAAAACATGTCGTTTACAGACGCTAAAAATATTTTATTAGGAAACGACAGTGCTGCTACGAGTTACTTACAAGGAAGCACCACTACGGCTTTATACGGAAAATTTAATCCGGTAATAAAAAGTTCTTTTGAAAAAGTAGGTGCCGATGTGGTATGGACAAAAATTATCAATAAATACAATACCATTCCGCTGGTTAAAAAAGTGAATCCTGATTTGACCGATTATACTACAACTCAGGCTTTGGCAGGTGTTTTTAAAATGATTGCTGTTGAAGAAAAAGAAATTCGCAACAACATCAACGAAAGAACTACTCCTTTATTGAGAAGTGTTTTTGCCATGCAGGACAGAAAATAATTTCTTTTAGGTTACAGATGCAAAGCTCATAGCAAAAAGATTCAGAAATTCAATTAATCTATAATCTTGCGGACTTAACTTATCTTATCCTTCTTTGCTTTTCGTATTCAAAACAAAAAACTATAAACCGACCAAAATGCAAAAAATAACCATTCTGATTCATTGTAGAGACCAAAAAGGAATTATCGCTGCAGTGACCACTTTTATCGCAAAAGTCGAGGGAAACATCACTTACATCGATCAGCATGTTGATGTAGAGCAAAATGTTTTTTTTATGCGATTAGAATGCGAATTCACCAATCAAAATGTGAGTATTGAGGCTATAAAAGACGATTTTACTCAAACTATAGCGACCGATTTTAATATGTCGTGGGAACTTTACAATCAGGAACAAAAGCCACAAATGGCTTTGTTTGTATCTAAATATGATCATTGTCTGTTTGATATTTTAGGACGCTACAGCGCTGGTGAACTGAATGTTGAAATTCCGGTAATCATTAGTAATCATAATGATTTGCGTTCGATTGCAGAACGTTTTGATATTCCGTTTCATTGTGTTCCGTTTACTAAAGACAATAAGGAAGAAGGTGAAGCCAACAGATAGAATTGCTGAAAAAATACCAGATCAACTTTATCATTTTGGCGCGTTATATGCAAATTATCACCCCAAAACTGATTCAGCTTTACGAAAATAAAATCATTAATATCCACCATTCTTTTTTACCTGCTTTTCCTGGCGCAAAACCCTATCACTCGGCTTTTAAACGTGGTGTAAAAATTATTGGCGCAACAAGTCATTACGTAACGGAAGAGTTAGACGAAGGTCCAATTATCGAACAAGATATTACAAGGGTTTCCCATATCCATTCCATAGATGATTTTATCATGAAAGGACGCGATTTAGAACGTATTGTTTTGGCGAGAGCTATAAAATTGCATGCACAACGCAAAACAATGGTTTATAGTAATAAGACAGTTGTTTTTTCTTAGATGCTTAGTTATTAAGGTGCTAAGATTCTGAGTTGCTAAGTTGCTAAGTTGCTAAGTTTTTTGTTTTTAACTTAGTACAAAAAAAACGAGCTAAAGGTTTTAAGTTCTGAAGGAACAAAGGATATTATAGCGCTGCACTTCACAGTCCAGTTTAGATAAAGAATAAAAAAACAAACCCGCCAGATTTAAAAATCTGGCGGGTTTTTGTTTTAAAATTCGGTAAGAGTAAAATTAGCAACTTAGAGTCTTAGTTACTAATACCTCTCCTTTATCTAACAACAATTGACAATCTCGGATCATCAAAAGCATTTACTTCTTCCATTGTCATTCCAAGGGCATTTGCTACACCTGCACCATAAGCCGGGTCTGCCTGATAGCAATTTCTAATGTGTCGCACCTGAATAAATTTCTGTGCTCCTCCTACCTGGCCTGCTGTATTTTTAAACAGTAGTTGTTTTTTATCTTCTGTCAATAAACGGAACAATAATCCTGGTTGTGTAAAGTAGTCGTTATCATCTTCTCTGAAATTATGCGCGTATGCATCTCCATGAAGTGCCAATGGCGGTTCTTTAAACTCAGGTTGTTCTTGCCATTCTCCAAAACTATTAGGTTCGTAATGTTTACGTCCTCCATTGTTTCCGTCTACACGCATGGCACCATCTCTGTGAAAAGTATTATAAGGACATCTTGGTGAGTTTACCGGAATCTGGAAATTATTAACTCCTAAACGGTAACGGTGCGCATCTCCATAAGAGAACAAACGCGCCTGAAGCATTTTATCTGGTGAAAAACTAATTCCGGGAGGAACGTGTGCCGGATTAAAGGCCGCTTGCTCTACTTCTGCAAAATAGTTTTCAGGATTTTTATTCAATTCAAATTCTCCCACAGGAATTAAAGGAAAATCGCTTTTCAGCCAAACCTTTGTTAAATCAAAAGGATGAAAACGGTAAGTAGATGCCTGTTCTTCTGTCATTACCTGAATAAACATTTTCCATTTCGGAAAGTTTCCTTCTTCAATTGCATCAAATAAATCTCTTTGATGACTCTCTCTGTCTCCTCCTACTAATAAGGCAGCTTCTTCGTCAGAAAGATTATCGATTCCTTGCTGCGTTACAAAATGAAATTTCACATAATGTCTTTTGTTTTGCGCATTCAGGAAACTAAAAGTATGACTTCCAAATCCGTGCATTTGTCTGTACGATCTCGGAATTCCGCGGTCGCTCATTACAATTGTAATCTGATGTAAAGCTTCCGGTAATAAAGTCCAAAAATCCCAATTGTTATCAGCACTTCTTAAATTGGTTTTTGGATCACGTTTTACAGCATGATTCAAATCAGGAAATTTCATAGGATCACGGAAAAAGAATACCGGAGTATTATTTCCAACCAAATCCCAGTTTCCTTCATTAGTATAAAACTTCAAAGCAAAACCACGAATATCTCTTTCTGCATCTGCAGCACCTCTTTCTCCTGCCACTGTAGAGAAACGTGCAAACAGTTCTGTTTTTTTTCCAATTTCAGAGAACAAGTCTGCTCTTGTATATTGTGTAATATCATGAGTAACTGTAAAAGTTCCGTAAGCTCCAGATCCTTTAGCATGCATTCTACGTTCCGGAATCACCTCACGATCAAAATGAGCCATCTTTTCTAAAAACCAAAAATCCTGTAATAAAACCGGTCCGCGTGGTCCGGCTGTCTGAATGTTTTGATTATCAGGAACTGGCGTTCCTGTAGCAGTTGTTAATTTTTTGTTTGAATCCATTTTGCTGATATTTAATGTTTTATCAAATATACAAACTAATCGTTAGGATATTGATAACTGAAATTGATTGTTATTATATTTTAATAATGAAAAGCTATTTTACGATGCAGAAAGCTCAGAAACAACGATCAAAAAATCTTAACTTAAGTCCAACAAAGTAATAACAAAACCTTAACAGCAATACATTCATATATGTCGGATCTTTGTAATGTAATAAACTGGTTATTTATTATTTTGGTTTTGGTTAGTTAAATGATGCCGGCGTCTTCGAGATGCCGGCATTCTTTTTTATATCTGTTTTGTTTTAAAGTTTCAAAGTTTCAGGTTTTTGTGGTTTCAAGTTGCCCGCTTTGAGCATAATTTATCGCAAGCCACATGGGTTTAGCAAAGAATCACAAAGTTTTATATAAGTACTTTAGTTTGTTAAGCTGACCAAATCAAAAGCTTTGCAAACTTTCTTTTATAATTACTTGCGAACTTTGCGGTAAGATCCACCAAAAACGGAAAACCTGAAACCTGAAACAAAAGAAACCTGAAACAAAGGAAACCTTAAAATAAAGGAAACCTTGAAACTTTCCCTATTTGGATACAACTACAAGGGATTTGGCTACTTCTAAAATCTATTCCTGACGGATATTTGTATTATTAATTTTAATCACAAAATCGAAGGAAAATGGATACGATCAAAAAAATGAATTTAGGAAATCAGGGGCTTGTTGTTCCCAATACTGGATTAGGATGTATGGGAATGACCCAGATTGCCGGCATGGATATTTATGGCAAAGCCGATGAAAAAGAAGCTATTGCAACCATTCACCGTTCGCTTGAACTGGGCGGTAACTTTTTGGATACAGCAGATTTGTACGGGCCTTTGCAGAACGAGAGATTGATTGCAAAAGCAATTCAGGGTAATCGTAACGCTTATATTATTGCCACAAAATTTGGCTATGAAATAGATGATAGCGAACAATTGACCTGGAATTTTAACGGTAAAAAAGACTATGTAAAAAAAGCCGTAGAACGCTCTTTAAAAAACTTAGGCACAGATTATATTGATTTGTATTATTTGCACAGACTCGATCCTAATACTCCTATCGAGGAAACGGTTCAGGCTATGGCCGATTTGGTAAAGGAAGGGAAAGTTGGTTATATAGGATTATCTGAAGTTTCTTCTGAAACCATTCGAAAAGCGCATAAAATTCATCCGTTATCCGCTTTACAAACTGAATATTCATTGTTTGAAAGAAATGTCGAAGAAGCCGGTATTCTGGCTACACTTCAGGAATTACAAATTGGTTTTGTGGCCTATTCACCGCTTGGAAGAGGTTTTATTTCTGGCGATATTAAAACACCTGACGACTTTCCGGAAAATGATTTCAGAAAAGCAATTCCGCGTTTTCAGGGAGAACAATTTTACAAAAACATCGATTTGGTCAATGAGATTAAAAAAATGGCCGAAGAGAAAAAAATTACAGCTTCGCAATTAGCACTTTCATGGATCGCTTCAAAAGGAATATTGGCAATACCCGGAACAAAACGTGTAAAATACGTTGAAGAAAATATTGCTGCTGCCCAAATGATTTTAACTTCAGCCGAAATGAATCGCTTAGAAAGTATTATTCCGCTTGGTACACCAACCGGTGCGCGTTATGACGAAGCCAATATGGCAGGAATTAATCAATAATTTATCGCTAACTAATTACTTGAAAAGTTATCTTTACGATAGCTTTTCCTCATTTATTCCTTAAATGTTTTGCTATGAAAAAAGAAATTCATACTCCGTATCTTATTCAGTCCATTTCAGAATTGCATTCGATGCTAAAGATTCCGAAACCGCAGCATCCTTTAGTCAGCTTTGTCGATTTAAGCAAGATATCATGTCACTTTGATGACAATCTCAAAAGTGTGGTTTACTCCTTTTACAGCGTTTGTATAAAAAAAGGATTCACCGGAAAAATGAAATACGGACAAAATTTCTATGATTTTGATGAGGGTGTAATGACTTTTATGTCGCCCGGACAGGTCATTTCTACCGAAGTTTCTGTTGATACCAGTGTGTATGGTGCCATGTTGGTCATTCATCCAGATTTTATCCAGAATTATGCGTTATCAAAAAACATTAAAGAGTTTGGCTATTTCTCCTATTCGGTGAGTGAAGCCTTGCATTTGTCTGAAAAAGAACAAACGATGATTACCGGAATCATGAAAAATATCGAACAGGAATATTGCTCTTCTATTGATGCCTTTAGTCAGGATGTGATGATTTCGCATATCGAGTTGCTCCTTAATTATTGCAATCGTTTTTACAATCGCCAGTTTATTACGAGAAAAAGTGCCAACAATACGCTTTTAAGCAAATTAGAAACATTGCTGGATACTTATTTTGAGGGTGATAAAGTGCAACAATTAGGCTTACCAACGGTTACGTATCTTTCAGAAGAATTAAATGTTTCTCCTAATTATCTCAGCGATATGTTGCGCACTTTAACAGGGCAAAGTACACAACACCATATTCACAATAAAATTATTGAAAAAGCCAAACAACTGCTCACAACCACGTCATTAAGCGTAAGCGAAACTGCTTTTCAGTTGGGTTTTGAATATCCGCAGTCTTTTAATAAGTTATTTAAAAGCAAAACGAATGTTTCGCCGCTTGAATTTAGAAGTTCTTTTAATTAAAAGTGGCTTTTTTTTTTTAGGTTTCAGGTTTGAAGTTTCATGTTTCAGGTTTCAGGTTTCAGGTTGCGTAACTTTTGAGTTTAATTTTATGCCACAGAGGTTCACAAAGGTTGCACAAAGTTTCTCAAAGGAAATAATTTACTTGGTGTATCTCTGTGAAAAAACCTGATGAATCTCTGTGAAAAAAAACTTTGTGTATCTCTGTGAAAAAACTTGGTGAATCTCTTTGAAAGAATCCACTCCAGAAAGCTCCAATTAATTCTTTAATCTTTCGTGGAGTAACTTAAAATAAGGGAAAGCCTTTAGCAGTCGGCTGCCGTGCCACGAGAACATTTCGCCATCTACGAAAATCGTTTTGGCATGATGCGTAAACCTGCCAATTTCAAAAGCATCTTCCTCTTTAAAAGGATAAGGTTCTGAGGATAGAAAAACCAAATCAGGATCGCCTTCTATTCTCATTTTCTTAAGTTCGATTTCAGGATAACGTCCCTTGTTGGCATAGATATTTTCAAAGTGATTCAGTTTCAATAACTCATTAATATAGGTATCGTCTCCGGCTACCATATAAGGATTTTTCCAGATAAAATAAGCCGCTTTTTTGGGAGAAATATCGGCAACATAGTTTTTAAAATCGCTTAAAGCGAAAGCCAGTTTGTCGTTCCACTTTTGGGCTTCGGTCCTGCAATTGAACAATTGACCAAAATCAGAAATCATTTGAAAATTATCTTCAACAGAAACAATATTCGTTACCCAAACCGGACAAACAGAACTTAATTGCTCGACGATTTCCTGTGTATTTTCTTCTTTATTACATATGATAATATCGGGCTGCAACAGTTTAATCTTTTCGAAATGAATCTTTTTGGTACCGCCCACTATTTTTTTGGTCGATTTTAAATGATAGGGATGAACGCAAAACTTGGTGATGCCAATGATTTTTTCTTCTAAACCTAAATCATACAACAATTCGGTTTGCGACGGCACTAATGAAATAATTCGTTGTGGTGCTTTCTCAAAAGAATGTAAAGTTCCAAGCTGATCTTTATATTGTTTCATGATTTTTTGTTAGGTTTGTTTTGTTTCAGGTTTCAAGTTATCTTTTATTACATTTTTACCATAGCCGTACAAAAGTTTTGCACACAGAATAAGCTCAAACAATAAAATTATTTTAGCGTAACTCTGCGCAAACTTTGTGAATCTCTGTGTTATAACTATTCTAAACCTGAAACCTCGAATTAATAATCTCTTCCATTTCTTTTTGTACTTTCAAAGCTTCTTCTCTTGCTTTTTCTGCATAATCAGTTCCGTTTGAAGCATAGATAATAGCTCTTGCAGAGTTGACCAACAAACCTACCTTATCATTCATTCCGTATTTGCAAACTTCAGAAAGACTTCCGCCCTGAGCGCCAATTCCCGGCACCAATAAAAAACTATCGGGAACAATTTTTCTGATTTCAGTAAAATATTCGGCTTTTGTAGCCCCCACCACATACATTAAATTATGGCTGTTTTTCCAGGTTTTAGAAGTTTCCAAAACTTGTTTATATAGTTCTTTTCCGTTTGTGGTTAAAGTCTGAAAATCGAAAGCCCCTTCGTTTGAGGTTAAAGCCAGCATGATGGTATGTTTATTCTCGAAAGCCAAAAACGGCTCAACAGAATCTTTTCCCATATAAGGAGCAACAGTTACACTATCAAAATTTAAATCTTCAAAAAAGGCTTTGGCATACATGCTTGACGTATTTCCGATATCACCACGTTTAGCATCGGCAATTGTAAAAAGATCCGGATAATTATCGTTAATGTAATTGATTGTTTTTTGCAACGACATCCATCCTTTTATTCCGTAAGCTTCAAAAAAAGCAGTATTGGGTTTGTATCCTACCGCTAAGTCGTGAGTAGCATCGATAATGGCTTTATTAAACTCAAAAATCGGATCTTCGGTTTCTAATAAATGTCCCGGAATCTTTGTTAAATCAGGATCTAGTCCTACGCATAAAAATGATTTTTTTAAAAGAATTTGTTCGTTTAGTTGTTGTGTTGTCATAGTGTGTTTTGCTAGTGCGGCAAAATTACAAATAATATTATTGGTTTACGAATTTGCGCAAAGATTGAAGTCCTGTAACTTCTGACTGAAATTATGTAAATAACTTCGAATTTGCATTGGATATTTTTGATAATAAACTTTAAATCAAATATTTATGACCCCAAATATTGGAATCCCTCCACCAAACCTAAAAAATAATGCGAATATATTAGCCACCATTTTATCTAATGAAATGACGCTTTATGTAAAAACGAGAAAATTTCACTGGAACATTTCCGGAAATAGTTTTATGGAGCTGCATAAATTGTTTGAAGATCAATACCGAATTTTAGAAGCGAATATTGATGAAGTAGCAGAACGTATCAGTCAGCTTGGCGAAAAAACAATAGGCACAATGAAAGAGTTTATAGAAAATTCGACACTTAAAGAATCACCAAAGGAATATGCCTCTCAAAAAATTATGCTGGAAGAACTTCTGGACAACCACGAACAAATGGTAACAGAATTTAGAGGATATATCCCTGAATTAGAAAATGATAACAAAGACGTTGGATCAGCAGACTTTATTGCAGGCTTGCTTCAGGAGCATGAAAAAATGGCCTGGGTGCTGCGCCGTTACCAGCATTAAATGTGAATTATGAAACGGTTTTAGAATTTAATGTAACGCCTAAAGCGGTATTTTTTTGCAATTTTACATTACAATATTAATGTAAAAAACTACTATCATGAATACTACAGAGATAAAAGGAAATTGGAATGAGTTAAAAGGGAAACTAAAACAACAATATGCAGACCTTACTGATGACGACTTATTATATGATGAAGGAAAAGAAGACGAAATGTACGGAAAACTTCAACAAAAATTAGGTAAAACAAAAGATGAGGTTCGCAAGATTATTGCAGATTTGTAAATCCTTCTTACTCAATAAGAAATACCGTCTAGTAAAAATATTAGACGGTATTTTTTTGAGTAATTCCCTTATTTTTTGCTATATTGCCTGATATCAAACCATCATTAAATCCTAAAACCAAAAATAATTTAATTATCTTTAACGAAAATTTCTATAAAATGAAGCTATTTATAAAGTTCGACATAAACACCATTTGTTCGCTTTTTTTAAAACATAACCTGGATAAACATAACATAAATTTTACAAGTCTGGGATTTGGCGAAATTGAGATTGATGATAATCTTGATGCTGATGCACTCGAAACTTTAAAAAATAAATTAACTCCATGTGGATTTGAAGTCGTTGAAAACCAAAAAAGTGTGCTGGTTCAAAAAATAAAAGATGCTATAATTGAACTTGTCTTTATGGAAGATAGTAATAATTATAAAAGTTCTGTATTTTTGGCAGAAAAATTAAACCACAGTTACGGCTATTTGTCTAATGTATTTTCGGAAGTTACCTACTCTTCCATCGAAAATTTTATTATTTTACAGAAAATAGAAAGAGCCAAACAATTAATTATTATTAATGAAATGAGTTTGACTGAGATTGCATTTTTACTAAACTACTCAAGTGTAGCGCATTTGAGCACGCAGTTTAAAAATACAACCGGAATTACGCCATCGGCTTTTCAGAGAATAATAAAAAAACGTAGAGAAAATTTAAAATAAAAACCTAAATACCATACTAAAATGCAGAAAAACGCATTATCCATTTTATTGGCAGATGATGATGAAGATGATCGTCTATTTTTTAAGGATGCTTTTGAAGAAATTAAAATACAAACAAAAGTCGATTTTGTTCATGACGGAATGCAATTGATGGATCATTTAATGAATCCTGACAACAAACTTCCGGATATTTTGTTCCTGGATTTGAACATGCCTAAAAAAACCGGAAAAGAATGTTTAATTGAAATTAAGAAAACAGAGCATTTAAAAAATATCATTATTGCAATTTACTCTACTTCGTCATCAGAAGAGGATATTGAAGATACTTTTATTCAGGGAGCCAATATCTATATTAAAAAACCAAGTGATTTTAATACGCTTAAAAAGATAATAAATGAAGTTGTCACTGTAAACTGGCACTATCATACCTCAGGTTTAAACCGCGATAATTTCCTGTTGCGCCTGAAATAATAAGCATAGAATAAGCATACAATGAAATGGATACCAAAGTTTAATTCTTCAAACTCTTTGAGAGTTATTTTTGTGATCGCAGTTTTTATCTTGTTGTTTCTTTCATCTATTGCCTACAAACACAATCGCGATTTAAACGAATCGAGTAAGCTGTTAATGCACACGTATGAAATAAACCTGCAATTAGAGCGATTAATGTCGGCAGTTAAAGATGCCGAAACAGGTCAGCGTGGTTATATCATTACACGAAATGCACGCTTTTTGACGCCCTATATTTATTCGCGAGAAAAGGTAAATACTTCATTTATAACATTGAAGAAATTAACTGCAGACAATCCTGTTCAGCAAAAAAACCTTCAAAAGTTATTTAAACTCATTATTCAGCGTTTTGTTTCTTTTGAAAATTGCCTAAAATACAGCGATCCCAAAACATATGATAAACGAAGACTCGATAATCATATGTTTGGCGGTCGGATATTAATGGAAAACATTCGCTTTAAGGTCGACGAAATGAACGACCTTGAAAGAAGCTACTTAAACAAAAGACTTAAAATTTACGACGCCGAAATTTCACTAAGTCCGCTTTTTTCCATCTCTCTTTTTCTAGTTGCCCTAAGTTTTATTTTATTGGCTTACAGACAGATTAGCCGTGATATTAAACGCTTAAAAATGTACAATAAAAAGCTTTTAATTTCGAGTGGGTTAATTGCAGAGTCTGAGGCGATAGGTAAATTTAGTACATGGCAATGGGATCTAGAAAGTAATAAAATAGACTATTCAGACAATCAATATCGACTACTGGGTTATGAACCCAATGCCTTTGTACCGGAAAAAGAAACTTTTCTAAATTTTGTACATCCGGATGATAAAGAAACTGTTGCAAAAGCAATGGAAGGCATTATCAGCAAAAAAGAACTTCCTTTTGTATACTACAAGATTTTACTTCAAAATCGCGAAGTGCGCTATTTTAAATCGACCGGAAAATTATTAACCGATCAGCAGGGAAGTAAAATTTTACTCGGAATTAATTTTGATATTACTGACGAACATTTACTCAACATTGAGCTTCAGGAGCGCAACAAAGAACTCGAAAAAAGCAATAAAGAACTGGCCTCTTTCAATCACGTGGCGAGTCATGATTTGCAGGAACCTTTAAGAAAAATACAAACTTTTATTTCGAGAGTTCCGGAGGCAGATAAAGCGGTTATGTCACAAAGTGCCCGGGATTATATTTCTAAAATAGAAGTGTCTGCCAAAAGAATGCGTGTTTTAATCGACGATTTACTTTTGTTTTCGAGAACCAACACTACCAAAAAAGAGTTTATAAAATCGAACTTAAATGAATTGCTCGAAAATGCTGAAGCAGAATTGACCGAAATCATCGACGAAAAAAAGGCGGTTATTACCACTTCAAAATTGCCAAAACTGTCTGTTATTCCGTATCAGATTGAACAGCTTTTTATCAACCTTATCGGAAATTCATTAAAATACAGTCAGCCCGATGTGTTTCCTCAAATTACTATAGAAAGCCATAAAGTATTGTCTGCAGATTACCCTGATGTTTTAGAACAAAACATCAGGAAATTTCATAAAATTACTTTTACAGATAACGGAATGGGATTTGATCCTCAATTCAAAGAAACCATTTTTGTTTTATTTCAGCGTTTACACTCCAAAACAGATTATCCTGGAACAGGTATTGGTCTGGCCATTTGTAAAAAAATTGTAGAAAATCATAAAGGCCATATCCTTGCCGACAGTACCCCGGGCACCGGCTCTACATTTACCGTTTTTCTTCCGGACTGATTTTTTTTAGGAATTAGGTGTTTGTGATTAGTTGTGAATTGTTAGTGATTAGTTTTTAGTTGTTAGTACTTAGTGGTCAGTTTTTAGCGCAATGTCATTCTTTGCATTTTCATTCATCAGTAATTTGCGTTTTTACTTTTACTACTTTTTACTTAGAGCTTTTTACTATATAGTAGAAACTCTAATTCGATATAAATTTTGAGAAATTGAAACTGAAATACCTTTTGGCTAAAACCAACCTGCTGCTAAACTGAAACTGCTAAGCAAAACTAAAAATCAGAGATTAAAAAAGTAAGAATAGAAAAAGCTTCTTTATACATAGTATCATAAAAAGAAATCGTAGTAAATACTATGATTTCTTTTTTTTTGCAATAAAATTAAATCAATTAATTCATTGATAATTAGAGCATAAGCCCATATAAATAGGCGATTATGGGAATTATATAAAGATTCGTTTTTATGCTGTAAAGTAAAATGTTTGTTTCGTTAGCATCTTTGTAATGTAATACTGGATGAAGTAATAATGAAAGCAGCGCACGTTTTAAAAGTGTCATTTTTAAGAGTAAGTTTTTTGATGATAATTACAATAAGCATGACATCATGCAAAAAAGCAATTACGATAGAAAACTCTTTGAAAAACGAAACTTTTACAAAAACGGAAAAAGAAGAAACAGAAGCCTTTTTTTTTATTACAACGGCAAATGTGAGTAAATCAATTATTTCTAAAAGTCAAATTGCACAACAAAAAAGTTCAGATTTTGAAATACTGGAATTAAGTAAAAGGATAGAAAATCATCAAAATGATTTGTTGCTTCGAATATCAGAAATGGCCAATAAAAGGCTTGTTATTATAACTGAAATCAACGCAACGCATCAACAAAGAGATTTATACGATTTAATTGATGCAAACAACAGCACTTTTGATAAAGTATATGTCGATTCGATGATCTCTTCTTTAAAAGAACAAATTGGATTGTTTGAACAAATTTCGAAAGAAACAAACGACCAAAAGATCTTAAAACTGGTATTGCAATTTTTACCTGAACATTATACGATCCTGCGCGAGATGCAAGAGATCAATAACACGATTATTTAACAATTTTAATTAAATGCCTAACATCTATTAACTAAATTTTTTTTAACTATGAAAATGCAATCAAATTTTTTATGCGCCTTAACACTTTTTTTAACAGCTTCATTTGGAATGCTGCACGCTCAAGACAATAATGTAAACACTGAATTTGGTGTAAAAGGAGGATTTAACATGTCTAACTTTTTATCAAACGACGACGAGGCAAATGACGAAAACGTATTGTACGGTTTCAACGCAGGGGTTTATGCAACATTACCTATTTCAGATTTTGTAGCAATTCAGCCAGAGATTTTGTTCACTACAAGAGGTTCTGAAGTAGACTATAACAATGCTGGTTTAAGTGGAACTGCAAAATTTAAATTAAATTATATTGAAGTTCCTTTATTAGTAAGAGTAAATATTACTAAAAACTTTAATGTTCACGCCGGTGGTTATGCTTCTTACTTAGTAAGTTCTAAATTAAAAGGAGAAGGATCTTTCGATTTTAACGAAGGTGTAGATACAGACGATTTAAACAAGTTTGATGCTGGTATCGCAGCTGGTGTTGGAGTAGATTTTAACCCAATTAGTATTGGTTTACGTTATAACTACGGTCTGACAACAGTTGGAAAAGAAAGAACTGTTCTAGGAACAACTACTACATTTCCAGATGTAAAAAACAGTAACTTATCTTTATACGTATCATATAAGTTAAACTAATCTTATAAATAATTAACCCCTTAATATAAAAAACCATGTCAAATTTATTATACACAATTGCAGTTATTTTGGTTATCCTTTGGGCTCTTGGGTTCTTTGTTTATAGCCTTGGAAGCATCATTCACATCCTTTTAGTAATTGCAATTATCGCAATCTTATTCAGACTTATCAAAGGTCGAGATATTTAAAAACAAACATTATTAAATAATTATATTAATCACTAAATCAAATATTATGAAAGCAAGTAACACAATTTTAGGAATTTTAGGAGCTGCAGCTGCAGGAGCATTTTTAGGAGTATTATTCGCTCCGGACAAAGGGTCTAACACTAGAAAAAAAATCTCAGATAAATCTAAAGATTACGGAGATAACTTAAAAACAAAATTTGACGGAGTGGTAAGCACAATTACTTCAAATGGTAAAGATATTATCGAAGAAGGAAAAGCAAAATTCAATCAGGCAAAAGAAGACTTCAATACTATTAAAGACGAAGCAAAAACTGTAAAAACGAACTACTAATAAGTGAAGTTTTTTAACCATAAATATACCCTATCATGGAATCAAATGCAACAACAAACGAGAACCTAAATCTTTATGAGAAAGCAGAAAATTATACTAAAACAAGTTTAGAATTAATTAAACTTAAAACAGTAGCTGCCGTAGCTGATGGTTTATCCACACTTACATCGAGAATAGCAGTTGGAGCTGTTGTTGCATTTTTTACCTTGTTTCTTAATATAGGGATTAGTTTATGGCTTGGTAAAGTACTTGGGGAGTACTATTACGGATTCTTTATTGTAGCGCTCTTTTATCTTATAATTGCCATTGTCATGCACACTATGCAGCACAAGATTATTAGAACACCTATAGGAAATATGATTATTTCCAGCATATTAAAAGAAACTAAAAAAGAAGAAATTAAAACTGATTTAAATCAATAAAAGGAAAGAGACTGTTATGGAAACTATTTACAATTATGATACATTAAATCAGAGGATCAAATTTCTGGAAGAGCAGCAGGATGTGGAGTGGTGTTCGATTAAAAATGAAATCGACGAAATTAAAGACAATTTAAAACCGCTTAATCTCATTAAGAATACAGTTGGAGAAATTAACGAAACTGTAGGTTTTAAAGGAAATCTTGCCCAGTCTGCCATGAGCATTGGAATTGGTTATATAACCCGAAAAATTATTGTTGGAAAAAGCAATTCAACCATCACAAACATTTTCGGATCGTTATTACAACTTGCCGTTACCAATTTAGTTTCAAAAAAATCACAGCAGCCTTCACATGAAGAAGGTTATGCTCAAAATGAACCATCGAGAGAGTATAATGTCTAACTAAATATATAATTATTATGGAAAAGTTAAGCGAAATAGTATTAAAAAATGGTGTGTACATGTACTCCAATCTATATAAATGTTTTGAATTTACAAGAGTATTTCTCGGTATCTAACTCTTTATACGTTTCTTTTAGAACAAACGGTTAAACAGTTAATACTTCACTATATTTAGGTTCTGAGAAGCTAAAGTACGAAAGTGCTAAGTAACAAAGTTTAAAACTTTACAAAAGACTTCTCAACCAGAAAAGAGACTGATTCACAATGGTGAATGGGTCTCTTTTTTTTTTTAGTTGCTAAGATTCTGAGTTGCTAAGATGCTAAGATTTTGAGATACTGAGTCGCTGAGTTTTTGAGATTCTTAGATGCTAAGACTCTGAGATTCTGAGTCGCTGAGATTTAAGTTGCTGAAGCTCTTAGATTCTAATTTACAATTACATAGTATACAACTCATATAAAACCTTAAAAAAAATGCTGTTTCAAAAATGAAACAGCATTTTTTTAACTCATCAATTATAAAACTCATAAACTAAAAGCTTAAAATCTCAGAAAATCAACAACTTAACATCTAAGATTCTCAAAAACTTAGAATCTAAGAATCTCAAAAAATCAGCATCTCAGAATCTCAGAAACTCAGCAACTCAATTATAATTCTGATAGATAGGCAATTTTAAACCTACATACAAATTAACAGCTTTAGAATTGTTTGAGAATAAATTCGAGATCAGCGAACCTGAACCTACAAATAATGGTCCGGCTCTAAAACCGGTTCCTACCTGAGTACCGCTGTATTCCATCCAGGTGATCGGAAGGTAAAAACTGAATTGTCTTGTTTCGTATCTAGGTGTAAAAGTAACAGAATTGGCAATAGTGGTCGCGTTGACTTTATCGGCATTTACAAGTCCAAAATCGCCGCTTAAATTCAAATAAAACTTATTGTCAATGTTCCAGTCAAAGTTGGTGTGCAGCGCTGTTGGCAAATTGGCTTTTATCCCTCTTCTAGACGAAACTTTGGTATAATTAGCATCAAAAAACTCAAAAATATCATCAGCGTTCTCGATGTCGTTTTGTGTGACACGTCCGTTTAAATTATAGGTGTTCTCTACTGTATTTTTATAATTAAGCTTACCAATGTCGGTAACCGAGAATGCGGTTTTAAACTTATATCGGTTTCCTACGCAAGTATGGCAATTGGTGCGGTATTCGTAGGTAAAACCCAAATCAAGCCCCACTCCTGCCGATGTCATATCGAATTTAGGATCTTCTCCGTTTTCATAATCATAACTCGCAGAAGTTCTCAACGTTCCCGTAGAATAATATTCACTCAAAAGCGGATTCGCATTTTTGTTATAAGCCACGCTCAAATCACTTCCGTTAATGTAACCGTTCACGCCCGCCATTAAATATTTTACCGTAAGTCCTCCTTTTATAAAATGCTCATCGTCATCCAGTAAAATAGTCGCATAGCCTGCGCCAATTTCGGCCCACGAATTCGTAACACCGTTAGGGTTTCCTCCAGTAATCATAAAACTTTTTGAAGCATCAAATTCCTGATTGACCTCATCAATAAGCTCACCGTTTACATGTGCCAAATTGGTTACACTTCTAAGTCGGCTGTAAAGCGCCACACTGTGTCGCTCATTAAGAGTGAGCATCACAGACGGACCCAAAATATCAAAGTTAAAATTGCCGTTGTTATTCGATTTAATATTTTTTCTCGCTTCAGCAGCCAGATCATAATTGCCGTCTAGCGCTTCTGCAAAATTAATTCCGTACAAATCGTTTTGTCCCGTTCCGCTTGCCGAAAAAACAGTCACATCGGCTCTGTATTTTGAATCTACAATTACAGACGGATTAAATAAGGCGCCTTGAATTCCCGCATAATTATCATCGCGAAACCCAAAATACGATTGCGATCGGCCATAAAAAATGCTCCCTAAAAAGCAGCATAAAAGTAAAGTTCTCTTCATAAATTATTTTGTTTTTGGTTGGTTGGATTACCTTTTTTTGGATGGAAAGGCATACAAATATGAAGTAAAAAAAAGCGAAAAAAAAGTTTTTTTTCTCAGGTTCTGAGGTGCTAAGTTACTAAGAGACTAAGTTTTATTTAAAAAGCTGATTAATCTTACTTCGTTAAAAAATAGTGTAAGCGGTTTTTTAAGGTTCTGAAAAAGGCACCGAAATTTCAAGATCGCCGTTTTAAGTTTTTTCTTAGAATGCAAATTTTAAAACATGTAGATTATAAACGTTTCAAACAATTGAAACCGCAGGCTATGAAATGATGACATTCCTAAAAATTAAAATATAAGGCAAAAAAAAACCAAACAGCTGTTCGGTCTTTCTATAGTCTAAAATCTGAAGTCTCAAATTAAAATACCTCAGATGCTTCTTTCAATTTCTCCATATTGTTTACCAACTGTAATTCGGCAACAATTTTCTGGATATCACCATTCATGATATTTCCTAAATCGTAAAGAGTCAAACCAACTCTGTGATCTGTTACACGACCCTGAGCGTAGTTGTACGTACGAATTTTGGCAGAACGGTCACCAGAACTAACCTGAGATGTACGTTTTGTAGCATCTTCGGCTTCTTTTTTGGCTAACTCCTGTTCGTACAAACGAGAACGTAAAACGTTCAACGCCTTGTCTTTATTTTTATGCTGCGATTTCTGATCCTGACATTGCGCCACCAAACCTGTCGGAATGTGCGTTAAACGTACTGCAGATTTCGTTGTATTTACCGATTGTCCTCCAGGTCCGGATGAACAGAAGAAATCTACACGAACATCGTTCATATCGATTTGTACATCAAACTCTTCTGCCTCAGGCAAAACCATAACAGTAGCGGCAGAGGTATGCACACGACCCTGAGTTTCTGTCTGTGGTACACGTTGTACACGGTGTACACCAGCTTCAAACTTCAAAGTTCCGTATACATCTTCACCAGAAACCTCAAAAATAACCTCTTTGAAACCTCCAGATGTACCTTCGTTCATATCTACAACCGAAGTTCTCCAACCTTGGTTTTCACAATATTTAGTATACATTCTAAACAAATCACCTGCAAAAATACTGGCTTCGTCCCCACCCGTTCCGGCACGAATCTCTACCATAACATTTTTAGCATCTTCAGGATCTTTCGGAATCAACATAAATTTAATTTCTTCCTCCAGTTCCGGCAATCTTTCTTTTGCTTCGTCCAGCTGCATTTTGGCCATTTCGGTCATGTCTGCATCACTTCCATCAGCAATAATTTCGTTTGCCTCATCTATATTAGCCATCAAAAGCACATATTCATCACGCTTTTCAGCCAATGCTTTCAGGTTTTTATATTCCTGATTCAATTGCACATAACGTTTCTGATCAGATATAACATCCGGCTGGATAATTAAGTCTGAAATCTCGTCAAAACGTTGCTTTACTATTTGAAGTCTATCTAACATTTTCTAATTCCTTTTATTGGAGTGCAAATTTACGAAATTTTTGTTGAAAATTCTAGTATTGCGGTTTTGAGTTTTTTAGCTACAATTTATAGTCGAATTGTATCGGTTTTTAGGAGCTGTTTCCTACTTAGACTTCAGAATAAATTCACAATTTTTTATGTCTACCAGAGCCTCGGGAAAGGGCATAGTTTTCACACCTATTAAGAATGGGGCTATTTACCAATAAAATTTAATTACGGATTTCCGTAAATTTTTTAGCTGTAAGATGGCTAGGTTTGAAAAATCTTATAGGTGAGATTTAAAACAATTAAATTTTGTAACAATAAAAAATAATACCACAACTATGAACGATTTAATAACAAACGGTACCGAGATTAAACAAAGAATAATTTCGGAAATAAGCACTGCTACAAAAACCATCTACATAGCAATGGCTTGGTTTACTGATAGAGATATTGCAATGTCAATTATTGAGGCAAAAAATAGAAATTTGACTATCGATATTATTCTTTCGTCAAATATTCAAAATGAAACTGTCAAGCTAATGCTTAGGGGTGCAGGCATAAATGTTCATGCATTTGAAACAGGCGATTCAAGAGGAATAATGCATCATAAATTTTGTCTTATTGATAATAAAATTTCAATTAATGGCTCTTATAATTATTCTATAAATGCAAGTTATAATAATGTCGAAAATATACAAGTTTCAGATGATCTTGCGATTTACAATCAGTTCATTTCTGAATTTGAGCGCTTAAAATACAACATTGATCACAGTCTTGATGTCAATATTATTAGTTCCACCTTAAATCCTGTTTCAAAGGTACAGCCTGAACAACCAGTAAACACAATAGAAACATTCTCACAGCAATTACATAATCTTGTTTACTCAGCAGCGGAAATTAATACTGACGAATACAAAAAGAAAGGATACGATAATTCAAAAGAAAGCCACGGAAATATTGATATTTTCAGGACTGAGTTCGGAGGTATTAAAGAAAAAATTAAAACCTATGCAACTGATGAAGGTTTGAATAGTAAAAAAAACATTCTAACTTCTAATATTAATAATGTCTTTGAAAGCACTAAAGCAAACTTAGAAATAGAGAAACAGGAGAAATTAACAATTGAGAAAAGAAATAATGAATTAGAAAAAAGACAGATTAAAGAGAAAATATCAGAACTAAAAAATGAAAAATTTTTAATCGAATCAGGAAATCAAAATACAGGTGAAAAGGGATTATTACAAATCAATAAGGAAATTGAGAACAATAAACTTGAACGAAGAGAATTGGAGCAATCTTTTGTAATAAAAAAGTTTTGGACAATTGGGACTATACTAATTTTAATAGCGTTAAGCATCTTTATATTTTATCTATCAATATTTTTTGCTTCCGCCATTTACAAAGTCTTTTTCGAACGCAATGCTATACAAGCCTCTTTGGAAGCGGGCATAAATCCAGGATTACCTCAACTTGTTGATGCAAATGCAATTATCAAAATATTTCAATTACAAGGTGTTTTATTTGGTCTGATTGCTGCTCTATTCTTTCTTATCCCTGTTTTATTATCTAATTTAAAAATTCTTGGTAGCGAAAACAAACTCATAAATAGGCTTTGCTTTTTTATTGGTTTAGTTTTATTTGATGTATTAGTATCTACAATGGTCGCGTTTAACACTGACGAAATAAAAAGTTTACTATTAGGTCAACAATCAACGATTCAAGTTTGGGATGTTGTAAAGCATAGTGAGTTTTATTTGATTTTTACCTTCGGAATGTTTCCTTTAATTCTAACTCATTTTCTTGTTGATTTTACAGCAAATGCTTATAAAAAATCAAAGCGAGAAATTGTTGACGCCGAAAAAAACAAAAGACTAAGGCTGTTGGATGAAGAAATCTTAGATCTTAATGTTGCTAAGGAATCCCTCACCAGTAGATTTAATGATAATGAAGAATCAATAAATGACAACAACTCTAAAATTCTGAATTTGGAAAAAGAACTTAATACCTATGAAAATCAATTAGATAATAAATATGGTGAATTGCAAAAACAAATTAAGACAATATTCGATGAGTTTAATGCAAAAATATTAAGTGGTAAAATTTTTACAGAGGTAATTTTAAATAGCGTTATTTCTGCTTATAAATCAGGGTTTATCGAACATCTTCCTAAATACTATGCAACCGATGTAGTTGCCAGCAGAGTTAGAGAGATAGAAGAAGCCATAATTCAATAATTTAAAAACTGCAATGAAAAAAATTATAACCTTTTACTCCCTAGTACTTTTACAATTTTCCTGTAATAATGAATCTGAAAATAAATATTTGACATATCAGAATATTGTCATTATCTCCGACATGTCTAGTCGCTTAAATAATAAACCCTCAAAAGATAGTGAAGAAATTCACAAAATTGTTCATTTTTTTAAGGATGACTGTGTTAAGCCTGGTAAAAAAATTGGAGATAAATCATCTATTTCTTTTTCTCCTTTTTCAGAAAAAACAGTTACCTCAATTGATTTAGACAACTATAAAACTTTAGTAGAAAAACAATCTTTTATAAACTCGACGGGGAAATATAAAAATAATGGACTATCGCAAAAAATAGAAGATTTCGAAACTAAGATCAAGGAAACATATGCAAACACTGAGAATCAAGGATTAGATTTAATAAGTGTTTTGATGGAAAAAATTGAAAATGAACCTATAATAAAAAAAGATACATCTTTTATTAACGGGAGGGATACAACCTTTATCAAATATGAAAATCATATCTATATATTTACAGATGGTTACTTAGAATATCAGAACAAGAAAGGAAATAGTCAATTTTATTTTAGCGATTCTGAAATTGATAGAGTAAGACAGTTCTGTAAAAGTAATAAGGTGAATGTACTTAAAGCACTTGAAAAAAATAAATCTTTCTGTTTACCAGCGGAAAAAAGCAACACCTATAAGCACATAAATCTTCACATATTAGAAACTCATGAACGTGATAAAAATGATCAATTGCAATCTTATAAGCATCCAAAAGGTATAAGAGACAATGAAATCCTGAAAGCTGTTTGGGGAAAATGGGTTGCTGATAGTGGCTTTAAAAGTTTTGATTGGAAAAAGTATTAATATTTAATTATATTATTATGGCGTTTGCAAAAATTATCGATAAAGTTTACTTTTCAAAACAATACCACGCTGGTGTTGGCGTCCTGCTCTTAAATACAACCAAATGCCTCGCATATACTTTCTCATAAAACGGATTGTAATCAGTACCCGCAACATTCAGACACAATAAATTCATCAAATAAAAGCTACAAAAATAATGTAGCTTTTTGTGTACATTCGCCACGCTGGCGCTAGCGTCCCGCTCGTGAACACAAAGCCTCTCACTACGAAATAATGAAAACTTCACAGGCACGAGGGAGACGATCGCGCTAGCGGAGCGAAAAACGTTCAAATAATAGAGAATTAAATTATAAAAAAACTAACCATATTCAAATGAAACTTAAAAACTTATCCTTTGCATTTGCTACAATTCAATTATTATTCACTGTCAGTTGTGCTGAAAGTAAAAAACCTTCAGATGATCCAAATAACAAAACAGCTTTTGAAGAAATTCAAAAAGAGAGTAAAATAAAAGAAGCTATTATAACAGACGCAAACGTACTTTATGTAAGTGTAGAAGATGATGGGACCAGAAGAGATGGATATGCTGAATATCTTTGCGAAATATTAAGAGAACATAAAGCCACCACAACTTGGGTTAAAGTTGTAAAAATTAATTCATCAAAAGATCAAAGTAGCGATAATGCATATGGAATTTTATTAGGTGAAGCTCATTGTGAATAAAGAAAGACAAATTTATTAGTGCATCCCCCACGCTGGCGCGAGCGTCCCGCTCGTGAATACAAGCCATTTTAACACAAAAAAAATGAAATCTTTTGCATTCACGAGCGGGACGCTCGCAATAGCGGAGAATTAATTAAAGATCTATAAGTCAAAAACATTTTACATGCATGAAAATACAATCAAAATTTAGAACCATATATTTATTTAGAATAAATGTATTTTTTGTGATATTTGATTTCTTTTGCCTTTATCTTTTTTTTAATAGTTTTAAAACTGAAAGCGTTCAAGTAGGTTTAGGATCCATTATATTTTTAGCCCTGAGTATCTATTTTCACATACGCACACTTCGCTCAGTAAATGAAATTACTGTTTTAGAAAATGGCTTACAAAAAACAACCTTAGTTTCGAATAAAGCAGAATTTATTCCTTTTTCATCTATGGTAAATATTAAAACAGAGCGCATTTCAGGATCTTATAGTGATGCTGGACAAATAACTACAGGTTATTTTGAAAGTACAGTATTCCTTGAAGATGGTACAGAGTTATTATTAAGCCCTGATCAATATGAAAACTATAAAGAAATTGTTGTAGCTATCAGGCAAAAAATCTAAAAAAAAAATATATGTTTTAGCTTCGTCGCCTTCTCGCTACAACTTCACCGCAAAGTTTGTCATCCCGAGGAACGCGGGACCACACAAGTATCTCGACATAGATTGGCACGCACGGTTTTTATCTTTAAAAAAACTTTCTTTTATTGAATTACTTGGCCGGACTTACTTTGTCGAGATACTTGTGCGGTCCCTCTCCCGAGGCTTCGAGACTCGGGATGACAAAGTTTGCGCAGATTGCTTAATTACTTTGCCGAGTTACTTTACGGAGCTACTTGTGTGGTCCCTCGTTCCTCGGGATGACAAACTTTGTGGAATTACTTTGCGGAATTACTTTGCCGAGCATCTTGTGTGGTCCCTCTCCCGATCCCGAGGCTTCGGGACTCGGGATGACAAGCGGTATGGTAATAAGGATTGCGGTAAAAAATGCAATAAAAAAGCGCTTGCGCCTGTTCGCTCAACTCTCACCGCACAGTTTGTCATCCTGAGTCCCGAAGCCTCGGGATCGGGAGAGGGACCACACCAGAAACTCCGCAAAGATTAGCACGCACGATTTTTTATCTTTAAAAAAACTTAGTTTTATTGAATTACTTTGCGGACTAAAAAAAGTAAAAATGTATTGCATGTTTTTGAAAAGAGCCTTTTTACGGTTTTACGTAAGTAAAGTTGGATAAATCGGCTTACTTTTGAAAAAACTTTTTAAGTAATCTTCAAACCATCAAAAAAACAAACCGCTATGAAACTCATTGTCGCTATTCTGGTCTTCATTTTCAATTTAACTTTATCTGCTCAATCCAACTCATTTGCCGGCGAGTATACGCGTTCTCTAAGTGAAGAAGGAAAACATACTATAGACTACAAGCTGACATTAAACCCCGACGGAACATTTTTATTTCACTCCTACCAAAAAATACAAGATTCAACTCCGCCGGAAATTAATACCTACGGAAAAGGAAAATGGACCTCAAAAGACAATATGATTACTTTTACGGCAGATAAAAAAGAAGACTTCGATGAAAAACATACATTAGATTTTAATAATTCTGTAGCCAGATTTTCTGGTAAAAACCCACGAGACAAGAGTGATAAAGTAGTCCAGACAAAACTTACTTTTTTAGAATCTAAAATTTTTTGGATGAAACGATTAGATGTTTTTAAATTTAATTAGAAGTTCTTGGAGTCAATTAATATGTCTGCGGAGAAATGAGGCAGATTATCTTTCTATAAAAATAATTTACCATTAAAGAATATATCTTAACAATAAATAAGTTAATTCTTATAAAAAAATGTAGTTTTGCGGTAAAATTTATGAATGAACATTCCAAATTATGACCTGCGTACCAACACAGAATTTACACTTTTTGAATTTAAAAGTAACGACCCAAAAGGAGAAATAGTAAAAGGGATTGCCTACAGCGCTATACAAAGTGAAGTACTATATAATTTAGGTTTTGGAGATTTATTTTTTGACCCCATTAAAAATGGATTTGTAATTAATGATCTAATAGTTAGTGATAATGCCGACAGAAATGCAGTTCTGGCTACCGTTGCTAAATCTGCTTATATTTTCACAGAAAAATATCCTACTAGGAGTGTCTTTTTTAAAGGAAGCACAAAAACCAGAACAAGATTATACAGGAGAGCAATTTCCATTAACCTGAAAGAGTTATCAGAAACATTTCATATCTTTGGTGCAATGAAGGATGAAAACGGAGCAATTCTTGATATTCCTTTTGACTCAAATGGTGATTTTTATGGATTTATAATTAAAAGAAAATTAAAATGAAAACACTAATTAAAAATACTACTGTAGAAAACAAAAAAGCTAAAATAAACAGTACGGTAAAAGTTGATCCAAAACTAGATGAGATAAAAAATATAAAATTTACCTCTAACAAGCTTGACGAAGTAAATAAGCTTGAATTCAAATTAACATTTAAATAATTATTCAATAAAAAGAGATTATCTTATAAACAAAACTGTGCCGTTACAATAGAACATTATTGTAGCGGTTTTTTTTATTAATTTAATAAATTTTTGAGATTACTTCGTTCCTCGCAAGACTTAGCGAATTTTAAAGTTTTAAACCTTGTTACTCCCTACCTTTACAACTTAAAAACGCAGTATCTTAGCATCTCAGCAACGCAATAAAAAATGACCGACTTCTATTACAAAGCCGTAGATCCAGACGAGTCACTTCTAGACTTTGTAGAAAATATTGGCATGTTTTTGAATTATTCAAATCAGCAAAAAGAGGTTGTTTTAATGCCCGACGGAAGAATCGATTTGTTTTTTATGAAATCAGAATCAGAGCCTTTTCAAACCACACTTATTGGGTTAGAAACCGTTCCTGAACAGCAATATATTCCGGCTAATGCAGTTGCTTACAAAATAAGTTTTAAACCCCTGGGAGCCGAATATCTCTTACAAACTTCTATTGCCTATATTCTAAACAGTGCCAAGCTTTTAGCCCCTGATTTCTGGGGAATTACTACCGAGGATTTGACGAGTTTTGAAGCCTTTCATAAAAAAATAGCCCAAAAAATAAGAACGCTTTTACCCAAAGAAATCGACGAAAGAAAACGTAAACTTTTTAAACTGGTTTATGAATCAAACGGCGAAATAAAGGTACAGGAACTCTCTGAAGCCATATCGTGGAGCAGCCGTGAAATCAATCGTTATTTCAACAAACAATTCGGACTTTCGTTAAACGCTTTCTGCAAAATATTACGTTTCAAAGCTTCGCTGGAGCACATTGCCAAAGGCAGGCTTTTTCCGGAATTGAATTTTACAGATCAGACGCATTTCATTAAAGAGATCAAAAAATTCTCTGGTGTTGTGCCTCGCGAATTACTAAAAAACAAAGATGACCGATTTATACTATTAAGCGTTCTAAAAGAGCAATAATTTTGTCCCCAACAAGACTCACAAAGTCTTAAGGATAAAGTTAATTTAAACTCAAAACAGAATGTTACTAGACAATAAAAAAGTCGCCATTGTAGGCGGCGGTCCTAGCGGACTTACCTTAGCCAGACTTTTGCAATTACAAAACGCAAATGTAAAAGTATACGAAAGAGATTTTGATAAAAATGCCAGAGTACAGGGTGCTCCGCTAGACATGCACGACAACTCGGGGTTGGCGGCCATTCATAAAGCGCAATTATTTGAAGAATTCAGAAACAACTTTATGCCGGGTGCAGATAAAATGCTCCTTTTGGATGAAAATGCAACGGTACATTATAGTGACCACGACACCAATGTTGATGAAGATTTTGACAACGAACATTTTCGCCCTGAAATTGATCGTGGAGCGCTTCGAAAAATATTATTAGAATCTTTAAAACCCGAAACTATAGTTTGGAACAGTCATTTTCTGTCCATGGAGCCTCAAAATGAAGGTTGGCTGCTTCATTTTAAAAACAGCGAATCTGTTTACGCCGATCTTGTTATTGGTTCAGACGGTGCGAACTCCAAAATTCGTCCTTATATTACAGATATAAAATCCTTTTATTCTGGTATTACGATGCTTGAGGGTAATATTTACGATTCGAAAAAGGCAGCACCGGTTATGCACTCTTTACTTAACGGAGGAAAAATCATGGCTTTTGGCAACGAAAAAAACATTTTAATGGGACAAAAAGCCGGTGGTGTTCTTGGTTTTTATGCCAGCTTTAAAACTCCAGAAAGCTGGACTACAGACAGCCAATTAGATTTTAATGACAATGCACAGGTTTTAGAGTGGTTCAAAACGCAATATCCGGAATGGAGCCCTATTTGGTATGAACTGTTTGAAAATGTTTCGTCCGGGTTTATTCCGCGTCCTATTAATTGTATGCCTTTAGACCAAAACTGGGCAACCCTGCCTAACGTTACTATTATTGGCGATGCCGCACACGTAATGCCTCCTTTTGCTGGCGAAGGTGCCAACATGGCGATGCGCGATGCCTTAGATTTAAGCGAATCCTTAACTTCTGGCGAGCATACCACCATACAGGAAGCTCTTGCAGATTATGAAACTATGATGCGTGAAAGAGCCTCAAAAGCAGCCGATGAATCACTTGAAAATGGAGAAAAAATGCATTCAAAAGAGGCTTTGCAGACAATGTTGGAGTTTTTTTCTTAAGGGGCTGAGGTACGAAGTTGCTAAGGTTCTAAGAATAAAAACTTTGCGCTTTTGCGTCTTTGCGAGATTAAAAAAGTTCTACACGTAGATGAGAAATTTGCACGTAAAGTCGCTAAGTTAAAATATTCTAAGAATAAAAAACTCAAATTTTACAAATATCAAAACTAATTCTATAACACGGCTTATCGACTTCGTAACTACCTTTAAATAAATTTAAAACGGAAAAGTTATGAGCACAAATGATCAAACCCAGCCGAACAATCAGCACAAAGGAGCTGATAACAGAAGTGATATGAGAAAACATCAATACAAAGATCACGATGAGGTTTTAACGAACGATGAAAATTATGATCCTGACACTAAGAAATTTAAAGGTAAAAAACTGGATTTTGACGATCAGCTGAATAATGAAGAAAAGAAATAACAAAATGAAAAACGGGCAAGAAATCTAAAGATTCTTACCCGTTTTTTATTACAAGAAGAGATTAAAAACTAAATCTATTCATAGAAATAGGTTTCCTCAATACGAAATCTTGGCGATTTCTCTGTACCTTCATTAACAATTTGATTATTAATCGTTTTAGCAGGCAATTTGTTGGCATTGTATTCAATCGTAACATCATCAGTTATAAATCCAACCATAGATTTACTCGGTTTTTCCATAGTCGAAGATTTCAATATATTTTTACTCAACTTTGGCGCATTTTCCGTCTGTAAAACACGATTATAACAAATAACATTGTAAAAATATTTATCTCCAAATAAGTTTTTGTAAATCGCTTCATTTAAGTTTGGAGAATTATCATACGTAAACGCTACAGTGTGATTTTCTCTTGTATTTTTATTGATATTCGCAGCGATTATATTTCCGTCTTTGAAAGTAAAAACAGAAACTGTTTTAATTGAACCTACGATTTTTGTTGCTGTCAAAATATTATTTTTCATGCTGTAGTTTTCTTCAATACAAGTCGTTTTAGAGCCATTCCCGCAGACATTTTTGCCTGTTATTGTATATTCATTTTCGTTCTTAAAGTTGTATTCGTAGTTGGTTTCTGTATCACCACGATCATTTTTTATTCCATTTTTTGCACTGTAATAAATACTTTTAATCAAATAACCTTCAGAATTGTACTCATATTCCTGAACCGAATCATCACTATCTGCATTTTTAGTGTATGTTTTTACAATCTGAAAAACCAATCCCTTATCGTTGTAAATATATTTTGTAATATAATTACTGTCTGTCACGCTCAATAATTTGCTGTTCTTAAAATTGTATTCTCTAGTTTCAGGAACTTCATTATCATTTCGGTATTTACTCGTATTGGTTTCTACTCTAATTATTTTCTTTAAACCCTGAGCATTTGATGTTGTTAAAAAACCAAAAAGAATGGCGAGAAGTAAAATTGTTTTTTTCATATTGTTTGTTAATTTTAAACAAAAATAAAGAATAAAAAACAAACCAACATCGTAATGGGATTAAATAAAAATCATGGAATAATTATCGCTGTTTTATTTGTTTTCTTTATGTTTTACAAACCTTCAGTTTGCTTCTTGATGTTAGGATCTTTAGCATTATTTTATGTTATTAAAAGTGTGGCATTTCTGAACAAAATCAAAAATAGCGGAGTTGAAATTGTCGGGAAAATTGTTTCTTATGAGTCAGATGATGAAGATTACAAAACACCAGTTATTGAATATGAAACTTCTGAAGGGAAAAATCTTATGGGAAAACCATATATTCATAGTTCATCAGATTTAGACAAATTTCAATCTTACTCACAAAATATAAACAAGAACATTAGAATAATTTATAGTCCGGAAAGTCCTGAAAAATTTATTATAAAAAACAGTTCCCCTGGGTGTGTACTGATATTGGGGTCCATTATAGGATTAGTCTTTATTATTCTCGCGACAGGAAGTTTGTTAGGATATTTTGATATATTTAATTGAAGAAGAAACATAAAGTCAAAAAACCTTTGCTCCTTTGTTCCTCTGAACCTTTGCCCCTTTCTCAGAAATTCCCTAATTTCGCTTTCCAATTAAGAAAGAGAAAATGAAGGTCTGTATTGCTGAAAAACCGAGTGTAGCACGAGAAATCGCATCCGTTTTGGGTGCCAATACCAAGCACGACGGCTATTACGAAGGCAATGGCTATGCGGTAACCTACACTTTTGGGCATTTATGCACCTTAAAAGAACCTAACGATTACAAACCGCACTGGAAAAGCTGGGATTTGAACAACCTGCCCATGCTTCCCGATAAATTTGAAACCAAAGTTGTAGAGAATTCCGGAATTCAAAAGCAGTTTAAAATCATCAAAAGTCTTTTTGACAAAGCCGAACTGGTCATTAATTGCGGGGATGCCGGACAAGAAGGAGAACTGATTCAGCGTTGGGTAATGAACGAAGCGAATTACAAAGGCGAAATACAGCGCTTATGGATTTCTTCGTTAACTACAGAAGCCATAAAAGAAGGTTTTGAAAATTTAAAACCCTCGGCAAACTATGATAATTTATTCTACGCGGGATTTTCAAGAGCTATTGGCGACTGGCTTCTCGGCATGAATGCCACCCGTTTGTATACGGTGAAACATGGCGGGTATAAACAAGTTTTGTCTATTGGCCGGGTGCAAACGCCAACTTTGGCAATGGTAGTTGAACGATTTAAGGAAATTGAAAATTTTAAACCGCAACCCTATTGGGAATTGCAGACTTTATACCGAGAAACACTTTTTAGTTATGAAGAGGGCCGTTTTCTAAAAAAAGAAGAAGGAGAGATTCTGGCAAAAAAGGTCAAGGAAAGTGATTTCGAAATTGTTTCGATTGATAAAAAGAACGGAAACGAATATGCTCCAAAACTTTTTGATTTAACGGGTTTACAGGTGTATTGCAATACCAAATTTGGGTTTTCGGCAGATGAAACACTTAAAATTGCTCAGACTTTGTACGAGCAAAAAGCCATCACCTACCCCAGAGTTGATACGACTTTTTTACCAAATGATATTTACCCGAAAGTACCGGGAATTCTACAAAAATTAACGAATTATGCTGAGTTGGCACAGCCCATTCTAGCAAAAAAAATAAAAAAGTCACCCAAGGTTTTCAACGACAAAAAAGTGACAGATCACCACGCGATTATTCCCACCGGAGTCGAGATCAATTTACCGCACAATCAGTTACAGGTTTATGATATTATTGTAAAACGTTTTCTGGCTGTCTTTTATGACGATTGCCTTGTATCCAATACCACGGTTATTGGAAAAGCTGCAGATGTAACTTTTAAAACCACTGGAAAAGAAATCCTGAAGAAAGGTTTTCGTGTGGTTTTTGAAGATCCGAATGCAAAAGAAAAAGAAGCTGATTTATTGCCCAGTTTTGTTGTGGGAGAAAAAGGGCCTCACGAGCCTTCATTCCTTCAAAAAGAAACCAAACCACCCAATTACTTTACAGAAGCAACCTTACTTCGCGCTATGGAAACCGCAGGAAAACAGGTAGATGACGAAGATTTGCGCGAATTAATGAAAGAAAACGGAATTGGCCGTCCGTCTACACGTGCAAATATTATTGAGACACTTTTTAAGCGTCAGTATATTGTTCGAAATAAAAAACAGGTCTTGCCTACTCCAACCGGAATTCAGTTGATTGATACAATTCAGAATGAGCTGATTAAATCGGCAGAACTTACCGGTTCCTGGGAAAAACAATTGAAAGATATTGAAAAAGGTACTTTTACCGCCGGCGCATTTATTAAAAACATGAAACGCATGGTAGAAGCTTTGGTTACGGAAGTACGAAGCGAAACCAGACACGCCAATATATCACACGCGGCAACGATTCAAAAACCGGTCGTTAAAGCAGAGAAAAAGAAAGCAGACGGAATTTTGGCGGAAACCTGTCCGAAATGTAAAAAAGGGAACCTGATAAAAGGAAAATCGGCTTTTGGATGCAGTGAATACAAAGCAGGTTGTGATTTTGTATTGCCTTATGTTTTTGAATCTAAAAAAATTACCGAAAGTCAATATTTAAGATTGGTTCAAAAGGGTTCTACTGTGAATATAAAAGGTTTTAAAACCAAGTCCGGAACCGTTGAAGGACTCATTAGATTTGAAGAGAACTACAAACTGAAATTAGAACCCAAGAAAACAGCTCCGAAGAAATCAGCACCCGAGCAATCAGCTTCTTTAACATGTCCGAAATGCAAAAAAGGCACCATCTTAAAAGGAAAAACAGCCTATGGATGCGCAGAATACAAATCGGGCTGCAATTTTAAGGTAACTTTTGATGATGTTAGGGCTAAACTAAAAGATCAAAAACCTACTAAAGAACTGGTTTATTCTATTTTAGAGGGAAGTATTTAGATTTTTTTTGCCACTGATTAAAATGATTTATACTGATTTTTTTTGCCATAATTATCAGTAATTTTTGTTCACGCAGATTTGGCAGATATAAGCAGATGTTCGCAGATATATTCAATTTTAAATCAATAATGATCTCTTCAATGTTCGTAAAATAAAATCGCTCTAATCCTGTAATCTGTGGCAGATACTCAATCCTAATTTCAAAAAATAATTAATGGAAGTTAGTGTAATTTGCAGCAAACTTTTTTTTCATACTTTAGTACTTCAATTTAACATCAAAAACCATAAATATGTTTCAGAAAATTACTCTTTTAGCGCTTGTATTGGCTTTTGTTTCGTGTCAAAAAAAGGAATCTGTAGAAAAAGATAAAATCAAAATTGCCGACTGGCTAATCGGAAACTGGGAAAATACCTCGACTGAAGGTGTTTTATCTGAAAACTGGAAAAAATTAAATGATAGTACTTTCAACGCTACTTCTTACTTTATAAAAGGAAAAGATACTTTGCATTTTGAAACTATTGTATTGGCTCAAAAAGGAGAAACGCTAACTTATTTTGCAACTGTAAAAGGTCAAAATGAAGATAAAGCAGTAGCTTTTTCCTCAACTGCAGCATCAGATAAACAATTGGTTTTTGAAAACGCCAAGCACGACTATCCTCAAAAAATTACCTATACAAAAGGTGCTAATAATACTTTGACTGCAGAGATTTCTGGTAAGCTGGATGGCAAAGTTAGTACAGAGAAATTTATCCTGTCGAAGAAATAGTTGCAATCTATACTTTTGTATATTAAAGTCTTAAATAAAGAATTATGAAATCACCTCGTATTTTATTTGTGTTTTTTGTTTTTGCTGTTTTAACATCCTGTAAAAAAGAAAGCAAAAAAGAAGCTCCTCAAAAGACTTACTCTAATATTGAAAAGGCCTCTTGGTTTCTTGGCGAATGGGAAAATAAATCGGCAGATGGTGAACTTACAGAACGCTGGAAGAAAGAAAATGATTCGGTTTATTTTGGAGAATCCTATTTTGTTGTAGGAGCAAAAGATACTGTTTTTGCAGAGCATGTTCGCCTGGAAGAAGCCAATGGCAAACTCGCTTTTACTGTAACAGTGCCCGGACAGAATAAGGAATTACCGGTACGTTTTGAAATGACCTCAGCAACAGAGAATCAAATGGTTTTTGAAAATCCAAAACATGATTATCCCAACAAAATCATTTACAACAGGATTGAGAAAGATTCTTTAATTGCAGAAGTTTCAGGTTTAAAAAAAGGCAAACCATTTACCGAGAAATTTGTGATGAAAAGACGATAATATAATCTTTGTAAACTGGAATAAAGTCCAGTTCTACAAGATAAATCATTCCTCCGGAATTACAAAAAGAACCAAAGGTTCGACACCTATTGTAAGGCTGGATCTTAGTTCCGTTCCATTAAAAACGAAGAATTAAAAAACACCAGTTGCAAAAAACTCAGAATCTCAGTAGCTCAAAATCTCAGAATCTCAGAATCTCAGAAACTTAGAAACTCAGAATCTCAGAATCTCAGAATCTCAGCAACTTAGAATCTTAGCATCTTAAAAAATCACTCATTTTCCCCAATCTTATTCACCATAAAAATCATCATAATCCCCAAAAGTGCCATAATTAAAAAAGCCCATTTAATACTTAGATATTCTGAGATAAAACCGACCATTGGCGGAACAAGCAAGAAACCTAAATAACCAATGGTCGAGATAGAAGTCAAGGCAGAACCGCTGCTTAACTTGGAGGATCGTCCGGCGATACTAAATACAAGCGGTACAACACAGGAAACCCCAAATCCGATTAAAACATAACCAAAGATAGTAGGATAAGCATAAGGCAGGATGAAACAAATACCAAATCCTACAGTAATCAAAATACCACTGTAAAGCAAAATTCGCTTAGTACCAAATTTCATTACGCCATGATCTCCAAACAAACGACCTAACGTTACTGCTGTGGCAAAAAATACAAATGCTGCGCTGGTCATTTTTGGAGAAGCTTTTAGTATATTTTCAAAATAAATACCGCTCCAGTCGTACATGGTATTTTCGCATGCCATAGAAACAAAACAAATCAGAGCAAATTTTACCAGATTTTTTTCCGGCATAGAAAAGAACTTCTTTTTAACCGGAACAGGCTCATTGTGAATACTCATTGGATAAAAACAAGCCGTAAGAGCCAGCATAAAAACGCTTACTCCTAATAAATGCTCTGAAGGCGCAATATGCTGCGTAACCATGACGTAACCTAAACCCGCTCCAGAAAAAACGGCAATACTCCAAACCGCGTGAAACCGTGTTATAATCGATTTTGGATATAGTTTTTGCACTTCCAGCGATTGTGCATTGATAGATAAATTGAAAATATTACGAGAAGCGCCAAAAATTAAAAGTACAATCACCAACTGCCAGACAAAGGCAACCAAGCCCGGCAAAGAAAGTACAATATTGAACATTATTGCGCCCAGCAACATAATATAACGGCTGCTGTACTTGTTTAAAAGCATTCCGGTAAAAGGCATTGTGAGCATTAAGCCAATTGGAAATGCAAAGAGAACAGCGCCAAACTCGGCTTCAGATAAATGGAGCTGCGCCTGTATGTGCGGAATTCTGGATACCCAGGAAGAATAGCCAAATCCGGAAAGGAAAAAAAATACAGTATTGGCCAAACGAAATCCTTTAGGTGTATGCGCTATTTTCTTAAAAAAGGGTAAAATCATTAGGAGAGTTCATTTTTAAAGCTGCAAAATTAAGGTTTTTAAATGCTAAATCCTCATTTTTAAACTTCTTCTGTCAAAGTTTATTTTTCAATTTATTCTATAACTATCTAGAAGTGATACAACAAAACGTACTAATGTTCACCAGAAATTTAAAATCACAAAAAAACAGAAGATTCCCTCATAAATAAACTTGTTAAAGAAATATTAATTTCTACATTTGCACTGTTTTTATTCATTCTAAATAAAAATGATAACTCAAACCAATTTAAAAATGAAATATTCAAGCCAGAAAACATCTCGTTTTCTTTTTACAATCAGCCTACTGCTTTCTGTTTTTTGTTCGTTTGCCCAACAAAATTTTGGAAAAATTAAAGGAACTATTACCACATCAGACGGCGACGCGGCAGGTGGTGTAAACATTATTTTAAAAGCTTCAAAATATGGTACGACAACCAATGATGATGGTACTTTTGAATTGAACCGCGTAAGACCCAATACGTATACTTTGCAAATTTCATTGACAGGTTATGAAACTACAGAGCAGCAGGTAGTCGTGTCAGAAAACGAAACGGCAACGCTAAACGTTCAGCTAAAGGTTTCAAATAAGGAACTGAAAGAGGTTGTTATTAGCGGAAAAAAAAGCATCGTCTCTAAAAAGACAGATTATGTAGCGAGAATGCCACTAAAAAATTTAGAGAATCCACAAGTATATACCGTTATTCATAAAGAACTTTTGCTTGAGCAAGTAGCTGTAAATATCGAAGCAGCTGTGCGAAATTCTCCGGGTGTTGTTCCCGTTACCTATCCTTCCGGAGGTATTGGTATTACGTTTAGAGGATTTAATACAGGAATTAATGCGAGAAATGGTATGGAGGTTTCTGCCAATCGTTCTTCTGTCGATTTGGCCAATGTAGAGCGCATCGAGATCCTGAAAGGTCCGTCTGGAACTTTATTTGGTTCTACAGTTTCTTCTTTTGGTGGTGTGGTTAATATGGTTACGAAAAAACCATTTGAAACTTTTGCCTCTGAAGTTTCTTATACAGCGGGAAGTTTCAATCAAAATCGTGTAACTGCAGATGTCAATGCGCCTCTAAATGCTGAAAAAACAGTATTATTGAGAGTAAATATGGCTTATGATAATGCGAAAAGCTTTTTAGATCATGGCTTTAGCAAAAGTATTGCTTTTGCTCCGAGTCTTACTTTTAAAGCCAGTGATAAGCTTGCTTTTACTATTGATGCTGAATTTTTAAGCGCAAATAATACAAGACGTACCTACAACAGATATGATCCGGCTTCTGGAATTACGAATCCGAATGACTTGAAAATTGGCTACAGAAAATCTTTATTTTATGAAGATAATGATGCCAAAACCTCAGCTAACAAATTTTTTGCACAAGCAGAATACCAGATTTCAGAAAACTGGAAGTCGACTACTTTATTTTCTTTCATGGGAGAAAATGTAGACCGCAGTTACCAAACTTATTTACTTTGGAGTTCGCCTACTACCGCATCGAGAAGAGTGGGTAACTGGGGACCTATTTATGACAATTACACCAATATTCAGGAAAATATTAACGGTCAATTTGCGACCGGAAGCATCAAACATAAATTTTTGGCCGGAGCGAACTACAGTTTCACTAAAAGCGGATTCTCTTCTGGTGTAACGCCATATCTTGATGTTGTCGACGTTACTACAAGCTATACTCCGTTAAGAAGAAAAGCGGTCGATGCGGTTTTGAACCAAACGGCTTATCCGGTTTCAAGTCGTAATACCTTTAGCGTGTATGCTTCTGATGTAGTTAACTTTACAGATCAGTTATCGGCAATGTTGAGTTTACGTGTAGATAATTTTAATCTTCCTGACACGGATGATTCTCAAGGGTACAGCCAAACGGCTTTATCTCCAAAATTAGGATTGGTATATGAGATTGTAAAAGATCAGGTTTCTGTATTTGGAAACTACATGAACGGATTTCAAAATGTAGCTCCTGTAACACAGCCAAGCAATGGCGCGCGACTGGTTCTTGATCCTATTTATGCGGTACAGTATGAAGGAGGTGTAAAAGCTGAGGTTTTTAATAAAAAATTAAGTGCTACAGCAAGTTATTATAATATTACAATTGATAATGCTACCCGAACTATTAATGGCGGAACAGAAGATGGTGACACTGTACAAGATGCAAAACAAGTAAGCAAAGGATTAGATTTTGAATTGATTGCCAACCCCTTTACTGGTTTTAACATTGTAGCGGGATATGCGTACAATGACAACCGCATCATAAAAGCTTCTGATGCCTCTATTGAAGGAAACAAGGCCGTGGGAGCTCCAGAAAATGTAGTCAATTTTTGGGCTACGTATACTTTACAAAATCAATTAAAAGGACTTGGAGCTGGTTTTGGTGCCAATTATGTAGACAAAAGTTATTTACTTGAAGATAATGTTTTTTACATGCCATCGTACACAACATACAATGCTACTGTATTTTACGACCAGCCAACCTGGAGAGTTGGTCTTAAATTCAATAATCTTTCAAATGAGAAATACTGGGATTTTTATGGAAACTCTCAAGCACCAACGAACTTTTTGGTCAATTTGACATTGAAGTTCTAAATCTCTCTTTTATCAAAAACACCTCAGTACAATGAGGTGTTTTTTTAATAACACTATTTTTTCAGGAATGACTTTAAAAAAAATCATACTTAAAATTCATTTTTACCTGGGTCTGGGTTCGGGGCTTATCATTTTTATTCTGGGTATTACAGGCTGCATTTACGTGTTTGATGAAGAATTAAGACCTTTGGTTTATCATAGCAATTATTATACTGATACCACTAAAGCAGAAAAGAAAAGTCTCTCCGAATTACTCCAAATAGCTCAGGACTCTATTGGAAAAGAAAAACCTATTAACGGAATTACGATTCGAAATGAGAAAGAGGCGACGCTGTTATTTTATACCAGCAAGGAGATAGAAAACAAAAATGCCTTTTGGTACTGTGATACTACAGCATACAACTATACGATATACATGAATCCGTATACCGGGAAAATTCAAAAAATACAGAACAATACCACCGAATTTTTTCAGGTAATTCTGTTTTTGCACTGGAGCTTATTACTCACAAATGCCATTGGTAAACCTATTGTAGGTATTGCGGTAATCATCTTTATTATTTCTTTAGTTACCGGACTTATTTTATGGTGGCCCAAAAACAAGGCGGCAGCCAAACAGCGCTACTGGTTTCGCTGGAAAAATAGCACACAATGGAAAAGAAAAAACTATGATCTTCATAATATTCTGGGTTTTTACGTCATGCTTTTTGCTTTGGTAATTGCTTTTACCGGTTTAGTCTGGGCTTTTAAATGGTTTGACAACAGTGTAAAGTGGATCGCGAACGGAGGTCAGACTATAGAAAAAAAGAAGGAAGACATTCTATCTGACCTTTCTAAAAAAAATGGCCAAAATTCACTCGATAAAATTTATACCACTGTACAATTAGCTTATCCAAAGGCAGAAAATTACATGTTCTATATGCCTGAAGATTCTTTGCAAACGCAGGCCATTTATATTGACAACGGCGGCAACTTTGATCTTGTTGGCACTCAGTATGACCAATATACGGGTAAACTATTGCAAAAGAAAACCTTCTCAGATAAAAACAATGGCGAAAAACTCCGTTCGCTCAATTATGCCATTCACTCTGGTGCTATATTGGGTTTACAAGGAAAAATACTGGCCTTTTTTGCGAGCTTAATTTGTGCGAGCCTTCCGGTGACGGGGTTTTATATTTGGTGGGGCCGAAAGTATAAAAAGAAGAAAAATAAAGAAATAAAGATCATTTAAGTAATTATTATCAATAATTAATCTAAATAAGCATTGCGAAACTAATATTAAACTTTACATTTGTATTTACATATTAACTCCTTAATTCATTACTATGAAATCGAATACTTTTAAAACATTAGCCTTCTTATTTTTACTGTTAGTTGCTTCACCAAAACTATTGGCACATGCTCTCTGGATAGAGACTAAGGCAACTGGAACAAAAGGAAAAGCACAGGAAATCTCTGTTTATTTTGGAGAATTTTCAGATAATGATATTACGAAAGCTGACAAATGGTTTTCTGATTTAAAAGATTTTAGTTTGGTTGTTATCAGTCCATCAAAAAAAGAAACAAAACTTAGCTCAAAAGCATTAGACAATAAATATCAGGCCTTTTTTACGCCAGATGAAGATGGCGTTTACACCATTGCTATGCACCATAAAGTAAAAGATGTGTACGGAACTATGGTTCTGGACTACAACTCTAGCGCAACTGTGACAGTAGGAAATGCTGCAAAAGGAAATGAGGCCATTGCAAACACAAACGTTATTAGTTTATTTTCTAAAGATGTGTTAACCGCAAAGCAAAATGCTAAAGTAAACGTTAGCGCACTATATGAAACTAAAGCGGCCAAAGAGCAAAAAATGAAAGTGATTGCTCCAAACGGTTGGGAAAAAGAATTATGGAGCAATGAAAACGGAGAAATTTCATTTACACCAATCTGGCCAGGAAATTACATGGTAGAATTTGCTTATACAGAAAAAGCAGATGGAGATCATAACGGTAAAAAATACAATGAGATCTGGAAAATGGCTACTTACTTAATAACCGTTAAATAGTTCTTGTCTGTAACTTTAAGTACACGATATTTTTTTTTGAAACCTTGTTCATAGAACAAGGTTTTTTTATGGCCTGTTTAAAAAATTATAATCTAAATACTTTTTTTAAAACACTATATCTTAAGACAATCTTAAGACAATAATAATCTAAGTTTAAGCAAGAAAAACACTTTTTAATTTCCTGTTAAAGGATACATGTATTTATATTTGCATCGTATTATTTTTATTAAATCTAAATAACCACATGAAACATAATTTAATCGTGCTTTTATCCCTAATAGGTTTTACAGCTTACAGTCAGGAATACACAAGCGCTGAAAATACCACAACTGTAACGGATACTGTAAAAAACAAAAAAGGAGAAACCCTGAATGAAGTTTTAATAACAGCCAACAAACCTAAAAAACCAATTGAAGCTGCCCGCTCCGGAATTAAAGTTATGGACTTGCCTCAAAGTGTGCAGATTATTGGAAACGAAATAATCGAACAACAACAAGCCATCAGACTGAGTGAAGTTGTTAAAAACCTGAATGGTGTTTATGTAGGATCTGCACGTGGTGGCGCACAAGAATCTTTCTTTTCAAGAGGATATGATATGAGTGCCAATAATATGTTTAAAAACGGTTTTCGCTACAATGCGGGTTCTATACCAGAAGTTTCATCTTTAGAGAAAGTTGAATTTTTAAAGGGAGGTTCTGCTTTGTTATACGGAAATGTAGCACCAGGTGGAATTATGAATTTGGTTACCAAAACACCAAAGTTTACAAGTGGTGGAGAAATTTCGATGCAAATGGGAAGCTACAATTATTACAAGCCGTCTGTCGATTTTTACGGACCATTGAATAAATCTATAGCGTATCGATTTACAGGATCTTATGAAAACTCAGAAAGCTTTAGAGACTTTGTAAAAAATGAACGTATTTATATCAACCCTTCGTTTTTATTTCATCTTTCAGATAAAACACAAATTACATTGCAAGGGGATTATTTAAGTGCCGACTGGACACCGGATTTTGGTACGGGAATCTACGGAAAAACAATTTTAGATTTGCCTCGTAACGAATTCTTTGGCGCGCTTTGGTCGACAGCAAATACGAAATCGTCCAGCGCTTCCTTATTGTTTAATCATGATTTCAATAAAAACTGGAAATTAAATTTTAATTCCTCATATCAATCTTACCGAAGAACACAAACTTCTACGGCACAATTAAGCACAATTGACGCTAATGGAAACTGGAAACGTGGTTTAACAAAAGCTGATGCTGCAGAGCAAATTTTTGGTGACCAGTTAAGCTTACAGGGAACTTTTAATACCGGCAGCGTTAAACATCAAATATTTACGGGAGTCGATTACGAAAATTCATTAGCTCCAAGTTATACTTTTGGTTTTTATGCTCCTGCAAAACCTGCAGACCTTTTAACAACAGAAGCTACGGCCATAAATTTATATACTTACGATTACAGTACACAAAATAAGGTTATTCCTTATCCAACAAGAACTACTCAATTAGCCAGTACAGAAACGCAACGTTTTGGAGCTTATTTTCAAGATTTAGTTTCAATAAATCAATACATAAAAGTTCTGGCAGGATTGCGTTGGTCATGGCAGCAAGGCGAAGCTACCACTACAAAAGAGGTAATCGAGAAAAAAAACAACGTAAATGTCATTACAACAGCGTATGAAGATGCACTACCTGTAACGGGTGCCAAAACTCTTAACAAAGCCTTCTCTCCAAAAGCAGGATTGGTAATACAGCCTACTAAAGATTTGTCTTTATTTGCCAGTTACTCCAACTCGTTCAATCCAAATACAGGAACAACGGTAGATTTAAAACCATTAGATCCCTCTATTGTTGATCAATATGAAGTTGGGGTGAAAAAAGATTTCTGGAAAGGTCTTTTGAGCACAAACGTAACGCTATATCAGATCTCAAATAATAATTTGGCACAAACAGCTCAATATCAATCAGACGGCGTTACACAGAACGTTAATGCAAATCTAAAAGAATTGGTTGGAGCAACAAAAGGAAAAGGAGTTGAAATAGATATTACAGCGACACCTGTAGAAGGTTTGAATATTATGGCCGGCTATAGTTTTAATGAAACCAAAGTATCTAAATCATCTGGTACAAGCGGTAGCCTTGTGGTGGGAGATGTTTTAGCAAGAACTCCAAGAAACACAGCCAATTTGAGCTTTTTCTACAAGTTACAAAGCGGAATCCTTAAAGGTGTAACTTTTGGAGCTATCGGAAATTATGTTGGAGACCGCACAGGAGGCTGGAATGATGATTATTTATGGACAGAAAACACACCTGCAACCAATCCAAAAACATATACCGTAACTATTAGAGATCGTGATATTCCGCTAGAAGGATATGTTACTGTAGATGCTTCTTTGGGTTATGAATGGAAAAAATTCTCTATCCTTTGCAGATTGTCAAACATCACAAATGAACTTAATTACACCGTACACGAAAATTATAGTGTAAACCCAATTGCACCTCGTCAGGTTATGACAAGTTTACGATATAAATTTTAAAATTTGAATTCGATTTTAATACAAACAAAAACCTCATTTAGCGTTCTAAATGGGGTTTTGTTTTTTGACAAAATAAAGTGTTCTAATTGTATTACTTTTGTCGCGCAGGTATCTCTCCCTGTTTTTTAAAATAAATTTCGAAGATGTCAGATTCTACAAAAAACCAATTAAAAAAAAGTTTAGGTTTAAGTTTTAATATTGCAGTATTGATTGGCGGAACCATTGGAGTGGGCATTTTACGCACACCGGGAACCATTGCCGGAATGCTGGATAACTACTGGCTTATAATTGCATCATGGCTTATTGGCGGATTGTATGTTTTAATTGGCGCCAACTCTTATGCAGAACTCGCCACAATGTTACCAAAAGCCGGAGGATCCTATAATTATATCAAAAGAGCGTTTGGCGATTATGCCGGCTTTCTTTCGGGCTGGTTCGATTATATCACCAATGCTATTCCACCTGCTTTTTATTGTATTGTTATCAGCGAATACATTATTATTCTTTTTCCCGGTCTGGCCAATTTTGCAACCGCAATCGCCATTTCGTTATTAATTGCCTTTGTTTTACTGCATTTAAGCGGCGTAAAGAACGGAAGTGCGATTCAGCAAATAACCAGTTTTCTTAAAGTGATTTGTTTTGTGGCTTTGGTTGTCGCGTGTTTTATGTATTCGGGTGTGCAATTGAAACCAATTCCAAAAGACAATTCTGTTTTTCAAATAGGACTGTTATTTGGATTTTTTAAATCGCTTCAGCTTATTATCGGAACCTATAATGGTTGGAACAGTGTTTGTTTTTTTGCAGAAGAAAATGAAAATCCGGGCAAAAACATCCCAAAATCTTTATATAGCGGTGTCTTACTGGTAATCGCCATTTACGTTTTAATCAACATTGCTTTTTTTTACGTCTTACCTATTGAAACTGTAGCAAAATCGAATTTGGCTGCCGCCGATGTTGCCAATATTATTTTCGGAAAAAACGGTGCCATTATCGTAACTGTAATTTCTATTTTCTCCCTAATCAGCATTTTGAATGCGTTTATGATGATTCCGCCAAGAATTTTATATGGCTTAAGCCGGGACGGATTTTTTGTAGATAAAGGAACAAGTGTCAACAAAGGCGGTACGCCAATTGTAGCACTTTTGGTTTCCTCTTTTTTCAGCTTATTTTTAATTTGTATCGGATCTTTTGAAGTGTTGTTTTCCTTTGCGGCCTTTACCTCTATCATTGTTTGGGGACTCGCCTATTTTTCTTTAATAAAATTAAGAGGCTCAGAGCCTCATTTACCAAGACCGTATCTTTCCTTTTGGTATCCGTGGAGTACAATAATTGCCATCTTAGCATCAATCGCATTATTAATAGGTTTTATTTACAGCGACCCTAAAAGCTTTATCATCATTGTTGGAATTACTTTGGTTTCTTACCCTTTGTTTTTGGTTATGAAGAAACTAAAGCACTAAAACGATATTTTTAATCGCCAGGAATTCACGAATTGTTTTTTGAAAAGTTAGAAAAAAAATTCGTGAATTTCCGGCTATTTTTTATTATCTGGACTTAAAATATTCTTCTAAACTTTCACAGCCCGATAGATCTGTACTAAACTCAGGAAATTGCTTGTCTACTCTCTTAGACACAGAATATTGATTCTTTTCTGCATAATCCATCATTCTCACGCACAGCGCCTTAAATTTAGCTGTTTTAGCATTTTTATATGCTAATTCATAATTGGCCACGGCTTTTGCTTTATTCCGATACTCAAGCTCATCGATATAAGATTCATTTTCGTACTGAGTAAAATAAGAACCATTAGTCGAATAACGGCGCATCATCCATGAGTTGCCATAATCACACATATTATAGTAACAATTGGCTATTAGAAAAAAGTAATAATCCCTGTCTTTCGTTTTGGGATTATTTGCCAAATTCGTATATTTTATAAGATGCTCCGTTACGGAAAGTTTGGTGACCATATATTTTTCCGTATGTTCAATAAAGCTTGTTGTATGCTTAAAATCATAAAACGGATTTTGATCAAAAACATAATAATCACCGTATTCTCCTCTTTCCCAAGCATTGTAATTATCATCCCAATACTTTTTATCTAATGATTTAAAAGTGATTAAGGCGTTCATCAATTGATTTTCTCTGAGATATTTTGTTCCTAATAAATCTTTAAGATAATTTTTGTCTTTTAAGAGCTTACTATAAATTACTTTTTGAAACGCTGTCTCCAAACCTTTATCTACTTTATTTACAATATCTTGCAGATCTTCAGCAGAATAAACAAAATCCAGATAGTCAAAATAACGATTAAACTCTTGTAAATTACCTGATGTTCTTATTCGATTTCCCCTCCATTCTACATCATTAAAATCATAAGATCGTTTTGTTGTTTCTTCAATTAGAGATAATAAAGCTAAACCATCAATAGTATTTCCTCTAAATTCTAATTCTCTTCCTAAAGCAAAAATAAAACGCGCATCATCTCTATATTTTAAAATAACCGATTCTACTTCAGGTTTGATAATTGCTTTTCCATTTTCCTGACTGGCAGTAATACAAAGCGCTTTTATTTTTTGTATTTCCTCGGTTACTTTTTCAGATTGATGTTTTTTTTCAAACAGGGAAATGTTTTTTAAACAGTCGTTATAATTTCTTGTAATAAACTGCAAGTTGATTTTTGAGGCTTCCCAAACGGTCGGATTTTGTGTTGCAATGATATCAATTGCATTTACAAAATCTAGGACTTCTTGTGCATATAATCTATCCTTTTCAGAACGATTTCGTAATGTTTCAGTCGTCACTTTTGTTTTATCATTCCAAAAATCAGCAAAATCTGTTGTTGGGATATAATTAGAATAATATGGGGTGTAAACCCAGTCCTCAATTTTATTGATTTCGCGTATAAGCAAGAATCCTAATATTTGAGATTTTGGATTATTTTTATAAATCTCTTTGAGATAATCCAGGTTTTTATCTACTTTTTGAACAGATGCATAGGCATAAACATTGGCTAATTCTTCTTTATTTTTAGCATATTTTAAAGCTTCCTGAATTTTAAAATCATGATGAAAATAGTAATAGCTCGCATAACTTTTTTCTGGAGAATTTGCCATTAAATTGGCAACATCAACCATATAACCGGGGTTTAATTTTGTAAAAGTATAAAAGAACAAACTCCAGTAGTACAAATAATCTTTATTATTTTTATTAAAATTGGCTTCAAAAATAGTTTTAAGAACATCCATTTCTCCTGAATAATAAGCGAGCCGAATGGCTAAAAAAGCATACTTTCTTTTAAAATATGGATCCTGTTCTTTATCTATTATTTGAGAAATTTCATTAAGTAACGCAACTCTTCTCTTCGTATTTATAACTTCATTTCTTTCCCATACATCATCAGAGTCATTTGCCAATTCGCAATTCTTTGCCGTTTTTAAATAATTGACCGCAGCAATTTTATTATTTTGATAAAGATATTTTATAAACTTATTATTGCTTTTGGAATGAATATCTGTATAAGATAAATTAAAATTGAAGTCTGCAATATCATCAATAGCAACTTTTTTATTTGCGTAATTGTACCAGTCTGCAATGTTTGAATCTACATTTAACTTGTAATCCTGCGGATTGCTGCTATAATCAAATCCCCATAAATCTGCATTGTAATAGAATGATTTGTATTGCGCATAATTAAAGTAATTGGGTCTAAATATAAAATACCTTACATCTTCGCCATACGGAGAATATCCGCACGCAAAACTTTGGTAACAGCTACTTGCTAAAAGAACTGTAAAAACCAGAAACTTCTTCATGATTGTATTTTTTAAAAGTACTGTCATCCAGATGAAATAATGATATTGTGGTTGTATCGTCTAATTCGACATTTTTTTTAATAATCGAAATCGCTTCGTTTAATGTTTTTGAATCAACTTCTTCGATCTTTAAATGATCTCCTTTTTTTAAATAATATTCATATTCAAACGTATAATCTTCTGTCATCTCGTACCACATTGGTTTAGTTTGTTTGGCAATTCCGCTGATATCTGCTGAATTAAAATTGACCAGTCCGGCAAAACGGTTATTATGATACCATAAAGTCCAATAAAAAACAGGCAATGCTACATCCAAATGCAATGGGTAGCTTCTCCTTTTGTCTAAATAAGATTTCAACTCATCAATATCTAAAATCGAGTTTTTATCTTTTTGAGATAATGGTTTTATCAAATTATAACACATTAGCATCACTTTATCTACAGGCGGCACTCCCATAATTTCCGGATATTTATAAGGATAAAGACGAAGCGTACAGCTAATTTCTTTTTTTGACAGCTCTTTTATCTTTTTTAATAAATAGAAATATTTGTCTTTGGTTGATTTTGTCCAGTCACAATCAATTTGAATTTCAGAATAATCAAAATTATTATCAGCATTCTCATTGTATTCATAACGGCCTTTACGATATTTATTTATTAGAAAAACAATATTATCAGCCAGTTTATCCAATGACTTTTCATCATTATACTGAAAGATTTCATTTTTGATAAAAATGGTAGGAATGATGCTTACTGAATCCACATTCCGGAACGTATATTGATCCGGATTATTTTTTTGATACGGAAAGTTTCCCATCGCTTCATTATAATCTATCTCAAAAAATTTATAATAGATTTTCCTGACTTTTAATTTGTTGAGTTCCTGATTCGTTTCAGCACTAAAAGAAGATCCGTTCTTCCAGTAATAGAACGCTCTTTCAACATTTTTAATTTTGCTTTCTTTATTAGAACATGCTAAAAGAAAGCAAGAAACAAGCACGAATAACACTATTTTTTTCATTGCGAAGTGATTTTTGTTTTAACGTAAAATCGTATTAAAATTATATCTTTTTGAGATATAAAAATGAAAATTTATTTTTAAAACAAAAAACAGGCTTTACAGCAAAAACAAAACCCGACAAAATTTAAAATTTTGTCGGGTTTTTATCTTGACAACGAACAGGTTTTTAAAACCTGTCAGGATAATAATCTATTATTTAATCTGGCAATTTGTTATTTCAATCCTGCAATACTTTGCTCGATTGTTGCAATTTTTGCCAAAGCATCTGCTTCTTTTTGCTTTTCATTCGCCAACACTTTTTCCGGTGCTCCGGCAACAAACTTTTCATTTGACAATTTTGCCTGAACCGATTTTAAGAAACCTTGCGTGTAAACTAATTCTGCAGTCAGTTTTGCAATTTCAGCTTCAACATCAATATTTCCTCCTGAAATCGGAATGAAATATTCATTTGATTTTACGCGGAAAGATAATGCTCCATCTACTTTTGCAGTAACATATTTGAAAGCTGAAATATTTCCTAATTTCGTTACAATTGAATCAAAATAGGTTGCCATATTCTCGCTGTTGATGGCTTTCAACTCGATAGTATCTTTAAACGGAATATTTTTATCTTTTCTGATAGTTCTGATTCCTGAAATTACTTCGATTGTATTATCAAAATCAGCAATTAAACTTGCATTAAACGGTTTTAATTCTGGCCAGGTTGAAACAATTAAAGCTTCTTCTGCAGTTCTGTCGGCAATTAAATGCCAAATTTCTTCTGTTAAGAAAGGCATGAATGGGTGAAGTAATTTCAAGTTACTCTCTAACATTTCAATTGCTTTATCAAACGTTGCTTTGTCAATTGGCTGTTGATATGCCGGCTTGATCATTTCTAAAAACCAAGAACAGAAATCATCCCAAACCAATTTATAAATTGCCATTAGGGAATCTGAAATTCTGTATTTCTCAAAATTATCTTCAATATCTACTAAGGTCTGCTGTAATTTCGCTTCGTACCATTCGATTGCTACTTTTGATGATTCTGGTTGTGCGATAGTTTCAGAAACTTCCCAGCCTTTAATCAGTTTAAACGCATTCCAAATCTTGTTTGAGAACGCTTTACCCTGATTACATAATTCTTCATCAAACATAATGTCATTTCCTGCAGAAGCGCTCAAAAGCAGTCCTACACGAACACCATCGGCACCAAATTTTTCGATCAGGTCTAAAGGATCAGGAGAATTTCCTAATGATTTAGACATTTTACGACGTTGTTTATCGCGTACCAAACCAGTTAAATAAACATTTGTAAAAGGTTTTTCGCCCGCGTATTCGTAACCTGCAATAATCATTCTCGCTACCCAGAAAAATAAAATATCCGGACCTGTAACCAAGTCGTTCGTTGGATAGTAATATTTAAAATCTTCACTTTCCGGATCCATTATTCCTCCAAAAACAGACATTGGCCAAAGCCATGATGAAAACCAGGTATCTAAGGCATCAACATCTTGTTTTAAGTCAGATGTTGTAAGTGAGTTGTTAGATGTTTTTTCTTTAGCTAAAGCTAAAGCCTCTTCGATGTTTTCTGCAACTACAAAATCTTCTTTTCCGTCTCCGTAATAATAAGCCGGAATTTGTTGTCCCCACCACAATTGTCGAGAAATATTCCAGTCACGGATGTTGTTCAACCAATGCGCATAAGTATTTTCGAAACGTTTTGGGTGTAATTTAATTTCTCCTGTTTCTAAAACTGATTTTATAGCAGGTTTAACTAAATCTTCCATTTTCAAAAACCACTGATCTGATAATCTTGGTTCGATTACGGCTTTGGTTCTTTCTGATGTTCCTACTTTATTCAAATGGATTTCGGTCTTCGCCAAAGCGCCAATTTCTTCCAGTTCTTTTGCAATTTCAGTACGAACTACAAAACGGTCTTTTCCCTGATAGTGCAATCCGAAGCTGTTTAATGTAGCATCTTCATTAAAAATATCAACGATTTCAAGATTGTGCTTCTCTCCCAGCGTTTTGTCATTCATGTCATGCGCTGGAGTCACTTTCAAACATCCCGTTCCGAATTCTACATCTACATATTCATCTTCGATAATCGGAATCACTCTTCCACAAATTGGAACGATCGCTTTTTTACCTTTCAAATGAGCAAAACGCTCATCATTTGGGTTGATACAAATAGCAGTATCTCCAAAGATAGTTTCAGGACGTGTGGTGGCAATGGTCAAAAATTCCTCAGTTCCTTCAATTTTATAGTTTAAGAAAAATAATTTTCCTTGTTGTTCTTCATAAATAACTTCTTCGTCAGATAAAGTGGTTTTCGCCTCAGGATCCCAGTTTACCATTCGGTATCCTCTATAGATTAATCCTTTATTATACAAATCAACAAAAGACTTAATTACAGATGCTGACATGTCAGGATCCATGGTAAATTTGGTTCTGTCCCAGTCGCATGAAGCTCCTAACTTTTTAAGCTGCTCTAAAATTGTTCCGCCGTATTTATCGGTCCATTCCCAGGCGTGCGCCAAAAATTCTTCGCGCGTTAAATCATTTTTATTGATTCCTTCTGCTTTTAATTTTGCTACAACTTTTGCTTCAGTCGCAATCGATGCGTGATCCGTTCCCGGAACCCAGCAAGCGTTGAAACCTTTAAGACGTGCTCTACGAATTAAAACATCCTGAATTGTATTGTTCAGCATATGCCCCATGTGCAAAACTCCGGTGACGTTTGGAGGCGGAATTACAATAGTATAAGGTGTTCTATGATCTGGTTCTGAATGAAAATAGTTGTTTTTCATCCAGTAATCATACCATTTATTCTCAATCGTCTTAGCGTCAAATTGTGCTGGAATTGTCATTTTATCGTGGATAGGTTTAATCGTTAATTTGTTTGATCGTTGGCTTTTTTTAACCGTTTATTTGTTAATTTGTTTACTCGTTGGTGTATTGTGTTTTAAGCCAATTTAAACGATGAAACAGTTAAACAAATAATCAATAAAAAAAATTGGTTCAATTTTTGTAATTATAACTGACAGCAAAAGTAAATAATTAAGTACACTATAAAAAGCGAATTAATAATTTGTGTGTTAATTAAAACAATGTATATTTACTTACAACTTAAAAACAATTTCAAAATGAAAAATGTTGCCTCTTTTATTGCAGTCGTATTGTTTAGTGCAATAGGTTATGCACAAAATGGCCCAAAAATTGAATTTGCAGCCCAGGACAATACCATTGATTATGGTAAAATTTCAAAAAGTGATAATGGTCTTCGCTCTTTTGAATTTACAAACACCGGAGATGCGCCTCTTTTAATTACAGGAGCAGAATCTACAGTGAGTTCAATAGTTGTTACTAAACCTTCAGCGGCCATTATGCCGGGAAAAAAAGGTAAAATTGACGTAAAATACAATATGGCCTCTGGTCCTATTCGTAAAACAATTACAGTCGAAACCAATGCAGTCAACTATCCTGATGGCAGAGTAGCCTTAAAAATTAAAGGTGAAGTTTTATAAAAAAATTAAAATTTAAAAATAGTAAAAGCCGTTTCTTTAATTAGAAACGGCTTTTTTGTATAATATTGTCGTTTGATGTAGATGCTAAAAATGCTAAGGACCTAATCCCTCTATTCGTTTCAATCTTTTAGGGATCCCGAAGCCTCTACATTTACTTTCCTGTACATTCAACTGTATCAAACTTATATTTTACGCTCACAAAATCTATTGGCTTGTCTTTTACCAAATAAGTCACTCCCATTGTAGTCTGCATGGTTCCGTTTCCTAAAATAAGCTGTTTGTCTTTCTTTAAAAATGCCATTGGGTTTTTGAAGGTTTTATCTTTATTGGCAGAATCTTTAAAAGTATAATCTGCAAATAAGGTATCACCATGAAACTCACCTGTAATTTCGCCCGTTTTTACCGGTGCAGCATCAACTTTCATAACCATATCGCCTGAAAGTTTTCCGTTTTTTAGGGTATTCAATTTTAAATCAATCGTATCTTTTTCGTAGATAGCTTTATAACATTCGGTGCTAACTACTTTTTCTCCCTCCGCTTTTGCGGCTTCTGCTTGTTTGATTTTTTCATCATCTTTACAGCTTTGCAATCCAAGGCAGGACAAAAGCACACACGATAAGGCTAGATTTCTCATAATTCTATTTTTAAGTTTGTTATAAAATTAAATAAAAAAGAAGCCAAAAAAAAGGCTTCCTGATTAATTCTTCCATAAAAAAATCTATAAATTCTTAATAACAAATTCAGATCTTCTATTCAGTTCATGTTCTTCTTCAGAACAGGCTTCATCTGTTTTACATTTTATAATGGGCACAGATTCTCCATAGCCTTTTGCCACAACACGCTGTGATTTGATTCCTGATTCTATGATGAATTCGCGGGTAGAATTGGCTCTTTTTTGAGACAAATCTTCATTGTATTTCAAATTTCCACGCGAGTCTGTGTGCGAACCTATTTCAATAACCATTTCCGGATATTTTTTCATTAGTTCTACAACACGTCCTAAAACCACTTTAGATTCTTTTCGGATATACCATAAATCGTAATCAAAATAAATCGGATCTGTTTTAATGATCAATCGGTCTTTACTGTCTTTTACAACATCTTTTTCCTTCTCTAAAATCTGTTTTACTTTCTCTTTCTTTTTAATTTCAGCGACAGCGATGGCAGTTTCTTTTTCTTTTTTCTCTCTTTGTTTTAATTCTATTGCCGCCAATACTTCTTTCTTCTTGTTCTCTTCCTCGATAATAATTTCTTGTTTACGCTTGTTTTCGGCAATTTCTTTTTCTTCTAACTGAATAGCTTCTAATGATTTCAATGCCAAAGAGGCGTCGTTTACAGCATCTCTTGTTTTTCCTGAAGTTACCACTTTTGACTCATTGGTATATTTTTCTTTGGAGGCCACAACTGTAAAAGAAGCTTCACAAACAACTGTAAAACTAAATTTTCCATCGGCAGCAGTCGTAATCGTGTTCAACGTTTTATTTTGAGAATCCTGCAAAATTACGGTGGCATTTTCAAGGGGCAATTTGGTATCTACATCAGTAATAATTCCGGCGATAAACTGTTTGCAGTCTTCTACAATTAAATCTTTGGTTTCTTTAAACCAGTAAATATCATCGCTTCCTTTTCCGCCTTCTCTATTCGATGCAAAATAACCTTCTTTGGTATTTGAATTTATATTGAATGCAAAATCATCTAAATTAGAATTTACCGGCAAACCGACATTTACAGGTTTCGAATACTCACTTCCGCTAATGTCAGAAACAAAAACATCAAGCGATCCATAGCCCAAGTGTCCGTCTGACGAAAAATAAATTTTCTGATCTGCAGATGCAAAAGGAAATTGCTCTTTTTTATCCGTATTAATAGTAGATCCCAGATTTTTAGGAGTATCAAAAGCTCCTTTGTTGATGTTTACCGAATAAATATCAAAAGATCCCAAACTTCCCGGCATGTCTGAAGCGAAATACAAAACCTTTTCATCTGCACTTAAAGCCGGATGTTCTACTGAATAATTGGAACTGTTAAACGGAAGTGATTCGATTTTTGTCCATTTTCCATCGAGCAGCTCAGCCTTAAAAATTTGAAGGTTTGATATTTTTTGGTCGTTGGTTTTCCTGGTTCCTTTTTTAGAATTATTTCGGGTAAAATAAATCGTTTTTCCGTCTTTTGTAAAAACAGCATTCGATTCGTGCATGCCGGTTTTTAATTCTTTTGCAAAATAATTTACGATTGAATCGGGAGCATTCATATTTTTAAGCGGAATTGCCACCAAATTTAAATAGGTTTCGTTGTCCCATTTAAACTTTTTATCAAATAATCCCGGCTTTAATTTGACTCCTGCAAAAACCAGTTTGTCCTGATACGGAACTGCACCAAATTCTGAATTTGGCGTATTGATAGCTAAGTTTTTAATCTCAAATCTTTTTCCAATTGCCGAAACATTTTCTAAGGTTTTAATTTCTTTTTCAAAAGTAGCAATGTCTTGTGTATTGGCAGATTTGGCATAATATTCATTTAAGGCTGCATTGGCATCTTCGTAATTATTGCTGGCTTTTAAAGTTTGGGCGTATCTGAAATAGTAATTTCGATCTAAATCAGCACTATAATTCTGAATCAAAAGTCGGTAATAGCGCTGTGCTTTTATTAAATCATTGGTATAGAAATAAGAGTCGGCCAGATTTTTAATAACTTCCTGCGATGGTTTTTCCTGAACTAGTTTTTCATACAAAACAATTGATTCTGTATAATACGTCTTTTCGAAAAATCGTTTGGCTCTGGCCAATTCCAGATCCTGTGCCTTTATAAACTGTATTGAAAATACGAATATTATAACGAGTAGTTTTTTCATATTTTTCATCTTAAAAGAATCTTGGTGATTTATCATATCCTTTACCTAATAAATCCAAATCAAACAGCAGCATAATTTCGTGCGTTCCTGAGTTAAATTGTCCCATATTGGTTAGCGTATGGTCGTAAGCATAACCCACTCTCAATGTTGGGGTAACATTAATATTGACCAAAGCACTTACGGCATCGTTTATTCTGTAAGCTGCTCCCAGCTCAAACTTATTGTTGTATAAAACATTCGCCGTTACATCTACAGAAATGGGCGCTCCGCTCACGAATCTGGACATAAAGGCAGGTTTTAATTTGACTTTATCGCTCACCTGAAAAACATATCCGGCGGTTAAGAAAGTATGAATCGCTTCAGATCCGTAGGCATTAATCCCTGATTCTTCTTCGATGTGTTTAGAGCTCAATAAATTGGGAGCTGATAGACCCACATATAAATTGTCTCTAAAGTAATACGCTCCTACTCCAATATTGGGTTTGGTTACGTTTATGTTTTCGGCGAAAGCCAAATCTGTCTGAGGATCTGCAAAATGAAATCCGTTGAAGTTGGTTTGCAGCGATGTAAAACCCGCTTTTAAACCGAGTGATAATTTATTTTTCCCTCCCAGATTTAATACGTAGGCAAAATCTGCGTACACATTATTTTCTTTTTTTGCGCCATCGCCAATATCATCAGATACTAACGAAAGCCCCACTTCGACTTTATCTGTTACGGCCGTGTGACCAAAAAACGTAAATGTTTTGGGTGCGCCAACTGCGCCAACCCATTGTGTTCTGTACAACCCGCCAAGATTTAGCATGGCCGGAACTCCTGTAGCATACGCCGGATTTACTACGCTCATATTGTACATATAATGCGTGTATTCTGGATCTTGTTGCGCTGACGCGGAGGTTATATAAAGGAGAAAAGATATAAAAAGTAGTATTTTTTTCATTTGAAAATTATATTAAAGCATATAAAGGAATTATCGGTTCAGGTACAGTCGTCCTTGCTGTGCTTTTCTATTATCTTTATTAAAATTGATAATATAAAAGTAGACTCCATTTGGCGCGATACCGTCACCAAAACCTGCCGACTCAGCGTTTCTTCCATCCCAATTGGGTATGTTTTTATTTCCTTTAAACATTACGTTTCCATATCTGTTGAAAATTTCGAGTGTATAATCCGGATACAAAAATTCGATATCCGGAATTCTGAATGTATCGTTTATATTGTCTCCGTTGGGCGAAAAGCCGTCTGGAATAAAAAACGTATATTCTTCTGCATCACAATCTAATAATGAAACCGTTACCTCTGTATAATTTTCTGAAATGCAACCCGTGGTTGTCGTATAATCAAATCCAAAATAAGTGCCTTTATTGATTAGAAAAGTAGCTGAATTTAGTAAATTTCCATTATTAGCGGCATCATACCAAACCACACTCGATGGCAGGTTGGTCACTTTTGATAAATCTTCTATTGTCGGATTTTTTAATCCGCAAAAATTTTGTCCATCTGTATTTAAAACCGGTGGCGCTGAATCGTTTATTGCAACTGTAATTTTAGTAGCCGGCGATTGACAGCCTTGTGCAGAAAATTCCCTAACATAATAATCTTCAGATTTTAGTATATATGTATCTGCCAACGGGGTTGTTGCTGTTTCGTTAGCATACCATTTATATTGAGTTCCGTGTGGCGTTAAATTGGCAACTGTTGCTTTTTCGACTTTACAAAAAGGCTGATTTTGTGCTGTTGGTGCCAACGGCAGTGCATTGACCACAAAAAGGTCTGAAACATTTAGCGGAATCGTACAACCTGTTGTATTGTTAGTCAAACTAGTTGCCAAAATTATCGTCGAACCAGAATTTGCAAGTAAGGCGGGCGGAACTGTAAAACTGGCATTTCCGTTAGAAACCGTTAAATCAATCATCTGCAAGGTCGAACTATTACTTTCTGATAGTATATAGGTGATTTTTACAATGGTTAGATTTCCTAAACCTGTAACATTTGCAGTAAAAACCTGGTTCAAACAATTGTCATTGACGGCTATTTTTACCGGAGCTGCATTGGGCAACGGATTTATAATCAGATTTCCGGAAATATTTGCTGTGTTACTACATTGCGGTTCCGGATTTGTGATGTTGATGATATTAAGAATGGTAATTACAGACAAACCACTATTGACATTTAAACTCCCCGGAATCTCAAAACTTGCTTTTCCTCCTGTCGCATCAATTTCGGCTGTTTGTGCCGTAGCCGTATTGTTTCCATTTATATTGTACGTAATGCGATACTTTCCGTCAAGCAATTGTGCTGCATTAATTTGAATGGTAGCCGTATTATTCTGACATACCGAAGTTGCTGTTACGATCCCGCCATCTAAACGTGGCAGAGGTTCAACGCTCAAATCTGTTGAAAAGGGACTAAAAATATTGACACACGAATTTCTACTGGTTGGTGAAATAATACTGGTAATGGTTATTTTAGATTTGCCCACACTTTGAAAAAAGGAGGACCGAACAGGAAAGCGCATTACCCCGTTTACAAAGTAGGCCGTAATAACTTCTGATCCCGAAATTGGTCCCGAAACGGAAAGACCTACATTATATTCTCCATCAGGAATACCATCTGGACCATCGGTAATGGTGGCTGAGTAGGTTGCCGTAGCAATATCAGATTCGCAAATATCTTTTGCAACTTCTATTTTTGAGCCGGTAAAATCCAGTCTTTTCTCAAGGACAATCGTTACCGGAATTGTTTCATCCCGACATATATTATTATCCGGAATGGCCAAAACAGTATATTCATAAGTGTATTCGTGTGCTCCGTAGGTATCAAAAACTTCCTGAAGGTTTATATGATGATCTGTATCTGATGTTATACCCGGGCCGGCCCATGTGCCTCCGCTGTCTTCACCGTCAAGTAAATCGTTTACATCTAAATTTGTGTACCCCGCTAAACCTGTAGTACCGCATAAAGTTAAATTTTTGGCTTTACCCGTTTGTGGTTTTCTTAATATGGTTACCAGAACTGTTACTGATTTTTCTAGTGGAGAACATGCCAAAACAGGAGGTACGGTATAAGTAAACTGCAGTGTCATTTTTTTATCTATTTTTCCAACAATAAAAGAAGACTCTACTGGTTCTCCCGCCGCATTTTTCCATTTTCCGTTGGCATGCGGTCCCATTACATTACTGTCAAACGCTGTAAAAAGATTGAAAGAGCCCGATTCGCTGCATATGGTTGCCTGCGAACCAACGCCGGCATAAGCACCAATAGTTAGTGTTACAACGGCTTTATTATTTACACAGCCTGCTGTAGCAGGAGCGGTATAGGTATAACGATAGACACCTCCCTGCACAATAAGCTGGGCGTTTAATATTCCGGTAACAGGATCTAAACCTCGCAGTTTATTAGTGTCTGACCATGTTCCGCCTGGAACAGGAGAACCGCCTAGTAAGGAAAATAAGTCTATAGATTCATTAACTGGATTTTCTACATCGCAAATTATTTTTTGTGCATCAATACCTGCACATTGCGCTTGCATTTTTGAAGACAAAACTGATAAAAAAACGAAAAATAGTATGAATTGTAGGAAATTAGGGTAGTTTTTTACCATAAACTGTTATTTTTTTATAAACATAATAAAATAATAACAGTCTTAAACAAAAATCCTAAATTAGTAGTTATTTTTTTATAAATAGTATGAAAATAAAAATATAAAGAAGCAAAATTGGTCGTTTTGTTTAAAGCTTCCTGAAATAACATTTTCTCATAATTCATCTTCGAGTTTAAATCGGAACTTTAAAATCAAACTGTTTCGTTCTACTTCTAAATTGATCCAAATATCTTGCTCAGATTTTAAGAGTGTATTAATTTGCTGCAAAGAATATTTGTAAGGCACTGTATTATTAATACTGACAATAATATCACCCCTTAATAGTCCGCATTTTTCAGCAGCCGATTTTTTGCGGATATTCACAATTTCATAAACCGGTTTCAATGAAAATTTGTATCTGAAGTTCCCGTCTTTCTTATCATTATAACCCGACTCGTCGATTGAAGTTGCAACTTTTACAGTTTCTAAATGTACCGTTTCCTGAACCCACTGCAAACCATTGTGCTGAACAGTTATACCACTTTTATTATAGGTAAAAGGTTCTGAAAATTTACTGTTTTTTTTAAGGTATATTTTTTGGTCTGCATAATCTAAAACAACAGTAAAACGTTTTAATATTTCGCCCCCTATAGAACCAATACGTCCTGGAACCATCTTAACGTTTTTTATCGAGTTAGAATCCGGGAAAGCAATTATAGGTTTTTTAAAACTAAACTCATCAATAGAAAATTTATCAATTTTAGCCCGGTGTCCTTCGATGTCTCCACTAAAACCTTTGCCGAGGAAATCGGGAAAATTCTTTGCCGGCAACTTTATATGATCATTTTCAAAAATCCAGAATGCATCACTGTTACCAATATCGATTAATAGTTTGGCATCGACCTTAACCGTGTCTACAATTGCGGTTGCATTAATATAAGGTTTGGATTTCTCGATGGTTATAGGAATGGTTTTGAACTTTCTGTTGAGTTTTGTTTTTGCTTTTTCAGTATTCTGATGTACAACGATTTTCTTTTTTTGATAATTTATTTCCACCAGATTGTTTCTGAAGAATTTATAGCCGATGATTCCATTTACCGGAATTCCAATATGCGAAGACAAATTAAAATTCTGATCTAATATAATATACAACAAATGGTTGCTTGATTTTAAGCCGTGTGTTTCCAGTGTATTACTTGTCGATTTTAAACCTTCTATTTGTTCCTCACTTCCTAATCCTCTCAGTTTAATTTTCTCAACATTATTAAAACTCACTTCTTGTTTTTCTTCCATGCTAAATAAAATTGTTTCTTCTACTCCTGAATCCAATAAGAAATTCAACTCTATTCCGTTTACCTTAATAGGAATAAAAACAAGATTATTGATCAGCTTAAAGGGAATTGTAACCTTAGAAGCGTGATGTTCTATCATAAAATCTCCCTGGGCTTTAAGGGACAATGCTGTCAAAAGCCCAAAAAACAACATGAAATATTTTTTCATTGCTAATATTTTATGATAAAATTACTAAAAATATTCATAATTGTTACATTTTCACAAGTACCTGTAATGTTTACGTTAAATTCGAAAAAAAAATGCAAATTTGCACTTCAATAAATTAGCTCATGCCAACAATTTCTCACAAAGGCAAAAACATGCCCGAATCTCCGATACGTAAACTTGCTCCTTATGCAGATAGTGCAAAACAACAAGGAAAAAAAGTGTATCACTTAAACATTGGTCAACCGGATATCAAGACACCCGAAGTGGCCATGGAGGCGGTAAAAAATATTGATTTAACTCTTATAGAATATAGCCCGTCAGCGGGATACGAAAGTTATAGAAAAAAATTAGCCAAATTTTACCAGCGTCAAAACGTAAATGTGAACCCAGAAGACATCATTATTACTACTGGTGGCTCTGAAGCCTTATTGTTTGCACTGGCCACAATTACTGACCCTGGAGATGAAATTATTATTCCTGAGCCCTTTTATGCTAATTATCATGCCTTTGCGTCTTCAACCAGCGCAACTGTAATTCCTGTTATTTCGACTATCGAAACGGGTTTTGCATTGCCAAGTATCGAAGATGTCGAAAAATTAATTACACCCAAAACAAAAGCCATTATTATTTGCAATCCCGGAAATCCCACGGGATATTTATACTCTGAGTCAGAAATAAGACAACTCGCTGGTTTAATTAAGAAACACGATTTGTATCTAATTGCGGATGAGGTTTATCGCGAGTTTTTGTATGATGGAGACGATGTTCATTTCTCTGTCATGAACTTAGAAGATGTACAGGACAATGTGATCATGGTTGATTCTGTCTCAAAGCGTTATAGTATGTGTGGAGCAAGAATTGGCTGTCTGGTAACCAAAAACAAACAAGTTCTTTCGACCGTAATGAAATTTGCACAAGCACGTTTGAGTCCGCCCACTATCGAACAGATTGCCTGCGAAGCTGCAATAGATACCCCGCAAAGCTATTTTGATGAAGTAATTTCAGAGTACAAAGAACGCCGAAATACTTTAATTACCGAATTAAATAAAATTGAAGGTGTAATTGTAACGAAACCAAAAGGTGCTTTTTATTGCATTGCTCAACTGCCCATTGATAATTCTGATGCTTTTGCACAATGGCTTTTAGAAAGTTATGATTTAAATGGAGAAACTGTAATGGTTGCTCCTGCCGCTGGATTTTATTCTACTCCCGGCATGGGTCTTAATCAGGTACGTATTGCTTACGTCTTAAATAAAAAAGATTTAACTACTGCAGTAAATATTTTAAAAGAAGCTTTATTGGTTTATAATAAAAAATAGGTATAACGATTATTTGAATTATCAATCCACCGAATTACTTCCTGAGGCGTTTTAATTGCTGAAATAGACAGCTTACGATTCATTGCAATTGTAGGAGTGGTTCATCATATAAGTTTCTTTTCTCTACTTTCTTTTGCTGGAGTGAACTTGTATGGTTAAGAATTGGTGTGAGAAAATATTTAAAAATCATTTCTAATTTACCAAATCGAAGTAATGTTTTTGGAACGAATGAACACAGTATTTTTAAATCAATTTCGCACCTTTTATTTTGCATGCCAGAATGATATAAAATTAATTTAGATTATATCCAAAAACAGTCGATTAAATAGTAATAACCATAGAAAAGGTTTGCTTTTTATTAATTATCTTTACCGCCTTAAAAAGATATACCCAATATAATAGTAGTTTTTAATGATAAATAACGAAGATTTTTTAGAGGAAATAGGCGACAATCATTTTAGCAGCAACGCACAAAACCCTGTAAGACAGGATGCTTTTGACCTAAGTGACGACGAGAAAATAGAAAGAATAAAAAAAGATGTAGAAAACATTCTTCAGACTCTGGGAATGGATTTGACTGACGACAGCATAAAAGGTACTCCAAACCGAGTAGCAAAAATGTTTGTAAAAGAGATTTTTGGTGGTTTAAACCCTTCAAAACAACCAAAAGCATCGACTTTTGATAATAATTACAAGTACGGCGAAATGCTCGTAGAAAAAAACATTACTGTTTATTCTACCTGCGAACACCACTTATTACCTATAATAGGCCGCGCTCATGTCGCTTACATTTCAAACGGAAGAGTGATTGGTTTATCTAAAATGAACAGAATTGTAGAATATTACGCAAAAAGACCTCAGGTTCAGGAGCGTTTGACTATGCAAATCGTTCAGGAACTTCAAAAAGCATTAGGAACAGAAGATGTTGCCTGCGTTATCGATGCCAAACACCTTTGTGTAAATTCAAGAGGAATCAAAGACATTGAAAGCAGTACTGTAACCTCTGAATTTGGCGGAAAATTTAAAGATCCTCAAACAAAAAGAGAGTTTTTAGATTACATTAAATTAGACACTCAATTCTAAAAAGTTTATTGTTTTTAGTTTATAGTTTGTTGTTACGGAGAAAATAGAAAAATTCGAAGATTTAGAAATTTGGAGATTGGCTAGAGAAATCTGCCAAAAAATAGAATTCCTAATCCAAAACACGAACTTAAAAACAACTATTCTTTAAAAGATCAGATTGACAGAAGTTCAGGCTCTATTATGGATAATATTGCTGAAGGTTTTGAGCGAAATGGCAATAGAGAATTTATCCAATTTCTTAGTATTGCAAAAGGTTCAGCTGGAGAAGTAAAATCACAGTCTTATAGAGCTTTTGATAAAAAAATTGATTACCGAAGACCAACATTTTAAATTGAATGAAATAGTTGAATTAGAAAAGAACAAAATCGGTGCGATGATGAACTATCTAAACAATTGTGAAATCAAGGAATTAAAATTCAAATAGCTTTTTTTCGACCCAAAACTAAAAACAATAAACCACAAACAACAAACTATAAAGTAGATATGCCACTATACACAAATCAACATCTAAAAATATACAATTCGCTTTCGGGTGAAAAAGAAAATTTCAAACCAATCCATGAAGGAAATGTTGGAATGTATGTTTGTGGACCTACTGTTTACAGCAATGTACATCTAGGAAATGTGCGAACTTTTATGTCTTTTGACGTTATCTTCAGGTATTTTTTACATCTTGATTATAAAGTTCGATATGTTCGAAATATTACAGACGTAGGACATATTGTGGACGATGTAGATGAAGGTGAAGATAAAATTGCCAAAAAAGCGCGTTTAGAACAGCTGGAACCTATGGAGGTGGTACAACGCTATACGGTAGATTTTCATGACATTTTAAAGTCTTTCAACTTTTTACCTCCAAGTATTGAGCCAACAGCTACCGGACATATCATTGAACAAATCGAAATCATCAAAAAAATTATTGATACCGGAATTGGATATGAAGCCAACGGATCTGTATATTTTGATGTTGTCAAATACAATGAAACCAACAATTACGGTATTTTAAGTGGTCGAAATATCGAAGATATGTTGGCCAATACCCGTGATCTGGATGGACAGTCTGATAAAAGAAATCCACAGGATTTTGCACTTTGGAAAAAAGCAGAACCAGAACATATTATGAGATGGCCTTCCCCGTGGAGTGATGGTTTTCCGGGCTGGCATTTAGAATGTACAGCCATGAGTACCAAATATCTCGGCAATCATTTTGACATTCACGGAGGCGGAATGGATTTAAAATTCCCTCATCATGAGTGCGAAATTGCCCAAAACGAAGCTTGCACAGGACAATCGCCGGTAAATTACTGGATGCACGCCAACATGCTGACTTTAAATGGTAAAAAAATGGCAAAATCAACCGGGAATAATATTTTACCTGGAGAAATTCTGAGCGGAGACAACACTATTTTAAGCAAAGCATTTTCTGCTTCTGTAACCCGTTTTTTCATGTTGCAGGCACATTACAGAAGTATTTTAGATTTTTCTGATGATGCAATTGTCGCTGCCGAAAAAGGATATAAAAGATTGATGGAAGCTGTGGAGGCTTTACCATCGCTTTCTTCGAGTGCAACGAGTTCTTTGGATATTAATTCCTGGAAACAATTGTGCTACGATGCCATGAATGACGATTTTAATACGCCAATTTTAATTGCTCAATTGTTTGAAGCAGTGCGTTATGTCAATTTATTGAAAGAAGGAAAAGAAACTATTTCTGCAGATGACTTAAAATCATTTACAGCCGCTGTAAGCGCCTTTGTTTTTGACGTTTTAGGATTAAGTGATGAGAAAGCTGCAGACGGCAATAATGATAAACTGGAAGGTGTTGTAAACATGCTTATCGGAATGAGAAATCAGGCGAGAGCAGATAAAAACTTCGCACTTTCAGATCAAATTCGTGATCAATTGATCGCATTGGGCATTCAGTTAAAAGATGGAAAAGAAGGAACAAGCTTTTCAATTTAATTTAGTATTTCCTAATAAATCATGAAATTAATCACTCCGTTTGTTTTATTAGTACGCTTTTATCAAACTGCCATTTCGCCTTTTACACCGGCAAGCTGCAGGTTCGAGCCCACATGCTCGAGCTACATGATTCAGGCTTTGCAAATTCACGGACTATTTTATGGCGGTTATTTGGGGGTAAAACGAATCTTGAGTTGTCATCCTTGGGGAAGAACAGGATATGATCCCGTTCCAGAAAAGAAATGTTCACACAAACATTAAGCTTTATATAAGAAAGGCTACTTTTAATACTTATTTTTACGAAACAAAAAACAAATTTAATATATGTCACATTCACTAAATGTCATTTGGAATCCTTCAGAAGGTATCGATTTAGGCTTTTTTATGATTCGCTATTACAGCTTAATGTTTGTAATTGCTTTTGGATTAGGCTGGTTTATAATGAAAAAGATTTTCGAACGCGAAAATGAATCATTAGAAAAATTAGATTCTCTATTTGTTTGGACGGTTTTAGCTACTTTAATTGGAGCACGTTTGGGACATGTCTTCTTTTATGACTGGGAATATTTTAGAAATCATTTGCTTGAAATATTTTTACCTGTACGATTCGAACCAAAATTTGAGTTTACCGGATTTCAGGGATTAGCAAGTCACGGTGCTGCAATTGCAATTATCATTGCGATGTATTTTTATAGTAAAAAAGTTTTAAAACGTTCTTTGTTATGGATTCTGGATCGTGTTGTAATTCCTGTGGCGAGCGGCGCAATTTTTGTTCGTCTTGGAAATTTCTTCAATTCTGAGATCATAGGACAAGAAACTTCTTCTGCATTTGGAATTCGCTTTTTACACGATACTTTCAGCAAACAAGAAGCGGTACAAAAAACCGGAATTGCAGATCCTAAAGAGGCTTACAATGCTATTGTAACTGATCCTAAATTTGCTGATTTACTGGCGCAGGTTCCGGCAAAACATCCAACACAACTTTACGAAGGCATTAGCTATATCTTTGTTTTTGCTATTTTATATTTCATGTACTGGAAAACCAATGCAAGACTTAAATCCGGACTATTATTTGGTTCTTTCCTTGTTCTATTATTCGTGGTACGTTTTATTGTAGAATTTGTAAAAGAAAGTCAGGGTGGAATTGAACAAGAATTAGGAATGTTTTCTACAGGACAATGGTTGAGTATTCCTTTTATTATTGTCGGGATATTTTTTATTATTAGAGCACAACGAAATCCTTTGGCAGCATCTTAAAAGAAATGAAACAAAATATAAAAGCACCTAATATCGTAAAGCTTTTAGGTGCTTTTTTTTATAAACAATACGAAATACCAAATTCGATATTTCGTGTATTATAGCCTGCATTTTGACTATTAAGTCCTGCATTAGAAACATGACGAATACTTGGCCGAATATCAAACTGAAACTGATTAAGCCTAGCCGAAAAACCTATTGCTAAAACATCTGCAAAAGCAAAACCTTGAGAAATTCTTTCTGTTTCTGTATCCGTAACCACCGGCCCTATACTACCCAATGCATAAACGGAGAAAACTTTACCGATTGGCTTTCTTACCAGGAACCAAGATTTAATACATATTCATTAACATCTTTCAGTTTAGTATACTCTTCTATTTTCTCCAGATAATTTGGAGTTTCAGGTTTTACAAAATAAGAATTCAATAATTGATGTTGTCCAAAATTAACTTCGGGCTGAATGAGAATTTCATATTGAAAGTGTTGCGCCTCTTTTAACTTATAATACAATTCTATTTTATAGAAATGATTTGTAAAGGTGTAATCTTTATTATTGAATTCACTTCCAAAGCCATAATTAAAACCTACAGCAACATTATTATTTATCTGAGCTATACCCTTAAAAACACTTAATATAAAAAATAAAACCAATAGTAATTTTCTCTTCATAAAGGAATTTTATTCCTCTAAATATAGCACAAAAAAAAGATCCAGTTTTCACTGGATCTTTTTTTATTACATAACTTGTAATTATATTTTGTTATTATGCTTGTCTTCGATATTGTGTTTCTCATCGCTTGAAATCGAGTCAACCAATACTGGTGTCGCGATAAATAATGAAGAATAAGTACCTACAACAATACCAATTAACATAGCAAAGATAAATCCTCTAATTGATTCTCCACCAAAGATAAACATCGTTAACAATACAATGATCATCATTAAGGAAGTATTCAACGTTCTTGATAATGTAGTATTAATAGAAGCATTTACAATATCTTCAAAACTACCTTTACGGTTTCCGATGATAAACTCTCTAATTCTATCAAATACAATTACGGTATCATTCATCGAGTAACCAATAACGGTAAGAATAGCAGCAATAAAGTGCTGATCCATTTCCATATGGAAAGGCATGAATTTATAACATAAAGAGTAGATTCCTAATACAAAGATAACGTCATGCGCTACAGCTGCAATCGCGCCTAATGAATACTGCCATTTACGGAAAGAAACCATTAAGTATAAGAAAATAGCCGCCATTGCACCAAGTACAGCCCAGTATGAGTTTGTTTTAATATCTTCAGAGATGGAAGCTCCCACTTTTGAAGATTGTAAAACTCCCACTTTTTTACCATCATATGTATTGGTGAATTTATCATAAGTAACATTAGGGAAATATTTCTCCAACGCTTTGTATAATTTTTGATTCACTTCTTCATCAATAGCTACACCGTCTTCTTTAATTTTATATTTAGTTGTGATTTTCAACTGATCATCATCACCAATAATTTTAGCTTCAACAGGAGTTCCAAAAGCAGCAGACAATTCATCTGAAATTACAGTTGCATCAACCGGTTTTTCAAATTTAACCTGGAATGTTCTTCCTCCAACAAAATCAACACCTTCATCTAATCCGTTAACGAAAAAGATCGAAACTAAACTTACAACCACTACAATTGAAGAGAAGATGTAAGTGAATTTTTTGATTTTAATAAAATCAAAGTGGAAATTAGTAAACCAGTTTTTAGTAATATTAGTAGAGAAAGTTAAATCTCCTTTTCCAGCAATGTTTCTGTCAATAAAAATTCTTGCGATAAAGATTGAAGTAAACAATGAAGTTACGATACCAATAAGTAAAGTCAATGCAAATCCTTTAATTGGTCCTGTACCGAAAATGAATAAGATCGCTCCGGTTAAAACGTGTGTTACGTTTGCATCAATAATAGAACGCATTGCTCCGTGCCATCCGTAAGACGCCTGAACAGCTTCTGATAATGATTTACCTTCACGTAATTCTTCTTTTGCTCTTTCATATATAATGATGTTCGCATCTACCGCAGTACCTAATGTTAATACTATACCTGCAATACCTGGCAATGTCAATACAAAACCAAAACTTGCCATAATTCCGAAAAGGAAAAGTAAGTTCAATAATAAGGCAAGGTTAGCATACCAACCAGCTTTACCATAATAGAATACCATCCAAACACAAACTAATAAAAATCCTAATACAGAAGAAATAGTTCCTGCATCAATTGCAGCCTGACCTAAAGATGGTCCAACAACAGTAGATTGAATAATATCTGCAGAAGCCGGTAATTTACCTGCATTTAAAATATTAGCTAAATCTTTAGTTTCAGCAACATCAAAAGAACCTGTAATTTCAGATCTTCCTCCGGCAATTGGACCGCTAGTAACACCAGGAGCAGAATACACGATGTTATCTAAAACGATAGCAATATAACCTTTTTGAGCAAAAGCTCTACCTGTTAATTCTTCCCAAACTTTAGCTCCCTGGCTGTTCATTTGCATAGAAACAGCTGGTTTACCTAATTGGTCAAAAGTATCTTTTGCATCCGTCACAACACCACCGCTCATTGCAGGTACGTTGTCTCTGTTTCCTTTTAAAGCATATAATTCTACTACTTCAAGATCTTTTCCTTTTGCATCTTTGATAGAAGTTGGTTTACTCCACACAAATTTTGCATTGTGTTGGTCTGCACCTAATAAAATCTTAATGTCTTGTCTTTTAAAATATCCGTTTACAACAGCAGTATCTTTTGGAGAGAAGTATCCTAAAACTGGTCCTCCACCCTGACCTACTATTTTGTCAAATAAAGGATTATTTCCTTTTTTAGCTTCAGTAGAATCTTTAGTATCGGTTAATAAAGCATTCAATGAATCTTTAGCAACTGTTTTAGTTTCTGTTTTTTTGATTTCAGTCTTTTTAAGCGCTTCGTTTGTAGCTACTAAAAAGTTTCCAATTTCTTCAATTTTAAAAGTTTCCCAAAACTCTAATTGAGCTTTTCCTCCTAATAATTTTTTAATTCTGTCAACATCTTTAGCACCAGGTAGCTCTACTAAAATTCTTCCTGTTTCGCCTAATTTTTGAATGTTTGGTTGTGTAACACCAAATTTATCGATACGCTCTCTTAGTACTTTATAAGCACTTTCAACAGACTCATCAACTTTTCTTTTAATTACTTTTTGAACTTGCGCATCAGACATTTGAAAATCGATTCCGCCTTCTCCTTGTAAACTTCTGTTTGCAAAAATATCTGGCGAAGCTAACTTTGTAGTTCCGTTTGAATTTGCTTCAAAAGCTTCGAAAAACTTGTTCAGATAAGTTTTGTTTCCCTCTAAATTTGCACTTGCATCAGCTAATGATTTATTAAATACCGGATTTTTAGAATTGTTAGCTAATCCTTTTAAAACATCTTTAACAGAAATTTGAAGAATTACGTTAATTCCCCCTTCTAAGTCAAGACCTTTATTTAGCTGTTTGTTTTTTACTTCATTATAAGTAAAATCCGTAAAACCAAGATTAAATACTTTTTCTTTACCAATAGAATCTAAATATTTTAATTCCTTGTCAGGATTATCTCCTGCAAAAGCTTTAGCCTCACTTTTGACATTATTTGCCACAAAAGTGAAAGAAAGTTGGTAAATACTTACCAATGCAAATAGAATTGCGAAAAATTTAATAAGTCCTTTATTCTGCATTATTACTAAAAATTAATTATGTTTTATTGTTTGTTTTTGGTTTTAAATTCCCTAAAAATAAGCCCTGACATGAGTTTTTAAAACTAAAAAATCGAGATCACGAATTACAACATTTTTTTTAAACCGAGCAAATATATAATTCTCGAAATGATTAAGCAATTTATTTATTAATTAATCTTAAAAAAAAGACTGCAAAAGTGCAGCCTTTTCCTTTTTTTTCGAAATTCTTTATACTAAAATCGACTTTAGAGCATCATTCATACCCCTAACCGCATCTGCACTTTTTGCAAACAAAGCCTTCTCCTGGTCGTTTAACTGAATGTCTAAAATTTCTTCTACTCCATTTTTACCTATTATACAAGGCACTCCAATACAGATATCATTTTGTCCGTACTCGCCTTCTACGAAAACTGAACACGCAATCATTTTCTTTTGATCGTTTAAGATACTGTCTACTAAATAAGCCACAGAAGCTCCGGGTGCATACCATGCAGAAGTCCCTAAAAGACCTGTAAGAGTTGCTCCACCTACCATTGTATCTGCAGCTACTTTTTGCAATACCTCTTCTGAAAGAAATTCTGTAACCGGAATTCCGTTATAAGAAGCTAAGCGGGTTAACGGAATCATGGTTGTATCGCCATGACCTCCAATTACCATTGCAGAGATATCGTTTGCAGGTTTATCTAAGGCTAAAGAAAGATAAGTTCTAAAACGTGAACTGTCTAACGCTCCACCCATACCAATAATTCTGTTTTTTGGTAATCCGGTCGATTTTAAAGCTAAGTAAGTCATCGTATCCATTGGATTTGAGACTACTACTATTATAGTGTTTGGCGAATGTTTCAATACATTTTCAGCAACTGTTTTTACAATTCCTGCATTAATACCTATTAATTCTTCGCGTGTCATTCCTGGTTTTCTTGGAATTCCTGATGTAATAACCACTACATCACTTCCGGCAGTTTTAGAATAATCGTTGGTTACTCCAGATACTTTGGTATTAAAACCTGTATTGGTAGCACATTGCATAATATCCAACGCTTTCCCTTCGGCAAAACCTTCTTTAATATCCAACAACACTACTTCGCTTGCAATTCCTCTATAAGAAATCACGTCTGCACACGTAGCTCCAACATTTCCTGCTCCTACAATGGTAACTTTCATATTTTATACTTTATCGGTTATTAATTTGTTTGTTTGTTTATTGTATAAACTAACAATTCGTTTAATTGTTTAGTAAATTTAAACAATTAAACGAATCATGTAGTGTTAAAATTTATTAGGCATCGATGTTTGCGTAAACGGCATTTTTCTCGATAAACTCTCTACGTGGTGGTACTTCATCTCCCATTAGCATAGAGAAAACTCGATCTGCCTCCGCTAAACTATCAATCGTTACCTGACGTAAAGTTCTGAAACTTGGATCCATTGTAGTTTCCCACAATTGCTCTGCGTTCATCTCTCCAAGACCTTTATAACGCTGGATAGCTGCACTTCCTCCCATTCTTTCATTTGCCTGATCGCGCTGAACGTCATTCCATGCATATTCCTTTTTATTTCCTTTTTTAACTAAGTATAAAGGCGGAGCGGCAATGTAAACGTGACCTTCTTCAATCAATTCTTTCATAAAACGGAAGAAGAAAGTTAATATTAAGGTAGAAATGTGACTACCATCGACATCGGCATCACACATGATGATTACTTTATGATATCTTAGTTTTTCGAGATTTAAGGCTTTACTGTCTTCTGCAGTACCAACGGTAACTCCAAGTGCAGTAAAGATGTTACGAATCTCTTCATTTTCGAATACTTTATGGTGCATCGCTTTCTCCACATTCAAAATCTTACCACGTAATGGTAAAATTGCCTGAAAGTTACGGTCACGACCTTGTTTTGCTGTTCCACCAGCCGAATCTCCCTCGACAAGGTAAACTTCGCATCTTGCGGGATCCTGCTCAGAACAATCTGAAAGTTTTCCTGGCAATCCGCCGCCACCCATTACGGTTTTACGCTGTACCATTTCACGTGCTTTTTTCGCAGCGTGACGTGCTTGTGCAGCTAAGATTACTTTCTGGATAATGATTCGGGCATCGTTTGGATTTTCTTCCAAATAATTCTCTAACATTTCTCCAACCGCCTGAGAAACCGGAGAAACTACTTCTCTATTTCCTAATTTGGTTTTGGTCTGTCCTTCGAATTGTGGCTCTGCAACTTTTACCGAAATAATCGCTGTTAATCCTTCACGGAAGTCATCTCCTGCGATTTCGAATTTCAGTTTATCTAGCATTCCGGATGCATCTGCGTATTTTTTTAGGGTTCTTGTCAAACCACTTCTAAAACCTTGTAAATGCGTTCCTCCTTCGTGTGTGTTGATATTATTTACGTATGAGAAAATATTCTCTGTATAACTTGTATTATAAATCAAGGCAACTTCAACAGGGATTTCGCCTTTTTCATGATCCATGCTGATAACGTGAGAAATAATTGGCTCACGGTTACCATCTAAGTAACGAATGTATTCTTTAAGACCTTCATCAGAATGAAAAACTTCAACTTTAAATTCGCCTTTTTCATCTACTTCTCTTTTATCTGTAAATGTAATTGTGATTCCTTTATTTAAGAAAGAAAGCTCACGCATACGAGCTGATAAAGTATCATAAGAGAACTCTGTAGTCTGGGTAAAAATAGTATCATCCGGGTAAAAAGTCTGGCGCGTACCTCTTTTATCAGTTTCTCCAATTTGTTTCACCGGATACATTGCTTTACCTCTTTCGTATTCCTGCTCGTAGATTTTACCATCTCTAAAAACAGTAGATTTCATATGAACTGAAAGTGCATTTACAACCGAAACCCCTACCCCGTGTAAACCTCCGGAAACTTTATAAGAGTCTTTATCAAATTTACCTCCGGCACCAATTTTAGTCATTACTACCTCAAGTGCAGAAACGCCTTCTTTTTTATGTAAGTCAACTGGAATACCACGACCGTTATCTTCAACTGTTACCGAACCATCTTCATTAATTGCAACACCAATAGTATCACAATGTCCTCCCATCGCCTCATCAATAGAGTTATCAACAACCTCATAAACCAAATGATGCAGCCCTCGAACTCCTACATCTCCAATATACATCGATGGACGCATTCTTACGTGCTCCATTCCTTCTAATGCCTGAATACTATCTGCTGAATAATTGTTCTTCTTGATTTCTTCGCTCATATAATTTATTCTAAAAAATGTAATTATTGTCTAACACGCAAATATATAAAAACGCAATTATATATCCGTTAAATTCCGAGTTAAAGCACTTAAGTTATTAACATATTATCAATAAACCCCGACAAAAAAATTGCAATACTGCGTTATAAAAATAAATAGCAATTTTTAAATTCCAAATTCTGATGTGAACTGTAAAATTTTAAATTCCAAAATGTTAAAAATTCCAAATTCCTATATGGATTAAAATAAAATTCCAAAATTTAAAAATTCCAAATTCCAAATTCCAATGTGAACTGTAAAAATAAAATTCTAAATCCGCCAGTATTGAAACATAAAAAATCCGAAAACAAGATTAAACTGTTTTCGGATTATATATTTATTAATTAAAATTGGAATTTGGAATTTTAAAATTTAGAATTTAAACTTCAACTCCGGATTTTTTAGCTTCAAAATTTCCTTTAAGATGGGCTGCATTTGCTCTTCCGCTCGGATCTTGATTTTCCTGCCATTTCGGAATCCATTTTCTAACCGTTTGCGCCGCGCTGACTTGCGGATAATATTTATGAAAAATCGATCTGTAATAATACGCTTCTTTTGTAGTTGGCGTATTATATGGAAATTTTGCGCTCGCACCAGCCAATTGCTCGTCTGTTACTTGTGTTGCGCAATATTCAATTAATTCGTCTACCCAGTTATAACCTACCCCATCAGAAAATTGTTCTTTTTGCCTCCACAAAATTTCAGTTGGCAAATAAGGATCTTCTGGTGTGTCAAATGCTTTTCTTAAAATGTATTTCTCAACTCCGTCGTAGGTTTTCGGCTGTTTTTCTTCTGTTTTAATTCGGATAGCGGTATCTAAAAAGTCTTTATCCAAAAAAGGAATTCTGGCTTCTAATCCGTGTGCCATTGTTGTTTTGTCTGCGCGTAATAAATCGGCTGTAAACAACTTTTGCACTCTTTCAATAGTCTCATCCTGAAATTCTTCTGCCGATGGTGCGTTTCTAAAATACAAATGCCCGCCAAAAATTTCATCGGCGCCTTCTCCCGAAAGAATCACTTTTACGCCTTTTTCGCTGATAGCTTTTGATAATAAATACATCGGAACTCCTGAACGAACCGAAATAATATCATAGGTTTCTATATGAGAAATCACTTTTTCTAATATCTCAACCCCTTCCTGAACTGTAAAATAAATTTCATGATGTTCTGTTCCTAAAAATGCTGCCGCTTTTCTGGCTGCAATATTATCTGGTGCATCTGCATCTAAACCAATAGAAAAAGAAGGTAGTTTTTTACCGCTGTCTTTTAATAATCGGGATGCAATTGCAGTTATTAAAGAGGTATCTAAACCTCCTGACAATATAGTTCCTACAGGAACTTCACTCATTAAACGTTTGCGCGTAGCTTCTGTCAATGATTCTCTAATTAATTTTAAATCAAGTGATTCAGTAGCGTTTTTATGATCTTCGTATTCCGGATGGTAATACTTCACAAAACCGCTTTTGGCCGTATAATAATGTCCCGGAGGAAAAGTTGAAAACGATTTACACTGATCTGCAATTGATTTCATTTCAGATGAGAAGTAAATTCTTCCTCTCTCATCCAAACCATAATACAAAGGTTTTACACCAACGGCATCTCTGGCGGCGATGTAATTATCACCTTCTATTATAACGAAAGCAAAATCGCCATCTAACATGTTACAGAACTTGTATCCAAATTCTTCGTACAAATGCACGATCACTTCTGAATCTGATTTTGTTCGAAAAGTATGGTCTTTTAAAACTGTATTTTTTAATTCCTGATAATTATAAATCTCACCATCATGAATCATCCAGGCTTTATCTGTTCCCTGAATAGGCTGTTTTCCTGATTGCAAATCGACAATCGACAGACTTTCATGACAAAGTACGCTTCCATTTTCCATGATATGCAAATCACTTTCATCCGGGCCACGATGTGCCATTCTTTCAGAAAGTTGTTTTACAAGCTGTGGGTCTTTTCCTTTACCAATAACGGCCAATAATCCAGACATACTATTCTATTTTTTTATTTTTTATTCTTTTGCTTCAGCCTAAACCAGCTTAACATTAAAAAATCATTAAAATTTCAGTTGAAAGCAAAACTAAATATTATTTTTTGCTTTTCTGTAGTTTCGATATTAAAATCTCAACGATTTTAACTTTAAACCATCAAATTTAAAATCAGAACTGCCAATTTTGAGACGGCTAAATGACAAATGCTTTTTTATTTAGACAAGAAAAACGTTCCCACGAATGAGAACGTTTTTTGAAAATAATATATACTAATTCTAAAACTCTTGTTATGCTTTCGCGTAAGCGTCATCATGCACGCTTGCTACTGCTCTACCAGAAGGATCGTTCATGTTTTTGAAAGCTTCATCCCACTCCAGTGCGATTTTGGTACTACAAGCAACACTTGCTTCCTGAGGCACACATAAAGCTGCAGCATCACTTGGAAAATGCTCTGCAAAAATGGAACGGTAGTAGTATTCTTCTTTTGAAGTTGGGGTTTGCAATGGGAATTTATATTTTGCATTGGCCAATTGTTCGTCTGAAACTTCTTTGGCTACCACTTCTTTCAAAGTATCAATCCAGCTGTATCCTACTCCGTCTGAAAATTGTTCTTTTTGTCTCCATGCTACACTCTCTGGCAACATATCTTCAAAAGCTTTACGAACAACCCATTTTTCCATTGGGTGTTCTTTGTTGATCATCTTATCTTGTGGATTGATGCGCATGGCAACATCCATAAATTCTTTGTCTAAGAACGGCACACGTCCTTCAATTCCCCAGGCAGCCAAACTTTTGTTGGCACGCAGACAATCGTACATGTGTAGTTTACCTAATTTACGAACGTTTTCTTCGTGAAATTCTCTTGCGTTTGGCGCTTTGTGAAAGTATAAATATCCACCAAACAGCTCATCTGCACCTTCACCTGAAAGAACCATTTTGATTCCCATTGACTTGATAACTCTCGCCATTAACCACATTGGCGTTGAAGCTCTTACTGTAGTAACATCATACGTTTCAAGGTTGTAAATTACATCGCGAACGGCATCTAAACCTTCCTGAATGGTGAATTTAATTTCGTGGTGAATTGTTCCAATATGCTTTGCAACAACTTGTGCAGCAGCCAAATCTGGAGAACCTTCTAATCCTACAGAAAATGAATGCAATTGCGGGTACCAGGCATCTGTAGTATCATCTGACTCAATACGTTTTTGTGCAAATTTTTTGGCTACAGCCGAAGTAATAGACGAATCTAATCCTCCTGAAAGTAAAACTCCGTAAGGAACATCACTCATTAATTGTCTGTGAACTGCAGCTTCTAGCGCTTTTTTGATTTCAGGAATACTTGTTTCGTTGTCTTTTACTGCATCATACTCTGTCCAGTCTCTTTTGTACCATTGCACAAATTCACCGTCTTTACTTGTCATATAATGTCCCGGAGGAAACAATTGAATTTTTGTACAATATCCTTCTAAAGCTTTCAATTCAGAAGCTACGTAGAAAGTTCCGTGCTGATCCCATCCAATATATAAAGGAATAATTCCCATATGGTCACGAGCTACAAAATACTCATCTTTTTCTACATCATAAATGGCAAATCCGAAGATTCCGTTCATTTCGTCTACAAAATGAGGTCCTTTTTCCTGATAAAGTGCCAGGATAACTTCGCAATCACTTTCAGTCTGAAAGTTATATTTTCCTTCAAATTGTTTGCGCAATTCTCTGTGGTTATAAATTTCACCGTTTGCAGCCAAAACTAATTTTTTATCTTCTGTAAACAAAGGCTGTTTTCCTGAAGCCGGATCTACAATTGCCAAACGCTCGTGAGACAGAATTGCTTTGTCATTGCTATAAATACCGCTCCAGTCTGGTCCGCGGTGACGAATGATTTTAGACATTTCTAATACTTGAGGTCTTAAGGTTTCGGCTTTTTGTTTTAGATCAAAGGCACATACGATTCCACACATAACTATATATTTTTTATTATAAATTTTATTTTGATAAGGCAAAGATGCGGTAATGGTTATAATTGAAAAACACAAACCTCGATTTCAGTTACAATTTTAAATGATAAAATTGATTTTACATATAAAATGTAAAATTTTAGCATAAAAAAAAGGTCTAAACTTGAAAATTTCAATTTAGGAGATGCAATAAAGATAAAATCAAATGTTTTTATACGATTCTGGCAGTTAGTTTATCATACTTAAAGAGGATAACAAAAAGCTTTATTCAACACCTTCAATTGTATAATACGTATTATTAATTTCAAATTTAAACCCCGCTTTATTTCCCATTAAATGATTTCCCAAAGGAGATTGAGGAGAAAGCGCAATAACATTTATACCGTCAATTGCAATTTTAGGAAGCGCTACAATCACATACAAATAAATGCCATTGGCTTTTACCAAACTCCCCGCAATGATATTTTCTGTAGTTTTTGAGGAATCAATTTTATCCAAAACTGCTTTTTGGGCAATTGCTTCTTTTAGTTTATTCGTCAATTTTTCCTGCTCTATATGCATCATAGACAAAGCGGTTTCGTGCTTATCACCTGCAGAACCTTTGGCATCATTTTTAGAATCTTCGGTCAAAGCCGAAATCATATCTCTAAAAACGTCAATTCGATCCTGAACCATTTGTAAATAATGAGCGTGTATTTTTTGTTTGAATTCCATTTTGTTTTAGGTACTGAGGTGCTAGGTTACAAAGGTGCAAAGGTTTTTTCGCTGCTGCAAAAAAAAGTAGCCACGAATCCACGAATTTACTCCAAAAAATTCATGAGTTCATGGCTACAAAAAAAAGGCACTGTATTTATACAAAAAACTTTGTGCCCTTGTCTCTTTGTGATAAATACTAAAAATCGAATTTATAATTGGCTCCCACTAATACCTGAAATCCTTGCACAGGATAATTCAGCCATTTTTGGTAAGCCTGATTCCCGATATTATTTAGCTTTAAGAAAAACGTTAAACGTTCGTTGTATTTGTATCCTAAATGAGCATTGGCATCAAAATAACTTTTAAGGGTCATGATTACCGGATCTGTTGCAAAATTTAAATTGGTCTGCATGTCTTTACGTTCTCCTACAAAGAAAACATTTAAACCCGCATACCATTGTTTTGTAATGTTTACATCCAGATTTGAGCTTATTTTCATTGAAGGTAAATTCCAGGCCTCTAAACCGTCAAATTTATAACTATTGAAAGTTCCGTTAATTCCAAAAGAAACATTTTGCGAAAAATCAGCTTTCAATTCTCCATAGAAACGAAACGTTCGCACGTCATCATAAACTACTCCAAATGAATTTCCAAAAGCATAATTCTGATTCGAAAAATCTTCGGTGTAATCATTTGCTTTATACAGTGCCTTATCTTTTTCATTTAAATAAGATCCGGTAAGATTATAACTGATGTTGTTTGCCAATTTTCCTTTTAAACCTGCAAAAACAGTATACTGATTGTTTGTAGGTCGCATATTAAGAGTTGGTGATAAAAACGGATTATCGTTTACAAAATCGGCATATGAATTTTGCTCTAAACCTCCATTTACTCCGGTATAGAAAATCATTAAATCGCCTACTAATTTATAAGAAGCATTTACTTTTGGATAAATGTAGAATTTGTTTCCACTATTTTCTGAATCTAAGCCATAAAACAATCCCGCACCTAATTCAAGCGTCCAGTCGTTTTCTGTAATGACAAAGCTAGGTTCGATTCCAAAATTAGTCAAACTATATTTTAAAGGTTCTGTATTATCGCGCGCATAATTATGCTCAAAAGATCCACTTACATGATCGATGATAATATTGGTATTTATCGCCTGATCCATCACATCTACTTTAAAAGTAGGTTTTAAATAAAAACGGTTTTCTGAAGATGAAAAACTATCGGAGAAGTGTGTGAATTTTGTTGCTATTTTGCTAAAAACCCCTTCATTAAACTCCATGTTTCCTCCAAGAGAAATGGTATTATAAGAGTGATTCGGATTAATGCCTCTAATTAAATCTTCCTGAGTTCCCGGTGGTAAAGTAATCCCAAAATCTGTTGGTAAACCATAATAATTGTACAACTGATTTTGATAGCCCAGCTCTATATTCCAGGACATATCGCGATTGTTTACACCATAGCCCAAATTGACAGCAGTATCATAAAATTCATCATTTAAATTAACGCCTTTAATACCACCTTGCGAAGAGTGATGACGAAACATTCCTGCTACGTAATCATTATTTCCTAAATCCTGATTTACAAACAACTCACCATTTAGAGTACCATAATTTCCGACCCCAAGAGTTGCATAATTATTAAATAATTTTTCTCTTTTAGATTTTTCTACACCTTCTGCTTTTCCTTTTGATGGAGTAAAGGTCGAAGCAACAGGAACAGACAAAATGCTGTACTTTATGGTTTCTTTTTGCTGATTTCCGGTATCGTCAAGCGAAGGTGTTTCTTTTACTTTAAACGCATCTGATACGGTTGGCGAATAGGGTTTTACCACGTTTACAGTCTCTGTTCCTATATTTTCATTCTTCTTTTGCGAAAACGAAAACTGTACAACAAAAAATAACAGTAAAATGATGGTTTTATTCTGGCAATTAATTTTCATACTTTATTTATTTTTTTGAGAATATTTAGAGGAAAGAACAAAGAGAATGGACTTCCTGTCTCTGCTTTCCAATCTATATTCTATTCTCTATATTTTAATTATCTTTCTTATTGACTCTTGATTATTAATTCTAAAATCTAAACTTCCCATTCTCCTTTTGCAACAAACTGAGCTTTTCCGCCTATTTTAATATCAAATTCATTATCGGATAATTTTCCTTTAAAATAAATTTGAGACGAACGATTGATATAATCTCCCTGATAATTGATCAATTCTAATTCAGGTTTGTGATATTTTAACAAAAAAGCCTGAAGACATGTACTTGCGCTTCCCGTTGCAGCATCTTCTATCAACTGATTGTGTTCGATACACAACATTCTGCTAAACAGTTTTTCTCCTTCTAAATAATAAAAATACAAACCTCTGTGAGCAGTTTTACAATTCTTTTTCAGCCATTCATCTGTTCTGTCTTTATCTAAAACTAAATTTTCAAGCGCTCTTTTACTGCTTAATCCAACCATGACAAAAGCGCTCCCAGTGGTAACTTCCTGAATTGGAAATTGATTTTCGAAATCTTCTTTTTTCAGATTACTAAACAATGTAAAATCTTCTTTCGAAAAAATATCCCAGAACTTTGGCTGTGCTGCCTTTAACCAAATTAAATCTTCGGTATTTTGAATGGCAATGGGACCAATAGGAACTTTTAGTGTAATATTTGACGGATTATGATCAAAAATTTTATTCATCAAAACCCAGGAAGTTCCAATTATTGGATGCCCTGCAAACTGCATTTCCTGCGACGGAGTAAAAATTTTAATCTCTGCACTGTTGTTTTCTGCGTCAAGTTTGGTAATAAAAGTGCTTTCGGCAAAATTAATTTCACGCGCGATTTGCTGCATTTCTGCTGAACTTAATTTTCCTGCGTCTGAGAAAACAGCCAATTGATTTCCGGCATATTTCTTCTCAGCAAAAACATCAACTATATAAAAAGGTAAACTCATTTTTTTTCTTTATTAGAATTTTTAGAATATCGAGCAAAGAATCAAGAAAACACTGTTAATCTTACTTTCTAAAATCTTTCTTCTTGCCTCTAACTTCTCTATTCTACTCTCTCTATTCTTATTTCGTTATTGATGAATTCGTTTTAGACTCTTCTAATTTAATTGCACTCAATTCTTTTTTAGCTTCTTCTACTACATCCGGATAATCTGTAAAATTGTTGATTACATTGTCCAGAATATAAGTGGCCTGATAACTGTCTTTCAATCCGTAGAAGTTTTTCGCCATCAACACCAAACTTTTTGCACCGTAATATTTGTAGGCCGAATAGTTTTTGGCCAGTTTTTGAACTGAAACATTCGAAGCGTCAAATTTTCCTTCTTTGGTTTTAAAATAAGCATCATAATATAAGGCTTCTGCCGCCAATTCTCCCTTAGATGTTGTCAAGAGTTTAGCATATGCTGTTTTTGCCTTCTCTTCGTTACCGGTCTGCATTGCGGCACGCGCTACAATAATTTGTGCATCTGCTTTTACGTTTGCATCTGCCTTTGCATTTTGCAGCACTTTATCTGCGTAGGTAACAGAGTTGTCATAATCTTTTTTGTCATAGTAGCACTTCATCAAATTGGCCTGTGCAAAACTTTTATTTGAAGGAGAATCTGCCTCATTTTCCAATCGTGTTAGAACCGGAATCGCTTTGTCGCAATCTTTTGCTTTTAAGAAAATCTGTGCCAGTTTAGTCAGAGACTGATCTGTAAATTCATTTCTCGGCTGCGCTATTACATATTGATAATTGGCAACTGATTTTGTTTCTGAACCTTCTGCATAGGTTAACTGTGCCAAATAAAAATTGGCTTCTAAGGCATGAAGTCCTGCCGGAAATTTACTGACATATCCTGCAAATCCGGTAATAGCTTGTTTGTTGTTGTTTTGGCTGTATTGTTTAAAAGCCGCATCATAAGTATCATTGTCTAATTCTGCATCGGTCACGGCAACAAAGTCTAAGGTGCGAACCCAAGTGGCATATTCATCTACTTTGCCTGAATCAACATAAATTAATCGCGCTGTAGAAACTGCCTCTAATGCTTCAGGAGTTTTAGGAAATTCTGCAGCCACTTTTTTGAATTTTACCAAAGCCTGATCATCACGATCTGAGTTGTAGTAAATCAAGCCTTGTTTTAAAATCGCTCTTGAACTGAACAAACCATTTTTATATTCAGAAATTAACTGATCGTACGTTTTAATCGCCAGATCGTTCTTTTTCTCTGCTACATAAGTATTTCCTAATTCGTATAAAGCATCATCACGATATTCTGATTTTTTATACATCTGTAGAAAGTTATTCAACTCGCTGATTTTTTGTTCATTTTTAGACATAAAACCATACGAAATCGCTTTTTGAAACTGTGCGTAATCTGCATCATCGCCTCTTGCTTCAATGGCTTTTGCATAGGCTTCATTGGCCTGTGTGTATTTTGCGCTTACAAAACGACAATCTCCCAAACGTAAATACGAATCGTTTAAACGAACCTTATCTCCTTTAGCGTTATCAATTTGTGCCTGAAAAGAGTTACCCGCCTGATCGTATTCTTTCAGTTTAAAATACGTGTAGCCAATATTATAATTGATATTTTTATATTCGTCTGTTGTTTTGGCCGCTGCCATACCTGCAAACTGTTTGTAACTCAATAAAGCATTTTGAAAATCATCGGTTACATATTCTGTTTCGGCTTTCCAGAAGGTTGCACGCGCAGTAAATTCAGGTGTTTTTTGTTCGCTTACGGCGCTCTTAAACATTTTTCCTGCTTCTGTATAATTCGATTCGTTATACAATTCTAATCCTCTGTAAAAAAGTACTTTTTGGTAAGCAGCCTTATTTTCTGCCGATCTGTTTTTCTCTAGTAAAGCAAGAGCTTCTTTATAATTCTTGGATGAGATATAAGAGTCTACCAATAATTTTTCTACTTCAGCTCTGCTGGAATTGTTTGGGTATTTTTTTAAGAAATCAAGTAAAACACCCGGAACGGTTTGGTAGGCATTTCCAATCTCATAACTTAACTTGGCATAATTTAAAGCCGCATCTTCCTGAATTTGTGCATTAAAGTCCATTTCAGAAGCATTTTTAAATGCATTCAGAGCTTCCTGTTTTTTACCTGTATTTAAGTACGCTAAACCTAAATGGTAATAAGCGTTTTGAGCTACGAAATCTTTTCCTTCAATAATTTTATTAAATTGAGAAATGGCCTTATCGTATTCTTTTTGTTCGTAATAGGCGTAACCCAATTGGTAGAAATCGGTATTGTTCCATTTTCCTTTTCGGCCTGCGTATTGCTCTAAATACGGAATCGCTTTACCGTATTGTTTTAAGTTGAAATAACTTTCTCCTATAATTTTATTCAATTCTGATTTTTCCAATTCATTTGATTTGCTCATGGCAGCCTGCCCCAAATCAATTGCTTTTTGAAAATTTCCTAATTTAAAATTCATATCAGCCTGAAAGTACGAAAGCTTCTCTTTGTATTTTTCTTCGCCCGAAACTTCATCAAAATATTTGGTAGCTTCTTTGTAATCGTCTCCTTCATAAGCCATAAATCCTAAGTAATATTTGGCTTGTGAGCCATATACAGGAGAATTTACCACTTTATTAAAATAAGTTGTGGCTTCTTTTTTCTTTTTGGCCGTAAAATAACTGTATCCTTTCTGGAAATTAAATTTATCAGAATCTGCTTTGCTCATGTAACTTTCGTCGACTTTGTCAAACCATTGCAAAGCTTTTGGATAATTTCCCTGCTCAAAAAAGTATTGTGCAACCTCAATGTAAGCCTGATTTTGCTTGGTACTTGTTGGATAATCTTCCACAAATTTTTCCATCAGGGCATCAGCATTGGGTTTGTTGGTTCTTATGGCGCAATTGGCAATATAATAAGCACAATCTGCCTGAACTTCTTCTGTTGTGGCGTTGTTTTTTACCGATTGAAAAATAAGTTGTGCCGAAGCATATTGTTTGTCATTATATAAAGCCAGCGCTTTGTCAAAATCCTTTAAGTCGTAAGTATATATAGCTGATTTTTGTGCCGAAACTGTGGCTGAAATAAGGATTATTTGGAGTAAAAAGAACCAGGAAAATTTACGCATTTTTATTGTATTTAGTATTCAAATGTATCATTTTATACCGTTTATAACGAAACGTTTCGTCATTTTATTATGAACAAATATTTAACAGTAATCATTTTCACGATAGTAAAAAACAAAATACAATGTTGCAGGTGCTATAAGTTGTTATAAGCTAGGAACTTTAATGATTTTTAAAACTACGCAAAAATTGCAGTACCTTACTGTGAATACCTTACAAATACAATCTGCTTTAGAATTTATATGGCGTACAGGACTCCAAATTCATTTGAACTTTTTTATAAGAAATGAGTGAAATTTATTTTGAATCCAACCGTTATCTTATTACTTTTACATTCAAATCAATTTATTATGTCACAAACCGTACTGTCTCTTAAAGAAGTCACTATATATCAAGAAGGAAGAAAAATTATCTCTCATATTAATTTAGATGTTAAGCACGGAGAATTTATATACATTATAGGTAAAACAGGTTCCGGAAAAAGTAGTTTCTTAAAAACTTTGTACGCAGATTTGCCTTTAACAGAAGGTGAAGGTCATATTGTAGAGTTTGATTTGGCAACTTTAAAAGAAAAAGATATTCCGTATTTGAGACGTAAAATTGGTATTGTTTTTCAGGACTTTAAATTACTTCCGGATCGTTCTATAAAGAACAATATGCTTTTTGTTTTGAAAGCTACAGGCTGGACAGAAAAAGAAGCAATGGAACAAAAAATCGACGAAGTTCTGGACAAAGTTGGTATGAAAGATTTTGTAAACAAAATGCCGCACCAGCTTTCGGGAGGTGAACAACAGCGTGTTGCGATTGCAAGAGCTTTGCTTAACGACCCTGAATTTATTTTGGCCGATGAACCAACAGGAAATCTTGATCCGCAAACGAGTTCTGAGGTTTTAGAGGTATTAAAAACAATCAACGCCAACGGTAAAACGGTAATTATGGCAACTCACGATTATGCTTTATTGATGAAATTTCCATCGAAAACATTAAAATGTGAAGACGAAAGAATTTTTGAGGTAGTGCAACGCAGCGTGTAATGCTTTCTATTTTAATTCCTGTTTACAATTATAATGTTTTTAGACTTGTAAAAACGTTGTACGATCAGGCAATTGAATGCAATACTATTTTTGAAATCATTTGTCTGGATGATGCTTCAACCATTTTTTACGAGGAAAATAAAGCAATAAACCAATTTGGAAATTGTCATTATTCTGTTCTGGAAAAAAATATGGGCCGAAGCGCAATCCGGAATTTACTGGCTCAAAAAGCAACTTATAAAAATTTACTTTTTCTTGATGCCGATACAATTCCTATTCACGAAAACTTCCTTTTAAATTATATTGAACACCTAAACGATGACACCGAAAAAGTAGTTTACGGAGGTATTTTATACGAAAGTAAAGAACCTTCAGAAGACCAGCTTTTACGTTGGATTTATGGTCGAAAGCGCGAAGCTTTACCAGTTTATGAAAGAAATAAAAATCCTTATCTTTCTTTTTTGACATTGAATTTTTTGATCTCTAAAAGTGTTTTTTCGAAAGTTAAATTCAATGAAAAAATTCCAAATCTGAGACACGAAGACACTTTATTTTCATTTGAATTGATGCAGCATAAAATCGAAATTTTCCATACCGATAATCCGGTTTATCATCTCGGAATTGAAAATAGTAAAGAGTTTTTAAATAAATCTGAAGAAGCAGTTATCGGATTAAAAAACTTAGTCGATTCACACTTAATAAGTCCTGATTATGTTAGGCTTTCGCATTATTATCAGCTCCTGAAAAAATACCATTTGCAAGCGTTGGTTGCTTTTGGATTTAGAATTCTAAAATCTTTTTTTGCCAGACAATTGTTAAGCAAAAGTCCGTCGCTATTGCTTTTTGATTTTTATCGCCTGGGATATTATTGCACTTTAAAATCAAAATAAATGGCATTTTTTTCTGTAATAATTCCGCTGTACAACAAAGAATACTTTATCGACAATACGATAAAAAGTCTCCTGGATCAAACTTTTCAGGATTTTGAAGTACTGGTAATCAATGATGGTTCGACAGATAAAAGTGAAGAAAAACTGCTGCAATTTAAAAATTCTAGAATTCGATATTTTTCTAAAGAAAATGAAGGGGTTTCTATAGCACGCAATTTTGGAATCGAAAAAGCACAGTCTGAATACCTTACCTTTTTGGATGCCGACGATTATTGGTATCCTGATTTTTTGCAGGTGATGTATGAAAGAACAAAGCAGTTTACGGAGCAAAAAGTCTTTAGCGGCGCAATAGAAATTGAAACTGCATTAAAAACCTTCCCATCTCAATATTCGATCTCAAAAACAAATGAGTTTGAATTGGTCAATTATTTTAAAGCGAGTTTAAAAGAAACAGTTATTTGTACTTCGTGTGCCGTTTTTCATAAAAGTATTTTTGAAGAAATTGGCGTTTTTGATCCGAAAATAAAAAGCGGGCAAGACACTGATTTATGGGTTAGGATTGGACTGGTTTATCCTGTTTTATTCTCCTGGAAAATTCTGGCACGTTATGTTTACGACGGTAAAAGTTTGTCTAAAAACGATGATTTCTTACAGGCAAAAATGGATTTTTCGAAATTTATCGAATTAGAAAAATCAAATCCTGATTTAAAGCATTTTCTCGATTTGAATCGTTTTTCACTTGCCGTAAAATGCAAAATAAAAGGTAATCAAAGACTCTTTAACCAATATTACAATGGAATTGATTTAAAGAGAATTGGCTCTAAAAAACGATTTTTATTAGCCCTGCCTCCTGCTTTGCTCCGATTTTTGATCGCTATAAAACTCAAAATGGCCAATTTAGGTTTGGGCTCCTCCGTTTTTAAATAATTTGAAGCTTTTATATTCTCTGATATAATCTTCTTCGTCGAACTCGTCTGAAGCCAAAACCAAACAAACGGCACCTGATGAAAAATTCCTTAATTCACGCCAAATTCCCTCTACGATCAATAGACCTTGATTGGGTTTGTTAAGCGTAACGGTTTTTGTTGATTTTCCGTCTTTTAAAACCACATCAAAACTGCCACTTAGGGCAATTAAAAGTTCCTGCTGTTTTTTATGTGCGTGACCACCCCGCCTGCTCCCGCTGGGAACATCGTATAAATAGTAGACTCTTTTTGAAACAAAAGGAATGGTGGATCCTTCTATCACCGAAAGATTGCCTCTTCGATCGTGAATTTTAGGAATCTCTATTAGTTGAATATCGGTATTTGTAGTCATTTTATTGATTTGATAAAATTAAATTTTTCCATTGTTCAGCAATAGATTCCAAGGTTAAATGTGCCACACTTCTTGCAGCATTGTGTTGACAAAATTGATATAAATTATCGTCTTCGACCATTCTTTTTAAAGCTACAGCCAAGACTTTAGCATTATGATTTTCGACCAGTAAACCGTTAAACTCAGACTTGATCATTTCACTAGGTCCTGACAGACAATCTACCGCAACAACGGGGGTTCCAATAGCTAATGATTCAATTACAGACATTGGAAAACCTTCGTAATGACTGGTTAAAATAGTAAACCTTGCTTGTGAAACGTAATTGTAGGGATTTGTTACAAAAGGTATCATTTTTACCCATTTTTCTAACTCTAGTCTTTTAACCTCTTGTTTTATTAAACCTAAATCTGGTCCGTCGCCCAATAAATAGAGGGAATAACCAAAATGATAAATTTCAGATTGAGAAAAAGCTTCGAGCAGAAGACTGAAATTTTTGACCTTGTCATCAAATCGGCCGAAAAACAAGACAAATTTTTCAGAATCTTTGATTTCGTCACTTTCAGTTTTTGAAATTTCGTACGAATTGTAAATGGTAGTGGTGTTGGAAAAACCAAATTTTTCGGTCACCAGATTTTCGATAGCTTTTGAAACACAAATCAATTTATCGGCTTTTTGATATATTTTTTTGGATAGAAATTCAGGTGCGGGAAAATAATTTTTAAGATTAAAGCTATGAATAACAAACCATTGCTTTCTTCTTCCATAAATTAAAGCAGCCAATAATTCTCTTAAAAAATGATTTCGGGGGCGATTATCGATTATCAGCTCTATCTTATTTTTGTTTAGATATTGGTTTAATAAAAATCCTTTTTCTATTTTTCTGATCAAAGAAAATTTACTTTTTGAAGCTTTTCCTAAGTTGTACATTTCGCCCTTACATTCAAAATTCACAACATTGTTGACGATAATATTATGAACTTCAATTGTTTCGCCGTCAAGCATTTTACTCAATAAAGACGCAAATCGTTCTGCTCCGCCAATTGCAAGGGAATTGGAAACTATGGCGACTTTGAGTTTGCGATTTATCATATTGGCTAAAATATAATATATTTGTTAAATATACATCAAATGAAGATTTTACTCGTAGGAGAATTTAGCCGCTTACACAATTCCTTAAAAGAAGGCCTGGAAACTTTAGGCCATCAGGTGGTAATAATAGGTCATGATGATGGTTTTAAAAAATTTCCGGTAGACTATTTAATTGAAAAAAAATGGGATGAAGGAGTTCTAAAAAAGATAAAGTTAGCGCTTTATAAAACTACCCGATTCGATCTGACCTCCTACTTCACTTACAGACAATTTTTAAAACATAAAAAAGAATGTTCTGGTTTTGATGTCGTACAGCTCATTAATGAAAACAGTTTTTACTGCACGTATCCATTCGAAAAAAAAATTATTTCTGCTCTTATCAAAAACAATCAAAAACTTTATTTGCTGAGTTGTGGTTACGATTACTTAAATGTGAAATATTGCTTTGAAAATCCGGAATTTAAATCTGTAATTCCGCTTTATCTTCATCATAAAATTGATCAAAAATCATTTTGGAATGTTCTTAAATTCAGAACAAAATCATTTAAAAAATTACACGATTTTATTTATCAAAACTGCAGAGGAATTATTGCATCAGATCTCGATTATCATATTCCATTGTATGGTAATCCTAAATATCTGGGTTTGATTCCGAATCCTGTTAACACGTCAAAAATTGAATTTTCTCCGTTAAAGATTGAAGATAAAATCATTATTTTTCACGGAATTAATGAACTGAATTACATTAAAAAAGGAAATAATATTTTTGAAGAAGCATTAAATACTGTTCGGCTAAAATACCAGGATAAAGTTGAAATTATTACGGCAAAAAGTGTTCCGTATCAGGAATATATCAACTTGTACAACAAAGCACATATTGTGCTGGATATGGTTTATGCTTACGATCAGGGTTACAATGCTCTCGAAGCAATGGCAAAAGGCAAAGTTGTGTTTACAGGCGCAGAAAAAGAATTTGAAAATCACTATAATTTAACCGAAAAAGCAGCAATCAATGCCATTCCCAATGTTGATTATCTGGTCGAACAATTGTCTTTTTTAATTGAAAATCCCGCCGAAATTATTGCAATAGGAAAACGTGCACGAGCTTTTGTAGAAAAAGAACATAACTACATTAAAATTGCACAACAATATGCGAAAGTTTGGGCAGAGCACTAAAACAAACTCTTTCTAAAATAAATACTTAGGACTACTAAATAAGCCAAATTGTAGAAAGCGTGGGCCATTACTACACCTTCAATTCCGTAATAATTCAGTAAAATTAGACTTGAAATATACATTGTAGCTAAAGAAAATAGTTCAAAAATTATAAACGCTGCTGTTAGTTTTTTGGCAAAGAACTGATAGCCTAAAATTAGCGCACATACTTTGAAAAAATCGCCCAGCAATTGCCAAAAAAACAAATCTGAAACGGGTAAAAACTCTTTTGTAAAAAGTATTTGAATGATCCGGAATCTCAAAAAATAAACTACAATTAGTCCTAATACAAAAACGGGCAAAATGGTTTTATAAAACTTAAAAAAAACAGCTTTTGTTTCCTGGTTGTTTTTGGCAATTGAAAGTTTAGGTAAAAAATAAACGGTTAAAATCGTGCTGACAAACAGGAGGTAATAAGAAGAAATTCTGGTCATGGTTTCCCAAAAACCAGCCTGATCTATTCCTAAATTATCTATAATATTATTTCGGATTGCAAGAAAAACCATTGGTCCTACAACAGAAGAAATCAATGCCATTAAGGAATAAGAAGAAAGGTTTTTTATAATCTTAAAATCGAATAAATGCAAACGCACAGCGCCTAAAAAATTAATCTCTTTATTGAGAAAATAAAAGGTTACAAAAAACAATAGTGCCGGCGTGATTACAATTGCTAATAGCGCGCCAAGGGTTTTGAACTGTACAATTAAAAATAGGGAAATGAGTAATCCGAAGCAGTTTCCGAGAATATTGGCCCAAATCACTTTTTTGAACTTACTCAATCCGTTTAAAATCGCAAGCAAAAAAACCGACACGGCATACCATGGCAAAGCGAGTGCCATCACTCTAAAAACAATCGAATAATCTGTATTGGTATCCTCTAATATTTTATCATTCCAAAACGTAGCGAAAAAAAACAGAAAACCACTGAGGATAAAAGCAATACAAAGCAAACTGATAAAAACAGTGGCAATGATTTTTTGAAGTTCGGTTTTGTTTCTTTCGTTTTCTGCCACATATTTTACAATTCCGTTTTGAAAACCAAATGTGGCTATATTTTCTAAGGAAGTTAAAAAATTACGCAGGTTTCCCACCAAAGCCATTCCGGAAGGACCAACAAAAACAGCCAGAATTTTAGAAGTTACTAAGCCAATTCCAATTTTAAGTGCTACACTAAAACTGTTTAAAGTGGTAATTTTAAACAAAGTAGTCTGCATTATTTTTTTAACGGAATTCAAACTAGTATTCGTTTATAATTTTAATAATAAAATCGACTTCAGCAGCAGTTAAAACCGGACTCATGGGCAAACTCAAAACTTCGTCGTGAATTTTTTCTGTTACAGGAAAAGATAAGGAATTCCAGTCGGAAAATGCCTTTTGTTTGTGTGGCGGAATGGGATAATGAATAACGGTCTGTATTTGATTTTGAGTTAAATAAGTCTGAAAATCATCGCGGTTTGCGGTTCTCACTACAAACAAATGGAAAACATGATTAGGTGATAAATCCCAAAACGGAAGGGTTATTTTTTTATTTTTAATTTCATACAAATAACGTTTTGCAATTACTCTTCGTTTGTTATTATCTTCATTTAAATGCGGTAGTTTTAGGCTTAAAAAACCAGCCTGAAGTTCATCTAATCTGGAGTTTACACCAATATACTCATTATGGTACTTTTTCTCAGAACCATAATTTCGAAGTGAAAAAAGAACATTGGCCAATTCAGTATCGTTTGTTGTAATGGCTCCGCCATCTCCCAAACATCCGAGATTTTTTCCTGGATAAAAACTGTAAGCAGTGGCTGATTTTAGATTGTTTGACGCGTTTGCAGTTTGGAATTTAGCAGGATCTGAATTTTCAACAGCACCGTGCGATTGTGCGGCGTCTTCGACTACAATTAAATCATGCTGTGCTGCAATTTCATTTATTTGATTCATTTCAGCTAATTGTCCGTATAAATGAACGGCCAAAATTGCTTTGGTTTTGGATGTAATTTTTTCGGCAATTAACTTGGGATTGATATTGAAGGTCTCTAATTTTGGTTCTACTAAAACGGGAACTAAATCTGCTTGCAAAATGGCCAGTATACTCGCGATATATGTATTTGCAGGAACAATAACTTCATCTCCTTTTTGGAGTTTACCAAGCTGAATGTACCCCTTAAAAATTAAAACCAAAGCGTCAAAGCCATTTCCTACGCCAATACAATGTCTCGTTTGGCAATATTCGGCGAAAGCCTTTTCAAATGTTTCTGTTTCTTTTCCTAAAATATACCAACCGTTATCTAAAACCAATTTCAGTTTTTCCTGAAAAGCAGTTTCATAAGGTTCATTTATTTTTTTAAGATCCAGAAATGGTATCATTTTATTTCTATTTTATAAAAATTCTGATTGTAAACAGTGCAGCCCAATTCTTCTTTTTGGGTTAAAAGTCCCGGGCTATAGCCCTTTTCATCGTCTTCATTTACTATTCCCATATCAAAAAAGCTTTTCCCCTGACGTTTGTATTTTTCAATCAGGCTGATGAATAAAAAATCGAGTGCCCTCACTTTTTCTCCTTTTTTTGATGTGGCTCCATATTGTGATTTTACTACATTTTCGGTTTCAAAAACAGTTATTCCGGCAATGATTTCATTTTCCTGATAAACAGAATATTGTTTTATATTTTGAGGAAATTTTTCTTTTAATAACGTAATTTCTTCGATATTATGAACTGGCTTTACATTGAATTTTTCTAATAATCGGGGCGCTAAAACCAGAGACCAGAAAGGTGTAAAATCTTCTTCTTCGACAATGTCCAAATCCAGATTTTCAATTCTTCTAAAATGTTTCAATTTGCTTTTCGAAATCTGCAAAGGCAATTGCAAATTAACAGCGAGGTTCATTTCTTTATGTTCGGTAATGGCTCCTTTCTTAAATAGAAAAAAATCTATTTCCCGATTTCCGTTATTTAAGTAAAAATCCGGAATGGGTTTATAATAAAAGGTTTCAAATTCATTTTCTTTCAGGAAAGACAAAACTTCATCTAATATCAATTCTGCTTTTTCGGCTTTTAATTTAGCAGAATAGACTAAACCTCCATACGTTAGCCCCTGATGAGAATAAATAGATTTCCCAGCTTTATTGGCGGGTAAAACTGCCGTTAGTTTTTGATCTTCAAAAATTAAAAGCGATGCATCTTCAAAACGATCCTGATGGTATTCCATAAAATCGCGATGAAATAAAAAAGTGGCATTTTTGGCGTGATTTATAAAATCATTCCAAATTTTATAATCGCTTTTCTGGTAGTACTGTATCGTATATTTTGTCATTTTTTGCTACAGATTGAACTGATTTCAATGAATTTTAAAATTATTTACTCAGTCCTTTTTATATTTAATCGTTAGCAAATATAGAATTAAAATTATTTGTGATCGAATGCGGGTAAATACCATTTGAATTTTACAGCCAATAATCGAACTGAAATAATGATAACCGATGTTACGAGGTACAATACATCATTTTCAAGATTCAGTTTCTTTAAGACAAAAAATACAATTCCGCCAAAAATACAAATGGTGGCATAAATTTCTCTTCTGAATATGGTTGGAATTTCGGTACACAAAATATCTCGGGTTACGCCGCCAAAACAGGCTGTCATGGTTCCTAAAGCAATGCAAATTACCGGATGCAAGCCAATCATGATGCCTTTCTCGAGTCCGATTAACGTAAAAACGCCCAAACCAATCGTGTCAAACAAAAATAGTGAGGTCCGCAATTTATCAAACTTTTTACGAAACAAAATTGCTAATATAAAGCCTAATATAATAACATAGACATACTGTAAATCCTGCATCCAGCCTACCGGAGTTCTGCCTATTAAAACATCACGAAGCGTTCCTCCGCCCACGGCCGTTACAAACGCAATTATAAAAACACCAAACGGATCGAGTTTTTTATGCATCGCTGTTAAAGCGCCAGACATGGCAAAGGCCATAGTACCAATAAGGTCTAATAAGTGGAACATTTTTTTTAAAGTTGCTGAGATTCTGATTAAGGTTTGTTCTTAATTTACTTCAATCTCCTGATTTATAATTTTTAACGCTTTTATAAAGCCTTCTTTGTCTTTTGGAGAAATTAAAATGGTGTCAAATTTGTTGTATAAAATTTCAAGCCGGTTAAAGGATAGCGCGGGAGAACTAATGATATTGTTGCTTTTTGAGATTCTTTTGATGTCTTTAATTTTGATAGAAAGATTAAAAAAAAATCCTGATTTAATAATGACTTTTTCATCGTTCACAACATAAAACGTCGTCGCAAACATATGGGCTATAAAAATAATTACAAGGACTAAAATGCTAAAGACAATCCAATTTTCATCAAAGGCAAAAAGCGTTAGTATTATTCCAAAAACTAAGCTTAAGAGCATTACAAACCAAAGATCGATCTTAGACGCAAATTTTTTCATTCAATCTCGTTATTTTTTAACGTAAATCGGACTTCTTTTTAATAAATACGTAATCGAGTCCATCCAGCTGTCTTTTACTGCCAAAAAGGGTTTTCTGGTTTGTGAATATATTTTTGTATTGTTTTTGTACATATCAAAATATACGGTATAGTAATAATACACTTGCGTATTGGCAGTTGTGGTAGAAACATCGTTGGTTTTCAACTTTTTATTATCATTACTCACTTTTGCATTTCCACTATTGTAAGTGGTTGACGTTGTACCTGAATTCATGGTATACGAAACTTTTACCACTACGATGTTGTCTACGCCTAAAATTTTCTCCAAATCTTCGATAGGTGTTTCGTCAATATTTTCATGATTGATTCCGGCTTTGTGCAAAAGGCTGTTGGTGGTTCTTAAATCCTGAACAGTAAGCGGAAAAATATTGCTCGATTTATCTAACAGCTTGTTGTACAAATCATTTTGAGCAAATTTTGCCATATCTTCAGATCCCTGCTGATTGTCTGAGTTGACATACGGAACCGGCAAAACAGCAACTGTATTTGTTTTAACTTCTGCAGCAGCAATTACCTGACCAGATGAATTGTTAGATGTTGTTGGAGGCGTATTTTCAGCAATATCGAAGGTTTGCGAACGACCGCTGGCAAAGTCGATTCTGGCAATTTGAGAAACATCAAGTGCAATTTGCATGGTTTCTCCCGGTAAAGAATATTCGACCGTTTTATCAGACATTTTTGAGATCGTACATTCAATTATCTGATAATCTCTTTTAATTATTTTATCCAGTTTTTTTCCGCCCTGAGCGAAAGAAAATACAGAAACCAACAAAACGAAAACTATAGTAATAACCTTTTTCATGCTTTTCTTTTTAAATTATTAATCGCAATGCGCTGCTTACTAAAAAATACAAGGCTTGCTTAATCAAAAATAAGCAATAAAAATCTCACACTTACATGTTTTGTGTATAGAAATTGTAATCTTTTAATACTACCCGCAAAAAATCATTGTTATTGCCAGACTGGTTTTTAATTCCGGTCACGTTTTCAATTTTGGCAACCAGTTTATAAATCATTTCGTGATCGTTCTTTGCTAATGCGTTTTGAAATGTCTCTTTAATGATTCGCATGTCATTATCAGACAGTTTAATGACAAGAGGATAAGTAGGTACATACGCCTCTCCGATATCTTCGAGAATGGTATGGCTGATATTAATTTTATTTTTTAAAGTAATAACTGCTGTTCCGGCAACCATATCGCCTAATCGTTGTCCTTTTTCGCTGGAAATTACTGTTATCAGCGCGACAATTCCGCCTAAAATAGTAACATCTACCAGCCTGAAAAACCAACGCATCAGATAATCGCCAAAACTGGCCTGATAACCGTCGATTTTTACCACTTTAATTTGGAGCAGCTTTTTTCCGATGGTCTGGCCTTCAAAAATACTTTCTAAGGTTAACGTATAAATGAAAAAAGGAAAATACAATAGTAATACAATCGCTCCGGATGACCAGCTGTCCATTCCTCTAAACAAACGATCAAAATGCAGCCAGTAAAAAAAGATCAGCCAGATAACGGTTACATACGCAACTTTGATGGCCAAATCTATAAAGTACGAACCTATTCTCTCGCCTACAGAAGCCGAGATAAAATTTATTTTAACATTTTGTGTTGTGTTAATAGATAATTCTGACATATTTTATATTTTAGCCTTCCATGAGAGAAGTTGCATTCATAAAACAAAATAAAGAAAAATGGCTGGAATTTGAACTAGCTATTTTTGGTAAAGCTAAAAAAAATCCTGATGAGTTGGCTAATTTGTACATTCAAATGATGAATGACTTGTCGTATGCGCAAACCTATTATCCGAAAAGTAAAACAGTTATTTACTTAAATCATCTCGCATCACAGATTTACCAGAAGATATACAAGACCAAAAGAACAGAAAAAAATAAGTTTTTGGAATTTTTTCTAACAGATGTTCCGTTGTTACTGTACGAATACAAACGCTATTTGCTTTATGCTTTTGTTTTGTTCTTTATAACGGTGGGCATTGGCGTGGTTTCGGCTCGTTTTGATCCGGATTTTGTCCGATTGATTTTAGGAGACGGCTATGTAAACATGACTCTGGAGAATATAAAAAAAGGCGATCCAATGGCCGTTTACAGCTCCGGAAGCAACTGGGGAAGTTTTATTGGTATTACGGTAAACAACCTTTATGTAGGTGCGCGATGTTACATTTACGGCGTTCTGGGCGGATTGGGCACTTTTTATATTTTTCTCCAAAACTGTATCATGCTCGGATCGTTTCAGTACTTTTTTTATGAACAGGGCGTTTTCTGGAAAAGTGTACGCGGCATCTGGATTCATGGTGCCATGGAGATTTTTGCAATCGTAATCGAAAGTACTGCCGGATTTATTTTAGGAGCTTCTATTCTTTTTCCAAAGACTTTTTCGAGAATGAATTCTTTTAAAATTGGGTTCAAAAATAGTTTCAAAATCTTTCTGAGTACTTTTCCTTTTACTATCAGTGCCGGATTTCTCGAAGGTTTTATAACACGATATTCCATCGATATGCCCAATTGGTTAAGCAGTTTTATTATCTTGCTTACTTTAGGAATTATTTCCTTTTATTATTTGGTTTATCCTTTTATTGTACACAAAAAAACAACATCATTATAATGTTCGAACTTTATAAAAAACGAGAATTAGGCGAGTGTATTGCAGATACTTTTGGCTTTTTTAAACACTTTGGAAAACATTTTTTCAAGATTTTCTTTGTTATAAACGGAGGATTTTTGCTCCTGACCGGCGAACTTATTTACTGGTTTATAAGCATGCAGGATTTGAGTGCCGGGAATTTACAGAGTAACAACCCGAATACTGTTTTTAATACATCTAATGGTAACTTTCCACTGTTTATTGGTTTGCTAATTGTTCTGATGATCATCGTAATTGTTTTATCCTTATTCAATGCTGGCTATCCTGTTATCTACTTAAAATTAATAGAGCAAAACAAAAACAGTAATTTTAGCATCGAAGAGGTCATAAAAGCCTTTAAACAAAATGCCTTGAAAATTATAAAGTTCTCTACAGGAATGATTTTTATAGTGGTTCCTGTTTTAATGATTGCGATTGTCCTTATGTTCCTGCTTTGTTTTATTGTCGTAGGGATTCCGTTATTAATCATATCATTACCGGCATTTTTTACTTTGGTAAATCTTAGTTTTTATAGTTATTTAACAGAAGACAAAGGTTTTTTTGAATCTTTCAATCATGCTTATGCACTTCTGAAACAAAATTTCTGGAATACCATTGGCACAACTTTTTTAATGATGCTTATGGTTCAAATGGTTCAGGCCTCTGTAACTATGGTAATGTATTTCTTTGTATTTTTTGTATTTCTGATTTCAGCAGTAGGAAATTCTAATTTTGAAACTGCACCGTTTGAAGGTTCGCCCTTTTTTATTGCCCTGGTATCACTGCTTTTTGTCTTTATATTTGCGCTGAGTTATATTCTTAATAATTTATTGATGATCAATCAGGGAATTATCTATTACAGTCTGGAAGCTGATGAAAAAACTTCGACACGTGACATCGAATTAATCGGAACTGATAATGAATAAAATTCTCCTTATTTTATCTTTTATTTTTATCTCTGGCCTTGTACATGCCCAGGATTCTCTGGATATGATTGATCCTCCCAAGATTGATCCTCCAAAAAGTGAATCTGTAAAATATACAGAGAAAGATATCGTGATAGATTCTGATACGGTAGAGGCCAAAAACTTCTCGAAAGATTTCAAAAAAAAATATACGGATTCTGATTTTGTTTACGAACAAAAAGCACAGGAAAAAACATTGTGGCAGCGTTTTATAGAATGGCTTGCCCGCCTTTTTTCAAAATTATTTGATTTTGAAAGTCCGAAGAGTTCCATCAATTTTGTTGCTATTTTCTTAAGAACTTTAGCTGTTCTGCTGGTCATTTTTGTTATTTATTTGATTGTAAGAGCTGTGATCAATAAAGAAGGACAATGGATTTTCGGCAAAAATGCCAATAAGAGAAACATTTACTATTCTGATATCGAAAAGAATATTCATCTTTTAGATTTTGATAAATTAATCAAAGAAAGTATTCAGTCCGGCGAAAAAAGAATTGCAATTCGCTACTATTATTTGTGGCTGCTAAAAGTAATGGCGCAAAATCATTATATCGAATGGGATATCGAAAAAACCAATTCAGATTATTTGTACGAACTGCAAAGACCGGCTCATAAGGAAGAGTTTACGTATTTATCGTATCTGTACAATTATATTTGGTACGGAGAATTTGAAATTGACGAAACGTCTTTCAGAAAAGCAGAAAACAGATTTAAGAATGCCATAAAAACCTTTAGCAATGAGTAAAACACTTAAAATTTATATTGCTGTACTGGTTTTATTTTTGGCCATTATATTGTTAGCAGATCAGGATCGTCAAAAACCAATTGACTGGCGCGCCACCTATTCTGTCAACGACAAAATTCCGTATGGATTGTATGTTTTTGACAAGGAAATTGGAGGCCTTTTTAAAAATCAGAAAATAGAACGAATCTCGACTGTGACCCCTTACGAATATTTAGATGCTCAATATAATGAAGATACGCTGGTTGAAAATTATAAAATAAGAGGCAATTTTATCAATATATCTGAAATAAACACCATTGACGATCAATCGATTAAGGAAATATTTTATTTTGTCTCTCATGGAAATAATGCTTTTCTGAGCATGAAAACTTTTCCGAAGTATTTACTGGACACTTTAAAAATTGAAGTCAATTCTAATTTTCAAAACAGTGGAAATACTTTTGTGTGGCTGGCCAATAAAAAATACAAGGGAAAAAAATACAATTTACCGCAAAGCATTGACGATTATTTTATCAGGATTGATACCGCAACTACAACCGTGCTGGGGTATCAGGACACCAAAGAAAACAAAAAAAATGTCAATTATATTAAAGTACCTTTTAGACAGGGGCATTTTTATTTGCATACAGATCCTATTGCTTTTACCAATTTTCATTTACTAAAAGAGAAAAATTACCAATATGCCGAAGGCGTTTTGTCTTCTTTACCAAAGGGCGATATTTTCTTTTATACCAAAGGACAGGCAGACGAAAGTATTTCAAGCTCTCCTTTGCGCTATATTTTTAGCCAGCCGGCATTAAAATGGGCGTGGATTTTATTCTTAATCGGCATCCTGATTTTTGTTATTTTTAATGCCAAACGAAAACAGCGTATTGTGCCCATCTTGAAACCTTTGCCCAATTTAACAGTAGATTTTACCAAAACGATTGGAAACCTTTATTATCAGGAAGGCGATCACGACAATCTTATTGATAAAAAAATCATTTACTTTTTAGAAAAAATAAGAACTGAATATTTAATTGATACCACCAAACTAGATGATACTTTTATTCAAAAACTGCATCATAAAACAGGAAAAGAAATAACAGATATTCAGGAGCTTGTATTTTTGATCAATGAACACCGCAAAAGTTATCACGGAAGTCTTGAAGAAGATTTAATTAAAATTAACAATGCTATTGAAAAGATTTTACACTAATTATTAGTGAAAGATTAACAACAAAAAAATTAACCATAAGCCAAGAAATACATCACACATGGACGATATAAACAATACCGAAACTGAAATCACTAATGAAAATGTAAATTTTCAAACCAGGATAAACTTAACACCACTTTTAGACCACGTAAGTGCCATTAAAAAAGAACTGGAAACCGTAATTGTAGGACAGCATAAAATGGTCGATCAGCTTTTGGTTGCTATTTTATCAAACGGACACGTTTTGCTGGAAGGTGTTCCCGGAGTTGCCAAAACCATTACGGCTAAATTATTGTCTAAAACTTTAAACATTGGCTTTAGCCGGATTCAGTTTACGCCAGATTTAATGCCTTCTGATATTTTAGGAACTTCTATTTTCAATTTGAAAAATTCGGAATTTGAATTTAAAAAAGGCCCTATTTTCTCTAATTTGATTTTAATAGATGAGATCAACCGTGCGCCTGCCAAAACTCAGGCGGCACTTTTTGAGGTTATGGAAGAGCGTCAGATCACCATCGACGGATCTGCTTACCAGCTCGAAACGCCGTTTTTGGTAATCGCAACACAAAACCCTATTGAACAAGAAGGAACTTACCGTTTGCCGGAAGCACAATTAGACCGTTTTTTATTCAAGATTACCATTGATTATCCAAAATTAGATGAAGAAATTCTAATCATCCAGAGAGAACACTTATTACAGGATCATGGAAAATTAGAAGCCATTCAAACTATACTTTCTGCCGCGGAAATAAAAGAATATCAGGCTTTGGTAAAACAAATTAGAGTAGAGCAAAATTTACTGGAATACATTGCCAGAATTGTGGTAAATACGCGTGAAAATGCCTTTTTATATTTGGGAGCTTCTCCTCGTGCGTCTATTGCCATCTTGAATGCGGCTAAAGGTTTTGCCGCTATTCGCGGACGCGATTTTGTTACTCCTGAAGATATTAAAGAAGCTGCGATTCCGGTTTTACAACATCGCGTTATTGTTGCTCCAGAGCGTGAAATGGAAGGAATTACAAGCTCTGAAATTATCAGACAAATTATCGAAACAGTTGAGATTCCGAGGTAATTTTCAATCTCAGATTGTCTTTTCAGTGTAACCGTTATTAAATTTTTATCAATGAAATTTTATAAATTAATATTCATTTTTCTTGTGTTTACTTCGCTGGCGAGTTTCAAACCAATTGAAAATAAAGCACCTAAAAACAACATTACGCCAATTTATTTTTTAACAGACAAGCAGCAGCTTGAAACCTTAATGAGAAAAGCGTATGAATGGATTGAAACCAAAGCGTCTCAAAGTGATTTTGATCCTATTGAGAATGAAAAAGGCGACAAATACATTGGTTTAGATATAAAAGCCCATAATAAAAAACTGGCTGAACTAAAAAAATCAAACTTTTTTGCTCAGGAGTTTTTAGACAATTACAATAAAATTGGATTGAAGATCGGTAACAATCTTCAAACTAAAAAAATGGAATGGCTTGTGGGCGATTTACCTCCTTACGGCAATGACGCTAATATGTGGTGCAACTGTCAGGATAATCCGGAGGAGTACTGGAAAACATTGAGGCTAAACAATTTAAAAATCGACAATAATAAAGCAAGTTTCAGCTGGATGTGGACAGCCTGGAAAGAGGGTTCCAATTATAAAGTAAGAGCTGTTAAGGAAAACGGAATCTGGAAAATAGCTTATTTACAAGGTTTTGATTATAAAAGTCTTACTTCGATCTAGGCCCTAAAAAACTTAAATACAAAATCAATTGAAATTTATAAAAAGCCTTTACCTCAATAACTTTTTCTTCTATGTGCTTTTGAGCATCATCGGATTGTTTATCTGTGCTTTTATTTTTCCTGTTTTGTACAATGCAGTATGGTTTATTGTCTTGATTTTAGTCACTTTCCTCGGACTCGACATTTTACTTTTGTATTTAAACAAAACCGGAATTGAAGCAGAACGACATACTCCGGAAAAATTGTCAAATGGTGATTTAAATCCGGTAACAGTTACCATAAAAAACTTTTATACTTTTAAAATAGCAGTAAAAATAATCGATGAAATTCCGTTTCAGTTTCAGGTTCGTGATTTTAAAATCCTAAAAACCATAAAACCTTCTGAAGAAAAGCAAATTGGCTACGATTTACGTCCCACCGAACGTGGAGAATACTATTTTGGTTCTCTTAATGTGTATGTTTCTTCTCCTTTGAGTTTAATTTCGAGGAGATTCGCTTTCGCTAAAGATCAAATGGTACCCACCTATCCGTCTTACATTCAGTTAAGAAAGTATAATTTATTGGCTTTTTCGAATAATTTATTTCAATACGGAATTAAAAAAATACGCCGAATTGGTCATACCATGGAGTTTGAGCAAATCAAAGAATATGTTCAGGGAGATGATTTGAGAACCTTAAACTGGAAAGCAACAGCAAAGAGAAATGCGCTAATGGTCAACCAGTTTCAGGACGAAAAATCACAATCGGTTTATATGGCGATCGATAAGGGCCGTGTGATGCAAATGCCTTTTGAAGGTCTGAGTTTGTTGGATTATGCTATTAATTCGACCTTGGTTTTATCGAATGTAATCTTGAAAAAACAAGATAAGGCGGGAATTTTTTCTTTCTCTAAAAAAGTAGAGAACCGTGTTTTTGCCGAGAAAAGATCTTCTCAAATGCAAAAGATCCTGGAAACTTTATACAACATCAAAACTGACTTTTTTGAAAGCGATTACAGCCGATTGTACGTTGATATTAAGAAAAACATCAATCAGAGAAGTTTGATTATTTTGTATACTAATTTTGAAACCATGGACGGTTTAAACAGACAATTACCTTATTTAAAAGGAATTGCAAAAAACCATTTGTTAGTTGTGGTCTTTTTTAGCAACACAGAACTGAATGCGATTATCAATAAAAAAACAGATACTATTCAGGAAATTTATGATAAAGTAATTGCCGAAAAATTCATGTTTGAAAAACGCTTAATAGCCAATGAATTGAAGAAATACGGAATTCATTCGGTTCTTACACAACCAGAGAATCTGACTTTGGACGCAATTAATAAGTATTTGGAAATTAAAGCCAGAGGGATTTTGTAGCAAGGTAAATTGCATGTTGTGAAAATGTAAAAGGAATATTATTAAGTGGTCAAGATCATTATTTTATGATGAGAATTTTTTAAAAAATTTGAACTTTGTCATGAACTTTCTAATTCCATGAAAATGAAAAAAATAATAGTCTTTGCATTTCTTTTAACCTGTTATCTTTCAACAGCACAAAAAACAGATAACATCATAATTATTACCACAGACGGTTTTAGATGGCAGGAAGTTTTTAAAGGAATCGATACTGCAATTGCCAATGACAAAAAATTCAATCAGGGCGAAAGCACTTACATTTATAAAAATTATGCAGGATCAGATGCTGCGTCATCCCGCAAAAAAATTATGCCTTTCTTTTGGTCTGAAATTGCAACAAAAGGCCAGATTTATGGAAATCGTGATTTAGGAAATAAAGTAGACGTTTCAAATCCGTATTGGTTTAGTTATCCCGGATACAGCGAAATCATGACCGGAAATGTAGACGTTGCTGTGAACTCTAACAGTTACAAAGCCAATCCGAATGTGAATGTACTGGAGTTTTTAAATCAACAACCAAAACTAAAAGGAAAAGTGGCTGCTTTTGGTGCCTGGGACGCTTTTGATCGCATTTTAAACGAAAAAAGAAGTGGATTTCCTGTAATTTCTGCCTTTGACAATGTGGGTGGAAATAAACCTACTGAAACGCAAAAGTTACTAAATGAAATGCGAAACAATTCGTTTAAACCTTTTCATGAAGACGAATGTCTGGATGTTTTTACTCATTATGAAGCTCTGGATGAACTGAAAACAAAAAAGCCGAAAGTACTTTATATTTCCTATGGAGAAACAGATGAATGGGCACATCACGGACATTACAGATCGTATCTCGACGCCGCCAATCAGGTGGACAAATGGATTAAGGAAATTTGGAATTTTGTGCAAAATGATCCTCAATACAAAAACAAAACGACTTTATTAATCACTGTAGATCACGGCCGCGGCGACAAAACAAAAGCACAATGGACAGATCACGGAGCCAATGTTGAAGGTGCCTCTCAAATTTGGTTTGCTGCAATTGGTCCCGAAATTGCTCCAAAAGGCGAAATCAAAACAGATTCTCAATTGTATCAAAAACAATTCGCACAAACAATTGCCAAAAGTATGGGCTATACTTTTACTGCAGAACATCCTGTTGCTAATGAAGTTAAAGAAGTCTTTGAGAAATAGTTTTTTTGCTCCGAATTACAAGAATTTTCGCTAATTTTTATTTTGCCACAGATTAAATGATTCAATGGATTTTATAATCATCTTAATCCAATAATCTGTGGCTAAAATTTTTCATGCATTTTTTTGTAAAGCATAAAGAAGAATTCGTAAAAATTAGTGTAATTCGTGGCAAAACTTTTATTCAAGTTTCAAACCTACCAGGTTTTGAAAACCTTGCAGGAAGAAAAAAACCTCAGTACCTTAGCACCTCAGAATCTTAGTATCTTTAAAAAAATGAAACAAATCACTTCAATTCAAAATCCGTTTATAAAATCGCTTGTTTTACTGCAGGAAAAACCAAAAGCCCGTAAACAAACCGGAACTTTTTTGATTGAAGGAGTACGTGAAATTTCATTGGCGATAAAAGGCGGTTACGAAATAGAAACAGTTTTATTTTTACCCGAATTAGTTTCTGAAAATGAAATCAATAAATTGGTAAATTCACCAATTCAAATGATAGAAATCAATAAAGAAGTCTATCAAAAACTGGCATATCGCGATACTACCGAAGGTGTTTTAGCAATCGCCAAAACCAAATCAATGCAATTATCGGATTTAAAATTATCAGCAAATCCGTTGATTTTAGTGGCAGAAGCACCAGAAAAGCCAGGGAATATTGGTGCCCTTTTGCGTACTGCAGATGCCGCAAACTTAGACGCTGTTTTAATAGCAAATCCAAAAAGTGATTTATACAATCCGAACATCGTTCGCTCCAGCGTTGGCTGCTTGTTTACCAATCAGATTGCAACAGGAACAACCGCCGAAATCATTGCATTTTTGAAAGAAAAAAAGATTGATTTTTACTGCGCTACTTTGCAAAACTCAACTTCTTACCATACCCAAAATTTCACTACTCCAACAGCTTTAGTGGTAGGTACAGAAGCTACCGGCCTTACTCAGGAATGGCGTGACGCTGCAACTCAAAACATCATTATACCAATGCAGGGAGAAATTGACAGCATGAATGTTTCAGTAGCTGCTGCAATTTTGATTTTTGAAGCGAAAAGACAAAGAGGGTTTTAGATTTTAGATTTATAAAATAGCGCCTCTCTTTTTGGAATTTATCTAACCCAAAATCAACAATCATTCCCTTGTGTATGTTGTAACTTATTACTATTTTTAGTACTTGAACCAATGCCGTTATGATAGAAATAGATATTGAAAAAGAAAACAAAGCAATTGCACACGAGTATAAGGAATTACTGAGAATTAGTTATCAGACTTTAAGTCCAAGCGACAAAAAATTAATCCGTACCGCTTTTGATGTTGCCGTTGATGCTCATAAAGAACAAAGACGCAAATCTGGCGAAGCTTATATATTTCATCCTATTGCAGTTGCAAAAATTGTTGCCTCAGAAATTGGTCTGGGAGCGACCTCAATTGCTGCGGCCTTATTGCACGATGTTGTCGAAGATACTCCTATAACTGTCGAAGATATTGAACGTTTGTTTAATCCAAAAGTGGCACAATTGGTCGAAGGCCTGACCAAGATTTCATTGGTTCAAAAAGATTTAAATGCATCGATGCAGGCAGAGAATTTTAGAAAAATGATCCTGACCCTGAACGATGACGTGCGTGTTATCCTGATTAAACTGGCAGATCGCTTGCACAATATGCAAACGATGGACTCAATGGCAGAATACAAGCAAACTAAAATTGCCTCTGAGACGCTCTATATTTATGCTCCTCTGGCCCATCGTTTAGGACTTTATAACATTAAAACTAAACTTGAAGATTTAGGTTTAAAATATACTGAACCTGCTGTTTACAATGATATTGTGAGCAAAATCAGGGAGACGAAAGAAGAACAGGATGCTTATATCAAAGACATTTCAGACGTTCTTAAAAAATCTTTAGATCAGGAAGGCATTGATTACATCATAAAAGGGCGTCCGAAATCTATTTATTCTATTCGCAGAAAAATGCGTGCCCAAAATGTAAGCTTTGATGAAGTGTACGATAAATTTGCCTTAAGAATCGTTTACAAATCAGATCCGCATGACGAAAAATTTGTGGCCTGGAAAATCTATTCTATCGTTACAGACCACTACAGACCGAGTCCGAGTCGTTTGCGCGACTGGATTTCATCTCCAAAATCTACCGGTTACGAAGCTTTGCACATTACCGTTATGGGACCAAAAGGCCGTTGGGTCGAAGTTCAGGTACGAAGCGAACGTATGGATGAAATTGCAGAGAAAGGTTACGCAGCACATTACAAATACAAAAATGGCGCAACAGAAGAAAGCGGTTTGGATGTTTGGCTGAATTTGCTTCGTGAAGCGTTGGAAAATCAGGAAACAAATGCCGTCGATTTTGTCGAAGATTTTAAAATGAATTTATATTCAAAAGAAATTTTTGTCTTTACGCCAAAGGGAGAAATAAAATCATTACCAAAAGGAGCCACTTCGCTTGATTTTGCTTTTAGCATTCACTCAGAAATTGGAATCAAAACCAGAGGAACTCGTGTAAACGGACGTTTGGTTCCGCTTAATCACGAACTTAAAAGTGGTGATCAGGTTGAAGTAATTACATCGGCAAATCAAAAGCCAACCGTAAACTGGCTGGATTATGTTACTACTTCAAGAGCCAAAAATAAGATTAAAAATGTTCTGAACGAGAACACCAAAAAAATTGCTGAGGAAGGAAAGGAATTATTGACCCGAAAACTGAAGCATTTAAAAATAACAATCAACGAGCAGGTGATCAATGAATTGGTTAACTTTTTTAAATTAAAAACCAGTTTAGATTTATTTTACAGAGTTGGTATTGGCGCAATCGAAAATCAGCAATTAAAAGATTATGCGGCGCAAAAGGGCAATACGTTTATCAATTTCTTTAAAAATAAAATCAAAAGAAATAAGGATACCGCTGCCGAGGACATTCACAAACCTGTCATTAGCAGTAATTACGACATGTTGGTTTTTGGAACCGAACATGACAAACTCGATTATAAACTTTCGCAATGCTGTAACCCAATTCCGGGAGACGATGTTTTTGGGTTTGTTACCATTAACGAGGGAATAAAGGTGCATAAAAAAGATTGTCCAAATGCCATTGGGATGCAGTCTAACTATGCATACCGAATTATGAGCGCCAAATGGATCGATTCTTCTCAGGAGGAATTTAAAGCCATTATCAACATTACCGGAATGGACGTTTTAGGATTAACCAACCAGTTAACCAGAGTGATATCAAACAATATGAGCGTAAATATCCAGAGTATTTCGCTAAGTACAGATGCAGGAATTTTTCATGGCCAGATTGCAGTTATTGTTCAGAATAATACAATTTTGAAGAAAATGATCAACGCCATTAAAAAAATTGACGGAGTAGATAAGGTTACAAGAGAGTACAGAACCTAACTTTTTAACCTATCTCTAAGGGTTTTATAACTAAACTTTAAACCCGAAACTTTTATTCATTAAAAATAAAAATTTATCTTTGCCGGATATGACACTCATTTCAACTGACAACACTAAAAATCAAGAAATTGTAAAAAATGTTTTTACAATGTATCTTGAACAGAAAGGGCATCGCAAAACTCCTGAGCGTTATGCTATACTTCAGGAAATTTACGATAGCGAAGAGCATTTTGACATAGAAAACTTATATATCAAGATGAAGAACAAAAACTATCGTGTGAGTAGAGCTACTTTATACAACACGATTGAGTTATTGTTAGACTGCGCATTGGTTAGAAAACATCAATTTGGACAAAATCAGGCTTACTACGAAAAATCTTATTTCGATAAAAATCATGATCACATTATCATGACTGATTCCGGAGAAGTAATTGAGTTTTGTGATCCAAGAATTCAAACCATCAAAAAAACAATCGAAGAAATATTTGATATCGAGATTACCAATCACTCGCTTTATTTCTACGGAAACAAAAAAGAAAAACAATAGTTCCGGGAGGTATTATTTCAAAAATTAAAAAAAAGAAAATTAACTACATAATCAGTGGGGCGATTCAAAATGCCTCAACGCAAATTAAAATAGAATGACCGTAGATTTATTACTAGGATTACAATGGGGAGATGAAGGTAAAGGGAAAATTGTTGACGTTCTTACCTCAAATTATGATATTATTGCACGTTTTCAAGGAGGACCAAATGCAGGACATACATTAGAATTTGACGGAATTAAACATGTACTTAGAACCATTCCTTCTGGAATTTTTCATAAAAATTCTATCAATATCATCGGTAATGGAGTTGTAATTGACCCGGTAGTTTTTCAAAAAGAAATCGAAGGCTTAGAGAAATTCAACCTTGACATCAAAAGCAAATTGATTATTTCAAGAAAAGCACATTTAATTTTACCAACACACCGTTTACTTGATGCAGCATCTGAAGCATCAAAAGGTAAAGCTAAAATTGGCTCTACGCTTAAAGGAATTGGACCAACTTATATGGACAAAACCGGTAGAAATGGTTTACGCGTTGGAGATATCGAATTAGTAGATTTTAAAGAACGTTACAGAGCATTGGCAGACAAGCATGAAGCTATGATTGCTTTTTATGATGTGGCGATTCAATACAACTTAGAAGAACTTGAAAAAGAGTTTTTTGAAGCTGTCGAAGAATTAAAAAAATTAGATTTTATTGATAGTGAAGAGTACATTCACCAGGCTCAAAAAGCAGGTAAATCTATTTTATGTGAAGGTGCTCAGGGTTCTTTACTTGATGTTGATTTTGGAACTTATCCGTTCGTAACTTCATCAAATACTACTGCTGCAGGTGCTTGTACAGGTTTAGGAATTGCTCCAAACAAAATCAAAGAAGTATACGGAATTTTTAAAGCTTACGTTACACGTGTAGGAAGCGGACCTTTCCCAACGGAACTTTTTGATGAAGTTGGTGCAACTATGGCCAGAGTTGGTAACGAATTTGGATCTGTAACAGGAAGACAGAGACGTTGCGGATGGTTGGACTTAGTAGCTTTAAAATATGCGGTTCAGGTAAATGGAGTAACGCAGTTGATGATGATGAAAGGCGATGTTCTTTCTGGATTCGAAACTTTAAAAGTTTGTACAGAATACAACTATAAAGGACAAAACATTGCTCACTTTCCTTATAACATCGAGCCGGAAAACGTAACTCCTGTTTATAAAGAATTTAAAGGATGGCAAGCTGACTTAACGGGATTGACAACATATGATCAATTACCAATTGAGCTAAAAGAATATATTGAGTTTATTGAAAAAGAAATCGAAGTTCCGATTAAGATTGTATCTGTTGGACCAGACAGAAAGCAGACAATAACAAAATAATACATTTAAACGCTCTGAAAATCAGGGCGTTTTTTTTTATGAAATAATTTTACAATGAGAAAAAATCCAGAAATTGAAATCAAGGAAACGACGTTATTATCAGATAACTGGTACGTTTTAAATAAAGTTACTTTTAACTACAAAAAACAAAATGATAAGGTAGAATCTCATATTCGTGAAGTATACGACCGCGGAAATGGTGCTGGTATCTTATTATACAATACAGATAAAAAAACAGTTGTATTAACGCGTCAGTTTCGTTTGCCTACTTATTTGAACGGAAATAAAAGCGGAATGATGATTGAGGTTTGCGCCGGACTGTTGGATAAAGACAATGCCGAAGAGGCGATTATTCGTGAGACTGAAGAAGAAACAGGTTACCGTTTGAAAAACGTGCAGAAAGTTATTGAAACCTACATGTCGCCTGGATCTGTAACAGAAATTCTGTATCTTTTTGTTGGAGAATACGACGAAAGTATGAAAGTGAGTGATGGTGGCGGATTAGATGCTGAGCAGGAAAACATAGAAGTTTTAGAATATACTTTTGACGAAGCTTATGCAATGATAGAGTCCGGAGAAATTACAGATGCAAAAACTATTTTATTATTGCAACATGCCAAAATTAAAAATTTGATTTAACCTTTTGAACTTGTAACACTTAAAAACATTATCATGTATCAAAAACCAATAATCCTTCTATCGCTCCTTTCTATTCTATTTCTAAACTGCAAAAATGAGAAAACAGAATCTGGAAATGAAGAATTAGAAAAATCAAAAGTCGAAAATGCAAGAATAGAAAAGCAGACTTTAAAAATAGCTGATGAAAACTTTGAAGATTTTTTAAAAGAGTTTAGTCGTGATTCCGTTTTTCAAATTACCCGTGTCAAATTTCCATTAAAAGTCAAAGGTCTTGACTATGATGATATGGAAGAACAAGAAAAAATGATTAGCAAATCTGAATATAGAAAATTAGATTTTACATATCCTAAAAATGCACTTACCAGAGAATTGGATCGTTACAGCCAAAAAAATATTCTGAAAAACAATATAATGGTTGTAGAAATTAGAGGAACTGATAATGGAATTTATTCTGATTTCGTTTTTGAAAAAATAGCTGGGAAATGGTTTTTAAAATCATGGCTAGATCAATCGACTTAATACAAAGGACTAAATAAATAACTCAAAGAATTTGCCCTAACGACAATGCAATTTGGAATTATTATAGGATTGAAATTGAATACAAAAACTGAAACGGCACAATAGATTACTGTTTTTGGCAGGGAACGTTATAACATAGAATTAATGCGTATAAATATGTCAATTAATGTTTCAAATAATTAAAAATTATTGAAGTTAATGGAGTAATGAAAATACAACAAACAATTCAAAAAATTGTGTAAGCTTTATTAAAGACGTTTAAAATAACTTTACAGTAATAAAAAACCAGTTTATGAAAAAGTTATATTACACATCAAATATCCTACTTGTATTAATTTTAGTCTTATTGGGTTCATGTAAAAAAAGCGAATCAGCTAATAATGATAAAACTAAAAATCCTGAAAAACCAAAAAAAACAATTGAGTATAAAAAACCAGGATCATCTGTTACTTATCAGATTACAAAATCAAAAGAATGGTTGAAAACCAATGAAGCTGATAGCAGTAAACTAGATATTGTTTACGCTCTAAACAGAACAGATAAAGCCAATCTTAAAAGATTAGATTCAATAGTTATTCCTTCAGACTTTAGCGGTGATTTGGTTTATTATTTACCATTTCCATTACACGTTTCAGCTTTAGAAAACGTTTCAAAAATTATCATATTTTCCTATCCTACTCAAACTTTTGCCGCTTATGAAAACGGCGAACTAGTATATACTGGCCCTACAAATATGGGAAGAAAAAAAGATCAGACACCAACAGGATTGTTTTTCACGAATTGGAAGGCCGAAAAGACCACAAGTACATTTAATGACGAGTGGGATTTAAAATGGAACTTTAATATCGAGAACAAATTAGGAGTTGGTTTTCACGAATATGAATTGCCAGGATACCCGGCTTCGCACTCTTGTTTAAGATTATTAGAAAAAGACGCTAAATATCTTTACAAATTTGCCGACGAATGGATTTTGAAAGACAAGGAAAATGTAAAAGTAAAAGGAACACCTGTAGTCGTTTTTGGGACTTATAATTTTGACGGACCTAAACCTTGGTATGACTTAGCTAAAGATCCAAAAGCTTTAAGTATTGATGAATCTGAAATTGAATCCCAGACAAAACCTTTTATACAAGAGATTTTACAAAATCAAAAATTAAGAGAAACAGAAAAACAAACTGCCGCTCTTTAAAAAGATATACCATAAGGTAAAAACTTCTGATTTCATTTTGACGAATGCATTTCAGAAGTTTTTTTTATTTCTGAACTTGATAAAAAAATAACGAGTTAAAGTAGATAATCATTTCACAATCAAATGTCCCTACAGGACATAACGCAAAAAAATTATTTTTTTTTTTCTACCGACGAAATATTCCTAACGGAATAAGAATAGAAACCAAATAATCAAATATTAAAAAGAGTTAATGCAGTAAATTTCATTCCGTAGGAATGTCTCGCTGGTAGATATTACATGATATATGCGAGAGAGACATTCAGTTGGAACGTTTGATAATTAAGGCAGATAAGCGATTTCATAATCAGATGCCCCTACAGGACATAACGCAAAACAAATTATTTCTTTTTTCTACCGACCAAATATTCCTAACGGAATAAGAATAGGAAACCAAATAATCAAATATTAAAAAGAGTTAATGCAGTAAATTTCATTCCGGAGGAATGTCTCGTTGATAGATATTACATGATATAGGCGAGAGAGACGTTCCGTAGGAACGTTTGATAATGAAAACAAATAATCTATTTCATAATTAAATGTCACTACATGAAATAAAGCAAACAAATTATTTCTTTTTTCTACCGACCAAATATTCCTAACGGAATAACAATTAAGGCAACTAAACAATCAAATATTCCTAACGGAATAAGAATAAGAAAACAAAAAACAAATATTAAAAAGAGTCAATGCAGTAAATTTCATTCCGTAGGAATGTCTCGTTGGTAGATATTAATGATATATACACGTTCCGTAGGAACGTTTGATAATTAAAGTAAATAAGCGACTTCATAATCAGATGTCCCTACAGGACATAATGCAAAACAAATTATTTCTTTTTTCTACCGACCAAATATTCCTAACGGAATAACAATTAAGGCAAATAAACAATCAAACATTAAAACGCAGGCCATAAAGTAGATTTCATTCCGTAGGAATGTTTCGTTGGTAGATATTACATGATATATGCGAGAAAGACGTTCCGTAGGAACGTTTGATATAATGAAAACAAGTAATCGATTTAATAACCAGATGTCCCTACAGGACATACGCAAACAAATTATTCTTTTTTCTACCGACCAAATATTCCTAACGGAATAAGAAATAAGACAACCACACGATCAAACATTAAAACAGAAGCCATAAAGTAGATTTCATTCCATAGGAATGTCTTGTTGGTAGATATTAGATGGGATATGCGAGAGATACATTCCATATGAACGTTTGATAATAAAACAGGTAATCGATTTCATAATCAAATGTCCTTACAGGACATAACGAAAAAAATTATTTCTTTTTTTCTACCGACCAAATATTCCTAACGGAATAAGAATAAGACCAAATAATCAAATATTAAAAAGAGTTAATGCAGTAAATTTCATTCCGTAGGAATGTCTCGTTGGTAGATATTACATGATATATGCGAGAGAGACGTTCCGTAGGACATTCGATAATGAAAACAAATAATCTATTTCATAATTAAATGTCACTACATGACATAACGCAAAACAAATTATTTCTTTTTTCTACCGACCAAATATTCCTAACGGAATAACAATTAAGGCAACTAAACAATCAAATATTAAAAATGGAGGCCATACAGTAAATTTCATTCCGTAGGAATGTTTCGTCGGTAGATATGAGATAGTATATACTAGAGAAACGTTCCGTAGGATCTTACAAAAATTCATCCTTTTAGTCCATAAGTTGTTATAATTTTTCTATTTTAGTTCTACCAAATAAATTCTAAATTATATTGTTTTTACTTTCAGAAAATATGAAAAAAATTCTACTAGTTATTCTTTTTGCTCTTCCTGTTTTTCATTACGGCCAATCGGGACAGGTACTTGATTTTAAAATTGGATACGCACCAGAAATGGTTTATCAACAAATTGTTGAACAGTCATCAGATACAGAACTGCAGTATATAGCAAGTCCTGAAATTTTAGAAAAACTAAAAAGCAGTGGTGTTGAAAATCCTACTCTTGCAAAGAATTCAACGATCATGGAGTCCGTTTTTAAAACCGGAAAAACCGGAAAAGATGGTTTTTTCCCGGTCACCATAGAATTTCTTAAATCTACCAATTCTGAAAACAAAATAATAATTCCCGACGGAACATTTATTTATGGTAAAGCTTCTGCTTCAACCATGCCACAGTTAGATTCTATTGTTTCTAAAGATCTTGACGCTTCATTCAAAAGTACTCTTTTGCAAACCATGCAAACGATGTTTTCGCAGATTGCATTGCCAGAAAAAAAGTTAAAAGTTGGAGAATCATTTGTACAGGAAACTCCTCTGTCTATTCCTGTTGCAGGAATTTCATTTGATATGAAAATTTCTACAACTTACAAATTAATAAGCATGACTAATCAAATTGCCAATTTTGATATTATACAAAAATACATACTTGATGTTGTTGTTACTGAAGGTCAAAAATATAACATTACTGCTGATGGCGGCGGAACAGGAAAATTGATTTACGACATTCCGAATCATTTTTCGACTGGCTTTAAACTTGACATTGGATTAAACTTCGATTTAAAACAAGATATGTTTAGCCTTAAAGTAAAATCAAATAGTGGCTTTAATCAGACTGTTAAGATCAAAAAAAATTAAATAAATAAAGGCATAAGAATTAAAACTCTTATGCCTTTGCTTTATAATGAAAACTACAAATTATCTGGAATAATTTGGAGCTTCTTTTGTAATGGTTACATTATGCGGATGACTTTCTGTAATTCCACTTGAAGTGATTCTAACAAAACGTCCTGATTCCTGTAAAGTGGGAATATCTTTTGAACCACAATATCCCATTCCGGCACGAAGACCTCCAATAAACTGAAGCATACTTTCGTTTAGTTCTCCTTTGTAAGGAACACGACCCACAATTCCTTCCGGAACTAATTTTTTGACATCGTCTTCAACATCCTGAAAATAACGATCTTTAGAACCTGTTTGCATCGCTTCAACAGAACCCATTCCGCGGTATGATTTGAATTTTCTTCCTTCAAAAATAATAGTTTCTCCCGGAGATTCTTTCGTTCCTGCCAATAAGGAACCCAACATTACACAGTCGGCACCAGCAGCAATTGCTTTAGGAATATCACCTGTATAACGAATTCCTCCATCAGCGATAACAGGAACTCCGGTTCCTTTAATAGCTGCAGCAACTTCTAAAACTGCTGAAAACTGAGGAAAACCAACACCAGCAACAATACGTGTAGTACAAATAGATCCAGGGCCAATTCCTACTTTTACACCGTCGGCACCGTTTTCTACTAAATATCTGGCAGCTTCCGGTGTCGCGATATTTCCAACAATTACGTCGATGTTTGGGAATTTTAATTTGATTTGTTTCAATGTATTTACTACACCTTCGGTATGTCCGTGGGCGGTATCAATAATGATAGCATCGACACCGGCAGCTACTAAAGCTTCTGCTCTTTGAACTGCATCTCCTGTCACACCAATTGCAGCAGCAACTCTTAAACGTCCAAAAGTATCTTTGTTCGCGATTGGTTTCTGCGTTAGTTTGGTAATATCTCTAAAAGTAATTAAACCCACTAATTCGTTGTTGGCATTTACAACCGGTAATTTTTCGATTTTATGACCTTGCAGCACTACCTCAGCCTGTTCAAGTGAAGTTCCTTCGGCAACTGTAACAAGATTTGTACTTGTCATTACCTCAGCGATTGGTCTGGATCCGTTTTTTTCGAAACGTAAGTCACGATTCGTAACGATTCCTTTTAAGATTCTGTTTTCGTCAACAATTGGAATACCTCCAATTCCGAATTCTTTCATGGCATTTTTTGCATCTGCAATAGTCGAATTCATTGGTAAAGTTACCGGATCGATAATCATTCCTGCCTCAGCACGTTTTACTTTTCTAACTTTCGCAGCTTGTTGCTCGATCGTCATATTTTTATGCAAAACACCTATTCCGCCTTCCTGGGCCATAGCAATAGCCATAGAACTTTCGGTAACGGTGTCCATAGCAGCAGATACTATTGGAACGTTTAATGTTATATTTCGGGAAAATTTTGATTTGATACTCACTTCGCGAGGAAGCACATTCGAGTAGTTAGGTACTAATAATACATCGTCGTAAGTTAAACCTTCGCCGATAATCTTGGAGTTGTGTGCTATCATGTTGCAATTTCTAGTTGAATTGCGTGCAAATATAGTGAATAAATTGGAAACTTGAATACTAACTTATTCATAAATTTAATTTTACAGGAAAAAGCCTTCATAATAAAATTCCACTTATTCGTTTAAATTCCAATTAAAAAAATCCAAATTACAACTTACACAGAGCAAATTGTAATTTAGATTTTAAAAATTTGAAATTTATTTAATTTAATCTTTAGCGTTTTGGAAAACAAAATTGAATCCTAATTGAAATGCCATGCTATTGGCTTTCGAAACATCTTTGAGTTCCAGCAGATTATTTACAAGCAGATACATATTGAGTTTTCCTACTGTTCCGGCAAGTCCTAAGCCTATATTTTTATGAGAGTATGCATCATATGTATAAGTCGCTTTTACGTCTAAGTTATCAAAAATATTTCGTCTGTAAAAAGCCGTTAACGCTACAAAAGGTTCTACCGGCATTGACATCGCAAACAATTGCCCGCCCAATGCATTGACATATTTTCGGGTTACTTTTCCTTTACAATTACAATCGTCATCAGAACGTTTTTCTCCAAAAGAATATTCAACAGAAGAATAAAATTTTGTTGGTCGCCAGGTGGTGTATTTGTCATAAAGTGTTTCGCGCGGAATAGCATTTTCAAAATCATCAAAAATATCTCCTGGCTCATTTGAAGCATCAAAAACAGGATTGGCACCCTGATAATTATATGTTCCTTTGTACCTTCTGGTTTCGACATCTTTAGATTGTCTTATAAATCCTAAGTCTACGATACTAGCCGTAAACTGCAAATTTTCTTTAAAGTAGTAAGTAAGTCCGGCATCGAGCCCTAAACCTAAACTTCCATTAAAAAAGGTATTATGCGCTATATCTCCCGGAATATTTGCTTCATCGTATTCGTCTTTTGTAAACGCGGCGATTCCCGATGTTTTCAATTCAAGATTAGACGTAATATTTTGTATATAAAGATTAGGCGTTCCATTGCTTTGTCCTGTATAAATAAAACCTGAATTTTTTGTAGATGTAGCATTCGCACCACTGGAATAGAGTTTTGCACGTCCTCCCAAAACTAATTTTTCATTTATTTTTTTATGAAATCCAACATGAAAAACAGAAAGTACCTCGGCTCTCACATTTAAATCAGCCAAATTGAAGGATTTGCCAATATGATCTCTGTTTCCGTCTAAGGCTAAGATTCCGAGATCTTTGGGCACATACATTAAAAAATCAAATTCCTGATAAACCCCAAATGAAATATACGATTGACTGTCCTCTCCTCCTACTCTAAAACCTCCTGAAAAAATTTCGAGTTGCTGGTTGAGCTGCGTTTTATCTTTGCTGGATGAGTTGTTAAGTACATTTCGAACTTTATCGTTAAAATCTACTCCATTGTTGGCAAATAAATCATAGGCTGAGAAGCTGCTCGATCCTATATTGGCAGAAACTCCCGAAAGAACCGGAACTCCAAAATAAAATTTATACGAAACATCGGCACCCGGATTTACAAGTGACGATTGCGGAATAGCTGTAAAATTATACAGGACTTCTTTATTTTGTGCGAAACAAGAAAGCTGAAAAGCCAGTATTAACAGTAGGTATTTTGTTCTCATTCTATGACCATATATGCGGTTGCGCCTGAACGTAATTTTAAACTTCCTGTGCTACTTGCAGATAAGGGCGGACCGGGAGACATTACAATTACAAATCCCAATTTTCGGGATTGTTTTAATACATCGAGTCTTTGGTTTTCAAATACTTCTGTTGGATATTTGATCGTATTTGTAGTGCCTGAATATGCGGGAATTGCAAGTGTTATGGTTTCAAGAACCTGATCATTCTCACTTAAAAGCAATATATTGAGCGTAAAGGCTCTGTTGACTGTATTTTCCAGTTCGAAGTTAAACTCGGCTTTGGCCAAATTATCTCTTAAAAATTTTTCCTTAAAAATATCAAAATACTGTTCATCAAATGCTATTTGCTGTTCTGTACCGTTGTCTACAAATTTATTGGCAGGAACATCAAAGTACGCCAGATTGGCTACAAATACAGGTTCTAATTTTAAATCTTTAGTCTGGTCAAAATCAAGATCGCTTGAGCATGAAAAGAACAAGGCAGACAGCAGTATTGTCGTAGAAATTCTCTTTAAAAAGGATGCTTTCATGGCTTAAAATATATCTAAATATAACAACAACGTTATTTGTCAGAAGTTATTATCTTTTTTTGTAAGTAAATATAGCTATTTTTTAATGGAATTTCCCAAACAATTTTGATGCTTCGTTATAGGCGCTTTCAAAGCTTAAAGAGTTGAGTCCGGTTGTTTTCTTGTTGGCTGTAAAATACGACATGAGTTTTTCTGTTGGCATGTTTCCTGTTAGTTTATCGGTCGCCATTGGGCATCCTCCAAAACCCTGAATTGCCCCATCAAAACGAATACATCCTGCTTTTGCTGCTGCGTCAATTTTTTCGAACCAGGTGTTAGGCGTGGTATGCAAGTGTGCACCAAATTCTATTTGTGGATATTTAGGAATTAAATGCGAAAAAAGATATGTAATGACTTCTGGTGTAGAAGTTCCCACTGTATCAGAAAGTGATAAAATTTTGACGCCCATTCCGGCGAGTCGTTCTGTCCACTCCCCTACAATTTCAACATTCCAAGGATCTCCGTAAGGATTTCCAAAACCCATTGAAAGGTAGGTTACTACTTCTTTATTTTTTTGATCGGCAATTTCTAAGATCTCTTCAAGTGTAATTAAAGATTCGGCAATTGTTTTGTGCGTATTCCGCATTTGAAAATTCTCTGATATCGAAAACGGAAATCCTAAATACTGAATTGGCTCGTGCTCTGCGGCAAGCGCTGCTCCTTGCGTATTGGCGATAATAGCCAGCAACTTACTTGTAGTTTGGGACAAATCAAGTTGCGCCAGAACGGCAGCAGTATCCTGCATTTGCGGAATGGCTTTTGGCGATACAAAACTACCAAAATCAATAGTATCAAAGCCTACTCTCAGCAAGGCTTGTATATACGAAACCTTATCTTGGGTAGGAATAAAAGTTTTGATACCCTGCATAGCATCTCTCGGACATTCGATGATCTTGATTTCTTTATTCAAAGTTTATTCTTTTGTAAAGGCTAAGTTAGTTTCTTTTTTAAAGAAATAAAAATTAAGTCTGATTGCTTACTATTTTTTTCTACTCCAATATAAGCAATAAAATTCATTTCAATTAGCTGGATGTTTCCAAACTTCCTAAATCAATTCTAAAGTAATGCAAAAAAATATTTATTACCAAAAAAGGTAATATTTCAAAATATTACCAAAAAACGTAATAATTAAAAACATTCCTTATATTTGTAATAGAAGGTTTATATATTTTAATTATATTTGATAGTATGACTAGTGTAATTACAGGTGATATAATTGGTTCCAGAGAGCAGGAATCGCAACATTGGGTTGAGGATGTAAAAAAAATCCTCTCCCGGTTCGGCGAAACTCCGCATGATTGGGAAATTTATCGGGGAGATGAATTTCAAATTGAAGTGAAGAATCCTGAAGAGGCACTACTGACTGCTATTTTAGTAAAAGCACATTTGAGAGCCTTAAAATCAGACGCCCGTATGAGTATAGGTTTTGGAGATAAAACACACAATGCCAAAAAAATATCTGAAAGTAATGGTCAGGCATTTATACATTCCGGAGAGCTTTTTGAAACTTTAAAGAAACAAAAAGTAACGCTAGCCCTTCGAACTGGCCATGATGATATTGATGAAACACTAAATCTAATGATGCAGCTCGCTTTGACTTTTATGGACAACTGGCTGGTACAATCTGCTGAATTTTTTGCACTTGCTATTGAAAACCCAACTTTGTCGCAAGAGGAACTGGGACAGCAATTAGGAATTAATCAGGCTGCCGTAAGCAGAAGACAAAAAAGAGCGCAGTTTGACCTGGTGATGCATTTAGATCGTTATTTTAGAACACAAATAAAAAAACTTACAGCGTCATGATTTTATTTATAAAACTGCTTTTAGCACATTTATTAGGCGATTTTATTTGGCAGCCCAACTCCTGGGTTGCAGACAAGGAAGTAAAAAAACACAGAAGTATTTACTTGTATATTCATATTGCCCTTCACGCAGTTTTGGCTGCAATTCTAGCCGGAGAAATCCGTTTTATTCCTTATGCCATTTTAATCGCTGTAGCGCATGGTATTATTGATTTAATCAAACTCAATTTTCAAAAAAGCAAAACAAAACGTACGTGGTTTGTTGCTGATCAAATAGCGCATGTCTTAATTCTTGTTCTGGTTGTAATTCTATACGAACAAAAGGGAATAATTTATTTTTGGCAGCAAAATGAGTTTTGGATTCTCATAACGGGATTTTTACTTTTAACGAAGCCCACTTCTATTTTCATCAAAACTATTATTTCGATATGGGTTCCGGAAAGTCAGACCAGCCATAGTGATAATTCACTCTCAGCTGCGGGAAATTATATCGGAATTTTAGAACGCTTATTTGTCTTCGGATTTATCTTAACGGGACATTTTGAAGCGATTGGTTTTTTATTGGGCGCCAAATCGATTTTTAGATTTGGAGATCTGAAAGAAGCCAAAGACAGAAAACTGACAGAATATGTGTTAATCGGTACTTTAATTAGTTTTGGTGTTGCAATAGTAATTGGCTTACTCGTTCAGGCATTGCTTTTACAACTGCTTTAAAACCTTTTGATTGATCGCTTTTATTAAGGCCGGCCCTTCGTAAATAAATCCGGTATACAGTTGTACCAAACTTGCTCCTGCATTTAACTTTTCGATGGCATCATCTGCAGAATGAATTCCTCCCACTCCAATAATTGGAAATGCTTTATTGCTTTTTTCCGAAAGAAAACGAATGACTTCTGTAGCGCGTTTTGTTAATGGTTTTCCGGATAAACCACCCATTTCAGATTGATTTTGAGATTGCAAACCATCTCTTGAAATGGTCGTATTTGTGGCAATTACACCTGCAATTTGTGTTGTTTTTACAATATCAATAATATCTAACAATTGCTCGTCTGTAAGATCCGGAGCAATTTTTAAAAGAATTGGCTTTATTTTTTGAGTGCTGGTTTTTTGTTTTTCAATGTTTCTGTCTTGTAGCGTCTGTAACAAAGCTGTTAAGGGTTCTTTGTCCTGCAAAGCTCTTAAATTTGGTGTATTTGGAGAACTAACATTTACAACAAAATAATCTACATGATCAAATAGCGCATCAAAACAAATGATATAATCGTCAACTGCATTTTCGTTTGGGGTAACTTTATTTTTTCCAATATTTCCTCCAATCAAAACACCTGAATTCTTTTTTAAACGCTCTACTGCTTCAAGCACACCTCCATTATTAAAACCCATTCGGTTTATAATGGCCTGATCTTCTTTTAAACGAAACAAACGCTTTTTAGGATTTCCTTCCTGACCAACCGGTGTTACTGTTCCGATTTCGATAAAACCGAAACCAAAATCAGCGAGTTCTTTATACAGCTTAGCATCTTTATCAAATCCTGCCGCAAGTCCAACCGGATTTTTAAATTTAATGCCAAAAACTTCTCGTTCTAAGCGGGCATCTTTTACTTCATAAATTGATTTTATAATGGCCGAAACTCCGGGGATCTTTGAAATGAATTTTACAAATGAAAAAGTAAAGTAATGCACTTCTTCAGGATCAAACCAAAAAAGTATCGGACGAATTATCAATTTATACATAAAGTGTGTTGTTGTTGTTTTTTTCGACTGCAAATTTAAATATTAAACTTTAAAATGTCTGTTTTTTACAAAAACAAAATTCTAAGACGTTGCAAGTTATAAAATGAAACAAACTGAGAGCTCTTAGCAACCGTCTCAAAACCTTTTATTATCTAATTTTGAGATATTTAAAAAATAAAAAACTTTCAATTTTTAGCAATTACAAAAACTTTAGCCAAAATAAAGCCTGTCGATTTATGCATACAGCCATCTTAGTAATTCGTATTTTAAAAAATCTTTCTACAGGTTTTATCGTATTGTTTGGCTTAAACGGATTGGCTCAACAAGAGAAAGATACGACGAAACTGCTAAATTTCAGGTATGGTCATAAAGGAATTGAGCTTCGAACAAATGACAACAAATTTCTTTTTCAATTGCAAAGCCGTTTTCAATTCCGGTTTTCGACACCCAATGATACAGATCCATTAACGTATGATGACTATAGTCAGGATAAGAAAACCACTTTTAAAATAAATCGCGCCAGATTAAAAGTGGGCGGACATGCTTTTGAACCCTGGCTTACTTACTATTGGGAATATGAACTGAGCCAATCTAATCTACTGGATTTTAGAATTATGATAGAAAAATGGAAGTGGCTAAGTTTTAAGGTGGGACAATGGAAAGTCGAATATACCCGCGAACGCTTCATTAGCAGTGGAGAGCAACAAACTGTTGAACGTTCTTTAATCAATCGACCGTTTACGGCAGACCGACAAATGGGTGTTGAACTATACGGTCATCTTGAAGGAAAAGGCATTGCTAATTTTAATTATTGGGCAGCAGCACTAACCGGCACCGGACGGGGAAATACCGCTAATGACGATAATAATTTAATGTATTTTGGTCGGTTTCAATGGAACTTTTTAGGTCGTTTTCTTGATTTTGAAGGAAGCGATGTAGAGTTTCACGAAAAACCAACACCAATTATTGCGGTTTCAGGTTTAACGAACCGGAGTCCTTACACGAGATTTTCGCAATCTGGCGGAGGATCTTTAGACGGATTTGAAAATGGTGCTCCCGGACAGTACCGAACCAATCAGTGGAATTTTGAAAGCGCTTTTATGTACAGAGGTTTTTCATGGCAAAGTGAGTGGCACACCAAAAAAATTACAGATAAAGTAAACAATGATCAAACTACTACTCTAAAAGGATATTATGTACAGGCTGGTTATTTTTTTCATCATGCATTTGAATGGTGGCCCAAGCATTTGGAAATGGCAGGAAGACATGCGACTTACAGACCAGACAATAGTGTGAGACAAAATCTGCAAGATGAAACAACCCTAACTTTTAATTGGTTTTTTAAAGGACATAAAAATAAACTCACTTCTGAAGTAACTTATTTTAGTTTTCAGGATAAAACATTACCTCTCGCGCAGGGTTGGCGTTTCAGGATACAATGGGATATCTCTCTGTAAAACTTAAATCACTTAAAATAGTAGCTTTATTCTTAAAATATAATTCTTTTTTTTATAACTTTATACATCATAAAACATTGAAAATGAAAAATATAACCCAAATTACCAGAAAAGCAGCATTAGCTTGCATCGCAGGTTCGTTTTTTTTTATTTCTATTGATAGCGCAGCGCAGCGGCATGGCGGCGGCATACATCGACCTGCAGGAGGAGTTAAACCAAGACCCAATGTAACAAGACCAGCCAATACATCGAGACCGGCAGTCAACAGGCCTGCTACCACAAGACCGGGTGCCAATGGCTCTGGCACAAGAGTGACCAGACCTGCCAATACATCCAATTCAAAAATTGCCAATGGTACCAATAACCGAAATAACAATACGACCAGAAGATCAGGTAACAGGAATACAAATATTAGCGGTAATACTTCCAATCGAAACAGAAATAACATCAATGTTGACAGAAGTCGTGATATCACCATTAACAATAACAGAAATACAATAGTACGCAGAAACACTGTTATTTATCCTCGTCCGCCTTATCGTTATGGTGGTTATCGATACCACACTTATCATCCGTATTATTTTCATCCGTACACTCCTTTTTACTGGGGACCGGTTTGGCATCCGTGGGGATTTTTTGTTGCAACGCTGGCGGTCACTGCTATTGTGGTTAGTGTAGAAAACAATCAGTATCACTACGATCAGGGAGTTTGGTATGCACCTTCAAATGGAGGTTATACCGCGGTACCGGCACCGGTTGGAGGAACGGTCAATAATATTCCGAGTGGTGCCGAAACAGTAAATACCGGAACGGTCAACAATTATTATTACGGCGGCACCTATTATGAAAAAGATGGAAGTTCTTACAAGGTAGTTCCTCCCACAGCGGGCACTGTTGTAGAAAAATTGCCGGATGGCGGTGAAGAAGTAACGATTGGCGATGTGAAGTATGTAAAATTCGGAGAGACCTACTACCAGCCTGTTCAGGTTGATGGAAAATCAAAATACGAAGTCGTTCTTGTTGAAGAAGATAAATAACAAATTTGTATTATTTTATTAATTCTATAAAATTAGTATAACTAAAGTAATTATTTACTTAATTTTACGTTGATTAACCTATTAGCTAAACCATCAGATGAAAACTAAAACGTACTGGATTATTGCTTTCCTCTCAATTTCTATTATTTCGATCACATACGGTTATAACACGTTAATTGTTCCAACAGAAAAAGAAAAAACTGTTGCTCTTGATTGTCATGAAACGCCCAATTCAGGCGAAGCTTCTGCTTTTAAGCCTACAATTGAAAATAGAACCAAACCCGGAATTAAAGCTCCAAAAGGAATGGTCTGGATTCCGGGTGGAGAATTTTCTATGGGAAGTAATGTAGAAGATGAAAGTCTTTGCAGTTTATCAGGAGTTACAAAAGATGCTGCTCCTATCCATCGCGTTTATGTTGATGGTTATTTCATGGATGAAACAGAAGTCACTAATGAAGAATTTGAGAAATTCGTAAAAGCCACCGGTTACGTTACTGTTGCAGAACAAAAACCAACAAAAGAAGAATTTCCAACAGCGGCTGAAGAGGATCTAATTACAGGCTCTGTGATATTTACTCCCACAGCTTCGGCAGTGAATTTAAATAATTATATACAATGGTGGTCTTATGTTCCTTCTACCGACTGGAGACATCCGCTTGGTCCTGAAAGCTCTATAAAAGGAAAGGAAAAATATCCCGTTGTCCATGTTACGTATGAAGATGCAGCGGCTTATGCCAAGTGGGCTGGAAAAAGACTTCCAACCGAAGCAGAATGGGAATTTGCAGCAAGAGGCGGAAAAACGGGAGAAATCTATGCATGGGGAAATACTTTGAAACCAAAGGGAAAATTTCAGGCAAATATCTATCAGGGGCATTTCCCAATTAAAGATGGCGATACGGGAGAAGATGGTTTTAAGGGCATTGCTCCTACTGCGCAGTATGCACCAAATGGCTACGGTTTGTATGATATGGCTGGAAATGTATGGGAATGGACCAACGACTGGTATAGCGTAGATTATTACAAATCGCTAAGCGAAAGCGGAAAAACAGTAAAAAATCCTCAAGGTCCTAATGCGTACAATGATCCCAGAGATCCCTCAGAGATAAAACGCGTTCACCGGGGCGGATCATTTTTGTGTACAGATCAATATTGCACCCGATACATGGTTGGAACCAGAGGAAAAGGCGAAGTAAGATCTGCTGCGAATCATCTTGGTTTTCGATGTGTTAAAAATATTTAGAAGGAAACACTATACAAGCAAAGACTCTAATTTCAGAGTCTTTTTTATTTGGTTCAGAGTTAAGAATCAAAATAAATGGACTGGAAAAAATACTTATATTTGCTAAAAACTTAAAGAAATGCAGCATATCATAGATCGTTTTATCAGTTATGTAACAATTGATACAGAATCAGATCCAAATTCACAAACAACGCCAAGTACAGAAAAACAATGGAATCTCGCCAATAAACTGGTTGAAGAGCTAAAAACTATTGGTCTTTCTGACGTTACTATAGACAACAAAGCCTATATCATGGCAACTTTACCCAGTAATGTAGATCATGAAGTACCTACAATTGGTTTTGTGTCGCATTTCGATACGTCACCAGATTTTAGCGGTGCCAATGTGAAGCCTCAGATTATTAGCAATTACGACGGAAAAGATATTGTTTTGAACGCTGAAAAAAATATCGTTCTATCTCCCAATTACTTTAAGGATTTGTTACAGTACAAAGGTCAAACCATCATTACAACTGACGGAACTACTTTATTAGGCGCTGATGATAAAGCTGGAATTACAGAAATCGTTTCGGCAATGGAATATCTAATTCAGCATCCGGAAATCAAACACGGAAAAATTAGAATTGGTTTTACTCCTGACGAAGAGATTGGCCGTGGTGCACATCATTTTGATGTGGAAAAATTTGGCGCACAATGGGCTTATACCATGGACGGAAGCCAGATTGGTGAATTAGAATATGAAAATTTTAATGCCGCAGGAGCTAAAATTACTTTTAAAGGAAAAAGTGTCCACCCGGGTTATGCAAAGGGAAAAATGATCAATTCGATGTTAATTGCAAATGATTTTATAAATGAATTGCCAAAGGGAGAAACACCTCAGGAAACGAAAGGCTATGAAGGATTTTTCCATGTTCATCATCTAACGGGAAGTATTGAAGAAACCGTCTTAGAATTGATTATACGCGATCACAACAAAGTTAAATTCGAAAAAAGAAAAGATTTAATTGGAAAAATAGCCAAAAAAATCAATAAAAAATTTGCGAAACAATACGGAGAAGATATTGTAACTGCTGTTGTAAAAGATCAGTATTATAATATGAAGGAAAAAGTACTTCCGGTAAAACATATTGTAGACATTGCTGAAAAAGCAATGAGAGAACTGAACATCAAACCAATCATTAAACCTATTCGTGGCGGAACAGATGGCTCGCAATTATCATATATGGGATTGCCTTGCCCGAATATTTTCGCGGGCGGACATAACTTTCATGGGAAATACGAATATGTTCCGGCAGAAAGTATTCAAAAAGCAACTGATGTTATCGTTAAAATTGCTGAACTAACGGCAATTCCCGGTATTTTTGATGCAAAAGAAAAAGCTAAAACGAGAAAATAATTGGAATCTGTTTCTGAAAATAAAGGCATCTGGAAATTTAGCAGTAAATGGGAAGAAGAGCTATTACTGCTTAAATCGATCATAGACAAAACCGAATTAACTGAAAACAAAAAATGGGGCGGTCCGGTATATGTTTATGAGAAAAAGAATGTTGTGGGCATTGGAGGCTTTAAAGATTATTTTACAATCTGGTTTTTTAATGGCGTTTTTCTAAAAGACGAAAAAAAAAGGCTTGTCAACGCTCAGGAAGAAAGAACCAAATCGCTACGGCAATGGCGTTTTACATCAAAAGAGGAAGTCGACGAAACAGAAGTCTTAGCGTATATAACCGAAGCCATAGAAAACGAAAAGCAAGGTAAAATTATTAAGCCTTCTAAAAAAGAAGCCATAATTTCAGAATTATTTCAAAAAGAAATGGATCAAAATCCAAGCTTAGCAAGTGCTTTTCAGCAATTCAGTCCCTACAAACAATACGAGTTTTTAGAATATATTGAAACAGCTAAGCAGGAGAAAACCAAACTCTCGCGAATGGAAAAAGTAATTCCGATGATCTTAGGAAATATTGGACTGAATGATAAATACCGATAAACTGATACATACAATTAAACCCGATAGCTTTTTATAATCTATCGGGTTTTTTAATTATTGCTTGTTTAAACTCGCCTAAAGTCCAGCCGTATTATATAATATGTTCCTTTGGAATTATAGAGAGTCTTTGGTCGGTAGATATTGTCGGCCGAATTTCTGTCCGGTAACGTCATTCCCGGGGAATGTCAAGCAACCTGAATAATATTAAAACGAGTGAATTCATTCCGTAGGAATGTCTCTTTGGTAGCTATAATATGCCATATACGAGATATGTTCCGTAGGAACGTTTGATTATTGAATCTGATATTAAATATAATCCATAAAGAGGCGTACCGACAAGACCCAACAAAAACATTACCCCGATAAAATATTCCTTACAGAATACAATTACAACACCCAGAAAATGGTAAAAACAAAACGAGTTGATATAGAAAATTTCATTCCCTAGGAATGTCTCGTTGGTAGCTATAATATGACATATAGGAGATACGTTCCGTAGGAACGTTTGATTATGGAATTTGATTTAAATGTAATTCCATAAAGAGGCGCACCGACAAGACACAACAAAAACATTATCCCGATAAAATATTCTTTACAAAATAACAATTACAACACCCGGACAATGCTAGAATAACAAAACGAGTTGATATAGAAATTTCATTCCGTAGGAATGTCTCGTTGGTAGAAAAACAAAGAAATCCCAAACTCCATAATTGGAATTTGGGATTTTATGATTTATTAAAATTTAAAAATTATGCTTTTTTATTCAAAGCTGCGCTCATTTCCATAGAAATAGCAGAACGCTCAATTTTTAATTTTCCAGACATTGTTTCGATGATGGCACTTGTTTCAGCAAGCTCCACAACTTTACCATGAAAACCACTTTTTGTAATTATTTTGTCACCTACTTTTAGGCTGCTTTCAAATTCTTTTTCGTTTTTTGCTCTTTTTTGTTGTGGTCTAATCATAAAGAAATACAACACTACAAACATTAGTAAATAAGGAGCAAATTTCATTAAATCTTGCATAATATTCAGTTTTTATTTTTGTTATTATTATTTATAAATCTTGGAAAATGGATTGAAATTGATCTGACAATTACATTAAACCTCTTCCTACTTTTATCATTTTTTTATTGGCAGTAAGTTCTTTTACCAGGTTATCTAAAATTCCGTTGATAAAAATACTACTTTTTGGTGTCGAGTACTCCTTCGCAATTTCTAAATATTCGTTAAGAGTAACTTTTACAGGAATCGACGGGAATTTTAAAAACTCACAAATGGCCATTTTCAGGATAATGGTGTCAATTTCAGCAATTCTTTCGCTATCCCAGTTTGGTGTTTTGTCATCGTACTCTTTTGCCAGAACAGATTCGTTAAGAACCGTTCTTCTAAACAAATCCTTAGCAAAATCTTTATCTTCTACATCTTTATACAATTTTGGAACTCTAAAATCGTCAGGATCTTCTGTTTTGATTGCTTTCAATTGTTTGATAATATGTGTATTTACAACCGGAATATCATCAACCCAGGTTAATTTATCATCCTCTAAATACTCATATAATTTATCGTTCGGAACAATAACATCTGCAAACAAATCAATTATAAATTGTCTGTCTTCTTCAAATGTATTGGTAGAATTGCTCATGTATTTTTTATACAAGTCGCTGGCTTTAATGTCATTCAAAAGCAAAATAATATAATCGTCGTTTAAAGACCAGTTATTGATTTTGCGATTTTCTAAAGCAATACTAAGAGAATTACTTTCGGCAAGAAGTTGAAAGATTTTGTTTTTTACAAACTTTTCGTTTGGATTACGTTCTGCAGCAGTTGCAAGATGTTTTTTACTTGACAGATGTAAAAAGACAGATTCTTTTTTACAAATTTCAATCAATGAAGAAAGCATTATAAGATATAAATCCTGAATATTATCAATACTGTAAAAAAGAAATTTCTCTTCTTTTTCCATATTGTCAGAACCGCTTTGATGCATTGCATAAATGGATTGCATTACTTTAACCCGTATGTGTCTTCTATTTACCACCTCGTAAGAACATTTAAAAATTAGTTTGCAAAAATAAGAATTTAAGCCCTGATATTAAAATTTAAACCGATTAATTTTCGAACAAAAAATCAGTCGCAGTTTGCAGTCACAGTTTACAGAATGAAAGAAGTCCCGATATTCAGTCACGGTTTGCAATTGAACCTGTGACCGAATACCGAGACTTTAAATTGTAAAACTAAAAACTATTTTGCTGCGTTTTCAATTCTTCTCGCATCGATACGATTTTGAGCAATTGTAAGCGCTGCTTTATGTGTTGTCATTCCGTTTTTCACAGCATAGTCGATAATTTCTAAAGTAGTATTATAGATATTTTCTGTTTTAGCCATGATCTCTGCTTTTCCGTAGTGTTCTAATTCAGCATAAACATTAATGATTCCACCAGCATTGATAAGGAAATCAGGAGCGTACAAAATACCTCTTTCCTGTAATCTTGCACCATGAACATTTTCATCTGCCAATTGGTTGTTTGCAGCACCTGCAATAACTTTAGCCTTAATTTTGTTTACAGTATTATCATTAATCGTTGCTCCCATTGCACATGGTGCGTAAATGTCAACATCTGCAGTATACAAATCTTCACCAGAATAAATGGTTGCATTATATTTTTGAGCGACCTCGTATAATTTTTCTTCATTGATATCAGCAATTGTAACCTGCGCTCCTTCTTTAGTCAAATATTCTACCAAAGCTTCACCCACATGGCCAATTCCCTGAACCAACACTTTTTTACCGTCTAAAATATCAGAACCAAATTGGCTTTTTGCAGCCGCTTTCATTCCTAAGTAAACACCATAAGCAGTTACAGGAGAAGGATTTCCAGATCCGCCTCTTTCCTCAGAGATTCCCGTCACATAAGGCGTTACATCTCTAACTGTATCCATGTCTTTCGTTTCCATTCCAACATCTTCTGCAGTAATGTATCTTCCGCTCAAAGAGTGAACAAATTCTCCAAACTTACGCATCAATTCAGGTGTTTTTTGCGTTTTTGCATCACCCATAATTACTGCTTTACCTCCACCAATATTCAATCCGGTAATGGCAGATTTATAAGTCATACCTCTCGAAAGACGCAAAACATCATTCAATGCTTCCCATTCGGTATTGTAATTAAACATTCTGGTTCCTCCTAAAGCTGGTCCCATAACTGAATTATGAATACCAATAATTGCTTTTAAACCTGTATCTTTGTCATTGCAAAAAACAATTTGTTCATGATCGTCAAAAGATAACTGACCAAAAACAGGATCCATTTTTTGAAGTTCTTTTCCAGTTGCGAAAGTTGCATCCATAGCGCTAGAATATTATTTGTTAAATTGTGAATTTGTCAAAAAGACTTCTCAAACATAATCAAAAAATACACTTGTGCTAATTTTTTATCCATAAAATAACAATTACACAATCCATTTGTTCTGATAATATTGTACATTCTGTTAATTTTAATTCACAAGAATTTATAAAATCAAAACATTTCATCATAGAATCTCTTAAAAAAATGAAAGAATTAAGCTATTTAAACAAATATTTCATTAAATATAAATATAGTTTTCTGTTAGGAATTTTAATCGCTATAATCTCACAAATCTTTGCATTATTCACTCCAAAGCTAATTAGCAAGTCTCTGGATGCTATTGAAAATTTTGATAAGCTTTCAAAAACCGATCAGACTTCTCAAATTATCATTAATGCTTACCGCGAAGATTTAATTCATAACGTACTGCTAATCATTGCAACAGCGATAGTTTCTGGTTTTTTCCTGTTTTTAACACGCCAAACCCTTATCGTAATGTCACGCCATATCGAGTTTGATTTAAAAAATGAGGTTTTCAGACAATATGAAAATCTTTCGCAAAATTTCTACAAACAAAACCGAACGGGAGATTTAATGAACCGAATTAGTGAAGATGTTTCAAAAGTTCGTATGTACGTTGGCCCGGCGGTTATGTATACCATCAATACGTTTATTCGTTTTGCTATCGTTATTATATATATGTATAATGTTTCGCCATTGTTGACACTTTATACCATATTGCCCTTACCTATCTTATCGTATTGCATTTTTAAACTGAGTTCTGAAATCAATAAACGAAGCACAACTTTTCAGCAATACCTGTCTAAAGTATCCAGTTTTTCTCAGGAAATATTTTCAGGAATCAGAGTAATTAAAGCTTACTCTTTAGAAAACCAACATCAAAACAATATGGTGGCTCTTGCCGATGAAAGTAAAAAAAAGAGTTTAGATTTAGCCAAAGTACAATCGCTATTCGGACCTTTGATGATCGCGTTAATCGGAATTAGTAACCTGGTGGTTATTTATTTTGGCGGTTTAATGTACATTAACGGTACAATTCCGAATATTGGTACAATTGCAGAGTTTATACTCTATGTAAACATGTTAACATGGCCAGTTGCTTCTTTAGGATGGGTTTCATCAATGGTACAGGAAGCAGAAGCTTCACAAAAACGCTTAAACGAGTTTTTGAAAATTGAACCTGAAATAAAAAACAAAAACGAAAACTCATCTGATATTCAGGGCGCTATCGCTTTTGAAAATGTAAGTTTCAGATATCAGGATACCAATATTGAGGCTTTAAAAAATGTAACTTTTACAGTAAAAAAAGGAGAAACATTAGCGATTTTAGGAAAAACGGGTTCCGGAAAATCTACCATTTTATCGCTAATCTCTCGTTTGTATGATGCTACCGAAGGAGCGATTACCATTGACGGAAATGAAATAAGTACGCTAAACTTAAATGATCTTAGAAACAATATCGGAATTGTTCCTCAGGATGCTTTTCTTTTTTCAGATACTATAAAAAACAATATCAAATTTGGAAATCAGAATGCCTCTGACGACGAAGTTATTGCGGCTGCAAAAAATGCTGTTGTTCACGACAACATCATCACGTTCAACAAACAATACGATACTATTTTGGGCGAAAGAGGAATCACACTTTCTGGCGGGCAAAAGCAGCGTGTATCTATAGCGCGTGCTATTATTAAAAATCCTGCAATTTTGCTTTTTGACGATTGTTTGTCTGCTGTTGATACGGAAACAGAAGAAACAATTTTGAATAATTTATTCGAAATTTGCAAAGATAAAACCACCATAATTGTGAGTCACAGAGTTTCATCTGCCAAAAATGCCGATAAAATTATCATTTTAGAAGATGGCAGAATCATTCAACAAGGCTCTCATAATCAATTAATAAATCAGGAAGGTTATTATTCATCGTTATATTTAAAACAACTTTCAGAAAAAGAATTACTTTAAATGTTGCGTAATAGATAATTTTTTATGATTTTTGATTACTATTAATTCCAAAAATGATAGAACGTATTATGAGAGAAAATGACATGTTAGAAAAAGAAGAGATTTTTTCTAAAGTATTACGAGCAGGAAGAAGAACTTATTTCTTTGATGTAAGAGCAACCAAAGCTGACGATTATTATATTACGATTACCGAAAGCAAAAAATTTACCGAAGAAGATGGTTCTTTTCATTTTAAGAAACACAAAATTTACTTATACAAGGAAGATTTTAGTGCTTTTGCCGAAATATTAGAAGAAATGACTTCATACGTTTTGAACCACAAAGGCGAAGAAGTAATCTCTGAAAGACACCAAAAAGATTTTAAAAAAGAGTATAGTTCTGACAAACCTGAAGGACGATCCAGCTTTACTGATATTGATTTCGACGATATCTAGTCTTATATATATAGCTTTTTAAAAAGTACAAGTCCAATATGTCCTGCATTTTGGACTTTTTTTATATATTTAGATTAAAAATACTGAACTTGAAAACACTAACCACCAAACCACATTATTGTTTTTTACTATTTCTCTGCATGATTTCAATATCATATAGCCAAAAAACGTACAAAAAGCTGGACCAGAAAGTTGACAAAATCATTAAAACAATGACTTTGGATCAAAAAATTGGCCAGACCTGCTTAAAAGGAACTTCAAGCCGAAGCAAAGGTTTGTCTGAGGAGCTTAAAAATGATGTCCGCAAAGGTTTAGTTGGTGCTATTTTGAACCTGACAGAACCAAATCTGGTTTTTGAAATACAAAAAATTGCCATTGAAGAAAGTCCTAATCACATTCCTTTATTATTTGGAAGAGATGTTATTCACGGATACAAAACGATTTTCCCAATTCCATTAGGCCTTGCCGCTTCATGGAATATGCAACTGGTAGAAGAAACCTCTAAAATTGCAGCGAACGAAGCCTACTCCAGATGCATAAACTGGACCTACGCTCCTATGGTCGATATTGCAAGAGATGCCCGTTGGGGAAGAATTGCAGAATCTCCGGGTGAAGATCCTTTGTTGGCCTCCAGACTCGGGGTTGCTTATATTAAAGGATTTCAGGGCAATGATCCTTCGGTTCCCGGAAACATTTTAGCGTGTGCTAAACATTTTGCCGCGTACGGCGCTGCAGAAGGCGGAAGAGATTACAATACCGTTAGCATGTCTGAATCTTTACTGCGAAATGTATATTTAAAACCTTTTGAAGCCGCTGCAAAAGCTGGAGCAGCAACTTTTATGACTTCTTTTAACGATCTAAATGGAGTTCCTGCTTCTGGCAATAGTTTTTTGCTCAAAAAAATATTACGCGAAGAGTGGCAATATGATGGCTTTGTAGTAAGCGACTGGAATTCGGTAACTGAAATGATTCCGCACGGTTTTGCTGCAGATGAAAAAGATGCAGCACTTAAATCTTCAGCAGCAGGACTAGACATGGAAATGACGAGTTTATCGTATGCACATCATTTAAAAAATCTGATTACCGAGAAGAAAATCACTGAAAAGCAGTTAGACGAAATGGTTCGTAACATTCTTAGAATTAAATTCAGAGCCGGTATTTTTGATAATCCGTATTTTAAAGACCGTGAAAAATTTTCTTTGCTAAATGCAGACGCGTTGCAAACGGCTAAAACTGCAGCTATTAGAAGTTGTGTTTTATTGAAAAATGAAAATCAGATTTTACCTTTAAAATCAAATCTAAAGATAGCCGTAATAGGCCCGCTGGCAGATGCACCACGAGAACAATTAGGAACCTGGATTTTTGATGGTAATAAAGAAGATTCTCAAACGCCGCTTAAAGCACTACAAAACAGTTTCGGACAAAATAATGTATTGTATGCTGCCGGACTTTCGCACAGTCGATCTTTATCTGAAGACGGATTTGCAGCGGCCCTTACAGAGGCGAAAAAATCAGATGTTATTTTATTTTTTGCCGGAGAAGAAGCCATTCTTTCCGGTGAAGCACATTCAAGAGCCAACATAAACTTACCGGGTTTACAGGAAAAATTAATAGCAGAATTACAAAAAACAGGAAAACCAATTGTAGTGGTTATAGTGGCCGGAAGACCCATAACATTAAATGCTGTTTTACCAAAAGTCAACGCGTTACTTATGGCGTGGCATCCGGGTACAATGGCGGGTCCTGCAATATCTGACATTTTATTAGGATTGGCCAATCCATCAGGAAAACTGCCTGTAACCTGGCCGAAAGAAGTGGGACAGATTCCTATTTACTACAACCATCCCAATACCGGAAGACCTGCAGATCCTAAAACTTTTGTAGCGATTCAGGATATTCCTGTTGAAGCCTGGCAAAGTTCTTTAGGAAATAATTCTCATTATCTTGATGCTGGTTATCAACCGCAATTTCCATTTGGATTTGGATTAAGTTATACCACTTTCTCTTATGAGAATTTAAAGATCGAAAAGGCAATTCTAAAAAATAATGACCAGGAAAAACTCATCGTTTCTGCTGTTATTACCAATACCGGAAACCTTACAGGAACCGAAACGGTTCAATTGTATGTTCGGGATGTAACCGGAAGTATTGTAAGGCCTGTACGAGAACTTAAAGATTTTGCTCAAATCGAATTAAAACCTAAAGAGTCCAGAACCGTTCAGTTTATAATTCCGGTTTCTGAACTTGCTTTTTATAATGACAAAATGGAACTTAAAACAGAACCGGGAGAATTTAAAGTCTGGATTGCCTCAAATGCAGAAAATGGTCTGGAAGGCGATTTTAAAGTAGAATAAAAATTTATATGATGAAGAAAATAACCTTAATACTTTGTTTTTTTATTGGTCTTAGTTCTTTTGCCCAAAAGGCTGAATACGAAACTAAAACCAACATTCAATATTATAATGCTGCCACAAATAAAGCAGATTCTTATATTAATGAGCGATGCGTTTTAGATATTTATTATCCTAAAAATGCAAAAGGTTTTGCCACGATAGTTTGGTTTCATGGCGGAGGATTAACAGGAGGAAGTAAAGAAATTCCCGAAGCGTTAAAAAACAAAGGTTTCGCCATTATTGGTGTCAACTATCGATTGGCCCCAAAAGTAAAAGCGGCAAAAGCTATTGATGACGCGGCGGCTGCGGTGGCCTGGGCTTTTAATAATATTGCCGCTTATGGAGGAGACAATACTTCTATTTTTGTTTCTGGTCATTCTGCCGGAGGCTACTTAGCTTCTATGATTGGTTTAGACAAAAAATATTTGCAAAAAGAAGGAATTGATGCGAATAAAATTGCAGGATTAATTCCGTTTAGCGGGCAATGTATCACCCATTTTGAAATTAGAAAAGAAAATGGAATTCCTGAAAAACAACCCACAATAGATTCATTGGCACCTTTGTTTCATGTTCGGGCCGATGCTCCACCGCTTTTACTAATTACAGGAGATCGAGAACTAGAAATGCTGGGACGTTATGAAGAAAATGCCTATATGGCCCGAATGATGAAATTATCAGGACATACTCAAACTAAACTTTATGAATTAGACGGCTACGGGCATGGTATGACAGAACCGGCTTTTCCGTTGCTTGTCAACGAAGTAAATCGCATTTTAAAAGAGAAACAAACCAAAAAATAACGATTCAATAAATCCACGGCAATGGAAGTAAACTTATTAATATTACCCGGACTGGGAAATTCAGGCGAGAAACACTGGCAAACTTTTTGGCATAAAAAATTTGAGAATTCAAGTCGCATTGTTCAGGACAATTGGGATGAACCTCTTCTTGAAGATTGGCTCGAACGATTAAATGAAAAAGTGGCAAAATTAGACCAACCAACCATTTTTGTCGCTCACAGCCTGGCAGTTTCACTGGTACAGCATTGGGCAGCAGCATATAATAATAAAAATATTGTGGGTGCATTGTTGGTGGCTCCTGCCGATGTAGATTCACCTCAACATACTCCTGAAATTATCAGAAATTTTTCTCCAATGCCCATTTCCAAATTGCCTTTTCCGTCTATCGTGGTGGCAAGCGAAAACGATCCTTATGCCTCTTTCGAAAGAAAGAAATATTTTGCAGAAATGTGGGGAAGTGATTTTGTAAACGTAGGTCAGCAAGGTCACATCAACTCCGATTCTGATTTAAAATACTGGGAAGAAGGGCAGTTGATTTTGCAGAAGCTAATTGAAACTATTAAAAAGTAATCAGTGTCCGTTTTTTTAGTGTCAGTTGTTCCTTAGTTTAAAGGAATCACTAAAAAACGGATCACCGGAAACTCAATTTATCCAATACGCAAACCATTTTCGATCTTAAAGTCTGGTGCCAGTAAAATGACATCTCCCTCCTCGCCTACGGCACCAAGTACAAGGCATTCGCTCATGAACTTGCCAATTTGCTTTTTCGGAAAATTGACAACGGCCACAATTTGCCTGTTTATCAAATCTTCTTTTTGGTAACGTTTTGTTATTTGTGCAGATGATTTTCGAATACCAATCTCAGTTCCAAAATCAATCGTTAATTGGTAAGCCGGTTTTCGGGCTTCGGGAAAATCGTTTACTTCTATAATAGTACCCACACGCATGTCGGTTCTTTCAAATTCATTCCAGGTCAAATCCATTTTGCTTTAATTAAATGAACTGCAAACCTATAATTTTGTAACTATTGCTCCTAATTCTATAATCCTTTTTTTTATTGTGATAATAACTTTACGTAACGACTTACTACGCTAATTTTTAAAATATATAACAATGGAAAATACTATCTTAAACGCAGATCACTCTTTGAGGGATTTTGATTTTAATTTGCACGAACAAAATACTGACAAATACATAAAAACCTCCAAAAACGTAAAACTTTATGTGCGCGATTACGGAAAAGGAAAACCGGTAATTTTAATTCACGGTTGGCCTCTTTCTAACGAAATGTGGGAATACCAGATTGATTTCCTGGTTCAGAACAACTATAGGGTAATTGCTTATGATCGTCGCGGATTTGGAAAATCTTCTCAGCCTTATGACGGATATGATTATGATACTTTAACAGATGATTTAAAAGAAATCATTGACCAACTGCAATTAGAAGATGCTACACTTGTAGGTTTTTCAATGGGTGGCGGAGAAGTTGTACGTTACTTTAGCCGTTATGGAGGAAAAGGCGTTACCAAAGCCGCTTTAATTTCATCTGTAGTTCCATTTTTATTAAAAACCAACGACAATCCGGACGGACATCCAAAGGAAAAAAGCGAAGCAACTGCTGCTGCAATCAATGAAGACAGAATTGGATTTGTAGATAATTTTGGCAAAACTTTTTTCGGAATCAATATTATCAATAAGCCTTTAAGCACTCCGCTTTTAGAATATTACAGAACTTTATGTTCTTTTGCTTCTCCTCGCGCTACTCTAAAATGTGCAGAATCTTTTTCTTATACAGATTTTAGAGAAGAGCTTGATTTTATTAAAGTTCCTACTTTAATCATTCACGGCGATGATGATAAAATTGTTCCTATAGACCTTACATCAAAAAAAGCAGCCGAAGCCATTCGTGATAACACTTATATTGTATACGAAGGTGCGCCACACGGGCTTTTTTATACAGATAAAGACAAATTAAATCGTGATTTATTGAATTTTCTAAATTCATAAAGAACCATACCACTTCATATAAAATATCCAAAGAGGCTTTATCCAAATTCTCTTTGGATATTTTTTTATTGAGCACTTTCTTTTACAGAATAATAAGATTATTTTTGATGCTTAATATTCGGTAAAATGGCACGCACTGCATCTAAAATGTTACCTCTTGGAACGATTGCTCCAAACTTTAAATTGAAAGATACAAATTCAAATGATATTTGTTCTTTTCAAGATGTAAAGGGGTCCAAAGGCACACTTGTCATTTTTATGTGCAATCACTGTCCGTATGTTCTTCATGTCATTCGTGAAATTGTAATGATCTCTAATGATTATCGTGTTCAGGGAGTTGGTATTGTAGCCATTTCCAGCAATGATGTTACAAAATATCCTGAAGATTCTCCTGAATTAATGACTGAATTTGCTTTTGACAATAAAATCGACTTTCCTTATTTATATGATGCCAGTCAGGAAGTTGCAAAAGCTTTTGATGCCGCCTGCACTCCAGATTTTTATTTATTTGATAATGAAGATAAGTTGTTTTACCGCGGACAACTGGATGATTCGAGACCAGGAAACGGAATTCCGTTGAGCGGAAGTGATTTACGAAATGCCATTGATGCTCTTATTTACAACCGAACTTTAAACGAAAATCAAAAACCGAGTATGGGCTGTAATATCAAATGGAAATAACAGTCTTGCTTTAAAAAAAGTTTTTTATCTTTGTCAATTACATCAAAAAAATCTCATTTTGAGCACTATAACAATATTTACAGTTTTGGTACTGCTGTTTTCTTCCCACAGAAAACCGCTTTTGGCTGTATTTATTTCACATAGTAAGGCCTTTATTCATTAGGCCTCCGTCTCTTTCCATTCTTCTTTCAGACGGAGGATTTACATCAATTTAAACATTTATCTGTTTGGCAAAAATCAGTTTTTAGTCAGATACTTTTTGTTTACAATTTATACTTTACCATTATCCTATTTTCACAGGCTGGTAGTCAGATGCTTTTCCAAAAATGCCCAAAGAAGAAATCATTAAAATTTCGTATAACAATAAAATTCAAATAGATATGAAACCGACACCCACTTTTAGCAAATCAGATTATCAGTTTTTAAGAGAACTGATCTTAAAAAGTAAAAATGCAACCAACACAAGAGAAGCCAATCAGCTTTCGCAGGAATTAGATCGTGCGGTCATTAGTAAAGAAAGCGATTTAGATCGTTCTGTTATTAGAATCAATTCAGTTGTAACGATTGAAGATGTCAATGCCGGGAAAGAAATGACAATTCAGATTGTTTTGCCTTCGTCTGCAGATCTAAAGCAGAATAAAATTTCAATTTTGGCACCTTTAAGTGTTGCTATTATTGGTTTTAAAGAAAATGATCAGGTCGACTGGGAATTACCCGCTGGCATCAAAACCTTAAAAATTATTGCTGTAGACAATACGGCTGTGCATCATTCCTAACTTTTTAAACACCTCATTTTGTGAAGGTGTTTTTTTATATCTACTTGAAAAAACGAAAACCTGTTCAACTAAAAAATAGAACAGGTTTTTTTATGATTTTATTGGAAGGATATTACAACTGAGAGTGAATGTAATTTGTAATCGAAGCCATTTGTACATCATCAAGCTTTGCCTTTTTTTGCATTCTAGTTAAAATTGGCTTCCACTCTTCTTTACTAAATTGCTTTGGCTCATACCACTTATGGCATTTTGCACAATTATTATCATACAACTCTTTGCCTTGTGCCAAAGCCGAATCTCCAAATATTTTATCTCTGGCAGATACTTCTTTTGATGGTGGCGGAGGTGGTGATGGTGGTGCTTCTGCAACGGTCATCTTTGTACCGCAAGCTGTTAGTAAGACCATTAGAATGGTTAAAGTTAAAACCTTTGATTTCATTTGCTTTGTTTTATTTTGCTTGTTTTATTTTGAAAGTAAATATAAAAAAATCCCATTCGGCAAGCGAATGGGATCTCTATTTAAAACAACTTTAAATTGCTTCTTCTATTCTTATTTTACGTCCATTAATTCAACGTCAAAAATTAAAGTTGCGTTTGACGGAATAACTCCTCCCGCACCTGCAGCTCCATAAGCTAAGTCAGACGGAATTACAAAACGAGCTTTGTCACCTACTTGTAATAAGGCGATACCTTCGTCCCATCCTTCGATAACCTGACCTTGACCTAATCTAAATTCGATTGGTTTTTTGCGTGGGTACGAAGAATCAAAAACTTTTCCGTTCTCTAAAGATCCTTCGTAATGAACTGAAACTGTTTTTCCGGCTTCTGCTTTTTTACCGTCCCCTTTTTGAATCATTTTATAACGTAAACCGCTATCTGTTTTATCAAATCCTGCAGCCAATTGTTCCATTTTTGCTTCAGATTCTGCTTTTAAAGCTGCATCTCTTTTAAGACGAGCACCTTTTAAACCAACAAAAGCTTCAATAGCATTAAATTTTTCAGCTTCCTCTCCTACTCTAATGATTTCAACAGAATCAAGATTATCTCCTTGAGCAACAGCATCAACTATATCCTGACCTTCTACAACATGACCAAAAACAGTGTGTTTTCCGTCTAACCAAGAAGTTGGAACGTGTGTAATGTAAAACTGAGAACCATTACTTGCCGGTCCTGAATTGGCCATTGCCAAAACTCCCGGACGATCGTGTTTTAAACTAGGATGAAATTCATCATCAAATTTATAACCAGGATCTCCTGTTCCTGTTCCTTTAGGGCATCCACCCTGAATCATGAAATCAGGAATAACTCTGTGAAATGTCAATCCGTCATAGAATTTTTGTCCTTGAGGTTTTACTTTATTTTCCATATTTCCTTCTGCAAGAGCTACAAAATTCCCTACGGTTCCTGGTGTCAAATCGTGTGTAAGTTTTACTAAAATCGAACCTTTGCTTGTGTTGAATTTAGCGTATATTCCGTTTTCCATTGTTGTTATTTTTAATTTAATGCAAATTTACAAATTAATTTTTTATCATTTTGCGTGAAAAATACAAGTATCTTTTATCGCAGGGTTTTTAAGATTGATAATCGCTATTTTGGTGTCTTCCGTCAAACTGTTTGTCCGCTTTACAATTTTCCCGTAAGGCACTCCTTTAAAAAATATAGTATCATTTTTAAGAATTGTATTTTGGTCAAATTGGAGTACATCTGCTAAACCACAAGTTTCTCCACATTTCCAAAAGTGTTCTTTAATCTCCTCATCAGATAGTGTCTTTTTACAACTCAAAACCAATTGCAACAGACAAAACCAACTGAATAGAAGAAATATTTTTTTCATCTTAAAAATACATGTTTTACCTTTTAGACTTTGCTTTATAAGTTAATCCATAAACTGTAAAAGCTAATAACGACAAAACCATGCATCCTATTGTTACGGCATGCCATCCTCCTAGTTTCCAAAGTAATAATCCGTAGGCAGATCCGGCGGCAGTTCCTAAAAAGCTGAAAGACATAAAAACAGTATTTAGCCTGTTTCTCGCTTCTGGCAATAATGAATACACTCTGGTTTGGTTTGAAATGTGGACACCCTGAATTCCGATATCGATAAATACAATTCCTATAGCAATTCCGATGACACTTTCTGCTGAAAAATAGAAAACTAAAAAGCTTATTAAGATTAGCAAACAGCCATATCCTACTGCAATTCTTGAATTTCCTTTGTCTCCAATTCTTCCTACTAAAGGTGCTGCCAAAGCTCCGGAAGCTCCCACAATTCCGAACAAACCAATCGTCGCACTATTAAAATGAAAAGGTGCTCCGGAAAGCAATAAAACCATTGTGGTCCAGAAGGCACCAAATTGGGCAAAGCTAAAAACATTAATCATGGTTGCCTCGCGCAAAACCGGCTGTGTTTTTATAAGGGTAAAAAGAGACTGAATTAGCTGTGCATAAGTACCCTGAAACTGAGGTTTATTGACAGGAAATTTTTTCTGTATCACGAAAAAGATCAAAAGACAAATTCCGGCTGCGATAAAAAACATAGATCTCCAGCCTAAAAGCTGACCAATAAAGCCGCTTAAGGTTCTGGAAAGTAAAATACCAACCAGTAAACCACTCATAATGGTTCCTACTACTTTTCCTCTTTGTTCCGGAGCACTTAAAGATGCCGCCAGAGGTAAAATTAACTGAGGTACGATAGAAGTAATTCCGACAAGAAGAGAAGCTATTTGTAAAATTAGAAAACTTTTGGCTGTTGCCGCAATAAGCAAAGCAATTACAGAGGCAAAAGTGGTCATTAAAATTTGCTTTTTTCGTTCTAATTTATCGCCAAGAGGCACCATAAAAAACAAACCAATTGCATAACCTGCCTGGGTTAGGTAGGTTATTCTGCCGGCATCGGCTTCAGGTATTTTAAATTCGTTGGCAATTAAAACAATCAGGGGCTGGCAGTAGTACAGATTGGCAACTATAAGTCCCGTGCAGGCTGCCATAAAGAGTACGTTGGTTTTTGATAAATTCATTTTGCAAAAATACCGATCTAATCTTAATCAAAACTTTAAAAAAGTTATAAAATTTTTAAATTTAAGCGGAGATCGGTATTTTTAAAAAACAATATATCGATTTTAAAAGTCTACGCTTTTAAAAAATCTTCTCTTGCCGGACCAAAAACATCCGTTAGCATTCCGGTTTCCAGACATACCACGCCGTGAATTGCATGTGGCGGAATATAAAAGCTGTCTCCCTCTTTTAAGGTTTCTGTCACTCCATTTATGGTAACATCAAATTTACCGCTCGCAACATAAGTAACCTGCGTATGATAATGTTCGTGCAAAACGCCAATACCGCCTTTTTCAAAATGAACGTTTACAAGCATTACCCTGTCATCATAAGCGAGGATTTTACGTTTAATTCCTTCTCCTACAACTTCCCACTCTATATCGTCTCCTTTTATAAACTCTTTGCTTGTTCCTAAATCAGCCATAACTTTTATTTTATTTTTACAAAAATAAGATATTTCTGTGATTTTGTTTAAATCAAATTCTTCAAAATAAAATCGCAGCTTGTTTTTACAGACTCAAAAGAATTTACGGCAAAACTATTTTCCTGTTCTACAAAAAAATGAAGCATTCCGGCTTGTTTTGCTGCTGCAAATAAAGATTTGAAATCGAGTAATCCTGAACCGACTTCAGTATTTAAAGACTGATCTAACTTGTCCATATCTTTTACGTGCCACATTTTAAAACGGCCCGGATTTTCTTTAAATAATCGCAAAGGATCATTTCCTGACCGAACGACCCAATATAAATCGAGCTCAAAATATACCTCATTTTTATGGGTTTCATTCAGTAAAATCTCGTAGCCTGTAATACCATCGTGTTTTTGAAATTCAAAATCATGATTATGATACGCTAGTTTTAAGCCGGCATCCTGGCACAATTTAGCGGCCTGATTCAATCTTGAAGCGATCTTTTTATAATCTTCAATACTTTTTCTAAAAGGTTCATCGACCCACGGAATCGTTAAAAATTCACTTTTTAGCACTTTTGCGGCTTCAATTGCTGCAATTAATTCTGAAGTATTTCCATCATATAAAAAACTTCCTAAATTGTAATGCCCGCTTATGGCTTTTAGATTGTTATCTTCTAAAATCTTTTTCAATGCTGCCGCAGACAATCCCCAAAATTGTTCTTTGATCGAATAGCCGTATGTTTCGACTGTTGTGTATCCTGCTGCAGCGACTTTTTCTAAAGTCAGTTTTACATTTTTTGGAAGTTCTTCGCGTAATGTATAAAGCTGCAAACCAATTTCTTTTTTATTCATAGAAAATGCAAATGAGGGTAAAGCCAGAACAGCTGTAGCGGCAAGGCTCGTATTGATTATAAATTTTCTTCTTGTAACCATTAGTCCTGAAATTCTAAAATTAATTTTTATAAGATGATTTATTTAAATAGCTTCTACATCTTTTTTCATTAAAGTAAATTCTTCGGTTAAATTATTTCTCTTAAAATATTTTTCTAATGCTGTCAGTCGCTTTTGGTTATCATACTTAATGCATGAATGTAATTTTTGCTGACAAACAGAACACAATCTTATGGAGTTTTTATCTGTTTCGGCTAAACCATTACTGCCGTTCATTACACAATTTGCTGTAATGCAATGATGCATTCCGAACATATGTCCAATTTCGTGCGAACTTATTTTGAGCAATCTGGATAAACATAAATTAAAATTCTCTTCTGTCAGCTTATCGTCTTGTAACCTATTGATAGAACTTACTCCAACCCTGTCCCTGTACGAAGCAAGCCCGAAAACAAAATTCCATTCTGGTTTGGGATACAAATCTATTTCTGTCAGTCCCATAAGGGCAATTCGGTTTGCGGGTTTTTCTTTTTTCAAAATACTGTCTAAAAGATATCCCGCCAGAAATTGTTCATGACCTTCATAGAACATTCTTCGCGCCGAGGGCGGAACTACATCATTAGAAAGAGTTGCTAATGTTTTGGTTTTTAACTGAAAGAAAATTTCAAGATATTCATTCAACAATTTGATTTGTTTTTTTTGCAAATCATTAAAATTTCCAATTGGCCTTACGTAAATAACATTTTCGGCCTTCGTTGGAGCAATATGTTTTGAGTTCAGGTATTGCTCAAAAGTTTGCCCTTTTTCTTTATGCGAAGAAAGCCAATCTCCTAAAGCGGGTGCCGGCAATTTTACATCGTTACTATTTATACGGGCAAAATAAGGATCTTCCGTGCTTTTAGTGCAGGAACATACCACAAGTAGCAAAATAAGAATAGCTGCTTTTCTCATATACTTTTTGCTAAATATATTCAAAAAACAGCTACTATAATAATTCATAACAAAAAATTTTAACGTTTTTACAAACATTAAAACAATATATTATGATGTCAATTTTAAAATTATCTGGAAGTCAGTAAATTTAAACCTGCCATTTTTTGAGAATCAATGGCTTGTGGAGGATAATTCTGTTTTTCATTTCGATACGAAACAATTTTTCCTGCCTCGTCTACATACACATACTCATAAGTCCAGTAATTAGGTCCGGCCATTTTTGGTCCATCTGAATCAGATTCTGTAAAAACTTGTTCGGCATACACCAGAATTTCTCCTTTTTCATCATTATCCAAAACTCTAATAGGAGAACCGTATGTTTTGATTAATTTTTGTTTGCTTTCGCCAACCCAGCCAATCATTGAACCTTTTGAACTTGAGCATGAAGTTTGTAAAATAATTATAAAAGCCAGGAGTGTAATTTTTCTCATAATATAGGAGTATTAGACTGTTTTAGGTAATGGAAAATAAATTTAATTAGGTATGTAATGATACCTAAAATTACTACTTTAAAATTTACATAATTATCTTACAATGTTATATAATTATTATTTAACTTGTTAAATAACAACGAAATGCAAAACACAAAAAAATTGCTTGTATTTAAAGGGGGCATTGCTGTATTATTTGAATTCAGTTTTAAAACTCTCAAAAATTAACTTTGTATCTTTGCCACAGAAAATTGAAGAAAAATGCGAATTGATATTATAACGATTTTGCCGGAATTATTAAGAAGTCCTTTTGAGGCCTCTATAATGAAACGTGCTATTGACAAGGGTTTAGTCGAAGTACATTTTCATAATCTACGCGATTACACGACCAACAAACAAAAGAGTGTAGATGATTATCCGTTTGGCGGTGGCGCCGGAATGGTCATGACAGTACAGCCTATTGATGCCTGTATTACCCATTTGAAAAGTGAGCGCGAATACGACGAAATAATTTACATGTCGCCTGATGGGGAAACGCTAAACCAAAAAATGGCCAATACGATGTCTATGTATGAAAATATCATCATTTTATGCGGACATTATAAGGGTGTAGATCAGCGTGTACGCGATCATTTTATTACCAAAGAAATTTCGATTGGCGATTACGTTTTATCAGGAGGAGAATTGGGCGCTTTGGTTTTATCTGATGCTTTAATCCGATTAATTCCGGGTGTTTTAAGTGACGAAACCTCTGCTTTGACAGACAGTTTTCAAGACAATTTACTTTCCGGACCTATCTATACAAGACCTGCCGATTATAAAGGATGGAAAGTTCCGGAGGTTTTAACCAGCGGACATTTTGCCAAAATAGATAAATGGCGCGAAGATATGGCGTATGAACATACAAAGAACAGGAGACCGGATCTTCTGGAATAAAATTCCAAATTTTAAATTCCAAATACCAATTGATCAACAAGTTAAGAGATTGGAATTTGGATTTTACTTTTATTGGAATTTGGAATTTAATTTTATTGGAATTTACTTTTTTTTAATTACATTTGCACCCGAATTAGACTAACCTCTGGCGAGATCCGTGAATGTTGCTCTATTATAAAAACCATAATTATAAGATATCATGGCAGATTTAATGAAATTCGTTCAAACCGAATTAGTTGCTAAAAAAGATTTCCCTGAATTTGGAGCTGGAGATACTATCACAGTTTTCTACGAAATTAAAGAGGGTGAAAAAACAAGAACTCAGTTTTTTAAAGGAGTTGTTATTCAAAGAAGAGGTTCTGGTAACACAGAAACTTTTACTATTCGTAAAATGTCAGGTGCTATTGGAGTAGAGCGTATCTTCCCGGTAAACTTGCCAGCTTTGCAAAAAATTGAAATCAACAAGAAAGGTGCTGTACGTAGAGCTAGAATTTTCTACTTCAGAGAACTTACTGGTAAAAAAGCTAAGATTAAAGATAAAAGAAGATAATCATTTATCAATCTGTTATAAAAAACTCGTTTCATATCATTTGAAACGAGTTTTTTTTATGCCTCTATTTTTCCACTGTCAAAACTGTAATTTTTTAATATCAAAATCATCGATTTGATAATTAATCCATCGCGAAATAACAATTTGGCAATTTCCTTATTTCTTAGGAAAACTATACCGTTTTCGGACTGTTTTTATTATATTTGCTCCGCTCGTTTTGAGCCGACTATACCTTTTACATCGCCATTTCCTGACGATACGATTATAAAAAAAAAAAAAAATGACACAGAATTCAAAAATTTTTTACACCTTAACTGATGAGGCGCCATTATTAGCGACTTACTCTTTGTTACCTATTGTACAAGCTTTTACAGGCACAGCTGGTATTGCTATTGAAACAAGAGACATCTCTTTGGCAGGCAGAATTTTATCTAATTTTCCTGAAGTTCTTACAGATGCTCAAAAAACCGGAGATGCTTTGGCAGAGCTGGGTCAATTGGCAACACAGCCAGAAGCAAATATTATCAAGTTACCCAATATTTCAGCTTCTGTACCGCAATTAAAAGCTGCAATTGCAGAATTACAATCGCACGGATATAACATTCCAAATTTTCCGGAAGATCCGCAAAATGATGCTGAAAAAGAAATTAAGGCAAAATATGCTAAAGTTTTAGGTTCTGCTGTAAACCCGGTTCTGCGCGAAGGAAACTCAGACCGTAGAGCACCAAGAGCAGTTAAAAATTTTGCAAAAGCAAATCCGCATTCTATGGGTGCCTGGTCTGCTGATTCAAAAACAAAAGTAGCTTCTATGCCAAACGGTGATTTCTACGGAAGTGAAAAATCATTGACTGTTGCAGATGCCAATGATGTAAAAATCGAATTTGTAGCTAAAGATGGCACTACAACTGTTCTTAAAGCAAGTACACCTCTTAAAGCTGGCGAAATCATTGACAGTTCTGTTTTAAGTGTAAAAAAATTAAAAGAATTTGCTGCTGAAGCAATTGCTGATGCTAAAAAAGAAGGTGTTCTTCTTTCTGTGCATTTAAAAGCAACGATGATGAAAGTTTCTGATCCAATTATCTTTGGCGCTATCGTTGAAGTATATTTTGCTGATCTTTTCAAAAAATATGAAACTTTATTTGCTGAATTAAATATTGACACCAGAAATGGTTTAGGCGATATCTACGCAAAAATTGCAGGAAGACCTGAGCAGGCAGAAGTTGAAGCTGATATTACGAAAGCGATCGAAAACGGACCAGCTTTGGCAATGGTTAATTCTGATAAAGGAATTACCAACTTACACGTTCCGTCTGATGTTATTGTTGATGCTTCTATGCCGGCAATGATTCGTACTTCAGGACAGATGTACAATAAAGAAGGAAAACAACAAGATACGATCGCGGTTATCCCGGACCGTTCTTATGCCGGAATTTATACGGCAACAATTGATTTCTGTAAAAAACACGGTGCTTTTGATCCTAAAACAATGGGAAGTGTTCCTAACGTAGGTTTAATGGCTCAAAAAGCTGAAGAATACGGATCTCACGATAAAACATTCCAAATGCAAGGTGACGGTGTTGTGCGTGTTGTAGATGCAAACGGAACTGTGTTAATGGAACAAAACGTTGAAACAAACGATATTTTCAGAATGTGTCAGGCAAAAGATGCGCCTATTCAGGACTGGGTTAAACTAGCGGTAAACAGAGCTCGTTTGTCTAGTACTCCTGCTGTTTTCTGGTTAGACGAAAACAGAGCACACGACAGAGAATTGATCGTTAAAGTTGAAAAATACCTTAAAGATTATGATACTGCCAATCTAGATATCCGCATTTTAAACCCGGTTGCTGCTACTGAATTTACTTTAGACAGAATCATTAAAGGTTTAGATACTATCTCTGTAACAGGAAACGTTTTACGTGATTACCTTACTGATTTATTCCCAATTTTAGAATTAGGAACTTCTGCAAAAATGTTGTCTATCGTTCCTTTAATGAATGGTGGAGGATTGTTTGAAACAGGTGCCGGAGGTTCTGCTCCTAAACACGTAGAGCAATTTACAGAAGAAGGCTATTTACGTTGGGATTCATTAGGAGAGTTTTTAGCGCTTGGTGCTTCATTAGAGCATTTAGGACAAACTTTAAATAACTCTAAAGCAATTGTTTTATCTGAAACTCTTGACGAAGCAAACGATAAATTCCTGGCAAACGATAAATCTCCTGCACGTAAAGTAGGTCAGATTGACAATCGTGGTTCTCATTTCTACCTTGCATTCTATTGGGCTCAGGCTTTGGCTGCTCAAAACAAAGATGCAGAATTGAAAGCCATCTTTACTCCTATTGCAGCAGAATTTGAAGCAAACGAAGCTAAAATTGACGCTGAGTTAATTGGCGCACAAGGAAAACAACAAAATCTTGGAGGTTACTACCAGCCAACTCCTGAGTTGGTAAGCAAAGCAATGCGCCCGAGTGAAACATTTAATGCAATTATTGCTAAAATAAAATAAGAAGAGAAACTTTAGAACCTTTGTTTCTTAGAATCTCATAAGCTTAAAAAGAAAAGACAACTCACAAGGTTGTCTTTTTTTATCTTAACTAATGTTTAACAATCACTACACCCTAATATTTAGTAAGAATTATTAACCTTGTAACTCAAAACCAAGATGATGATTACAAAAAAAATCGGAATACTTCTTATCCTTCTTTTATTTACTTTAACTTCATTTTCGCAGGAAAAATTTACGCTCAGCGGAACTATAACCGACTTTAAAAATAATGAAACCCTAATTGGTGTTAATATCTATATTCCGGCTTTAAAAATTGGAACGACAACCAATGAATATGGTTTCTATTCGATTACAGTTCCTAAAGGAGAGCATGAACTCGAAATTAGTTATGTAGGTTATCAAACCATTCAAAAAGCAATTAGCCTAAATCAAAATACAAAACTTAATTTTGGAATTCACGAAGGTGGCGAAGAATTGCAAGAGGTTATCATTAAAGACAATAAAGGTAAAATTAATATTAAGTCGCCAGAAATGAGCGCCAACAAACTCTCTATTGCGACTATTAAAAAAATGCCGGTTGTTTTAGGAGAAGTCGATGTTCTTAAATCGATTTTATTGCTTCCGGGAGTTACCAATGCCGGCGAAGGCGCATCTGGATTTAATGTTCGTGGCGGAGGTGCAGATCAAAACTTAATTTTACTTGACGAAGCTACCATTTTTAATTCATCGCACGTTTTTGGTTTTTTCTCTGTTTTTAATCCGGATGCTATAAAAGATCTCAAATTGTACAAAGGCGGAATTCCGGCGAGATTTGGCGGACGTGCTTCCTCTGTTTTAGATATTTATCAGAAAGATGGAAACAGCAAAGATTTTCATGTTAATGGCGGAATTGGTTTAATTTCAAGCCGGCTTCTTGTTGAAGGTCCGATTGTAAAAGATAAAGGTTCATTTTTAATTGGCGGGCGTGGCTCTTACGCACATCTATTTTTAAAACTTTCAGAAGACAACAAAGACAACTCCGCTTATTTTTATGATTTGAATGCTAAATTCAGTTATAAAGTAAACGACAACAACAATTTATATTTATCCGGTTATTTTGGTCGTGATGTATTTAGTCTCAATAAAAGTTTTACTAATATTTACGGAAACTCAACCTTAAATTTACGTTGGAATCATCTTTACTCTGATAAATTATTCTCCAACTTATCTTTGATTTATAGTGATTATTATTACGGACTTGATCTGGATTTTGTTGGATTTAAATGGGATTCAGGAATTAAAAATTATAACATCAAGTATGATTTTAAAACCTATGTTTCTGATAAATTCAAATTAAATTATGGCTTAAACGGCATTTATTACGAATTCAATCCCGGCACTATTAAACCAAGTAATTCTGACTCTGGAATTAATCCGGACCAATTGGATAAAAAATACGCCTTTGAGCCTTCTGTTTACGTAGAGGCAGAAAATCAGCTTTCTAAAAAGTTCACGATTTCTTACGGACTTCGTTACAGTTTATTCTATCGTTTAGGAGCTTCGACGATAAATTACTATGAAAATGATAATCCGGTAATTTTTCACTCAGAAATGCAGATTTATGAAAAAGCCACTCCTTCCTCAACTCAATATTTCGGAAAAAATAAAGAAATCAAGAGTTACAATAACTTAGAACCTCGTTTTTCAGCTTCTTATCAATTAAATGACAACGAGGCCATAAAAGCAAGTTACAATCGAATGGCACAATACCTGCAATTAATTTCAAACACCTCTTCGCCTACTCCGCTCGATGTCTGGATGCCGAGCGATAAGTACATCAAACCGCAAATTGCAGATCAGGTAGCGCTTGGTTATTTTAGGAATATCAACGATGGCGCTTATTCTCTAGAAGTCGAAACGTATTATAAAAAAATTCAAAACCGACTGGATTATATCGATGGTGCAGATTTGATTGCTAATGACGCTATCGAGCAGGTCATTTTAAACGGAAGAATGCGAGCCTATGGTGTAGAGTTTATGCTAAAGAAAAATGAAGGTAAATTTAACGGATGGATTTCTTATACCTTATCAAAATCGCAACAGCAAACTCCGGGGCGAACTCCCGAAGAAACCGGAATCAACAACGGACAATGGTACAGCTCTGCCTACGACAAAACACATAATCTCGCCATAACATCGGCTTATAATCTTAATGAAAAATGGTCTTTTGGTGCTAACTTTGCCTTACAGTCGGGACAGCCGGTAACGTATCCGAATGGTCAGTATGAGTATTTAGGAATTACGGTGCCAAGTTATGGGTTAAGAAACGAAAATCGTCTCCCTGCATATCATCACCTCGATGTTTCGGCAACTTTGACACCGAGAAAAAACAAGGACCGAAACTGGAAAGGCGAATGGGTTTTTAGTATTTATAATTTATATAACCGCCAAAACGCTGCATCGATCAATTTCCGCCAAAATGTAGATTCAGGTGCAAATGAAGCGGTACAAATTTCAATATTTGGAGTTGTACCGGCGGTGAGTTATAACTTTAAATTTTAACATGATGGCAACAAGATATACAATGAAAAAAGCAACCTTATTACTTGTCCTTTTATTATCTGTTTTCTTTACAAGCTGTGAAGAAGTTGTAGATGTTGATCTTGATACTGCACCTCCAAAACTGGTCATTGAAGCGGCTATAAATTGGCAAAAAGGCACCAATGGAAAACAGCAAACGATAAAACTTACAACAACAACCGGGTATTTTGAAAATGTAATTCCGACAGTTTCCGGAGCGACAATTTTTGTAAAAAACAGCCAGAATGAGCAATTTAATTTTAACGAAGTTCCTAAAACAGGCCGCTATGTGTGTACCAATTTTAAGCCTGTAATAAATGAAACTTATACGCTAACGGTAATTTACAGCGGAATTACATATACGGCCACCGAGACCATGCAGGCTGTGGCACCCATCACAAGAATTGAACAAAACAATGAAGGTGGTTTTACCGGAAAGGACATTGAAACGAAAGCCTTCTTCACGGATCCTGCCGATGCAACCAATTTTTATTTGTTTAAATATGTGTACTCCCATAAAATTACCTCGACTTATTATGTAAGTGAGGACAAGTTTTTTCAGGGCAACGAATATTTTAGTTTATCAGATGATGATGATTTAAAAGCTGGAGATGAAGTTGAAATAACACACTACGGAATTTCAAAGCAATATTACAATTACATGAGTATTTTGGTTAGTATTGCCGGAAGTAATGTTGGAGGTCCTTTTCAGTCACCGCCCGCAACGGTAAAAGGAAACATCATCAACACAACCGACAAAGCCAATTATCCTTTAGGTTATTTCTCGCTTAGCGAAACGGATTATAAAAAATATAAAATTCTTTAATCAGTAACAAATGGAAGCCCGAATTTTAATTTTAACAGAGAAAAAACTTGTTGGCAAATATATCGACATGTCGTTTATCGAAAACAAAACCTTTCAGCTATGGAATGGTTTTATGCCAAAAAGAAAAGAAATTACGAATACTGTTGACTCGAATTTGTATTCGCTGGAAGTTTTTCCATTAAATCATTTTGACAACTTTGATCCGAATAACAGTTTTCAAAAATGGGCTGCTGTTGAAGTTTCAAATTTTGATGAAGTTCCGGACGAAATGGAAACTTTAATAATCCCAACCGGATTATATGCTGTCTTTGTTCATAAAGGCCCTCAAAGCGAAGCACATAAAACCTATCATTCTATTTTTGTAGAGTGGCTGCCCAATTCTGAATATACGGTTGACGAAAGACCTCATTTTGCGGTTATGGGAGAACAATACAAAAAAGAAGACCCAGATTCTGAAGAAGAAATATGGATTCCTATAAAACGTAAATTTTAAATCATGCTAATCGAAACACTACGATCACTTTTCAATCGGGATCTCAACAAATTAAAGGCAGAGATAGAATCGTATGAAAGCGAAATCCAGCTTTGGTCGATTGATAAAAATATCTCCAATTCTGGCGGAAACCTCTGCCTGCATTTAATTGGAAATATCAACACTTATATTGGAGCTGAAATTGGAAAAACAAATTATATCCGAAATCGCCCTTTAGAGTTTACAGCCAAGGATATTCTGAAAGTAGAATTAATCGACAGGATTGACAATACCATTTTAGTCGTAAATAATGCTCTGAATCTCTTAAAGGAAAGTGATTTAGAAGAAATATATCCTCAAATTGTTTTCGAAAAAGAAATGACAACAGGATATTTTCTGGTTCATCTTTCTACACATTTGGCCTATCATTTAGGACAGATTAATTACCACAGAAGGCTTTTGTAATTTTAGATTTTATAAAAAATCGCTGCCCTCTATTTATTATTTCGTCGGTTTTTTTTTTGTCTGAATGAGTGAAGTCGAAGTCGTCTAGTTGAAAAATCTGCAATGTATCCTGAGACTTCGGGACTAAAATCTAAAATACTAAGTGTACCTTTACACCACATTTAAAACCAAAATCATGTCATCACACCATATCGTACGAGACGATCAGGAACCCGCCTTAATTATTGCCAACGGTGCCGCCTGCAATCCTGAATTATTAGGACAACTGCTAGAATGGTCACCGCTAGTTATAGTGCTAGATTCTGCGATGGAAAGGGTGGCAGAATTAGGAATTAAAGTCGATGTATTACTCGGTGATTTTGATAACGGTTTTGATCCTGAAATCTATAAAACTTCTCAGTACCCAATAGAAATTGTTCACACTCCGGATCAGGACAAAACCGATCTCGAAAAAGCTTGCGATTATTTAGTAGCCCGACAAATTCCGGCTGTAAACGTAGTTTGGGCAACCGGAAGACGTGCAGATCATACCATTACCAATCTAACCAATATTGTTAGGTACCGAAATTTACTAAAAATTGTTATTCTCGACGATCACTCTAAAATATTTTTATTGCCGAATAAATTCGAGAAATGGTATACAGCAAAAACACCTATATCACTAATTCCCATTGGGGTTGTACACGGTATTAATTCTACCAATTTAAAGTACCAACTACAAAATGATACACTAACAATGGGTTACAGAACCGGAAGCAGCAATTCTGTAACACAAGATGGTCTCGTAACAATTACCCATCAAAATGGCGATTTGTTATTAATGGAGTGTATTGATTAAATTGTTACTTTGAGAATATTCATATCTTCGAGAGAATAGCTTATTTGGAGACTAATACCCACTAGACTTACTATTTAATTCCAAAAAGAAAAAATAGATGATACGCTTAGGATTTTTTTAATCTTTTGTATCTGAGTTCTATTTATCATTTATAGCAGCATTACACGTTTTAATCGCAATCCTGAATTACTTTTATTCCATTAAATTTATATGGCTATGAGATGGAAAGCTAAAATTTTACTCACAACAAAGAAAAAAGAATCGCAGTATATTTCGAAAAAGATGCCGAATTAATTGTTCGAATAAAAAAATTGGCAGGCTCTAGTTGGAGCCAATCTTTGGGAGTTTGGCACCTGCCCGACACAGTTGAAAATAGGGAGCGATTTCATTTGTTTTCCTTTTCTCAATCTTTTCTGTCACAAGAGGGTATTGAACAGATAAAAAAATACATTCAATGGCTTTCTTCCAGAAGATATAGTCAGAACACTATCAAAACGTATTCTGAAGCTTTGAAATCTTTTTTGCTATTCTTTAGAGAAAAAACAATTACCGAAATTACCAATGAGGATGTTGTCATTTATAATAACGAATATATCCTTAAAAATAATCTTTCATCTTCTTATCAAAATCAAATTGTCAACGCTATCAAACTATACTTTACAACCATTAGGGAAACAAAGATGGAAATAGATAAGATTCACAGACCAAAACGATCTAAAATATTGCCTAACGTTTTAAGTAAAGAGGAAGTCAAATTAATTTTGAATGCCCATAACAACATCAAACATAAAACAATGCTTTCGTTGATTTATAGTTGTGGATTACGCCGAGGCGAACTTCTACATTTAAAACCTGCTGATATTGATTCTAAAAGAGGAATTGTAATCATTAGACAAGGTAAAGGGAAAAAAGACAGAATTGCACCTTTATCTCTTAAAATACTAGAAATGCTACGGGAGTATTATATTGTTTTCAGACCCAAAATTTGGCTATTTGAAAGACAAAATTTAGGAGAACAATACTCTGAATATAGTTTGCAAAGCGTTTTGAAACAAGCTCTTCAAAAAGCAGGTATCACAAAACAGGTTACCCTTCACTGGTTACGTCACAGCTATGCCACCCATTTATTGGAAAATGGTACCGATTTACGTTATATTCAAGAATTATTGGGACACAGCAGTAGTAAAACAACCGAGATATATACTCATGTAAGCACCAAGAGCATTCAACAAATTAAAAGTCCCTTCGATGATTTATAATTAAAAATTATATATTTGAAAATAAATGATATGTAATAATTATCACACATGTCTGCACAAATTTGGGTAGGTATGTGTGATTTTGTAACACATATAAATAAGTTGTGTGCTATACAACCTAGAATAACGAAAATATGGATAAAAGAAAAAAAGAACTTGAAGACTCACAAAATAATCCTTGTTGGGTTGCTTTTATTCATCCAATGACATTTATCGTTCCCAATGATGAAATCCCTTGGGAAGTTAAATTAGAAGACATCAATAATATTTCATACAGCAGTGGAAATTTAATCCGCATTGTGGCAAAATTCAATATTGAAAAATCTGAACTCTGCGGTTTAATATGTTATGATGGTGCAATTGCAATTCCAAAAAACATTAAGTTTCAAACAAAAGAATCAGCTTTGAATTATTTTAGTTTATTCTTTGCCAAACTCCTTCTTGCAAATTTTTATGTTGAAGGAATTGACCATAAAGATATTGTTAACGGCAACCTTAGTGAAAATTGGTCTATATGGCCGACTGACTTAGGAAGTAGTTCAATTTCAAACTTACATTCAAAAATTAGAATGCTCAATGCTAGCAATATGGATACTATCCATTTAGCAAATCCTAGAATATTATATGTAAATGAACTGCTAGATAAATTAAAATTAGGAGAAGAAATTTTCAAACAAATACCAAATTTAAACCCTAAATTTTTATTGAGAGGAATAACTGAATTTAGATATAAAAATTGGGATTTGGTACTATCCAATCTATGGATAAGTATTGAGCAATTGATAGATTTTATTTGGAATCATAATTTTTTAGTTAATAATGAGCATAATCCAAATGTTGAAGTTCCTAATCGAAAAAAATCACTAAAAGAAGACAGCAGAACTTGGTCAGCTTCAGTCAAACAAGAAATTTTGTTCCAAAAAAATCTAATTGATGAAGATATACTGTACCGTCTATCTAAAGCTCGAAAAATCAGAAATAAATTAGTTCATCAAGGAATAAATGTAGATGAGCAAACAGCCAAAGACATATTAGAAGTAGCAATCAGGTTAATAAAAATAATTGCTGTAAAATCTAATTTAGAAGACTTAAATTTCGACAAAAGTAATATTCATAAAGTAAAAAGTAGTGATTTCCAACCTAACTTTATATCTTGGAAAAATTTGCCAGATTCAAATTTTGTGGAAAGTGTTTTTGGAAAAGAAATTACCAAAAAAGTAAAAAAATAGTACAGCACACAACAGCCACTACAACGGATTTGGGCAATAGGCTTAATGGAAAGTTGGTTTTGTATTTGGGATGATTTGGCAAATCCGAAAATAGGGCTTAATTTAGTCCCGAACCCGCTGTAGTGCCAAGACGTTGGCAGTAATAATGACAAAAATCGAATGGGAAAAACATTTATAATATCAATCATTTTTAGTTTCTTTTCGCTTTCTGTGATTAGTATGAATAAATTGAATTCAACAAAGGATACAATTCAAAACGAAAAAAAATGTTCTGTCAAAAACCTGACGTTAAAAACTGAAAGAATTGAAAAAAAGCGAAAATTTATTTTTTGGAAATTACCTCACAAAAAAATAACTACTGTTGACCGAATAGCTAATACTGACGGAAAAGTTATTTTAAAGAAAACTTCAATTCAAATTTGTTCAAATGACGCTTGCGATGATAGAAAATTGCGTAGGGTAAAAATCGTAAACAACGAAATATGGATTTTCCAATATGATAGAGATCCCGAAAAAGGAAAAATAAAGCGTTACGATTTTTGCGAAAAATATTTAGGCGAAAAGATTTGGGACGACGAAGATATTAATGAATATTAAAATAGCGAAGAAATTACAACTGCCAACACACGCTACAAGCAATTTGGGTATTAGGCTTAATTTGAAATTGGTTTTGTATTTGGAAGATTTGGCAAATCCGAAAGATAACGCTGATTTAATCCCAAACTGCTTGTAGCGCGAGAACGTTAGTGGTTACCAATCCTCAGAAATCAAAACAGAAGCATTTATGAAAAAATTATTCCTCACTTTATTTATCCTTTTCCTCGTAAATTGCTCAAAAAAAGTAGATGATTTTGATGTATCTTTTTCAAATAATAATTATAAATTGGATTTAAAAACAGGAGAATTTAAAATAGATTGGTACGGAAATTATAAAGACACAGTAAGATTTTCTAAAAACGAAAATGAAAAAATAAAAGAATTGATTTATAAATATCATTTAGACACTTTGAAGGGCGAAAAATGGGTTTGTGAAAATGAAATTTTAATTATGCCGAATTTTAATGACATACTTATAGTGAAGAAAGAAAACTCAATAATTTCTAAAATATATATTTCTACTCAAGTGACTTTAGAAAAATCTAAACCAAATAAAACTGAAATTGATATTTTTAATTTTAAAGAAGATTTTTTAAAACTTCTAAATGAAAACAAAGATTTTAAAAGAAATATGGATACCTTAAAAGTTGCTAAAAAAAGTGATAGAAGATTATTTCTATAAACTTTGGCAACCACTTACACACGCTACAAGCAATTTGGGTATTAGGCTTAATTTGAAATTGGTTTTGTATTTGGAATATTTTGCTAATCCAAATAATGGCTTAATTTAGTCCCAAACTGCTTGTAGCGCGGGAACGTTAGTGGCAAGGCTACCGCAGAATAATTAATCGAATAAAATTTTTAAAGCAGAATGAAAACAATAAAATTCAAAGATTGGGAACTTATTGTAAATAAAGGATTGACACAATCAACTTATGAAAAGGTTGAAATGGGGAATGCTGACAGTTGTGTTTGTAATGAATGCAAAAACTATTCAAATTATCGTGAAAATGTTTTCCCCGAAGAAATTAAAAATCTGTTTTTAGAAATTGGAATTGATTATAGAAAAGAAAGTGAAGTAACTAGGCATTGTAAAAAGGAAAACGGATTACATTTTTATGGTGGTTGGTATCATTTTAAAGGAGAATTTATCGGTAAAAATTGCGAAGTCCCAGTAGGAGAAAGTAGTTTTACTTTTGAGTTAACAAAAATTGCAGAGAATTTTAGTATTGGATTTCGCTTCAGTAGTGCTTTGTCATTTTTCGAGGACATAAATAATCTTGTGCAAATTGAATTTGAAACTGAAATTCCTTGGACAATTGATAAAGAATTAGAAACGGACTTAATGTAAATAAACACCCGAACCGCTAACAGCCACTACAACGGATTTGGGCATTTGCTTAATGAAAAATGGTCTTGTATTTGGAATGATTTGGCAAATCTGAAAGATTACGCATTTTTAGTCCCAAACCCGCTGTAGTGCCAGAACGTAGTGGCTATTGAAAAACAGAATCGCTAAACTAAAGCAATTTTAACTACAAAAATAAAATTTAAATGAGCGATACACGAATAATTTTGAATGCGATTAATGAAATAGGAAATTCAAATGAATGTGCGTTTAGAGTAACTAATTGGCTTCAAGAAAATAAAATTATTGAAAAAAATAAAAGTTATTGTCTTTTAGGATTAAAAGATTTAGGATACAAGCCAAGTATAAATTATTCGAAAGCAGTAGAATATAACAATGAAATTTTGAAATTTTCTACATGTGGGTTTGAAAGTTCAACAAAAAAAGAAGTTTTTAATCGAATGCAATTCAATACTGCAACAAAAGTGTGTTGTCCAATATGTAATGAGAATAGATTTGAAGGTAATACTGAATCTAACTTCCACCAAGAATTAGTTTCTTCTGAAACATTAGAAATGTATTATGAGTTTCAAGATGGTTTTGAAAATTGGGAAAATGAAAAAGAAACTTTAATTAACTGTCCAAAATGCAAAAATTCAAGTTTAGTTGAAAATTATATTTATGAACCCAAAATCTATTTTAGCAACTTAGCATTTTATTTTTGGAATTGGGCTGAACTAAAATTTGACTTTATCACAGAATTAGAAGAAAAAATAGGTTTTAAAATGAATAATAATTTTGAAAAAATATAACGGCCACTAACACACGTTACAACGGATTTGAGCATTTGGCTTTCCCGAAGTATCGGGAGGAAAAATGGTCTTGTATTTGGGATGATTTGGCAAATCCGAAGAATGGGCTTAATTTAGTCCTAAACCCGCTGTAGCGCGGGAACGTTAGCAGTTATTTTACCTGAATGACACGACAATGAAAAAATCAACTAAAATATTTCTAACAGCTCTTCTAATTCTTATAATTGGAATTTTTATACATCCTTCAAAAGTAATTTATGTTCCAAAAATAAAAGGAAAGGTAATTGACGAAAATGGAAATCCATTAAGAGGTGCAATTGTTTCACGAATTGAAGAGTTAGAAACTGTAAACAAAAAATGGGGATATTATGAATATACAAAATATAAATCACAGACCACAAAGAGTGATAAAAATGGAAACTTTCAACTTGCTGAAAAATCAAGAATTGAATGGTTACATACACCAGTAGATTTGCCTTTTGCCTATTGTTATGGAAATTTTGAAGTTGAAAAAGAGGGTTGTAAAACTTACCGAACAAAGTTTGGCGAATATGAACAGTTTCATAAAGCAAATTGTTATGCTTGTGAAGAAATTGAATTTAAACCAGTCATAACTCTGAAAAAAACGAATAAATAATTAAAAAGAAAAAATAACCGCTAACAGCCGTTTGACGAAATTGGAGTTTTAGGCTTAATGGAAAGTTAGTTTTGTCTTTGAAAAATTTGTGTTTAACCGAAAAATCCAGCATCTTTATTCCCCAACCTCGCCAAGCGCCAGAACGTTGTGCGTCAGTTCAAGAAGACGAGGAGAATTCAAAAACGATTTTTACATAAAAATAAATGGGGGAAATAATATTTTTTTTTGCTATAGTGTTTGCTTTGTCTTTCTTAATTCAATATCTATTAACTCAATTGAATAAAAGAAAAGGTCAAGAAATTTTAAGATTGCATAGTCAAGAAGATTTAAAAAAAGTAGAAGTTAAAATTTCAGAATCGAGACATTCTCGTTTTTCGAATCGTGGCGGAACATTAGGATTTTTAAATTCAATAATGTTTTATTCAGAAAATATATTAATTTTTACGCAAAACGAAAAGTATAATTTCGAAGAGATAAATATCACTTTACCGTTAATTGTTTATCCTGAAACTATATATAATATAATTATAAAAAACGATGAATATATATTATACATTGGAAATTCTGAATCTGGCAAAAAGATTCAGATTTATTCAGATCAGGAAAATGAATTATTGAAATCAATATTTAGTGACCTTAAGAATAGCATTCTGAAATAATAGAACCGTCGCACAACAGCTACTACAACGGATTTGGGCAATTTGATTTCCCGAATTATCGGGAGGAAAGATGGTTTTGTATTTGGGATGATTTGGCAAATCCGAAAATAGGGCTTAATTTAGTCCCAAACCCGCTGTAGTGCGAGAACGTTAGCGGATATTTTAAAAAGACAGAACGTGAAAGACAACTATAGATTAAATTTTAGAAATGGACTTCTTTAAAAAGAATAAAGAAAACCTATTTGACTTTGTAAAAGAGCCTTCATCACCTTGGACAAACAGGGTTGTTATTTCTGCGGCTGGAATTATTGCTAGTGGCTGGACACTTGACAATAAAGTGTTTCTGTTTTCATCAGACGGATATTCAATATATGATCCAATAACTGGGCAAAGAGAGATGAGAAACTACGACGATGATAATTCCGCAATAACAAAATTTTCTAAAGACAATTTAGAATTTAATATTGATGAACTTGGACAAACTATAAAAATATTTGGACTTCGTGGTGGAGATGGCAACCATTGCACAACAGACTTTTGGAATTTAGACTCTTTTACTCCATCACTTGGAGAGCAAATAATTGGTATACAGAATATGAAAACTAGACAAAATCAGACTGAATATTGGAAAGAATTCGAACTAATTTCATTAATCAATCTTGAATACACAACATTGAAATTTGGATTTTCACCTAACGAAAAACATTTTGGTATTTTTGGTTCAGGTGGAGCGGAAATATTTACAAGACAATGAGAAAAACATCCGCTAACAGCTAGTAAGCAATAGTCGGGAATTAGGCTTTAATAAAAAAGGTTTTGTACTTGGAAATATAGTGATTAACCAAAATATTAGGATAACGTAGCCCAACCATCGCCTATTAGCAAGACGTTAGTGGCTATTTTGTAACCAAAAAAAGAATACTAATGAAAAAAATAATCTTCTTAACATTGATACTAACACTTATTTCTTGTTCAAAACAGAGTAAAATCTATTATGAATATGATGGATTAGTAGTTACTCGATTTACAGATTATCCAAAGGACTATTTTTTGATAGGTAAACACCAAAATATTTCAGATACTTTAAATTCGACATTTATTAAATCTTCATTTAGCGGATTTAGTTCGTCAATGGATGCATATATGGTGTTCCGACCTGATAAAAAAATAGATATAATTCGACTTGATGCTTCTTTTGAAAAATTTGGCGCAGATGATTCGATTAACTTAAAAGAGTTCGAAAATAATATTGATTTTATAAAATGGGAAGATAATGCGAAACTGAATTTTAAGAATATAGTTCGTTTATCCTATGTATTAGAACTAGAAAAAAAACGAAATCTAAAGTATAAAACCGAAGTGCTAACGAGCTACGAAAACTAAAAAAACAGCCACTAACAGCTACTACAACGGATTTGGGCAATTGGCTTAATGGAAAGATGGTTTTGTATTTGGGATGATTTGGCAAATCCGAAGAATGGTCTTAATATAGTCCCAAACCCGCTGTAGCGCCAGAACGTTATGCACCATATTAGAAAAGAACAATGATCGACATAAAAGTAATAGCAGAAGATATTTATAGCAAAGAGAACACAAAATCTCATCGTGATCTTATTGACAACTTTGAACGACATCAAAAGACAATTGAAACGATAGACTTTAAAGCAACTGAAGATACTTATGCCATTTATTCTCAACTACTCGCTGACTATGGAATCGCTCTTGCAGAAACACAGAGCTATAGAAAAGCCATTCCGACAATAGATAAAGCACTTGACCTTCTCGAAAATAATAAAAAGTTCACAACAAAGACTTTACCAAACGTGAAGTTTTATGAGACCTTGATATTCAATCGCGGAATTTGTAATTATTACCGTGACAAATTCGAATTGGCACGACCTGACTTTGAATTATTGGTAAGACTTTATCCAGATAATGACAATTATCCAAAGTGGACAAATGCGATTAAAAATAGAAAGTTGAATCGATTAAAAAATATTTGATGGTATTTTGTTGCGGGTTCAGTATTAATTGAATCGTTTTATAAAAAGACGACATTAATTAAAGACCTAACACTTGGAATCGGATTGTTTGCATTGTTGGTGGCAATTATTTTGGAGACAATGATGTATATCAGAAAGAGAAAATACGGTGCATAACAGCCGTTTGGCGAGATTTTGATTTTAGACGTAATAGAAAGTTAGTCCTGTATTTGGAATGATTTTGGCAAATCCGAAAAGAGGGCTTAATTTAGTCCCAAACCCGCTGTAGTGCCAGAACGATATGAATTAGTTTACAACAAAGGAGTCCCGAAAAGAAGTATTTACAGAACGTGCGAAAAAATAGCAACGAACCGCTAATATCGGTTTTTGCAGGAGTGAGGTTAAGAATCCCCGCTCTCACAAACTCAAAAGACAATTGAAATGTTTTTATAAATATCAAAAGGCGACTTTATAAAAAAGCTAATCAAACAAACAGAACATACTAGGTTGTAGCAACCCAAATAAGAATTAGTGGCGAGCTTTCAATGCCTCCTTCAGTTCCCTTTCTACAAGACCTTTTCCTAAAAAAGGAATGACTATCTTTGCACTGAAATTTACAAAATGAAAACAACAGACAATTCCGAAAAAAGCATTCTCCATCCTCGAAACCTTCATCGCTCGCGTTATGATTTCGATCTTCTTATTACGAATTGTCCTGAATTAAAAGCCCATGTTGCGGTAAATCTTCACGGAATCGAAACAATCGATTTCAGTAATCCCCTGGCTGTTAAAGCGCTCAATAAAGCCTTATTACAGACTTATTACGACATTCAAAACTGGGATATTCCTAAAAATTACCTTTGTCCTCCTATTCCGGGAAGAACAGATTATATTCATTACTTGGCCGATTTACTGGCAGAAACTAATAACGGAATCATTCCGCTGGGATCTTCGGTATTGGGTTTAGATATAGGAACAGGTGCCAATTGCATCTACCCTATTTTAGGAAATGCGATTTACGACTGGAGTTTCGTCGGAACCGATATTGATGGAAAAGCCATTGCAAACTGCAGTAAAATTATAGAATCCAATCCAAAATTAATTGATGCCATCAGTTTACAACAGCAAACCGAATCGCGCTTTATTTTCAAAAATATTATAACGCCAGAGGACCGTTTTACTTTTACAATGTGCAATCCGCCTTTTCATTCTTCTGCAGAAGAAGCCAATCAAAGTACGGTTAGAAAAGTTTCGAATTTAAATCCGAAAGAAAAGAAAAAAACAAATCCGGTTTTAAACTTTGGAGGACACAATGCCGAATTATGGTGCAGTGGCGGCGAAATTGGTTTTGTAACACAAATGATTTACGAAAGTGTCAAATACCCAATGCAGTGTTTGTGGTTTACAACTTTGGTCTCTAAAAAAGAAAATTTATCTAGTATTTATAAAACCTTAAATAAGGTAAATACTGCATCAATCAAAACGATTGATATGGCTCAAGGCCAAAAAACGAGCAGGATTGTGGCCTGGAGTTTTCTAACTGAAAACCAGCAAAAAAGTTGGAAAATAGACTAATTACGCCACATTCAAATAAATTCTAAACTCAAAATTTTACAGCTTACAAAAATTATTCTGCTGTCGAAAATTAAAAAGGTGATATTATAATTCTGATATTTAAAACTAAAATTTTGATACTTTTTTGGCCTGCAATTTTCTTAACTTTATAGTAAATTAAATTATATGTCCTCAACAAAATTACTTTTTAAATTAGCGCTGGTCTTTCTATTTGTTAGTTGCTCCTCAACTAAAAATGCCAAATTTGATGACTACGTTTTCAAGACTAAAACAGAAAAACAAGCTTACCTAAAATCTTACGACAAAGCACTCAAACTTTGGGATATTCCGTATACAGAAGAAAACGTTAAAACGAGTTACGGAACAGCTCATGTTATTATGGCCGGACCAAAAAACGGAAAAGATGTAGTCTTGCTTCACGGTATGGATGCCAGTTCTACAATGTGGTACCCGAATATAAAACCCATAGCAAAAAACCATCGCGTTTATGCGATAGATTTTATCATGGAACCCGGGAAATCTACGTTAACTGCCAAACCACTTTCGTCAGAGGATATTATAATTTTGTACAACGAAATATTTGATCATTACAAATTAAAGAATTTTGATATTGTAGCGGCTTCACGCGGTGGATGGATTGCGACTTTGCTGGCAACTAAAAAAGACAATTCTATCGATAAAATTGTTTTGTTGAGTCCGGCTCAGACTTTTAAATTTATTGATAAAATGGGCAAAACAACTTCAGCGTTAATGCTAAAACTTTTTCCGAGTGAAAAGAAGTTCGGAAAAACATTAAATACGTTTTCTACCCATCCTGAAAAAATTAGCCCTGTTTATAAAAGGCAATTTTATTTGGCCAATAAGTATGCAAAATCAAATTCGAGCATGTTAAAGATGACACCATTCTCAGATAAGGAACTTGAATTAATTTCTAATCCAGTTTTGGTTTTAATTGGCGATCACGATGTCATTAACTCAGACGATAGTTTAGAAAGAGCGCAAAAATATCTGACCCACAGCAAAACTAAAAAAATAAAAGATGCAGGTCATTTTTTAACCATTGATCAGTCTAAAATCGTAAATGATGCAATTGCAGATTTTTTAAAATAAAATCAAAAATTATTATTCGCGAGCCATTCATTATTAGGGTCAATCTTAAATTAAGGTTTACATCAATTCGTAAACTGAGGTTATTTTTTATTCGCATTCAAACTTTGTATCTTTACAAAACTAATTCTTTAGCTTAAAAATGAAATTTCAGGTAACCTCAGAGTATAGTCCAAAAGGCGATCAGCCACAAGCAATTGAAAAACTTTCGCAAGGTATTATAGACGGCGAAAAGTACCAGACTTTATTAGGTGTTACGGGATCCGGAAAAACATTTACGGTTGCCAACGTAATTCAGGAAGTCCAACGGCCTACTTTGGTTTTGGCACACAACAAAACGTTGGCGGCGCAGCTATATTCAGAGTTCAAACAGTTTTTTCCAAATAATGCGGTTGAATATTTCGTTTCGTACTACGATTATTATCAGCCAGAAGCTTTTATGCCTGTAACAGGGGTTTTCATCGAGAAAGATTTATCTATTAATGAAGAGCTCGAAAAGATGCGTCTAAGCACTACCTCTTCCCTGCTTTCAGGACGTCGTGATGTTTTGGTTGTAGCTTCGGTTTCTTGTTTGTATGGTATTGGAAATCCCGTTGAATTTAAGAAAAACGTAATAGCGATAGAAAGAGATCAGGTTATTTCGCGTACTAAATTACTACACAGTTTGGTACAAAGTTTATACGCCAGAACTGAAGCCGATTTTAATCCCGGAACTTTTAGAATTAAGGGAGATACCGTCGAAGTATACCCAAGTTATGCCGATGATGCTTACCGAATTCACTTTTTTGGAGATGAAATTGAAGAAATAGAATCTTTTGATGCCAAGACTTCTCAGGTGATCGAAAAATTCAAAAAACTAACCATTTATCCTGCCAATATGTTCGTGACTTCTCCGGAGGTCCTGCAAGGTGCTATTTGGGAAATTCAGCAGGACTTAGTAAAACAAGTTGATTATTTTAAGGAAACAGGAAAACATCTGGAAGCAAAACGTCTGGAAGAGCGCACAAATTTCGATCTCGAAATGATTCGCGAATTGGGTTATTGCTCCGGAATTGAAAATTACTCCAGATATCTTGACGGAAGACTTCCGGGAACAAGGCCGTTCTGTTTATTAGATTATTTTCCAAATGATTTTTTAATGGTGGTCGACGAAAGTCACGTAACTGTTTCGCAGGTGCATGCCATGTATGGAGGCGACCGCAGCCGTAAGGAAAACTTAGTTGAATATGGTTTCCGTTTACCGGCCGCTATGGACAACCGTCCTTTAAAGTTTGAAGAATTTGAAGCATTGCAAAATCAGGTAATTTACGTTTCGGCAACACCAGCCGATTATGAATTGGAAAAATCTGACGGTATTTATGTCGAGCAAATTATACGTCCTACCGGATTATTAGACCCTATTATTGAAGTCCGCCCAAGTTTAAACCAGATCGACGATTTGATTGAGGAAATTCAGGTTCGCTGCGAATTAGACGAAAGAGTTTTGGTAACTACTTTAACCAAAAGAATGGCCGAAGAACTGGCCAAATATTTGACAAAAGTAAGTATTCGATGCCGTTACATTCACTCTGAAGTTGATACTCTGGAGCGAATCGAAATCATGCAGGATTTGCGAAAAGGTATTTTTGACGTTTTAATTGGAGTAAACTTACTGCGTGAAGGACTTGATTTACCGGAGGTTTCTCTGGTAGCGATTTTAGATGCCGATAAAGAAGGTTTCCTTCGTAACCACAGATCTTTAACCCAAACTATTGGTCGTGCCGCCAGAAATTTAAACGGAAAAGCCATTTTGTATGCCGATAAAATTACAGCGAGTATGCAAAGAACGATTGACGAAACGGATTACAGAAGAACCAAGCAAATTAACTTTAATACCGCAAACGGAATTGTGCCTCAGGCTTTAAACAAAAAAATCGAAAGTGCATTTACTAAAAATCCTTTGGTTGAATACGAATTGGGTCATACCCTTCCTGCCGCCGCAGAGCCTGAAACTGCTTATTTATCTAAAGCAGATTTAGAGAAGATGATTCGTGAAAAACGTAAATCTATGGAAAAAGCCGCAAAAGAACTCGACTTTATGCAGGCTGCCAAATTGCGTGACGATATTAAAAAACTTCAGGAACAGCTTACTTAAGTACTCAAAACCAGTATTGCATCAGGTTATAAAAATTTGGAAAAATGGAACTTAATTTTAGTTCTATTCTTCTAAACGATTTCTTATTTTGTGTATCTTCGAAAAGATTTACATTAATCTGAAACGATATTTTCAAAATAATCTGAGCATAATTATGGAATTGATTTTAAGAGCATACAATCTCAAGCTTAAACACACTTTTACCATTTCAAGAGAATCAATCGATTTCCAGCCTTCGCTGATTGTAGAACTCAAAAGTGACGGATTTTCGGGTTTTGGAGAAGCCACTTCAAATCCGTATTACAAAACAGCGGTTCCAATGATGATGCAGGATCTGGAAAACATCAGGAAACTTATTGAAACCACAGAAAACGAAACCCCCGAAGCTTTTTGGGCAAAAATGCATCCGCATTTAAAAGACGATATGTTTGCTTTATGCGCATTAGATTTGGCTTATAATGATTTGTACGCCCGAAAAAAAGGCAAAAAATTATACGAATTATGGAACTACACTACAGAGAGAAATCCGCTTACAGATTATACAATAGGAATTGCTTCTATCGATAAAATGGTTTCAAAAATGCAGGAGCTTCCATGGCCGATCTACAAAATTAAACTAGGAACACAAGAAGATATTGCTATTGTAAAAGAATTGAGAAAACATACCAACGCCATTTTTAGAATCGATGCCAATTGCGGCTGGGGTGTTGAAGAAACAATTAACAACGCCATTGAATTAAAAAAACTGGGTGTCGAATTTCTAGAGCAACCCATGAAAGCAGATGACTGGCAGGCACACAAAGAAGTTTTCGAACATTCTGTTTTGCCTGTAATTGCCGATGAAAGCTGTATTATAGAAGAAGACGTTGCCAAATGCTTTAACCATTTTCATGGAGTGAATGTAAAACTCGTAAAATGCGGCGGATTAACTCCCGGAAAACGCATGATCGAAGAAGCCAAAAAATTAGGCTTAAAAACAATGGTGGGGTGCATGACAGAATCGACAGTAGGAATTTCTGCCATTGCACATTTACTGCCTCAACTTGACTATGTTGATATGGACGGCGCCTTACTTTTAGCCGAAGATATTGCAACAGGCGTAACGATAAAAAATGGTGTTATTCACTACTCTGAACTTAACGGAACGGGAGTTACTTTACTTTAAGGATTATGAATGTCAATCAATTTCCGGATCGTGTTATTGAGATCGACCAGCAACAGTATTTGTATTTTGGTGGAACAGCCTATTTAGGATTACCTACCCATAAAGTATTTCAGGAATTGGTTTTTAAAAACATTCAGCAATGGGGAACGTCTTACGGAAGTTCCAGAAGTGCCAATATAAAACTTACGGCTTACGAAAATGGTGAAACTTTTTTAGCCCGACACATTCAGTCAGAAAGTGCCGTTACGGTTTCATCCGGAATGCTGGCGGGAAAATTGGTATTAGATGAATTAACAAAAAATACCGACTGCTTTTTTCATTTGTCTAACGTTCATACTGCTATCAAAACAGGAGATAGTTTACCGTTGCTTGTAAACAATGAACTTAATCCGCACTTGTTAGATCCTAAAGTCAAGAAAATCGTAATTTTAGCCGATGCCGTGCCTTTGCATCAAACGAAGGCATTAGATTGGGCAGTTTTAGAGAAAATCCCGAATCACAAAGAAATTACACTTCTTCTTGATGAATCTCATTCGTTTGGCATTTTAGGAAAAAACGGCTGCGGAATTTTCTCCCAGATTACTCTTCCCGTAAAAAGAAAAATTATGGTTTCGTCTCTCGGAAAAGCTTTTGGCCTAAATGGCGGCGCGATCGCCAGTGATGCCGCTTTTATAGCTGAAGTAAAGAAACAAAATACCTTTATTTCTGCCGCTGGTATGAATCCCGCTTTTGTACAAACTCTTGCCGATGCTGAGGAAATCTATAAGAAGCAACATCAAAAATTACGGGATAATCTGGATTATATCGATCAGAATTTAATCAAAAATGAGAACATTAAATTTGATAAAACGTATCCTTTAATTTATTTAGAAGAAGAAAAAATGATTAAAAAATTAAAAGAAAACAAGATTATTATCGCCAATTTCAAATATCAGGAAAATACCAATAACCTCAATAGAATTGTGGTTACAGCCAATCATCTTAATGAAGATCTGGATAAAGTAATCAACATCTTAAACGAATATAATTCTTAGAAATAGCCCTCGAATTCTCTAGTTTCTCTTCCATAAGATCACGAACAAAGCCTATTTAAATAGTTAACGAAAGAAAATTTTCTGTTTTAGTACTAATTTGTACCTTCATGACTAAAAAACTTCAAAGTACGTTTAGTTCTTAATTTAAAATTGTACTCCAATTACTTTTAAAACGTACCTTTGTAAAAAATTAAACAATGACGAACAACGATATCCTAAAAAAACTTCGCGTAGCTTTGATGCTCCGTGACGACCAAATAGTTGAGATTTTAGAATTAGTAGATTTTAGAATTTCAAAATCTGAATTGGGCGCTTTTTTTAGAGCCGAAGATCATGAAAACTACATGGAATGTGGCGATCAGGTTTTGCGCAATTTCTTAAACGGATTAGTAATTCACTTAAGAGGAACGAAAGAAAACCCTAAAAACCCAAACGATGTTTTAGCCAAACATAAAGCGGAAATTCCGAAAAAAGAAAACACAAAAGAAAGACCTGAATTTAAGGCAAGTACTAAAGATTCAGAAAAAGGAAGAGGCGATAAAGCTCCTTCTAAAACGGGTCCGGCAGCTAAAAAACCTTTCAAAAAAAACAATTCAAAAGCTACTCCAAAGGTACAAGTTGTAGAAAAAGTGGTTTATAAAAACGGTAAGAATAAGAAATAATTAATTGCTCTAAAGTTTAACCGCAAGGAGCGCTAGGATTTACGCAAAGTTCGCAAAGCTATACACTGTAAAGCTTTGCGAACTTTTGCGCTTTAGAAAAGATTATAATCTCAAATATAATTTTCAAATATAGCCCGCAGTTTCAACCGCGGGACGTTCAGGAATGCGTTGAATATATACATTGTGTCCCCGCGGTTGACCGCAGGCTATATTTTCAAAAACTCCCAAGCTTTTCGAACTTTGCGTTTATAATGACAAAGATTAAATAAAAAGCCTCTGCGCTCTTTGCGGTTAAGTACACACCAAAAAAAAATCCCTCCAATACTGGAGGGATTTTCTATATAATTAATTCCTTAATTGATTAAGATAATGCAGCTTTAACCTGGTCCGCAGCTTCCTGAAACTGAACAGCAGATAAAATTGGCATACCAGAGTTGTCAATTAATTCTTTTGCAATTTCAGCATTTGTTCCTTGCAAACGAACGATGATTGGCACATTGATAGCGTCTCCCATGTTTTTGTAAGCATCAACAACACCCTGAGCAACACGGTCACAACGAACGATTCCTCCAAAAATGTTAATCAAAATAGCTTTAACGTTTGGATCTTTCAAGATAATTCTGAAAGCAGTTTCAACACGTTTTGCATCAGCAGTTCCACCAACGTCAAGGAAGTTAGCAGGCTCAAAACCAGCGTATTTAATTAAGTCCATAGTTGCCATTGCAAGACCAGCTCCGTTTACCATACATCCTACAGTACCGTCAAGATCTACATAGTTCAAACCTACTTCTTTTGCTTCAACTTCGATTGGGTTCTCCTCACGGATATCTCTCATTTCAGCATATTTTGGTTGTCTGTATAAAGCATTATCATCGATATTTACTTTAGCATCAACAGCCATAATTTTATTATCAGATGTTTTCAAAACAGGGTTGATTTCAAACATAGAAGCATCAGAACCAATGTAAGCATTGTAAAGTGCATCGATGAATTTTACCATTTCTTTGAAAGCATTTCCGGAAAGGCCTAAGTTAAAAGCAATTCTTCTTGCCTGAAAACCTTGTAAACCTACAGAAGGATCAACTTCTTCAGTAAAGATTAAGTGTGGTGTGTGCTCAGCAACTTCTTCGATATCCATTCCACCTTCAGTAGAATACATAATCATGTTGCGTCCTGTAGCTCTATTCAATAAAACAGAAACATAAAATTCAGAAGTTTCACTTTCACCAGGATAGTAAACATCTTCAGCAACTAAAACTTTGTTTACTTTTTTACCCTCAGCAGAAGTTTGAGGTGTAATTAATTGCATTCCGATAATTTGTCCTGCAATTTCTTCAACTTGTTGTAAATTTTTAGCCAACTTAACTCCACCACCTTTTCCACGACCACCTGCGTGAATTTGTGCTTTAATTACATGCCATCCTGTACCAGTTTCGGCTGTTAATTGTTTTGCAGCAGCTACAGCTTCAACTGCATTGTTAGCCACAATTCCGCGTTGAATGCGTACTCCGTAACTTGCTAAAATTTCTTTTCCTTGATATTCGTGTATGTTCATAATATAGAATTTGTCTGGTTCTGAATTTATTTCAGAATAAAAGTGCGACAAAAATAGCAAAATTCAACTTAAAACTAAAATCTTTTTCAATTAAATAATGACACCTGCAGCTATTCGTGATTTATTCTTTTTCAATGCGAAGAAATAGTTAACTAAACAATTTGTTAATATTAACTGCAAACGGCTAAAACGTTTGATATTTAACAAAAATATCACCGTATTTATTAGCCTTAAGCCGATTTTACTTCATATATTTTAGTTTGGATTGCCATTTTATCAATTCGCAATGCTTAATATAATATTATTATCAATTAAGAAGCCCTTTTCTAATATTACAACAAAAATGAAAGTGAATTTATAATTTCACTACATTATGTTTAACGAAATCTTTATTTTTGTAGAAAAAATATCAAGAATGAAAGTTAAAGAACAAGGGCTTTATTTGCCTGAATTTGAACACGACAATTGTGGTGCAGGATTTATTTGTAATTTGAATGGTATTAAATCTAACGATATTATTCACAAAGCATTGGACATCTTAATAAAATTGGAACATCGTGGTGCAGTGAGTTCTGACGGACGAACTGGTGATGGAGCCGGAATTTTATTTGATATTCCACATGACTTCTTTAAAAAAGTCTGCGACTTTGAAATCCCTGAAACGCGTGAGTATGCAGTAGGAATGGTTTTTTTACCAAAAAGCAAAAACCAGGTTTCTTTTTGTATCAATGCCTTTGAAGCAACTATTAAAGATCAGAAATTAAAGATCTTAGGTTGGAGAGATGTGCCGGTTGAAGTTGAAAATTTAGGGCAGATTGCCGCAGAAAAAGAACCAACAATTAAACAGGTTTTTGTTAGCAAAAACGGTCAAAGTTTAACTGAACAAGAATTTAATGCAAAACTTTTTGCAGCTAGAAAAATTGCAGAACATGCCGTAAGAGGATCTAAAACCTCTGAAAGCCATATGTTTTATTTTACTAGTTTATCGACCACCACTATAATATATAAAGGTTTGCTGATGCCGGAAGACATTAGCCGCTATTATATTGACTTGAAAGATCCGGACCTGGTAACTCGTTTAGCACTTGTTCACCAGCGTTTCTCTACCAATACATTCCCGTCATGGGATTTAGCTCAACCGTTTAGATATATGTGTCATAACGGTGAGATCAACACGCTTCGTGGAAATGTTAGCCGTATGCGTGCTCGTGAAGAGCTAATGCAAAGTGCTGTTTTTGGTGATGACATCAAAAAATTATTTCCAATTATCTTAGAAGGAAAATCAGATTCTGCTTCTATGGATATGGTGGTAGAGCTTTTATTAATGACTGGCCGTTCATTGCCTGAAGCGATGATGATGGTAGTTCCTGAAGCCTGGGAAAAACACCAGACCATGTCTCCTGAAAAAAGAGCATTCTACGAGTTCAACGCCTGTATTATGGAACCTTGGGATGGCCCTGCTTCTATTCCGTTTACAGATGGTAACGTAATTGGTGCCTTGCTAGACAGAAACGGACTGCGTCCTTCTCGTTACACGCTAACACATAGTGGTTTCGTTATTATGTCATCAGAAATTGGTGTACTAGATATCGATCCTGAAGATGTAATTCAGCACGGTCGTTTAGAGCCAGGAAAAATGTTCCTTGTGGACATGAACGAAGGCCGTATTATCGAAGACGAAGAAGTTAAAAAAGCGATAGTTACAAAACGTCCGTATCAGGAATGGTTAGATGCAAATTTATTGCCATTAGCAAGAGTTCCGTATACGAATAACCCGACTCCGGTAGAAAAATTAGATTTTGTAACCAGACAAAAATTATTTGGTTACACTATTGAAGATTTAAAAACCATCATCAACCCAATGGGAGGTCAGGGAGCTGAAGCTATTAGTTCTATGGGTAACGATACGCCTTTGGCAGTATTGTCAGACCAGCCTCAATTGTTGTACAACTATTTCAAACAATTATTTGCTCAGGTTACCAATCCGCCTTTGGATGGTATTCGTGAAGAAATCATTACAGATATTAGTTTAGCGGTTGGTGGAGATTTCAATATTTTTGAAATTGAATCGAAACAATGTAAAAAACTAAAAATCCAAAATCCGGTTATTTCAAACGAGGATTTGGATAAAATTAGAAATATAGATCACGCAGATTTCAAATCGGCTACTATTTCTACCTTATATAAAATAGAAAAAGGTGTTAACGGTTTAGAGCGTGCGCTTGAAAAATGTGTTCAGGCAACTTTTAAAGCTGTTTCTGAAGGCTGCAACGTAATTATTTTGTCTGACAGAGGCGTGAGCGAGCAAATGGCTCCAATTCCGATGTTATTGGCTTGTTCTTACATTCACCACTCTTTAAACATTTTACAGGTTCGTTCAAAATTCGGCATCATAATCGAATCTGCAGAGCCTCGTGAACCGCATCATTTTGCTTTATTATTCGGATACGGAGCAAGCGCGATCAATCCATACATGGTAAACGAAATCATTCACGATCAGGTAAATCAAGGATTCATTAAAGGTGTTAAAGCTGATTATGCTATTGTAAATTACAATAAAGCAATTGCAAAAGGAATTGTGAAGATTATGAACAAAATCGGAATCTCTACTTTACATTCGTACAGAGCGGCTCAGATTTTCGAGATTTTAGGTTTAAACAAAACCTTTACTTCTAAATATTTCCCTTACACACCTTCAAGAATCGAAGGAATTGGTTTGATTGAAGTGGAGAAAGAAGTAAAAAAACGTTTCCAAAAAGCATTTCCAAATTCAAAAGTAGCCAATCTGCTTCCTTTAGAAATTGGAGGAATTTACAGATGGAGACGTGGTGGAGAAAAACACATGTTTAACCCAACAACTATTGCAAAATTACAACAGGCCGTTCGTTTGAACAGTCCTGAAAGTTATAAAGAATACTCTAATATGGTTAATGAGCAAAGCTCTAACTTAATGACTATTAGAGGAATGTTTGAATTCAACAATCTGGATCCAATTTCTATTGACGAAGTAGAACCGTGGACCGAAATTGTGAAAAAATTCAAAACAGGTGCAATGTCATATGGCTCTATCAGTAGAGAAGCGCACGAGAATTTGGCAATTGCCATGAACAGAATTGGCGGAAAAAGTAACTCTGGAGAAGGTGGAGAAGATCCTAAACGTTTCCAGAAAGAAATTAACGGAGATTCAAGAAACAGTGCCATCAAACAAGTAGCATCTGGACGATTTGGTGTTTCGATCAACTATTTGACAAACGCTAAAGAAATCCAGATTAAAATGGCCCAGGGAGCAAAACCTGGTGAAGGTGGTCAGCTTCCGGGAGAAAAAGTAGTGCCGTGGATTGCAGAAACCAGAAACTCTACGCCTTATGTAGGTTTGATTTCGCCTCCGCCTCACCACGATATTTATTCTATTGAGGATTTATCGCAATTGATTTACGATTTGAAAAATGCAAATCGTGAAGCGCGTGTCAACGTAAAATTAGTTTCTGAAGTAGGTGTTGGAACAATTGCTGCCGGTGTTGCCAAAGCAAAAGCTGACGTTATCCTTATTTCGGGTTATGACGGAGGAACAGGTGCTGCGCCATTAACTTCCTTACAACATACCGGAATTCCGTGGGAACTTGGTTTAGCCGAAGCGCAGCAAACTTTGATCTTAAATGATTTAAGAAGCCGTGTGGTTTTAGAGTGCGACGGACAATTGAAAACAGGTCGTGATGTAGCTATCGCTGCCTTATTAGGAGCTGAAGAATTTGGTTTCGCTACTGCTCCGCTTGTGGCTTCTGGTTGTATCATGATGAGAGCTTGTCACTTAAATACATGTCCGGTTGGTATCGCGACTCAGGATCCTGAATTGAGAAAAAATTTCAAAGGAACTCCGGAGCATGTCATCAACTTCATGTATTTTATTGCTGAAGAATTAAGAGAAATCATGGCGCAATTAGGTTTCAGAACCTTAAAAGAAATGGTGGGTCAGTCACAAAAATTAAATGTGAACAAAGCGATCAAACATTACAAAGCCAATGGTTTAGATTTATCATCAATTCTATACAAACCAGAAAAAGCAAAAACGGTTCCGAATCACAATACAACTGAGCAGGATCACCAACTTGAAAATGTATTGGATTTTGCAATCATCAAAGAAGCAATTCCTTCTATTTACAGAAAAGAGAAAACAAGAGTTACCTTTAAAATTAAAAATACAGACCGTTCCGTAGGTGCTATTTTGAGTAACGAAATCTCAAAAATTTATGGCGCACAAGGATTACCTGATGACACTATTTTAGTTGATTTTGAAGGTTCTGCCGGACAAAGTTTTGGTGCTTTTGCAACAAACGGATTGTCGTTTAAAATTCACGGAAACTGTAATGATTATTTAGGAAAAGGGCTTTCCGGAGGAAAATTGATTATCAAAGTCCCTCCTACTGCAACCTTCAAACCTGAAGAAAACATCATTATTGGTAACGTTGCCCTTTACGGAGCTATTACCGGAGAGGCCTATATTAATGGAATGGCCGGTGAGCGTTTTTGTGTGAGAAATTCTGGAGCAACTGCGGTTGTTGAAGGAATTGGAGATCACGGATGCGAGTACATGACCGGTGGTACAGTGGTTGTTTTAGGAAAAACAGGAAGAAACTTCGCAGCTGGTATGAGCGGTGGTGTAGCTTATGTTTACGATCCAAATCAAAAATTTGATTCGACTTTGTGCAACATGGAAATGGTTGCCTTTGACCCGATGGAAGATCAAGATGTTTCTAAACTAAGACGACTGATTAAAAACCACTCACTGTACACCAGCAGTCCATTAGCAAAAAGAATTTTAGCAGACTGGGAAAATGAGCAGAAACATTTCGTAAAAGTAATGCCAACAGATTACAAAAAAGCATTACAACGAATTGCAGAAGAGAAAAAAATAGAAGAATTAATAGCTGGATAAAAATCAATTTCAAAAAATAAAATTTCAAATTCCAATGGCAAAATAAATGCCTATAGTAATAAAAAATTGGAATTTGGAATTTAAAGAAATTGGAATTTAATTAAAAATGTCATGGGTAAAATAGGCGGATTTAAAGAATATAACAGAGCCGACGAAAGTAATTTAGCAGTAGCTGTTCGTGTTTCGAACTACAACGAATTTACTATTCCGTTAGCAAAAGATAAAGTAAAAGAACAAGGATCAAGATGTATGGATTGTGGTATTCCTTTTTGCCACAGTGGTTGTCCGTTAGGAAATTTAATTCCCGACTTCAACGACATGGTACATCAGGAAGAGTGGCAAAGTGCACTGGAGATTTTACAATCGACTAATAACTTTCCCGAATTTACAGGTCGCTTATGCCCTGCTCCATGCGAAAAAGCATGTGTATTAGGTATCATAAAAGATCCTGTATCGATCGAAAACATCGAGAAAAACATTGTTGAAATTGGTTTTGCCGAAGGCTGGATCAAACCTCAGACTCCAAAAACAAGAACGGGTAAAACAGTTGCCGTAATTGGTTCAGGTCCTGCTGGTTTGGCAGCAGCTCAGCAATTAAACAGAGCCGGACACACGGTTACGGTTTTTGAAAGAGACAATGCTATTGGAGGTTTATTACGTTACGGAATTCCGAATTTCAAATTAGAAAAAGGAATTATCGACAGACGCGTAGCGATCCTTGAAGCAGAAGGAATCACTTTTAAAACAAATGTAAATGTTGGTGTTAACTTTAGTGTTGAAGAACTAAATGCTTTTGATTCTATCGTATTATGCGGAGGAGCAACAGAAAGAAGAAGTTTGCCAACAAAAGGAATCGAAAGTAAAGGCGTTGTTCAGGCAATGGATTTCTTAACACAACAAACTAAAGTTTTATACGGAGAGTCAGTACCGGATCAGGTAAAAGCTACTGGTAAAGATGTAATCGTTATTGGTGGTGGAGACACAGGATCTGATTGTGTTGGAACATCTAACAGACACGGTGCGAAATCAGTTACTAATTTCGAGATTTTACCAAAACCTCCGGTTGGAAGAAGCGAGTCAACTCCTTGGCCTTTCTGGCCGCTGCAGTTAAAAACATCTTCTTCTCACGAAGAAGGCTGCGACAGAAACTGGTTGATCAATACTAAAGAATTTATTTCGAACAGCAAAGGAGAATTAACCGGATTAAAAACGGTTGAAGTAGCCTGGAAAATGACTCCGGGACAAAGACCAGAGTTGATCGAAAAAGAAGGTTCTGAGAAAATCTGGCCTTGCGACTTAGCTTTATTGGCTTTAGGATTTACAGGTCCGGAGAAAACATTAAGCGAGCAATTGGGTATCGAAACTGATTTTAGAAGCAATTACAAAGCAACGAATTACCAAACGAATGTTCCGCACATTTTCACTGCAGGTGATATGAGAAGAGGACAATCGTTAATTGTATGGGCTATTTCAGAAGGTCGCGAAGCAGCAAGAGAAGTAGATTTGTTCTTAATGGGCTCTACCAACCTGCCAACCAAAGGAAACGGAGACTTACCGAGTTTATAGTTTTTAAGATTCTGAGTTACTAAGATGCTAAGAGACTAAGTTTTTTTTCCTGGCATTTTATTTAATCTTTATTCCGATAAACAACATAACTACTAACAAACCCCTGAATTTAATTCAGGGGTTTTATTTTTTGTCCACAGATTATTATATGGATTAAATTGATTTTTTGCTTGCCAAAAATTTCCACATATTATTTTTTTTTGCTCGCTTATAAAATTAAACATAGCCCCTGGTTTCAACCACGGGGACGCAATATATGATTACTTCTAATCTGCAACGTTTCCCGTGGTTGAAACCACCGGCTATGTTTTGAGCATTTTGCGGAAAATCCAAAATTAAAAAATCTGATCTTCAAACATAGCCCTTGGTTTCAACCGCTGGACACAATATATGATTACGGATAATCCATTACGTTTCCCGTGGTTGAAACCACGGGCTATGTTTTTATGCATTTCGTGAACTCAAAATGAAAATTAGTGGGAATTCGTGTAATTTGTGGTTAAAAAATCTGCGCAAATCTTTTAATCTGTGGCAAAAACTTAGTACCTTAGAGTCTTAGCACCTTAGAATCTAATAGAAATTTACAAAAATTCGAAATAACCGACTTTTTGTTTAAAATTAAACAATTTGTTATAATTTGTTATTTTTCTATAAAAAATTTTTTGTTCTTCAAAAGTGTAATAACTTTGCTCAAAATAGTTTATAAAAATGCAAGCAAAAGATTTACTGCAGTTAGCAGACCAATTTGGAAGTCCATTATATGTTTATGATGCCGAAAAAATCCAATCTCAGTACAATAGATTAACAAAAGCTTTCTCTAAGGTAGAAAACTTGAGAGTTAATTATGCCATGAAGGCATTGTCAAACGTTGCGATTCTTCAGCTATTAAAGAATATGGGATCTGGTTTAGACACTGTATCGATTCAGGAAGTTTTATTGGGACTTCATGCTGGCTATGATCCTGACAAAATTTTCTTTACCCCAAACGGCGTTTCTCTTGAAGAAATAGAAGAAGTTGCTGCAATGGGCGTACAAATCAATATAGACAATTTATCTATTCTGGAGCAATTCGGAACAAAATATCCACAAATTCCGGTATGTATTCGTATTAATCCGCATGTTATGGCAGGTGGAAATGCAAATATTTCTGTGGGACACATCGATAGTAAATTCGGAATTTCGGTACACCAGATTCCGCACATCTTACGAATTGTTGAGAACACAAAAATGAGCATCGTGGGAATTCACATGCACACAGGATCTGATATTCTGGATATCGAAGTATTCTTGTATGCTGCTGAAATCCTGTTTGATACGGCAAAACATTTCAAAGATTTAGAATTCTTAGATTTCGGAAGCGGATTTAAAGTTCCTTATAAAAAAGACGATATCGAAACTGATATTGAAGAATTAGGTAAAAAATTATCAAAAAGATTCAATTCTTTCTGCGCAGAATATGGCAGAGATTTAACTTTGATTTTCGAACCAGGAAAATTTTTGGTGAGCGAAGCAGGTTTCTTCTTAGCAAAAGTAAACGTTGTAAAACAAACTACCTCAACAGTTTTCGCAGGAGTAGACAGTGGCTTTAACCATTTAATTCGTCCAATGTTTTACGGTTCGCAACATTATATCGAAAACATCTCAAACCCGAAAGGAAAAGAGCGTTTTTACTCTGTTGTAGGATACATCTGTGAGACAGATACATTTGCCAACAATCGCAGAATCTCTGAAATTACAGAAGGTGATATTCTTGCCTTCAGAAATGCCGGAGCTTACTGTTTCTCCATGTCTTCAAATTATAATTCAAGATACAAACCAGCAGAAGTTTTATGGATGAACGGAAAAGGAATCTTAATTCGCCAACACGAAACATTCGAAGATTTGCTTAAAAATCAAATTCCGTTGCCACAAGAAATTGCTGCAACAGTTTAAAATAAAAAAAAAGAGAATATCTATTGAATCCCGTTTCTTAATTGAGGCGGGATTTTTTTATTATAGATTTTAGTCCCGAAGCTTCGGGAGGGAGAAGCCCACGCAAAGTAATCGTCAATGTAGAACGCGGATGACGCGGATTCGCTTTGCGAAAACACAGATTTAAACGGATTTTTATAATAATATTCTAAACTCAATACTGTCAGGCTGAGCGTCCCGATCCCGAAGCTTCGGGAGGGAGAGCCTACGCCTTTTTTGTCATTTCGGCGAAGGAGAAATGACAAGATTGGAGATAATTGGATTTTTAAAAATTGAATTTTAACTAATGTGTGTCTCCTCGCTGAAAAAGGCGGGTCGTGCTCCAAGCTATACCTTTTGAACCTTTCCATTTCACAAAAGGATATCGCCTCTATCCTTGATGCAGAATATCATTTTTCATAATAAAAAAAACAGAATAATATTACAAATTAATTACTTTTGTAAAATAAAAAAAAGAGTATGCGACTATTAAAGCAATTACAGCAATCAAAGAAAATCAACTGAAAAATATAGTTCAATTTCAATTTTTATATTCTAGCAATACCAAATAGTACTAAAAAATCTACAATTTAATACATGAAATTTAAAATTTTACTTTTATCTGCTTTTATCTTTATCTCCTGCAAAAAAGAACCGAAAACTGAAATCGAAAAAACACCAACCATATTAAAAGATACGGTTCACATACCTGAAGAAAGTAAAGTGACAAGCAGCGATTCTGATACAATTATAATTTCTGCCAAACATAAAACAAACAAAATTACACTTGATTTAGACGGAGACGGAAAAAATGAAACGGTTGAAATTGTACGAAGCACAAAAAATGATAAAAGCGGTTTGAAAATAATTTTCGGAAACGGAAATCGAATTGATTATTTCGGAATGGGAAATAATGTGCTTAATCAAGGTTTTGACGAAATTGACTGGGTTGGAATATTTGAAAAAATATCAAAAGGAGAAATTGTTTGGAACAATATAAGTGAGGACGGCGAAATAATGGGTGAAGAAGAAATAAAAGAACAAGACAAAATAAAATTACCTAATGACGGGATTTTTATTCATGCTGACGAAAGCTGTGGCGGAGGAATTATTTACCTCCACAATGGAAAATATGAGTGGATTCAGAAGGAATAAAGTAACAATGAGTGTAGTTGACTATGATGGTGAGATAAGACTACAAAAAATCTAAAGGAAAACAGAATGATCTATGCTCTAAGAGGCACCTGCAAAAGCTAAGGAGCAGGAGTTGCAAAATCTTAAAAAATAGATAAAGATACGTATACGGCAAATTCCAAAAGTAATCCCAAGTTTTTCATTTCGACGAAGGAGATTAAAAGACTGGCAATTTGAAAACAAACTAGAATTGAAACGTAGTTAATCAGTAAAATATAAAAATCCCTCTAAGCAAGCAAACGCTCAGAGGGATTTTTTATCTAGGTAAATTGGGGGCAATTTTTGTTATAAGAATTCTCCGTGTTGAGAGATGTCTAATCCTAATTCTTCTTTTTCTTCAGTAACTCTTAGAGGAGTGATTTTATTTACCACAAAGAATAAAATGTATGAACCTACAAAAGCGAAGATCGAAACAATTACTAAAGCGGTTAATTGGTTGATGAATAAAGTTGGAGTTCCGAAGATTAAACCTTGATTGTCTCCAACTGCAGGGTTAATAGCTTTAGAGGCGAATACACCTGTTAACAACATTCCTACCATACCACCAACACCGTGACAAGCAAAAACATCCAACGCATCATCAATTTTTCCTTTAGGGAATTTGCTCACTACAAGGTTACTTACAATAGCAGAGAAGGCTCCGATAAATATAGCATGAGGAATGCTCACAAAACCTGCAGCAGGCGTAATGGCAACAAGACCTACAACTGCACCAATACAAGCTCCAAGAGCAGATAATTTGTGTCCGATTATTTTATCAAGGAAAACCCATGCCATAGCAGCAGCTGCAGCAGCAACCGTTGTTGTTCCTAAAGCTTGTACAGCCAGGCCGTTTGCTCCCAGTGCAGAACCGGCGTTAAAACCAAACCATCCAAACCATAGTAAACCAGTTCCTAACAATACATAAGTAATTCTGGCAGGATTAACTTTTTGAATTTTTCTTTTTCCTAAAAAGATTGCTCCTGCTAATGCAGCCCAACCAGCACTCATGTGTACTACTGTTCCTCCTGCAAAATCTAAAACTCCCATTTTAAAGAAAACTCCTTCCGGATGCCACGTCATATGGGCAAGCGGACAATATATAAAGATGATAAATAAAACCATGAATAGTAAGTAAGCCCAGAAACGTACACGCTCTGCAAAAGCACCTGTGATTAACGCAGGCGTAATGATGGCAAACTTAGCTTGAAATAATGCGAATAACATAAAAGGAATTGTTGGTGCAAGACTCCAGGCAGTATTGGTTCCTACGCCTTCGAAGAATAAATTGGTAGATGGATTTCCTATAATTCCTCCAATAGAAGGTCCAAAAGCCAATCCGAAAGCTACAACTGTCCATAAAATAGTAACAATTACCATGGCCATAAAACTTTGAAGCATGGTGCTAATTACGTTTTTCTTACCTACCATTCCTCCGTAGAAAAAACCAAGACCCGGGGTCATAAGCAATACAAAGGCAGTTGCTACGATCATCCAAGCTGTATCTCCTGTGTCAAACTTAACAGCTTCGGCCGGAATAGGATTATCTGACAGGATAAAGTTTGATATAAAGGTTAGTACCAAAATAGTGATAAGAATCACACTTAAAATAATTTTTCGCATAGTTATTTAGTTTTAAATTTTTTATAAAAGTATAAAATCATTCGACAACCCTATAAAAAATAGAGTACAATGCCTAATTTTTGTTAATTTTTGATTTTAACCCCCTAAAAATTACCTGTATTTGTTAAAACCAACTTAAAATTTACAATTTGTTAATCAAAAAAAGGAAATTCAAGGGCGATAAAGGAGGTATTAACAAAAAATCAAGATAATATTTCTTATTTTAAGAAGATATACCACTAAATAAATAACGCATTACGCAAAGCATTAGAAATTATCATAAAAAAAGGCATCAATTGATTTCTCAAATGATGCCTTTAATTTTGCTATACGTATTTAACTATTTTTGGTTGAATTTTGCTTTGAACTTATCATTCAGCTTTGTCTGAAACGTTTCAAGATTGATCGTTCTTCCCTGAATAAAAGCACTTGTCAGTTTATTGGTTCTCATGTCGAGCGCATCTCCTTCAGAAATGAATAAAGTTGCATCTTTACCCGTTTCCAGCGTTCCGCATAAGGAATCAATACCCAGTAATTTGGCTGTATTTGAAGTAATCAACTGAACTGCCTTTTCTTTGTCTAAACCAAATGCTGCACAAGTTCCGGCTAAAAATGGCAGGTTTCTCACACTCATACGTTCATGGTCGCCGCTATTTTCTAGTCCAACAACGATACCTTTGTCAGTTAATATTTTCGCCATTTTATAAGGAAGATTTACATCTTCATCATCGCTTGTAGGCATATCGTGAACACGTCTTAATAAAACGCCTACATTGTTTTTTTGCAAAACATCGGCAGATTTATAGGCTTCAAACCCTCCTACAATGACAATCTTTTTTATTTGATTGTCAACCGCTAGTTGAATTGCGTCTACAATTTGTTTCTCTTCATCAGCGTGAATATAAAGTATTTGAGTTCCGTCAAAAAGTCCCTTTGTAGCTTCCAGAATCAGATTTCTTTCTTTAGAAGCATCACTGTTGTACGCTTTTGAGTTAACAAGGAACGCAGCTATTTCTTCAACCTGTTTCGGATACTCTTTGTTGGCTTCGATAACGCCTGGCTCAAACCATGATCCTGATCTTTTAAAGTTTGACGGGAAATTCAGGTGAATTCCGTCATTTTCTTTTAATATCGCATCTTTCCAGCTCCATGCATCTAATTGTACCACAGAAGAAGTTCCTGAGATTCTTCCGCCTCGTGGGGTAATTTGCGCCATTAAAACACCATTCGGGCGAACAGTTTCTACAACTTTCGATTCAGAATTATAAGCAATAATACTTCTCACATTCGGATTAAAAGTTCCAATTTCCTGTTCATCGTCGGAGGATTTTACGGCATCAATTTCTACCAGACCTAAAGTAGAGTTCGGCGCAATAAATCCGGGATAAACATGCTTTCCGGTCGCATCAATAGTGGTATCAAAAGCATCTGCAGCAAGTCTTATTGTGTTGGCATCTGCAACAAGTGTAATTTTTCCGTCTTTAAAACCAATTGCACTGTTTTGAATAACGTTTCCGTTACCTAAATGTGCTGTAGCATTTAAAATCAAAACCGATTTGGTTTGCTTTTGTGCGGGTATTTGCTGTGCTTTTATTTGTACCGAAGCACAAGCAGCGAGCAAAAGTATATATATGTTTTTATGTATCATGATATCTGTATTTGTCTTTATGAATTTTCTAACGCCGTACTTATTGCTCTAAAGTATCACAGTGATATTCTTTTTTCTCTTTTCTGGTAGGCTGTTGTGTACTCATTCCTTTATTTTTTTCCTGCAACATTTGTCCAATCAGCATACTTCTTTCTTTTGTGATCGCAACTTGTTTTTCGGCGTCTTTTTCCAAATCAAAATAAACTACACCTTCAATAATAGTTTTTTCTGCTTTGGCATAAATAGACAAAGGATTTTCGCTCCAAAGTACCACATCGGCATCTTTACCCACTTTCAAACTTCCTACCTTATCATCGATATGCAATAATTTTGCAGGGTTAAGTGTTACGAATTTCCAGGCATCTTCTTCAGAAATATTACCATATTTCACCGCTTTTGCAGCTTCCTGATTTAACCTTCTTGACATTTCTGCATCATCAGAGTTATAAGCTACAACCAATCCCTGATTGTGCATGATAGGTCCGTTGAACGGAATCGCATCATTTACCTCAAATTTATAGGCCCACCAGTCAGAGAAAGTCGAAGCACCAACACCGTGTTCCTTCATTTTATCTGCAACCTTATATCCTTCCAGGATATGTGTAAAAGTGTTTACTCTAAAATTGAATTTTTCGGCAACGTTCATTAACATTAAAATTTCAGACTCTACATAAGAGTGACATGTAATGAAACGTTCTTTGTTTAAAATTTCAACCAAAGTCTGCATTTCTAAATCGACTCTCGGTGCCTTTGCTTTTTTAGAATTTGCATTGAATTTTTTCCAGCTGTCTTCGTATTCTCTGGCGCGTTGAAAATAATCGGTAAAAACTTGTTCAACCCCCATTCTTGTCTGAGGAAAACGTGTTGGATTATCAATTCCCCAGTTGGCTTGTTTTACATTTTCTCCCAAAGCAAATTTGATAAACTTAGGCTGGTTTTTGTACAACATTTCATCTGGCGAAGAACCCCATTTCCATTTTACAATGGCAGAGCGGCCGCCAATTGGGTTGGCAGATCCGTGCAACAATTGAGAAATCGTTACACCTCCCGCAAGATCACGGTAAATATTAATATCTTCAGAGTTTACTACATCCTGAATCGTCACTTCTGCAGTCGAATTATGACCCATTTCGTTTACACCTTTAGAAATGGCGATATGAGAATGTTCGTCAATAATTCCGCTGGTAATGTGTTTGCCTTTCGCATCAATAACCGTAGCAGAACCATCTGAAAGGTTTTTGCCCACAGCAGCGATTTTTCCGTTTTTAATTAAAACATCGGTTTCTGTTAGAATACCTTCTTTTTCATTCGTCCAAACTGTAGCATTTTTAAACAGTAAAGTTTGAGCCGTTAATTTTTTTGAATCACCAAAAGCTACATTCGGGAAAGTAGTCGGAACAATCGGGTTTGGTTTTTCTACTTTTGCCGAATCTTTAACCGCCACAAAAGCACTTGTTCTTAAAGCTGTCCAAACCAGTTCATCTCCGTTAGCCAATACTGCTTTTCCAGACAAACTTTCCGGTTTTTCGATAAAACCTGTTAAACGGGCGTAGTTCGATTTTATCGTATCTGCTGGCTTTATTAAAAGCGAAATCCAGTTTTTAGAAACTGAAAAAGTAGTTTTTAACTTTTTAGCATCAGCCGTTGTAATTTCAGATTTTGGAGCATCAGCCGTTCCATCGATTTTCCATTTATAAGTATCTTTTCCAACCGTTAGGTCGTAGTTGCCGCGAATGTCTTTTGCATTGAGATCATTTACTACGTATTTGGTTCCCTGAACCCAGTTTTCGTATAAAACCGTTTTCTCGTCAAAGATTTCACCAGATGTAATAATAAAGTTCGCATAACTTCCTGTTTTTAAACTTCCCACTTCGTTGCTTTTTCCTAAAATAGCAGCCGGAACAGTCGTCAAAGCTTCCAAAGCTTTTGTTTTATCAAAACCATATTTAATGGCTTTCAATAAATTAGGTTTAAAATCTTCGGTCTTTTTTAATTTGTCTGTAGTCAAAGCAAAGACAATTCCGTTGTCTGAAAGTACTTTTAAATTAGATGGCGCCTGGTTCCAAAAACGCATATCGGCCAATTCGATTTGATTGGACAAATACGGATTCGAAACATCATAAGCATCCGGATAACTTATCGGAATAATATATTTTGCGTTCGTGTTTTTGATTTCCTCGATTCTTTCAAACTCGTTACCGCTGCCTTTAAGCACATAATTCAAATTGAATTCTTTGGCAATTTTAGCCGCTCTCAAACTATTCAATTTATCTTCTGAAGCAAAAATCTGAACCAGCTTTTCATTGCTGGCCAAAGCTTCTAACGATAAATCTTTCGTTTCAGAATTTCCTTTTTTGTACCAATCCAAGTCAAGATACATCTGACGGAGTAAAGCCATCATACCCATTAAAGAGCTCGGATAAGCCTGATTGGTTAAGGCACTTTTTGAAAAAGCAAAATGGTTCGTAATTTTATTGGCAATTATTTGTTTGCTGCCTTCTGTATTGTTTAGGGCAACCAAAACTCCGGTTCCCTGTGCAATTCCGTCAGGAATATGAGTCCCTACAACACCAAAACCGGCTTTTAGCAATTCTTCTGCCTTTGGTTGGTCGTATTTAAAAGTTTCATAAGTATTAACCTCCGGGCGTACACTTTCGTTCCAGTAGTAACCTACTCTTTTGGTATCGTACAAAGGGTTGCGATCGCGACCGCGGCCTAAGTTGGCTTTTGGTTTTTCAACTCCAAAACTCGTATAAATATCAATAAATGAAGGGTAAATTGTTTTTCCTTCAAGATCGATCGCAATGCTGTTTTTAGGAATTGTGATGTTGTTTCCAACTGCAACTACTTTACCGTCCTGAACAAGTAAAGTACCTTTATCGATTTTTTGCGTTGGGGTAACATAAATAGTGGCATTGGTAAAAACAGTGTAATTTTTGTTTTTGTTTTGCACACTTTCGTTTACTGGGAAATAGTCTTGAGCATACGTTTTTGTTAAAAAAACACTCAAAAAGAATAGTAGTAGGGCTTTTTTCATAGGGTATTTGCAAATTTGTTGCTAAAAATATGAAATATATATTATCTAAGTTTTATTTTTTGAAATGTTTTTTCGTTATTTAGATAATAATTTTATTAAACCGCTGATCAATAGCTACTACACCAATATCATGACACACCACAATAAAATAAAATGGGGCATTATTGGCCTCGGGAGCATTGCTACACAGTTTGCAGATGATTTGCTGCTTTTGGAGGATGCTGAATTAGTCGCCGTCGCCTCAAGAAATCACGAAAACGCGACAGCATTTGCCCAAAAATACAACGCCACAAAAGCCTATGGTTCGTATGACGCGCTTTTTTCAGATGACGATGTAGAGATCATTTACATTGCAACGCCACATAATTCGCATGCCGAATTATCAATTAAAGCCTTAGAAAATGGGAAACATGTTTTATGCGAAAAGCCACTTTCGTTGTCTTATCACGATGCAAGCCGCATGATTGAAGCTTCAATAAAGCACCAGAAATTTTTTATGGAAGCCTTTTGGACACGTTTTATCCCGTCGGTCAAAGAAATTTTAGAAAAGTTAGATCAGGGAATTATTGGAGCTGTAAAAACGATTAAAGCCGATTTTGCTTTTTATGCCAACGAAGAAGATGGAGGACGCCTGTTTGACAAAAATTTAGGTGGAGGTGCGCTTTTTGATATTGGAGTATATCCTCTATTTCTTTCCTATATTATGCTTGGCATTCCAAAAGAAATTATTGCACGATCAATTCTTCATAGAAACGGAATCGATTTACAGACTTCTATGATTTTGCAATATGAAAACGCACAATCGGTTTTACAGGCTTCAATAGTTTCTGATTCTGATATGAAAGCCACAATTGCCGGAAATGCAGGCCGAATTGAACTGAATTCTCCTTGGTATGTAGCCAATGGTTTTGCTATTTTTAAAGATGGAAAAGAAGAAAATTTTAGTTTTCCGACATTAGGAAAAGGTTATACTTATGAAGCAATAGAATGCCATAATTGCATTCGAAACAACCAGATTGAAAGTGTGCTTTGGTCACATCAGAATAGTCTGGATTTGAGTAAGATTGTAGAGGAAATTAAAAATCAAATCGGACTAAGTTTTGCTTAATCCGATTTGAATAGCTTATTGAAGTAATGCTACTATTTCATTATGATTCATCATGGCAGCTAGTGAAAGTGCCGTATGCTCCTGCGCCGCAATAGATTTATCGGCTCCATTTGACAATAAAAATTTGACAATTTCGATATGACCTCTTTCGGCAGCTCTGTGCAATGCAGTAAATCCTCTGTTGTCCTGGGTGTTAATTTGAGCACCCGATTTTAGAAGTAATTGCACTTTATCCATTTTGTTAGATTGAACTGCATTCATTATTGGCGTTGCGCCTTCGTGAGTTAAGCCATTCGGGTCAGCACCTAATTCCAGTAATTTTGCCATAGAGTCTATACTTTCAGGAGCAACTGCCCAATGCAAAGGTGCCAAACCATCTCCTGCTAAGGCATTTAAATTGGTTCCTTTTTTATATTCATGTTCAATTTCGTTGATGTCTCCGCGTGCAACCGCGATGTGTAATAAAGAATGCGTTCGCAAAGGCAAATCAGAAACCGGTAAAAAATCAGTAGTAAATACGCCCAATTGCCCCATATTTCCGTAGGTCGAAAATGCCCACTGAGCAGCACGATCTGTATTATTTTCCAGTTCAGCAGGCAGAGGAGCAGGAACGATCTCGCCTAATACATGGCTAATTAAAATAAAATTAAGAATAGCCTCTGTAAATTCGGGACTCTCATCTTGTGTAAATTCTCCTGTAATAGATTCTATAATAAGCTCATTGCCTTTTTGACTGGTTTTGGCTACTACCAAAACTTCTCTCAACCAGCTGCGAACAAAAATCAGATATTCTCCATCAAAATATATGGCCCACTTGTGCTCCATTGTATCGGGTGTAAACAAAACTCCCGGATAAAGTGCCTGATCGATCTTAAGTGCTATATGAGTCTCTATCGTTTTACCATATTCAGGTCGTTGGCCAAAGAAAGAAGTTCCACTTTCGCCTCCGTAAGAAATAGCATTTTCAGCCATTTTTGGATTTCCAGAAGTAGAAATCATAGTTTGAGAAAAAGGACGTAAGTCTAAAAGTCGATGTCCCCAGGGATTTTCTTCTGCGGCAATCCAGGATAATTCTGTTGCATCAGCTGCTACTTCTTTACTTTCTTCCTGTTTTTGCGTAGTTTTTCCAGATCCTTGATTTATTAGTGGTTCTGGTTTTATTTCTGGTCTCGCTTCCTGGTATCTTGTTTCTTCTATTTTTTGTTCTGGTTTATTTTTTCCGAACAGCTTTTTAAAAAATGACATTTTTCTAGTGTTTAGTTTATATTTAGACTTGGTTTTGGGAAACTAATATAGTAATTTAATTTTACTACAAATATTTAGACAATTTACTTCAAAAATTTAATTAAAGTAAAATCTTAAAAATAAAACCAAATAAGTAATAAAATATTTACAAATAATTCATTTTATACACATATTTAAATACTTTTACATTTCTAAAGAGTTATTATGTTAATAAAAGTTTACGGCAGTGCCGTATTTGGAGTTGAAGCTACAACGATTACAGTTGAAGTTCATATGGATAAAGGAATTGGTTATCATTTAGTTGGATTACCGGACAATGCCATAAAAGAAAGCAGTTACCGAATTGCGGCCGCCTTAAAAAACAATGGATTAAGTTTACCGGGAAAAAAAATCACTATTAATATGGCACCTGCCGACCTGCGCAAAGAAGGTTCTGCCTACGATTTGCCTCTTGCAATGGGAATTTTGGTCGCTTCAGATCAGATAAAAGCGCCCAACATCGAAGAATATGTTATTATGGGCGAACTTTCTTTAGATGGAAGTTTACAGCCTATTCGCGGCGCCCTGCCAATTGCCATAAAAGCAAAAGAGGAAGGTTACAAAGGCTTTTTTCTTCCAATTCAAAACGTCAAAGAAGCCGCAATCGTAGCCGGACTTGATGTTTATGGTGTGACCAATTTACAGGAAGTAATTGATTTTTTTGCCGGAAAAGGAACGCTCGAACCAACCGTTATCGATACCAGAGCCGAATTTTACAAAACCCTTGATTTTCCTGAATTTGACTTTTCTGACGTGCGCGGACAGGAAAGCATAAAACGCTGTATGGAAATTGCCGCTGCCGGAGGACACAATATTATGGAAATATGTTAAAGAAATACCACTAATTAATGTATTGATATTAAGGAGTATACATGCTTTTAAATCAAAACATCTGTTATCAACCAGTTTAATTTGTAGTAATTATGAGTTGAATTTCTTCTTCAAAACGTCATTTAAGCCTAAATCTTCCATCTTCACCATTTCATCTAATGTATCATTTATCATCTCTTGTTTTATTGCATTATCCATCTTAAGAATTTCATACTGCATAGTTAGTTTTTCAATACAATTCACTGGATAATTCTCCACAAAATCTTCTAATAATTTTAAATTTTTTTCTAATGAATTTTTGCGTTTATCCATCAAAATATCAGTAGATTCTATAAAAATTCGCCTTAATTTATTCCTAAGTTTATTTCCTTTTTGTTCTAGCAGTATTTTGATTGAGTCAGTATATAGAAAATCAATACAATATTCAAAAGATTTTTCTAAATCATCTATTGTGAAATTATTTGGATATTTTTTTCTTAATTTATTTTCTAATCCATCTAATTTACCGATAACATAACTGTAACTGGAAGCATCAACATTATGCATGAATTGATTGCGTATTGACATAAAATGTTCAATAGTTGTTTTATCATCCTTCGTTAAATTTTCAACATCAAGTAATAAATTAAGCTTCTGATTCACACTTAGTGAAGATGAACCATTCCCAAGAGATTTGGATGTCTTATAATTCTTAATTTCTAATAATTTTGCGAGTTCAAGACTCACAAAATCTTCAAGTAATAAAGAGTATTCTAAAACGTGCATTCTTTTTTCTAATCCATCCATAATATGTTCCATTTAAAAAATAAGGTTATCACTTAATAATCTTGTTATCAACAAATATAAACATTATAGTTTTTCAATTAGTAAAATACTTTTTATTTATCAAAGACTTTTATCAAACACCACTCTTGACCCATTGACCATAACTAGTCCAGGACCAAAAAAAACACCGATACCCACCATGTACACCAAGAGCATTTACCTGTGCATCTCATCCCTTTTGGGGCATAAAAAAGAAGGCTAATTGCCCCCTTTTGTTTTGTTTATTATGTCTAATATTCTGCTTTTTTCCCTCTCAAAACTTTCGTTTAAACTGACTAAAGTGCTGTCAATCTTTACAGGTTTTACCCCTATGTTACTCAAAGAGTTCATTCTGTCTACTGTTCTTTTTTGGATTACACTTGTATGGCTTCTCGCTTTGGCTTTAAACTTATCCGTTCGTGCAATGTGGTTTAAACCATTTTGACAGAACGGTAAGATATTAACCTCATCATAGATTTCTTTTTGCTCCCTGTCCTTTTGGTCACTAGGATTACAATTATTGTAAAAACTTTCTACCTTATGTGCCTGTCCTTTGGTTAAGAATCCTTTTGCGAACCACCCCAAAATCTCGGTGTATCCTTTTTTCTTTTCGTTATTCTTTGAGTACTTGTCTATTACTATTTTTATCTGCTTAGATAGGGCAGGGGTTAATTTAATTATATCCTCCATTTTTTTTCTAAAAAATATTTTTTTGTGAAAGAATGAGAACAGTGTCGTAGGTCACTTTTCTACCAAGAAATTCTGTGATACTGGACTCATTTTTTCTTATGAGAATCATAGATTAATTTTCTCTTATGATTCTGTTTTTTCGGTTGCTCTATCGAATAACCTCTTTACAGTTCCTTTGCTAAATTCATAGCCTTGTGCTGTCTTATATCCATCATTATTTAACTCTATTGATATCGCCTCAAATGTCTTTTTTTCTTCACGCAATCTTAAAATTATTTTAGTTGCCTTTTTGTTTATATTTTCAAACTTTTGTTTGTTAGCAATACGACCCATGGATTGTGTTTCTTTTGTGAAGTTTTCGGGCTTTCCTAATTTCACTCCTTGTGATTTCAAATAAGCTAAAGCCTTTTTTGTATTTGCTGAAACTTTTTCTGCATAATCTTGGTTCATTAGAGCCATGAATCCAATTGTTAGTTTATTTGCGTTTGGACAATCCAACGCCAAAAAATCAATATTTGAATCAGCGAGAGCCATCGTAAAACTGGCGTTCCTTGACAATCTGTCTAGGCGTGTTATTAGCAAGGTTGCTTTATGTTTTTGACAGTAAGCGATAGCTTTGTTTAATTGCTCTCTTTCGTTATTTCTACCGCTCTCTATTTCGCTAAAATGTTCAATTATACTATCCTCAATTTTTAACCATTTGTGAGCAGATTGTGTTTGCTCGTCAATGCTTATGTTTTGCGTATTTGTAGAGCATCTTGTGTATAGTACGTAGTTCATAGCTTTTGCTTTTTGTTGCCACAAATATAAAACAAATAACTTAAAGTTACACTATGTAAACGGTAAAAAGTTACACTTTAAATTTGTTCATACATAAAGTGTAACTTTTTTGTTTTATTTTAGTTCTTGACGTATGTGTGAAACGAACCCATTTAATTGCCCTCTGTACTGGCTAAGTAAATGTTTTATTTCTTGCTCGCTTTCCGCATTGTTTTTTAATACCAAGTCAATCAACTGTCTTTTCGTAAATACTAACTTTATATCTCGTTCATTAATGCTTTCAGAAAGTCGGCACGCAATATCAATTTTATTGCTCTGTGGTTCGTAATTTTCTCTTATTATTTCAATGGCTCGTTCTTTGTCAGTTTCAAGTCCTGCCTTTTGCATAAAGCCATGTTTCCAAGTGTTGTTTTGATTTATCATATTTTTTGATTTTTTTTATTCTATTTTATTATATTATATTCGTTCCAATATGGCTGTCTATAGAGTATTTTTTTGCCCCTCAAATCGTATTCTATTTTGTCCTTGTCTTCGAGTATTTTTTTTCGATTTTTTTGGATACTAAATTCTAATTCTTCTTTGCTTATTTTGGCTACGTCTTCTATCATCCAAATGCACTCTTGACGATTCCTTTGAAGTTCGTTATAATCTGTTAACCATTGCATTTCATCATTTTCCATGTACTTAATTTGTTTTTTTATTCGTTATTGTTATTATTTCTGTTCCGTATTTAGTTATGTATTGTAACCATAATTCACGGTCAAAAAGGGTTTTGTATTTGTGAGGTTGTGACCCAAAAGATTCTTTCATTTTATTATAAAAATCTGTTTTGTTTTCTGTCGTAAGTATTGAATGAATGTGTAGTTCCCCTGTCGCATCTTTTTGCTCAATACTATATTCCAATTTGGTATAGTGATTACATTGTGATAGCATAAAACTCATTGCTTCTATTATTCTGGGTTCGGTGTAACCTTTTGGTAAATCACTTGAAAAGGCGTAAATTTCTATTTCTTTCTTTTCTTTCTTTTTGAACCTCGGAAGTAGCAATCTATGTATTTTAAATTGTCCTGTAGTATCCTTATATAGTAATTCTTTGGTAGCGTTAATTAACTTAGCTCTGTATGTTATTTGGCGTTGGCTTAGCCCTGTAATGGCCGAAATTTCAGTTGAGGTGTAGTACTCATTTTTCATGGTTTTTTGGTTTATTTTTCATTATTTTAGTCATTTATGGGCATAACAAACCCTTTAGTGTTTTTGGTCATCTATGTTCACAATCTTATATAAATATGTCCACATTTAGCAAAAGACTCTAAAAGTCAGATTAATTTTGCATAAAATAGCTCTGACGTCTGTAAACCAAGTATAAGCTCGATTGTGTACATTGTAAAGGATATTAGGAATATTATTTTTGAGTTATTTTGTAACCAGCTGAACCTCAATAATATAAATTTTAACAAGGCAGTGCCTTGGTAGGTAAAACCCTATAAAAAGCAGAAAACCACCCCGTTGGGGCGGTCTTTCGCATGAAAAATAAGATTTAAACCACTAAATCTTAAAGAATCTAATAATGATTTGATAGTTGACGGGACTAAAAAATTTCTTTATATCGTTGTTCCATTTCGTCCAAATGGTTCTCAATTATTTGTGTTATTGTCTTGTTGGTGGCCATACAAATTTTATGTAACTTGGCTCGTCTTACTTCTGTAATTCTAATGTGAATGTCTTTTGTTTTTGCTTTACTCATTTGTTTGTTTATCTATAATTATAAATATAACGAACGTGTACAGAAAGTAAACATTTTTTAATATATTTGAAAAAAATAATTATTATGGATAATAAATCAGAAAACACAAAGGAAGAACCACAAATCAAGCTTAGTGATGTGCAAAAAAGACTTAAGCAACCTCAATTGAGTTTAATTTTTAACCCTATGAAATTCGATGACCTAGCCGAAATTAAAAAATATGTTGATAAAGCATATGAAGCCAAAAAATCTGAAAAAATTGCTTCTTTGGAAAAACAAATTTCGGACTTAAAAACAAAATAATTTTAAAATAAAAAGGACCGACATGGTCCTTTTTATTTATATAGATATATTGGATTACATTAACTATTATATCGTTAATTTAGTATACTCTATAGCTTTAACTACTGTTTGGTTACTTGCTGTTAAATCTCTTTTAAATATTGGTATTAGGTAAGTATTTACACCTTGCTTATATAATTCCATTTTTCTTTCTTGACGTAGAGATTGATGATAAAATAGTTTTATTTGTCTTGTTACTCTTTTATCAATTATAATAAAGTTGACTGCCAAATTATATTGCAAATTATCTTTAGATAGCGGATATTCTTTTAATACTGTGAATTCTTTTAAGACAACTCCTAAAATTGAATATTTAGTATTATGTTCGAATATAATTATTTCTTCAACAAAACTATTTATATATTTTTTTAATAATTCCTTTGATTGCTCGATATTAATCAAGTTGTCCATGATAACATCCTCGATGTTTTCTTGCTTTTTATTTATCAATAATTTATTAGATTCTATTCGAGATTTTTCTGACTCAATTATTTCTAATTCTGATTGTAGTTTTTGAATTTTTATTGTAGTCTCATTTATCAAACTTATAGCTTCGGTGCTTTTTTTAATTTTATTAACTGACTTCAACAATTGTAGATTAATGTTTATATCATTTTCAATCTCATTTTCTTTTACAATAAAATTTTGAAATTGTGTTTCTAATTCAGCTAGATAAATATTTGGGTTTATTTCATTTATCTTTTTGGATAATAATGGTAAATCTGCTTTGATTAAGGACCAAACCGCACTATCAATTAGATTCATACTTAATGATTTTGTACTTGAACATGGTATGGCATCTGTTCGGCCCGTACATCGATAACTGTTCTTATTAAGACCATCTTTTATTCTATAATTTGCCGATAATTTTCGGCCACAAGATGGACAGTTAATTAATTTAGAAAGTATAGTAGTGTGCTTTGTGTCCTTATCGCTATTTACTATATTTGATTTTAGTTTTACTTGGACCGCATTAAATATTCCAAATTCTATAATAATTGGGTATTTAATTTTGTTATTAGAAATTAAATATTCAGGTTCACTATTCGTTAATTTATGTTTTGGGTTTTTACGTTTATTGTTTGTAATTTTTTCTCCCAAATAAGCTTGTTCCTTCAATAATTTATTTACATTTCTTTTGCTATGTGTATATGGATGCAATCCTTGCTTTATACATTCTATAGCTATTCTTTTTATTGATGGATTTCTCACATTATCTAGACCTTGCAAGTACCAATTATATATTGTTCTTATTATTTTTGCTTGTTCTTCGTTTATTATTAAAGTGTTTTTTTTACTTGCAGTCATCAGTCTATCATATCCAAATAGTAATTTCCCTCCAATACTAAAACCTGATTCCATTAGTTCTTTTTTCTTACGTTGGAATCGTTCTAATTTTTGTCTAATTTCGGCCTCAGCAAATAGTCCATAAAGAGTAAACATGGTTTCTGCTTGTTGAGTAATTTGTCCCGAATTATCAAGTAATTTATATTCAGAATCTTTTATATATAGCTGTATTTTGTTACTAACTAACCATTCTTTTATTGAATGTAATATACTTTGTCTTCGGGCTAATCTTGACAATTCAGTTATAAAGATTGTGTTGTATTGTGGATTGTTTTGGATGTATTTAAACATTTCATTCGTACCTATTTTTTGGTCGTAATCTGCAAATGCTGTTTCTTTAGTTTCGATTATATGAAAGCTTTCATAATCTAGTCTTTTAGCGTATTCTTTCAAGTCATAAATTTGGGCCTCATAATCTTGTGTAGATGTACTGACCCTTACCATTAATATCGCATACTTTCTTTCCATTTAACAAAGTTACAAAAAATGGTATTAGTTTAACCCATTTTAATTTTAATTGGCCCGCCGGGAGCAGGAAAAACCATGTTGGCGAAACCTGTACCCAGTATTTTACCACCTATGACTTTGCGTGAAGCCCTCGAAACGACTAAAATTCATAGTGTCGCCGGAAAATTAAAAGAAGTAGGATTGATGAATCAGCGGCCTTTTAGAAGTCCGCATCATACCATTTCGAATGTCGCGCTCGTGGGCGGAGGTAGTTATCCGCAACCGGGTGAAATTTCAATGGCGCACAATGGTGTTTTGTTTCTCGATGAGCTGCCAGAATTTAAACGAGATGTTCTCGAAGTAATGCGCCAACCGCTCGAAGATCGCGAAGTAACCATTTCGAGAGCTAAATTTACGGTAACCTACCCTTCTTCGTTTATGCTCGTGGCCAGTATGAATCCAAGCCCAAGCGGATTTTTTAACGATCCGAGTCAGCCCAATACTTCGTCACCGCACGAAATGCAGCGCTATCTGAGCAAAATTTCCGGACCTTTATTAGACCGAATCGACATTCATATTGAAGTAACTCCTGTTCCTTTTGAAAAACTGGCAGATGATCGAAAAGCCGAAAGCAGTGTCGAAATTCGTAAAAGGGTAACTGCCGCACGAGAAATTCAGACCAAACGATTTGAAGCTATCGAAAACATTCACTACAACGCGCAAATGAGCAGCAAATTAATTCGAGAGTATTGTGCACTTGATGACCAATCTAAGGAATTATTGAAAACCGCCATGGAACGATTGAATTTATCTGCCCGTGCCTACGACAGAATTTTGAAAGTTTCCAGAACAATTGCCGACTTAGATAATGCGCCAAATGTTGTTTCGCAACATATTGCAGAAGCGATTCAGTACAGAAGTTTAGACCGTGATGGTTGGCTGGGATAAGGTAATTTTAGATTTTAGATCGCAGATTTTAGATTTTTTACAATACTGTCATTGCGAGGAACGAAGCAACCACACTAATACAACTATTTCAAATGTACCAAGTGTAATTGCTCCGTTTTTCGCAGTGGCTCACTCAAATTTTAAGCTTGCATTTTTTGACATTAAATACGAAGTCAGCTTTTTGATTTTACCATTTTCCATTTCAAAGACATCACAAAAAACAGCATTAAGTATATTTCCGTTTTTCATATTTCCCTGTACGGCGCCTTCTGCAATAACCACATCATTTTCTTCAATAAGTCTTATAATCTGGATCGTTGGGCTGCCCACAAAGTTGTCATTTTCAATTTCTCTGTCAAACTCCTCTTTACCATTGTGCTCATAAATTCCCGGCATTTCCCAGATGATATCATCAGTCAGGCAGGCGAGAATTCTTTCATGGTCACTTACTCTAAAAGCGTCCATGTATTCCTTTACGGTTTGTTTATTGGGTGTCATCATTCTTTTTTTTGGTTGATTTTTAGGATCCTTAAAACAATTTTAAAGATAATAAAGATCTAAGAAAGTTGGATTGTCTTCTGAATATCAATTTGTTCAAAAAAATATTCATCGTGCGAAACCACAATCAAAGTTCCCTGATATTCATTAATTGCGGCCGTTAAAATTTCGATATTCTGAATATCAAGATTATTGGTTGGCTCATCGAGAATAATAATGTCCGGAGCCTGATTGCGAATGGTTAGACAGCAAAGCATTAAACGCATTTTTTCGCCACCGCTCAGGGAACTGCACGATTTTTCTAAATCATTTTGTGAAAACAAAAACCGATTGAGCCGCATGCGAATTTCATGCTCCTGTAAACCAGAAGTATTGAATTTTTCTGCCTGCTCATAAATCGAAAGTTGATCACTAATTAATGAATAATCCTGATCGATATAAACTATCGTAGAATCGGCTTTGTAGAAAGATCCTTGTTGGGGCACTAATTTTCCGGTTATAATTTTAATCAGGGTTGTTTTTCCCGATCCGTTTTTACCTTTCAAACCAATGCGATCTCCGCTTAAAATTTGAAAATTTAAATGGTGTGACCAAAGTAATTCCTTGTAGCTGAAATTAATAGCTGTGGCTGTAAAAAGTATTTTTCCTTTATGAAGTTTCGCATTATCAAAACCAAATTTCATTTTATCAATTTCGGGCAAATCAGCACGCAATTCTTGTAATTCCTGAGAAATTCCGCCAATTTTTTCGGCATGTACACTTTTTGTTTTTGAGGTGCTGTTTTCGGCATTGTTCCGAAGGGTGTTCATCATAATTCTCGACACACCGGCTTTTTCCTGCTTCTTCTTTCCTCGTGCATCCAGTTTTTGCTGGCGTTCTACTGTTTCCCGTTCCTTTTCTTTCGCTTTGCGCAAAGCTTTTTCTTTGTTGCTAATATCTTGATTTAAAGCTTCTTTTTCAGTTTGTTTTTGCTCCGCATAAAAATCATAATTGCCTCCATAAACCGTAATTCCATGTTTGGTCAATTCGTAAACCGTATTTAAAAGATTTAATAGTTTCCTATCATGGCTTACAATTAATAAAGTGCCCGAAGTATACTGAATAAAATTGTACAGTAGATTTCTTGCTTCGAGATCTAAGTGATTACTTGGTTCATCCAATAAAATAAGTTCCGGCTCGTGAATTGAAAGTCCGGCAAGGAAAACCTTTGTCTTCTGTCCGCCACTAAGTGTTTCCAGTTTCTGATGTAAATCTAACCCCTCCAATTGCCAATAATGCAAAGCTCTGGTACAGCGCTCTTCAATGGTCCAGTCGTCGTTCAGTATTTCCAGATTTTCTGCGGTAACATTGCCGTCAAGTATTTCCTTAAGCGCCTTGAGTTTATCTTCAATTTGCAGCGCTTCGGCAATAGTGAGATGATTAAACTGCCCAAAAACCTGAGGCACATAATACGGTTTTGCAGCTGCTGTAATTAAGCCATCAGAAGGTTGTAACTCAACGGCAATAATTTTTAATAAGGTTGATTTTCCAACTCCGTTGTTGCCAATTAAAGCAATTTTTTCGTGCTTATTGGCTGTAAAAGTAATTTTGTCGAATAGCAAATCTCTATTCGTATGCAGATATGAAATGTTTTGTAAAATAAGCATAATTTCTTTCTTTAAAGAATAAACAAATGAGCAAACTGCGGAACAGTTTACCGTCTTGATTGTCTGAAAGAAATTTTATTTCACATAATGATACGTAGTTGATTTAAGATTGCAAAGATACAAAAATTATTTTTTTACTTGCAGTTCTTCAATTGACAATCCAGATCACTCCTTACTTTCCTTAGGATACAGAGCTCTAAAAGAGTTAGAAACAGCCTGATGCAATATGGTGCCATGATTTTCATGAGGCAGATATTCAAAATGCACTGTTATATTTTTATTTTTTACAGATCTGATTTTTTCAGCTAATAAGTTAGCATCAACCTCCATAATTCTCGGTATTTCGGTTGGCGTACTTCCTTCTTTACCCACCGCAATATAAATATCTATGGGTTGTTTAAAAAGAGTAAGCAAAGGCAATTCTACTTCATTTAAAATACAGCCATTATCCCACCACAAGCTCGGACTTACGATAATGTATTTATTGAAAAGGTACGGCTTTGTAAATAAGATTTCGGTTTCTAACAATCCTCCTAATGATTGTCCGATGATGGTTTTCGAATTATTGGTCTTGTATTTTTTCTCTATAATGGGCTGCAATTCTTTTTCGATAAAAGAAATAAATTTATCTGAATGACCGGCTGTCGGGTAAGCCTTTCTGTCTTTTTTAACAGTGGTCTGAAACGTAAAATCTCTTCTTCTGTCGACCGTTGCAATTCCCACAACAATAGATTTCGGAACCTGATTGATCCATTCAAAGCTATTAAACTGTACTAAACCTGCAATGTGTATAAAATCTTCATCGGCAGAACCATCCAACAAATAAATTACCGGATACTGCGTCGCGTCGTCTGCATTATAACCCGCTGGAAGATAAATATTTACAATCCTTTTTTCGCCCAATTCTTTCGACTGTATTTCATCAATAACGCCTAATACGAACGGCTTACTTTTATCAGATTTTGATTTGGCCTGGCTAAAAACGGAAATGGAAGTACAAACTAAAAGAAAGACAATGAATTTTTTCATTTTATGGTATTTTTAAGCTATAAACATAGCAACGATAAGGAAAATGGTAACTTTAAAAAAACGAAAATACGAATAATATATCAAAAAAAAATCCCACCTCATTAAGGCAGGACTTGTACAGATCGACATCTTATACATTATGCTTTCTCTTCAAAAATCTTGTCTAAACCTTCCATTGCAATGGTAAACCCTTCCTTAAAGCCCATTTCGATTATTTTTTCAAGATCAGATAATTTTTCATGCTTAATAGCAATAGCTACAATCGTAGCATTTCCTTTTTCAGTAAAGTTAACATTCCAGTCAGAACGTGGAAAATCCTGATTCAAATTGCCTTCGCTGTCGCTAAAAGCGTCCAGATATTTAAAATTAGATTTTGGACTTATCGAAGTAAAATCGGCAATAGCCCAATGCTCCTCACCCTGCGGACCCACCATGGCGTACAACCTTCGTCCGCCTTCCTTAAATTCCATGTTTTTGGTTCGGGATTTCCAAGGTGCCGGTGCCCACCACTGATCTAAAAGTGCTGCTTCTGTCCACGCCGACCAAACATCTGCCAGTGAGGCATTAAATTCACGTTTTACGTTTACCGTACTCGTTTCTTTGTTTACAGTAAAATTCATTAAAAGATTAGATTTCATTTTCTTTCATTTTAAATTGATAATTACTTGATTTACTATACCTTATAATTTACTTTTTTGCCTCCAGAATTTTATCTAAGCCTTCCATAGCCATTGTAAAACCTTCTTTAAAGCCCATTTCAATTACTTTTTCCAATTCTGCAAGACTGTTTCTTCTAATCGCAATATCGACTATTGTCAAATCGCCCTGTTCAGCAAAACTTACACTCCAGTACGAACTTCCCAAGTTGGGATCTGGATTTTCATTGGCATCGCAAAAAGTAGACGAATGTTTAAAATTCGTTGTTGGAGAAATAGACGAATAATCAAAAAAACTCCAGCGTTCCTGACCATCCGGACTAATCATGGCATAAAGCCTTCTTCCGCCTTCTTTAAATTCCATCTTGGTCGTTTTAGATTTAAAAGGAGCCGGAGCCCACCATTGATCCAGAATTTCAGGTTCTGTCCAGGCCGCCCACACATTCGATAATGAGGCATCAAATTCGCGTTTTACATTTACGGTCTTATTTTCTTTGTCTACAGTAAAATTCATTAAGAGATTAGATTTCATTTTCTTTAGATTTTAGATTCATTAATACTTGATCCAGCTGACTAAAACGACTTTCCCAGATTTTTTTGAATTGTTCAAGCCATTGATCCACTTCTTTCATTTTGTCTATTTTGAGCTGATAATAAATTTCGCGCCCCACTTTTTTTTCATCGAGCAATTCACATTCATTCAGAATTTTAATATGTTTCGAAACGGCTTGCCTTGTCGTATTAAACTGCTCTGCAATAGCATTGGGTGTTAATGCATTGGTGGCAACCAAAACTAAAATGGCTCTCCTCGTTGGGTCGGCAATGGCCTGAAATATATCTCTTTTCATAATGTAAACGTTATTACGCAACTAATCAGTTGCAAATATAAGCAACTTTTTGGTTGCGCAATTAAATTTTGTCAAGTTTTTTTTTATTAACTGAAAATAGCAACCTGATACACAATACTATGCGCCTCTACGAATTCTATAGATTTTAAGATTTTAGGCAGTTCACAACTTTGTAGATAAGCAAGAAATTGAATTTTTCTAAATTAGAGTATCATCTAAATTTATTCTTTACAATAATATCCTTCAGCCTGGCCTTTAGGTTTTCGCCAGTATCGTAAACCATTTGTTCTGAATTCGGAAACGGAATCGAGCGTCGGTTAAAATTAGGCAAATAACTGTCATCAACCGCATTTCGGTCTCCCTGAAATCTTGCAAAAATATTCTCAAAAACAAACTCACTTGTAACGGGAAAAGTCTGCATTAATTGATTTGTTTTTACATCGACATAATCAATTTTTGCTGTAATCTGACACGATTTAAATTGTCTGACTTCCTGAATATTAGCACGCAGCATTTTATAATTTTCTACTTTTATTTCTTTACCCAAACTGTCTTTTACCGGTCGTCCGCGATTGTCCAAAAGTGTTTTTACGCCATCTTTCACCCTTCTTTCCTTTACAAATTCCTTTTCCTTAACCTGCTCAGGCGAAATATTAATTTCCACAAAATTGATAATCAAACTGTAATCATAAACCGTATTTTTTTGTCGCACGCCATGATAAACCGTCCATTTGTCGTTTAATCCATACGTTTTAAAATCAAGTAAATCATCCTGAAGCCCTTGCGGAATCACAAGGTTGGTTTCATTTTTAGCATAAACATCTACGAAATCCGTTCCTTTAAAAAGGGCATCATCCATCAGTTTTCGGGTATTTTTATACCCCGGATTTATACTTTCCAAATAAGCCAGATCATCATAAGCCTTTCTTAAATCTAGTTTATTTTTCGATTTTAAGAGTGCCAACGCATTCTCATACAAATATTTAGAAAGCGCATTTTTACTGCTCACGATCTGATCTGCATAATTATCAAAAACAAAACTGGCATTTTTTCCCTGCTTTAATAAAGGCAAAGGCAACAATGGTTTAATTTTTTCCTGACGGTTGTTGAGTTGTAAATACGTATTATAAATGCGCTCAGAATTTGCAGGATTGGCCTCTTTGTTCATTAAATCCAAATTACTCAAATCACGGTCTTTGGCTTTTGCAAACGCTTCTTCAAGCAAATACACATAATCCTGTTTCCCTTTAGAGTCTTTTTTGGTTCGCAAAGCCTCGACAGCACGATCGATCGCGCCATCATAATTACCATCGCTAAGCAGCGATTGGGTCGTTTTAACACCACATGACGAAAGCACTAAAAATAATACAGATAGCAGTACAGTAATTTTTTTCATCCTAGGACCAATTGATTTTGAAGCCGTAAATATATCTGTTTTTGAATTCTTTTACAGATTTATTTTAGAATCAAAAATCCTTGGGAATTTGAAGTTTGATGATTGAAAATATAAATAGCAGGAGCAAAAATTTTCGTTTCAACAATTACCTTCAGTCCCGCTTTCGCCTTTATCTCTCCGCCCCGATTGCCATCGGAACTGCGAGGATACCGGCTCTATCGGGGCTAGGTTAGACGTTTATTTTTTCATAATACCTTTAGTAAAGTCTTGCGAAAGAATGAGAATTTTCAACAATAACTTATTCCGGCCAATACAACACATTAAATTTATGGCCATCAGGATCAGAAAATCCAAAGAAATAGCCTTTTTCAAAACTTTGCGGTTCTGCAAAAATTGTTCCTCCTGCATTTTTAACCGCCAACAGCCATTGATGCACCTCGTCTGTACTTTCGGCCGAAAGCGAAAATATAATTTCATTTCCTTGCTTTAAGTCGGCAGCTTCGTTGTTTATTGCCCACTTAAATCGCTCCTTAACAAAGAAGTGGATTATAAAATCGTTGTGTCCAAACATAAAACTCGTCAATTCTTCGTTGGTTCCGTTGGGTTTAAAACCCAGGTCGCTATAGAATTTGGTCGTTCTTTGCAGATCTTCAACACCTAAATTGGCCCATATTTTATTCGTTTTCATAAACATTCATTTAAAAATTACAATTTAATTCTCACCAGAAAAATAGCCTGATACTAAATTTAAGAATTTTTAAATTAAAAAACTACAGAATTCAAAAGACGATTAAACACACTGCTTTGTATCACAACAGATTAGGTGATAATAAAGATTTTGAATATTCTTTACACATTAAAACAAATTGAAGAGAAGTCCGAAATTCCGTCTAATGCGAGATGAATCAAATATACCGCAACCACCACTGTGCATTTCTTGCCTTATAAGCTCCAAACCAAACGCATGGTTTATAGAGAAGCGCAACAATGGTCATCCAAATTAAATAAATTGCCCAGAGCGATACTCCCGTTTCCAGATTTTTTGGTCTTCCAAAAGTTCCGATGGCAAACTCAAATTGTTTCCATTCGACTCCCTGTAAAAGAAGCATTATAAGAGTAAAAATATGAATGACATAAAAATGGACTATAAAATAAAACAAGGGTACTTTTCCATAAACTGAGGTCACCTTTTTAATGCTGTTGCTCAATTCATCAGCAATAGAAAGCAGTAAAAAAAGAATCCCCAATGTAACCAGACAGAACAAAAGCGAAGGAGGATATTTCGTGACATTCATAAAAGACGAAAAGGTAAACAACCCGTCTTTCTGAGCTGACCAAAGTACGGGATCGCCGTAAATATTAATAAAACGAAGAAGCACAAACAAACCTAAAGCAGCAAAGCCAAGTTTTAAAAATAGTTTTTTTCTTTCTGTTGCTTCTTTTTCAAAAAAACGTCCCGAAGCAAAACCAACCAGCATGATTCCTAACCAGGGAATGGGCGGGTACCCCATAATAAATACTTTGCCCGCAAAGATTGGTATTACAACCGGACTAAAAAATGGCGCCAAAATCGCTTTTACAACTGAGCCCTCAGCAAAGGGAATTAACGGCAAAAGATTGTGGCAAAAAATGATTAGCAATCCGGCGATACCCAGTTGTTTGGAAGGAATTTTGAGAAGCAGCCCCAAACAGATAAACCCAAAACCAATAGCACCGATTACCTGAAATAACAGACTATGAAAACCAATATCAAAAAACAACCCAAAATTGACCACTGTAAACTCAAGAAATACTAACCAAAATCCTCTTTTGATTAAATGTCGTCTTATTGCTGCTACATTGTTGTTGCTTTTCAGCGAAAGATAGACGGAAGTTCCTGCCAGGAAAACAAAAATAGGCGCACACAAATGCGTAATCCATCGCGTAAAAAATAAAATGGGCGTTGTAGTAGCCAAATCTGTCGGACTTTGTGTCAAAGCATCGACATGCATTAAGTCCCGCACATGATCTAACGCCATAATTATCATTACAATCCCGCGCACGATATCAATAGACGATTGTCGTTTCATAAACCTGAATATTAAATACTTACAAATAAAAGTAATAAAATATTTTAAGTATTTAGTATTTATATAAACTTCGATCGATCTCTTTGCAGAAGTGATTAAGAATAATAGTTGAACGCGCTTTATCTCCTACTTTTCACCTGATAAACAATTTCCCAAAAAATAATTGAAAAAAGAGCGTTGGCAAAAATTGCAGTTTTAACCTGATACGGATCGTAGTCCAGAAGCAAATGCAAATTGGTAAACTTTAAAGCCAGAAATAAGGCCAAAGCGGCAATAGATATTGAGCAGATTATGTTGAGTAAAACAGTCCATTTAAGACCGAGGAAAGAGTAAATAATATTTAAAACCGCAAAACCACAGCCTAAAGTAATATAAGGATCTGTCTTTAGTTTTTCTCCCAAAGTCAATAACAAAGAAGTTGAAGTAAGATATAAAAAAAAGAGAATAGAGTAAAGTAAGATTCTAACTTGTGGTTTCATTTTTTATGTTTTTATTTTTTTTATTTAGCATTGCATTTTACTGCAAAAGCGTCTCAATTTTAGCCTCCGATTTTTCTTTAATAGCACTGTGCGAATGAAAACTCCAGATGATCAGAAATTTTCCCTTTGCCACATATTCTTCCGGATGTTCCTCACTTGGCTGACCTTCTTTTCCCCAAAGCAATCCTTGCAAAAACCGATCTCCTTTAAAAGTATGATCGAATTCAAAATACATAATAGATCCGCTGTCGTTTTTGCTCTTAAAACTTTGAATAGATTTGCTTTTTACAGTTCCTACAAAATTGCTGTACGTGGCAATGTCAGTATAAAAATTACATGCCTGAGGCGTTACGCAGATATGACCGTCGCTTAGCGTATATGTTTTTGGAATTTCTTTTGCTTTTAATTTTAAATCAACAAGAGTTTGACTGAATATAGTAGCTGTAAAGAATAAAAATAAAACCGATAAGGAAAGCGTACTTTTCATGTTTTTGGGTTCAAATTTGGTTATTTAAATCTCGATAATCCCCATTATAATTTTAAATAAAAATGAGAAATAATGTTGCTAAAATACTTTTTTTTATAGTATAATTTTGGTAATAGCTTTAAGAATAAAACTAAATAAATATCCAATTAAATAGAACATACAAATAAAAAAATCCCTTTAAGCAAGCAACTTAAAAGGATTTGATGCTGAATAATTGTAAAGTGAGATTATATACTCTATACGCTACACGCTACACTCTATATTCTATAATCTATATTCTAAACCTACACGCTTAAAAAAAAATCTTGCCTCTTGTCGCTTGCTTCTTTTTAACTTCTCTCCCTTCCATCTCCTCAAAAAAAAAGCTAAAACTTAGAAATCCCTTCTTTGAGCCAATTCAAATATTCGTCTGCGCTAACGTAACTAATCGTAGGTTTAGAAGGATTTAAATTCTTTCCTTCCAAGTCTGTTATAACATATAGCGGTTGCGTATTGGTTTTATATTTTGAGATCATAAAATCAGTCCATTTATCACCTACAGTAATAATTTTATCGCCAGAAGCCGTTACAAATTGTTCTTCTTTTGGCAATTCGCGTTTATCATCTACGTAAAGCGAAATCAAAACGACATCATTTTTTAAGATTGGTAAAATGGTTGGCTCAGACCACACATTATTTTCCATTTTACGGCAATTCACACACGCATAACCTGTAAAGTCAAGCATTATAGGTTTATTGATTGATTTCGCGTAAGCTAATCCATCTTCGTAATCATGGAAAACCATAATACCGTGCGGTCCTAATTCTGCCCCTGCAGGCAAACCCTTTATTTCTTCTCCACCAACATTTGAATTGGCAGATCCTCCTACTCCAAACGGACTTTCGCTATAGGTTGGCGGTGGCGGAAAAGCACTGATTAATTTCAATGGTGCTCCCCAAAGTCCCGGAATCAGATATACTGTAAATACAAGCGTAAGCAATCCTAAATACAATCTGCCCACAGAAATATGATGCAGCGGACTATCGTGTGGTAATGAAATTTTGCCGAATAAATATAACGTCAGGGCTCCAAAAATAGCAATCCAGATGGCGATGAAAACTTCTCTTTCTAAAAAGTGCAATTGAAGAACTAAATCTGCATTTGACAAAAACTTGAATGCTAAAGCCAATTCTAAGAAACCTAAAACTACTTTAACGGTGTTCAGCCATCCGCCAGATTTTGGCAATGAATTCAACCAGCCCGGGAACATCGCAAACAACATAAATGGTAAAGCCAATGCCAGAGAAAACCCTAACATACCCACAATTGGAGCAATTCCTCCGTTTGAAGCTGCCTCAACCAACAACGTTCCTACAATTGGTCCTGTACAAGAAAAAGAGACAATGGCCAGGGCCAGAGCCATAAATAATATACCTACAATTCCGCCTCTGTCTGCTTGCTGATCTGCTTTATTCGCCCATGAGTTTGGCAGCATAATCTCGAAAGCACCCAAAAATGAAGTCGCAAAAATGATTAAGATCACAAAGAAAATCAAATTGAACCAAACATCGGTAGACAATGCATTTAGCGCATCTGCACCAAAAACTTTAGTCACAATTAATCCTAAAATAACATAAATAGCAATAATCGAAAAACCATAAATAATGGCATTTCTAATTCCTTTTGCCCTGCTTTTACTTTGTTTCGTAAAGAAACTAACCGTCATTGGGATCATCGGGAAAACACAAGGTGTTAGTAGCGCCGCAAATCCCGAAATAAAAGCTACAAAAAAGATCGACCATAAACTTCTTGTTGTTGCCGGAGCAGGCATTTCTTCTGTTGCCGAAACAGCAGCAACTTCACCTTTTGAATTTTCTGTTTTAACGGGTTCAATAACAGGTTTAACGGTATCAACAGCTAATCCTACTACTTTCGTTTCATCTTTTTGTGCCTGGTTTATAACCGGAACTTCACTCATTTTGAAGGTCGAAGGAACTGGAATTGAGAATTTTTTGCTCGAATTGATACAAACTTCTTTACAAACCTGAAAATCAAAATCAACATCAACCGTTTTTAAATTTGGATTGATGATCGTGATTTCCTGCTCAATGTGCGCTTTTCCTTCAAAAAAAGTTTCATTTACACCAAAAACGTCATTAAAAGCGGTTCTGGTTTTGCCTTCTTTGGCTTTTCCTACCAAAGTATAATTTCCTTTTTGATTTTTAAAGACAATTTCCAGCGCAAGTGGTCCGCCGTCGGGGGTGAATTGCGAATACATATGCCAGTCCTTCTCAATCGTTCCGTCAAAAATTAAAACAGCATTATTTCCCGCTCTTTTTTCAATTTTAGAAGTCCATTTTACCGGCTCAAGAATTTGAGCATTTCCTTTTGCAAAAGCAAAAAACAGTAAAAACAGCAAAATTTTGTTCCAGAAACTTTTCGATTGTATCGATTGAGGGTATTGATTATGGCTCATTATTGTAATTCTATTTTAAGTATTTTATTTGTGGTATTTTCTATTTTAAAGCGCTCATCTTGTCTGATTCCAACAACCCATACAATTTGATTTTGAGAGGCTAAAATCCAAGTTTTTTCTTTTTCGATCAACGATAATTTCTCATCTTTAAAAAGCTTACTCACTTTTTTAGACTTTCCGTCCATCCCAAAAGGATGAAAAACATCTCCCTCATTCCATTTACGTAAAATTAGAGGAAAACGGATTTTTTCAGCGTCCACAAAGATAGCCTTATTTGAATCTATTGTAATGTGACTAACATTACAAAGCTTTAAATTTAAGGGAAAATTAACTTCTTGATCGTTTTCGTTTATTTCGAATTCTTCCTTTTCTGACATTTCAGAAACAGGGCTCAAAATCAATGTATCTCTGTTTTTTAGCAACCTGAACTCTGCAGCAAGTACTTGTTTACCAGATTGCCCGTCAACTAAATCATAAATATCATTCCACGCTACAAAACCAAATTCGTTCAGCCATTGGTATAAATACGATTTGTAATTGGGTAATTTCCTGAGCTGATTTAAATCGAAATGAATATCATCACCTTCCTCTTTTGCCACTTGCTGATAAATCATAATCGAAGCATCTTCGACCATTTCCTGTGCTTCCTGCAAATACGATTGCGTTTTTTGGAATGCGTTTAAAAAGTTGGGATTAATCTCTTTCAATATAGGAACCAAATCATGTCGAATTTTATTTCGAAGATATTTATTCGAGGCATTACTGCTGTCTTCTCTCCATTCTATTTTATTTTGTTCGGCATATTGCAGAATTTCTGTTCTCGAGAAAGGTAAAAGCGGACGAATTATACGATCGTTTTGTTCCGGAATTCCGGTCAGTCCTTCCAGACCCGTTCCTCTTGTTAAATTGATTATAAAGGTCTCCAGATTATCATCGGCGTGATGTGCCGTTAGAATAAAGTCGAATTCTTTTTCTTCCAAAAGTTCATAAAACCAACTGTAGCGCAATTGTCTGGCCGCCACCTGTGTCGACAATTTATAATCTTTTGCAAAAGCTTCGGTATCAAATTGCGTACTAAAAACAGGTATGTTATTTTGATTACAATAGTTTTGAATGAAATCGTGATCACCAAAACTTTCCAGACCGCGAAGCTGAAAATTACAGTGCAATACGGCAATTTCATACGGCAACTGCTGCAACAAATGCAGTAAAACCATACTATCTAATCCTCCGCTAACAGCAAGAAACAATTTTTTATCTTCCAGAAATGGAAATCTTGAAACGATGTGATTTTGAAATTTTGAAAACATTTTATAAATGTAAAAAATTAAATTCGATCTATTTTTAAATGAATTGTTAAGCGTGTGTTTTTCGCCACGAATTAGCACTAATTTTTCACGCAGATTTAGTTTTTTTTGCCACAGATTAAGGGATTTTCAAAGATTTTTTTTAATCATTTTAATCCTTTAATCTGTGGCAAATAGCTTTTTTGATTCAAAGAAATTCGCGCAAACTCGATCAATTCACGGCAAACCTCTCTTTATCTTAAAACTTCATTCATTGCCTTCGCCTTCAACAAACATTCTTCGTATTCTTTTTCGGGATCTGATTGCGAGGTAATGGCGCTTCCTACTGAAAATGAAACGTATTGATTTTCCTGATTGTATAAAATACTTCTGATTACGACATTAAAATCAAAATCACCATTGGGTGTAAAATATCCAATCGACCCGCTGTATAAGCCTCGTTTGGTTTCTTCCAGATTTTCGATAATTTTCATAACCGAAATTTTAGGAGCTCCTGTCATGCTCCCCATCGGAAATGTGGTTTTCAGCACATCAACCGGCACATATTGCAAATCTAATTTTGAAGTTACAGTAGAAATCATTTGATGCACCTGCAAAAACGAATAAATTTTACAAAGTTCTACTACAGCAACTGAACCTTTTTGCGCGGTGTGCGATAAATCATTTCGAACCAAATCTGTAATCATGATATTTTCAGCACGTTCTTTTGCATCTGACTCCAGAAACTGCCTCGATTTTTCATCTTCTACAGGATCAGAAAATCGCTTTGAAGTTCCTTTTATGGGTTGTGAAATTAAGGTTTCTCCTGTTTTTTTTAAATAACGTTCCGGCGAAGCTGATAGCAGAAATTGCTTGTTATTTTTAAAAAAAACAGAAAAAGGAGCTTGTGAGATTTCATTTAGCTTCTGAAATTTTTCAAGTGGATTTATTACCGCATCTTCAGCAAAAAATTCCATGCAAAAATTCGCTTCATACATATCACCTGCGTGAATGTGTTCCAGCATTTTTGTTACTTTTTCGATATAAAATTCTTTCGAAATGCGCTGCTCGATCTGTAAGGACGCAACATTTTCGACCTTCGCCTTGTGGCTTTCCACTATTGCTGTAAAATCTTCTTCAACTTCATCATCACACAACATTAAGTATTGAATTTCAAGCTGATTTTCTTTCAATAAGAATATTTTTTTAGGCTGAAAGAAAAACAAGTCCGGAAAACTGAGTCCATCAAAATTAGCCGATTTCAAATCTTCCACATCATTTTTTAAATCATAAGCCAAATAGCCAAACAACCAGTCTTTTGTAGTTTGCTGGTATTGTTTTAGATCGTCAAATGCATTATGAAAATCAGTTTTTAAGGAGGTAAAAGCATCTACTGCCAACACACAATCAAAACTAGAATATTCTTGCGGATAGGAATTACTATCTAAAAAAACTACCTCGCGAAATTGTTGCGACCAGCTTAAAAGTTGTTGTTTAAAATGCTCCGGATCAGGAATAGATTTATGTATTGAAACTCTCAAAAAGATATAAATTTTAGACTTCAAAATTACGACAAAAAAAATCCTTCAATAAAGTAATCTAAAAAAAATATTAGTCCTTTGTATTTGATTGTTTGAAGATTTTACTTGTGCATAAAACCCTATCTGTAAATAAGAAAAAAGCTAATAAAAACACAATTTCATAATCAAAAATTCATTATATTTGATATAGGATTACATTAATCCTAAAATAGGATTAGTAAGATTGTAAAATTCTCAATAGATCTGCCGTAAAAATTGAATTTCATTTTATTGAGAATTCAGATTGTATATCATTTCCAAAAATAATTATTACTTTTTTAAACCTTAAATCCTACGTATTATGAAAATTGCAACCATTATTGTTCGCGTTTTAATTGGTCTTTTACTACTCTTTGCCTCTATTAGTTTTTTCTTTAAGTTAGCACCTGAGCCAGAAGCTACAGGAAATTTTAAGGCTTTTAATATGGGTCTAGTTGCCTCAACGTATTTATTGCCTTTAGCCAAAACAATTGAATTACTTTGCGGAATTGCTTTTGTAACGGGTCGTTACGTGACCCTCGCCAATATCCTGATTTTGCCTATTACGATTAATATTTTGTTTATTAATTACTTTTTAGCGCCAGAAGGTTTGCCCATTGCTATTTTATTATTTGCCGCTAACCTCTTTTTAATTTACAGATATTGGGACAACTATAGAACTGTCTTCACCAGATAATAACTTCAATTTTTAAAATAAAAAACCCGATACTTTTTTAAAATATCGGGTTTGTCTTTTTTATAAAATCAATGCAAATTTTTTATTATTTTGCTTTGTCGTGTTCGACCCAAACTAAATCAGATACTTCATATCCAATTTCGCGGGCTTTAATAAGGTAATCTGCTTTTACGCTTTCGGGAATTGTGGTGTCTCTCGACAATATCCACATGTATTTTAAGCTTTCGCCTGCAACAAGTGCATACTTATAATCAGGATCAATCGCAATTACATTATAACCGGAATAAAAAGGACCAAAAAATGAGACTTTTAGCATACCAATATTGTCCTTTGTGACGAATTTGGCTTTCCCGATGCTCTGTTCCCATTTGTCTTTTTTGACATTATAGCCCTTATTATCAACTTTTATGGTTCCGTTGTCGTTTAGCGAATATTCCGCAGTTACGTTATTTAGACCTTTTTCGTATTTAAAATCTAATCTGGCAATTTCATACCATTTTCCCAAATATTTCGATTTGTCAAAGTTTTTGACTGCATTTGCCTGTTTCGGAATTGTCGATCCGCAAGAATATAGCAGAAAGGCAATTCCTGCTCCAAGTAAAACAGGAGCTATATATTTATTTTTCATGATGTTTTCTTTTTTTAGACTTATAAAGATACCATCATAAATGATCATCTAATTTACAAAATTATTTTTAGATTTTATATTTTTCGTCCATCAAACTTTTTAAAAGCCTTATTTAGAACTTTTTAATCTTTTTGATGAATAAAATTGTCTCTGCCATCAAAAGTATTATTCAATAAAAAACCGCTGAAAAATAAATCTCAGCGGTTTCTAAAAATATGATTACGTAAATTATACGTGTATCGCTCTGTTTTCTGTTGCGGCCAATGCTGCTTCTTTTACCGCTTCCGCGAAAGTTGGATGCGCATGGCTCATTCTTGAAATATCTTCAGCAGAAGCTTTAAATTCCATAGCTGTAACCGCCTCAGCAATTAAATCTGCTGTACGGGCACCAATCATGTGAACTCCCAAAACCTCATCTGTTTTTTCATCAGCAAGAATTTTAACAAATCCGTCTAAATCCGCACTTGCTCTTGCACGTCCTAATGCTTTGAAAGGGAAACTTCCAGATTTATATGCAATTCCTTCTGCTTTCAATTGCTCTTCTGTTTTTCCAACAGCAGCAACTTCTGGCCAGGTGTACACAACACCAGGAATTAAGTTATAATCGATATGTGGTTTTTGACCTGCTAAGATTTCAGCAACCATAGTTCCTTCTTCTTCAGCTTTGTGTGCCAACATTGCTCCACGAACAACGTCTCCAATTGCATAAATATTCGGAACGTTAGTTTGCAAATGGTCATTTACCTCAACTTGTCCTCTGTCTGAAATTTTTACTCCGGCTTTGTCAGCGTTTAATCCATCTGTGTAAGGACGACGACCAACAGAAACCAAAGAATAATCTCCTTCAAGAGTAATTGTTTCTCCTTTTGCGTTTTCAGCCTGAACAACAACAGCGTCGCCGTTTCTTTCTACTGATTTTACTTTGTGAGAAACGTAAAATTTCATTCCTTGTTTTTTCAATACTTTAGTTAATTCTTTAGACAATGAACTGTCCATTCCAGGAATAATTCTGTCCATAAATTCAACTACAGAAACCTGAGCTCCTAAACGTAAGTAAACTTGTCCAAGCTCAATTCCGATAACTCCACCACCAATAATTACCAGGTGTTTTGGAACCTCTTTTAATTCCAAAGCTTCTGTAGAAGTAATGATTCTTTCTTTGTCAATTTTGATGAAAGGCAAAGAAGATGGTTTTGATCCTGTAGCAATTACAGTATATTTTGCTTCGATAGTTTCAGATGTTCCGTCTGCTTTTGCAATTGCAATGTGCGTTGCATCCTCAAAAGAACCTAAACCATTAAAAACAGTGATTTTATTTTTGTCCATTAAGTAGTTGATTCCGCCTACGGTTTGATCTACAACTGCTTGTTTGCGGGCAATCATTTTCTCTAAATTGATTTTTACATCTCCGGAAAGCTCGATTCCATGATCTGCAAAATGAGCAATTTCTGCATAATGATGAGAAGAAGACAATAATGCTTTTGAAGGAATACAACCTACGTTAAGGCAAGTTCCGCCAAGAGCGTTATATTTTTCTACGATAGCTGTTTTGAAACCTAATTGTGCGCAACGAATTGCTGATACATATCCGCCCGGTCCTGAACCTATAATGACTACGTCAAATGAACTCATAGTTTGTTAATTTTATTTTTAGCGATACAAAATTAAGGAATAAAGTTTTGTTTAAAGTTTAAATGGCAATGTTTTTTGTGTGAAATTTTGGGTTTGCGTTTTGCCACGAAGGCTCTAAGACGCGAAGTTTTTTTACACTGCAAATTTTACCGCAAAGTTCGCAAAGGTTTTTTATTTATTGGGATGAAATTTTTCTCGCAAAGTCGCAAAGTCGCAAAATTCAAAAAACTTTGCTATTCTGCGACTTTGCGAGGTTATTATAAAAAAACTTTGTGCCTTAGTGCCTTCGTGGCAAAAGACATTTCTCAAAAAATCACTGTAGAATTCTTTACTTCGCTAATCATGAACATACTTTGTGTGCTCCCGATATGTTGGAGCGAGGTTAGTTTTGTGACCAAAAATTCTCTGTACGCTTCCATATCTTTTACCAAAACTTTCAGGATATAATCATAGTCGCCACTTACGTGGTGGCATTCTAAGACTTCGTTGAGTTTGATGACTTCGCTTTCGAATTTGGTTAGGAATTCTTTAGTGTGCTGAATGAGTTTTAAGTGGCAGAAAACTACAAAGCCTCGTTCTATTTTGGTTTTATCTACAAGCGCTACGTAGTTTTTGATGATGCCTTCTCGCTCTAACTTTTTAATACGTTCGTAAACTGCTGTTACTGAAAGATTGAGTTTTAGAGATAATTCTTTGGTTGTTTTTTTACTGTCAGTCTGTAATAAAACGAGGAGCTTTTTATCGGTGGCGTCTAGTGTCATATTTTAAGTTTATGGTTTGTTGTTTATAGTTTTCGTTGAAATGAAAGAAAATCTATTGCTTTGGAAATATTGAAACAAATTTAGATTAATAATCTTTAATAATTAATTTATATAGTTTTAAAATCTAATTATAGTTTTTATGGTTGATTATTTTTCTACAAAGATGTTATTTTGAATGGAATTTTCTTTTGAAAACAGGTTTCATAGCCCAGATTGAAGTGGAAAGCCCGGAGTAAAAAAGGCAAAAGTTTCTTGGTCTAAAAAAACGACTCCCGAAGCTTCGGTAGAAGCTCTTTTTAGGACATTAGAAACTTTGCCTTTTTTATGAGGACTTGGAGCGGAAAGCTGGAAATGCTCCTGAAATTCCAAAAAATAAATTCCAAATTCCAATGACAATGGCAATATCAATTTCAAATAACAACAAACGATAAACAAAAAACTATAAACTATAAACTTATGAAAAACTTTAACCCGGCAGATAAAATTCAGGATTTGCAATACTTTGGAGAATTTGGAGGAGTAAATCCGTCAATTTCTGATTCGTCTACTTATACCTTTTTATCGGCAAAAACGATGTTCGATACTTTTGAGGGAAATATGGAAGGCTGTTATTTGTATTCGCGCCATTCTTCGCCTAGTAATTTGTACCTCGATCAGGCTTTGGCAGCTATGGAAGGAACGGAAACGGCAAATGTTTCGGCTTCGGGAATGGGAGCGATTACGCCTACTCTTTTGCAATTATGCGGAGCCGGCGATCACATCGTTTCGAGCCGAACCATTTATGGCGGAACGTATGCTTTTTTGAAGAATTTTACTCCGAGATTCGGAATTGAAACCAGCTTTGTAGACATTACGAAACTGGATGTAGTTGAAGCCGCCATTACACCAAAGACAAAAGTTATTTATTGTGAAACGGTAAGTAATCCGTTACTGGAAGTCGCGGATATTGCTGGTTTGGCACAAATTGCTAAAAAGCACAATTTGAAATTGGTGGTTGATAATACGTTTTCGCCTTTATCTGTTTCTCCGGCAAAATTAGGTGCAGATATCGTAATTCATAGTTTGACGAAATACATCAACGGAAGCAGCGATACGGTTGGCGGTGTGACTTGTGCCTCGAAAGATTTTATCAATTCCCTTAAAAATGTGAATTCCGGAGCGAGCATGCTTCTAGGTCCAACGATGGATAGTTTGAGATCGGCGTCGGTAATGAAAAACTTGCGAACACTCCATATCCGAATTAAACAACACAGTTATAATGCGCATTTTCTGGCAAACCAATTTGAAGCAGACGGTTTAAAAACGGTTTATCCGGGATTGAAAAGTCACCCAAGTCACGAATTATACAAAACGATGATTAATCCTGAATATGGTTTTGGGGGAATGATGACAATTGATGTTGGAACTTTAGAAAAAGCCAATGAATTAATGGAACTGATGCAGGCGAGAAATCTGGGTTACCTGGCAGTAAGTTTAGGGTTTTACAAAACATTATTCAGTGCACCGGGAACCTCAACTTCGAGTGAAATTCCGCTGGAAGAACAACATGAAATGGGATTGACGGATGGTTTGATTCGTTTCTCTATTGGATTGGATAATGATATTCAGCGTACTTATGAGATGATGAAGGCTTGTATGGTAGAGTTAGGAATTCTTTAGCCACAGATTAACAGATTTAAAAAGATTTTTTTTCGAAATCAATAATGCGCAACAATCTGTCATCCTGACGAAGGAAGGACCACACAAGTAACTCCGCACCGAAATGTCTCCAACCTTGTCGAGCTTTTAGTGTGATCCTTCCTCCGTCAGGATGACAAAAAATAAAAAAAGCCGTTCTGAGATTATTTTCAGAACGGCTTTTTACATATATCTTTTGACTTTTAACTTTTAACCTCTAAAGGGAAGTTTAGCTTACTATTTTTTCTACTATAGGTAAAATAAATAATCAAGCCGATTAGTAACCAAATGGTAAAGTAAATCCAGTTCCAAACGCTTAATTCGGCCATCATGTACAAACAGCAAATTAATCCTAAAAGGGGAATTAGCGAAAGGTTTTGTCTGAATGACCAAACGGCTAACCCTACTAAAACGAAAAGGAAAATCCACATTGGTATTTTGTGTTTGAATAAACTGAAACCTGATTCGTATTTTAGAGAATCATTGATTGGCAATCCTTTTACTACTTCGGCATATTTTGAATCGTCGCTTTGGTACTGGCTTAATAAATGCTCTAAATCGGAGGTTTCGGCTGTCTTATTTTTAACATCAATACTTTCTAAATAACTGAAAACCTGGGCCGATTCTTCTTTATTTAATGAAGTGATTATCGTTGTAGCATCGTTAATTTGCGCTTCGTTGTTGATAAAAGCCATTGTCGCTTTATTATTAAAAGCGAAAGCATAATACAAGCCCGCAATCATTAAAACAGGTAAAACATATTTTGAATTGACGTAAGGTGTTTTGAATTTTCCTCTTGGAATTTCTGGTTTATTCTGCAAAACCAATACTCCGGCGCAAACCAGTACAAAGGCGAATAAAGTTCCTATACTACATAAATCGGTCACCATAGTCAGGTTCAGAAATAAAGCGGGAACGGCTACCACAAAACCGGTTACTATAGTGGCAAATGAAGGCGTTTTAAATTTAGGATGCACGGTAGAAAATTTCTTTGGCAATAAACCGTCACGGCTCATGCTCATCCAGATTCTCGGCTGACCCATTTGAAAAACCAATAAAACGCTCGCCATAGCTACAACCGCACTTACGGCAATAATTCCTGACATCCATTTCAGGTTTAATTTATCGAAAACAAATGCCAGAGGATCTCCAACATTCAATTCGCTGTAGCGCACCATTCCGGTTAAAACCAAGGCAATGGCAATGTATAATATCGTGCAGATGATAATCGCCCACATCATACCGCGTGGTAAATCGCGCTGTGGATTTTTACATTCTTCGGCAGTTGTCGAAATCGCATCAAAACCAATATAGGCAAAGAAAACGGCAGAAACTCCTTTTAAAACGCCACCTACTCCGTTTGGAGCAAAAGGATCCCAGTTTGCTGTATCGACATAAAATACACCTACTGCGATTACTAAAAGTACCACGCAAAGTTTTACGACTACCATTAAATTACTTGCATTACGAGATTCTTTCATTCCTCTGTAAACCAAAGCGGTAATCAGAATAATGATGAACAACGCAGGCAAATCGGTTACGAAATGAAAAGAGCCTATTGTTGGTGCTGTTGTCCAGGCCGTGTAAGCAGCTTGTAACCCTGAACCTAAATTTTCGTATGTTTTTCCGCCCTGCATTAAAGCAGTAGCATCTCTAAATCCGTTTGAAGCTGTTAAATAATCCATCTGAATCCATTGCGGTAAGTGAATTCCACCGCTCTGGAGCAGTCCGGTAAAATAATCACTCCACGATATGGCGACTGTAATATTTCCGACGGCATATTCCATAATTAACGCCCAACCGATAATCCAGGCAATTAATTCTCCAAAAGCAACATACGAATAGGTATATGCACTTCCGGAAACGGGAACCATTGACGCAAATTCGGCGTAAGCAAAAGCAGCAAAACTACAAGCCAAAGCAGTAAATAAGAACAAGAAAATAACAGCTGGTCCACCGTCTGCGCTGGCTTTTCCTATGGTGCTAAAAATTCCTGCACCTACAATAGCCGCAATTCCAAAAGCAGTTAAATCTTTGGTCGTCAAATGTTTTCCTAGTGCATTATGACCGTCTGATTCGTTCTGAGCAACTTGCTTCAGAATATCCTGTACTGTTTTCTTTCGGAATAAACTTGAAAATGCCATATATGTATTGCTATTATAAAATTAATTTAAGTCAGTCATTGTGGTTTTATTTTGCAAATAATGCAAAAATTATCCTGATTTCAAATATATAAAACCATTTTGTTTTAATGGGAATTATTTTTTGCCACGAAGTCAAAAGGGCAGTACGTTTTTTTGACACGAATTTTTCTAATTTCTATTACTTTATTCAAGCAGATTTTAAATGTATTTAAGCAGATGGTCGCAGCTCTATCTATTAAATCTGCTGAATCGACGTGAAAAATTCTGCCACAGATTACATGATTAAAATGATTAAAGAAAATCAGTGTTAATCGGTCAAAATGCTTTTCATTAGCCTTCATTTTATAGATAATTAACTAAAAATGAACACAAATGTAACATTTATCAAAAAGTGTTTACTAATAATTTATATATTTAACTTAAAAGATAAACCACATGGAAAAAATAACAAGACGATCATTTGTGAATAAATTTGGAGTTGGAGTCGGTGCTTCGGTCATTATGACAACACTTCCCTCCTTTTTGGCTGAACCGCTAACGGACGGAATACCTTATAAAGGAAAGAAGTTAAATGTGGCGCTTTGCGGTCTTGGGGTTTATTCTACGTTGTTGGCAGAGGGAATTCAGGTTTCTGAATATTGTACGCTTGCAGGAATTGTTACTGGAACGCCGGAAAAAGCAACAAAGTGGAAAGCGCAATACAATATTCCGGACAAGAATATTTATAATTATGAAAATTTTGATGAAATCATTAAAAATAAAGATATTGATTTAGTGTATGTTGTGTTGCCAAATGGTCTTCACAAAGAATTTGTGATTCGCGCAGCAAAGGCCGGAAAACATGTTATTACAGAAAAACCAATGGCCGTTACGGTGCAGGATTGCGAAGAAATGATTAAGGCTTGTATTGATAATAAGGTACAACTGGCGCTTGGCTACCGTTTGCATTATGAACCGACTCATTTAGAAATTAAACGATTTGGGCAGGAAAAAGTTTTTGGGCAAGTTCGCTATATCGAATCTTCGCTTGGTTATAAAGTACACGATCCGCGCGATACAAAAAGTGTAGTCGATATTAATGACCGAAACGAATGGCGTCTTAACAAAAAATTATCGGGCGGAGGTCCTTTAATGGATTTAGGCATTTACTGCATTCAGGCGAGCCGTTATATTTTAGGAGAAGAGCCAATTGCTGTTACGGCTCAATTTGGCACGGTGCACAACAAACAAATTTTTGCCGAAACAGAAGAGAGTATTTCCTGGCAAATGGAATTTCCAAGCGGCGCTATGGCCAATTGCAACACTTCTGTTAGTTACAACATTGACCGTATTTATGCCACGGCAGATGAAGGTTTTTTTGAATTGAGCCCTGCGCTGAGTTATGGCCCTTATGAAGGAAAAACTTCTAAAGGCATATTAAAATTTCCGCCAATAAAACAGCAAAAAACACAAATGGATGAAATTGCTAAATTATTATTAGAAAATAAAAAACTCCCAAACCACATTACAGGCGAAGAAGGATTGAAAGATATTAAAATCATAAACGCTATTTATAAAGCAGCAGAAACAGGCAACAAAATAGCAGTAAAGTAATTTTATGAAACGAGGAAGACCAATATTAGGCTGATTTTTATTGAATAAATGCAGTGCAAATTAGCCTATACGGGTCTTCCACGTTTTATTCTCATTTCAAACAAGCTCTCAAAATACTAACAGGATGTTGTGCTTCTCTGCTCGTTCCGTCAAAAATTTGATGACGACAGCTGGTGCCGGCAGCAGCGATTGTTACATTTTGGGCCGTGTTGCGCACTTTCGGGAAAAGCGTGTCTTCTCCCATTTGCATACTCACCTGATAATGTTCTTTTTCATACCCAAAAGATCCTGCCATTCCGCAACAGCCAGAGTTGTAGATGGTCACTGTATTGTTTTTAGGCAAATTCAGCATGGCAAAAGTCGCCTCGACAGAACTTAATGACTTTTGGTGGCAATGTCCGTGAATTTTAATTTCTTTTGTTTCTTCAGAAAAAGAATCCGGAGTGATTTTTCCGTCGATAATTTCTTTTTTGAAAAATTCTTCAATCGTAAAAGCATTTCTGGACAATTTCTCGGCAGCATCTTTATCATCTGCCAGGCGCAAATATTCGTCTCTGAAAGTTAAAATTGCCGAAGGTTCGATTCCGACCAAAGGCGCATTTCCTAAAACCAGATCTTTAAAAACATTTACATTATAATTCGCAATTTTTTTGGCTTCTTCCAGAAAGCCTTTAGAAAGATACGCTCTTCCGCTTTCTTCATGATCAATAACCAAAACCTGATAACCCAGATTGCTCAATAATTCAAAAGCATCAATACCGATATTGACATCGTAATAATTGGTAAATTCATCGACGAACAAGTACAATCTTCCGTTTGGAAATTCTGTCGTTTTGGGTTGCTGATTTTCAAACCATTTTCTAAAAGTCTTTTTTGCTAAAAGCGGAACTTGTCGTTCGGGTGCGATTCCCATAGATTTTTTCACTAACGACTGATTTGAAATAAAATTGGTTAGTGAAGGAAACAAACTTCCCATTTTATTGAGTTTTGCGTTGTGTGCAAAAATCTTATTTCGGGTCGAGAACCCGTTTGCTTTTTGGTATTGGTATAAAAATTCGGCTTTTAAAGTTGCAACGTCCACATTACTCGGACATTCGCTGGCGCAGGCTTTACAGCTCACACACAACTCAAAAACTTCGTATAATTCTTTCTGGTCGAATTTATTTTCTTTTTCAGAATAGGTCAAATATTCGCGTAAAGCGTTGGCTCTCGCACGAGTGGTTTCTTTTTCGTTTTTGGTCGCACGATAACTCGGGCACATTGCTCCTCCCGCCGATGGCAATTTTCTGCAATCGCCAGAGCCGTTGCACTTTTCAGCAGCACGCAAAATACCCAAACTGTCTGAGAAATCCTGAAAGGTTTTAATGTCCGGTTCAACCCTGCCCGAAATCACACGATGGTTCTCATCCATCTTTAAGGCGTTGACAATCTTACCGACGTTAAAAACAGAATTGGGATCGAATGCTAATTTGATTCTTTTCAGTAATTCATAATTTTTATCGCCAATCATAAACGGAATAAACTCCCCGCGCACAATTCCGTCTCCATGTTCCCCGCTTAGCGAACCTCTGTATTTTTTAACCAAATGCGCTACATCAGTCGCAATGGTTCTGAATAATTTTAAATCTTCTGTTTTCTTCAAATTCAAAACCGGACGCAAATGAAGTTCTCCCGCTCCGGCGTGCGCATAGTAAATGGCTTCCTGTCCGTGGCGTAGCATCATGGCCGAAAACTCTGCAATGTACGCAGGTAGATCGCTCAATTCTACCGCTGTATCTTCAATAGAATCGGCTGCTTTGTTGTCGCCTACAATACTTCCTAAAAGTCCGAGTCCGGCTTTTCTAAGTTCATTGGCTTTGTCAATATCTCCGCCGTAAATTTTGACACGTGCATAACCAAAATTGTTTTTCTCCAGATCGGCAATCAAAGCATCGGCTTGCTTTTCTGCATCTTCTAAACTGTGCGATGCAACTTCAAACATCATGATGGCTTTCGGTTCTCCCACCAAAAAAAAACGGTTTTTAATGTGCTCCCGGTTGGTTTTGGTACAATCTAAAATCGTATCGTCGATCATTTCGCAGGTATACAAATGATGTTTCATTGCCACAACAACAGATTCTAACGATTCCTGAATAGTGTGATAATGCCCTACGACCATAATATTATGCACCGGAGGCAAATCGTCGGCTTTTAAAGTTATTTCTGTGGTAAAGGCCAATGTTCCCTCGCTTCCGCAGAGTAGTTTTCCCAGGTTGATTGTAGGTTCTGTTCCGCCAAATAAATCTGATTGTAGCAAAATATCAACAGCATAACCTGTATTTCGTCTGTGAATTTCGGGTTTCGGAAACTCTTTTACAATTTCTTCCTGAATGGCTTTTACCGAAAGTTCGTCGTAAACGCTTTTGTAAATTTTATTTTCTAAAGAATCGCCTTTGGTTTTTTCGATAAATTCTGCCGAAGTCATTTCACCAAAAACCACTTCAGACCCATCGCTTAAAATGGCTTTCAACTCTACTATTTTATCGCGCGTAACGCCATAACGAATAGACGTTGTTCCAGACGAGTTATTTCCTACCATTCCCCCTACCATCGCGCGATTTGAAGTCGATGTAATGGGTGCAAAAAAAACACCATGCGGCTTCAGGAATAAATTCAGTTCGTCGCGAATCACGCCGGGCTGCACTGTAACGGTTTTCTTTTCGGCATTAAAAGCCAGTATTTTGGTAAAATGTTTCGAAACATCTACCACTAATCCGTCTCCTACGGCTTGTCCGGCCAATGAAGTTCCGGCTGTTCTTGGCGTAATCGAAATATTATGCGCCGCCGCAAACCGAATTAATTTGCTAATATCTGCAACCGTTTTGGGCAAAGCCACCGCATTGGGCCGAATTCGATAAACCGAAGCATCAGTCGAATAAAGTGTTTTATGCAAATCGTCGTATAAAAGTGTGCCTTCGAGTTCGCCGGCTAATTGCTCTAAATGAGATTGGGTCAACATATTGAATGGGTGCTTGTCTTAAAATGGTTCTCAGAAACTGAGACAGCAAATATAAAAATATCGCCTGTTAAAATGTGTGAATTAAAGATTTATATAAATCAAAATATTTTATAAAATTTAAGCCAAATTTTATAAAACACCAACATTTTGATTGAAGTATCTTTAAGATTTTATTTTTTACGCCTTTTATTATTATGGAAAATTTCGTTCAGGACGTCTTCAAACATTTAGAAAATTATTATTACAGTATTGTAGATTTAACGCCAAAATTTATTCTGGCCATTGCAGTTATACTTGTTTCCTGGTTTATCGCAACCCGAATTGGTATTTTTACAGGAAACCGACTCAAAGCCAGAATGCACGACCGACTTCTCGCTACCTTTATTGCCCGTTTAACCAAATCAGTATTAATTATTATCGGTATTTTGTTCATGTTCAAGATTATTGGTCTTGACGGAATCGCTCAAAGTATGCTGGCCGGTGCCGGAATCTCTGCCTTTGTAATTGGTTTTGCGCTTAAAGATATTGGAGAAAATTTTCTTGCCGGAATTCTTCTCGCATTCAAACGTCCGTTTTCTATTGGTGATATTATCGAAAGCAATGGCGTAAAAGGCGAAGTTATCAACCTAAACCTGCGTGATACAGAGGTCAAAAGTGATTCTAAAATCATTTATATTCCCAATGCGCTTTTAATAAAAAATACGCTCATCAACTACAACAGCGAAGGTTTTCTGTTACAGACTTTTAATGTGGGACTCGAATATGGTTCTGATTATAACCGAGCCATCGAACTCGTAAAAGAAGTTCTAAAACGAAACGCAGACGTAACCGAAAAAGATCACGAAGACGCGGCCGTCATCACCGATGTTGCTGCAGCAGGAGTCATTCAGTTAAACATTCGCTATTGGGTAAAAACCGGAACCACCAGAAAATCTGCCGAATGCCGTTCTAAAATCATAGCCGAAGTTTTGAATACTTTAAAGGAAAACGGCTTTGTTTTAAAGTAGGTTTTTTTAAGATGCAGATGTTCAGAGACGCAAACGTTTAAAGATCTTCTTTTCTACAATTTATTTCTTTGTAATGATTTTTGAAATTTAGGAGCTATTTCCTGCTATCCGTTTCAATCTTTTGTGGTGAACCCCACCACAAAAGGATTTCCACTTCTATCAGGGCTTGTGAGGTGTGGTTTCAAAAGACTAATCATTTTTTTTAACTACACCATAGATCCCAAAGAAATGTTCATAGCCATAAGGAAACTAAATTATATACTTGCCTGAGGAATTGTACGCTAAGACCCAACTCTTCAAAACGAACTTCTCAATTTAGAGGAAAGCTTTTTTTTCTCAATGAATTAGCCGAAGTTTTAAATCCTTATTTGAATTTGGAGTAAGGTTTTATTTGAATTTTATATCAATGGAAAAACCTCGATTTTTGAAGATCCAGGTTTTTTGTTTTATTTCTTTGTTGATTATTGGAACGGGTACGAAGTTTGGAGACTTCACACAGCGTAGAACTTTTAATAATATTTTTGTCTTCTAGAAGACCTTGAAGAGCGGGGGATTTGTCAAGATCTCCATATTTCTTTTGCTTTTTCGTGTAAAAATTCTGCTCGTTGTTCTATTGTTTGTTCATTCCATTCATCAAATGTCAAATAATTACTTATTGTTTCAAGTCCAGCTGAATAAGCATTTAAACCTTTCTTATCTGCTTTGCCTTTTCTCTTAATTAGCCAATTTGCATCTTTAATTGTAGAGTTTAAGGCTTGTGTTATAATTGTCAAGTTTCCTAATGTCAACAGTTTTCTGTTACGTTTTATTTTTTCCTCTTGACTTGAAAGTTTACCCCAATTGTTTTCCCATTTTTTTGGCATTAAATGCTCCAAACTATATTTATTAATTCCTAAAAGTTGGGTTGATTGTAATTTTCTATTACGAATTTTAGACTCAATAAGATAAAGAATTCCAGCTGATTGTTTGTTGATTAAATATGAACTTTCAAAACCAATTTTCAATTCATCGTTAGAAGGCAAAAAGTTTACTTTGTCTTCTTGACCTTCTAAAAACTCTAAAAATTTTGACTTTGAAAGAATTTCGTTATTTATCAGTCTGTCTGTAAAAAGTTGATTGTAATTTTTAGTATTAGCGTGGACAACCATTCTACGCATTATGAATGTTTCTAAGAAATCAAATAACTCATTTCTGTCATTATCATTTGATACATTTTTCAGGACATAAAGTACATAAGGGATTAGTGTCGAAGTATCAAGTCCAAAAATTATGGCATTAATTCTTTCTATACCTGACTTATCTGTAAGTTCACTTTCTATAATATTGTAGTCAAAATTTTCTTTAAATAATAATGCATAGTCTTTGATCTCTGATAAAATTGTTTTCTTATCGTTGCTTAAATAGTCTTTTATAAATTTCTTATATGATTCAAAAAGTTGCTCTACTTTTGAAAACTCAATTTTGTCTTCTGTTTTTACATTGAGATTTTTATCTTGAATCTTAATCTGCAAGTATGAAAAGAAAAACAGATCTATAAACTCTCTTTTTAATCTTCCTGCTGTAATCTCTCTGTCCCAATAATTTTTAGTTTCTTCATCTTTTTCAAAAACGTTTTTCCAATAGGTTGTGTAAGTTAAAATCTCGTCACGATTGAAAAAATAGTTTTTTAAAAGTTCCGCAGTAGTTAGTTTAACACCTAACGAATTTATTGTATCAAATATTTGTTGCTCATCTTCATTCTCGTCAAGGTCAATACCAACAAATAGAATTTTAGCAAGTATGTTGTTTATATCTAATTTTTCTGCGTTTAATTTATTCTTGAAGTATGTGTATGCTTGAGTAATGTTGTCAGCTTCTATTAATTCTTTTAACTCGTTCAAATTCATTACAAGTTCATAAGCATCAATATCGTTGTGATTATGTTGAATTGCAATTAAATCTCTCAATTTAAACATTCGGTTAAACTCGTAGTCGTCACCTGATATTAAAGATAAAACTTTAAAAAAAATTGAAAGGGTTGTTAAGCGTTGCTGTCCATCTATTAAGGTTCTTTTGTCCCCGACCTTGTTTCCTGTATTTGTTGGTTGTTGTTTCAAGATTACTGAACCTAAAAAATATGGTTTACTCGTTTGACTAACGTGCTCCATATCTTCCAAAAGTCTTTCCCATTGTTCTTCACCCCAAACATAAGCTCTCTGAAAAAATGGAATTTCTAAAATTCTGTTTCCGTTAAAAATGTCATTAATTGTTCTTTTACCTGCGTCCATATCTTATTGTATATTTTTCGTTTTGTGTTATCTCATGCCTTACTTATAATGTTTCTCCAGTGCCGATGAAGCGTCTTGTTTCCACGCTCAATATATTCACTAAAACATTTTAAATGTGATTTACTAAGTAATAACAAAAATCCTGCTACATAAGCAGGATTTTTGTTTGTAATATTATTAAGATAATAAATTTAAATATCTAAATTTATTTTTTAGCTTTTCTAGTAGTACTATATGTCGTTGACGGGCTTTTTACTGCTTTCGCTTTTGTTATATATTGCCCCGTTTTGCACTTCTATACTGTTTTTTAGCTTGAGCATTTGAATTAAATGCAAATAATAATGCAGTGATAAAAATAATTTTTTTCATAGTAATACTTATTAGTTATTTTTTTTTATTTTTTTGAGATAAGAATTTCGAACGATATTTTGAAAAATTTAAAGTATCCATAATGCAAAGCCAAGTTGCTAGCATGCTATATAAAAATAAAAACTCCAATAATAAAAGAAATATTTTGCTTTGAAACCATGTACTATTGCTTTCTTCAAAAGTTTCCAACCAATATGATGTTCCACTATATAAAACAATCGCCAAAATCAAACTCATAAATAGGCCCAGAAGAGTTATCTTAAAAGACCATAACAATTCTGTAAATATATTGTCTTCCTCTAAAAACTCGATAAAATCATTATCTGAAGAGGACATAATTATTGCCATTGCTGTAAAAAATAGCGAAAAAATTATAGATAAAACAGTCATCGCAACATTATAAAATGATAATGCGAATTTCATATTTATATAATCGGGTAGGCAATAAAAGGTCATAAGAGTGACTGCAAGGGAAACCCAAAAATCCCAACCTTTTAATAATGATCTTATGCGTCTCATTCTTGATGACTTGTTCTTTGTTTAATCTTTTCAAAAGTAACATTAAGATATTGAATAATTTTATCCATTCCGCTTTTTTCAATATTGTCTGGTAAAATTTGAGTGATTTCTTGATTTCTTGTTGCTGTACTTATAGTTACTGGATTTCCTTCTGTATCGCATCCAATAGCTTCTGCAAAACCATATCCATCCTCAGACATTGCCATTTTTGCTATCGTTTCATCATCTAATGAAATACCTTTCTTCTCAGTTGACTCTTGAACTTCTTTATATTTAGTTATTCCATTTTGTTGCATTTTTTCATCGGTAGTTCGCCATAAATCTGCGTTACTAGGATTTGATGGAACCAATCTTATCGACACACGTTTAATATGTGTTAAATTACGAGCCTTCTCAATAAATGAATACTTCTCACTTATACTAGAAATAGAAAATTCAAAATTTTGACCTTTTTGATTATTATTGAAAAGATTTGTAAACATTCTAGCAAACATAGTTTTAGAAATCACATTCTTAATTTCTTCAAATGCAATCACCATTTCATCTATATTAATTAAAAAAAGTGATTTTGCTACTATATTATTAACAGTTCCTCCTTGCTGCACAGTATTACTAGATTCATCTAAAACTTCCCCTCGACCATGTGGATCGTATTTTATTAGATATCCTTTTATATAAGATCCTTTTGTCTCAACTTCAACTATTTTATAAGAATAATTATTAAATCCTTCAGAAGCAGCACTTTTAATCCCATCAATTAAAAATGGCTTTTTTGCTCGGTTATCAACAATATTAAGATGTAACCTATTGAAAAACATTTTTGACATTTTATTTATTATTTTAAATTAAATCAAAAGTAAACTACTAATTTTTAGATTTTTTACGGAAATCCTTTTTCAAGAACTTAAATTTGTATTCTTCAAAAGTATTTATTAACAATTCCAAATAACCAAGTACAAATACCTGATTTTGTCCACAAAAAAAAAGCCCAACCAAAACGGTTGAGCTTTCACAATATATATTCAATAAATTCACTTCTTCTCCTTCAACAACTTCTTTAATTTTTATTTCGTTTCCAGAAATGCTTTAGCTTTAAAGCTTTTTTGAAGTTTCAATCGCTTTTGCTTTATCGCTTCTTCAACATAAAAATCACCTAGAGAATCATAACAATTTGTAAAAATTCCTTTTTCACTATATTTATATATAAATAAATCCCATTTTAGCGTTACCAAATAAAACACTTTCCTTAAAACCTCATTTTAATGAATAAAAATATAAGCGCTCTTTATGAAATCGCTCAAAAAAAGTCTCGAAAAATAATCGGTTTAATGTCCGGAACCTCGCTCGACGGACTTGATTTGGCGCTTTGCGAAGTTTCTGACTCCGGCGGAGATACAGTTGTAAAAATTCTCGAATTCGAAACGGTTGATTACAGCGAAGACATAAAAACAGAAATCAGAAAAGTATTTGCAAAAAAAACAATCGATTTTCAGCATTTGGTTTTATTGAATGCCTGGATTGCAAATTTGCATGCTGAAATGATAAACGATTGCCTTTTAAAATGGAATGTTCCGGCAAACGAAGTCGATTTGGTTGCTTCTCACGGACAAACGGTTTTGCATGCGCCAAAATTTTTGCATCAGCAGGAAAAATTTCCTAATGCTACTTTGCAAATAGGCGACGGCGATCATATTGCCGTAAAAACGGGAATTATTACTTTGTCTGATTTCAGGCAAAAACATGTTGCGGCTGGTGGCGAAGGCGCGCCTTTGGCCGTTTATGGAGATTATTTACTCTTTAGCAAAAAAGGCGAAAACCGCATTATGCTCAACATGGGCGGCATTGCCAATTTCACCTACTTACCTGCTTCTCAAAATGCAGAGGAAGTTTTTGTAACGGATACCGGAACGGCCAATACGTTAATCGATAGTTGCACCAAACATTATTTTCCGGAAAAAAGCTACGATAAAGATGCTGAAATTGCGCAAAGCGGAATTATCAATCAGGAACTTTTAAGCGAATTAAAGAGCAATGCCTTCTTCAAAAAAAGTTTTCCTAAAACAATCGGTCAGGAATTATTCAATTTCGATTTTGTCCACTCCGCTTTACTAAAATTAGGCTTGACCAACATTTCGGCATCAGATTTGCTGGCTACCTTAACACGTCTTAGTGCCGAAACCATTGCCGAAGCAATTTTATTTGTCGTTAAAAATACGGGAACTCCTCTTGCAGAATTTACGGTTTACATGTCTGGCGGTGGCGCAAGAAATCCGTTGTTAGTAAAATGGCTGCAAGAACTGGTTTGCTGTACATTTGAAAAAAGCGATGTTCTGGGAATTTCAGGCGATGCCAAAGAAGCGGTTTTGTTTGCGGTTTTGGCTAACGAAACTGTTGCGGGAGGAAATTACAATTTCGGTTCTAAAAAAGGAATTCCATCGGTAACAATGGGAAAAATTTCTTTTCCTGATTAAAATATTTCCAGCAATTACACGCTTTATAGTACTAAACAATGCAATCGTAAATTTGCATGTAGTATTTAAACACATAGAAGTATAGCTTTAAGGATATAATAAGCAAAGTTAGGATAAGTCTGGATTTTTACACATCATCCCGAAGTTTCGGGTGGTTTTAAAACTAGTGGCACGCCTTAATCGACAAAGAAAAACTGTGATTCTATGTGTTTAAATGAAACGAAAAGCGAATTTGATTTCGTTAAAATTATAATTTCTGAATTATTTATTATAATCAGCTAAAAAAACTATTTTTGATTTCTGTTAAAAAAGATTGAAATGCATAAAAATCAGCAACTCTTGTTCTCTATCATATTTTTATTTTTCTTCGGATTAATTTCCAATGCGCAGGAAAAAACCATTTATCCTAAAAACGAGTTTCGAGGGGTCTGGATTGCCACGGTCGTTAATATCGACTGGCCTAAAACAGCCATTGATGGCGTCGAAAAAGAAAAAGCCGATTATCTTGAAATTTTAGAAGCTTATAAAAAACTGAACTACAATGCCGTAATCGTTCAGATTAGAAGTGTTGGCGATGCATTTTATCCGTCAGAACTGGCGCCGTGGTCCCGTTTCCTTACCGGAAAAGAAGGTCAGGCACCAAATCCGTACTACGATGCATTGGCCTGGATGATTGAAGAAGCACACAAAAGAGGTTTTGAATTTCATGCCTGGCTTAATCCGTACCGCGCCACTTTCGATTTGAACAAAAATCTTTTAAGTCCTAATCACGATATTTTCAAGCATCCGGAATGGATGATCGAATATGGCGGAAAATGGTATTATGATCCCGCATTACCAGAGGTTCAGGAACATTTAACAAAAGTCGTTAAGGAAGTTGTCGATAAATATGATATCGACGCCATTCATTTTGATGATTATTTTTATCCGTACACGGTTCCCGGTAAAACTTTTAACGATACTGCTTCCTACAGAAAATACGGTGCTGGTTTAAGCGTTGCAGACTGGCGTCGTGCGAATGTGAGCAATTTTGTACACACGATCTCTACAACCATAAAAGCGAGCAAACCCTGGGTTCAATTCGGAATCAGTCCGTTTGGAGTTTGGCGAAACAAATCGGCAGATCCTAAAGGTTCAGAAACGCAATCGACTTCAAATTACGATGATTTATATGCAGATCCTGTTTTATGGATGGACCAAAAATGGATTGATTATATCCTGCCACAATTGTATTGGAGCATGAACAACCCTAGGGCTTCTTACTCAAAATTGGTAAAATGGTGGTCTGAAAACTCAAATAACACTGCTTTGTATATTGGTCATGCCTCTTATAAAATTCGCGGCGATAGCGATAAAAGCTGGAATTTTATCAATGAAATTCCAACCCAGATTGATTTTGCAAGAAGTTTCAAAAAAGTAGGCGGAAGTGCTTATTTCAGTTCTAAATGGTTCATGAACAAAAACTTCGATCTGGTACGCATGCTAGAAGAAAATCAGTATAAATATCCTGCTCTTCCGGCTGCTGTTCCTAATTTAAAACATATTATTATCGATACGCCGGTCTTTGAAGAATTTGCAAAAGACAGTATCAAATACAATTTCAGTATCAAAAGTCCGCTCAATACAAAAGTGCGTTATATTGTAATTTATGGTGGAGAAAGCACTTCGAAAGTTGATGTAAACGACCCGACTAAAATAATTGACAAAATTAGAGTGGTTGAAAACGATGGCCTGATTTCATTTTCTATTCCATCAGAAAAAATCAATCAGTATAAAGCTTGTGCTGTGACATTTATTGATTATTTTGCGAACGAAAGCACACCCGCTGCTGCCGATTTAAAAAAGAATTTTAAAATTTATTCACCTTCACAACCTAATGAAAACAGATAATAAACCCTGGTTCTGGATTCCGCTTCTTAACTTCGCTTCCGGCCTGCCTTACGCCGTAATTATTTCCGTTTCGGTATTGATGTACAAAAATCTCGGAATAAGTAATGAAGATATCGGCCTCTATACCAGTTTATTGTATCTGCCATGGGTAATTAAGCCTTTATGGAGTCCGTTTATTGATTTGCACGGAACCAAACGAAAATGGTTTTTATCGATGCAGTTCGTGATTTCTTTAGCGTTTTTATTAGTAGGTTTTACCATTCCAACCAGTGGATTTTTCATGATGACGCTTGCCATCTTTTGGGTCGCGGCGTTTGCCTCTGCTTCTAACGATATTGCCAGTGATGGTTTTTATTTATTGGTTTTACCAAAAGAACAGCAATCTTTTTTTCTAGGAATCAGAAGTACTTTCTACAGGCTTTCGTTGTTGGCAGGAAACGGTTTAATCGTTTTATTTGCAGGCTTTCTAGAACACAAATACAGTGACAACACCAAAGCCTGGTCGTATACTATGATTGCGGTAGGTTTATTGATGACTTTAATTACGATTTACAATTTCTTTTCGACTCCCAAAACCGAAATCAATGCTGCTGAAACCAATCAGGACAATCATCAAAGTTTTGCTTCGGTATTTGTAAGTTTCTTTAAGAAAAAACAAATATTTACTGTATTGCTTTTTATCCTTGTTTTTCGTTTAGGAGAATCACAATTGCTAAAAATGCTAACGCCTTTTTTAATTGACCCTATAAAATACGAACTGGTTGAATCTGCTTCTGATGCAAATGAAACGAAAGCCTTAGAACTATACAATCAAAAAGTAAAAACGGGTAAAAAACTGGATGATGCTGAATTGCAATTTTTATATGCAAAACTGCCTGTAACTGCAGAAACCAGAAATGCAAAAAAACCACTGCTGGAAACTCCGGCTAAAACAAAAGACGAATATATCAATGCCAATAAAGCGAAAATTACTTTTGTGGACCAGTTGATCCTTTTAAAGGGAAATGAAAAAACGATTCATAAAGGAGGAATGGGACTTGAAACGGAAGATGTTGGTTTAATTTATGGAACTTTTGGCTTAATTGCGTTAACCATTGGAGGTATTTTGGGCGGAATCGCAATTTCAAGACAAGGATTGACCAAATGGATGCTTCCGATGTTTTTAGCGATGCATCTGCCAATAATTGGCTTTATACTTCTCGCATTCTTTCATCCTACTTCAATTTATTATATTTATGCAGTTGTAATTTTAGAGCAATTTGGATACGGTTTTGGCTTTACAGGTTTTATGATGTATTTAATTCATGTTGCCGAAGGAGAATCTAAAACAGCGCATTATGCACTTGCAACCGGATTTATGGCGTTAGGAATGATGCTTCCGGGAATGTTAAGCGGTTACATACAACAGTATTTAGGCTATCAAAACTTCTTTATCTGGGTTTTTATAGCTACAATTCCTGGTCTTATTTTATCACGTTTTTTAATTTTCCCGAAAGATTTTGGGAAAAAGACCGAAGAAGTTTAAACCCCAAATCAAACATCTTTACCTATGGAAATCAATGAAAATTTGCAAGCCGAACGAAACCTGAAAGGTGCTGAATTCGAAAAAAGCGGAAATCTTGAAAAAGCGATTGAATTGTATGAAGAAAATGTTGCGGAAAGCTTTAAAGGAAATCATCCTTATGATCGACTGGCCACGATTTACAAAAACCAAAATGATCTCGATAATGAAATCAGGATTTTAGAAAAAGCCATTGTCATTTATGAGGCCATCACGATTGAAGACCGAATTGAAGGAATGCCGAAACTTTTCCGTTTTAAAAACCGATTAGAAAAGGCAATCGAAACAAAAAAACAATTAGCCAAACAAAAGAAAGCCAAATTGAAGTAAGGGAATATTTCAACAAAACATTCTTCATTTTTAGCGTAACTGATTTTTTAAAATTAAACTTAATTTTCTTTTTACCATTAAGACATTAAGTAATTTAAGCCTGGCTTTATAAACTTAATGTCTTAATGGTAAAAAAATAAAGAAACTTGTTTTTGACAATTACGAAACTTTTTCTATCATGATTACCTTAAAACGAACAAATTCAGACGATATTGATTTTATAAATCTGGTTGCTTTACTAGATCAGGATTTAGCGATTAGAGACGGCGAAGACCATGCGTTTTACAATCAGTATAATAAAACCGATAAGATCAAACATGTTCTGGTTTATTACGAAAATGATGTTCCTGTTGGCTGCGGCGCTTTTAGAGAGAAAGAAAGTGATAAAACAGAGATAAAACGCATGTATGTTCATCCTGATTATCGAAAAAAAGGTATTGCATCTGCCATTTTAAAAGAGCTGGAAATCTGGGCAAAGGAAGTGGGTTACAAATACACGATTCTCGAAACGGGAAAAAACCAGCCGGAAGCCATCAACTTATATCAAAAATTAAATTATAGCATAATTCCAAATTATCCGCCTTACGAAAAGATGGATAACAGCGTCTGTATGAAAAAGACTTTATAATAATGAAAATGACAGCTCAAGCCTTAAGACAAAAAGTGGGACAATTCTTTTTTCCTGCTGTTTTTATCAATGATACCGAAGAAAATATTCAGGAAACCGAACGTTTGATAAAAGATCACAACATTGGCGGATTGACCTTTTTTCATAGTCGTGCGAGCGCCGCAACGAATTATGAGAGCAAGAAAAAAATCATTTTGAATGACGATAGTTATCAAAAAATAAAAGAGCTTATCGTTCGATACCAAAAGTCGGCTTCTACCCCACTCTTAATTAGTATCGATGCCGAATGGGGCTTGGCAATGCGAATTGAAAAAACACCACAATATCCGTATGCCATAACGCTTGGTGCCTTACCTGAAGCCAAAGCAAATTTGGTTTATGAAGTGGGAAAACAAATTGGTTTAGACCTAAAGTCAGCCGGAATCCATTATAATTTATCGCCGTTGGCAGATATCAATAATAACCCCAATAATCCGGTTATTGGCTATCGCTCTTTTGGCGAAAACAAAGAAAAAGTAGCCCATTTTGCTGTAGAATATTTAAATGGAATGTCGGAAGTTGGGGTTTTAGGCTGTCTAAAACACTTTCCCGGACACGGAAATACCAATGTCGATTCGCATTTGGGATTACCGGTTTTAAATGAAACTTTAGAAGAATTATTAGAAAACGAACTTTATCCTTTCATTAAAGGAATTGAAAATAAGGTCGATTCTATCATGATAGGGCATTTGGCAGTTCCGAGCCTGAATGACGGAAAAGATACATCAGCCACTTTATCAAAAGCAGTTATTCAAACTCTTTTGCGTGAGAAATTGGGTTATGACGGTTTGGTGATTTCGGATGCTCTCAACATGCACAGCGTTTCTAAATTGTACGAAACAAAAGGTCAATTAGAATGGGAAGCCTTCAATGCTGGAAATGACGTTTTATGTTTTGCAGAAAATGTTCCGGAAGGAATTGATGAAATTTTGAAAAATGCTTCACCGGAACGTATTGAAGAAAGTTTCAACCGAATCATGAAAGCCAAAGAAAAAGTGGGAATTCTTTCTGAAAACAACTTCACTTCAGGAGAATTAAACTTTGAAAATGCATCAAAATTAAATTTGGAAATTGCTCAAAATGCAATTACCAAAATAATAGACAACTCTAATACAGAATTAGCGTTTGAAGCACAGAAAAACAATCAGTTGGCCAAAGTGAGTTTGTATAAAAGTACCGAAAATACGTTCTTCAAAACTTTAAATTCAAAACTACCATCGCCAGAATTTGCATTTGAAAACTTAGAGGTTTCGAATATTTCATCCATCAAAGAAAAATTAACAGATTTTGAAACAATCTTAATTTCATTATTTGTTCCAAAAGCAAAACCAATGCACAATTTTGAAATTGACGATGCTGTTCTTACCTTACTTGCAGAATTGCTGGAAACAAAAAAATGTGTCGTCTATGTTTTCGGAAATCCGTATGTTTTACCTATAATTCCAAATCTAAAAAAAGCTTCAGGATTGTTTGAAGTTTACCAGGATTTTGAAGAATTTCAAAAAACAGCCGGAATTCAGTTTTTAGAAAATATTCCCTGCAAAGGCATTCTTCCGGTAAATATTGACATTCAATAGTTTACATTATTAAATAGTCAAAAACTATTAACTTATAAATATTAATAATCACATCTTATTGTAAGAAAGCTTACTTATACCCTACTTTTGCACCAGAATAAATTTTTAACGTAAAAACGAAATATATGTCTTTAGTAGGAAAAAAATTCCCAAGTATTGCAGTAGATGCTATCTCTGAAATGGGTGATAACTTAAAAATCAACATTTTTGAAGAAGCAGTAAACAACAACAAAAAAGTATTATTGTTTTGGTACCCAAAAGATTTTACTTTTGTTTGCCCAACTGAATTACACGCCTTTCAAGCTGCATTACCAGAATTTGAAAAAAGAAATACTATCGTAATTGGAGCTTCATGCGACACAAACGAAGTACACTTTGCCTGGTTAAACACTCCAAAAAACAATGGTGGAATCGAAGGTGTAACGTACCCAATCTTAGCGGATACCAACCGTAACTTATCTAACATTTTAGGAATTTTAGATATTGAATCTACAGAATACAGTGACGAAACTGACTCAGTTATCATTGAAGGTTCAAACGTAACTTACAGAGCTACTTACCTTATCGACGAAACTGGAAAAATCTTCCACGAAAGTGTAAACGATATGCCATTAGGACGTAACGTAAACGAATACTTAAGAATGGTTGATGCTTATACACACATTCAGGAAAAAGGTGAAGTTTGTCCTGCAAACTGGGAAGCAGGAAAAGAAGCAATGTCTGCAGACAGAGTAAGTACTGCTGAGTACTTGAGCGCAAACTAATTCCTTTTAAAGATTCTGAGATTCTAAGTTGCTAAGTCACTAAGATTTAAAAACCGGACAACAGAACTTTAATAATTACAATTTAATAACAAGTCACAAGGTTCTAAAATCAAAAAACTTAGCATCTTAGAACCTTAGCGACTTAGAAACTTAAAAAAGATATGTTAATCGACTTAAATGAAGATACATTAGCAGATTTAGTTGCTAAAAACGAAAAAGTAGTAGTACAATATTCAGCTTCATGGTGTGGAAATTGCCGTATTATGAAACCAAAATTCAAAAAATTAGCAACAGAAAATGAAGCTATCACTTTTGTTTTGGTTGATGCTGAAAATTCTCCTGAATCAAGAAAGTTAGCCAATGTGAGCAACCTGCCAACATTCGCCACTTTTGTAAACGGACAATTGGTTGGGGAAACTCAAACCAATAAACAAGAAGTTTTAATTGACCTGGTAAACGCAATTGCTTAATTCATCATTAAGCTTTATTGAAATTTAAACTTTGATAAAAGCTTTTAAAAACTCCACAAAATGAAATTACCTGTAATAAAGCAATTAACGCAGTTCATCGAAGAAAACGATCAGGATTATATCATCGAAACGATCGAAGTTTTGGAAGCTATGACTGAAATTCCTTCTCTAAAAGACGAAGAATTAGATGTAATTGGCGAATTGATTTCGAATATGTATGGTGCTCTCGAAGTACACAAAATGGTTGCTCAGGGAACCGACAAAAAAGAAGCCCTGAACGCGTTTATGAAACGTGTCTTAGGTTCAATCGATAAATAAATCGGCCTCTTTTTCCTAAGAAAAATAAAAAAAACATGACTTAAAAAGCGTTTCCCCTACGAAACGCTTTTTTTTTGCTTAAATAAAGTAGAACCGAGATGTCATTATCATTAAAATCGAAGGACTCCTAAACGATGCCTAATATGATGGACAGTTTAAACTGCAGAACTGCTTGCCTGGACTTCGACTTCGCTCAGCCTGACAATTAAATTCAAAAATAATTAGATAAATTCAGGAATTAAAGGCTGTCAAAAACCCAACCTTAATCTCTACTTAAACCCATAACAAATACTTTTAGATTCAAATATTAATCCTTACTTTTGAGCCTCATTAAATTTAAAGAAAATCATGGCTTCAATAACATTAGGAGGAAATCCAGTTCATACATCAGGCGAGTTACCAGCAGTTGGTTCTAAATTGGCTGATTTCAAATTAGTACAAAACGATCTATCAGTTGCTTCCTTAAGTAATTTTGCTGGTAAAAAACTAGTTTTAAACATTTTTCCAAGTGTTGACACCGGAACTTGTGCTGCATCTGTTAGAAAATTTAACGAAAGCGCAAGCGGTTTAGAAAATACTACTGTTTTATGTATTTCAAGAGATTTACCTTTTGCTCAAAAACGTTTTTGTGGTGCAGAAGGATTAGAAAATGTAGTTAATTTATCTGATTTTCAAGAAGGAAGTTTTGGTAAAACAAACGGTCTTGAAATTACAGATGGCCCTTTGGCAGGTTTGCACTCAAGAGCTATTATTGTTGTTGATGCTGACGGAACTATTACGCACACAGAACAAGTTGCCGAAATTGCAAACGAACCAAATTACGAAGCGGCTTTGGCAGCACTATAATATTTTCCTATAAATGGAGTTTCAAAAAGATAATACTTTTATTACCGGCCGCTTAAAAAGCACAACTTATGCTTTTAAGGGAGCTGTTAAACTGATTAAAACAGAACACAGCGTTATGGTTCAATTCTCATTGGGAATTATTATGACCATAGCCGGGTTCTATTTTCATATCTCACAAACCGAATGGCTATGTCAAACCTTAGCCATTGGGTTAGTTTTAAGCGTAGAAGGATTGAATACGGCGGTTGAAAAAATTGCCGATTTTATTCATCCGGATTACAGCAAAAGAATCGGATTCATTAAAGATATTGCTGCAGGAGCGGTATTTTTTGCCGCAATGACAGCAATAGCAATAGGCTTGATTATTTATATTCCAAAATTTACATAGGCAAGGAAAGCAAGAATGGCAAAAGCAAAAAAAGAAACTGTAGACAAAAAAAACGAATCAAAAGTCACAACTGTTAAATCCTGGAAATTAACCAAGCAGCAAAAATTTGTATTGGGATGCCTTTTGGTACTCTTTTCGGTTGCGCTATTGGTTGCCTTTATTTCATTTTACGTTAACGGACAATGGCAAACGGACCAAAGCGCCGTAAGCCAAATGGACGATCGTACTGAAGTGGTAGAAAACTGGCTGGGGAAATTTGGAGCTTATCTCTCTGATCTTATTGTTTACAGAGGTTTTGGACTTGCTTCTTTTGTACTGGTTCGTTTATTTTTCCTGACCGGATTGTTTCTTGCACTCGAAATGTCAACCAAAAAACTGAAAAGTATTTGGTTCTGGGATTTGTTTGCTATCATTATTGTTTCGGTATTGTTTGGATTTTTTGCCACATCTGCACCTGAATTGGGCGGAACGATTGGCTACGAACTTAATTTATTCCTTCAGGATTATATTGGCAAAACGGGAACCTTATTAACTTTGCTTTTCGGATTAATCATCTATCTGATTTTTAAAATTAAATTATCGCCCGAAAAAATCCAGTCTTATTTTGATTCTACCAAAAATGAATTCAAATCAGAACTGAATAAATTAAAAACACCTGCACAACCTGAAAGTGCTTATAATTTAGAAGAATTTGCTATTGACGAAGATCCGGAAATAGATAATATTCATTTAAAAACAGATGACTCTAAATTTGAAATAAACAAGGAAGCATTAAAACCTACAATCAATCATCCTTCAGAAATCGACTTGAACCCAATTGTAAAACCGGTTCAAATGGATATCAATCCTGTTTCTGTCGCTCCTGCCGTACACGCAGAAGAATTTGTGATTGAAAAAGCGGAGGAAGAAGATATTATTGAAGAAAACCTGGCCTCGCGCTTGGTCGCAGATTTTGGATTATTTGATCCCACTTTGGATTTATCTAATTACAAATTCCCAACAATCGATTTATTAAAAGAATATTCTACTGGTGGAATTACAATTAATCAGGAAGAATTAGAAGAAAATAAAAACAAAATTGTAGATACACTTCGTAATTACAAAATTGAAATTGCACAGATTAAAGCAACCGTTGGCCCATCGGTAACTTTGTATGAAATTGTACCGGAAGCCGGAATCAGAATCTCTAAAATTAAGAGTTTAGAAGATGATATTGCATTGTCATTATCTGCGTTAGGAATTCGTATCATAGCACCAATTCCAGGAAAAGGTACAATTGGTATTGAGGTTCCGAACAAGAACCCAACAATGGTTTCAATGAAAAGTGTTATTGGTTCTGCCAAATTTCAGGAAGCTGAAATGGAACTGCCAATTGCTTTAGGAAAAACCATTTCTAATGAAACTTTTGTGGTCGATTTGGCTAAAATGCCCCACCTTTTGATGGCGGGTGCCACAGGGCAAGGAAAATCTGTTGGATTAAACGCAGTTCTTACTTCGCTTTTATACAAAAAACATCCTGCAGAAGTAAAATTTGTTTTGGTCGATCCGAAAAAAGTGGAACTTACTCTTTTCAATAAAATAGAAAGACATTATTTAGCCAAACTTCCTGACACAGAAGATGCTATTATTACAGATAACGCAAAAGTGGTGAATACTTTAAACTCACTTTGTGTTGAAATGGATAATCGTTACTCTTTATTGAAAGATGCAATGGTTCGTAATATTAAAGAATACAACGATAAATTCAAGGCCAGAAAACTAAATCCGGAAGCCGGACACCGATTTCTACCTTACATCGTTTTGGTTGTCGATGAGTTTGCCGATTTGATTATGACGGCCGGAAAAGAAGTCGAAATTCCGATTGCCCGTCTGGCTCAGTTGGCGCGTGCTATTGGTATTCACTTAATTATTGCAACACAAAGGCCATCTGTTAACGTTATTACCGGTTTGATCAAGGCCAATTTCCCGGCAAGGATTGCTTTTAGGGTAACTTCTAAAATTGACTCCAGGACTATTTTGGATACACAAGGTGCTGACCAGTTAATTGGTCGTGGAGATTTATTATACACTAACGGAAATGATGTTGTTCGTGTTCAGTGTGCTTTTATAGACACTCCAGAGGTAGAAAAAATTACAGATTTTATTGGAGGACAAAAAGCGTATGCCACTGCTTATTTGCTTCCGGAGTTTGTTGGAGAAGAAAGTGGCATTAATCTTGATATGGATATTTCTGAAAGAGATACTTTATTCAGAGAAGCTGCCGAGATTATTGTCAACGCGCAGCAAGGTTCTGCTTCATTATTGCAAAGAAAATTAAAATTGGGTTACAACAGAGCCGGTCGTTTGATCGACCAGCTGGAAGCAGCAGGAATTGTTGGCCCTTTTGAAGGCAGTAAAGCAAGAAGTGTAAATATCACTGATTTAAGTGCTCTTGATCAATTTTTTAATAATGAACAAAATTAATCTTATCATGAAAACAAAAATTCAGGAAATCCAAAACAATTCTATTACTAAGCTGACTAAAAAGTGCTTATTGGCAGTTATACTGCTTTTAAGCTTTACTTCTATTCAGGCTCAGGATAAAAAAGCTAAAGATTTATTGAACCAGGTAACTTCAAAAATAAAAAGCTACGATAATATTGTTATTGATTTTAAATATTCTTTGAACAACGCTAAAGAAAACATCAATCAGGATAGTAAAGGAAATGTAACCATGAAAGGAAATCAATATGTATTGAATTTTATGGGCGTTACCAAAATATTTGATGGACAAAAAACTTACACAATAAATCCTGAAGACGAAGAAGTTACTATTTCTAAAGTAAACGAAAAAGATGACAGTGCCATCACGCCGTCTAAAATGTTGACTTTCTTTAACTCAGGTTATAAATACAATATGGATATTGTTCAAAACGTAAAAGGAAGAAAAATTCAATACATTAAATTGGCTCCAACAAGTGTTAAAGACCAAAGAAAAGAAATTCTTTTAGGTATTGACGTTCAGACAAAACACATCTATAATTTGATTGAGACCGGAAAAAACGGAACAAAAACAACTTTAACCGTTAATTCTTTTAAAACCAATCAACCTTTATCAAAAAATCAATTTACCTTTGTAGCGAGCAAATATCCAAAATACTACATCAATAAATTAGATTAATTACGAGGTTGAAAATTTTAGACAAATACTTACTAAAAACATTTCTGATTACATTTACTACGGTATTTGTAATCCTTTTTTTTATATTTATACTTCAAACCGTATGGCTTTTTATCTCAGAACTTGCAGGTAAAGACCTTGACTTGTTGCTGGTTATAAAATTCCTTTTATTCTCAATGCCCAGAATAATCCCGTTAGTTTTACCCCTGTCGGTATTACTGGCTTCTATCATGACTTTCGGAAATTTGGCCGAAAATTATGAATTTGCAGCAATGAAATCATCCGGTATTTCGCTTCAAAGAGCAATGCGGGTTTTGATCATTTTTATCTTTGTTTTAAGTATAATTGCGTTTTGGTTTGCCAACAATGTGATTCCGTATGCGGAGTATAAATTCATAAATTTCAGAAAAAACATAGCACAGGCCAAACCCGCAATGGCAATTGCCGAAGGTCAGTTTAATGATGTTGGCTTTTATAATATTAAAGTCAACAAAAAGTCCGGAGAAAACGGAAACATCCTAACTGGTGTTACGATTCACGAAAAACCAAGTAATGCCGGTGAAAATAAAACGGTCATTAAAGCAAAAAATGGTGAATTAATGAGTAATGAAAAGTCTAGTATTTTAAAACTAGTGTTAAATGATGGCTATTATTATCAAGATGTTACTCCAAAAAAATATGAAGACCGCAGCAAATTACCGTTCGTAAAAGGAGCTTTTAAAAAACAAATTATCAATATTGATTTATCTGAATTAAACAAAGTTGATGAAGATAAAGAGAATGTAAGCGGCACAAACGCCATGCTTAACGTTAATGAATTAAGATATACTTTAGACTCTTTGAACAAAAATCTGGACAATGAAATTATTTCTTTCTCAGAAAACATCAATCAGCGTGTTGGAATTAGAAAAGTAGTCCGGGCAGATAAAAAAGACGAAAAGAAAAAAGCGCTGCCCAATGATCTTTTATCGCTATATACCAACAAACAGAAAGCCGATGTACTGAGAATGGCCAGCAGCAATATTACGAGTAATATATATTCTATAGAATCGACTCAAAAAGATTTAAAAGACAAACAGCGCGAGATCAATAAACATTTAACGGCACTTTACGAAAAATTCGTTATTGCCTTTGCGTGCTTTTTAATGTTCTTTATTGGAGCTCCGCTAGGTGCTATTATTCGAAAGGGAGGACTTGGTTTGCCTATTGTTTTTGCGGTTTTGATTTTTATCACTTTTCACTTTATCAATACTTTCGGAAAAAGACTTTCGCAGGAAGGCGGTATGAGTCCATTTATGGGTTCCTGGATGTCTTCTTTTATATTATTGCCTCTGGCTGTATTATTAACGTATCGTGCTACAAACGACAACGGCTTAATCAACTTTGATGCGATTACAACTCCAATCTCACAACTATTTCAAAAAATTTCCGAGCGGTTTTTCCCTCAAAACAAACAATAATTATGTCAACAAAAATACAACTGAATACCATTGAAGAAGCTATTGAAGATATTCGTCAGGGTAAAGTAATCATTGTAGTCGATGATGAAGATCGTGAAAATGAAGGTGACTTTTTGGCTGCAGCCGAAAAAGTAACTCCAGAGATGATCAATTTTATGGCTACGCACGGACGTGGATTAATCTGTACGCCTCTTACAGAGAGTCGTTGCAAGGAACTTGATTTGCGCCCAATGGTTACTAACAATACAGATCATATGGAAACTGCTTTTACGGTTTCTATAGATTTGAAAGGAAATGGTGTAACTACAGGAATTTCTGCTGCTGACAGATCGAAGACTGTTCAGGCTTTGGTTGATGGAAATACAAAACCACATGATTTAGCAAGACCAGGACATATCTTTCCATTGGTAGCCAAACAAGGTGGTGTTTTGAGAAGAACAGGACACACAGAAGCTGCTATTGATTTTGCAAGACTAGCCGGATTTAAATCTGCTGGTGTTATTTGTGAGATTTTAAATGAAGACGGAACAATGTCTCGTTTGCCTCAACTTGTTGAAGTAGCTAAAAAATTCAACTTGAAATTAGTTTCGATTGAAGATCTTGTTGCTTACAGAATGCAGCACGACAGCCTTATTGTTAAAAAAGAAGATTTTGATATCGAAACCCGTTTTGGAACTTTTAGATTAAGAGCGTACGAGCAAACTACAAACAAACAAATACATATTGCCTTAACTAAAGGAACCTGGAATTTGGGAGAGCCAATCTTAACGAGAATTCACTCTTCGCAGGTTAACAATGACTTACTTGGCACATTGACCAATAATGCAGAACAACAATTGGACGATATGTTTAAGGTGATCAATGAAAACGGAAAAGGTGCCGTTATTTTTATCAATCAGGACATGTCGGCGGTCAATTTGTTAAACCGAATTTCAGAACTTAAATCGTTACAATCGCAAGGAACTTTAAAAGCTCCTAAAGTGATTATTGATAGTAAAGATTACGGAATTGGCGCTCAGATCCTCCACGATATTGATATTGCTAAAATTAGATTAGTATCGAACACAGAGCAAACCAAACGTGTGGGAATGATTGGATATGGACTTGAAATTACAGAATACGTTACTTATTAATATGGGAACTTTAGAAGAGAGAATTTTAAAATCTGAAACGCATATTTTTAAAGCCGTTTTTCCTAGTACAACCAACCATTACGACACTTTATTTGGCGGAACAGCACTTCATTTAATGGATGAAGTCGCTTTTATTTGCGCCACACGATTTAGCCGAAAAAAGGTTGTAACGATTTCTACGGGTCAAATTGATTTTAAAAAAGCAATTCCGGCCGGAACTTTGATCGAATTAGTAGCAAAAGTTGTAAACGTAGGAAGAACAAGTTGCAAAATTCACGTTGACATTTTTATGGAACAAATGTATACGGAGCTTCGCGAAACGGTAGTTTCAGGAACTTTTTCGTTTGTTGCAGTCGATGAAAACAAAAAACCGACCCCTATTTTAGACAATTTAGAGCAGTGATTTAAAAATTCTGTTTTTCGGAAATACTGATAATTAGATACTTGAAAATTTCTTAAAAAAAGTTTCAAAAAAAGTCCAAAAAAAGTTTTGATAACCGAAAAAGCGTCTTATATTTGCACTCGCAATCAGCAAATGATCGCAACATACTGGAGAAATGGCAGAGCGGTCGAATGCGGCAGTCTTGAAAACTGTTGACTGTAACAGGTCCGGGGGTTCGAATCCCTCTTTCTCCGCCAGTAGAAGTTTCACAAGAAACTTTAAAAGTCAAAAGCCTTTAAACACTAGTGTTTAAAGGCTTTTTCGATTTTACACACTTTTCAAAAAGCACATGTTTTATCAAAGAATGGTGGCACAATCAGTGTCCCACTTTTTTTGAGATCTTTTTTCTCAAAATTGGACCACTAAAACAAAAGAATTCCACGGGAATTCCCTGCTGTTAATGGGCTCTCTTAAAATTATTAATTCAATTTGATTATTAATTTTAAAATTAGATAACATGTTAAAAACAATTTTTCTGCTAAAATCCGGCAGAGTTAATCGAGATGGAGAAAGCTCTATTATTCTAAGGCTTTCTTATAAAACCAAAACAATTACAATCGCCTCGGGAAAATATATTTCGAAAGAAAAATGGATCCAGACAAACCATCTGAAAAATACACTAAAGGCGGAAAAAGAAAAGGTAATCAAAAGCTCTCTTGATCTCATGCAGCTTAATGCCGAAAAGAAGTTTACAGAACTCTTCCGAATTGATCCTGAGGTTGATCTGGAACTGCTAAAATCTGAACTTACAGGAAAAGCAAAATCGGCCAGCCTCAAGGGCCTTCCATAATTTCAATTATAGAAACATACAATATATTCTTCACCAAAAGAGTCAATTCCGGAGAACGCGCTGCGGCTTCACTGCAGAAGTACAAAAGAGCAAAGGATTTACTTTTGGATTTCATCACCAGCGCCTACAAAAAGGAAGATATGCCTGCATCTGAAATATCAAGCTCGTTTGTGTTTAAACTGGAACAGTTCCTTAAATACGAGAGCAGTTTTAAAGATCAGACAGGCATCAAAAACAATTCGGTGGTAAAGTATATGAAAATGTATAAAACTGCCTGCAATTATGCCATTAAAATGGATTTGATCATAAAAAACCCATTCAACGTTTACGACGGAAAGCTGAGTGTAAAAGATGCTGTTTTCCTGACCCAACATGAACTTAATACAATCGAGAATAAAATATTTTCAACGCCCCGTCTTGAAAAAGTTAAGGACATATTTCTTTTCAGCTGCTATACAGGATATGCACCTGTCGATGCCATGGATCTGACCGAAAGAAACTTATCCGAAGATTCAAATAAAAACTTATGGATTATGACCAGCAGGGCCAAAACTGCCGTCAGAGCCAATGTCCCAGTACTGCCCACCATTGAGAAGATTATTTCTAAATATAAAAATCAGCAGAAAGGTCTTATTCCGAAAATTTCCAACCAAAAAATGAATGCTTATCTTAAGGAAATAGCTGATGCGTGTGGCATAGACAAACATCTTACATGGTATGTTGCCAGACACACTTTCGCTACCACCGTAACTTTAGGAAACGGAGTAAAACTGGAAAATGTGTCTGCGATGATGGGGCATACTAACACTAAACAGGCTCAGCATTATGCAAAAGTTTTGGATGTGAATATAATGGAAGATATGGAAAAACTGAAATCTAAGTTTAGGTAAAATGCTTTAAAAAAAGTTTCTTGATTTGAAACCTACTTTTAAAACTTTAATCAACTACGCCTAACTATTAAATTAAAAAAAAAAAAAAATGCTTCAAAACCAATCCTTAATCCCTGATATAAAATCAATAATTGAGACTTCAAAAGAACGTGCAGTTAGAGCCGTCGATAATGAAAGAACTACGATGTACTGGTCTATCGGAAAACGTATTTTTGAGGAAGAACAACAGGGGAAAGAAAGAGCTGATTACGGGACTTACTTAATCAAATATCTTGCAGAGCAGTTGCAACCTGAATATGGGAGCGGGTTTTCATACCGACAGTTAAATTGGTATCGACAGTTTTACAGGACTTTTCCAATTGTGTCTACACTGTGGACACAATTGAGCTGGAGTCAATACAAACTACTATTAGCAATTGATAATCAAAACAAAAGAGAATTTTATATTGCAGAAACAGTAAAAAATAATTGGACAGTTCGCCAGATGGAGCGGCAGATAAACAGCAGTTTATTCGAACGACTCATAATAAGCAGTGATCAAGAAAGTGTACTGGCAGTTGCACAAAATGAAAAACTACCTTCAGATGCCCGAGAAATTATAAAGGATCCAATGTATTTAGAATTCTTAGGCTTAAAACACGAATCCGCATACTATGAAAAAGATCTGGAAAAGGCAATTATTACTCATCTTCAGGAGTTTTTATTAGAAATTGGAAATGGATTTTCATTTGTTTCCAGACAAAAAAGAATACATATTGATGGAGATGAGTTTTTTGTAGACATGGTTTTGTACAATCGATTACTTCAGTGTTTTGTTTTGATAGAAATTAAAACGCACAAACTTACCCATCAGGACATTGGACAATTGCAGATGTATGTCAATTATTATGACCGCATTGAAAAAAAGGACAACGAAAACCCTACTATAGGAATATTGCTGTGTGCTGATAAGAATGACGGAGTAGTAAAATTCACATTACCTGAAAACAACAAAAGCATTATTGCAAGCCAGTATCATTTATACCTTCCGACAGAGCAGCAGTTACTTGAAGAAGTCAAGAAAGAATTGGCAAATTTTGAAGAAGACAAAAAGTTATTTTAAAAATAGTCTAGAGGAAGCATAAATTTTTGCTTTATAGCTGAACTAGATCTGACAACATTTCTGCTGCAAAGAACAAAAGAAAACCACTAACGTTTGACCTGTTTTAGTTTTGCAGCAGAATCGTGGCAGATTACATTTTGAAAACCTAAAGTTAAGCAAAACAACATCTGAAAACTCTTAGATCCAAACATGAAAGATAAAAAATATTGTATTAATAAATAATCTTAATTTAAATACAGAATCGGTGCATCTAGATTTTGGTTACCAAGTAAAACACTGTAACGAAAAACTTTAGAAGTTTAAGTTAGAAACATTATTACATAAAAAACCATTACTACAATTATCGATCAAAGATTTGTGGCAAAATCGTGAGACATGGTGTTTGGGCTTGATACCAACTTTACCACAAAAAGCTTAGGCGAGTCTAATAGATTTTTCAGCTTCTTAAATTTTTGGCCGAATCGTGGCACAAGATATTTTGAACAATCAAGAATCCAGTAAAATCAAAACCGAAGAAGTCAAGATTCAAGTATATTAAAAACTACCTTCGCTACCTCTTACTTTAAAATCCATCTTTACCCGGCATGAAATCGACCTTCCAAGGCATAGATAGAATAACAATAAACCTTAAGAAAAAGACCGCACAAGCCTATTAAGATCGATTAGATCACCTTCAAACCTAGTGAGAGCTGCAATTTGAAGAGCATAAAATTCTTCTGCACTATTGGGTTCGTTTTTTGTTCCTGTCAGCTGAAACAGCATATCTGCTTTTCCTAGCTGATTTGACCTCTGCAAAAAAGTTCCCATTAGATGTCCTCCTCCTAATGAATGTCTCATTATATCTACAATTTCTATAAACTGATTATTTCTTTTATGATTTTTTGGTATTTTTCCTTTCGGTATATTATCCTTTTTTGTACGCTCAAATACTATTTTATAAAGAGAACTTGCAAAATCAGAAAAAGTTTCTAATGAATAACAAGGAGTCCTCAAATCTTTGATTAGAGCAGCTTCATCATTAACAGGTTCAAAAATATAACTTCCTTTTTTATTATTATGGGTTTCATTTATGTTGCAGATAAGTACCGTAATCTTATCAGTCAAATCTTCAGATTCTTTTAAAGTTTGAGAAGGATTTTCAACACTATTCGTTGAACGAATAAAATCCTTTAAAAATTGAATTGTGAAATCATAATTATTTCCTCTTTTAACTATCAACCCTTTATCTATTAATTCATTCACAAACTTAGAGTTATTATAATTTCTAGGCAATTTTGCAAGCTCAAAAAGAATCTCCCTTTCTTCATTCTGCAGAGATGCGATTAATTCCTGAAAGTAAGATTTCAATAGATTAAAATCTGGATTCTTACTTTTAGAGGTTACATAACTTCCAATCATTTTACCATAAAATGGTATACCTCCAGAAGCTTTAAAAGCAAAATCATTGGATTTTTTAATTTCATTGTTACAAACCTCTAACTCTTCCATTTCACAATTCCACATTTCATTAAAAGATTCTTGCTCTATGGGCCCGAGATAAATCGGCGGTCCGTCAATAACATTTAATTCTCCTGATCCTGTGAGGGTACATAAATACTCCCAAGTAACAGAGCCTGCAATCCAAAAGCTGAAAGCGCTCTTCCCGTTTGCCATTACTTTTGAACTAAAATTTCTTAATTTCATAAAACCAACAGGCTTGTCAAAAGAAAACCTAAAAAGCCACTCATATTCATCAAATAAAAACAGAACAGTTTTATCTAAGTATTCTGAAAAAAACAAAACAACATCTTCAAAAATGCCCTGAATCCGTACAGACGAAACTTTCTCCAATTGTTCAAAAACATCTTCCCAGTAAGTTGAAGAGGTTATAGAAATGCCTTTGAAAATTAAAGAATCTGTAAAATGTTTATCTGCAGATAATCTAGCAATAAAGCAAGAAATCATATATTTATAGACATTGTCAGTTCCTGTTATCACAGAACCAACTTCTTTAAAATCAAAATAAACAGGATATACTTTTGATTCCGAGCTATCTCTAAGTGACGTTTCTACACATCTGAGTACGCTAGTTTTCCCAAATCTTCTAAGACCTGTAATTGATACACAATATCGATTGTTTGCAAGCGTTAACAATTGTTCCATTACTTCCTTGCGTCCAAATAAATTTATTGGACTAATAATTTCTTTTCTAGCTAAAAATCCCATTGTCATAATCAGTCAATTAAGGTTGATAAAGTTAAATTAATGTCGGGGTTAGAATTTTCCCACCAACGTCTAAACAAGTCTACAGAAAGCTTGTATACAGGGAGTCCTTCATCTTCCTCTTGTATTAATATCTTTTTTTCCAGAAGGAGACTTATTGCTCCTGCCAGTTTTATTCCATAGGAAAAAATCTTTTTTTCTGCCCACAGTTCCTGCAATTCAGAAAAACCTATTCCTCTTGGATCATTAATTCGATTTTTATTCAAATAAGCAATTGACGATATTAATACAGACACTTCCTTCTCATCTGTCGGACTGAACTGGTTATTCTGAAACATGTTTTCGGATAATTTTTTAATCAATGAGTGATTTGATGATTGCTCTTGTCCAATCAATATTCTAATTACTTTTTCTAATTCTGGATAACCTATGTATCTCCTCCTATTTTCAGAAGCGTAATAACCACAGAACTTACAAATAATCTGAATAAAATATGGGACGTTTCCTGATAAGAACTTAATATGCTCAATAGCCTCCATTGTAAAAGATAATTTATCTTTCATGACCAATATCAAGTCTTCCGCTGCTTCATCATTAATTTCATTTATTTGTTCTTCAATTGCATTAACAAGCTGACCTGTTATTCCATATTTTGAATCAACAATCAATGATTTTATATCATAAGTTCCTGCAAAAATAAAACTAGCCAACTCCCCTAATGAATACTGCCTAAGCGAATGAAGAAAAGCTGCATTTACTGTTTTATCATCAATAAGTGTTTTTATGAATGAAAATTCGTCAACGAAAATTATTGGATATAAATTTTTAGATTTTAAAAAATCTAAAATTATCTTAAAATCTTTAGCTCGTACATTATTTTTTACTAGCAGTCCATCCAATTCAAATTTATATTTCACAGAAAATTCTTCTAATTGTTCCACAATTTTTTGAAGAAGAATATACTCCCAAAAGTCTGACGCCTTTTTAAAACTGGCTGCTTCTGAAAAATCCCAGCTAAAAGTTAAAACTGTCATTTCTTTGCTCTTAGAAATAAAAGTATCTCCTTCTAAATCTTTCTTTAAATATTCCAGAACAGAACTTTTCCCCGTTCTCGTCAGCCCATAAAGTATATAAGGCTTATCTTTTTCAATTGACAGATAATGTTGAGCGAGATTAGCAATTAATTTGCGTCTTCCTTTAAACAAATATTCAGGAGGTATGGGGCCATCTCTCCACACAATGTCATCATAAGTCAAAGAATTTTTAGGTTCTTCCTCTATGGTAAAATCAAATTTTTTTGACGTTAGTTTCTTTTTTTGATATACTGCATGTATTTCTATTTTAATTTCTACTGCTTTTGAATCAGAAAGTATATCTACAGGTATAACAAAAAATGTCTCTATTTTTCCTTCAGAAGCTATTTCTTTATCACTCTCAAGCTTAAAAACATACTCGTCACTTGACTTGGTTCCTCTGCACATTACCGTCATATCAAATCCTTCCGCAGTTGCTTCACCTTCATTCTTTATCACTAACTGAGCAGTAAGTTCTGCATCTGAATTAACATAGTACGGAGGATCTACTAGAATTTTCAATGCAGGATACGATTGGGCAATTTTTTCTTCAAATAATAAGTCTACTTCTCTTTTCCATTTATTAAGCAAAGTATAGAAAAATGTCCTACCGTAAAAAGTAGTATTTTCGTTGATAAACTTAATTTCTTTTTCAATAATCTTTCTTACCTGAATCAAAATATTAACTCTTTCTTTATCACTTCTATTTAAATATGGCTGTAAAATTTGAATTATATTTTCAATTTCTCTTTTTACTTCATTATCTGTCGGAGTCATAAATACTTCAAAATCTTCAATTGATTTCCAGCTTTTAATCAGATTGTCTATATTGTGCGGCTCCATGTCAATACTGAATAAATGAGAGATGTTATCCATAAATTTTTTGACCGAGTTTCTTCTTTCAAAAAATGTTCTCTTTAAGAATTCTCCTGGTTTTAACTCAGAGCTAATGTTTGTCCTCTCAATGGAATTAATTAAATCAAAAATTTCTTTGCTCCTTTTTTGATTAATAAACTCACTATAAAGCACTTTCGTCCCATTTTTATTATGATTCAAATTGTTCCATGCATTAATGCTTGAAGCACCGCAGTCCACAATAGTCCTATAAGCCATAGCTTCTATTTCTGTACCTTCATTTTTAATACAGTATTTAAATATTGCAGCAAAACTTCCTTTAAAAATCTCCGTAAATTTTATTTGGGTATTACTACGTAAATAATATACAGCTAAGTTAAGTTTTAGATAATTGCCCAGAATAGCAGTTAAGAAACTTGAATCAATATTTGATAAAAGGTGAAGTGATTCAATATAATAGCTGCAGGCACTATCCTTTAGCCTGGTTAATTTTAAGACCTCATATTCTCCACTGTAAATTCTATTTCTAAAATTAATTAATAAAGAATTACCTTTAAGCATTGAGTAGTAAGCAGCAGATTCAAGATAGTCTTGAAGATCGTAGCTACCGATATTTAACTCATTGAATGCTTTGGCGGCCTCTAAATATGCAGGATACCTTTCTGATAGGTCATCTTCTTTTGTGTTTTTAGCATCGTCTAAAATTAATTTAGCTATAAAAGCTGTAGCCTTACCACCATTTTTAATAATTTCGGGGTGAGAATATTTATGTTCTTTAATATCAAGATCAATCATTTTACTGATTATAACGTTATCATCATCTGCCTCAATAATCAAATGATCCTCATTTTTGGTTCTATAGATATGTTCTGTATAACCAGTAAAACGGCCTTCGAATTGTTTAAGTAAAACTGTCGCGTAATTATTATTTTTATTATACGAAAGTGCTTTTTTAGCTGTCTCTAAAGCAATAGCTTGCTTCTCCGGGTTGAGAGATTGCAGCCTCGCTAATTCTGTATATAGATGACTCAGATTATTTGCGGGCGCATTGATTTTCTCATTAAATACGACCAACTCCTGGTAGGCTTTCTCCGAAGAAATTGGATCATTCATGGATGAATAGATCTGCGCTCTTTTTAATAGAAGGCGGCTTCGATATTTATCATCAATAGCCATGTTTTTAAGTTCTTTTTTTATTTGGGACAAAGCAAACTCAAATTTTGACTGCCGCATTAAATCGTTTATAAATTTTTCCTGATCTTTATAGTTCTTCAACTGCCCTTCATTATCAATTTCTAAGTTTTTATTTAAAATCTCAGGATTATCTTCAAACTCATAGACTCTCTTCAATTCATTAATGACATCAATTAGATTCTTGTTATATCTAATTTCATTTTCAATAGGGTAAAGCAACAAACTTGCTTGGATATAATTGCCTCGAGTTACAAACTGCGATAAAATGTTCAAAAATTCATCTAAAGTATTAGGAAGTGAAATTGCTGTTACAAGTCCATTTTTATTAGATGTCAAGACAACTTGAATTGTTTCTCCTGATTTGAATACTTTAATTTTTGAAATAAGTTTCGGGTCAGCAATTTTTGAATTTTTGACATTAATTATCCTTGAATTCTTTATATCATTTATTAGACAAGAATCAGCATGAACATCAATAATATCCGCATTACTGCGTATAAACTTGTTCAATATATTTTTCCCTAATGATTCTTTTAACAAAGAAATTTTCTTTAAAAGAAATCTTTTATTGATAATATTTCCTGCTGGCTTAATTGTGAGCTTGCTCTTCCTTTTATTTTCTAAATTTGTCTGAGAACTGATTACCTCCCATCCCCCTATAATTTTATCAAAAAAGGTGTTTTTTTTGCCATTTCCAATTTCAATTAGAATGTAATTAACTTCTAGTTCTAGAACTACACCATTAATTTCTTTTCCTGTAGTTAGAAATAAAACAATATTGTCTCCAATTTTCACATCTCTTTTTAACAACTCAAACATCTATAAATATGTATTTACAATTCTTTTAATCTTTTTTCAAAAACATTAAAGTTAATTATTCTAGGATTTCTAGTTATAACTGGAAAGCGAGAAACCACAAAATGCTCGATATTTTTTATGCCGACCTTATCTATCAGTAAGTGTTCTCTTGCTTTTTCTTTATTTAAAGCTTTCTCATAATAGGAACAAAGCCTTTTGTTCATACTTATCATTCTTTTGGAATCACGATCTACAGATGCAATGTCATAGTAATTATTTTTGCATTGAAAGTTATAAATTTTATCTGCATTTTTTAGTGCGACAACGTCAAATTCTTTTCTTCCAATTCTAGTGATCCCCAAGTCTTCAAATCCGTTAGCCTCCAAAACTGAACTAATCATATCTTCGAAAACAAATCCCGAATTTATTTGAAATCTTCTGTTTGAGAGAAGACTATTTACTAATAAATTATAAGCGTACCTTTCAAGAAGTACAACTGTGGAATAGTAATAATTATCTAACTTTTGAAATGGGCTGATTGAATTTAAATTTTCAAAGTAATCACTAGATTCAAGGTAAAGAATCAAAGTACAATTTTTGGAAGTTATTCTTCTAAAATTCGACGCATCAATAATTATCTCATAATCGTCTATAATAAATGAAGAAATGTCTACAAAAAAACGATCTAAAGTATTAAATAGAGGATAATCCTTTATTTCGTATTTAGTAAATGCAGATGACAGATAATTCATCGTATCTGCTAATTCACTAAACGAAAAAACCTTCTTCTTTAATATCCCCAGAGGTTTAATCTTTTTAATTTCGTCTTTTCTAAATTCTAGCTGATCTAAAAGCGAAAGCCTTTGAGGATTTAAATAAAAACTTTCTAATGTTTCAAATTCGAAATTTCCAACTCCTACATTTGTAACCGAATTAAAAGTCATTTCATATCCAGTAATACAATTATTTATCATTTTTTTTTGGAAAGAAGTTGTTACATTTACTAAACAAACATCTAATATTTCAAAAAAATCATTAAGTAATTCACTAAAATTTGTTTTCTTTTGTCCAACTGCTACTTTGGGAATAAGAAACAAAACAGTAACAAAATACAACCGTCTAGATTGAAAATAATGTATTCTATTTTCAGTATTGTTGAAATTCAATTGGTCACCAAATTTACTAAAATAGTCTTTTTTATCCAATTCAAGTTTTAGGATAGAGCACATTGAACTAAACTCCATAAACCTTGCAGAGACATCCGAATTAAATTCATCTGTAAGACTAGATGCTAAAATCTCTTTAATTTTATTACTCTTAAAAGATCCATCGTCCTTATAATAATTGAACAGTGAAAGAACTTCTTCTTGATGAAGCTCAAAAGGAATATTAATAATTTCGTCTATACAACGTACTATTTTTTTCCAATTCTCAAAAAGAAATGCAGGTTCATATTCAGCTATTTTTTTATAAAATACACTTAAATGATAATCTATACTACTAGAAAACAAATTATTAAGACTGTCACCTTTCAAAGTTCCTTTAGGAGTTTTCATTATTCTTAAATTAAATTTTAAAAATACAATTTAAAAATATTACCATAAATCAAACCAGTAGAAATACCTAATTTTTCAATAATATTTTTGGTAAAACCTAAGATTGTTGGTTTCAAAAAAATAACGTTCAAAGCTAAATCAAGATAATTAAAGTGGACATGAGAAGAGACCAATATGTAATACTCCTTTTGAAACGAGAGAAAACACCGCATAAGCTTTCTATTCGTTAACTTGAACTCATATTCAGTAAGCTATGACCAATATATATTCTCTACCACAAAAACTAAAGATAATTTTGCCGTTTTTTAACCTGTCTCAGTATTGTGGCATAATAGTGGCACTTAGCCTTTTTATAAAACAGAAAAGCAGTGAATTCAATACCTAAGAAGCTTAGGTTAGAAACTGTATACAACTCCGTTTACCACAACCGTTACCGACTGTATATTTTTTTAGGGAATTCACCAAGTTACCTCTATGTTACGGAGTCTGAAGTTCCGTAATACAATGTTTGCACAATGCAACTTACAAACCAACCATAGTCTTGATGAATAATCAGTCGTCTTGAAATTCCCATTGGCATTGGCATCACTGAAGTCAAGTTTAACTCTTTCTTATAAGGCAAAATTCAACCTTAAATATTAAGTAATATCCGTGTTTTTTTATTTACACAAATAACCTCCATTTTTAGAATAATTTCCCCTTAAAATTCGAGCTTAACATACTCATTAAATTATTAGATTCTTCAATAATCCATTGATCATTTTTTATTAAATCCTCTAAGATCATTTTTTGCTCATTATCCAATAACAGGTCTATATTACGCTCATTATTTAACCATTTACTCTTATGTTCTGTATCTTCGATTCCTTTAGGCTGCCCATTAGGTGTCAGTAACTTGATTCCCGGAATTTTTTCTTCCACTAAAGGATAAATTATAAAAAGACCATCGTAATCCCAATCGCACGAGTAATAAATAGGTAAGTCTCGCGTTTGGGCATAAATTAATTTACTTACATTCTTCCCACCTGCGTACCAAAGTTCGATCCCGTTTTGGCGAGGCTTATTAGGTTTGGTTAAGTAATCCAGATTTTCACACAGTACTATAACTATCGGGTCATGACACTCTAGTTTGTAAATATATTGCTGGTCTTTTTCATTTGAAAATTCACTGACATCTAATATTTTTTTTAAAGCATTAACTAATGATGACCTATCATCCAAATACTTTTCATTTTTAAAGAACATAAGTGATACGCCTCTTACAGATTCATTAGATGCAACGATCTGTTCTCTGAGTTCGTCCAATAAACCATCTTCTCTTAGTGACTTAATGTTCATTAAAATTTTGATGTCACTTTCTTCAAAGCGGATGTGGGGTTTCAATAATTGATTTTCTGATAAAAAATTTTCGTAAAGTCTGTAATTTTTCAAATAATTATCCTCGTAGATTTTGCAGAACCTGCCAAGTGAGAATATCTTATCATATGACTTGTCCAACACCTTTAGTGAATTAATCAAATAATTGATCTCACCGCTTTTTGATAAAGTAGCGTTAAGCTTCACTTCATTATTTTGATATAGATTATACAGCGCTTTTAACTCTATCCAATTCATTGCGGAAGTTTATTAAGGTAGATCTCCAAATCTACATTATTGTCTTTTGTTTTAAAATAGGATGAAGAGGGATGGTAATTGATTTTATCATCCTCTTTTCCTTTAATTAAATGGTGCGCATACCAATCATCCGATAACCCAATGTTGAAAGCATGAGGAGCCATTGTAATTATTTGGTAGTTGAATTCTTCAGCGATGTCTGGAAATGTTTTAAAATTAGTATTATCCAAGCTGCCTAATTCTTCAAGTATAATAAAACGCAGGCCTTTTCTCTGTTTTTTCTGCATGGCAGACAGCCGGGCAACACCCAGTAAGGCAATTGCAGAGTAAGTTTCACCGGTGCTTCCCGAAACTTCTTCTCCGGACTCATAGTTCAGTTTTACAGATAACTCAAAATAAGTCTTAGGGTCCAGCAGCTTATCTATTGGAACCTTACTCTTCATCTTTGTCTGTTTTTTGAAAAAATCTTCAATAAAATCAACTATAGAGCTTCCGAAATGCAGTTCACCCTGTGTGGCTGACTGGCGTACTTTATCAGCAATATCCTTCACATATTCGATCTTAATTTCGGTATTCTTATCAAAACCTAACCTGAAAAAAAATTTATCACTGATTTTTCTATTAACAAAGAACATATTAATATCTTTTATCTGGTTTTCATACTTTTCAAATCTGCCGGCAGTTGTGCTGAATATTTTTATCATGTTGTCTCTTATGCCGTCAGCTATCATTGTTCTGTTCTGATTTGCCTCACTTAAAGCCAGGGCAATATCATCTGTGGATCTGATTTTACTCCCCAGCAATGCTTCCTCCAGTGCCCGAAAAGAAAAAGTCTGATTTTTTATCGTTAATTGTATTGAAGGGCTTTTCTCATTACTTGTCTCATTAAATGAATGACAGATACCTAAATAACTCGTTTTATATAGCTCAAAAGCATTGGTGTAGTTTTTTTTACTTTCCTCCACTTCTACTGCTTCAATACTGAAATCAGTTATATTCTCTTGAAATTTTCCATAATACGACCTGTTTAAATCTTCAAATGTTTTTTGCTTACTATCTGCTTCTTCAATAATTGCTTTTAAATCTTTATCTGTTTTATCTAATTCTTTCTCTTTTGAACTTTTATCCGAAGTTTTTTCTCCTGAATATTTTGAAATCTTAGCTACACGCTCAAACCACTTTTTCCTTGCCAGTTTTAATTCTTCCTTTATGCGGTCCGGATCATCATATTTCACTTTGAGTTCTGATTTGGTGATCTGCCGGGCTTCTTCCAAGATTGTTTTTTGGGATTGCAATTCCAAAACTTTTTCGTTAAACTGAAGTATGCAGGCAGCTGCAGTTTTAAGGCGGCTGATATTGCTATTCTCTACAATTGAAATATCAAATGGATGTTCAAACAGTTCAATCTTATAGGGTTTTCCATCCAAGATATCCGTCAAAGCTTCTAATTTGATATCAAGGCGGCTCATTTCCAGTTTTAGTTTACCAATTAATTTCTGAATTGAAATATCTAAATCTGACTTATTTCTGATTAAAGCAGCATCTTCATTAAAAGGAATGAACTCTGATAGCGCCCCCAGCTTTAACCACATGCCTTGATTTGCTTCGACGGCTTGAAACTCTTCAAACAAAGCCTGGGCATCTAAATATCTCGGCTGGATCTCAGGATTATCAGTTTTTGAAACAGGAGTCGCAGCAAAATACAGTAATGCCTGCAGCTGCTGGTCATTTAGATCTGGCAGGTAATTGAGATACCATTGAAAAAAGGTATCTTGCGCTTTATTATTCTCCAAAAGTGAAAGCAGTTTTTCTTTTTTTAATTTATCTGCTTTTATTGCTGCTTTTAATTCATCCAGAATATCTGATTGTTCATTTCGGGCCAGTATAATATTGTCAAAGGTTCTATATTTCTGTACATATGGAGCGGCAAAAGCAATTAATTTCTTTATGTTTCCGCTGTCCCTTAAAGTCATGTCAACTCTTTCAGCATTACTTTTCCAATCCTCATCGATTTCGGGAAGTACCATCATTTCCAAATCACTGATTTCTGCCGACAGTTCTTTAATTAAGCTTGAATTCTTTTCAAATTCATTGAATGATTCTAAATTTTTATCCGCCAGATCATGGCAGTGTTTTATGTAAGATTCTACACGGGGCAGTTTTTCAATAAGCTTTGTAAGCTTCTGAAGTTCTTTCTGTTGCCTGATTAATAACTTACTGCTCCGGGTTTCGCGTCGTTTTAAAGTTTGTAATTCTGCGTAAGAACAATTCAGCTCTGTCTGCTTAAAGCATTTATAAAAATCTAAATACGAATGCTCCAATTCACGCAATTCAAGAAGTTTTTTCTGCTTATCTGAAAGCGTTTTAATTTCTTCATTCAAGCTGTGATACTGCTTTAGTATTTTCTCCAGATCGTCTTTTGCCTTATTAAAATTGAATAAAATGTCTTCATCAGAATCCTCAAAAAGAAATTCCTTCAAGCTTTTTGAAGCCTGATTACCGCTCAGATTTAGTGTCTTTGCTTTTGAAAAGGACTGAATTACCTTAGCGTAAGCCTTAAGATTGCGGTCCTGGCTTAAATTAAGAGGCGTTATATTCTTTTCATAAAGAAACCGATAATAGCCTTGCACTTCATCATTGTTCTTAAAAGAATTAAGTTTTAATCCGCTTAAATCCAAAAGCTTTTCTGCTATTTCATGTAAATCTGGTATAGTGCCGTTTGCTGTCAGGTCTTTTGCAAAGAGAATCTCATTTTTTTCAAGTGCAAGCTGATTTATTTTTAAATTTACGTCTGCTTCCCTAGTAATTAAAAATGGTATTATACGCTTTGATTTTTGATTACTTATTTGAATTCCAACGGCAATAAACTTTCCTTTATCAACCTCAATATTTAAAAAACAGTAAGCAAATTTAGTTTTATAGGGAAGTGTATTTATAAGCCTGTCTTCTTTTTTTACGCTGTCGGTTCCAAACCTTATAAGTTCTTTGTCATATACAAAAATCATTTGCAGTAAGTCTGCAATTATTGATTTCCCTACTCCGTTTGAACCTATAAAATCAGTTCTTTTTGGATGAAACACATAATCATGTATGTAGTGTTTTAAGATCCCAACGGTAGATAAAGAATAAATTCTTGGATAATTCATAGAACACCATTTTTAAATTGTTTGCTGAATTGATCAAAGTTTTGAAGCTCCTCTTTATATAATTTAGAGAGCCTATGAATTGCTGGTCTTATTTCAAAAAGCAACTCTTCATTTTGAGTAGACTGCTTATCTACCCAACCAAGCTTATCGAAACTGTTAATAGTCTTATTGAATTTACTTTCTACTGCACTCCATTCCTTTTCATCGTAAGAATCTCTTACAGTATCAAAAAGTATTCTTTTATAGGCCTCTCGATGATCACTTTCCAAGATTTGATTTTTGATGTCATTCCAATGAATAATTTTTTCTTCATCAAAATATTTTTGATAATACATATCCCAAAGCATAAGTCCTATAATAGTCTGCATCTCAGTGAGCTCCCTATTTCTCCCAGGGTCTGTTAATTTTCCTTTTCCAGTATCCCAGAAATCAAGATAATAGCACCTATTGCCATCGAACACATCAGGAATCAGATTTAATTTATACAGTTTTTTATAGTAATTCTGCCAGTTCGCTTCATAACTTTCCAATATAGAGTATAAAGAGTAAAACTTATGATCAATATGCTTTCCAGACAACAATAAAATATTGATGTCTGCAAAATGTTTTTCGACACTGTCTTCTAATAAAAAACTATAATCTTCTATTTCTTGATTCTCGTTTTCCATAGCGATATATTTTGTTCATCTAATGAAATTAACTCCTGTTTAATATCTATAACTACTTCTTTGTCTTCTGATGCATAAGAAACTATCTGTGATGCAACTTGGTAAGCAATTGATATATCTTCTTCTTCATTAGCTATCGTTGCCATTAATTCATCTATTATCAATTCTTTTCTTGTTTGAAGCATATCTTTTGCCTTAGCAACCCAATTATTTATACGCTCCTGATTATCAATTTCCTTTACAATTTTTAACCGTTCATTAAATGCATAATTTTCGTCAGCTTTAATGTTTATTATAATATTTGAAGTATGAATATTAAAATCATAATGTCTGGGATATAATATACTTGTATTTTCAAAAACCAATGGCTTTAATGGAAAACCATTTTCGAAGATCACCCCGGATTCAGTGTATTTAGTATTTTCTAGCGCTAATTTAAAAAATTTCTTAATCTGTAGCCTAAAATGTGAGCGGGTTGAAAATTGTTCTTGGAGTTCGCTTAGTTTTTCACTGGCATGATTAATTTGCCTTCGGATAATATTAACCTTATTATCTACTGAATTAAAAAAATCCTTTAAATCAGCATATACTTCTCTTCCTCTTTCCCAGTCATTAATATTTTTAACTATCTCAGTCTTGTCAAGAAATGAACTTTTATCCATCTTCTGATAGAATACATCGATAACGCTTTGTAAATTATCAAGAAACTTATCTTTAGATAAAATTGCATTTGTAATATCCTCTGCTTTTACACCAAATTTTCTAAATACCAATGTGAATTCTTTAACTAGAATTGTAGCGTCCTGTTCATCTTTTTGCAGAATATCGTTTAACTCTTTGTAACTATCTCTAAGTTCATCCTCCAAAGACTCCAAATGATCGACTATAATTTTTTTTGAGCCTTGGATAAATATTCTGCCAAATTTCCTTTCGAGTACATCAATGGATGTTATTTCATCAAAATTTATTATAAAGGAATCCTCGAAACTCTTCTTTAACGGATGATTTTTATAAGGATTCTCTAGTTTATTGACCATTAGATCGACAACATTTTTTGCATAGTCAGTCAGATAATATTTCCATGGTTCATCCGGATGATTTCTAAAAAAATAATGAAAAAGATTGTCTTTAATATTTCCCCATTGACGCACGGAGTCTTGCTCAAATTGAATACTTATATCTTTTAAAATCTCATTAATTTCTTTAACAGTAAAATACTCTTCAATCTCACCAGCTTTAATCTTTTCATATATAGCAATAATGAGATAGCCACCATCAAATTTTGACGGTAACAAAAGATCATACTTAAGATACAGTTCGCTATACTCCATCATTTATCAATTATAATAAACACTTAACTTGAAATTGATTTTGAGTTTTGCCATAAAAGCTATAATAGGAATGTTTTCAATACAAAAACTTAATTCATATTTAACAAATATCATTCTTTAATATGGTTCTTTTTTATGGAAAACCATACTGCTCCTTCAAATATATCGATTCAAAAAAATTAATAGCCACGTATTTATACGTGTTTATTTAGAATTAATTTGACTATTACTCACTATTGATTCATTATAAAATTACTGTTTTCTTAAATTTATAAACTAATTGTAGGTCTACGAAAATGTTCCTAAATAAAAGCAACTAAAGAATTTCTTTATAATTTTTGCTATGAAAACTGCTTACTTATAAGTCAGAGTAAGTAATGACGAACTAAAAAGAAAGGTTTATTCTTTAATTCAAGACAGAATGATTCTACCTTTTAAGCTTTAGATTGCTGAAAGTTTCCTTACTTTTCACTTTAGATAATATTTCTTTGAAAATAGCATAAAAAAAGTTTTACCACTAAAGGATCTATCAACTCCTTCATTTCCATCACATAGCATAGCAACTTTTCCTTCTTCATAATTTAGTCTTTTATATATTATTAATCTTCTCTCTAGTCAACTCTACCAGTTTTCCAGCCTTCTTCTACGCTCCTGCATTAGTGCAATGAACTCATCTAAAAATCTAATCTGTTTCACCTTATAGGTATAGCCTTTGCATTCGGAAAACTGCCTGCTTATGGTACCTATTATTTTCTGGTTACCCTCATTATCATTATAAGTAAAATTTTCACTCATAAATTCCTGAAAACTGGCTCGGTTTTTTTTTGCATCATTTGAATCAAAATATAAAATTCCTTCATCCATTAAAATATAGAAAAGATTTGCAAGCTCGATTTTATTATAAGAGCTTCTACATTTATTAGTACAATAGAATGCTTGGTTTTGAACATTCCCAAACCCATTTTTTTGTACCAGACTTTCTATATTTTTTAATCTCATATCGAGTTTAAAAAAATTATCTATAATATTATATGTTTTAGCCTTTTTCATTTTTACTCGCCTATTTGAAATGAAAATATATCGTACTTCGCTTTTGCTTATTTTTAGTTGGAACATAAGTTAAGTAACCGTATGCATGCAATTCTCCAATACATTTATAATAAGTCTTCGGCGAAGAAATTTTAGCTATTTTCTGAATTTCAAAGCCGTATACTTGTATAGGATTTATTGCCCCACTATTTTTTCGAAATTGAATAAGTGTTGCAAATACAGCAATATGAGTAGTATTGATTCGGAAATCTCTTTCAATACCCAGAAAAAAATCTGATAAAGGTTTTGAATAATCCATTTTACTCCTCTTTGATTTCAACAAAAGTCAAAGTAACAATTAAACAAATTTATCCACAAGTACAACTTTTGTTGTACCCAAGTTGTACCCTTGATTTAAACCTAAAGTTAAAATTGGATTAATAGTTAAAAATGCTATATAAATATAGGCTCTAAGACTTAACTTTTAGAAATATATGCAAAGTTAAAAGTCTTTGAAAAGAATGAAGGATTAAAGAGTATAATTAAAAAATGCTAAGTTTTTATAATTCTAACCATCACATTTAATAAAAAAAATATTTTTTTTATTCATTCATCTTTCTTTAATTCAAAGTCAAAATCAAAAAAATCTTTTGGATGAACATCTAACGCTCTAGCCAAATCAAAAATCGTCTTTAGCTGAATGCTTTTTTGGCCCTTTTCAGTTTTACTTATCTGACTATGATCAACATTACACATTTGAGCAAGCTTTCTATAGCTCAGTTTTTTAGCTGTTCTAAACTTATGCAAATTGTTACCGAATGATATTAAAAATTTGCTGTTTTGCTCCTTCTCCATTTGAAATATTTAGAACATGTAATTTCAGCTATTAGAAAAAAAATATTGTAGTATTTAAATACTACTTAATATATTTTTTGTTATATTTGTTCCATTATTAATTACATTTGCGAAACTTCTTTTAAAAATATAGAAGCATTCGCTTTGAATCTCGTACTAGAAAATTGGCCTTTTCATTTACCACGAGAGAATAAGCAAGATGCTCACGTCCATTGGCGTGGGCTCACTTATTCGTGGTAAGGTATGGCCAATACCTCTAGTGCAATAAGCTGAGTTCCATGCCTTTTTTATTCTTACAACTCTCTTATTTTATTCTTAGCAATGAGCCGTTTCGCATTTTATCAATGCTTTAACTATTACTATTTAAAACTTATGAATAAAATCGCATCCATTTTTTTATCTTAAAAGATAAAAAGACTCTCTACCTCGTCGCCAAACTAGTATAGAGAGCCTTTAAGCTAATCAAATATCATTTAACTAACCAATCCCAATATTATGAATTATTTTTCATTTTACAAGGATGGAAGAGCTCTGTATTGCCTAATTTTCACTGGCATTTTGCTATCTTTTTCATCGTCGTTCGCTAAAATTTTAGAGCATTCGCACACGTCATTTTTACACCAACACACTGTTCAAGGAATTGTAACTGACGGTACTTCTCCACTTCCTGGAGTTACCGTAGCTATAAAAAATAAAATAAAAAATGTCACCATTACTGACTTTAATGGCGAGTACTCACTTGTTGTTTCATCTAATGATACACTTGTTGTTTCTTTTATTGGTTTTAGGAAAGCACTTATTCCTGTACAGGGACGTACCAAAATCGATATCAAACTTCAATACGACACCACTACGTTACAGGAAGTAAAAATCAATGCTAGCTATTATTCTGTGAAAGAAAGCGAACGTACTGGCAGTATAGCAAAAATCACCGCAAAGGACATCGACAAACAGCCGGTTACCAACATACTTTCTGCAATGCAAGGCCGCATGGCAGGAGTTACAATTACTCAAACAACCGGAACACCGGGAGGTGGATTTGATGTGCAGATAAGGGGAACTAATAGTTTACGTGCTGATGGAAACCAGCCTCTTTACATAATCGATGGAGTACCTTATGCGTCAAATTCTATATCCAATAATAATATTTCGTCAATTATAATTCCAAGTTCTAATGTTAGCCCATTAAGCACAATTAATCCCTCTGACATCGAAAGCATTGAAGTTTTAAAAGATGCAGATGCCACTGCAATTTACGGATCCCGTGGTGCAAATGGAGTTATATTAATAAATACAAAAAAGGGCAAGGAAGGAAAAACCCGATTCACAATCAATACAAACACAGCCGTAGGAAATGTGACTCGCTACATGAATTTAATGCATACTGATCAGTACTTGGAGATGCGAAAAGAAGCATTTGCAAATGATGGAATTGTAAAATATCCAGCAGCAGCCTATGATGTAAACGGCACTTGGGATCAAAGTCGCTATACTGACTGGCAGAAAGAACTTATTGGAGGCACGGCTCAAATAAATGATGGCCAGATATCAATAAATAGCGGATCTGCTCAGACGCAATTTCTTCTAAGTGGTAATTACCATAATGAAACTACCGTTTTCCCTGGTGATTATAAGTATAAAAGAAGCGGAGCAAACTTTAATCTAAATCATCAATCAGCAGATAATAAGTTTAAGATAAATTTATCGACTTCTTATTCTTCACAAAATAACAATTTACCTGCAACTGATTTTACACGAGAAGCAAGATCGCTGTCTCCAAATGCTCCTGCCCTCTATGATGCTTTTGGAAATCTAAACTGGGAGAACGGAACGTTTAATAATCCCTTACGTAATCTCGAAGCAGTATACAAAGCCAACACAGCTAATCTTATTGCAAATACAATTTTATCATACCTGTTAATCCCAGAGCTAGAAATTAAAACAAGCATAGGATTTAGTAATCTCCGTTATGATGAAACCAGAACTTCACCATCAACGATATATAATCCCTCACTTGGGCTAGGAAGCGAATCTTCATCATTATTTGTCAATAACAGCAATAGAGAATCGTGGATTATTGAACCCCAATTGAACTGGAATAAAAAAATTGGGAATGGTAAAATAGAACTTTTGGCTGGTGCTACTTTTCAACAGCAAAAAACCGCGCAGCTTGTACAAGAAGCAGACGGTTTTGCAAGCAACAGCTTAATTTATGACCTTGCTTCAGCTACATATCTTTATGTATTCACAAATCAGCAGACACAATATAAATATCAAGCATTTTTCGGCAGGGCAAACTTTAATTGGAAAGATCGCTATATTGTTAATCTTACAGGAAGAAGAGATGGTTCAAGCCGCTTTGGTCCGGGCAATCAATTTGCCAATTTTGGCGCGATTGGAGCAGCTTGGTTATTTTCAAAAGAACCATTGCTAGAAAATAAAATCTTAAGCTTTGGAAAATTGAGAGCCAGTTACGGAACTACTGGCAATGACCAAATCGGAGACTATAATTTCTTAGACACCTATAGTTCTGCAGGCAATAATTATCAAGGAACAGTCGGCCTGCAGCCCAATCGCTTATATAATCCAAATTTTGGATGGGAAACCAACAAAAAAATGGAAATAGCCGTAGATCTAGGTTTTGTTCAAGATCGCATTTTTTTAACGACTGCCTATTACCGCAATCGTTCATCCAACCAATTAGTTGGAGTTCCACTTCCCGGAACTACAGGATTCAATTCCATATTAGCAAACCTAAATGCAACAGTTGAAAATACAGGACTAGAACTGAGTATTCGAACAGTTAATATTGAGAAGCAAAATTTCAAATGGACAACAAATCTGAATTTAACCGTTCCAAAAAATAATTTAATAGTTTTCCCTAAATTGGAAAACTCTACCTATGTTAATCAGTATGTAATTGGAAAATCCATCAACATTCAAAAGGTTTACAATTATATAGGCCTCAATACCCAAACAGGAATTTATCAATTTGAAGATGTCAATAAGGACGGAAAAATTTCATCCCCTGATGATAGACAAACGGTTAAAGACTTCAGTCCAAAATATTATGGCGGTCTGCAAAATCAATTCAACTTAAAAAGGTGGCAACTTGATTTTCTATTTCAATACGTTAAACAAGAAAACTGGAATTCAATAAGTATGTTAGGACTGCCTGGGGGTATGTCTAATAAAACCACAGAAGTATTAAACCGCTGGCAAAATCCTGGAGATACCGGTCCATATCAAATGTATAGTTCGGGAACAAATTCACTGGTAACAGCTGCAAATAACCTGTACACCAACAGTAATGCCGCTATAACCGATGCGTCATATCTTAGACTTAAGAACATTTCAATATCCTATAATCTACCTGAAAACAGTCTAAAAAATTTAAAATGCCGTATTTCTCTTCAAGGCCAGAATATACTAACCTTCACCTCATATAAAGGAGCTGATCCTGAGTTTATAGTATCTGGATTTTTACCTCCTCTTAAAATATATGCATTAGGATTACAGCTTATTTTCTAACACGAACGACTATGAAAAATTATATACAACAAAGACGGCTAATTTTCTTTACTGATAATAAAATAAAATCATCAATTTATTTCGCTTGGATACCGATATTTTGCTCTTTGCTCTATTCCTGTGACAGTTTTGTAGATGTGGATCTTCCTACTTCTCAATTAACAGGAAATACAGTATTTGAAAATAAAAATACTGCCAATGCTGCTTTGGTAAATGTTTACGCCCAGATAAGAGACAACGGATTAATTACGGGAAAACCGACAGGAATTTCTAATCTTTTAGGAAACTACTCGGATGAATTAACTTTTTATGGAACAGACAGTAATGCTACTAAAGATTTCTATAATAATACTATCATAACATCAAATACTACTGTCGCAGGATGGTGGAATAATACATACAAACAGATATATGCTGCAAATGCTGTAATTGAAGGAGTATCTAATAATACAAAACTTATTGAATCAGACAAAAATCAATTATTAGGCGAGGCTCTTTTTATCAGAGCACTGCTTCATTTCTATCTGACCAATATTTATGGCAATATACCATACATTACAACCACTTCTTACCAAACAAATGCCGTCGTTTCTAAGAAACCTGTCTCTGAGATATATTCTGAGGTTATAAATGATTTACAAAAAGCAATATCGTTATTACCCTCTAATTATATTACTTCAGGTCGTGTTCGTCCAAATAAATCAGCAGCACAAGCTTTAATAGCAAGAATTTATTTGTACGATAGCAAATGGGAATTGGCTGAACGAACCGCCTCTCTGCTAATTAATAACACAAATCTGTACCCATGGGAAAGCAATATTGATAAAGTCTTTTTAAAAGAAAGCACCTCAACTATTTGGCAGCTGATGCCCTCAACAGCTGGTAAAAATACAGATGAAGGAAATCTTTTTGTATTTACCAGTGGACCGCCACCACTTGTTGCTTTAAATAATGAACTTTTTACAGCCTTTAGTTCGGATGATTTAAGAAAAACCCATTGGATAAAAGCAGTCACCAACGGAACATCAACCTGGTACCACTCTAATAAATACAAACAAAAAAGTCCAACTGGAACCTCCGTTGAATATTCAATTGTAATGCGTTTGGAAGAACAATACCTTATTCGTGCGGAAGCAAGAGTATATCTCAATAAATTGGAAGAAGCCAAAGGAGATTTAAATAAGATTAGAAATCGTGCAGGTCTTCAAAACACAACTGCAACGACAACTGAAAATCTTCTGCAGGCTATTCTCAGCGAAAGAAAGCTTGAGTTATTTACTGAGCTGGGACATAGATTTTTCGATCTTAAAAGAACAGCAAATCTGGATAGTGCTCTTTCTGGAACAAAACATGGATGGAATACTACTGACAGACTCTTTCCAATCCCTGATTCTGAGTTGAGGGTAAATCCAAATCTGCTTCCTCAAAATGACGGATATTAAAAACATTTACACATCCAATGAAAATCAATAACAAAAGACTAGTACAGGTTGAGTCATTTTTATCCCGTATTACATTTTTATTTTTTGTTTTAGTAGCCTGCCCTTTATTGGGGCAGGTAAAACAAAAAAAGATGCTTCAGGAATCCGACTATCATCTGTGGCACACACTGCAATCTGAAAATATTTCTGAAAACGGAAACTGGATAAGTTACAAACTAGTTTATCCAAATGGTAAAGACACTCTTTTTGTTAGAAATACAAAACTCAACATACAGTATATTTTTCCAAATGCCTTTAATGGAAGTTTCAATCTAGAAGAAAGCTTCGCCTGCGTTACTCCAATAGGAGGACTGCAAATACTTAATTTAAAAACTGGCAAATCGCATACTTATGCCAAAATAACCCAATACAAATACACAAAAAATAAAAAATACATTATTGCATACAGCAATGCAGGAGATCCTTCTCTGGAAATAAAAAAATCCTCAGGATTAACGATAATGAAAATTGATAATGTTCGTGAATATAAAATAGCTCCACAAGAAAATGCTGTTACGTTTACTGATGGCCGTTGCATCGGATTTATAACTTTAACTGACACAGTGGAAAAGAATATAATTATTGAAAAATCCCAAAATCCATTTTTTAATTTAACGTGGCGAAACAACGGAAATGCTGTTGCCTTTTTACAAAAAAAAGATGAGCTCGGTGAAAACAATTTATTTTTCTTTAACCTTAAAAATAAAAAGCTTTTTGAATTCGATTCCGAAAAACTTTTACACCTTGAAGATGATTTCACAATTAGTCCTACTGTGACGACTAAATTGACAATATCTGATGATGGACAGCGTGTTTTCTTTGGAGTAAAAAAACGGGAATATAAATATTCCGTAATTGATTCGACACAAGTACAAATATGGAATGCCTCTGATAAGTTATTGCATTCGCAGCGAGAAGAAATTGGGCAATGGGATAAAGTAGCTAAGCTAGGTGTTTGGTTTCCTTATGAAAATAAATTTAAACAAATAACGAGCAATCAACTTCCTAAAGTAATCCTTGCTGCGAACCAAAAGTTTGCCATCACATTTAATCCGTGGCAGTATGAACCCCAGTACAAACAGCAGGGAGATATAGACCTCAGCCTAACCAATCTAATATTAGGGAATTCAAGCAGAATATTAACCAAACACTCTGGAAATAAAAATCACACCATTATATCTCCAACAGGTAATTTCATAACATATTTTAAAGATCAGAAGTGGTGGGTATATGATATATTGAAAAAGATTCACCTTAACTGCTCAGCCAATATCAGCCACCCTCTCTTTGACCAAAATTATAACTCAGCAGGTGAAGTTCCTGCATATGGGATTTTAGGCTGGACAAAAAATGACTCTTCACTATTGCTTTATGATCAGTTTGACATCTGGGAAGTTTCTCCCGATGGCAGAACAACTAAAAGATTAACACACGGCAGAGAAAAAAACATACAATTCAGGATAGCAAAACAGCAGTATGAAAACTTTAAAACAGAAAACTACAATGGTTTCTATGCTTTAGAAATTGATCTCGACCATGAATTAATTCTTCAGGCAAAAAACAATGAAAAAAGCGGTTATTTTATTTGGAATAAAACCAATGCGGAAAAGCCTCTGGTTTTTAATGAAATGAAAAATAGCTATCTGATGAAATCTTCAAAAAAAGGAAGTTATATTTTTCAGCAGCAGAACTATGAAAATGCTCCATCAATCTGGTTTAAAGAAAATAAAAAAAGCAAAGCCGAGTTAATTGTTCAGAGCAACAGACAGCAGAAAGATTATTATTGGGGTAAAGCTGAAAAAATTCATTATTGTAACAAAAATGGAGCATCTTTAACAGGCGCACTTTTTTATCCTGCTAACTATAATCCCTCTAAAAAATATCCTTTAATAGTCAGCATCTATGAATTAAAATCTCAGGAATTTTATCAATATGTTAATCCCACTTTGTATTCTGATACAGGATTTAACGTAACGAATTATACCGCTCAAGGCTATTTCGTTTTGTGCCCTGATATTATATACGAAATTGGGAATCCCGGTATTTCTGCAGTAGATTGTGTTCTTTCAGCAACTCAGTCTGTAATCGACAAAGGTATTATTCAAAAAGATAAGATAGGTTTGATAGGCCACTCTTTTGGAGGTTATGAAACTAATTTTATAATTACCCAAACCAATTTATTTGCAGCTGCAGTATCTGGTGCAGGTGTAGCAGATTTGACAAGCTGGTATTTAACAATGGGATGGAATACCGGTACACCAGAGATATGGCGCTTTGAAAATCAGCAATGGCGGATGGGTAAATCACTTTTTGAAGATAAGCAGGCATACAGCCGCAACTCTCCATTGGAGTTTGTACAAAACATTCAAACACCACTACTCTCTTGGACTGGCAAGCAGGATAGGCAAGTCCATTGGTATCAAAGCATAGAATTTTACTTGGCATTGCGAAGACTGCAAAAAGAGCATGTTTTATTAGTGTACCCTCAAGAAAAGCATGTTATAATGAATCCAAAAGATCAGAAAGATCTCAGCAGTCATATTAAACAGTGGTTCGATTATCATCTGCAGAATAAAAGCCTTCCCTCTTGGGTTAGCTATAAATAAAAACAATGCAGTTCTTTACAAAAATAGAACTGCATTGTAAATGAACCTAACATTCTAGTCAAGCCCTTTAAAGATTAGTTTAATTTGTATAAGACTTTGTTACAAGTAGTACCACTGGCATTCAAACCAAAAACTTGCTGATTTGTGTCCTCAATGGTACAAATTTCACTCCCTTGATTGTTACAATCAATTGATTCAGAACATGGATTCGGATTATTGATGTATCCTTGTTCAGGCGCATTTAAATTAGCTGCTTTGCCATTTGGACTTGAGGCAAAAGCACCTGCAATTGCAAGGGCAAAGGCTGCCACAGGCAAAAGCTTTTTCACATTTAATGTTTCCATGATAATAAAAATTAAATTAAAAAAAATATCTACTTTTTTTACAGGTGTTCGATTACATTCCTGATACTGAGCGCTAAGTATATGATAATCATAATTCACTTTTGTAATACTGTAAAAGTGAATTACTAAGTTGATAACAAACTATATAATTGCCAATAAGGGCATAGAGGTAATTCTCATGAACAATGATATTTCTTATTTTTTCGTTCCCAATATTGTAAACATAAAAGCTCGAAACATAAGAAGCATCATTCAAATCATAAACGTCTACGGTACTTGCCTGGCTCCATAAATCTTTCGATTCATATAATCCATGAACTGGCGAGTAAATAAAAAGAAGGTTATTATAGACTGCACTGGCTTTGTTGACGATAATCGGCGGTGTCGACATTTTCTTTTGATTCCTGCTTGAGATATTGGAAATTTCAATTTTTGCCTGGCTTGTAGTATCTATAGTTTTTCCTATATATTTTAAGTCAAGAGAATCATTAGCTACGACGAATTCATTCCGATATAAATAAACATAAACAATACGTTTTATTTCTGGACTGTAATGCAGCATGCCGTCTGTATCAAAAATTCCATCAATTTGTTTTTGCAGCAGTTTAGGATTTAATTTTACTTTTTGATTCTTTCCCAGAAAAATGGATCCTATTATATTTTCATTATTCTTTATGGCCTGTCCTCTAAAAGCAACATTGAGAGAATCGATTGGTGTTATTAAGGAAAAAAATGCTTTTTGATTCATAAATAATGACGCTTTCCAATCTGATATTTTCCCTCTAAACAGACAAGGGACATTTCCATCAGTGACAAAAAAGTAAGGAGCTGAAATATTAATTTTGACAGCTTTAAATTTAAAATCACTCTTATCCAATTCTATTTTTAATGATGTTTTCTTTTGCAAAATACTATCGAACGACACGAGATGTAATGGCGCAGTATTATTTCCTAAATATAAATTTCCATTTGCTGCTCCAGCAAAATAATACGAATTATAAAGCAGATCAGCTTCACTCCTTTTTACGGCTTGATGATGAGGAAAACGGCGTACAAAATTATTCCGATGATGTATTATATTTTCAGAGGAAATAAATAAAACAGTCACCAGGCCAACACTAAAAAAAATCGAAAGTGCAAAAGAACTGGCAAGAACAGCGGGTTTTGAAATAAAAGATGCCTTAGACATCCTACCGGCCGATATCAGGATACCCGCTGCCGCCAGCATTATGAAAACTAAATTAAAAAAGAAATGTTCCTTCCAGCCCATTTTTTCCAAAATACCACCACAGGAGCACGGAATAAAAGAGCTGTAATTTAAAATAATATAGATGTATGATGTGAACATGACCATCAAGCTAAAAGACGCAAAAAGACTAATGATCCTCCATCTTTTTAAGACAATAAATAATGCTATAAGAAATTCAATCATCGGTATCATCCATGCAATTGATCCTGCAAAAGCACTTAATAAAGGAGATTGCCCCAATTGCACGCGAAAATTTTCATAATCCAATAATTTGCTTACTGCAGCATATACAAATAGAACTGCATATGATAAACAAATCATGTCAAGAATAATACATTTTATTGCTGCACTAGATTTCATGATTTCTCATTTTTAATTAATGATTTAATAATTTTCTGTTTATCTGGATTTTCGAAATATTTAGAATTTCCCAGCTTGGAACACAAATTGGAATCGTTTATCAAAAATTTGATTTATTTTTTTAACTGCATTGATTTCCAGATAAAAGCATAGGCCAAAATTACAATAGCCTAATTGAGAAAGAAACATCAAAAACATACCAAAAAACATCAAAAACATACCAATTTCATTTTAAACATTATTTATATAATATTAAATTCTATAGACTATTAAAAAAGTGATCCAAATTTGGTAAGATTATGTATCTAAGATTTCTGTTGATACAAATTTACCGCTGTTGATTTGAACGCTTGTTATGAAAATCAAGCCAAAATCTTTGAAAAACAGGCTTTTTTCACAGATAAAGAAATATTTTTCTTACTAATTATTTATTTCACATAAAACACTGATATGGAATGCCTAATTTTTAATTTTCTAAAGTTGTTATTTTAATAAAACAAAATTACACTACCCTTTTGACCTGCTTGTTATCCAAAACAGGCCAAAATTTTTCCAAAACAGGCTTTTTGAGTTAAAGTTTTGAAATGATAACCAATGATTTAATAAAATGAATCTCTAATCATTTTATTAACAATAAAAATCTAAATCAGAAAAAAATCAAAGCAAAATATTGGACACAGTCAGAGAAGTGCGCATAATGACTTTTTCTCGTTCCTCCAAAAAGCCACCCTTCGGGACTTATAGCACTTCAACTGTCTGATTGTCCAATTACAGACTGCTTTCTTTTTTTCCTTTTTCTTTTTTAAGTATTTATTCATTCTAACTACCTGCAGTCATGATAGTTAAATTTTACTTATCAAGATTTCGAAGATTCTCATTAAATTAGTTGCTGGCTTTTAAGAAATCTCCAAAGATTGCCACGTTCCTGCAATCAGCAAGATGAACGGTTGTTTAACAACCGCCTATCTTGCCACCCATTGCCTCGGAACTCGGCGGTGGAGAAACTTAAAAGCATAGAGTTTGATAACAATGAAAATGAAAGATGATGAAAAGAGAAAATTCAAACAGAACACGAATCGTGGGACTGCGATTCACTCCTTTGGAGTATGCCGAACTGGAAAAAAGATTCAGAGCAAGCACCTGCCGAAAATTAAGCGACCACATCAGAAGCCACTTATTCAACAAACCAATTGTAGCTACCTACAGAAACCAGTCTTTAGACGAACTGATGGAAGAGACTGCCGTACTTACTTCCGAATTACGCGCAATCGGCAATAATATCAATCAGATTGCCAGAAAGATAAATACGCTCAAAACAGTTCCCGAATTCAAAGGACATCTTTATCTGTTCGAGATCCAGAGAAAAAGGCTTTTTGATAAAATGGAAGAAGTCTCAAGCCACACGCAGAAAATAGCAGAAAAATGGTTGCAGTGATAAAAACAAGCTCGTCCATAAGAGGCATTCTGAATTACAACGAAAATAAAGTTGAGATCGGAAAAGCGGAATGCATAAGTGCTGTGAATTATCCACTGGAACTGGAAAAACTGAGTTTCAATTCAAAATTAAACCGCTTTCTAAAACTGGCAGAACTCAATACCAATGCGAAGAGAAACACAGTGCATATCTCGCTCAACTTTGATCCCTCGGAGAATCATTCGAAAGAAAAACTGGCTGAAATTGCAGACACCTATATGGAAAAACTGGGATTCGGCAGACAGCCTTATCTGGTGTATCAGCATTATGATGCGGGTCATCCTCATTTGCATCTGGTCACAAACAACATTCAGAGAGACGGAAAAAGAATCGATCTGCATTTACTAGGAATCAGAAAATCAGAACCTGCCCGAAAAGAAATTGAAGAAATGTTCGGACTTGTAAAAGCCGAAGGAAAAAAACAGAAAGAACAATTTTCGTTAAATCCGATAGATGTCGGCAGGATCCAATACGGAAAAGCAGAGTCCAAAAAGGCAATCAATTCAGTTTTAAACAAGGTTTTGTTTGACTATAAATATTCAAGCTTGCCTGAACTCAACGCGGTTTTAAATCTTTATAATGTCCATGCTGATAGAGGAAGCGAGGAATCGAGAGTTTTCAAAAACAACGGACTGCTTTACAAGATACTTGACCAGAATTCAAAACCTATCGGGGTGCCGATAAAAGCCAGTGAATTTTATAGCAGACCTACCTTAAAATTTCTGGAAGGAAAATTTAAAACTAATGACGCAGAGAAAGAGTCTTTTAAAAAATATGTAAAAAATGCCATAAAACTGGCTTTCTATAGTGAAAACATATTTTCTCCTGAAAAATTATTGAAGATATTGGAAGCTGAAAGCATTCACATGATATTAAGAAAAAGCGGGGAAGGACAGCTTTACGGAATAACTTACGTTGACCACAAAACAAGATCAGTTTTTAACGGAAGCAGTCTGGGAAAAGAATTCAGTGCAAAAGGAATCCAGGAAAGCTGTGCAATGAACATTCTTGCAATTGAAAGAAAACACCAAAACTCTGTTTCAACAAATTCACAGAATTCTCAAAATCTAGAATCAAAAGAATATATAAAAGAAAATCCTGCAGATATTCTGCTTCGTGGGGAAAAAATAAATGACTATGTTTCGAAACAGCTTAAACAGAAGAAGAAAAAGAAAATTTGGAAAAGACTTTAAAACTTAAATTTACAACAACAAATCTTTAGTTTTTACAAACCTTTTTTTTTGCCTACCCACCCCATCAAAGACAATTCCTTAGTTTAATTATTTTTTTAACTTTTATGGCTTTCCACACAATTTCAAACATTGCTTTCACTATGTTTGTAAGACTTACTAAATTTGCCACTAAGTAAATCGCAAATAAAATATCCTACACAAATTATAAAACTTTTAGTGTCTAATTAATTTCACGTAAAAAAATTAAATTGATAGTTTTATTTTAAATACTATTTAAAACAATAATGACAAACGAACAACTCAAAAAACTAGAAAAAGACCTATGGGATTCTGCTAACTCGCTTCGTGCATATGGAGGACTTAAAGCAGCTGATTATGCCGTACCAGTTTTAGGGCTTATTTTTCTACGATTTGCAGAAAACAAATACAGCCACTACGAACCAGAGATTCTTAAAGAATTTGAAGCTGAAAAAGGCACAAGATTAGAAAGACCAATTCATTCGATAGCATTGGCAAAATGTGGTTTTTATTTACCTGACTTTGCGCGATACGATTATTTATTGGAACTTCCTGGAGACGAAAGTTTGGCTAAAGCTTTACGAAAGGCTATGGAGGGAATTGAAGAATTTCAAGACGATAAGTTCAAAGACGTTTTACCTAAAGAAGCCTACTTTGATATTGAAAAAAAGAAAGCTGATATACTACCCCAATTACTAAAAACATTCTCTGATATTCCAGTGGATGCCACCGGAGATGTTTTTGGAAAAATATACGAATTCTTCTTAGGGGAATTTGCAATGAGTGAAGGACAAAAAGGAGGTGAATTCTTTACGCCAACTTCAGTAGTACGATTTATTGTTGAAGTCATCGAACCTTATGCTGGAAAAATATACGATCCTGCCTGTGGTTCAGGTGGTATGTTTGTACAAAGTGCAACTTTCGTAAAAGAAGCCAATCACGACCTTAATGATATTTACGTTTACGGACAAGAATATATGGGAGAAACGGCGCGTTTGGCAAAGATGAACTTGATGGTTAACAACATCCGTGGCGAAATTACCGAAACTAACTCTTACGAAAACGACCCATATGCAGGATTAGGAAAGTTCGATTTTGTAATGGCAAATCCACCATTTAACGTAAAATCAGTAAAAGAAAGTACTGTAAAAAATGACGAACGTTTTTATAAATATGGTTTACCTAAAAACAAAGGCAAAAAAACCAACGACAGCATCACCGATGCTAATTACCTTTGGATTTCTTTATTTGCCACCTCGTTGAATGCTAACGGAAGAGCGGGTTTTGTAATGCCTAACTCAGCTTCTGATGCTGGTAATTCGGAATATGAAATTCGAAAAAAGATTGTAGATAGCGGTATTGTTGACTGCATGGTTTCTATGCCTTCCAATATGTTTTTGACAGTAACCTTACCGGCTACGCTGTGGTTTTTTGACAAACAAAAAATAAATAAAGATCGTAAAGACCAAATTCTTTTTATAGATGCCCGAAATACATATCACCAAATAGACCGAGCTCACCGTGAATGGAAAGAAGAACATATTCAAAACCTTACTGCGATTGTGCGTTTATATCGCGGAGAAAATGAACGTTATTTAGAATTAATTAGTCAGTACATCAGCCAAGCTAACGAAGCTATGGAAAAAGTACCAACTGCTTTTAATGAGTATTGGACATTAATCCAACAAACGATAATCAAATTACAGAATTATACTAGAGATAGTAAAACCAAACACAAACCGGATGCTTTCAAAAAAATTGTAGAAAGTGGTTTACTTCAAAAAATAGATGAATTGACCTTGCCTAATTTGTCAGTACCAGTCATTACACAGAACGAACTAACCGCATCCAACAATCAACAATTAGCCTATTCCAAAGAATTATCTGTTTACACTGATCAATTAAAAGAAATAGACACCGCTCTAAAAATTAGCAAAGATACTTTGTTCAAAGTGTTGGTACTTGCCGACAAACAAGTCAAAGTAAAAAATGATAAAGACTGGAACGGTTTCGGTTTAAATGGATTAAAACAAATTGAACAACTGCAACAAAATTGGAAAGATTGTACAGACCAAGTTTGCTATTATCAAGCAAATATAGACTGGTTGCAAAGTCGTTTTCCTGAAGCAAAATATGCCGATGTAGTGGGTTTATGCAACGTAGCCGATAGAACAGAATATGTTGAGGAACAAGATTATTCTTTGAGTGCTGCAAGATATGTGGGTGTGGTTCTTGATGCTGAAAATATTACCAATGAAGAATTCAAACACAAAATTGAAATAAAAAGTTTAGAGTTTAGAAAAATGTCTTTAAAAGCATTAGAGTTAGAAAATTCAATTGAAAACAATTTAAAAAATTTGTTTTAATGTTGAAGCGTATAAAAATAGGAGATTTAATAAAGCAAAAAAAAGCTCATTCGCAAACCGGACCATTTGGTACACAACTAAAAGCATCTGATTATGTAGAACAAGGTATTCCTGTAATTAATGTTAGAAATATTGGTTTTGGTGAAATACGAGAAAATCAATTGGAATACCTTGATGACGAAATGGCTACAATCTTAAAATCTCATAGATTAATAAAGAATGATATTGTTTTTGGCAGGAAAGGTGCTGTAGAAAGACATTCATTAATAAGTTCTAATGAAGAAGGGTGGATACAAGGTTCTGATTGTATAAGATTAAGATTTTTGAATAGTGAATATAATCCAACATTTGTATCGTACTTTTTTAGAACTGAACAACATAAACAATGGATGATAAATCTTGGTTCTTTTGGAGCTACTATGGGCTCTCTTAATCAGGATATTATTTCAAAAATTGAAATACCTAACCTGCTATTACCATTTCAAAATAAGATTGCTTCCATTCTATCATCTTACGATGCATTGATTAAAAATAACAACCAACGCATCAAATTATTAGAAGAAATGGCAGAAGAAATTTATGAGGAATGGTTTGTGCGTTTGCGTTTTCCGGGTTATGAAAATACTAAAATTGTAGATGGCATGCCTCAAGGTTGGGAGAAAATGAAATTGAATAATGTTTTAGAACCAGTCAAAAGAAAACCCAAAATAAGCACAGATAAGTACCTTTCAGAGGGTAAATATCCGATAATTGATCAAGGTGATGATTTTATAGCAGGTTATACGAATGATGAAAATCTTGTTCAATTTGCACCATTACCACTTTTAGTTTTTGGTGATCACACAAGAAGAGTAAAATTTGTCAATTATCCTTTTGCTTCTGGAGCAGATGGCACACAATTGCTTTCTCCAAAAAACAAAAGTTTGTTGCCTATATATTTCTATATATCTATCAAGAATATCGATTTGTCCAATTTTCATTATGCTAGACATTTTAAGTTTTTAAAGCAAGAGTATATTTTGATACCAGATGATGATACGCTTTTACTTTTTAACAATCTAACTTCTCCGTTTTTTGAGGAAATTCAAATTCTGAAAGAAAAAAACCAACTATTACAAGAAACCCGTGATTTGTTATTACCACGATTAATAAGTGGTAAGTTGAGTGTGGTGCATTTAATAGAGAAAGAAGTAGAAGAAGAATTAATGATGGTAGCAGAGCAGAGCGCTGAATATAAATAAAGAAGTAAATTATGAGTAGTACAACACCATTGATAGATTTGTTTGGCAAAAAATTTATAATTCCACATTATCAACGTGGCTATAGATGGGAAGAACAAGAAGTTACTGAACTATTAGATGATATCTGGAATTTCATGAACACTTCAAACAAGGGAGAGTTCTACTGTTTACAGCCTATTGTAGTTCAAAAAATTGCAGATAATGAATATAACGTTTTAGATGGGCAACAACGACTTACAACTTTGTATCTAATACTCGTTTATCTAGAAGAACGAAGATTTGAAGATGGTTATAATCAAGAACTTTTTACATTAAACTACGAGACAAGAGATAAATGCGAAAAGTTTTTAGCCGATAGAACTTTTATAACTACTGTTGATGAATCAAATATTGATTTTCAGCACATCTGTAATAGCTATAGTTATATAGACACTTGGTTTAAAAATCACGCAGGAGCAAAAGGAAAATTAATTCCTATTTTGCTTGATGATAATACTGGAGGCAATAGAAACATCCGCTTTATTTGGTATGATGTAGAACAAGAAAAAAATCCAATAGACGTATTTATTCGATTGAATGTAGGCAAAATTCCATTAACCGATGCCGAATTAATTAAAGCCCTTTTGCTACAAAGCGACAAATACCATTCTGATGATTTGAAATTCAACAAAATGAAATTGTTTGAAATTGCTACAGAATGGGACACAATTGAATATACCTTACAAGAAGAAGCCTTTTGGTATTTTTTAAGCAACGAAGAAAATTTAAAGCCAACACACATCGAATTTATTTTTGATGCGATTGCAAATAAGATTTTAAAAGAGAAAAAATATTTTGAATCTAAAAATTTCAAGCACGCAACTTTTCTAATCCTGTCAGCTTATTTACAAGACTTAATTACTAATGATAAAAAATCAAGAATTGATGCTGTAAAACACATTTGGGAAATGGTTATTGAATATTTTGAATATTACAAAGAATGGTTCAATAACAGAAAACTCTATCATTACATTGGATACCTAATTGAATCAAGAGGAAGTCATATCATTGATACTTTAATAAAAGAATCTAAAGAACGAACAAAAAAATCATTTGTAACCTATCTCGAAGGTGAAATTAAAGAGTTAATCAAAATAAACACAAAAGGTAAAGATGCAAGTGGCAACAGTATAACCGTAAATCTAAAAGATTTGTGTTATGAAAACGAAGACCAAAAAACAAACGATAAGCCATTAATTATCAGGATTTTGTTTTTACACAATGTGATAGCTACCTTAAAATCGGAAAAAGAAAAAGCAAAATTTCCTTTCAACCTTTACAAGAAAACTAAAAAGAACGAAAAATGGAGTCTAGAGCACATCCACGCACAAAACTCTGAAAATATTACAAAACCAACACACCAAAAATCTTGGCTACAAGACCACATAAAGTCATTGACCAATACAAATGATGTGCAATTTGAAAGTATAATCAAAAAGATGAATTCTGCTTTAAAAGATGATGATTTAGACAAAGAAAAATTTAATAAAATTGTAAATTCTGTATATTCATTAATCAATAAAATAGCTGGAATCAATGAAAAAAACATTCATCAGATTGATAATTTATGTTTAATTGATAAAAACACCAACAGTCAACTTAACAATTCTGTTTTCGATGTAAAAAGAGAAAAAATTAAAAAGAGAGAAGTCAAAGGATATTACATTCCTGTTAGTTCAAGAAATGTTTTTCTAAAATCGTACACAGATTATCCACAAAACAATGCCTATTGGAGATCAGAAGATAGAACTGGGTATCTTAAAAGTCTTGAGGAAATGTATAATTATTTTGTAATAGAAGCAGTTAATTAAAGAAAATCGATGAAATACACTTTATACACATTATTAGAAAATAATTTAGTCAAAATTCCATTGATCCAAAGAGATTATGCACAAGGTCGAGAATCAGAAAAAGATTTAAGAAATAGTTTCATTACGAAAATTCAAAAAATCTTAAATGACGGAACAGAAAAGCTTAATCTAGATTTCGTCTATGGTTATACTGAAAAAACAAGCCAAGGCAAAACCAATTTTATACCGCTTGATGGACAACAACGATTAACTACTTTGTGGTTGTTACATTGGTATTTCGCTTCTAAAGAAGGTAAATTAACAAAAGATGAAGAAAGAAGTGATGTTAAATCAACGCTTTTAAATTTTACTTATGAAACAAGAATTTCTTCCAAAAGATTTTGCGAAAATTTAGTCAACAATCCAATTTCAAATTTAGATAAAATTGAATCCATAAAGGAAGAAATAATAGATTCGTCTTGGTTTATGACTTCTTGGAAAAATGACCCAACAATTATTGCAATGCTGAATATGTTGGAAACAATTCATACAACATTAGCCGATTGTGAAAATGTATGGGATAAATTAACCTTAAATGCGCTAATTACCTTTGATTATATTGATATTAAATCCGATGAATTTAAATTAACAGATGAGTTATATATTAAAATGAACTCAAGAGGAAAACCTTTAACGCCTTTTGAAAATTTTAAAGCAATATTCTCTCAACTTTTAAATGATGATGAAACAAACTATTTTAAAGAAAGCATTCATTTCAAAGGGAGTAAAATAACCTATCAACAATATTTTGCATTTAATATTGATGGTAAATGGGTTGATTTATTTTGGAATTACAGGAAGATAAGTAATAAAGGTTTAGATGAAAACATATTAAACTTTTTCTATTATGTAGCAGAAATGCAACATTACAAAAATAATAAAGATGGAAACTTCACTAAGAATTTCGAATCCTTAAAAACAGTTTACGCATTTAAGGAAAATGTTGATTTTCTCTTCAATTCACTGGATTTTTTATCAAGTGTGAAAGATGTGGGATTATTTTTTAGCGAATTGTTTTGTAATAATGAATATGAAATTGGTAAAGTAAAATTATTCGATGATAAGCCTACCGATTTATTTCTAAGAGCATTTACAGACGAAAACTTTGATGTAAAACAAAGAGTACTTTTGTATGGTGTTTTGGATTTTTGTATTGAAACAAAAACTTCATTTCCTGATAAAAATTTAAAAGATTTTATTCGAATAACAAGGAATTTACTATCTCGAACACGACAGGTGAATACATCCAAAAGAATTGAATACACTTCCAATTTACGTTTGCCAAACTTTTTCGAATATTCTAATTTTATTATAGAATTAATACAGCTAATAAAAGTAAATCCTAGTAAAAATGTATTCCGATTATTTACTGAAAATACATTAAAAGGATTTACAAAAGAGGTTTTTGATGCAGAAAAAAATAAAGTGATTGCAATTCTTGAGAATGATAAAAAAGAAGAAGCTATTATTAAACTCGAGGAACATTTTTACTTGGAAGGTATAACTGATAATTTCGATGTCGAATCAGAAGATATTGAAAAACATGTTAATGCATTTTATGAAATTTGGGAATTTAAAGAGACAAATAACTCACTTGTAGTGAGAGCTCTGCTAACGCATGGAGACTTTTCAGTTAAAACACATGATTATTCAAGTTTAGGCGCAATTTGGTATTTTGGTTCTGAAGAAGGTTGGAATAGAATTTTAACAACAACCGATAAAATTGAACAGGTAAAAATCAAAGCTAGTATCAATTCGTTTCTAAAAGAATATATAAAATTAACTGAAAAAACAATTGCTGAAAAATTATATAAAATGATAAATAATTTTCATCCAACTAACAAGGATTGGATTTATTATTTTGTAAAATATCCAGAAATTGCCTCACGTATTACTGATAACATTAATCTATTTACTTGGAACGATAAAAATGGTTTTAATATAAATAGTTTGGGTAATTCTGGCAAACAACCTTTGGCTTCCTATCACATAAACCCATACTTAACTACCATAAAAGAAAAGCTTTCAAAAGAGAATAGGGTAAAAAAGTATTATGGACGATATACGGATCAATTGAGCTGTATAGGATTACCAAAAGATATTACTATTTATTGTGGTGATGAAGGGTATGAAATATATAATTTAGAAAACCACAAAGAGTTTAACTCATTAGTACAAAACTTTAATTTGGTAAAAGCGAGCAATTATTATCTATTAAACGAGTCTATTACAAAAGATAAAATTGAAATAGCAATTGATTTTTGCCAAGAAGTTTTAAAAAAATAAATATTTAATAAATCATAAATATGGCATATCTAAACGAATCAGATATTGAAGTTGCAGATATCAATTTTTTTACAGAAAAATTGGGTTATACGCATATCAATGCTTGGGAGAAGAAATTAATAGGGAGAGAAACATTAAAAGATGTAGTGTTGCTCGATCGATTACGTACTAGTTTAGAAAACCTTAATAAAGATTTACCATCTGAATGCATTGATCATGCTATTTACGAGCTTACAAAAAGTAGAGCGACACTTTTACCTGTAATTGCAAACAAAGAAATTTATGAATTAATTAAAAATGGTGTACCAGTTAACTATAAAAATGAATATGGAAGGGAAGAAAATGATTATGTAAAAGTAATAGACTTTAATACAAAAACAAACAATGATTTTTTATTAGTATCGCAATTAAGTATAGAATATCAGGAAATACAAACCATTACAAGAAGACCTGATTTATTAATATACCTAAATGGTCTGCCTTTAGTAATGATTGAACTTAAGAATGCTAAAGAAAAAGTAAAAATAGGATTTGATGACAATCTAGTTAGGTATAAACGAGATATCCCACAATTGTTTTGGTATAATCTATTTGTTTGCATTTCAAACGGAATCCAAACAAGAGTAGGCAGTTTTAATGCTCCTTGGGATCATTTTTTCTCCTGGATAAAACTAACCGACACAGCCATAACCCACGACCAACCTACAAAAGAGGAAATCGAAGAAGAAAGCCAAAGAACCGGAGAACATTTAAGTCTTAAAATCTTTGGCGAAGGACTTTGTAATAAAGAAAATCTGTTGGATTATTTTGAAAACTTTGTATTATACCATAAAAACAAGGTGAAAATTATTGCTAAAAACCATCAGTTTTTAGGCGTAAATAATGCGATATTTGCTTTACAGAATAAAGAAACCAACAAAGGGAAGTTAGGTATATTTTGGCATACACAAGGTTCAGGAAAGTCCTATTCAATGATTTTTTTCTCTAAAAAAATCCATCGAAAAGTTACAGGTAATTGGTCTTTCTTAGTCATTACAGATCGTAAAGATTTAGATGGTCAGATTTACAGAAACTTTCTGGAAACGGAAGCTATTGTAGAAACCAAAGACCAAAAAGAAAATTATTTCAGACCAAAAGACAAAGTAAATCTTCGAGAATACCTACAATCAAATCGCTCTTATGTCTTTACATTAATTTTTAAATTCGGGATAGAAAGCGGAAAAACATATCCACAACTTACAGATAGAAAAGATTGGATTGTAATTGTAGATGAAGCTCACAGAACGCAATACAAAAGTCTGGCAGAAAACATGCGTATTGCATTAACTAACGCTCAATATATAGCTTTTACTGGAACACCATTATTAAAAAGCGAATTAACCAAGGATTGGTTCGGTTCCTATATTTCGGAATACAATTTTGCCCAAAGTATTGAAGATGGAGCGACAGTGCCTATTTTCTATAAAAAAAGTGTACCAAGAGTAGAACAAGTCAACCCTGATTTGGTTGGAGAAGCTGCGGAAATTCTAGAAAATGAAAACCTTACAGATGAACAAAAAACTAAATTAGATAAAGAGTTTTCTACTTTATTGAATGTGGTTAGGAGAGACGATAGATTAGAAGAAATTGCAAAACACATCGTGAAGCATTTTCCTTATCGTTTGGATGTAGTGGATGAAGATGGCAGAAGAAGACCAATGAAAGCAATGGTAATCAGCATTGATAAATTTACAGCGGTGAAAATGTATGAAAAAGTACAATACCACTTGAAAGAAGAAATTAAAGATTTAAGAAAGAAAATAGCATCGGAAACTAATCCCGAACTAAAACGAAGATATGAAAGAGCAATCGCTTTTATTAAGGAAACCAAAATGGCAGTGGTTATAAGTCAAGAAGGAAGCGACAAAGAAGAGGAAAAAACATTTAGTGAAGCAGGTTTAAATATTACACCACACAGAAAATTATTAGATAGTCCAGATGAAGACGGTCGAAATATTGAAGATTATTTCAAAGACCCAAACAATAGCTATCGAATCGTTTTTGTAACCGCAATGTGGATGACAGGTTTTGATGCTCCTTCTGTTTCAACACTATATTTGGACAAACCATTACAGAATCATACATTAATGCAAACTATTGCAAGAACAAATAGGGTTATTGAAGGAAAGAAAAATGGTTTAGTAATTGATTATTTTGGTGTTTTTAGAAATTTAAAAATAGCTTTAGCAGCCTATGCCGAAGGAACGAAAGGCAGAAAAAATGAAGACATAGAAGATGAATATCCTGCAAAAGAGTTTGAAGAATTACTATCTTTATTAGACCAAGCAATAATAGAAGCAAAATTATTTTGTTATGAACTAGGAGCTGATATAGACAAAATATTGTCTATGGGAGAAAGAGGATTCAAAGAAATAGAATTGTTTCAAGAATATGCTAATATTATTTTGGCGAAAGATGAGCATAAAAAACAATTAGGGTTATTTATAAACACTATTGTATCGCTATATGATTCTGCAAAACCAGAAGTGTATGAATTTCCAGTAGTAAAAAAGAATAGAGATGTTTTGCAATACTTAAGAGATGTTGTCGAGAGAAATATAGATCAGGACGAAGCCGTACAAAGGGCAAAGAAAAAGATTGAAGAATTACTAGATACTAGCATAGTTGGGAAAGGAGATTTACAAGAACCAGCTAATTTGGAATACAAAATAGATTCCTCAAAGCAAATTGATTTAAGTAAACTAAATTTCGAATTATTAAGAAATGAATTTCCAGATAAAAAACATAAAAATATCCAATTTGCAGATTTAAGAGAATTACTCGAAATAAAATTAAAGCAAATGATGGCTCAAAACAAAACCAGAGGATCATTTTTAGAAAATTTTCAAAAGATAATTGATGATTACAATTCTGGTAGTATTTCTATTGAAGAAGCTTACGATGCTTTGTTAAAACAAGCGTCAGAAATGAGTGATGAACAACAGAGAGCTGCTAAAAATGAAATGACAGAAGAGGAGCAAGAACTTTTCGACTTATTGAAAAAAGACAAATTAACCAAAGAAGAAGAGAAATCAGTTCGATTAGCAGCAAAGTCATTGTTAGAGAAATTGTATGACGCTAAAAATAAAATACTAATACAAGAATGGCATAAGGAAAAAGCAACACAGGAAAAAGTAAAAAGAGAAATCCAATTGGTATTAGGAAACTTGTTACCTGAAACCAGTTATGACAGATTAGTTTTTTCTCAAAAAGTGGATGTAGCATTCCAACATTTTTATGAATTAGCGCAAATAGGAAGAGGTTTTGCAGCTTAATTTATATTTTTTTGGAAAACAAAAATAATGTAAAAAGAAAACTGGAAAATCTCCATTAGAATTCACAAAGCAAAATAAGACGTGGTAAGGGTAATAATTATCTGGTAGCGTATTCAAAACGAGTAGCTTTTTTTTGTAGAATCAATCTCGTTCCAAAACCAAAATTCATCTCTATATCTTACTACATATTTGGCCACCTCCATAATAAGAAACTGAAATTTCTTTTAAAAAGAATATTACAGCCGATTGAATCTTTCGCAGACATTATATATGTATATGTTATATATATAGCATATAAATTTTTAATCCTTGTTAGAAGAAGAAATAATATCAAAGCATACATGCAGTATAACTTTGTATACTTCAGGCATTCCTTGGAAATGTTTTAAAAGTTCATCAAAAGTATAATGAGAAATCCATTTTTTTAATAGCACTATTACCATCGCAATTTCTAAAGGCTCATAAGGAAGAATATTTCCTTCCAGATTTTTCCACCTATATTCATCTTCTTTTAATTTATCCAAAATCCTCCCAAACCTTGAAATCAAATTAATAAAGCCATCTACTTTAAATTCTAACTCGGAACTTGACCAGGTGAAAGATTCTTTAAGAGCAGCTATAAATATTGAATAAGGAATTTGAATACCAGGAGATAGTTCCGGGAGATTTTCCTGGACATATAAACGAAAATCATCAAAAGCAGTATACTTAAATTCATCTATCTCTACATCCAAAATTTTGAGGTAATAATAAAATAGGTTTTCATTATCAATTTTTAAAATTAGAAATTTCATATCTTTATGCGTCTGAGAACAAATATCGCAGACTATCCAAAAAGACATATTTAATTTTCTATATAGTAGCGCAGCTTTCAAGAACATTCCTCTAGACGCTGCAGGATCTAATAAAGCCTGATAGACTGCACCAATTACACAGGAACTTGCCATAACATGCAGTTCTTCCTCTGAAGGTTCTGAATCAAACGATTCCGCATAACTTGAATAAGCCAAAACAAGATTTGATAAATCTTCAGAATCTATTCCTAAAATATCACTATAGCTACTCATAAAATCATATCATGAATATTAGAAAACTGCTCAGGGGCCTGATAATCGCTATTTTGGAAAACTAGTTTGGGAACGATAGGCACTCTAGATCTCATCTGCTTTATTACTTCAGTTCCAACATACATTTCAGCTTTTTCAATCTGTACCGACGGAATTATAATTTTTGCCATTACTTCTCCCTGCGAATTGTACTGCTGAAATTCTTTGTAGACATTCAGATTTCTAATATCTTCAGCAAACTGTTCCATTTCAACAGCTTTCTTTCCTACCGTTATAACATAAGTATAAAATATAAACCCTGATTTTTTAAAATTAGATGTAGCAAATCTAAGAGCTGTCATATAAGAGGAAAAGATAATATTCTTTCTCTCCGCTTCATTTCTCTGAACCACTCCTGCCGTTGTCGAGATAAACGGCGACACATCTCCAAACTTACCCTTATGTATTAAAGACAAAGGATTTGCAACCGGAACATTTTTATGATAATGGTTCAAATGCAGATCCAAATTTTTAGCCGTCAAATGTATTTTTTTATCCTCCTCCAAAATTGTTCCTGCCATACGATACCAATTTGACTTTAGCCCTTTATCAATAATATCCTTCGCAGCGGCAGGGTCAATACCCGATATTCCTTTTACTACTTTTTGAAAAATCATATAACTAGAGTTCTTTTAAAATATTTTTATGAAAAATATCATCGAAAGATATGGTAATATATTTATTGTGAAAACTTTTTTCTTCAATTTTTAAACGATTTCGGTATAATCAAAAGGAGATATTTCAAACTATCACAAAATGTTATGAAACTCCTGAAGTAAGCCTTGTTAATAAAAGAAATAATTCCTCAGCTAAAATTAAAGGCATCATTTTCACAGGAGTGCTGATAGAAAGAAATACTGACATAAAATTTTCACTTGTCGATCAATTATGGCTCATAATCAAATCAATCTTTGAAGAAAGAACTTTTACCATTTCTAAAAGTGGTATCATAAACGAAAATAAAAATATAAGTGTAAATTTCATACCCCTTTTTCTGTTACTCCTCAAAACCTATGTCTATTAGTAAAAATACCAAACACATAGCTCCCTTATCATCGTTAGCCTCAAAGATTTTAAATTAGGTATTCTTTGTAATTTGATAAAGTTTTATTGTGATATTCCTTTAACCAGATAATCTTGTCCTTAACAGACTCAAGCTGTCTAATAGAATCACTCCCAGTCAAGTCTAGTCTACTTTGAATATCTTTTAGTTTGGTTTCAATAGTGGTTTTGTGCAACATAAAAAATGCAGCCTTAACCCTAACATGAAGTACAGTATGCTCAGGCTCACTTAAATTATGCTTCAGGTAATCAATATATAACACCCCGTCGTCCTCTTTGGCTAGGAAACTATCTACACCATAAATCAGTACACAAAGTTGGTTAAATGTATCTATTAATTTCTTATTAGACGCAATTTCGTTACTAAGGCAGATCCTTGGATACACCGCTAATTTTGATTCAACGGTATATGCTTCAATAAGCCCTTCACCTACAGCAAATCCTCCGTCAATCAAACAAAATTTACTAGATATTCCTCCTCGAACAATAATGTTTTTTTCTTTAAGGCAGTTATACAAAAAAGTCTGGAGCCTTTTAATAATAATAAATAATGTATTGGCTGAATGCCTTATTCTGACTTCTTCAGGAATATCTGCAATCTCTTTCGGTAAATAATTTATTATAAGTGAATCCGATACAAATGCAATTTGAATATCATAGAAAGCATATAAATCATAGGTACCATTCTTATAACCCTCTTTAACTTTATCGGTATCCTGCATTTCAAATATTAAAATATTTGACTTCATGAATTTAATGAAGTCTTCTGCTTTCTGCAAATCTTTTATTTCGCCATTGATATCGCGATAACCTAACATATCAATAAAAAGTACCCACTGCTCTAATTTCATTATTTTTATTTTAAACTTTTATTATTTTAAATTCTGCAACTTTACCTGCAATTACCAGCCAACTAGTAATGTTTTATTTATTTTTACTTCCCAATTTCTCTAAATATTCACCCAGTGGAATATCCAGCCCGATACCATAAAAGGCATTGTCTCCAAAATTATAATTCTTAACAAATGGAAAACCTATAATTAAATTAACATCCAATGCATTATAAAATCGCATGCCGACTCCCACCCCAACATGAGGAAAATCAAAATTCTCGTTAGTAGTAGTATTGGCTAAAGTATAAAGTAGTCCAGCTCCGTAAACTATACTATATATTTCATTTATAAAAGGAGCTTTTTTATTAAGATATACATCATCTTTAACTACATTTTCATATCCTTCGAATCGTTTAAAATTCGAAATACGCCATTTTACTCCTATTTTCTCTGAGGCAAAACTAACATTGTTTATCGTTTCAGTATCTGAAATTTTGAAATTTCTAAAGAAAAAATTTTGATTTAATCCCAGACTCAGATAAAGAGAAAAAACCGCTTTATTGTTCCTGTTATAATATTGCTCCAATTCATTTAAAAATGAAATAACATCTATTTCAACATACTCCTCTGTTGGATTAATTAAAGTGTATTTCTTCATGGCATTGATAAAAAGAATGTACCCATCCTTAAATTCACCAGCAGTAAGATTATCTTCTACTTTTTTACTGCCATCTCTTAACATGTTAACTATACTTTGATATGTTTCGGCCTTGTCCAGATTATTAAGATTTGAAATAAACTCGAAGAGGTTCATAAGTTCTTCATCATAATTACCCATACCTTTTATTCTTTGCAATGCCCTTATTTTTAGTAAAGGAATTATAATTCTTGTATGGGCAATAATAGCGTCATAAAGACTATCATTTTTTTGATCTCTAACCTTAAGTTCTATCATTTTTTCTGTTATATACTCATCCAAATAAACAATATCCTTCATATGAACATCGTCATTATTAATGAGGGACTTTACTGTGGCATGTATTTTAGGCAGAATAATAGAAGCCTTAGCAATAGTTGTTGAATCTACTTCTTTAATAACAAACTTGTTACCTGTTGTAACTTCATTTAATACGGTAGTTAAATATTCATTGTAAAAATCATTTGACTCTGCAATTTTGTTATAATCCTTATCAATATTCTTCTTGTTTCTTTCTTCTATGCTTTTAATATTATCATTTCTAGTTCTAATATTAGCATCCAAAGCCAGCATAAAATCCTGGTTTTTTTTAAATTCCCTTTTTAAATCCGATATGACAGCAGTTAGGAAATTTCCTTCAATCCAGGAATTTATTTGGAGCTCTTCTCTCAGATATTCACTATTTGGTAAAGTTTTAATGTATTTATTTAGCTGCAGTATTGAATTTAGGACATCTACAGTTAAAATATTTTTATCATTATTATTTGAAGAATTGCGTACTTTAATTTTCTCATTTATTTTATCAATATATTCATTTGCTACTTTTATGGTGGGTTCATCGGCAAAATTCGTTATGTTCAAATGTTTTAGATATGGTATAGAAAGACTTGAAAACTTAAATTGGGCTTTAACATTCAAAAATTCTTTTATTATTGCATCTGTTTGATTTTGAACAGAAGGATCCTTAAATTCGTCTCTAAACGCTGTTAGAATATTTTGAATCTGAACATAATCATTGTAAGCCAGTACAGTTAATTTGCCACAGTCACCCTCACAATTCACATCTAGAGTTTCTTCAACACTGGGTCTGCTCTTTAGTCTGCCAACATCAATGATACTTATTTCGATCTGCAAATTTCTTATTTCAGTCAGTATATCATTAATATAAGAGTATTTACTTTTCCATGATTTTTCATTTAACATTGGAGCAATAAGAGCAATACTCTCACCTTGTAAATTCTTCATAATATCAACTACTTTCTTACCCTTGTTTTTTTTAAGAAATTCATTAATGACATCATAATTTTTTACATATGGCGTAATTTTTCTGCAAACATAAACTTTCATGCTATCAAGACTCTTCTTAAAGTTTACAGCATCTTCTTTCACCAGATTTGTTTTGCTCTCTAGGCCTGAATAAAATTCACCTGTCCGATAATCAATTTTATTCTTGAAAAAGCCTTTCTTTTGCAACTCCGGAATATCTGACAAGGAAAGACTTACAACGTCGAGAACAATTCCAAAAGGAACCTCTATATAATACTTCTTTATATTTTTTGCTTTATTTTCTAATTTTATCTTTTCTTCACCAATTTTTAAATTGCTGATTTTTTCTTTAAGTTCAGCTATCGCTTTTGTATTATTTACATCTAATTTATTAATTTCAGCGTTAAATTGGCTTTCATCCTTCAGTAACTTGTCATATTTTAAAATGGAATTATTAATGTCTACCAAATAATTATTCAATTGCATAATATTATTACCCGAATCAAGATAAACTTTGGTTTTTGATAAATAATAATCCATTGAATCGATGCTTTTAATGACGGTGTTTGTCGGCATTTGATCAATAATCTTCAAACTTTCAGTTTTTTTTAATGCAGTAATTGCTTCCTTATCATCGCTAATATTTTTCCTTAAGTTCAAACGAGCTAATTTTTTTTTAAGTTTTATCAGGTCATTCTTTTTTATTACTAAACTGTCAAAATCATTTTCGCTCAAAGTCTTTATAACTTTAAGACCGCTTTCTACTTCCCCTTCCAGCTTAACAATTGATGCATTTAAGTCCTTACGTCTATCACCCTTTTTATAATGATTTTCCCTTTCCTTTATAATCATATCTTGATTGTATGGAGATGAAATTTTATACTTAGAATAAGAGTCATTCATATCAAAGAATTGCTTCTCTGGAGATTTCAATATAGCGTATGCTACCCCCAAGGAAAGGGAATAATTAGTAGTGAGTTCCAGTATCTCTTTTTCAATTACCTGCGGGTTTTTTTCATTTAAAAGTACATTGAGACAGTTCTGAACATAATATTTAGTAGTGTAATTGGCCTCCGGAAATAATTTAAACATAAACCTTTTAAGCGCTTCCTGCTTAAGTTCTTTTTGTTTACTCATAATTATTTCAGTTAGAACTTCCACATCAATAGTTCCCTTATTCATAGTTAGTTTCTCCAGGCCCACTGCTAAGGTTGGATTAACCTGTGCTGTAATATTTAAGCTTAAAATTAATGTAAACAGTAAGAGTAGTTTTTTTTTCATAAATGATAGTATTGGGATTATTTTCACGTTCTTTTCCTAACAAAATCTAAATGTTATATCAAATATATACTTCTCTATTGATATCCTTTCACGTATAAATACTCATTTTATACAAGCTATATATTTTAAAAACAGCCCATTTTCATTCGAAACGGCAAAAAAGCTGCCAAGATAGTGCCCGCCATCAACTACATGCGCATAATAGCGCCGCTTCGCTTGCCACTCTTCGGGACTTATAGCACTCCACATCCTTAACCGGTCACTTGATTCTTGCTTCCTTTTTTTCGTTTTTTCTGGACTAAATTATAAATTACTGCTATTAAAGACATCAGTAAAAACACCTGTTTACTTTAATTGTTTTTTTTGAATTTGTATTCAATAATGACAACTCGCTTTTATTAATAAATGAAAGCAAAAATTTTTACTATATTAGCTTGCAAAAACACTGCTTTATGGTAAGGAAGTAACTAAAAGTGTGCTGGTGAAATTGTATGGCTAAATAAGCAAATTGTTATAAATTTTATGGAAATCCAAAATAAATACAAAGTTTTTTACTCATGGCAATCGGATCTGCCAAAGGATACGAATTTAAATGCAATAAGGCAATGTTTACGCGAATCTGCAAGTCTTTTAGAAGGTGAAATAAGTGACATTCATATCGAATTAGATGAAGCTACAAGAGGTACTGCTGGCAGTCCAAATATTCCTATGACAATTTTTAGCAAAATAGAGAATACTGACATTTTTATTTGTGACATTACCATTATCAATGAGGATTATGATGTGGGAAGAAAAGTTCCAAATCCTAATGTTTTAATAGAACTTGGGCATGCCATTTCTTCTCTTGGATGGGAAAGAATTATCTTATTGTATAATTTAAAATTTGGGAAATTCCCAGAGGATTTGCCCTTTGACATAGACAGGCATCGAATTACAACGTTCAAAATAGAAGACAAAAATGATAAATCGGGAAAATCAATATTATCACGAACTCTTAAGGAAGCAATCAAAAAAATAATAGAAAAATCCCCTCTTAAGCCTTCTCAACTAAAAAAAGAAACTATTGAAGAAAAAAAGAGAAGGTTGGATATCGAGAACTTGAAATGGATCATGGAGTCTATACATATTCCTACTTTTGACTTATTTATACAAGAATTTCCAGATATTTTAATTCATAAGATTTTTCATTTTGAACTCAATTTCATTTCAACTTTTGAAAGCAGTTCGTTTCACTTGTATGATAAAAAGTTACTAAAACTTCTTGAAAATTATATCCTTCTTTGGGAAAAATCATTATCCTACTATAGCCGTTTTTTTCCTGTTTCTGGAACAAAAGTTTATGCATTTACTTCAACTACCGTTAGCGGTGAGAAAATTAAGGGTGCTGATAGTGATTATCAAATTTTAATAGGTGTAAAAGAACAGCTAAAAAAAAGCTTTTCAGCTCTTTTAAAATATATTAGGGTAGCTTATTTAGAAATTGACCTAAAGGAAACAAATGAAATAGCCTTCAAAAATTATAATAGCGAAGTTCCAGAATAAAGTTTTTTTGCACAATCCTTAAAAAAGAATTCAGAGAACTCTGCCACTGCAAGAGATTGGACAATGATTTCATTATCTTATGTAAAAAATATAAGGGAAAAAATCAAAAAGACTTGACATTTTTAATTTAGAAGACACGACTGAGTGTAGAATATTTAATTAAAATCTTTCTCATCTGAAAAGCAATTAATACTGAAAAACAAAATATTAAATTATCTATTACGACGGAAACAATACAGAGCAGCAACTTGTTGAAATGCAAAATTTCTCAACCCTTTCTCGATTTTTTTTCCTATATTTACTGAGGTTAATAAACCCAAGAGTTTCAAGAGTACCCTATTAGTGCCCTTCTTTTTTTGATACAACATGATACCCAGTGTTTGCTGGTGCTTACGATACAGGTGGCGGAGCCTCTTTCTCCGCCAGTAGAAGTTTCAGAAAAAACTTTAAAAGTCAAAAGCCTTTAAGCACTAGTGTTTAAAGGCTTTTTCGTTTTTACACACTTTTCAAAAAGCACATGTTTTATACCTACTGTAGTAAACGATTAAAATTTGCATTTTTGCACTTCAAAAGTAGTATGCAATCGGAGCTTAGTTTTTTTTTACAAAAGTTCAGGTAGTAACAACGATAGCACAAAATTGCAATTTTGCATTATAAATAAACCAGAAAAGCCATCACTAAGTAAATGGCTTTGCTTTTATAGCACTGTAGTTGTACCAAAACTGTTAGAATAGAATTCACGTTACCTGCTTAAAAAAACAAATCACCAATCCTTTTTTAGTCTCGATAAGTGCCTGTTTATTTCTTCTATCCGAATATAGGTGCGAAAAAAATTGCCGGAATTTTTCTCCAGCGGTACAATCGAAATAACTCTGCCTTTATCGAGAATATAACTTGCCGACTTTGCGTAACAAATATTTTTTATCCTGTCAGTAATAATCATTTCAGAATGAAATCCATCGGTTATTTGAGCTGTAAAACAATTTTCTGTTCCGCTTAACTCACAATGTAAGTCAATACATTCCGCTCCACAATCGACTAATATGATATATTTTTCCATCTCTCCATCACTTTAAGGATTAAATATATAAACTGTTTAACAATTATCAAAAAAAATTAAACAAAACTAATTGTTAAATTGTTCTGTTTTAATTTCATTATGCAGGCCTGCGATATAGCAAATAATACGATGTACATTCGAAAATTAAAATTACTTTATAAAATAATCAAATAACGTACCAAGACGTTAACACAAAGAATTTCAGTTAATTATATAAATTGTTCAGGAAAAATTATAAAAATATAGTGGTAATATATTGTCTTTTAGCCAAATGTGAACGAAAGTCGTTCTGTACACTAAAAAAACTATATTATATGTTCTATCACGATTCAAAACTTCAATATGAAGTAAAAGTAGACAAGCCAGATCCGATGTTTGCAAAAATGCTGCAACAGGCGATTGGCGGAATAGAGGGCGAAATTAGAGTTTGCCTGCAATACCTATTTCAATCCTTTGGGGCACGCGGGCCTGCCAAGTACCGCGATATGCTCATGGAAACCGGTACGGAGGAACTGGCACATATTGAAATGCTCGCCACAGCGGTAGCTCTAAATCTGGAACCGGCTTCAAGCGTCTTTAAAGATGAAATGGCAGCAGAAAGTCCAATTGTTGAAGCTATTATGGGAGGCGCAGATCCAAGGCATTACCTTTCTGCGGGAATGTCCGCGTTGGCAGCAGACAGCAATGGAGTTCCTTTTAATGGATCCTGGGTAGTAGGAAGCGGCAATCTTGCTGCCGACATGTATGCCAATGTAATGGCTGAATCTACAGGCCGTGTTTTGGCGACCAGATTATGGAACATTACAGAAGACAAAGGAATGAAAGACATGCTTGCCTTCTTGATCGCGCGCGACACCATGCACCAAAATCAATGGCTGGCTGTTTTAGAAGAAATTGGTGGTTTTGAAGGAAATCATCCAATTCCGAATTCATTTCCTCAAACTGAAGAGAACTCCAAATTCAGTTATGCTTTTCTTTCCACCAATATCGAGACCGAAGTTGACGACGATGCGGCAGCGGGCAGATGGGCAAGCGGAAAATCAATCGATGGAAAAGGTGAATTTACGTTTGAGAAAGCGATTCCTTTTGGAGAGAAGCCAAAACTGGCACCACCCCATCCAGACGGTTTTGCACAATCACAACAAATGGTCGATAAAGATGATAATTTTATCAAGTCCGTATTTAGGAATCTTTAATGTGTAGTACGGAAAATGCAAATCAATAAAATTATGAAAATTCAGCAACAAGCAAACTCTTCGTCATTTGGAGAGTTTGTTTTTTTTGTTGAAAATGCAAGATATGACGAAACTCAAATTTTAATTAACTTATTACTCAAATGTAAATTTGATAAGAATTTATCCTTTTCATATAAAAAAAATATTTTTTATAAGCTTAATTTTAAGCATCTTATAACTTAAATTGAATCGAAATGGAAAACATGCAATATTACAGCAGAGAAGAACTTCAAAAATGTCCTTTTCACAGCCAAGCGCAAAATAGTGAAGACAGCAACAATTTGAGCCAGGACAATACGGAAAAACCAAGTAAACCTGATGAAACAGGAACGGACCCAAAACGATACGAACCTAATAAATTTGAAAAGGGATCAAACGAAAAATCAGGCGGTGACGGAAGTACTGAAAGTGCAGCAAAAAAGCTGAAAAATTTAGAAAATTAAAATGATAACACCTCGCATATCAAGTAGTATAGTTTAACAATCTGAGAACATATGACGACAACTTATTTCCTTACCGGATCGTATATTGATGTGGACAATGATTTTGAAATGACGATTAATACAAGCGAAAGTCGGAATAAGACTGAATCAAAAGATAATTTCGAAATCGTGCTTACAGATCTTTCTTCAGAAAATAAAACAATGTTTCAGACAACGCAGCCTTCATTTGCGTTATGTTTAACTGATTTGGACGAATTTATTACTGAGAATAATATCGTGTTATACAGCAAGATACTTACCTCAACGCAACGCGATCATGCCGTAGACAAGGAACTGGAAGGTTTTATACTAAACAGGCTTGAATATTAACTGGCTTTAACTTTCAGACTAAAAGCATTTGATATCGTTTGTTCAAAATAATAGTAAATGCAACATCATATAATTAAATTTTAAAATTATGTAAAAATCCATCTAAGCAATCTTTTACATTCGATTTAAGAATCGGATATCGATTTGCGAAGATAAGATTTAGGACAATTATTTAATTTTAATTTCTTGTACGATGAACATTAATTCAGACGAAAATCAGGTTAAATTTAATTTACTGGTAGGAACCTATACCCATACGGAAACCTGCAAAAGTGAGGGAATATACATTTTTGAATTTGATGCAATATCAGGGGAACTGAAACGGATCAGCAATACAGAAAACGTAATTAACCCGAGTTATTTATCAGTTTCTCCTGATAATAAAAATGTGTATGCCATAAGTGAAAACGGGGCATTAAGTACAGTAACTGCTTTTGAGTACAATTCTAAAGATCGCACCCTTACTATTTTAAACAAAAATGACACCTTAGGAGCCGATCCTTGTCACTTGATCAATGACGAACAAAATGTAATAGTCGCCAATTATGCAGGTGGCAGTATTGCGGTTTTTAAGAAAATGAAAGATCTCGGCCTTTTTGAAGCCTGCCAGCTGATTCAGCATGAAGGAAAGGGAATTGATAAAGAACGTCAGGAAAAGGCACATGTTCACATGGTTTATTTTTCGCCCGATAAAAAATACGTCTTGGTAAATGATTTAGGACTTGATAAGATATTTATCTATAATTATTTCCCGGAGGCAACAGATCACATTCTGAAATTAAAAAATCAAATTGATCTGAAAGCAGGAAGTGGCCCAAGACATGCCACATTTTCTAAAGATGGAAAATTTGTATTTGTGCTTCATGAACTAGACGGAACTTTGACTATGCTTCGCTACAATGATAATGGAAGCTTAGATTTGCTAAGCGAAATCAATAGTACTCCTGAAAATTTTAATGGAAGCGCCAGTTCAGCAGCTATAAAAATATCCCCAGATGGAAATTTCTTGTATCTCTCTCACCGCGGAGATCTTAATTCTATTTCTGTTTATAAAATACATAAAAATGCAGAACTCGACTTTGTAGAGCGAGTTAGTACTGGCGGAAAAGAACCTCGTGATTTTACCATCGACCCATTAGGTAATTTCCTTTTGGTGGCGCATGAAGAAAGTCATAATATAGTCCTTTTCGAACGCGACAAAATTAGTGGCAAACTCCGCAATACCGGAAAAATGATAGAAATATGTGCCCCGGTCAACCTAATTTTTACAGCAATACAATAGATTATTTAAATAAGAGAGTAAAAACGGTAATATTATAAAAAATAGCTGAATTTGAGCAGCTATTCTTTTTGAGCAATATTTTCCTCATTATAATTATCCGATTGTATCATTTCGTTATAAAACTGCTCTAATTCTGTTAGAGATTTTGCAGGCAACTCTTTTATTGATGATTCCAGGTCATTTTCATTTTTGAAGCTGTATTCTTCAGGTTTTTGATTTTCTACTAACATATAAGTTTTTTTTACATTAATTCTAAAATTTAAAATCACTGATTTGAGGCTTGAGATCAAATAAACTAAGTGCTCTTTTTTATCTTTTTATCCTTCTTATCTTTTTTATTCTGTCTCATTCGTTCATCGACTTTATCATCAACTCCACGTCCTTCAGGCATTGGTTCATAAATAGATCCTTTTGTATCGGGAGTTTCAGGTCCCATCTCCATTTGGTATTTATGCGACACATTTGCTGTAAACCATTCATTAAAACGCGGAAATACATTGGCCATAAAAGAAGAACCTTTGGCCTTCCATCCTATCGGAACTATTTTTTTAGGCCTCAGCGATTTTCGAAGTGTGGCGTTCAACACTTTATCCGGTTCATCCATCAGAGCCATTTTTGGCTCCACACCACTATAATTGGCAGCATGTCTCCACCACGGTGTATCGACAGCCCACGGTTCAATAGTTACGACTTTAATATTTTTATAACCATTAAGCCGCAGTTCCTGACTCAATGCAAGACTCAGACTTCGCACTCCCGCTTTTGATGCAGCATAACTTGTTTGATATGCCAAAGGCGTCTCGCTGTCTACAGATCCCATATTAATCAATATGCCTTCGCGCTGTTTAATAAACTGCTGTACGGCAACTCTACTTCCGTAAATAAATCCTTTTAAATTAACATCAATGATGCGCGCCTGATCTTCTGTGGGAATTTCCCAAAAGCGTCCAATCGCTCCCACTCCTGCCATATTGATCCACACATCAATTTTAGAATATTCTTTAACGGCTGCATCAGATACACGTTGTAAATCTTCAGGCTTACTTATATCCATCGTTACTACTATAGCCTTTCCTCCGTTTGCACGAATGGTATCTGCTATTTCTTCCAGGAGTTCTCTTCTGCGCGCTGCTAAAACTACATTCGCCTTATATTTACCCAATTCCTGTGCAACACCCCGACCAAAGCCACTAGAAGCACCAACAATAACATATGTTTTTCCAGAAATCTTTTTTTGTCCTGCACTGCCCAGCTTCCATGTACTGCATCCTGTTACTACAAGTAAAATGCAAAATGCCAGCAACAATTTCAATTGATTTACTATTATATTATTCATTTTGTTTTTTTTGAGGATTAAACTTGTCTCTGATATAAGTAACTTTTTAAGAATATTCATTTTCGATTGTGCACTTATTTCTACACGAAAATTCTCAATCAGCCTTTTTTTTAAAAACACCTTCATTATTTTCTGCCTATTTAGGTGCTTATAAAAGTGTCTCGTTTTCGAACCTGTTTTTTATATGATTCTAAAACGGCTTTATATAATTCACACAGAATAAACAGTTGATAATTAAACAAGTATAAAATTTTAATTTTCCAAAATGTTCGATTTTTGTAAGTTTTTCTGAATATTATATAAAATCGAAATCTTCTAAAAATGCAAATTTGACCTTTCAGTTAATTTAAATGCTAACACTATGTTGAATCCTGTTACTCCGTGGACTGCCACAGTGCAGTCTGATATAATCAATGCAAGCCTTATTTACGAGGTAGAAATTTCACAATATAAACTGCAGATTTATAATGCGGGAGATTCTCTATGGCTTACATCAGAATGGCCAACAGCCGGACGCGTAGCCTTTAGACTGGCTTTTGGTATGAACAGTGACTTCGATAGAGTTGATATTATAAAAGAAGATGAAGATGGAATTGAATTATATGCCTTTACCCGACTAGGGGTTTATAGTATTACTTTATCTTATCCGCAAAAAGAGCCTTTTGTACTTCGCTACACCACAACTTTCAGGGCGACGTTTCCATTATTGATTCCGTATTGGCCACGAGATCTTGTGCCGCTTACCACTGATGGACAAATTGAAAATACCGTAGCGACAATGCACAGCAAACAAGTGGGTGCCAGATCCGGACATTTGTTTTTCAGTATAACCAGACCAAAGACAGGTTCGCTTTTTTATTTTCAAAATCTCACCGCAATGAGCCCGTATTGCGAGATAACAGAAACTACTCTTTCAGAATCTGTTGGTGGTGACTGGCCGGAAATTGGTTTTCAGTTTCCTGTAAATCTAAAAAAACCATTGCCGGCCCATATTGAGTATACCATTTCTGATGCGTTTGTATTATTTGATGAGAATATTTACCAGACAGATTCTCAGATTACATCCAAATTTTTAGACAATTTGGCTACGATTTATGTGTTAATTCCAAAACCAATGGCCAATTTTCAGGACTGGCATTCTATTACAGATAAAACGCTAAAAGGGCTGCATACCAACAAAGGCTGCTGGACCGTTACCAACAACAGTCCCTTCCTTAATGCGTATGCTGCAGATTACTCTGCTCCTGCAGAAATTATGGTACAGTTGGCTGTTTTGCTTCCGCTGCACGAATACTTAAAATGGTCTGACCAAAAGCATCCGCTGTACGATGATCTTATCAATGGGCTGAGTGATTTTTATGATGAAAATCTATCTACCGTTGTAAGGTGGCATCCGGATCTTGAGGATAAATTAGATAAGTCTGAACCGCAAAAACGCGAAATGGTAATGGATTCCTGGTACCTGCACCATCCGCTTTTAAACCTGTCTCGTCTGGCACTTAGAGGAGATAAAACTGCCGAAAAGCTTTTTCTCAATTCTATAGATTATGCCATAAAAGTGGCTCACAAATTCAATTACAAATGGCCTGTCTTTTATAAGATGTCAACCCTGGAAGTAATTAAAGCAGAAACAGCACCGGGCGATGGTGGAGAAAATGATGTAGCCGGATCATACGGCCACATTATGCTGATGGCTTATAAGCTTACGGGTGAAAAACGCTTTATGAGCGAGGCAGTTAAAGCTTTAAAAACTCTCGAAGGTTTAGCATTTGACATTTTTTATCAGGCCAACAATACGGCCTTTACCGCTGGAGCGCTGGCAGAAATGTACAAAGAGACCAATGACGAAAAATACCTTTATTTAAGTTACAGCTGTCTGGCCGGGATATTTAAAAACGTTCACCTGTGGGAATGCAATTACGGATACGGACGAGATTTTCCGTATTTCTTTGCTGTTTATCCTTTAAATGATGCCCCTTACACAGCCGCTTATGAAGAATTTGAGGTTTATGACGCATTACACCATTATATGCAGGTAACCGCAGATGTGGATATCCTACCTTCGCTAAAAATTCTTATTCCGGAGTTCGTCAAGTACGCAGTCGCCAGAATGCCTTTTTATTATCCGCCATTATTGCCTCAGGAAATGATTTCTGAAGAGATTAAAAACGGAGAAATAGCCAAAGATTTATGGATACCTGTGGAAGACATACAAGATGGCTGGGAAAAATCAGGACAGGTTGGTCAGGAAGTTTATGGCGCCGGTATTCCTTTTGGAGTTATGCCTCGTCAGTATTTTATGCTGGAAGAACTAGACGCAACAGGATTTATCAATTATCCGTCTGCCAATTTTCGATTTGGAAAAAAGAATATCAGTTTTCATGTTGTAGGAGACCCAAGATTCAGTGCGAACCTCAAAATCATTGGTCGTTCAAAAACCAAACTTGCAAAAATTAAAGTACAGGTAAAAAACAAACGAAAATATGAGGAAATAAAAGAATCGGCTGCCGGAATATTCGAATTTCCGGCTGAGACAATTGTTAGAATAAGTTGGTAAAATTAAGCCCTAAACTTAAAATATTTTAATTATGGATGATAAAATGACCGCCGCATTAAAGACTGAAAAGGGAGAATTTTCGATTTCTGAAGTAGCCATTCCTCAATTACAGAAACCAGACTGGGTGTTGGCCAAAGTAAAGGTAGCCGGAATTTGCGGAACTGACCTTCGCCACTGGAAAGTTGAAGACCCACATCTTGAATGCAAAATAATGGGACACGAACTTGCCGGCGAAGTAGTAAGTGTAGGCCCTGATGTGACGAATGTAAAACCGGGCGACAGGGTTGTTATCGAAACTGTATTGGGTGACGACAGCTGTGAGTGGTGCAACATTCAACAGTATAATTTATGTCCGGATTTATATAAGGTGAGAATGGAAAGCATTTCGCAGGCTTTTGCCCAATATGTAAGCGGACCCGCAAAAAAAATTTATAAACTACCCGATCACGTTAGTTTTGAAGAAGCGGCTTTACTCGATACTTTTTCCGTAGGGTTACATGCTCTTCAGCTCAGCGGACTGAAAATTAATGATAAGGTCGCCATTATTGGTTCGGGTTCTATAGGGCTTGGGCAATTACAGCTTGCTAAAATAGCGGGTGCCGATGTTATTATTTTTGATATCGTAGATGCTTCGCTGGAACTTGCCAAAGAACTTGGTGCAGATGTCACCGTAAATACTGAGAAAGAAGACGGATACAAAATGCTGATGGAATTTACCAACCAGCGTGGCGCCGACATTACGTTTGAATGTGCCGGCGGCAGCGCCATGGAAATGACGCTCCCTAAGGCAACAGACTTTACGAGAATTGGCGGAAAAGTCGTGATTGTGGGCGGCTTTGAAGGCGGAAAAACCACCACAGAAATGAATTGGGAGCGTATACAAATGGGTGAAATTAAACTCATACCAAGTGCCAGTTATTCGTATTGGGATATTTACCCGGAAATGAAAATTTGCCTGGACCTGCTGGCAAAAGGAAAACTCAACGCCAAAAAAATGATCACCCACAGTTTTCCTATTGACCAAATAAATGAAGCTTTTACCACTGCACGTGACAAAGAGCACTCTAATGCTTTGTTTGTGGCATTAACAATTCCATAAAAGCGAAGTATAACTTTAATTTAAAAATAGAAAAATATGTTAGCAATGAATTACCGCGGGCCACACAGAGTCCGCGCAGATTATAACAGGCCAATGCCTGAAATTCTGCACCCCGACGATGCTATTGTCAGAGTTCTTCGTTCCTGCATTTGCGGTTCAGATCTTCACCTGTATCATGGTTTGGTTCCCGATACACGTATTGGGTCAACATTTGGACATGAATTTATTGGTGAAATCGTTGAAATAGGAACCGGAGTACAGAACGTAAAAATTGGCGATCGTGTTATGGTACCTTTTAATATTGCCTGTGGCAAATGTGCTTTTTGCCGTCAGGAACTTTACGGAAACTGCCATGAATCAAACCCTGAAGCTACAGCTGTAGGTGGTATTTTTGGTTACTCGCATACCGCTGGAGGATATGATGGCGGTCAGGCCGAATACGTGCGTGTGCCCTATGCCGATGTAGGACCAGTTGTAATACCGCAATGGATGGATCCGGATGATGCCGTGCTGCTTACAGACGTTGTCCCGACCGGTTATCAGGCCGCAGAAATGGGCGGAATCCAGCCTGGTGACACTGTAGTTGTTTTTGGTGCCGGACCTATAGGAATCATGGCCGCAAAATGTTCCTGGCTTTTTGGTGCCGGCCGTGTTATCATTATCGACCATATTGATTATCGTTTGGAGTTTGCCGAAAAGTATGCACAATGCGAAGCTTATAATTTTAATGCTATTGGCGATCCGGTTGTGTTTTTAAAAACCATAACAGACTCTCTTGGTGCAGATGTCTGCATTGATGCCGTTGGCTGCGAAGCCGCAGGAAATGCCATCAATACATTAACAGGTCGCAGACTTTTACTGCAGGGAGGCTCTACAACTGCACTGCATTGGGCAATTAATGGCGTAAAAAAAGGCGGAATTGTTTCGATTGTGGGAGTTTATGGTCCTATCGACAGCCTTATTCCTATAGGAAATGTCCTGAACAAAGGAATTACGATTCGTGCCAACCAGGCTTCGGTAAAAAGATTGCTTCCAAGACTTATTGACCACGTGCAGTCTGGTGTTCTTAACCCAAAAGGACTAATTACACACCGTATTCCGCTTGAAGAAGTATCAGAAGCCTATCATATATTTTCATCAAAACTGGACAACTGTATTAAAACTGTACTAGTTCCTCCAACAGCGAGCTAATAATTTAAAATTGATATTATGATAACAGATGAAACAAGCCCAGAAGATTTTGTAAACGACAGAGAGGGCAAATATAGCCACATTAAAGGATGGGGAATTGATGCTAATGTAAAGAACGATCCTACTTATCCCATGAAAATAAGAACTAACGACGAGCACAAAGGCTATTCGTGGGAGCGGGCGGCGCAACAGGATGAAACGGTAGAAATACTTAAATCTGTAGAGAGACCTAATCTTCCTTCTGTTTACGGAACATCGGTACCGCCGAGCGGACTGAGCGGCATCATTCGCAGGATAGCGTATAAGTATAGCGAATCAAGTTACGGACGCTGGCTCCCACTTGTACTTGCAGATCGTGTCGATATGGTAGAAGGCTTATTTGATGATTTTTCTAAAGGTCATGTGCCAAATATTCCAAAAGAAATAGGCTTAAAATCAGAGTGGAAATACAATAAAGAAGCGTTTTTAGTAAAAACAGCTGCGGCACTCCTTATTACCGGAACCGTCTTATTGCTTCTTTATTCTTCCAACAGCAAACGAAGAACAGGTAATAAAATTTATTAATGTAAAAAACCGATCACATGCAAACAATTGAAGCTAAAACCCATGCTTGTATAGACTACAGCGTGGGCATCATTTTAATTGCTGCAGCATACCTTTTAAATTTTCAAGCAGAAAAATTGCCAAACACAGTGCTCTATGCTGTCGGCATTGGGTCATTGCTGTACAGCGTATTGACAAATTATGAACTAGGACTATTAAAAATAATTCCAATTAACATTCATTTTATGCTGGATACCATTTCTGGAATGTTTCTCGCCACTTCACCATGGCTTTTAGGATTTTCAGAGATGGTATTTCTGCCCCATTTACTATTGGGAATCATCACGATTGGAGCGGCCATTATAACGAGTACAAAACCAAAATGGCAATCGCGAACCCATTTAAAATTACGCCAGCGCGAACCTTTAAAATAGCATAATAACATACTAAATGCACTAAAGCATTTATCGAAAACCTATAATGATATGGAAAATTTATCCAACTATTTTGAACAGAATATTGAGCAAAAACGCATAGTTGTTACCGGCGGTACAACTGGAATAGGAAAAGCAACTGCAGAACTCCTGGCTTCACTCGGAGCTAATATCTTTATTTTTGGACGCGATAAGAATGATTTCGATACGGCCATCGAGTCTATAAAAGCGCAGGCAAAAGGAGATGTTCATGGAATTACGGCAGATATTACAAAAAAAGAAGATATTGATAAGATCTGGCAGGAAATTGATAGTACCCTTGGGGGAATTGACATCCTGATTAACAATGCCGCCTTATCTGCAAACGGGGTCGTCGATGAAGAATATGAAAATATAAAGTACATTCTCGAAACCAATATTTTAGGTTATATCACTTTTACCAAAGAAGCGGTCTCCAGAATGAAAACACAGCAAAACGGTCATATTGTAAACATTGGTTCTATGAGCGCCGAAACGCACGAAGAAACTGGAACTGTTTATGTGGCAACAAAATCTGCCATAAGAGGATTTACTGTGGCCATGAGAAAAGAAGTTAACGAACTTGGCATAAAAGTATCTCTTATTGAGCCAGGTGCAGTAACCAGCGACATGCAGCCCGCACCAAAAGAAGAGCAGCGAGAGCAAATTCAAAAAATGGAAATGCTTGAAGCAGAAGATATTGCTATGAGTGTACTATTTTGTCTTTCTCAGCCAAAACGCTGCGATGTTGTAGGCGTGCAAGTGCGACCTCACTTACAGGTCATTTAAATATACTAAGTTACTCGCCTGAAAGAAATATTTTACAGCAACTAACACTAAAAAATACGGTGGGAAAGATTTTGTTTAGAGAACCATTCTATGAATGGCAAATGGCATCAGCTGATTTCAGTTGGTGCCATTTTTAATTCCAATAAAAAAAATAAACACCTATAATTCAGCAACTTAAATAAATTAAAAATAAAATAAACATGGGAATTATGTAACATTGGATTGAAATTATGTAAAAATTACTTAACCCCTAACTATAGCTTCGTAAATAATCACTTACGAATCAACAAAATCTATTATATGCATATACAAAATCAATAACATTTAAGCCTATTCTTTTGAGTGATTTGCCATAACCATCAAACCATGTAGCGATTAAAATTACCGGGAGAATAGCAGGAAATTAAAAATGATAAGGACGCTGAATTTTAACTTTCATAAATAGCAGACAGCCAGGAACTTCTGCCAAACATTTTAAATATACTAATCACATATTTATTAGAAAGATAATTTTTCTGCTGCCTTTATTATTGTGATGCAAAATCACTGCATGCAAACCTGAAAATTATTTTCAAGTGCATGAGGCTGTTCTTTGCATTTAACTGTCTGTAGTTAACTTTATTCGTTTTCCGCTCTTAGCTGGTAAATGATACAAATTCATTAAAAACCCGTACGAATGAATTCCATAAATACCACACATACAAATACCATACAAAATTTTCCAATAGTAGCTATTGGAGCTACTTCAGGAAGTCTCGATGCCATTATTAAAATAATTTCTTCTATACCAGACAATTCAGCAATGGCCTTCATAATTCAGCAGACATTGCCTGAAGATTTGAACCTTACCGAAGAATTATCGCAGCATACCCGTTTGTCCGTGCACGAAATTGTTAGCGAAATTAACATGCAACCCAACCAAATTTATGTAATGCCGGATAATAATAATTTGGTCGTACATGAAGGCAGACTCAAATTGTACTTAAGAAACCGCAGTGATAAAATTACCAAAACCATTGACACCTTTTTTGAGTCTTTGGCTGAAGTGCATAAAAGTTTTGTGATTGGAATCCTGATTTCTGGAAATACTTTTGAAGGAACCTCAGGGTTTAAAAGAATCAAGGAATTAGGTGGTGCTACAATCGTACAGGATCCAGAGACGGCTCTTTTTAAGGGAATGTCTCAAAACGCTATTGATGAAGGTGTTGCCGATTATATCGTAACACCTGAGAAAATTATCGAAGTGGTTCTTCAAATTGCCCAAAGTTACACCAGTGTTGATGGGTATAGTGACAAAAACCTCGCAATAAAAGAAGAGGAAGAATTATTGTTTAAAATTTTAAATCTCGTTTTTTTAAGAACCGGTAATGATTTTCTTCAGTACAGACAACCCACGATCAGGAGACGTATTGCACATCGAATGGTTATCTGCAAAAAAGATTGTCTTGAGGATTATCATAATTATTTAAGAAACAGCAAAACAGAACAGGATAACCTCTTTAACGATTTGTTGATTCCGGTAACGTATTTTTTTAGAGACAGTGAGATTTTTGAAACCTTAAAAACGGCTATTTTTCCTCAATTAGTTCAAAATGCAGTAAATAACACCATACGTATTTGGGTGGCCGGATGTGCAACGGGCCAGGAAGCCTATTCTCTGGCTATTTGTCTTCATGAATACTTATCGCTCAAAAACCTGCCCGATATTAAAGTTCAGATCTTCGCCTCTGATATAGCTGAAAAAAGCATTACAAAAGCAAGAGCCGCAACCTATTCTGCACAGGAAACAGAGCAAATTCCGTATACCAGATTACAGCAGTATTTTGTAAAAAGAGACGGGCAATATCATGTTAGTAAGGTAATTAGAGACATGTGTATTTTCGCTGTGCATAATCTTATTAAGGATCCGCCATTTGCTAAAATTGATTTAATCTGCTGCCGAAATGTGCTGGTTTATTTTGAGCAATTGACACAAAATAAAATTCTGAATTCTTTTCACTACGCTTTAAAGGAAAAAGGGTATTTAGTGCTTGGAAAATCAGAAACAGCTCTTAATGAACTTCATTTATTTGACAGTGCGGTTAAAGACGAAAAAATTTATACTGTTTCAGATGTGTCACCCAGCCGCAAAAAGCCGTATAAATCTGTTGAAAATATAGTACAAGAGGATGTAGAAATTATTGCCGAAAGTAACCTGAATCCCAAAATAGATATTGTCAAATCGGCATCTCAACTCCTGTTTTTAAAATATACGCCTGCTAGTGTAATCATAAATAAGCATCTGGAAGTAATTCATTTTCATGGAGATACCAGCCCTTATCTATTGCCCGCTCCCGGAAAACCCAATTTTAATATTTTAAAAATGGTCCGTGAAGGACTTAGTTTTGAATTGCATAATGCGATTATAAAAGTAAAAACGGATTCGGCAGGAGTTCAAAAGCACAATATTAAAATAAACGAAGACACAAATCCTTATCTGGTTTCGTTTGAAATAGTTCCCATTGAAAATCAGACCGATAATTTGCTGGTTATTTTCAATCAGAAAACAATGCTTAAAAATGAAGCTGAAAAAGAATTAAAAGAAAAAAAATCGTCTGCCAGTCGAATTGTAGACCTTGAAAAAGAACTGTCAGAAGTTCGTGAAGCTATTAAACTGGTGACAGAAGACCAACAGACTGCACTCGAAGAACTTCAGACTAGTAATGAAGAATTACTAAGCAGCAGCGAAGAGCTTATGGCTATGAATGAAGAGCTTGAAACCCTGACAAGAGAACTTCAGTCTAAAAATAGTGAGCTAATGGTTTTTAATGATGAACTTCTGGACCGTCAGCAGCAACTTTTAACGATGGAAAATTATACACAGTCGATCGTTAAAACCATAACCGAGCCTTTGCTCATTATGGATAAAAATTTCATTATTAAAAGTGCCAATCCGGCATTTTACAATTATTTTAGAACTTCTGAGAATCAAACGGAAGGATTTGGCTTTTTTGAAATAGGAAATTGTCAATGGGATATTCCGCATTTAAGAGAGCAAATCCTGAAAATGCAGGAAGATAAGTCTGAAATTAAAAATTTAAGGATAGAATCTGTTTGCCAGCTTATTGGAAAAAAAACGATGTACCTCAACGCATCCTTAATTTTAGATCAGCCTGCCGGTACAATTTTGCTGGCAATGGAAGACATTACAGAAGTGGCGGCAACTAATGAATTACTGAAATGCAAGAATTTGGAATTGCAAAATCACAATAAGCTGCTTGAAACTTTTGCTGCCGCTGCTAGTCATAACATGCAGGAACCGCTGGACAAAATTCATATGTTTGCCGTGAGGCTTTTTGAAAGTGAGAAGCATTTAAGCGAATCCGGAAGGCATAATCTTCAGCGCATACTGTTTACCTTAAATAATATGAGACAGCTTATTGCCGATTTAATTCATTATTCCAAAATTAGTTTTTTAGAAAAAAAATACAAAAAAACAGATTTGAACCTGATCGTAAAAAAGAATATCAACGAACTTAAGAAAAATAAGGAGCACAAAAAAGCGGTAATAAAAGCCGATTCATTGCCCAATCTGGAAGCAATTCCGCACCAAATAGAGCAGCTGTTTACGAATATTATAGACAACTCCATAAAATATACCAAGGAAGATATTACACCCGAAATAATTATTGAAACCAAAGAACCCTCTGTTAAGGAGATCACGGAACTGGGCGGGAATCCGGAACAGGATTTTATACAAATCTGTATCAGCGATAACGGAATTGGTTTTGATAAACAATACGAAAGCAGAATTTTTGATCCATTTTACAGGCTTCATAACAGCAATCAATTTACCGGAAGTGGTTTGGGACTGACATTGGTCAAAAAAATAGTCGACGATCATCATGGGTTTATCAAAGCGTCAAGTAAAATCAATATTGGTACACAAATCAATATTTATATGCCAATGCGCCACTAATTTTAGTCTCTCATACAATTTCAGAAAAACAAAAAATGAACAAACTTGCACTATTACTATTTTTGGTATTTCCTGCCTTATTTTATTCGCAAATAAAAAAGAAACAGGATCCAAAGGTTAGTCTTGCTATTGAAACATATGCCTATCTTAAAGGACAAGATGCCGCACTCGAAAAGGTTCTATTACAATTCCCGAAACTTCGGGCCAAAGCAACCGCGGCAGAAAAAAACTCAAAACTGCTGTTTAACCGTGCGGAGCAAAACATAGAACGCTTTTTAGCAGATGAACTTGAGGATTCAGAATTCGATAAACTCCAAAAAGGTATCGATTCTCTACTGAATGAGCAATTGAAAAATCCGATTGAAAGAGAAAAATATGCACTCGACTTCCTTAAAAAAGTCAGCGAGAGACCGAACTTAATAAAGGATTCGTTGCTACTGGCAGGAATTCGATCCTTTGCTTATTATGATGCACCACATGAGGAAATTACAGAAGGCCACACTAAGATTTTCAATACAAAAAACCATCCTAAAGCACAAGAAGCCTCTCTAAAACTTTCTGTACCGCAAAGCTGGCTGCCCGAAGAAGCCGAAATGCCGGAAACCATTCAACAGTTTACAAGTTATTGGGGACGAGGCAGTGAGAAATTTCTAATTGTAGCTTACGATTTACCCGCTGAATCGACCAGCTTCAAGCTTAACAAAGAGTCTGTTGCAGACTTGATATCTCCTCAAACACTGCTCATTCGTTCTGAAAATTTGGCCATTGACGGAAAGCCCGGATTGATGATTGAAGTGGAAGAAACGATAAATACGGGCGGTCAAAAATTAAAAATACGAATGCTGCAGTTTATGTTCGTTTATAAACAGAAACTATATTGTCTTCAGGGAAGTATCGGGCCGGTGGAAGTAAACAAAAATCTCGCCTCTCAAATAAAAAAACACGAACCGCTCTTTCGCCTCATAGCCTCTCAAACACAGATTAGCGAACAGTTATAAAATAAAACTAAAGTCGACAATATCTTAAAAAACTCCAAAATCAAGTGACTTTGGAGTTTTTTTTTAAAGTGGTAACTTTATTTAAATAATTGAGAAGCAAACTGGTTTAAGCACCTGCGCCATGTCAGCCATTCATGAGCCGTTTCAGGCGATTCGTAATAGACATACTTAATTCCTTGCTGCTCTAACATCGTTTTAAAAGCACCAATAGATTTCGGGAACGGATTTGGTTCTTTAGTCCCTAATCCTAACCAAAAAAGTTTGATTTTTTTATTTAGCGCATTGCCATCTTTGTATTTTCCTTCTAAAAAAGTAGACGCATCGATAGGCTCTATACTCGGATAATTGGCTGTACCGCTAAATCCGCCATAATAAGAAAATGTGTCCAAATGATTCATCATAATACGCATGGTTTGGTTGGCTCCCATCGAAAGACCGGCGATTGCACGGTTTTCGCGATTGGCGATCGTTCGGAACTTCGTATCGATCATCGGTATAACTTCGGTAATAAGCACTTCTTCAAAAACAGATTCCGGGCGTTCTTTTTTAGCTGCGGATTCTTTGCTTTGCGGTTTATTGGCATACCCATTATCCATTACAATAATCATGGGATTTGCCTTTTTTGACGCAATTAAATTATCTAAAATCAGTCCTGCTTTTCCTTGCTGCGGCCAGCCTGTTTCGTCTTCAAAACTTCCGTGTTGCAAATACAGTACAGGGTAACGGTTTTTTGTGTTTTCTGTGTAACCGGCAGGCGTATAGATAAAACAGCGTCTAAAAGTATTGGTCAGTTTAGAGAAATAGATATTTTCACTTACTAAACCGTGAGGCACATCTTTCAAAGCAAAAAAATCCTGATCTCCCGACGGAATCTCTATTCCACTGCCCCATCTTCCTGCTCCGTAGAAATACAAACTGCCCGGATCAGGAACCGAAGCGCCATCAATATTCAACTGATAATAATGAAATCCTTCATCTTGCGGATTTGATTCTCCGGTCCAAACGCCGTTGGCATCTTTTCGCATATCATATTTTACTCCGCCAAGATCAAGCTGAATTTTATTGGCACCAGGCGCCGCAATACTGGCGCGCACTCGTCGCTGTGAATTAACCTGAGGAAATTGTTTATCGGCCTGATTAATTGAGGAAGGTTTAAAATCTTCTATAATTTGTGTCTCCTGACTCCAGCCTAACTCAAAGCACAAGCAGGAAATTAATATGGTAATATTTAGAAATTGTTTCATGTTTAGATTCGTTTATGTTGTGGTTAATTTTATCGCCAAGTTTTTATTAATCTCGCAAAGTCGCAAAGTCGCAAAGTTTTTCACGCAGATTTTAAAGGGATTTAAGCAGATATACGCAGATAATTAATAAATAATAAATCTGCAGAATCTGCGTGAAAACTTTGCGAACCTTGCGTAGATCTTTGCGCACCTTGCGGTTAAATCCAAGTTTGCTCTGTGTTTTCAAACAAGCGAAGCGCCTTTAACCGCATGCCAACCTATATTTCTCTATGTATTTAAATTTATTATTTCTCCGTAGCCAAATCATTTACCGCATTCGCCAGAAAAACATACCACGCCCCGCCATCAATAATACACTCATTTTCTCCCCAGAAAAATGGCCAGTCGTCTTTATTCTCCAGATAATCCGGTTTGAGAAAAATAAGTCCCGGTACTACACCGCCCGCAATTGTGGTAAAATCGGCGCGATTGCCTCCATACGCCACTTTTTTAGATCGATTTCCAACGGCATTTACAAAAGATAAATTAGAATAAGGATGACAGCCCAGAATATAATTCAAACCCTGATAAACACTTTCTTTGTCCATGAGATCAGGATAAATTTTATGAATATAATAATTCGTACTGGCCCAATTAATCACCTGTGAACTTCCTCCCCAGCCTCTTTTTGCAATGGGCACGCCATAAGGGTTTTCGGCATTTTCTTTGTCCATTTTTTCCTTGTACTTCACCACATAGCCACGTAATTTTTGCTTGTAAGCATCATCCATAGAAGAAACAGCCAATAAAGCGGAGTTCATATTAAAATCTAAATTATCATCCAGCAGCTTCCATATTTTATCTTCAAAACCTTTTTTATACTTTTCGTCTTTTGTACTTAAATAAAGCTGTAAAATCGCAATCATGTCACTTCCTTTTCCCCATCGCGACATCGGGCTATTGTCCGGTTTTGCGTTCTTTTCTATTTCAGTTGCTTCATTGGTTAGCTTAATGGCAAGAGACAAACATTTTGCCGAAAGCGGATCATTATATCCCTTTAGGGCTCTGCTTGCAGCCGCTAAAGAGCCTGCTGTTCTAAAATCGAGAAATGAAGTTCGGTTGGTAAAAGCCCATCTGTCATCTTTTGTACCGCTGGAAACTCCGTTAGATTCGAATGGTTTAAGAGAGGGGTTATATGGCAGATTATCTGTTTCCGTCGAAGCATCACCCAAATGATGGTACTGATGTAAATTTGGAACCACAATCCCTCTCACAGGATGACCAATATTTTCGACCTGAGCGACAAGATTCAGAACGCCATGCTCGATTTGCTGCAACATATCCGGCTGGCCATCCGGACGGTGAATGTCTACAAACTGTGTTTTTTGGTCAATATACGTTTCGTCTCTGTTGACTTTGAATGCTTCCCAGGATTCTACAAAACTGTTGATCACGCTGACATGTGAAAAAGTCTGTATATCAAAATCTCCGGCATCAAACCAGCCACCTACCGACATTCCGGGAATGCGTTCCAGCGGTTTGTATTTCGTATCTGTTGTTGGACCTTGTTTGTAACCGTCGAAGTGTTCGTGATTAAGTGGCGCCTGAAGACAATCGTCTAAAAACGGTCTCCCGTGCCAGACTCTGTAAGCCTCATTTACTTCCATATGATCCATCTGAACCGGAAACCAAACGTCCATAGTAGGATGCCAAATTTTTGAATAAATATCATTTTCAATCTGAAACGTATTGGTCTTTTGGTCACCATACTGAATATAGTAAAGTCCTTTTTCTTTAATACCACTAAAATCAATCTGGGCATAATTGTATCGGAGATAATTTCCCCAATCCTTGACATTTACTTTTAATTTTTCTGTGAATTTTCCATCGGTATCCAATTTAAAAATTGATGCAGTAAGCAACGCTTTGTCGTTTTTGTCCAGTTCGACAACCGCAACTTTCTTTTGCTCCGGCATATAACCTACTTGCGAAAAGCCAATTACAGGTTCTCTTTTCCAATTCTGGATTGCATTGGGTTCTACATACCAGCTCATTACTTTGCCTTTTTTATTTATGGGAAGAATACTTCTGGCGATAAACCAGCCGTTTTGCCCCAAATTTCTTCCGTCAAATAGCATTACATCCTGATCTTCAGACTGAATTTTTACGGTACGCTCCGGATTTTCAGGCGCAAAGATGAAATTCTTACCCGATTCTAACGGAAGCGTAGCTATAAATTCATTTCTTCCACGATCGTCAAATGTAGTATGTCCCGCAAACTGAGGGATTTTTTCCGCTAAAGGGCGAATTTCTGTATTGCTTGCCGGATATCTCGGAAAAGTTCCTGCTTTTCCGTCGACTACATAATTGCTTTCAAAATAAGAAGTGGGTATAAATTCCATATTAAATCCTGCCCTTCCTTCTAATGGTTTAGGAACGGGTTTGTCTAAAACCACATCGATCGTAAAACCTTTTCCTTTTGGTGTTACTATGATTTTAGAGTCAAAATTAAATTCCTCATAGCGCAATACAACTTCAATGGTATTTTTGGCCTTATCGACTTTTCGGCTAATCATTTTCGGAATCAAATCCCATTGTTCCGGTGTGTTCTGCAGCCTGATGGCTCCACCGGTAACCGTTCTCACACCATGATGAATAAATTCTATTCCGGCTGTTTTTTCGTCAAAAAACATTCCGTTGTATTCATTATTAAAAACCCAGACATTCAGTCCCGGGGTTTCGAAATATTCTTTTTCGTTTAATACTAAATTTTGAGAGAATGATTTGCCTGCCAGAATCAGCAAACAAAAAATCGTCATTACATTTTTCAATAAATTTCTATTGAAAACAACCTTAGAAATGCTACTACTTTTATGCATACTTTTAGATTTAATTGATAGCCAATAAATAGTACCCGGACGGATGAATGGTTTAATTTGTCATGTTTTGGGGGAATACAATTCATCGCCAGATACTATTGAGATGATTGGATTTATTATGGAAAAAAGAATTACTCCTTAAATAAAAGCGGAGCCAGTTCTTTAAAGCTTCTGCGCCAGGTTTGAAATTCATGTCCCGTATTCTCAGAAATATAAGGAACAGCATTAAAGCCGGCAGTTTTAAGCGTTGCTACCGCATCTTTGATACCGTCAGGACGCTCTTTACTGCCACAACTTAAAAAAATCAATTTTACTTTAGATTTGTCTTTAATGTCTTCCGGCTTATACGTTCCGCCGCTCAAAAGTGCATAGTGAGAGAAAACTTCTGGTTTGTTGAGTGTTATCGATTTTGTTTCCATACCGCCCATCGATAAACCTGCCATGGCACGATTCGCATGATTGGCAAGCGTACGGAAATTTGCATCTACATACGGAATTAACTCATCGACCAAAACGGTCTGAAAGGGTTCTATTTTAAAACTGGCCAGACCACCATATTTAATTTCATTCGTCATTCCGTAGGTCATCACGATCAGGAATGGTTTTATTTTGCCTTCTGCAATTAAATTATCCATAATCAAATTAACGCGTCCCTGATTGCTCCACGCCGTTTCGTCTTCTCCCCAGCCATGTTGTAAATACAAAACCGGATATTTTTTTGCTTTTTCTTTATCATAACCTGCCGGCGTGTACACATAAGCTCTGCGTGAGGTATTGGTGCTTTTTGAAGGGAAAAGAATTTGCTGTACATTTCCGTGCGGCACATTTTTTAGGGCGTAAAAATCCTGATCGTGTGCCGGAATTTCGATTCCACTTTCCCAACGCGTAGAACCATAAAAATTGAGTGCACCCGGATCGTTAAAAACGCCTCCGTCAACCGTTACGTGATAGTAATGAAATCCTTCGTCCATGGCACCTGCTGTGGTTCCTCTCCAAAAACCGTCTTCGCTTTTAGTAAGCGCCGTTCCTCCTTTTGCTCCGCCCAATCCCAAACTTACTACTACAGATTTGGCTTCGGGAGCTGAAATTTGAAATCGCGCATAACCCTGAGAATTGACCTGTGGATATTCCTGCCCGGGCTGATTGACTGTTGAAGGTTTAAAATCTTCGGCAATAGCCTGATTGGTTTGCGAAAAACCTGCAAAACCTGATAAAATGAAGGCCAATAAAATAGCCCATGTATACTGTTTCATATTTTTATTTTTTAAGTTTAAAAATTTATTGAACTGCCGGAGTTATGATTTGGTAATTCCCGCTAAGATGCATTAAGCTAAAGAGATACATTAAGCCATCGTAATACGGATCAAAGTACCCGTCTTCATACGGTTCAAGCTTCGCTTTCCAAAGTGCGTGAACAAAATCCATACTTTTTTTATCCGGATTAACGAGTGAGGCTGTGGCCGAGGTGCCAACTAAGCCTATGGAATGTCTGAGTTTTTTAACGGGTCCCGCCTGAAGAATAAATTCCGGTTTAGAACCATCAAGATTAAACTGATCGTCAAATGTGTCTAATCCTTTTGATCTCAGAAAATTTTGGAATTTTGCGGCATATTCTTCCTGCCATTTTTTATCTTTTCCGTACCAGGTATAATCCATTGCAATGTTCATAGGCACACGCCAGGAATCGTAACGAAATCCTCCCGGCATCCAGGGTGTCGGATGCGGTTCTCCGGTAAATTCGGTATAATCTGAATTTAAACCTGTTACAGGATGAGTGGCTTTGTGCAGAAAATTACGGGAAACTTCGGCACATTCTTTATAAAACTCTTCGTGGCCGTCTTTTGCATACAAAGCCCATATTTCATAAAAAGCAGGAACATGGTACGAAGGATCTGTCCAGTTGTAACCGCCACCTTCAGGCACGAAAGAGATTTGCTTATGCTCTGTATTGATGATATTATGGACATTCCCGGTGCCGTCTTTTTTCCACATCGCATCGAGTATTCTTCGGGCTTCATTATAGTAATGAATTCCGGTATTATTTCCCCATTTATTCGAAGCAAAAAGCAAACTGGTGATATAATATAATTCTCCATCTGAAGCAGAACCGGCTGAGTTTTGTTTTTTAGTTTCCGGATTAACGCTCCAGGCAAAATAACCTTCTCTGGGCCCATCCTGATGTTGCATGTATTTAACTGACCATCTCCAGATGCGGTCAAAAACTTCTTTTTTATTGAGCTGAACCGAGACCATCATGCCGTATGACATTCCTTCGGTACGGGCATCTTTATTTTTGACATCTGAAACATAGCCTAAAGAATCGCCTTCTTCAAAATACACTTTATTGGGGCCTTCAAATACATCATAATAAGCTTTGGCTAATTTCTGGTCTATTTCAGCCTGACTGTAACCTGCTTCCTTAAATAGATTGCGGTATTGCGGTCTTTTTGAGTCTGATTTTTCTGTTTTCTTTTTGCTTTGACTCATTCCTAAAATTGGAACAAGCATCAAGACAATCAAAGCCAAAGTCCGAATTATGACAGAGCTTTTCTCTCTGTATTTTTTATGTATCATGCTATTTGATTTTTATTGGATAAGAAAAATTGAAATGAATTTCTTTACTTGATTTTGCTCACACCTTCTGTCGTCTGAATTATTTTTTGAATGGTTCCATCTTCATTATAATACATATAATCTACACAAACCGAACGTCTGTAACTGCCGCCTGTGGGCAAACTTCCGTTGTGATAAAAAAAGTACGATTTGCCTTTGTAATCAATAATTCCGGGATGTGTCGTAAAACTGTTGTTTACATTTTCCTGAATAATACCCTGATAAGTCCACGGTCCGGTTGGATTTTTGGCCGTGCAGTATTCAATCATTTCCGGTTTTGTGCCCGCACTGGCATAGACTAAATAATAAATGCCTTTTCGTTTATACACCCATGGCCCTTCAATATAATTTTTCGGTTTAAAAGTGGTAATTGGGCTATCCAATTCAATCATGTTTTTTTTCAGTTTTACCCATTTACAGCTTCCATTTCCCCAATACATATACGCCTGACCATCATCATCTACAAAAACTGTTGGGTCAATATCGTCCCAGGCATAGGTCATGTCGGTAGTCATTTCGTTAATGATTAATGCTTTACCAATCGCATCCTTAAAAGGTCCGGTCGGACTGTCAGAAACTGCTACTCCTATTGCAGCACCACCTCCGCTCACCTCATCTTTTTTGTGAAACGTAGAGACAAACCAGTAAAACTTTCCGTTTCGCTCGATACATTGTGCCGCATACGCATCTCCCGTTGCCCACGAAAAAGTACTGGGCGAAAGCGGCGCTCCATGATCCTTCCACGTAGCCATATCTGTAGTCGAATACACGCGCCAGTCGGCCATTTTATAGTTCGTATCCTGCTCAGTGGCTACATCATGTCCTGTATACAAATACAAGGTGCCTTTATGAACAATAGGTGCCGGATCTGCAGTAAAAATATTTTTGATTATAGGATTTTGTGCCGTAATTTGAAATGCTGGCAGAAAACTGACCAGCGCAAATAAAAGTTTAGTGTGGTTTTTCATGATTATTTTTTGGTTTGTATAGTTAATAGGTAACAGTGTGGTTTTTATTTTAAAAAATTCAATTCATTACTTCCTCTTTTTGATTATTACTTTCTTCCCAACATACTTTATGGTTTCAGAAATGGTATCGTTTTCTTTTCCGGAAATCCAGACAATGTTCATGGTATATTCTGCTGTTTGGTTTTTATAGCTTCCTAATTGGTTTTCCAGCGTCAGGGTTTGCTTTTTTTCGCTCCAAAGCATAGGAATCTCAATATGTTTTCCTTTTTCATAATTGTAATTATCGCCTTCGTCATTATAAAGTGTAAAGACTGCATCTTTACCGGTATAAATCCGAATTTCAAGTTCCTCCTGTTTTGAGTTTGTATGCTGAATCACCTTCCCCATGGCTACAATTGAGCCTTCTTTTACAAAAACGGGAATTTTATCTAATGGCGCCGGAGCCGAAATAGTCTGTCCTCCTTCAAATCGTTTTCCGGTCCAGAAATCAAACCAGGCATTTTGCTTTGGCAAGTAAACATCCCAAGTGGTAACGTTGGGCGAAGTAACGGGCGCTACTAAAAATGCTTTTCCAAACATATATTCATAAGCTGTGCTTACAGCAGTGGTGTCGTCCTTAAAATCCATAACCAAAGGCCGCATAAGTGTTGCGTTATTTTTTGTGATTTGCCACGCTTCTGAATAGATGTAAGGAAGCAGTCGATATCTCAAATTGAGCATAGATCGCATATTATTTTCTACTTTTTCTCCATACTTCCAGGGCTCGGTTTCTGTTTGATAACCGTGCATTCGAAATATCGGATTGAAAACGCCCCACTGAAACCAACGCGTGAGTATTTCATGGTATTTTTCATCGGTATATTGCGTCGGGCCCGGACGAAAAAAACCGCCTATATCAGTTGTCCAGTATGGCATTCCGGTCAGGTTATAATTTAATCCGGCTACGATTTGGCGTTTATAAGCATCCCAGTCCCAGCCTATATCGCCCGACCAATTGATGGTCGCATAACGCTGCTGTCCCAAAAAAGCCGATCGCGTAAGAATAGCAACTCGTTTTTCGGGATTGGTATTTCTTTGGCCTTCGTAAACCGCTTTACTTACAAATAAAGGATAGGTTAAACGGTAAAAATCACCCAATCCAAAATAAGTCTGTTTGCCTTTTAACGCATCATTTTCAGGTTCGGTCGCGTCCATCCACCAGGAATCTGCTCCAAGTGCAAATAAATTTTTATTAAGTGCATTCCAATGTGTTTTCTGGGTTTCGGGATTATAAATATCAATCCACGGACTGTTGGGTATAAATAATTTTTTGGCGATATATTCTTTACCAATTTCAGATTCCTTATTGAGATTTTCCCAGACAGAAATAGAGAAATGCGCGTTTAGATCGTGAATTTCTTTTATGAATTTTTCGGGTTCCGGATAATGGGTTTCATCAAACTTTGGCACGCCCCAGCCATATTTACCCCAATATTGCCAATCCTGCACGATTACATCCACCGGTAAATTGCGTTTTCTAAATTCCTTTACGGTTGAAACCAAATGTTCTCCCGAAGTGTAGCGCTCCCGACATTGCCAAAACCCAAATGCCCATTTTGGGAGCATGGGCACAGAACCCGTCAGATTGCGGTAACCGGCAATGATTTCATCTGTAGTATCTCCGAAAAAAACAACATAATCTAATGATTTTGCGTTGGGCGATTTAAAAACCGTTTCGTTATTAGAAAGTTTAAGACTGAGCGATGGCGTATTGGTCGATTTGCAAATTACTTTTACCGTATGTTCGCCTTCTTTTAAGTGAACTAATTTACCCACGGCCGGCGGCAGCCACAAATTTGACTGATTGATGACCTCAATACCATCAATTACTACTAAATGGCGGCTGTCCATGTCTCCTAAATCGAGAAACAGAGAATATTCTCCGTCTTTGTCAACAGAAAAATTTCCGGAGTAAAGGGATTGCTGTTGCGATATTTTCTGTGTGCCCGAAGTTGTCGTTACTTCCGCTTCCTGTTTTTCGCCTTCACTTTTACTATTCTTAACCAAAGGAATTTCCTGATGGGTCGGATTAAAATAAGTCAGCCCGTACTGCTTCCACATTAATCCATATCCTTTGTTCGAAACCAAAAACGGAATGGCGATTTGTGTATTGACCTGAATTAATTTTCGGGTCGCATTTTTCAGGTTATAAAATCCATCCTGAAACTGTCCTAATCCGAACAAATATTCATCCTGTGGAGATTCAAAACCTTGCTCAGCGATAAAACAAGGTTCTCCAAGAATTGTATTGGGTTTTAATGACCTTGCAGTTGCTTTTTCGCTCAGGAATATTTTGCCCGATTTATAACTACTGTAGGCAAGTGCGCCTGTTTTTTTATTGTAGCTTACTACAATACTTTTTGTACTGATTTCTAAACTGCTGTCCGTTTCTTTTAATGCAAAACTGGGTGCGGTAGGTTTATTTATAAGAACAAATTCCTGCTCTTCTTTTTTATTTTCTATTTGATATTGTACACGAACAGATTTCTCGGTAAGCGGAATAATATGCAATACGCCTTCTGTTACCTCTATCGATAAACGATCCTTGCCTAAGGAATGTTTGGTGTAATGTTGCGCTTTCGCGGAAGTAAACCAAAAGCCTAAAAATAAAATGTAAATACTCTTTTTCATAACAGGCTATTTATCCATTGGAGTTAATGAAATTGCAAATCCACCACGGCGAAGCAATTTTACTTCAAGAGTCGAATTTTTATCAACCAACATAATTTTCGAAGCAAAAGCCTTGTCATGATTTCCATCAGCAATAACAATTGCTCGATAATTAACTCCTGATTTTAAAAATGATAAGTTGATATTTTTTGTTATCTCCTTGCTTTCAGCAGCCGTAATGCTACCCACGTACCAAACTTCTCCTTTTCTGCGGGCTATCGTTACTTCCTCTCCGGGATAACCGTCAATTAATTTGGTATCGTCCCATGTTGTGGGTACTTCTTTCAGGAAAGTTTTAGCGTCCTCGGATAATTCATAATATCCTTCCGGCCTGTCGGCTAAATGTTGCAAAGGCGATTCAAAAAGTACCGAAAGTGCGAGTTCATGTCCGTACGAAGTATGATGCGGAAATTGCGAATTCGTAAAAGTTACCGGCGTATAATCCATGGCACCGACTGCATTTCTGGTAAAAGGCAAAATCGTGTTGTGCTCGGGCGCTGTGGTCGAAAATTCTGGTCCGTTATTGTACCATTCTGCTCCACGAACTGCTTCATAAGTCATCAAATTCGGGTACGTTCTTGACCATCCACGCGGCACCAGGCAGCCATGAAAATAAACCATCATTTCAAACTGAGCCGCATCTTCGAGAATATCCAGATAATACTGAATCATATCTTGTTTTTCACTTTCGAAAAAATCAACTTTAACGCCCACAACCCCCAGCTTTTTTAGTTTGGTAAATTCTTGAATCCTGTTTTCATGCGTGAGCATTCTATCTTTTGGTGTAGAAGGCACCCACGTATGATCGCCTCCTGAATTGTACCACATCAAAGGTTTTATTCCTTTTGAATGGATGTATTTTAAGGCATCTTCCAGATTTCCGCCATTTGCCATACTGTCCCATTCCCAGTCTAAAAGCGTATAAGGCCAGTTCATTTTTTCGGCTAAATCTGCAAATTCACATACGATTTTAAAATCTTTGGTTCCGTGATTGCTCGACCAGTAATTCCACGATACTTTTCCGGGTTTTATCCATTCTGTGGTTTTAAAACGTGTTGGCGCTGAGACATCTTCAATTAAGGTACTTTCAACAATATCAGACAAGTTACCAATAGTAATAACTCTCCAGGGCGATTTCCACGGAAGTGTAATTCTAGGTTTGGCTTCGCCTTTTCCTCTGCCGTCTTTTGGATCCGGAAAAGTGAGTTTATAGGTATTGCTGTCTGCTGTATTGCTCAATTTGGTACCACAATAATTACGATCCAGATCGGCTTCGTGCACTAAAAACCAACATGATTTATCTGCGGTATTAAAGAGTGCGGGATAACACCATTCCTGCTGCAGTATGGTTTCATTACTCGATGTGGCATACAAACCTTCATTTGCCGGATTCCATTTTTCGAGCCATCGTTTATTTTCTTTCGGAATTTGATAAGCGGTCAATTCATCATTCATTGTATACGAACCCTTCTTCTCCGGAAATTCATATCGAAAGGTAATACCGTCATTGTACGCTCTTAAAATGAGATTGAGTTTGGCCTTTGTCGGATTTTCAAAAGAAACGGTAATTTCATTGGCTTCATTTTCCCGCAGGGACTTTTTGCCGAAAGGAAGTTCATACTGTTCCTGAATTAATTTTGTTTTTGATGTTTTTAAAAAGAGAAGCTTTTTTGAAAAATCCTGATCACTTCTGGAGAGGCCTAATGTTATTTTTGGGAGAATCCCGTCTGTATTTTTATCTGCCAAACGGTTTATTTTGAGATACCATTCACCATCATTGCCCATTTGCAAATTGATTGCTAATTTTTTATTTGGGGACTGTAATTGTATGGGCTGCGACCAGGAATGGAAGAAGGCGAGTAAAGCAAAAGACACTAAGATATTTTTTAACTTCATGATTTAAATAATTCATTTAATCTTCTCCTTTGTCAAAAGACAAAATAGCAGTATTCGTTATTATTTATAAGTAACCAAAAAAAACAATGTTTAAGGAAAAGCCGAAAGTGCCCAACTTTCGGCTTTATAAAAAAACTAACTAACATTTAGTTATAAATCCAAAATGAATAAAATTTATAACCAACCACTAACTTTAGATTTCAACATTACTTTGTAGAATGCTGACTGAGCAATATATCGTAGAATCTTATATTTCAAATGCTGAATTTCGATTCTGTAATTTATAAGTGTATTTATTACAAATATAAAAAAAGAATTTATAACACAACCGATTGTTTGAACAATATTTTAGGAATTAGATAAATATTAAAGAATAAAAAAACATTATGAATTAAAAAAAAACCAAAAAATTAAACAATATTTAAATAGCGGTTTCTTTTGCCCGTGTATATTATTAATTTTAAGAAGTAAATTCAAATACTTTACAGAAGTCGTAAAAATGAGAAAACACAAAAAAATCATATTTAAACACTTTTTATTCAGCGTCTTAAATATGATTTTAAATCGTTAGCCTAAAGATGAAATCGAACTTTATCGACTATTTTTTATTTTATTTACTGCAATAGCCACATCTCGTTCCGGCATTTTACAAGCTTTGTTCACGCACACATAAACATACGTTTCATCGTCTGTATAGCGATCTTGTAAAAGAGGAAGCTTACTTTCTTTTGTGGCTCCGGCAATCAAAATATTAGGCAGATAATAACTTTGGAGTTGGCTTGTTTTTGCAAAAGCTTCTTTGCCGGAAATGGCAACTTCATAGTAATCAGAAGTATAATTGAGCATTAGATCCAGCCAGTTGTAATATTCTGTTGGCGACTGCAAAGCATCTACTTTGACATTATTGAGCATTTTTTGAGCTATTTCAGAATAATTTTCATTCGAATAATAATGCCCGAGCAAAAATAAATTATGAGCCAGAATTGAATTGGAAGACGGAATTACATTGTCTGCGATTTCCATTTTTCTGGCAATTAAATTGGCTGAAGCATTAGATGTAAAATAAAATAAATTAGATTTTTTATCCCAAAAATGAGCTAGTGCATAATCGGTTACTTGTTTGGATTTCGTGAGCCATTTTTCATCCAAAGTAATTTGATATAAAGAAATAAAAGCATCGCCAACGGTTGCGTAATCTTCTGAAAATCCCGAAATACTGCTTTTTCCTTCTTTATAACTGTGATTAAGACTTCCGCCTTTCTGAATTTGATTGTTCACAATAAAATTGGCGTTTTTTAAAGCGATTTCTTTATAATGCGGATTTTTAAATGCCCGATACGCACTCACGTAACCCTTGATCATCAAGGCATTCCACGAAGTCAACGTTTTATCATCGAGGTGAGGCTTTGCCCTTTTGCTTCTCGCAGTGGCCAATATTTGTTTCCAGTTTTTAATTTTAACTTCTAATGCAGGTAATGTCAGTTTGTTTTGAATGGCAAACTCCTGGTCGGACTGACTGGTAAACAGCACATAATTTTCATTCTCCCACAGCCCCTTTTCATTAACATTAAAATATTTTTGAAAAAGCGCAAAATCAGATTTTAAAAGTGTCTGCAATTCTTCTTTTTTCCAGACATAATAAGCGCCTTCTTCGAGTTTGTTGTTTTTGTTTTTGCTGTCCGCATCCAACGAAGAATAAAAAGCGCCGTTGGCAGCCATAAGTTCACTTTCTACAAAATTCAGGGTTTCTACTACCCTTTTTTTATACAATTCATTTTTAGACGCCAGATACGCATCAGCATATAAACTCACTAATTGTGCATTGTCGTACAGCATTTTTTCGAAGTGCGGAATATGCCATTTTGAATCTGTTGTATAGCGCGAAAAACCACCGCCAACAGCATCATAAATACCTCCATTTGCCATTTTAGTAAGTGTGGTGTGCACCTGTTTTTGTATCGCCTGGTCTTTATTTTGAGTGCCGTAACGAAGCAGAAATTGCAAAGAAGCGGGCATCGGGAATTTGGTTTCGCCCTGCAAACCTCCTTCGATATTATCGAATTGTTTTTGCCATAATTTGACGGCTGCTGCAACATCAGCATTTTGAAAATCGGCCTTTGCGGTATTGACCTCAATAAGTTGCGATTTCTGGATTCCGCTTACGAGTTTATCGGCATATTCACTGGCTTTTTTGGGATCTTTTTTATACAAATCCGAAATTTCGGTAAGGGCTTTTGTCCATTCTTCTTTGGTAAAATAAGTTCCGCCAAAAATGGGGCGTCCATCAGGAAGTGCAATACAATTTAAGGGCCATCCGCCCTGCCCTGTCATCAATTGTACGGCATTCATATAAATCTGGTCTATATCAGGGCGCTCTTCGCGATCTACTTTTATGCTGATAAAATTGTCATTCATTAATTTGGCAACGGCTTCGTTTTCAAAACTTTCCTGTTCCATAACATGACACCAATGACAGGCAGAATACCCTACCGAAATAATAATCAGCTTATTTTCTGTCTTTGCCTTATTTAAAGTTTCCTGATTCCATGCTTTCCAATTTACAGGATTGTGCGCATGCTGTAAAAGGTACGGGCTCGTCTCTTTGATTAAATCATTGGTATACTTATGATGCTCTTCTGTATTCTGCTTTTTATTACAGCTTGTCAAAAAACAGGAAATAAGGATTAGGAGAGATAGAATACGCATATAAATGAAAATAAAAAATTTGATGATAAGGCTGATTTTCAGTGTTTTTTTCAATAAGAAAGCTAAAATAGCAATTTATATTTAATAGATTTACTGCAAATAAATAATGCTTCAAATATGCTATTAAAAGCTTCAAAATTGACAATCAAATTTGAGCTTTCAGGCTATTTTTACAGTTCGCATTTTATTAATCTGCATTCATTTTTCAATCAACTAAATGAATAAAGCAGTAAAAGAGAAACCAGTAAATTTATGAGTAATACATCGCAAAAGCTTTCTGTGCTGGAAAAAATAGGTTATGGTCTGGGTGATTTTGCGGCCAACCTGACTTTTCAGACTTTGTTGACCTTTTTGGCTTTTTTTTACACAGATGTTTATAAAATTCCGGCAGGAACGGCGAGTATTATTATTTTTATTGGAGGTTTTGTTGGTGCTTTTTTCAACATCGTTATCGGCGTTATTGCAGATCGCACCCAAACCCGCTGGGGCAAATTCAGGCCCTGGATTTTATGGACTGCGGTTCCGTTTGGCATTGCTGCTGTTTTGTCTTTTTTAACTCCTGATTTTTCAGAAAACGGCAAGATCATTTATACCTTGCTGACGTACTTTTTTCTGGTACTTATTTATTCGGCCAACAATTTACCTTATGTTGCTTTGGGCGGTGTTTTAACGGGCGATATGAAAGAAAGAAACAGTCTTTCGTCTTATCGTTTTGTCGCTGTCATGATTGCACAATTTATCATTCAGTCGCTTTTATTGCCTTTGGTTTTAATTTTAGGAAATGGCGATAAGGCTGTAGGTTTTAAAAACACCATGATTGTATTTGCGATTACGGGAGTTATTTGTTTGCTTATTACTTTTTTTACTACCAAGGAAAGAATCGTTCCCGCAAAAAATCAGGAATCGTCTATTAAACAAGATTTTCTGGATTTATGCAAAAATGGTCCCTGGCTCGTAATGCTGCTGGTTACAATTTTGGTTTTTATCACTTTGTCGCTTAAAGGTGGTATGTATGTTTTCTACTTTAAATATTATCTCGATCCGGTTGCACAAACTACTTTCCTGAATGATATTGGTTTTACTTCCTTTATTGACAGGCTTAATAACACCTTAATCACCATGGGATTGGTTGATTTTCAGTGGCCAAAAGACGTTCCTACCTCAGCATTTAGTCTTTTTAATGCAGGTGGAATTCTGTTTATGATTTTTGGAATCCTGTTTTCAAAATCGCTTGCAGATGCTTTTGGAAAAAGAAACATCTTTATCACTTTTATTTTTTTATCGGCTTTAAGCCTGTTGTTTTTCAATTTTTATGGCAGGACTGCGATTGCCCTGGTTTTTGTAACGCAATTAGTTCACGGCTTTATTTACGGCGTTACGATTCCGCTATTGTGGACGATGATTGCTGACGTGGCTGATTATGGCGAATGGAAAAACAATCGAAGAGCTACGGCGACTGTTTTCTCGGCCATGCTTGTCGGATTGAAAATAGGCATTAGTATTGGCGGCGCTTTGGGTGCCGCATTTTTATCTAAATACGGTTATGTAGCCGAAGAAGTGAATCAGGTACCAACAGCAGTTGAAGGAATTAAATTGTGCGTTAGCATCTATCCCGGTTTTATCTTCATTATCAGTGCTATTCTCTTGTGCTTTTATGTCATAGACCGAAATATGGAAATTGGTATTGAAGAAGATTTACGGGAACGAAGAGGAAATTAGCTGATACCACAGAGATACACAAAGGCTTCGCAGAGATACGCAGAGTTTTTATTTAATCTCGCAGATATTTAATCTCGTAAAGACGCAAACGCGCAAAGTTTACCTGATAAATCTCACGCATAAGCGCAAAGCGCAAAATTTTAGCCACAGATTAAAGAATTAAAACGATTTTTTTTCGCAGATTTATTTTACTAAATTATCTGCGTCTATCTGCCTAAATTTTTTAAATCTGCGTGAAAAAAACTTTGCGCTTTTGCTTCTTGGCTAGATTATAAAAACTCTGCGTATCTCTAACGATTTTTTTTCGCAGACTTATTTTTTACTAATTATCTGCGTCTATCTGCCTAAATTTTTTAAATCTGTGTGAAAAAGACTTTGCGCTTTTGCGTCTCTGCGAGATTATAAAAACGCTGCGTATCTCTGCGAAGCCTTTGCGTATCTCTGCGGTATAAATATTACCAAAACAGGAAAAAACTATCTTATTGCACCGTAACTTTAATCGCATTTACAATATCCTCTGCCGATGTAGCCGTATAAAGTACAAACTCGCCAGACTCAATTTTCCAGTCAGAAGTTTTCTCGTCATAAAAAGCCAAATCTTTTACTTTTACTTTTAAATCGACTGTTTTTTGTTCTCCCGGTTTCAGGAAGATTTTATCAAATGCTTTTAATTCTTTTTTAGGCCTTAAAACAGATGCTTTGGTCTGACCCACATACAATTGTACTACCTCTGCACCGTCTGTTTTTCCTATATTTTTGATGTTCACTTTTACCGTTATTTCATCGTTTACACCATAGACTTTTTTGTCTGCGGCAACATTAGAAATTTCAAAAGAAGTATAAGACAAGCCATAACCAAATGGATGTTGAGGAGTGATTTCTTTAGTATCAAACCAACGGTATCCTACCAAAATATCTTCTTCATAATTGACTTTCAAATCATGCCCAGGATATGCTCCCAATGCATGTGCCGGAGACTGGCTTAAAGTAACAGGCATTGTAAAAGGCAGTTTTCCTGACGGAAATTCTTTGCCGCTTAATACATCAACTACGGCATTTCCGGCTTCCATTCCGCCATACCAGCCCCACACTAAAGCTGGCACGCGCGATTCGATACCTGCCAGTTCTAGCGGAGAACCCGCAATAATAACCACAATGGTTTTCGGATTTGCTTTGGCCACTTCCTGAATCAATGTTTCTTGTCCGTAAGGCAAACGCATGTGCAATCTGTCAAAAGATTCTGAATCGAAATCATGATTTAAACCCGCAAAGACAATCGCCACATCTGATTTTTTGGCCTGTGCCACTGCTTCATCGATTAATTTCCAATCTATTTTATCTGTATTTAACTGTCCGTCGCTGCTTCTTTCTACCACATGAGACTGCTTTTCATATCCTTGTGCAAAATTGATCTGCATTGATTTTCCATATTTCGTGGTCATCGCCTGAAGTGGCGTTATCTCATAAGCAGCTTTAATTTCTGAGCTAAATCCGCCACTGCAATGCGTTCGGGTTGCATTGTCACCAATAATCGCTACAGATTTTAAAGCACTCATATTCAGAGGTAAAATTTGCTTTTCATTTTTTAATAAAACAACCGCCTCTACAGCAGAACGATAGGCGGCCTGTTGGTGTTCTTTTGTATTTATAGTACCTGTGATTCTTGTTTTTGGATCTAAAACTTTCGTTTGAATCATAACTCTCAAAATGTTCCCTACTTTTTCATCTACTACACTTTCTTTTAAACGGCCTTCTTTTACGGCTTTTATTAAAGGATCTGCAAAATACCAGTCGTTATAATTTTCCTTTTCGGTTCCCATTTCTAAGTCCAAACCAGCCAAAGCCGCTTTTTCAGTACTGTGAACCGCATCCCAATCTGACATGTAAACGCCTTTGAATTTAAACTCATCACGCAAAAGTGTTCTTCCTAAATATTCATTTTCGGTACAATAAGAACCTCTAAATTTATTATAAGCGCCCATAACTCCCAATACTCCAGCATCTACTACAGAAGCTTTAAAGCCCGGCAAATAAATTTCGCGTAAAGCACGTTCACTCATCGTAACATCCACCACAAAACGGTTTTGTTCCTGATTGTTGGCTACAAAATGTTTTACACAAGCTGCAACGTCCTGGGTTTGCAAAGCCTTGATATAATGGATGGAAAGCTGTGAAATAAGAAACGGATCTTCACTCAGATATTCAAAATTTCGACCACAAAGCGGAGAGCGAATAATGTTGATTCCCGGCCCCAGTAAAACATCTTTTTTTCGATAGCGTGCTTCTTCGCCCAAAACAATACCGCGCTGTTTGGCCAGTTCAAGATTCCAGCTGGCTGCCATCGCCGTTCCCGGAGGAAAACAGGTCGAAGCGTCGTCTATTAATCCGGCATATTGCCAGTTATGGCGATTCATTTCTGCTCGTACTCCGTGTGGACCGTCAGACAAAGCCCATTCCGGAATTCCGAGATGTTTTACCTCTTCTGTATAAAACTTAGAATTGCCATGCAGCATACCGACTTTTTCTTTCAAAGTCATTTTTTTAATTAACTGTTGAATTCTTTTTTCTGTTGAAGCATTAGATTGTGAAAAAGAACTTTGAAAAAATACGGAAAACAATGCCGCTGCTATAAATCGTAATCTCATTTTATATGTGTTATAAGAACCTTTTTTTGGTTGATTAAATAATTAGATTTTTGAATGGTAAATGGAAAATTAAACCTATTAACAAGCTCCCAAAAATAGCCGAATACGAAATATTAGAATCCTATAAATCGAGCATTTTATATCATAAATGAAGCAAATCTGAATGAAAAAACATGAATTTTTAAACTTCAATAAGAAACTATTTCAAACTCTATCGTGTGGACACAAATATTATAAATCAATTTTGAACACGGATTTCACAAATTTGAATATCAGCCTAGTTTGTGAAATTAATTTCACAAACGAATTAGTGATAATTAGTGAAATCCGTGTTCAAATTCACTGCATTGTTACTTTCATTTTTTTGCCTAAACTAAATCGGTACGAATAGCCTAAATTGACAGAGTAATCGGCGAAAGCAGCATCTCCCTGTACGTGTACATATTTGGACGGATCTGTGATAACGGAATTTTGCAAATTCTGGCTTGCAATATCTGCAGCACTCTGGATACGGTTTTTTACGATATTATAAGGAATGAATAAACTAAAATTGTGTTTTCCGATATGATAGGCAAAGCCATATTCTATCGCTATAACATAGCCGGGACGACGATAAGCTACCTGCCCTCCAAAAGCATCGTAAGCCGGAATTCCTTCGATTCTTCCGGCGAGGGAAACACTAAAATTTTCTTTTTTATCTACTGCGGCAGACAAACCTGCCCTTGCAAAATACTGATCCGGGCAGGCATAGATTTCATAACCTTCCAAACCTTCTTTTGGTGGTGATTTAAAGCTGCCGTTTGATTCTTTTGGGTTGAATAAGTAATATCCGTTTGCAAATCCGTAAAGGCGGCCGGTTATTTGTCTGAATACTTGTAGTTCTGCTGCGATTCCAATTCCGCCATCACCCGGCTGAATGGCCTGATCCATCATTACGCTTTTTGTTGTACCGTCAGTTTGTGGTGCATCATCCATTTTAGTATGGCTTCCTGTATTTAATTTTACTCCCAATCCCAGCATTAAGTTGCCTTTATGAGCCGTTTTCGGATCAAAAAACCAATAATTTACACTTATCCTTGCATCTGCAAAACCTTGTGCATAAACGCTGTATCTAAGAGTGTCTTTTATCGGCGTCGCTTGTCTTAATACCTGAGAACGTTCGTTGTGTACATAAGGCAAAATGGCATTTATCTGAATTCTGTCGGTTATTCCATAAGAAAAATTAAAATCTACTGCATGCGAATAAATATTTACCGCGTTCCCTCTTTCAACTCCGTTTTCGTCATGGCCTCCACCTTTAGTCTGCCGCTCTAGTTGTTCTTCTTTCCCAACAAAATGCCTCCAGGAATGAAAATAACGGTAATTTGTTCCGACCTGAAATTCGCCTTTGCCCAGATTATAAGAACTGGCAGAATTCATATAAAGTCCTCCCATTTGACGAACAGCCACACAACCCTGAGCGGCTATTTTTGGTGTATGAAAAGCAATTATAATCAATGTGATGAAAATATTCTTAACATAAAATGATGGTGCTTTTTTCATGATCGTATGTTTAATTGATTCTAACACTTTGCAAAAACGAATTATTCTTAGTAACCAAGAGATAGTTTTTGCCCTTTACGCGAATTTTCTCCATGTTTTTTACATCGCCCGGGGTGAAAAATCCGCTGTTGGCTGCTGCAATCGATTTGAACTTTCCTTTTCCATCGCCTTTTAAAAACAGTCCGTGACCAGCATCGTTTCTTGGAGTTTCTACCTCAGAGTTGTACATATTTCCGGTGACCAAAACATCGAGTTTGCCGTCTTTGTCATAGTCGTCTACCATAATCTGGTTGATGCAGGTAAGCTGCGCTTCAACCGGAAGCTCGTGGATGATGAACTTGCCGTTTTTATTTTCTAAATAAATACTGGCAAATGATTTTACTTTATAATGCAGCGCTTCTTTCAGTGATTTTTCGGTGTAAACATCAACAAGTGTAGCTTCAGAAAAACTTTCGTAATCTTTGAATTTCTTTTTGATATTCGGAATTTGCTGAGATGAACATCCACGACCGCGCACCGGATATTGCTTACCGTCATTGTAATAACTCAAGACAATGTCTTTGTGTTTATTGTTGTCGAAATCTTTTACATAAATATCAAAAGTTTCGTTTGGAGTTGCTTTGTATTTGTAGTTCAAACCATTGTTTCCTACGATATAATCCATATCGCCATCATGGTCGAAATCGCCTTGCTGAATGCTCCACCACCAACCGGTTGTATCGTCGTTCAGTCCCATATTTTTGGTTACTTCTTTGAAACCGGCTTTAGTGTTTTGAAAAATACGAACTGGCATCCATTCGCCGACTACCATAATATCGGCTAATTTGTCATTATTAAAGTCGGTAATTACAGCACTTGTTGCCATGCCTAAATTGGTAAATTCTTTAGGAGATTTTTTAGAAACTTCAAATTTAGGCTGTGTCGGTGAACTGATATTGTGCAGTAAATAGGTCTTTGCCGGCGACGGATATTGTCCCGGAACCTGTCTGCCTAAAACCAAAAGATCTTGTTTTCCGTCTTTGTCATAATCAATAGGATAAACTTTAGAACCGCTCGCTAACATATTGGGTAAAACTTCTTTTGGTGCTTTGGTAAAATTACCTTTTCCGTCATTGAGGTACAATCTGTCTTGTAATTTTGGGTCGTTTACCAAAAATTCGTAACCACCGCTCACGACATATAAGTCATTATCACCGTCGTTATCTGCATCAAAAATTAAAGCTCCGGTATCTTCGCTGGCTTTATCGTCTTCTAGTGCCTGAATTTTCTTTTCGGCAAAACCAGTTGCAGTCTGCATGAATATTTTTCCGGAATAAGTGGCAGAACCTCCAACAAAATAATCTTCTAAACCGTCTTTGTTTAAATCACCAACTGCAATGGCAGGACCAAAAGTTGACATTTTATGTGGCAATAAGACCTGATCTTTAAAATCGTCGTATTGATTTTCTTCGTGTTTGAAAGACGGAAAAACGGTAGTTTCAGTTTCAAATAAATGGTTTTTAGGCGTTGTTTTTGCAATTGCTTCTTCTTTGGCATCCTGCTCTTTAAAGCTTAGCGTTTGGTTCACTTTTACATTTGATAGTTTTTGCACCTTGCCGTTGGTCCAAACCACTTTTACCTCATCGATCGTTTTGTCTTTGCCTACGCCAAAATGCAGTTCAGGCGCTACTGATGACTGAAAACCTCTGGTTAAAGTAAGTTCCTGCATTTGAGTTCCTTTTTTGGTTTTAATATAAACTCGGTTGCCTAAACCATACGTGTTTTTAGTATTTCCTTTAAAATTTACTTTGATAAAATTGTTGATTTTCGAACTCGAATTTTCAAAAACCGAGGCATAATCATCGATATTATTCACAACCAAATCTAAGTCGCCATCGTTATCCAAATCGGCGTAAGCCACACCATTTGAAAAGCCTTTAAATTCAATTCCCCATTTTTTATTGGCTTGTTCAAAGTTTAAATTTCCTTTGTTTTGAAACATAAAATTGTCAATTTTCTCCGAAGGAATTTCCTGTGATTTCTTTAGCAAATCTTTTGGCTGCAGGTTAAGTGCTTCTAAACTATGAAAGAAATCATTGTTGTTAATTTCTCTGCGGGTTCCGTTGGTTACAAATAGATCTTTATTTCCGTCATTGTCAAAATCTGCAAATAAAGGTCCCCAGCTCCAGTCTGTAGACGAAGTTCCGGTAATACGGGAAACATTGCCAAAATGCGGAATTCCGTTTTCATTAACTCCTGTGTTTAACTGCATGCAATTGTGCATGTATTGGTAGTTGAAACCGGCATCGACAACATCCCAAAAAAGCTGCGGATTCATACTGGACATGTTTGCTTTTTTACGGCGGTTGTCTTTGGCATCCATATCTACCTGAAAAACATCTAGATTTCCATCGTTGTTAAAATCAGAAATATCAACACCCATTCCGTAAAAAGAATTGTGCGCCATCGCCTCTTTTACGACTTCCTTAAAAGTACCATCCTGATTGTTGATGTACATGAAATCTGGCGAATTAAAGTCGTTAGAAACATAAATATCCGGCCAGCTGTCGTTGTTTAGATCACCTACTGTGGCGCTTAAGGATAATCCGTAGTTTTTTACACCGGCCTCTTGTGTAACATTGGCAAAATGATTGCCATCATTTCGGTACAAATGGCCTGATTCATTTTCCTGAACATGGCGCATCATTTGCACGTAATCTTCTGTTGCCGAATTGAATCTGGTTGGCGGATAATTGGCTACAAATAAGTCTAAATCACCGTCTTTGTCATAGTCAAAAAAGGTTCCCTGCACACTGTTTCCGATGTCGTCAATACCATATTCTTTGGCTTTTTCTGTAAAAGTTCCGTTACCGTTGTTGATATACAATTCGTTATTTTTAGGTCCGAATTTCCCTCCAACACTACAGTAAATATCGAGAAAACCATCGCCGTTAACATCGGCCATTGCCACTCCGGTGTACCAGCGCGAATCACCGCCAACACCCGCTTTTTTGGTAATATCCTCGAATTTTAGTTTTCCTTTGTTCAGGTATAATTTATTCGAAACCTGGTTTCCGGTAAAGAAAACATCTACAAGGCCATCATTATTAATGTCTCCGGTAGCAACTCCTCCACCCAAATAAATATAGTTGTAAGTGAAATAATTGAGTGAATCATTTTCTTTTAGATTGTTGCTAAAATCAATTCCGGTATCAGAACGATCTAAAGTCGCAAAAATCTTTTCATCTGATTCTTTTGTCGAACAGCTCGCCAAAATTAATAAGCCCATAAGGGTAAAAAAAGCTGCTTTTATTGTTATATTTTTCATAGTTAGGATGCTAATTATTTATTTTCAAATGCAAATTGGAGATTGTGCTCCGACGGTTGAAAAAAGGACTTTTTTAATTTCTATTTTAGAAAGCTGGTCTTCCCCTTCAATGATTTTAAGGTATTGATTGGGTTGTATGTTTTTGAATATTTGCTTCTTTTGATTTTTCGGCCAGGTAATTTCGATTTGGTCAATACTTTTCGCTTCTCCAATTCCGATTTCTATTCTTAAAGCCGACGCTCCAAAACTACCACCCGAATTTAAAGTTCTGTAAACCGATCTTGAAACGCCATTTTCTTTGAAGGTGACTTTTACTTTGGCTCCAATGGCAGAACGATTGCTTTCTGTTCCTTCTAATTTTAATTTTATCCAACGGTTGTTGTTTTGTCCAGGATTCAGGTATAAGGAGTTACTAAAGGCATCTCCTAAATAAGCACCGCCAACTTCAATAAAAATATCAGAGTATCCATCATTATCGAGATCATTAATGGCTACGGCGTGCCCTTTCTGAAGATTTCCTACACGTGCTGAAACGGTAACATCTGCAAATTTTCCGTCGCCCATATTTCTAAATAACCGATTTGGTGCCAATGATTTATAATCCGGATTTCCTGTTCCGAGGTACATATCGAGAAAACCGTCATTATCAATATCTCCAAAATTAGAACCCATTGCAAATACGGTTTTATTTAATCCGGCTTCTTTAGAAACGTCTGAAAAAGTACCATCGTGATTGTTGTGATACAAATACATTTTACTGCTTTCGTTGGGAATGTTGAGGGCTTCCATGGCAATTTCGCCCGCGATAGAGCCATTGTATTGGTAGCCGCAAACAAAAATATCAGGCCAGCCATCGTTGTCATAGTCCCAAAACCAGGTTGGAAAAGTCATGACATTAATGCCTGCCAAACCTGCCTGATCTGTAACATCTTTAAATTGCGGAATTCCATTTTTGAGTCCGGTATTTTTTAATAGAATTTTCTTTTTGTTCATTCCGGAAAGAAACAAATCCGTATCACCGTCATTATCATAATCGGCAGCTGTTACGCCTTTTATAAAACTTACGACATCGCATTTTGCTTCTTTGGCAACATTGGTAAAAGTTCCGTCCTGATTATTGAGGTACAATTCTGAGGGATACGATTCCTCTGATGATTCGTTGCCGATGAATAAGTCCAGATAACCATCATTATTAAAATCATTCCAGGTTCCTGCCTGCGTTGGAAATTCAGAATATAAGCCGCTTTTAATAGTGACGTCTGTAAAAGTGTCATCGTCGTTATTGCGTAAAAGCGAGTTGGGTTGTCTGCCGTATTTACGCATCCAGGCGCCTCTTAAAACAAAAATATCAATATCGCCATCATTATCATAGTCGGCCTGAATCATACTTAAACCTCCTTTAAAAAGTCCTAAATTTGATTTTTTGGAATAGTCCAGGTATTTTCCTTTTGTATCGTTTTGATAATAGTGCATCGCGCCATCCAGACTCCAGTCAGACGTTACAATATCCAGATAGTTATCGTTGTTGAAATCATCTACAATAACGCCTCCAGACATGTTTCTTCCTTTTATGCCTGCGTTTGCGGCAACATCCAGAAAAGGTTTTATAGTGTATCCTGAATCTTTATTGAGATTAGGAATCAGCCATTGTTTTGGAACTTCTGACGGATATTCTCCAAGCGTCATGTAGGCAATGTTCAGCAGCCATCTTGATTCGTAATCAGCAGGATTTATCGCTAATAATTTTTTATAAACTTCTATTGCTTTTTGAGAACCCTCACGTATCGCATGAATTCCGTTTTTTTCTATGGGCATAATACACGATTCCGGATTGTGATAATTGACACAATTTTGTTTTTCGCCGAGTCTCATGTACGCAATGCCTAAAGATTGCAATGATTTAGTATCGTCGTTGGCACCCAGCTTCTTCATTCTGCTGATGGCACTTTCGATAACGGCTACAGATTCTGCTTCTTTTCCTAATTTTAATAATGCATTGCCTTTATTTAACTCATTACTTAATTTGAAAAAACCTTCATCTGAACTTTTGATTATGGAGTCATAATAAGCAACTTCTATCTGTGACGCAAATGCATTATCTTTTACATCGTACATTTTTTTTCTGGCTTCCAAAATCTTAATCATCTTGTCGTTTGGGTCAGAAAAATAATCGCAGGACTGCATTACAATAAGGACTATAAATAGCGATGCTAATTGTTTAATTTTCATAATTAAAGTATTTCTGGATTGGACTACTTTGTTGTGAACCTTATTCACTTCTCTGCTATTGTCTCAATAGTCTTATTTCCAATGTGTTTATTATAGAATTTCCATTCTTCGTGTGCCACATCCCTCCCTAGTTTTAAACCTTCAACATTATCTGACTGAATATGGTAACCTCCCATTACTCTTGAGATTCCGGCCATATTTGCTGTTTCAGTTAATGTATTAAATTTCAATACCACTTTCTTTCCTAAATAATCCGGCTCTGTCATTGCTCCTGCTGTTAATTCTACAGATTGACCAAACTCGTCGCTTCCGGTCCATAATCGTAGCGCTTCGGCACAACCTCCGCTTATGGTACTGTGACCCGAAACATAACTAGGAAAAGGCGGGCACAAGAATGTGTCCGGAGAAAAAGGTCTCCAGTCTTGCCCCTGCATGGTAATCATTCCTTTTCCCGGGCCTCCCCAGGCGGTAATGGTTTTATCACCATAATAGTAATGCACTAAGGCATTTGGTCGTGAAGAATCGTAAAACATTTTGGTATCCCAGCAAGCAATAAAACAATCCATTGCGGTTATCTGGTTTAAGAAATACATTTTAACATCCTGATCTAAAGTATGATTGTCTCTTCTTGAAATATCCTGAGCAAATTTTAACCAGTGTCCGGCTTGCTGAACCGATTTTGGACCATCTCTCATAAACTCAACCAATGCTTTGTCTTCATCTGTTAATTTTGCTTGTAAAGCAATGACCTCATCTACCTCTGTTTTAAGTTTTTCTGAACCAAATAATGGCGGCGGAACAGCACGAAACTGGTCACCGGATTTTAATCCGACTGGTTTTACTTTATTCCAAAAAGGAGTTAAACAGCCCGGCGCAAATTTTCCGCCTTTTCCATCAGAAAAATATTTGGGCTGCCAATGGTTAATATCATTGAGCTGATCTACTGTATTTACGGGTGAGTATTTGGTATAATCAAAAAAGGGTTTTCCATCAGAACCTGCTTCCTCGGCATATTGGTTAGATCCGTCACCTCTTCGGGCTGCAATTACAGCTTTGGCGGCCAGATTGCCAATTCCCTCAGGAGTTTTGGGATCCAGAGATTTATTTGCAGGATCAAAACCCAGTTCTTTCATGAAAGAATCGAATAACGCTTTGTCACTATAGTAATACTCACAGAGTGCTCCGTAAGCGGCATAACTTATGGCAATTTCTTTATTTTTTAAGTTTTGGTCTTTTTTGGGTCTTCTTGTAACGTCTTTTAAATAAACGGGAATTGCTTTTTCATCATAACGGCTCCAGGCATCAAAAACGGCTGTAAAGGTCAATCCTAAAAAGCGGGAGGTTACCGTGGGTCTTGGTCTGAAACGATCGGTATCATTGGCTGTTGCCAGAACGGCCATTTCGCCCCACTTGTACGCGATATTGTTTTTTCCGGTTGGTTCAGTTATTGGATTATTTTCTTTATTTTGGGCAAACGTATTTACGCTTAAAGCACTAAAAATAAGTGCTTTAAACAAAAATTTATACATTTTCATTTTTGGTGGTTTTATAGGGTTAGTGCTAGTTTTCTTTTCAATTCTGTTAAATAACAGGCAACAGATCTCCAGTTAAAGAACTAAAGATTTTGAAGGAACTTAAATAATTAAGTACTGTTTTGTTTTTTAACATCAAAGCAAACTAAACCCTATCCGGAGGAGGATCATTGGTGGTAAAATATCCTGAAAGAAGGTCTCCTTTTGGATTATAGGAAGTGTATATTATAACAGGGAAAACTAATTTTGCCGCAAGAACATCATATGCTACAGCACTTGAAATGTAATCCTGAATAAAGGATTTCATTAGTTTTTTGTTGGAATTTTCTTTGTTGGAGCCGGTATCAAATAATTGATTATCGACCATTTTTTTTAAATCTTTACTTAAAACCTGATTACGGGAATTTTTCAGGCAGTATAATTTTAGAACATTATTTTGAATTCTTTTTTTAAATACGTGATAGGTTTTGTTTTTGATTACGACATCTTCATTGGCTTCTTCTATACCAGAATCAACCACGTAGGCATAAGGGGTAATTTTAACTTCAATAATTTCAAAATTTTGATTCTCATTTTTTTCCATAGCATTTACCCACATTTGCTCTTTTTGTTCAGCAAACGTGATATAAAATCCTAAAACATTGTAAAACAACGTTACGATTAAAAAAAGTGATGCAATTTTTTTCATAATCCAATACGGAAAAACAAAACAGAATTAAAATTGGAATCGGATAAAGTATGTGACTTCTTAAAAAAATAGAATAAACAGCGCATATTGCCATGCGCTGTTTTTCAAATTACTAACTTAACTTAAACTAACTCAAACTTAAACTTTACTCTTAATACCCAGGATTATTATCACTTGGTTTTATATTAGGATTAGATGATGTTTCTCTGTTTGGTATTGGCCATAACTCGCTTTTTCCTACTGTAAAACCAGTTCCTGCCAGTTCTGTAGCCCCAATACCCCATCTTACAATATCATCAAAACGAACTTGCTCTCCGGCCAATTCTACTTTTCGCTCATGAACAAGAGCTGTAAAAACCTGGTCTTTTGTAAGTGTTGTGGCCAACAATGGTACTCCTGCTCTTTGTCGAACCTGATTGATGTATCCAATTGCTGTTGCCTGTACCCCTCCGGCTCTCATGCTTTCGCATTCTGCCATCATAAGCAATACATCAGAATAACGCATTACTTTGAAATTGATACTTGAATCCAGATTTTCATCGGTACGTTTGTAATAGTTTTGGTATTTTTTCCATCCAGCTCTTCTGATACCGGCAGATGATGTAAAATTGGCTGCTGTCATGGTATTTGCACCATTGTTGTATGTGGATCCCGGTACATAAAAGGTATCTCCAAAACGTTTGTCGCCTGTCTCATACTCATCTAATATATCGTCTGACGGATAAACGTTGAACCAGCCCAAATTACCATATTCCTGTCCTCTAAGTGTAGACTCGGCAACACCCTCTCCAGAAGTATCACTACCCCATTTGTCTGCTACTCCTAAATTTTCATCATATTCTATTTCAAAAATAGATTCAGGACCGTGCTCTGTCTCGTCCATAAAGTTGTTGTAGAAATTAGACTCTAAACTAAATCCTGTAACTTTACTAAAGGCAGCCAAAGCTTCGTCGTATTTCTTTTGGTACAAAAGTGCTTTTCCTAAGTAAGCATACGCTGCTTCTCTGGTTGCTCTTCCTTTTTGTTCTGTGCTTTTGCTTAATAAATTTTTAGAAGCAAAATCGAAATCGTCAGTAATCAATTTATACACATCGGCTTTTGGACTTCTTGGAGCTCCTACAGTTGTCATTGAAGTATAAATTGGCAAATCACCAAAACGAGGTACTAAAAGGAAATAATAGTAGGCTCTTAAAAAGTGAGCTTCTCCTAAAAATTTATTTTTTCTTTCCTGAGTTATAACTGAATTTGATAATGCATTGATTTTATCGGCATTGTCAATTACAAAATTAGCTTTGGCAATTCCCAGAAAACAGGTTTCCCAGTAAAACTGAATGATATCGCTACTCGCATCAAAAGAAAAATTCAGAAAGGGGGCTTTATTACCCTCTAATTGTGGATTTCCTTTGTTTTCCTGTGCCATGTTGTCTAAGGCAAAGAAAATATGTCTTGCATAAAGACCTCTGGTTTGTAAGTTTGCATACGCTGCATTTACACTGGCTTGTACCTGAATTTCATTTTTGAAGTACGTTTCAGGAGATAATTCATTAGGATTTGTTAATTCTAAATCATTATCGTTACAGGAATTTGTGGTTAAAACTCCTAAGAGTACTATAACTATATATTTTAATTTTCTCATCATGTTTGTGTATTAAAATGTAACTTCCAGTCCAAATATTACTGATTTTGGCTGCGGATATCTTCCGATATCAATTCCGGCAGAATTTGCGTTGGTGTCAACACGTGCAATTTCAGGATCTAAACCAGTGTAATCTGTAATAGTGATAAGATTTTGACCACTTATATAGAATCTTAAACGTGAAAAGTATTTAGCAAATGACTCTTCTGAAAAAGTATACCCAATCGTAACATTTTTCAATCTGGTAAAAGAACCGTCTTCTACATAGCGCTGACTGGCGTTACCATAATTTTGAGTGGCGCCTTGTGCTCTTGGCAATGAAGCCGAAGGATTGGTTACTACACCATTTACAACAATTGAACGATCTAAAACCGCAGTACTTGCGTTAAACAAACGTGGCATGGCTTCTAAATCGAATTTATTGGAGTTAAAAACATCATTTCCTGATACTCCTGTAATGAAAGCGGTAAAATCGAATTTTTTGTAAGCGGCCGTAAGGTTTAAACCGTATGTAAAATCAGGATATGGATTTCCGATATTGGTTTTATCTTCTGAGTTGATTACTTTATCTCCGTTTCGGTCTACAAATCTAATATCTCCCGGAGCAAATGTAGTCTGACCCGGAGCCAAAACTGCATCTACTTCTGCCTGGTTTTGGTAAATTCCGTTGGTTTCATAACCCCAAAAGTAGAATAATGGCTGACCTACTTCAAGTCTTGAAAAACTCTCCAGACCTGCTCTTCCTGATGGCCCGCCTAATACACTCGTTACCGTTGGTGCAAGACCTGTTACTTCGTTTTTACTGGTACCTAAATTGGCAGTAGCAGACCAGGTAAAATCTCCTTTTCTGTCATTGTAGCCTAATGTCAATTCAAATCCGCTTACTTTTACATCTGCAATATTTTGAAATTGAGTTCCGCCCGGAGCACCTACAGAGGCTGCAAGTGGTACACGGAAAAGAATGTCGCTACTTTTGTTGTTAAAATATTCGATAGAACCTGTAAATGTTTCTTTAAACAAACCAAAATCCAAACCTATATTTCTGTCTTTTTTAGATTCCCATTTCAAATTTGGGTTAGCGCTTCCTCCAGGAGTTACCCCTATTGCCGGCTCTCCCTCAATTGGATATCTGTAATTTGAGGATAAAGTTGGGTTGTACTGGTAATTGTCTAATGCGTCATTACCGGTTGTTCCAATACTGGCTCTAAGCTTTAAATTACTAAAAACAGACTCTGCCATAAAGTTTTCTTTTGCAATGTTCCATCCTAAAGCAACGGAATAAAAATTACCGTAACGGAAGTTAGATCCAAAACGGGAACCACCATCTCTACGTCCTGAAACAGCAAATATGTATTTATCTGCATAATCGTAATTGATACGAGCGATATAACCCAAATTGTTCGTCTCTGAACTGGTAGAGGCCAGGTTTGGAAGCTCATTACCCAACTGATCGATTTCGTTGGTAATGGTATTACGGCTACCGGCTATTATATTTTGAAATTTATTCTCGATTTTAGTAATTACTCCTAATACCTCAACATTGTGTTTGTCTGCAAAAGTTGTTTTATAAGACAAACTATTATCAAAAACAATACTTTGGCCTTGCGTATTGGTTTCGGCAATCGACGCAAATTGTTGTACGTGTGCACCACCATCAGCATAACTCGGAATGAAGGTATGATCTTCTGTTGTATAATAATCTAAGGAAACTTGTGATCTGAATTTTAATCCTTTGAAAATTTCCAGCTCTGCAAAAATATTTCCAATTATAGACAATCCTTTTACTTCCTGATACCCTAAACTGGCTACACGAACCGGATTTTCAGCATCCTGCCCGTCTAAACCCGCAGTAGGACCTTGGTATCCGCCTATATTTTCTGAATTGTAGATTGGTAAGTAGGGCGCCATTTTAATAGCATGCTCTAATAGTGTTCTTCCTCCTGAGGCACGCTCCGGATTTGTTGTACTAAAAGAAACCCCAATATTACTTCCTATATTTAAACGTCCGATTGTTTGTGTGTTATTGGCTCTAAAAGAGTAACGCTCAAAACCGGTGTTAATAAGCGCTCCTTCTTGTTTTAAATATCCTGCAGAATAACGGCTGGTAGAATTTTCTGTACCGTTAGAAAAACTTAAATTATAGTCCTGCATTAATCCATCCTGAAAAATCTGATCTTGCCAATTGGTATTGATGTTGCCAAACTGAGCCGCTCTTGCAGTTAAATCACTTCCTAAATCTTTTGCATACTGAAGGTATTGTTGTGTATTTAATACATCGAAACGTTTTGTTACGGTCTGGTAACCTGCATAAGTGCTAAAAGATAACTGCCCCGGACCCTTTCTTCCTTTTTTGGTCGTTACCATAATAACCCCGTTAAACGCTCTGGAACCATATAGTGCGGTTGTAGAAGCATCTTTTAATACAGACATCGATTCGATATCAGCAGGATTTAGTCCGGATAGATTTCCCACCAAAACACCATCTACCACATATAAAGGATTACTGTTATTCATTGTGGCCAGACCACGAATACTTACTACCGGACTTGAACCCGGCGCACCGTTTACTACGGTAACACCCGCAGCTCTACCTTGCAAAGCCGACTCTGCATTGGTAATAGGCACGGCAGTAATGTCTTTGGCGCTTACTGTAGAAATTGCTCCCGTTACTTTGGTTCTCTTTTGAGTACCGTAAGCGACTACAACTTCATTTAAGGCTTGTGCAGATTCTGCCAGTTTTACATTAATTACGGTTTGGCCTCCCACTGTAATAGTTTGTGCGGTTAAGCCAACATAAGAATAGGTTATTTTATCTGTAGCATTTACTCCCTGTAAAGAATACTTACCATCAAAATCTGTAGAAGCGTTATTTTTTGAACCTACTACCATAACTGTGGCACCTGGCAAAGGAATTCCTGAGGGATCTGTAACCACACCTTGTATGGTCTTTGATTGTGCCACCACATTGTGGTAGCTTATCATTAGCAACGTGATTATTGCAAATTTTAATTTTAACATCATACGAATTGGTTTTTTGTTTAGTTTAAAAATTGTTTGGTTAAATAGTTGTGATTTATTGTATTGAAATGATTTAGATGTCGGGTAATTTTATCTCTTTAAAATTTTAAAAAATCAACAGCAATTGTGCTAAAAATTAGAGCTCCCGATTTCCTGCTTTTTATTTAAAATCTATTCTTAAAAAAGGAGGTTACCATACAATAAATTTGGTTTTCATGTCATACTTTAAATTGTTTTAAATGAGTTACTAATTATTTCTGAGTGGGTATGTTGGTTAACCCAAAAATAGATTGTTAACATAAATTTCACATACAACAAATGATGCAAAAACTATCAATTTTGTAGCATTGAAGTTAAAAAAATGAGTAAATTCGGTATTTAAGGGTTATTCACTATTAAAATAAAAAATAATATATTCTAATTAATAGCGGTTTATTTTTTTACTATCAAAAAATATAACATCCTTTTTATATGTATTTGATAAATTAACAAAATTACAATCGGTTGTAGCGTTATTGCGGTTATTCCACTGATCTAAATTAATGGAGTAAAAAGCCACAATTTCTCTTTTGATTTCAGACCAAAAAAAAAGACAGAAAAACCGTCTTTTTTGAAGTAAAAATCAAACTATTTTTTGTTATTATAAGTAGGTAAATGTCCGTACTTTTCCTTGTAGCATTTTGTAAAATACGAAGGAGAACTAAAACCTACTTTATAACTTATTTCGGTAATATTGTCGTTGCCTAATTCGATCAGTTCTTTGGCTTTTTCCAAACGAACATTTCGTATAAATTCATTTACAGAAACTCCAGTTAGCGTTTTAACTTTTCGGTACAGTTGGCTCCTGCTCAAAAATACCTTCGAAGCCAAATCTTCTACGCTTAATTCGGTTTCGCTAATATTTTCATTAATGTAATTGAGAATATTTTTTATGAATTCATTGTCCAGAGTCGTTGTTTTTTCTTTGGCTTTTGGAGTAATTCCGTTATAGAATTTATTAAACATAATTTGCCTGCTGTTAATGAGCTGTACCAAACTTGATCTTAAAATATCCATATCAAAAGGTTTACTCAAATACATATCGGCACCGGAGTCAATTCCCTCCAATCGGTCTTTGACCAACGCCTTTGCAGAAAGCATCATGAGCGGAATATGACTTGTTTTCAAATCGGCTTTGATGTTTTTACACAATTCGAGACCACTCATAACCGGCATAATAACATCGGTCAGTATCAAATCGGGCAATTTTTGCTGAGCAAGTTCCAGACCCACTTTTCCATTTTCAGCTACAAGTACTTTATATTCTTTTTTGAGTTCATTTTTTAGGTAATTCCGTAGTTCTACATTGTCTTCTACAATCAGAATCGTATACGTTCGATCTTGTTTTTCAGGATCCTCCAGGACTTCTGTTTCAGATTTTTCGACAATTGGCGTAAAACTTATTTTCTTTTCTTTTTTAAATTCTTCAAACAGGATTTCATTTTCATTAAAGAATTCTTTTCCAACAGGAAACACCAACTTAAAAGTTGTACCCACTCCCAGTTCGCTTTCTACTTCAATTATTCCTTTGTGCAGTTCTACAAATCCGCGAACTACCTCCAAACCAATTCCGGTACTTCCGTAATAGGCTTTATTTAAATTATTTACCTGATAAAATCGGTCAAAAATTTTCTTTATATCTTTTTTGTCCAGTCCGGCTCCTGTATCTTCAACCGTAACTTCAAAAGAAGGATAAGTATTGGAATCATTTATTAAAGGGAAACGTACTAACTGCTCGTTGACGTTTATCTTTACCAAAATTTTTCCGTTATCAGGCGTTACTTTAAAAGCATTGGAAATGACATTGAATATAATTTTCTCAAACATTTTTGGATCTATCCAGTCTTTCAAAGCTGTTTTATTAGACTCAAATTGCAGGTCTATACCGCGGCTAAAGGCTTCTTCATCAAAATAACTGACAATTTCTCTGGTAAAACTAACTACTTCTATTTGTTGCAACTGCAATGTCATTTTGTTAAACTGCAGTTTATTAAAGTCCATTAACTCGTTGATTAATCTCGAAAGCCGGTCTGAACTTTTTTGAATCGTTTGTAGTTTATTCAGAACTCCTTCCGGCAAATCTGGGCTGTAATTCTTGATTATATCTGCCAATGGATTTAAAATCAAGGTGAGCGGTGTTCTAAACTCATGCGAAATGTTGGTAAAGAACTGTAGCTTTTTGTTGTTTAATTTTTCAATTTGAAATGCTTTTTTCTGTTCAAATTCTATCATTTGTTTTTGTTTGAAACGGTTTTGATAGTATTGATTTCCAAAGTGAATGGCGGCCAATAACAGCAGTGAATAAAATAAATAAGCAAAAGAAGTTTTCCACCAGGGTGGTAAAATTTCGATTTTGAGTTCTAATGGGGCCTGACTCCAAACCCCGTTTTTTTCGGCTGCTTTTACTTTAAACACATAATTTCCCGGCGCTAAATTGGTATAAGTTGCCGAGCGTTTATTGCCCACATAATTCCACGAATCATCAAAACCTTCCAGATAATAAGCATACTGATTTCTGGCAGGAAAAGAATAATTGACCGCAATAAAATCAATCGTAAAGACCGACTGATCATGTTGCAAAATGATCTTTTTGGTTTGGGATATGACTTTTATTAAAGGTGAGTTTTTTTCGAGTGGTTTTACAGTTTTATTAAAAAGCTTAAGATCTGTAAAATAAATAGGGAGCTGTTTTTTACTCTTTACTAAACTGGCCGGATTAAAATAGTTTAAGCCTTCATAACTTCCAAAATAAAGCGTTCCATTTTCATCTTTTAAAACAGCATTGTTATTAAAATCATTTCCCAGTAAACCATCATCTATCGAATAATTTATTGTGGTTTGGTTTTTTAAATCAATTCTGGTAATTCCTTTTTTTCCGCTCAGCCAGATGTTCCTGTCGTTCGATTCTACAATAGACGAAATAGATTTTTCATTTAATCCTCTAAAATTGATATACCATTTTAAAAGATCCTTTTTTTTATTGTAGCTAAACAATCCCGCGCCGTCTGTACCAATCCAGATTTCCTTGTTCTTACCTTCGTAAAGCGAATTAATGGTATGGGTGCTTTTATGATTTTTAAATTTTGCCGACATTTTATCCCGAAAAGAAACTACGGAGAAATGGACAAAATCTTTTGTAGTAACCTTATACAAACCTGTTGTAGAACCAACCCAAATGGCATCATCTGAATCTGCCAATACTTTTCTGATGTCTAAATTGCTTACTCCTGCTTTAGAAAATGGCAGCGAATTACAATGATGAATCTGACCGTCTGACGGTGTATAATAATGAAGTCCTTTGCCGAAAGTACCAATCCAGATCACGCCTCGAGAATCCTCGGTAATACTCATTATATTATCTGAGGCTAAATTGGGAGTATTTTTTGTTTTGTAGTTAACGAAGTTTCTGCTTCCTTTTTTTAGAAAAAATATACCCTCGTTCCAGCTGGCCAGCCAAACGTTTTGTTTTTTATCAATAAATACTTTGGTAATATTGCCATCGGTCAAACCGGAATAATACGTATTGTCAGCTTTGTTAATGTGCTTAAAGCTTTTAGTCGACGGATTGTACACATCTACTCCGCCGCCTTCCATAGAAATCCAAAGCTGCCCGTCCTGATCTTTGGCAATACCGGTAACACAACTGGTTTGTAAGGATTGCGGATTTCCGGGTAAACTTTCGATCATGTTTACCTTGCTGTTTATTTTATCGAAAATGCCAAGACCTTTATTGTAATAGCCCAGCCAGATTCTTTTTTCTTTATCCTGAAATAAAGACCAAACGGAGTTCGATCCTAAACTTCGCATATTGAATTTGTTGTTCACATATTTTTTTTGAACAACGCCCTGATCGTTGACCACAATTAAGCCGTCATTTTCTGTGGCACACAAAATGGTTTTAGAATCTGTGGCCAGTATCGACATGATTCTCTTTTGGGTAACCGGATACAAAATACCTTGTTTGACTTGGGCGTTTAGATCAACTTTTACCAATCCTTTATATCCATTTCCAATCCATAAGTTTTGATTGCTGTCAACAAACATCGAAACTATATTTAAGGAACCCAGCGTTTTGTTGCTGTCAATAGCTGCTTTTTTAACCACATTCTTTAGCGGATCCAGTACTTTTAAACCCAGACTTGTCCCTAAATAAATGGTTCCCTTTTTATCTTTTACCAGAGAATTGATCAGATAATTTGACGTGTTTGGAATATCTGATTTTATCTCCGTTATGGCTCTTGTTTGCGTATTGAGTTGGAGCAAACCATAATTGAAAGTTCCGAGAAAAAGATTTCCTTTACGGTCTTCAATAATACTTTTAACAGAAATTACGGTTTCTTTATTCTTGTTTTTTTTAATGTTTATATTTTCGAACGTATTTAAATTTCGATTATAAAGACACAACCCTTCATCAGTCCCAATCCACAACCGGTTGTGAGTATCAACGTAGGCAACATAAATTAAATTGCTATTAATAGAATTACTAACCTTGGAGTTTTGCTCGTACGTTTCATAGTTAATACCATCATATTTATACAATCCTGCGCCATTTGTTCCCATCCACATAAATCCAAACTGATCTTGTGCAATGGTATAAATACCGCTTTTGGAGTTCTCCTTATCTACTAATCGAAACTGGTAGTTTTCAAATGTATTTTGAGAAAACAGGGTATTGACTATAAAACATAAAATGACAATGAAGAAACAATTTCCTTTAGACATTATAAAATGATTAGTAAATTTAATTTAAATATATACTATTTAATCGAAAACCAATTGTTTGTTTTTCAATTATATACATTGTTTTGTGATTAATTTAGCAACAACATACCGCCATTACTGGGAATTTTAACCTCAACTTCCTGATTATTTTTCTGCTTCATGTTTTGTACTTTTCCGTTTAATTGCGCATCATCAGCATAATATTTTAAGGCTGTTCCTGAAGCAATCATAGGCAATTTAAGTTTTAGGGTAAGGGTTTCTTTTTGAGCGTTTATTCCCGCTACATACCATTTATCGCCTTTTCTGCGTGCCAGTACGGCATATTTGCCCGGATATCCGTCCAGAAAACGAACCTCATCCCAGGTTGTGGGAACTGCTTTCATAAAATCGATCGCCCAAGCAGGAGCGTCGGTTAAATTGTTTGGTGCCAAGGCAAAATGCTGAACGCCACTCTGAAAAAGTACGGCTGTAGCCAAAGCAAACACATCTGATGTTCTGCGCTTTGAACCTTTATTGGGAATATTATCACTATTGTAAAATCCATTCAGCGCGCTTCCGCCAAAATCCATACTGCCAACGGTATTTCTGATAAAAGTATGTGTAGCAGCATTGGTAGCTTCGTTGTCACAGCTCGCCTGACCAAAATGCAGATTCTCACTCGCTAAAACGGCTTCGCTTGCGGCATAATTAGGATACATACGCTCCCAGCCTCGTGGCAATGTACAGCCATGAAAAATAACCATTAAGCCAAAATCATTTGCATCTGTCAGGATATCTTCGTATAATTTCATCGTGACTTGTTTGTCTCCGCCAAAAAAGTCGACTTTAATTCCTTTTACGCCAATGCTTTTCATCCACGCCATTTCGGCGCGGCGAATTGCTGCATTGTCCATTTTTCCACGGGGTCCTTGAGGCGCATCGTTCCAATAACCATTAGAGTTGTACCACAAATACAAACCAACATTTTTAGACTTTCCATATTCGGCCAGTTCCACGATTTTATCTTTGCCAATTTGAGTGTCCCAAAGTGCATCGACCAAAATAGTTTCATATCCCAAAGCAGCACTAAAATCGATGTATTGTTTTTGAACCGGAAAAGTCGTGTTGTTGTCCATTTTGATAATCCAGCTCCACGTGCCTTTTGTATATTGATATTCTTTTGAGGCTTTGTATTTTGGTTTTACCAAATCAAACGGAATCGTGGTGGCTACAATAGGTGCCAGCGTTTCGCCAATGGTAATAGTTCTCCATGGCGTTTCTCCCGGAAGTGCAAGGCCCGGAGATGTGGTGCCGTTGCCGTTATTCTCTCCCGCCATCGGAAAACCAATCGTGTACAATCCTTTTTCGCGACCTATTAATCTGCTTCCGCAATAATTGCCGTCAACGCCCGTCTCAGAGATTAAAACCCAACCGTTATTATTTACCTTAAAAAGACACGGAAAAGTATACCCTTCACCTATTCCGTTTTTGCCCATTTCAGCATCCAGAGCATACGTTGTTTCGTAACTTGGCGCACTTCTGGCAAATCCTGTCATAGGTTTGCTTTGCAGACAAAGAAATGTTGTAGTTCCCTGAGGCAGCATAAAACCAGAAGCTTCTTCCTCAACCACACCAGAAATAAGCTCTTTTTGCGGATGTATTTTGTATTGAAAAGCCACATTATTATTGCTCACCCTGAAAATGATGTCAATGGCAGGCTTGTTTTCTTTTGTAAAAGAAAATACGGCTTCGTTAGCCTCGTAATGTACCTCACGCTGCTTAATATTAGCAAGTTCGTATTTCTCCTCTATTTTGTTCTGAATTGGATTCGGCTGTAAATCTAATCCGGTTGTAAAGTCGCCCACATTTGTTTTTAGACCCAATGGAGAATTTTCTAAAAACGATTTTTGATTGTATGAAATGCTGTAAAAAGGCTTTCCGTTTGCGATTGAAACCGTAACATTCAATTTTCCATCAGGACTTTTTACGACAGTCTGTGCGTTTATATTTAAAAAACTGAACAGAAAGCAACATATTATATATTTAAAACTCATAACACTTTGATTAGCTTGGTTTGTTTTTTTGTAACTAAATTTTTCTTTACTGAATGGAAACTTTCGCCATTTTTAAATCTTTAGCATCAGAACTAGTTCCATAAAACACTTCATATTCGCCAGAAGTTACGTTCATTCCGATAGTTTTGGCATCATAAAATTCAAAAGAAGACGATGGTAAATCGATCGTTACATTTTGGCTTTCGCCGGATTTTAAGTTGATTCTTTTAAAAGCTTTTAGTGTTTTTAAAGGACCGTTGGTATCGTTTACTTTTCGAACATACACCTGAACAATTTCTGTTCCTTCTCGTTTACTTGTGTTTTTTATCGAAAAATTCAATAGTGTATTTTCAGTTGTTTTGATGTTGGCCTTACTCAGATTCGCTTTACCAATTTGAAATTTAGAATAGCTCAAGCCAAAACCAAACGGAAACAAAACATCTGTCGTGTATCTGTACGTGCGTCCTTTCATCGAATAATCTTCAAAATCGCCTAAAATGTCTGAATTTTTATAAAAGGAAACCGGCAGTTTTCCGGCAGGATTATAATCTCCAAAAAGAACATCGGCTACAGCCTGACCTCCTGATTCTCCCGGATACCAGGCTTGTAAAATGGCGTCGCAGCTTGCTGTTTCAGGAGCCAGCGCAATGGCAGAGCCGGAACAATTTACAAAAACCACTTTTTTACCGGCAGCTTTCAGTTCCTGCAAACATTTTCTTTGTACCGCCGGAAGTTCGATATTGGTTCTGTCGCCGCCTTTAAAACCGGGATATGAAACCGGCATTTCTTCGCCTTCTAATAAAGTCGAAAGTCCGCCTACGAAAATTACGGTATCAATGCCTTTTAATTTTTGAAGTAAAGCGGCAAAATTGATATCGTGTTCTTTTCCGAAATCAAATTCGAGATTCGCCTGCCAGTTGTTCGATTGTGCATAGAGAATTTCGATTTTATATTTTTTTCCTGCTTCGACTGCAAATTTTATTTTACCCGGAAGTGTGCGCCAGTTGGTATATTTTACTAAAGATTTATCATTGACCAATAATTCAAAAGCTCCGGTAGCGCCAGTTTTAAAAACAAGACTGTCATTTTCTTTCGCCACAAATTCGGCTTCGTATTTTGCCGAAAAGCCTTCTAATTTCACGCCCGATGCAAATTCATGCTGTCCTGCAGTTGTCATTTTAATCGGGTTTACAATTTGCTGCGCAATAACGCTGCTGCCTTCGCGGTTGGGATTGTTCCAATAGGTGGCTTTCATTCCTTTTTTGCCCTCAAACATAAGCTGGTCAAAATAACTTTGGTTGACTTTGTCCTCAACCAAATCGCAGGCTTTGTCATACACTATTTTGTTTGCCGCCACTTTTGATTCTATACCGCTTTTAATCGTAATGGTCTTTACCGGAGTTCCGTTGTAATTACCCCATAACATCGGTTCGTTATCTGCATTCGGACCAATAACAGCTACTTTGTTGATTGCTTTATTTAGCGGCAAAATATTGTTTTTATTCTGCAAAAGGGTCATCGATTTTTGCGCCATTTCGAGTGCTAATTGCTGGTGTTCTTTGCTATTCAGTACAGAAGCCGGAATTTGCGCCCAGGGCACAATCGCGTCATCATCCATTTCGCCCAAATCAAAACGGCCCGTTAAAACGCGAAGCAGGCTTTTGTCAATATCAGATTCTTTTATTAAGTCTTTCTCGACAGCTTCCGGTAAGTTTTTAAATGGATATTTTTCCCAAACGCATTCTACATCTGTTCCTGCCAAAACCGCTTTTGATGCCGCATGCGTGGCATCTGAGGAAACTTTATGTGTGGTATAAAAATCAGTTACGGCACCGCAATCTGAAACAACCAGGTATTTAAAACCCCATTCGTCACGCAAAATACGCTGCAATAAACGGGTGTTGCTACAGCAAGGTTCATCATCAAGACGTTGATACGCACACATCACCTGACGCACATCGGCATCTTGTACCAATGCTTTAAAGGCCGGTAAATAGGTTTCGTATAATTCACGAGGATCTATATTATTGAGATTCAGTTCGTGTCTGCTCCATTCGGGACCGGAATGCACGGCAAAATGTTTGGCACAAGCTAGAAGTTTGCGGTATTTGGCATCGGCCGGACCTTGTAATCCTTTTACAACGGAGATTCCCATTCTGGAAGTTAAATACGGATCTTCGCCGTAGGTTTCCTGCCCACGTCCCCAACGCGGATCCCTGAAAATATTGACGTTTGGTGTCCATACCGACAAACTCAAAAAGCGTTTGTTTTCGTTGCCGCCCTGAATCCATTGGTTGTATTTGGCACGGGCTTCATCAGAAACCGCATCAAAAACATGATACACCAACTGATCGTCAAATGAGGCCGCCATACCTATAGGCTCCGGAAAAACGGTAACATTATCGTTGTTTGCATAACCGTGCAGGGCTTCGCTCCACCAATTGAATTTTTTAATGCCCAGTCTTGGTATCGGGTCGCTTTGGTCGCACATTAACGCGGCTTTTTCTTCAAGAGTCAATCTCGAAATTAAATCTTTTGCACGTTCTGTAGAGTTCAAAGACGCATCTTTAAAACGGTATTGCTGCGCGTTTGCACTAAAAACAGCCACTAAACTTATGATAAACAGAGAACTAATTTTCATGATTTCTGATTTATATGATGAATATTTTGCGCCGCTAACCGACTTTTATTTTTTTGAAATTTGATCGTTGATATGGAAATAATCAAAATCGACATAACCTCCCGCAAATTTTGTGGCATAGTTGAACAAGCCAAATCGATAGCCCATAAAATGCGGCAGCGTATAAGGCAGTTTTATTGTTTTGCCAATACTAATCCATTTTTTACCGTCTAAACTGTAAAAAAATTGCCCTTGGTCTATCTTGTCTTTAAAGTTGCATTCTGCCCTGAAATAAATTTTATCCTGCGATAATGGAATACTTTCTATTTCAGTCGGAAGATCTTTAACCGTTGCCATCATTACAATTTTTTTTGAATCTTTTTCGGCTTTTACGCCAATCAATCCGTACTCTTTTTGCAGTAAAGAAAGTCCTGCAAAATCGCCTTCTTTCATTTTTGCAACCTCAACCAGAATAGTTCCTGAACTTTGAGGGCCAAATGTTCTTTGTGTCAAAGTATTTTTTGCCTGAACAAAACTGCTGTCGATTCTTCCGGTTTTCAATCGTAAAAAACCTTTTCTTTCTGTTACCGACCAAAGTGCATGATCTGGATTGTGGTTCCATTGCCAGACTAATGGCAAATCGGCATCGTTCTTTTTTCTGGTAAAATCATCGGAATTTACAATTCCGGGAATTAAACTTTTGTTTGCCGGTAAATCGAGATATTGCGGTACTTTATTGTTTTCGCCCAAAATTGGCCAGCCGTTTTCCCACTGAACCGGAACGAAATACGGAATTCGACCAACACCGCCAAAATCCCTGAACAAGTATGAAAACCATTTTCCGTCTGGCGTATCAATAAGTCCGCCCTGCGCCACTCCTAAATCCTGCAAACCTACTTTTCCTTCCCACGGACCTGAAATTTTATCGGCACGGTGAATAATTACCGTTCGCATTCCGTCTTTTGGCCAGACGATATTAAACAAATAATATTTTCCTTTGATTTTAAAAAGCTGAGAACCTTCAGATTGCAGCATAATATTGTTTCCTGCAGGTGCACTGGCATTTTCTATCAGGACTTTTTTTGTTTCTTCTTTTATGGCTGATAAATCTGAATTTAACTCGACAATATTCAGTTTTCCGGCTCCCCAAACCATATAGACTTTTCCATCATCATCAAAAAAAATAGAATGATCGTGATAAGAAGTATTGAAAACAGTTCGTTTCCACGGGCCTTTTTCAATGTCTTTTGTCGAAAAAATATAGGTTTTGCCCGTCGTTCCAGAGAATGTGCTGACATAATACATTCCATTATGATAATTGAGACTGCTCGCCCACGAACCTCTTCCGTAATCGTTTTTGCCGTTATCCAGATTTATTTTTTCATTATCATCCTCTAAGGTTTGATAGGCATAATTGACTATTTTCCAATTCACTAAGTCATTAGATTTCATGATAGGAACGCCGGGATTCATGTGCATGGTCGTGCTGCTCATGTAATACATATCGTTTACACGAATGATCGACATATCAGGAACATCCGCAAAAATGACCGGATTCTGCGCCTTATTTTGGGCGTAACAAAACCAATTCCAAAGCAGGAAAAGACTAAAAAAAGCACTTCTGATTTTCATTTTATTTGGCATCATCTTTCTACTCCTTTAAAATTCTGAATTGATGAAACTTCGGACTATTGCTTCCGTCGTTAGATTTTATGGTAATGTTTATCACTTCCATCTTTTCTACATTTAATCGAATGGTTTTATTTGCTGCAGCAATAATCGGAGCCGGTTTTTCGTTAATGAGAATCGTGATTTTATCGGTTTTAGAATCATCTGTACAACTGATATCCAGATATTTTCCGGACTTGTTTTTATTCAATAACTGATACGAAATATACGATTTGGTGCTTCTCCACGCTTTTGTATCGTCGTAACCTGAATCACTTTTTTCGCCTTTGTAGCGATGATCTACTTCTGACTGCTGTTCGCCACAATTAATTTTATCGATCGTTTTAGCTTCCAGAGCCAGTGCTTCTATTTCCTGCTGTTTCAACAAAGCATGTTTTTCCTGATATTGTTCTTTGGTATAATTTTCAAAATACATTTGATAACGTGCATCATGAATTTCAAAAAAAGGCTGTAATTCTAATGAGTCTAAACGAAAACGCAGGTTTCCTAAATCTTTCAGTTTTGCGATATAAGTGGCTTTATCACCAATCATGGCATAGGCCTGATCTAACGGATAATACTTACCGGATGCCACATGTCCCATTCGACTGTCATCTGCAAATAATCCGTCTAAATCTTTGTTGGATGTTTTGGCTGCCAATACAATAGGTCCGTTTACAAAAGCGCTCCAGTTAGAACCGTCCGGCAAATTTTCTAAATGTGTCGAAGTTTTGAATGTAACCGAAATTTGATCGCCTGATTTCCACTTTCTGTTGAGAACGACATAATTGGATGGCTTTGCTTCTATTTTCTGAAGTTTCCCATTAATGGAAATTTCAAAATCCTGAGCCCATTCCGGACAACGGATATTCATAGAAAATGTTGCGCTTTTCTTTAATTTTAAAACAAAATCCGTCCTGTTTTGATACGGAAATTTGGTGCTTTGTTCGATGTAAATATCCTTTTCTTTCCAGTCTAAAGTGGACGGAATAAAAAGATTTACAAAAACATCATTATCAGAATGGCTGTAAATTAATTCTCCATATTTAGAATGATTTTCTAATCCTGAACCTACACAGCACCACATGCTAGTTTCAGGCTGCGAATATACCCGATAGTGATTCGGTCTTATGGGAGTAAAATAAACAAAACCGCCTTTTTGAGGATGCTGGCTCGAAAGAATATGATTGTAAAGTGTGCGCTCGTAAAAATCAAGGTAACTTACCTGATTTTTGTCCAGAAATAAGGCTTTGCTCAAACGTTCCATATTATAGGAATTACAGGTTTCCGGTCCCTGATTTGATTTCAACATGCCGCTAAAATCTTCGGTTGGATTAAAATGCTCCGCAAAACTGTTTCCGCCAAAAGCTACACTGCGTTTTTGGGTAACATTTTCCCAGAAAAACTGCGCGGCAGCTGTCATTTCTTTATTTCCGGAAAGTCTGCCGATTTTTTCAAAACCAATTACTTTTGGAATTTGCGTATTGGCATGCAATCCTGTTAGCTTATCTTGTCTGTTCTCCAGCGGATTTAAGATTGCCAAATGCGAAACTTTCTCCGCTGTTTGCAGGTATTTTTTGTCTTTGGTAATGATGTACAAATCGGCAAAAGATTCGTTTATGCCGCCGTGTTCGGTTTTTAAAATATTTTGAATCTGCTCCTCAGAAAGCGGACGAATTAATTCGATAAACCAGTCGCCCAGTTGTATTAAAACTTCTTTTGCTTTTTCATTTCCGGTGTAATGATAGGTATCGGTTAAACCGGCAAAAAGTTTATGAATGTTGTACAACGGCACCCAGGTATTGTTTAAGCCAAAATTGCTTCCGTCAATGTCTCCGTTATGAATTCGGTCCCAAAAAACTTTTCCCTGCGGAATTCCACCTACGTAACCGTTTCCGTTTTTTTGCTGGCATTTTTCCAATTCCCCAATCATATAATCCAGTCGGGTTTTAACTTCCGGATTTCCGGTAGAAGCGTACATCATGGCCAAAGCCGAAAGATAATGTCCGGCAATGTGCCCGTCCAGTCCAATGCTTTCCCAATTGCCGTAACGTTCTGCTTTTACGGGTAATCCCGATGCAATGAGATAAGGCGCCAGAAGCCGGTCTGGATTGAGTTTTAAAATATATTTGAGATCAACATCCTGAGCATTTTTAAACGGCCCTTCTTTTAGTCGTACTTCCTTTAAATCAAACAATTGCATTTGCGCTGTCGCAGAAGATGTGATCAACAATCCCAGCAGGCAACAGCAGATTTTATATTTTATAAAAAGATTTTTCATACTATTATTTAATTAAGAAACTGTAGCTTTTGCCTTTTTCAGTTTTTATATCATACAAATAAGTTGGCGCAATAGACAATGGTTTTATAGTCGCTTTTTCGGCAATAATGGGGTTTTTGACCTCGACCGTTTGGTAAAAAACATTAGAATTAATGCCAGATGCTGTTTTTAAACCTTTATTATCTTTCGTTCTAATTTCATTTGGAGTTCTCAGCCTTAAATTTCCGCCAAGGTTGGACTGAATCGTAACGGCAATTAATTTTCCGTTTTTCCATTTCAGGTCCTTAATTTCAAATCCGCCATGTGCTTTTAGACCAGAAATTTCGCCATATTCTTTTAAGGCATCCGGCAAAGCGGGTAGCAAATGAATAGCGTCATCTGAACTTTGCATCAACATTTCTGTAATTCCAGAGGTACATCCAAAATTACCATCAATTTGAAAAGGCGGATGTGCATCAAAAAGATTGTTGTAAGTTCCGCCACCTTCTTTGTTTACGCCCAGTGGCGTGAGTTGATTCTGAATTAAACTGTACGCGTGGTTCCCGTCCTGCATTTTTGCCCACCAGTTTACCTTCCAGCCCATACTCCATCCTGTTGAGATATCACCCCTTTGAAGCAAAGTGTTTTTTGCTGCTGCAAAAAGTTCCGGTGTTTTGTAGGCAGAAATCTGATTAGAAGGATATAAACCGTATAAATGTGAAATATGACGGTGATTGTCTTTGGGATCATCTACATCGTCCAGCCATTCCTGAAGCTGATTGTATTGACCAATTTGCATTGTCGGAAGCATCTTTCTTAATACTTTTAAACTGTCTGCATATTGTTTGTTTTTTCCTAATACTTCTGATGCTTTTATAACAGAGGTAAAAACATCAAACACAATTTGATTGTCCATTGTGGAGCCGGCAGTTACTGCTGAACCCTGATGTGCTGCGGGTGCATTTTCAGGTGAATTTCCGGGGGCTACGACCAACCAGCCGTTAGCGGGATCTTTTACTAAAAAATCGGCATAAAAATCGGCAGCGCCTTTTAGGGTTTCATAGACAGATTCCAGATATTTTTTGTCACCAGTATACAAATAATGTTCCCATAAATGCTGACTCAACCAGCCTCCGCCTGCATTCCAGACTCCCCAGGTGGCACCGTCAACGGCTCCGTTAATTCTCCAAATGTCTGTGTTATGATGCGCCATCCAACCGCGGGCACCGTACATTACTTTGGCTGTTTCTTTTCCGGTTTGGCCGAGTTCCTGAATCATTTTTAAGAGCGGCTCATGCATTTCTGACAGATTCGTTTTCTCTGCCGGCCAATAATTCATCTCCGTATTAATGTTGATGGTGTATTTGCTGTCCCACGCAGGTTTCATACTACCATTCCAGATTCCCTGAAGATTTGCCGCCTGACCTCCGGGCTGCGATGAAGAAATCAATAAATAACGGCCGTATTGATAATATAAAGTCACAAAAGAAGGATCTGAAACTTTTCTGAAATTGGCCAGTCTTTCGTCTGTCGGTAATTTTGAGGCTTCGGTTTTTACTAAATCAAGCTGCACTCTTTTAAAATATTTTTGATAAAAAGCGATGTGTGCTTCCTTCATTTTATCATAAGACTTCTCAAATGCCTTGTTGAGAAAAGATTTTGCCAGTTCGTTTTCATTGCCGCTGATATCATTATAATTTTTAAAATTGGTAGCAATCGAAACATAAATCAAAACAGAATCGGCATCTTCTATTTGTACAGAATTGCCAGCTGATTTTATATTTCCACCCTGAACTTTAAATTTTGCTATGGCTTTAAATTTTACTTTTCCTTCTACTCCTTCGTGATCGCTTGTGGTGCCCGAAAGTAAAAGTTCATTATTGCCGTTAACGATTATTTCCTGTTTTTTATGCTCTGAAGTAAAAGCTGCTGAAAAGGAAACTTTTCCGGGTTTATCGGCCGATAGTTTAATCACCAAAACGCGATCCGGAAAAGAGGTGAATGCTTCTCTGGTATAGGTAATTCCGTTTACTGTATAAGTGGTTTTGGCAACGGCTTTTTCAATATCCAGTTCGCGATAATAATCCTTGAAATCCTGTTGATTTAAGAAACTCAATTCTAAATTTCCGACAGGCTGAAACATTTGCCCGTGCGATTTTTTAGTAATGATATTTTCGTTTATCAGCTTTTCGGCTGTTTTATATTCTTTTTCAAAAAGAAGTTTTCTTATTTCACTCAGAGCTCCTTTTGCATTCGGATTGTCATTTCTATTGGGACTTCCGCTCCAGACTGTTGCTTCATTCAACTGAAAAATTTCTTTCTCGACATTGCCGTACACCATTGCAGCCTGAAAACCATTGCCAATAGGCAGGGCGTTTTCCCAAATTGTTCCTGCGCCATTTTTATACCAAAGCTTTAAATCATCTGTCTGCTGTCCAGATAATGAAACTCCAAAAAATAGCAATATGGTGATTAAATATATTCTCATAAATATTTGGCTTCGTATGATTTTTAAATGCTATAAAAAAGTGCGGGTTATTCCATTTTACTCTGCGACCCTGTCACTTTCGGGCGGACCGAGATAGGACGGTTTTAATCCTCCGGTATTGATTAGGATTTTCTCCAGCACAATTCCGGCATCTAAAACACGGAAACGTAAAACATGTTTTCCGGGTTTCAAAATGGTATGTTTCGTGTTCGAATGAATCAAGTGTTCTGCCTGCCATTTTCCTAACTCTCCACGATAATGGCCGTTAAAATTTATGGTTTGTGGTTTTTCTCCATCAAAAGAAACTTCATAACGAAGCCCTTTGTTGCTGTTAAAATTAAGCGTTGGAGCCAAAAGCAATTCTACATTAAATTCTCCAGTTGAAGTAAAATCGATTTCATATTCCACAAAAATATTGTCGTTTTGAGCGGGATATTTGTTTTGTGGAAATGTCGTGATTCCGCTTTTGGTTTTTCCAAAATCAGGAATTAGTTCCCAGTGAATTGTGTTCGAATTATTTAGTTTTGAAAAATGTTCGGCTTCTATGGAAACATAACCGTCTTTTTCTGCGAATACTTTTCTTTTAACCTCATCTTTTTCTACGACATAAATCACTTCAGGCAAAATATTTTTCGGAGTATCGTGCCAGGCCTTATATCCAATTCGCATCTGGTCCATAATATGCGTCCATTTTCCTCCTGAAATCTCATTGTTGTATTTGTTTTGAAGAACAGAATCTCTTTCAAAATTATTTTTCACCTGATCTGCAAAAGCGTTCGCTAAAATGTTTTTCTCTGCGGCCAGTTTTTTGTTATTGGCTTGTGCAAAATACATTTCGTAAAGGTTGCTGCAGGCATCTATTGGGTATAAAACCAACTGAAAATAAGCATCCTGATACTCTTTCGGAATCTCATTGTAAATTCTGTACGCATCCAATGCCAGATTTTTATAGTCATTTACTACGGTTTGAAATTCGTTGTAATTCTCCAGACTGTAGGTTTTACTGTCGAGCATTTCGGGAGTCACGCGTCTGTTAAATTTTGGATAGGTATCTAACAATCTAGCAATTTCTTTGGCATGTTTTGTTCCGAATTGATCTGCCGCCCATTTCTCTGTAAATTCAAAAAGGTTTTGCGAATTGAATTTCTTCGGATTCCACGCCATATCTAAAAAGAAACTAATCGGAAACTCCATTGGTTTTAAATCACCCACATTTACAATCCAGACTTTATCAACGCCATGTTCGTAGCTCAAATTCATTTGTTCCCAAACTCTTTGTATCGGACTTATATTGATCCATTTTGAATTTCTTGGGCCTCCCACATAATCAAAATGATAATACATGCCGTAACCGCCTTTGTGCAAAGGTTTTGTTACGTCTGGAAGTTTGCGCACATTTCCCCAGTTGTCATCGCAGAAAAGCAAAATAACATCATCGGGAACACGCATTCCCTGATCGTAATAATCCTGAACTTCTTTATACAAAGCCCAAAGCTGAGGTGTATTTTCAGGCTTTTTTTGGGTTACGTCAGCAATAATTTTACGTTGTTCTTTTACGATATTTTCCAGCAATGCAATGTTCGTTCCTTCGCTCATGGCTTCGTCGCCGTCGCCACGCATTCCTACGGTTACGAGTTTTTCCCAGTTTTTGCTGCGTTCCAATCCGCCTTTCCAGAATTCATCGAGAACGGTTTTATTTTTGGCATAATCCCAGACATTCGGGAGATTGTTTTTTTTGATATAGCGGTGCCAGTCGGTTTGTGCCAAAGCCATAGGCTCGTGGTGCGATGTGCCAATGACAATTCCCATTTCGTTGGCAAGAGGTCCGCTTGCGGGATCGTCATCATAAAAAGCATTTCCCCACATGGCCGGCCAGATGTAATTGGCTTTTAGCCGAAGCAGTAATTCAAAAACTTTTTCGTAGAACTTGCTGTTAAATCCGCCAAATGTGGCCTTCGACCAGCCGCTCAATGCCGGTGCTTCGTCATTGATAAAAATTCCTCTGTATTTTACGGCAGGTTCTCCATCTGTGTATGTTCCTTTTACAAAATACAGATTTTCTTTTTTCTCCACAGGCACATCAGCCCAGTAATACCAGGGAGAAACACCAATTTGTTTGGATACTTCGTAAATACCGTAAATCGTTCCGCGTTTGTCACTTCCGGCAATTACAATGGCTTCTGCTACTCCGCTAAATGGATTTTTAATATTTTGAATGATAAATTTTTCATTTTGGCCTTTGAGCTGTTTTTCGTCTACTTTATTTGCTTTCACCAAATCATCAATAACCGAATTGGTTCCTATTGTTCCAATGATAATCAGCGGCGATGCACTATTTGGTTTCTCATTTAAGATTGCTGGTTTTTCTCCTGTAACTTTTTCGAAATCAGTTTGTAAATTGGTGATTGCGCGTAGAATTCCTGCATCTGTTCCGTTACTAACCAGAAAGGATAAGGTTGAAGATTTCTCTTTCAGCACCACAACATTGTTTCCTTTTTGAGTGCCGATAAACGACTGCGCTTTTAAAAAAGTGCAACTCAAAACGATAAGAAGTGTAAGGATGTATTTTGAAAATGTATTCATGAACTTTATTATTATGCAATTCAATTACTATTTTTAATCTTTATTGCTGCTGAAATAACAATGGCGCAAACATAAACAAATCGTGTCTCCAGACTGGCCAAGTATGTCCGCCAGGATATTCGCTGTATTTATATTTGATGCCGAGCTGATCGAACTTTTTTAGCATTATTTTGCAATTTTCATAAGCGATATCTTCTTTGCCGCCCATCGAAATCCAAAATTCTTTGATGTTCGCATTAATCGTTGCGGCATTGTTTTTCATAAACTCGTATTGCGGCTCTGACAACGTGGTATTATTCGCCCACCAGCCCGAACTGAAAACACCGATATAAGAAAACAAGTCAGAATTTTTAACGCCTGCATATAGTGTTTGCAAACCACCCATTGATAATCCGGCCAAAGCTCTGTTTTTTGCGTCTTTGGCTACTTTAAAATTGCTTTCTACAAAAGGTATTGCTCCGGTTTTTAATTCATTTTCAAAAGCTTTTAGTGCATTTTCATTAAAACCTGCCACGCCTCCTGTGTTTCCCATATTGCCGTCGAGCATGGCGATTATCATGGGTTTTGCTTTATTTCCGGCAATTAAATTGTCTAAAATTAAATTTGCTTTTCCCTGCGTTGCCCAGCCTGTTTGGTCTTCGCCACCGCCATGCAAAAGATATAAAACGGGATAGTTTTCTGTAGCGTTTTCGTAACCCGGTGGTGTATACACATACATTTCGCGCCATGAATTGGTGGCTTTTGAAAAGTATTTTTTGATTCTGATATCACCATGCGCAACGTCTTTTAAGGCATAAAAAACTCCTTCTTTATTCGGAATCTCAATACCGCTCGCCATGCGCCCCATTCCGTAAAATGTCTGACTTGACGGATCTGCAACTGCAACGCCATCTATAAGCAGGGAATAATAATTAAAGCCTTTGTTGACCTCATCTGTAGTGGCTGTCCAAAATCCGTCTGAATCTCTTGTCATATCGTATTTTTTGCCCAAATCTATTTGTACTTTTGAAGCTTCGGGAGCATTGACTTTAAAAAGTACTTTGTTATCCGGCAATATTTGAGGATATTTTGCATTACGAATATTGGTTTGCGCCGGATTTCCTAAAAGAGTATAAGACGCAAAAGTCGATTGATCTACAGGTTTAAATAAAAACTGCGAAAACATGTACAATCCGTTTTTCCAGACTTTAAAATCGTGCACTCCCGGCTCGATATAATAGATGTGCGGCACATTATTTTTGTCTAAATAATCGTGCGTTCGTTTGCTGTTTTCGATAAGCCAGTCGTTATCTCCGCAGGAAATCCATAGGAGTTTTAATTTCTTTTTTGCTGTTTCCGGATTCGGAAGTAATTCTGCAGGAGCCTTGGTATTAGGAGCTGCTGAGAAAGCACCCACCCAGGCAAATTTATCTAAATTCCCTAATCCGAAATTCAACGATTGTCCGCCGCCCATTGATAATCCGGCTATTGCGCGGTGTTCTCTGTCTTTGAGAACCAGGTATTTTTTTTCGATAAACGGAATCAGGTCGTTTAATAAATCTTTTTCGAATGTTGCAAATGCCTGTACTTTATCTGGCGACATTATATTTCCTGTCGCGCTGTCATCTTTCATTGCCCTGCCGTTTGGCATGACTACGATCATGGGTTCAATTTTTCCTTCTGCAAAAAGATTGTCTAATATAATTTGCGGATTTCCTCCGTTCAGCCATTCTTTTTCATCACCTCCTATTCCGTGCAAAAGATACAGAACGGGATATTTTTTCTTTTTATTGAATCCCGGAGGTGTATAAATGGTAACTTTTCTTGTAGCACCAACCGTTTTAGATTCGTAAGTAATCGCTTCTATTTTTCCTGCCGGAATATTGGTATTGATCACGTCAAAACCAAGAGGAGCCTGAACTATAAAAGGCGATTTTCCGTCGGAGAATTTATATCCCAATAATGAAAGCATTTTATCGGCATAACGTCTTCCTAAGTCTCTGTAACCTGCGGCATTAAAATGTAAAAAATCAGGTTCTGCCTTGCAACCTTTAGAGGAGATCACATAGGAATTGGGAATCGTTTTGGGCAATGTTGCAATAATTTTATTCATGCTGCCACATTTACCGTTCTGGTCTTCGTTTACGGTTTCTCCGGAAAGTAATGGCACTCTTTTCGGATCCAGATTTAAATCTTTTATCAAATTATCATAAACGATTTTTACTTTTTTCGGCCAAAGTGTATCGCCGGTATTCGATTCTCCCTGATGGAGTAAAATGCCTTTTATAACACCTTTTTTCTGTGCTATTTTTGCAAGTTCTACCAGCCTCGCATATGGGTTTCCGTCGTATTCTTTTAGAATGCCTTTCATCCAGTCGGGCGCTGTGGCTACATATTCTGCAGTTTTGTCTTTGTCAAAAAGTTCAATTTTACAGCCTCCAACGGCTACATTGATAACGCCTACTTTTATATTTTTAGGCAGATTGGCTACCAGATTTCGTCCAAAATAATCCACTGGCGTTAATCCTGTATTACAGCGGCACAATGGAGGAATGGCAGTGTACCACTTTCCTTTTTCCCGTTTAAGGTCAGGACAATTGACTGCCTGCAAAACCTGAAAACGATCATCGACTCCCTCTTTGTCCTGCGGTTCTATTTTGGCATATCCTTCCATATTAGACTGACCAAAACTCAGATAAACATGAAAATCAGGATCTTGAGAATACCCTTTTTGTGCTATTGAAAAAAGAAATGTAAATGCGAAAAACCTAAGTATTGATTTCATTTTTAGCTGTATTTTTTTATTATCAAAAAATCATTTAAATCGGAAACAGAAATTGGTAAGCAATTGAAAAAAAGGGAATTATTTAAATAAATTGAGATCGACTGTTTCGCCCATTTTCACATAACCCGCTTCATTTGGATGCAAAAAATCACCGTCGTGCAGGTTGGCTGAAATTGTTTTTGAACCTTCTTCTGCCACCATTGCTTTATCAAAATCAATAACGGCATCAAAGGCTTTGCTGTTTCTAATCCAGGCATTTACAATATCGCGGGCTTCTTGTTTGTGTGGCGCATCATAAAACGATTTCTGAAAAGGCAAAATGGTACATCCATAGACTTTAATTCCTTTTGCATGTGCTTTGGTAATCATTACTTTATAAGCGTCAATCAGTTCCTGCGCTTTCAGGGGTGCATCTTCCGGATTTTTAATTCCGCCTATGTCGTTAATGCCTTCCAGAATTACGAGCCATTTTGTGCCTTTTTGAGATAGTACATCTCTGTCAAAACGATTTAAAGCCGTTGGGCCTAATCCGCCTTTAACGACACAATTTCCTCCAATTCCTAAATTCAAAACGCCTATTTTTTCTGTTTTTTTATTGGCAGATAATCGTGCCGATAAAATATCTGTCCAGCGATTTTGTTTGTTTGTTCCGGATCCTCGGCCGTCTGTAATGGAATTTCCCAAACAAACAATATTCGAAGCATTTTTATCCGCCACAACATCCAATCCCATAATCGAATACCAGTGATCTGTTTTTATAGCGCCATCAAAAGCTGTGTTTTGAATTTGATTTCCTTCCAGAATGTATGACGTGGTTCGTGAGCCGGGATGTCCTGATGTTTTTTGCGATGTATTTCCGTAATGAATGGTAATTGCCAAAAGCTGTCCGGGCTGTAATTCAAAATCAAAAGCATCAGAAAATACTTCCTGTTCCGGATTGATTGTGATGTCCGGTTTTCCGTTAAAACGGAGTTCCTTTTGGGTTTTAGCATCAACCATCGGTGCATTGACAACATTGGCCACACTAACGGATTTTAAAACCGTTTGCTGATCGCTGAAGATATTAGAAAAACGCAATCTCATGCGTTTTCCTCCAATAGAAACCCTGATAATTTGTCGAAGCGTATTTTCTGAAAGTCCCGGAGCGGGCGGCATATTATTGGGTTCTACCAACATTTGTGCGGTTGCCCAGGTTCCTACCCAATTCTCTGTTTTTGATTTGTTTTGCGCCAATATCTGACAGCTTAAAACCAAAAAGAAGAGCTGTAAAAACAACAATCTTTTAAAATGTTCTTTTTTCATATTTTACTTTTTATTGCGGCTGAGCATCATTTGCAGCCGTTGCATACAATCCTACCAATGCTCCTGTAAAACCTCCTGCTACATTTGTTGACAGAATATCTCCTGAAACGGGTTCTCCTAAATCTTTAAAATCAGTACCGTTTAGGGCATAACTAAATTCGTAACTGTCTCCGGTTGCTTTTACTTGAAGTCGTATGTTTTTTTTGATTTCAATTTTAGTACTTGCTATTATCGTCGATTGTCCTTTTTCTGTTCTTTCTAATAAAATATAAGTGTCTTTTCCTTTTTTTGTGATGCCAAAAACATAATTAAAACGCTCGTTTTGCAGGCATGTAATTCCTGCCAGATCTTTTTCAGATGCTGGTTTGTAGTCTATTGTCGTTGCAAACGAGAATGTGTTGTGCATTTGTCTGTAAAAAAGTGTCGACGTAGGTTTTAGTTCTTTAATATTGACTTCGAAAGGATTAATCTGAAGTCCTTTTTTGGTTACAGAACTAAAATTTTCACGCGGACCTCTCAATCCGATCCATCGGTAATCTAATTTATCTGAAGTAAAATTTTCGGTAAATGTGAAATTGCCATTTGGAAAAAAGCCGCCTTTGCCAGCTTTGTTTTCGGTAACGCCTTTTGGCATTTTAATTTTTGGTTCTAAAGGCACTAATCCGTTTTCAAAAACCGGAAAAGTTCCTGACCAGTCTACCGGAAGCATAAACGTTTCGCGTCCCGTATTTACTCTGTCTTTATCATTCGGGCGAACGCCTAAAAATACTCCGTAATATTTATTATCTGGTCCGAGAACTAAATCGGCATGTCCTGCCCAGTCTACTTTGTCCTTTCTGTTTTGCGGAAAATACCTTTGGGTTAAAATCGGGTTGTTGGATGCCGGTTTAAAAGGCCCTTTTGGACTGTCACTGATAAAAATAACTTCACTGTGGTTTCCGCCAGTACCGCCTTCGGCACACATTAAATAATAATGACCGTCTTTTTTGTACAAATGCGGCGCTTCTATCCAGATTGGTTTTTTAGAAAGATCTACTCCGCCATCTACAATAATTTTATCTGTTCCCTTAATAACCTCATCTTTTTCGAGATCGTATTCCCAAACTTTTATAACACGATGGCCTTCATATAATTGCTTTCCTTTATCGGGAGCGTCATTATGAACGATGTAACCTTTTCCGTTATCATCAAAAAAGATGCAAGGGTCTATTCCGTCAAAACCTAATTTTATCGGGCTTCCCCAGCCTTTCATTGGGTCTTTTGTTTTTACTATAATATTGCCCAGACCTCCTGAAAAGGCCGTTACAATCATGTAGAAAGTATCATTATGAGGATTATACGTTATTCCGGGTGCGTATACGCCCTGGCTTATACCGGTATCGTGCGGATTAAATTCTGAGACTTTATTTAACACGCCTCCAAGGTCTGTCCAATTCACTAAATCTTTAGAATGAAAAATAGGCACGCCTGGAAACATAGCAAATGAAGAACATACCATAAAATAATCATCGCCTTTTCTGGTAATGGCCGGATCCGGATAACATCCCTGTAAAACGGGAGAATAAAACTCATCTGGCTTTAGTGGGTTATTTTTATAAATATTGTCATTTCCCTGATACACAACATTGGAAAAAACAGGCGGTTTTACATTCTGTTTTCCGGTAATGGTATCTTTAACTGCAACTTCTTTAAAAGAAAAGAGAAATGCCAATGCTATTGAGAGAACTAATAGTCGCTGTTTCATTTTGGTGTTTTTTTTTTATGCTAATAAAATGTGCTTTTTATTTAAAGATAGAAAACGTTTTTTTAACCCGTATGACCCAAGGTAAACGGATTTCTTATTTTATTTGACACTGATTTACCGGATTTAAATAAAAAATCAAGCGCAAAATTCACTTCAATCTGCGTTCTGATTTATTTAATTTCCGAATCAATATTCTATTATGCCCTTGTGTGTTTCACAATTTAAAAGCCGAGGGAAATTATCCCTCGGCTAAACTTTAAACTAACTTATAAATTTATTTATTTCAAGATAATATTAATTGTATCCTGGATTTTGGTAAGCTTTTTTCTCAGCTTCAGACATTTCCATACCATCTAACTGCCCTTGCGGAATAGGACGAAGATAATGGTAAGGCTGTATTGTTCTTGTTACCACTTCTGGCGTGTGCTGGCCATAATTAGATCCTCCAATAGAATATTTTCCTGCAATTTCATTCCATTTTTGAGTTCTAACTAAGTCATACCAGCGGTATCCTTCACCGTAAAATTCACGTGAACGTTCAGCCAAAATATAATTAATATCGATTACAGCAGGAGTCGTACTGGTTAGTAAATTACTGTAGTCGTTCGTTTTAGCAACTTTACCATTATTATCCCAACGCCATTTTCCGGCACGGGCTCTAATTACATTGATAAGATCTCTGGCGCTGGTTGATCCTGTTGCTCCTTTTACTGCTGCTTCTGCCGCTACAAAATAAAGCTCAGAAAATTTAGCAACCGGATAAGGTCTTGTGCTTCCTGCATTTGGCTGTCCTAAACCTCCGGCATTATCCGTACGGTAAGGGCCTAATTTCCATAAACCTGGATAAACTATTCTGCTGATTCCTAATGGAGAAATTACATAATCCGATCTTCCTGGCAATACTCCTGCTCCCACACCATTTTCACCTGCTCCTGAAGGATATGTAATTGGGGTAGCCGGTTCATCATTAAGGAAAGTTACAATTGCATCTCCTGGTTTTACCAGTAATCCGTTTGCATTATACAAAGTTGGTACATCTGTTAAACCCGTTCCGAGTAAATTCCAGTTTCCGCGGTAAACGGCTGCAAATGTTCCGTCGTATCTTGAATCGTTTGTTTTATCGGCAAATGTTTTGGTAAAGACTTCGATTGGGGGTGCCATTCTCGTCCACGGACGTCCTAAAAATTGGTCTGATGCTCTTTGTACAGTCGAAACTGCAGCTCCTGAGGCATTTTTACTTCTGATAGAAGTATAATTGAATGTTCCCATCCAGCCTGCAAAATTGTCCGGCGAACCACCACCACCACTTCCGTAAGTAAGACTCGCTCCATTATAATATTCGCTTGCCTCTGTGTGGTCTGCATACAGCATTACTTCTTTATTACGATCATTAGATCCCAAGTTAACATCATAATAATAAGGCAATAATCCGTACGTTCCCGGATTATTAATTCCGTCTAATGCAATATTATACGCCTGTTGAAAATACCATTGTGCATTATGCCCATCAGGATCTGTTCTTGGTGTTTCAGGATAAGTTGGTATGTTGTTAGGGTTTTCTAACCACCATGCGTAAGTCAAATATGCTTTTGCCAACATTAAACGAGCCAATGTTTTAGTAGCTGTTCCTGTTAACCTCGGTGCATCTGGCAATTCACTTACTGCTGCTACTAAATCTGGAAAAATAGCTTTTGTATATACTTCAGATACTGTGTTTCTTTTAGAGGATCTTGATGGCTTACTGTTAAACTTTAGTTCACCTGCTCCTAAGTCTAAAGGAACACCTCCAAAATTTTGTACCAATAAAAAATAATCAAAAGCTCTAAAAAATTTAGATTCTGCAATCAAGTTAGTTGCGATACCTACTGCAGCACCGTTTTCGATAATTCCGCTGGCGGTATTAATATCGTTATAAGAGTTGTTCCATACCACGTCAGCTCTGCTTGAGGCCGCATTTATAACTCCAACTCCAGACAAATCGTGATCCTTAAAGTTTCCATCGGCTTGTTGTCCGTAAGTATTTTCATCTGTACCGGTCTGTACTGAGTTGTAATAATAAGCCTGTCCGTAGATCCAGCGTAAATGTGCGTAATGCGACGTTAATCCTTGTATAACTCCCTGCTCTGTTTTAAAATAGCCGGGCTCATAAAAATCATGTGGTTTTTCTTCTAATATATCAGAGCAGCCCGCAAAGGAGAACAAAGCTACTGATCCTATAATTAATCTTTTAAATATATAACGTTTCATAGTTCTCTTGATTAAAATGTAAAATTAAGTCCGAATAAAAAGTTTCTGGTAGATGGTGTATTGGTTCCAATAACGGTAAATCTACGTTGGTAAGTACCTGTTACGGCCTGGTTTTCATCTCCAAAAGAATTCGTTTCAGGATCCATTCCTGATTTTCTGTTGTAAGGAGAGAAAAGTACAAACGGATTTTGCGCTGTAAAATAAAGTCTCAGCTTTTGGATACCTAAGTTTCTCATGAATTCCTGATCTAAAGTGTATCCAAGAGTTAAAGCTCTAATTTTTACGTATGATGCATCAAAATACCCCATTGTCGAAATGTATTTTGGATTATCACTGCTTCTGATTCCTCTTGGGTTAGGGAATTCTGCATCTCTGTTGTCTGGTGTCCAGTAATCTACATCGACATTACTTCTTCTTCCGTTAAGAAGATTTAAGTAACTGTTTCCTCCGTAAAGCGTACTAATTAAAACACCACCGCTTTTGAAAGCTCCAACAGCAGAAAAATCAAAACCTTTATACGTTAAGTTCGTATTAAAACCTCCCTGAAAGTCAGGATCTGTTTCAATAATTTGTCTGTCGGTTGCATTAATGGCGCGTGTTGGTGTACCATCAGGGTTAAAATCTCCTGTATATTTCACTTTGATAGATCCCACTACAGTTCCCTGAGCATTTATACCCGTTGGTCCAGGCTCTAGTGTAGACATGTATGGATCGCCTTCCTGCCAGATTCCTACTTTTTCGTAATCGTAAATCGAGTTGATATTATAACCTACAAACCAAGAGTTGGCCTCATCTCTTTGTGCTCCTGAAGCCAGTTTAACTAACTTGTTTTGGTTGGCATATAAATTAACTCCAACGGTCCAGCTCAATCCTTTTGGATTGTCTAAAATAACACCATTTAAGGCAATCTCAAATCCTTTATTTTCAGTTTCACCCACGTTTGCCACATAACTGCTCACACCAGATGTTGCCGGAAGATTGACTCTTTGAAGCAAATCTTTTGTGTTGGTTTTGTAATATTCAACTGTACCGGACAAACGATTATTAAGAAATGCGAAGTCCAATCCGTAGTTCCATGTTGTAGAGTACTCCCATCCTAAATTCGGATTCGGTAATCCTGTAACGTAAACACCTGTAGAATTTGTTGTTCCAAAATTATACGGTCTTGTACTTAAAGCTCCTAAAGTAGCATAAGGGTCTACGGCCTGATTGGAAGTCTCTCCGTATCCTGCACGTAATTTTATTAAATTTACCCATGAAAGTTTTTTCATAAACGATTCATTTGAAAGTGTCCATCCTGCAGAAACAGCCGGATAGGTTACCCATTTATTTCCTTGTGACAATCTTGAAGAACCGTCTGAACGAATTGTTCCTGAGATAAAGTATTTATTATCAAAAGAGTACATTGCTCTCGCCATATATGAACTTAAACCCCATTGTGTATAATCCTGATTGGCCGGGTTTATTACTGCTTCTTCTTCACTTTGCCCTAAGTTGTAAAACTGAAATGCATCTGAAGTGATTCCGTTTCTGGATATTTGAGAAGTATTTCCTGTAAACTGCTCATTTGAATACAATCCCACAAAATTTACCGTGTGCTTTTCAGCAAAAGTCTTATCGTATGAAATTAGATTTTCAATTAGCCATTGCGTCGATAAGGTATTGCTAATAGAGGCATTTGAGATTGTCGTTGAATTTACATCAAAAACACCTTGTCCTTCGTAGTAACCACTATTGGATAAACGTAAATTTAATCCGGTATTCATACGGTATTTCAATCCTTCAACTCCTGGTATTTTAATCTCGGCAAAAATATTGTTGTACGAACTAAAAGCTCTGGTTTGATTTACATATGAGTCTCCCAGACTGTTAATGGTTTCTCTGTTATATACCCAGTTTTCGTCACCACCCATTCTCACAGTTCTTTTTAAAGATCCATCCGGATTGTAAGGATTTGCTAAAGGAGAAGTTGCTAAGGCTGTACCTGTACCAATGTTGTCTCCGTTGGTAACAGCGTAGTTGCTGTTTGTATTAAATCCCATACGGAAAGCGCTTCCTAATAGCTGATCCAAACCTGCTCTTAGGGTAAAACGCTCATATCGCTGACCTGGTAAAACAGACTCTTCTTTATAATATCCTAAACCTGCGTTATAAGCACCATTCTCACTACCTCCTGAAACACTTACATCATGACTGATCATTTCACCAGCACCGTAAAGAGAATCCTGCCAGTCTGTATTGGTATTTCTCGATTCATCAATACCATCTGTGTATAAAGTAGAATAATCGCGAAGTGCAGCAAATTTAGCAGCATCCATCATATCGTATTTTCCAAAAACCTGTTTGATACCACTGAATCCGTTGTAATTAAAAGTAGCTTTCTGATTTTTACGCCCTTTGTTACTTGTTATTAAAATTACTCCATTAGCTCCACGTGAACCGTAAATAGCTGTTGCAGAAGCATCTTTTAAAACGTCTACTGATTTAATATCCACCGGATTGATATCACCTATTGAACCTGCAAACGGAACACCGTCTAAAACGATCAACGGATCATTACTACCCGTTAAAGATCTTGTACCACGTATACGGATCTGCATGGCGGCACCCGGTTTTGTAGAAGTTTGTGTTAAATCGACACCGGCAAGTCGTCCTTGCAATGCCTGAGTTACGTTGGCAGCAGGAACTTCATTTAATTCCCTTCCTCCAATAGAGGCTACAGATCCGGTAACGGCTTCTTTTCTTTGCGTTCCGTATCCAATAACCACTACTTCTTTTAACTGAGCAGAATCTTCTTCAAGGGTTGCATTAATTTGAGTTTGTCCGTTAACGGCTATTTCTTTGTTTCTTAAGCCTATAAAACTGAAAACAAGAACACCATTTGAAGGTACATTGATAGTATAAGTACCATCAAAACCTGTACTTACTCCATTTTTTGTTCCTTTTAAATTTACGTTAGCTCCCGGAATTGGACCATTGGCATCTGATACGGTTCCGGTAACTTTTGTCTGCGCACCCGCATGGAGTGAAAACGCAAACATTAAGATCAAAAAACAAAAGCATTTAAGATGCTTTGCTTTACTTGTAACAAAAGAGTTAGTCATAAAAATTGATTTAGATAGTTAAAATTTGATTGGTTTAGTTAATAAGTGTATTTAAAACAAATATAGAAAAAAGCAATTAATACACAATCGGTTGTTTGTTATTTTTTTATGCATTCCTTAAAAAAATATACTTTAAAAAATAGTGTACATAATTTATAAGCCAAAATAATATAAAATATTCATTTAGGGAATTGGTTTTGCAGAGAATTTTAATAATATTGAGCGATTATTTCTATTTAATTAAAAAAAGCATAAAAGTCAATCACACAATATGATACCGAAATAAGAAGCATTTTTTAAAGTAAAATTATTGTTAAAATTGAAGTATAGCCTGAAATTAATACAACGCGTACACTAACAGCCATTGCTTTTAAGGTTTCTTTTTAATAAAAACGAAGCCACAAAAATCAAAAAGGCAATCGGTTGTTATCAGGCATAAAAAAAATCTCCCTTTTAAATCAAATTAAAAGGGAGATTTTTATAAGTTTAGGTTTAATCTAATTAAGCAATTTAGCTATGCAACTGGCAATAAATGCATTATAAATTCATTTTCTTGGCATCTTCAATAAATTGATTCAAACCAATGTCTGTTAACGGATGTTTTAAAAGTCCTTTAATAGCAGAAAGCGGGCCGGTCATAACATCTGATCCAACTTTAGCACAATTGACAATATGCATGGTATGTCTTATAGAAGCAGAAAGTATTTGTGTTTGATAATTGTAGTTATCATAAATTTCTCTTATCTCTTCAATTAAGTGCATTCCATCTGTTGAGATATCATCTAATCTTCCTAAAAAAGGCGAAACATAAGTCGCTCCTGCTTTGGCTGCCAATAAGGCCTGCCCTGCAGAAAACACCAAGGTAACGTTGGTTCTGATTCCTTTAGAAGAGAAATATTTACAAGCTTTTACCCCATCGCCAATCATGGGCAATTTTACCACAATTTGCGGATGTAGGGCTGCCAACTCTTCACCTTCTCTGACCATTCCGTCAAAGTCTGTTGAAACTACTTCTGCAGAAACATCTCCATCTACAATATTGCAGATATCCAGGTAGTGTTTCAAAATATTGTCTTTTCCTGTAATTCCTTCTTTTGCCATTAGAGACGGATTGGTGGTAACACCATCCAGAACACCCATTTCCTGAGCTTCTTTAATGTCTTGTAAGTTGGCGGTATCTATAAAAAATTTCATTTTTTTTGGTTTATTTGGTTATTTAGTAGCTTAGTTTGTCATCCTGACGAAGGATGGACCACACTCGATTCTGTAATATATATCGACAATCTTTGTCGAGTTTCTTGTGTGGTCCTTCCTTCGTCAGGATGACAAACTATTTGCTGCAATTTTATAACGTTTTACGACTATATTATTAGATATATTGATTGATGATATTTTCAAACAATTCTTGTTTACCGCTTTGAAGTGACAGCTCGCCGTTTTGGTTTGCGATATCGTATAAATCTTTCAGGTTTAATTTTCCTTCAGCAAAATCTTTTCCTTTTCCAGAGTCGAATGAACTGTATCTTTCTGCTCTTAATTTTTCATAAGGAGAAGAAGTAATAATTTTATCTGCAGTCAATAATGCTCTTGCAAAAGTATCTGCACCGCCAATGTGAGCTAAGAAAACATCTTCTAAGTCAGTTGAATTTCTTCTGATTTTAGCATCAAAGTTTACTCCACCGCCTTGTAATCCGCCTGCTTTTAAGAAAACCAACATCGCTTCTGTAGTTTCCTGAATATTGTTCGGGAACTGATCTGTATCCCAACCGTTTTGGTAATCCCCTCTGTTGGCATCAATGCTGCCTAACATTCCTGCTTTTGCAGCAACTTCCAGTTCATGTTGAAAAGTATGTTGTGCCAAAGTGGCGTGGTTAACCTCAATATTAATTTTGAAATCTTTGTCTAAACCATATTCTTTTAAGAATCCAATTGCTGTTGCAGAGTCAAAATCATATTGGTGTTTTGATGGCTCCATTGGTTTTGGCTCGATAAAGAACGTTCCTTTAAATCCTTGCGCTCTTGCGTAATCTCTTGACATCGTTAAGAATTGCGCCATGTGGTCTAATTCTCTACCCATATCTGTGTTTAAAAGAGACATATAACCTTCTCTTCCTCCCCAGAATACGTAGTTTTCTCCGTCTAAAGCGATAGTTGCATCCAACGCCAATTTTACTTGTCCACCAGCTCTTGCCACTACATTAAAGTCTGGATTGGTTGCTGCTCCGTTCATGAATCTTGGGTTCGAGAAACAGTTTGAAGTTCCCCAAAGCAATTTAATTCCTGATTCTGCTTTTTTCTCTTTTAAATATTCGGTAATCGTAGCCAAACGTCTTTCTGATTCTGCGAAAGTTGGTCCCTCAGCAATTAAATCATAATCGTGAAAACAGAAATAATCAAAGCCCATTTTGCTGATAAATTCAAAAGCAGCATCGGCTTTGTCTTTAGCAGCCTGAACCGCATCTGATGACTGGTCCCAAGGAAAATTTTGAGTTCCAGGTCCGAATGGATCACTTCCTTGTCCGCAGAAGGTGTGCCAGTATGCAATCGCAAATTTAAAATGCTCACGCATTGTTTTTCCGGCTACAACCTGCTCTGGGTTGTAATATTTAAATGCTAACGGATTGTCAGATTCCTTGCCTTCAAATTTAATCTGACCTATCCCTTTGTAATATTCTTTATTTCCTAAAACTATCATCTCTTTATTTTTTATAAGTTAATATTAATTCTAATTCTTGTTTCCATTTTGCATACGCCTTCGCATACGGCTCTGCATTTTTAAGCGGTAAAAAGGTCATTACGTGATCGTTGGTTGTTATGCTCGAACCAAATTTAGTGTAATCACCATCTTTTAAACCTACTGCTCTCGCCGCTCCTACTGCTCCGGTTGTATTGTAAATTTCGATTTCGTGCCCAATTAAGGTTGCTACGGTATTCGAAAAAATCTCAGAACGGAACAAATTATCGTTTCCGGCTCTTATTACGTTAATCGTCGCATTATCATCCTTTAAACATTCCATTCCGTACACAAAAGAAAAAGCAATTCCCTCAAGAGAAGCCCTGAATAAATGTGCACTGTTGTGAATATTTAAATTCAGATTTAAAAAGTGTGTCCCAATGTTTTTATTGTTAAACATACGCTCTGCACCATTTCCAAACGGAATCACGACAACACCATCAGAACCTACATCAATTTTTGAAGCTTTACGGTTCATCGATTCGTAGGTTTCATCGCCCATATTGTTGCGCAGCCAGCGGTACTGAATTCCGGCTCCGTTTATGTTTAAAAGTTTCCCTACACGTGGTGTATTTTCTTCGTAGTTCACATGCACAAAATTGTTTACACGTGTACTTTTTCCCGAAGACATTTCGCTTACCGCATAAAAAACACCAGATGTTCCGCCGGTTGCAGCGACTTCTCCAGGATTCAAAACATTCAATGCCAAAGCGTTATTAGGCTGATCTCCCGCTCTGTAAACCACAGGAATCCCAACAGGAAGTCCAGCTTCTTTTGCACCTTTTTCGTTTAAAATTCCCTGATTGGTAAAATTCTCTACAATAGTCGGTGTCAGAGATTGGTCGATTCCGTAATAATCCAAAAGCCAGTTGGCTACTTGGTTTTCTTTATAATCCCAAAGCATTCCTTCAGACAAACCATTTTTTGTGGTCGTAATTTCTCCGGTCAGTTTTAGCGCAATATAATCGCCCGGAAGCATGTATTTATAAATCTTGTTGTAGATTTCAGGTTCGTTTTCTTTGACCCATTTTAATTTCGAAGCAGTAAAATTTCCTGGCGAATTCAATAAATGCTCCATGCATTTTTGTTCTCCAATTTCGGCGAAAGCCTCATTCCCAATTTCCACCGCACGGCTGTCGCACCAAATAATTGAGTTTCTAAGCGCATTGCCGTCTTTGTCTACAATCACCAATCCGTGCATTTGGTACGAAATACCAACGCCCGTAATTTTCGACGCTTCGATGTTCGCCTCACGAATGGCTCTTTTTGTAGCGGTGCAAATGTGCTGCCACCAAATTTCAGGATCCTGCTCTGCCCAATCCGAATGAAGGGCCACAATTTCCATTTCGTTTTGAGGTTCATTCAAAACAATAATTTTCTTTCCTGTTTCAGCTTCTACCAAAGCCACTTTTACAGAAGAACTTCCAATATCATATCCTATATAATACATAACTTATAATGATTCTCTTAAAATTAATTTTGTTGGTACGTAACTCTGCATAACTTCATCATGCGTAATAAATGCGGCTGCTTTTGTTCCTATTTCCTTAAAATCAGTCGATACGACCGAAATACCTTTGTATATAAATTTCTTCATTGGCGTTTCATTATAAGACAAAAAACCAACATCTTCTCCGGGCTCTAAATCCTTCTCTTTGCATTGCTCTAAAAAATGACCCAAAATCCTGTCACTTATACTGATATAGGCAATTCCTTTTTCGATATTGAACTTTTTGGCATCGGTAATAATTTCATTTTTAAAATTAAAATCGGTGCAAAACTTCTTAAAAAACTGAACCGTTTCTTTAGGATGATTGGTATAATCCGGATAAATGAAATGAATGCTTTTATATTTTTTAAACAAATCAACGGCTTCTTTCAAGGAACTGTAAAATGCTTTTCCGAAATCCTGAAAAACATAATTATTTTGTTTTTTCGAATGAATATTCCAATCGATCAAAAGCAATTTATCATTCGAAATCGCTGATAATGTTGGCGCTACTTCTTTATGATCAAAATTCATCACCACATATTTATAATACTTCCCAACACTATTATTAATGATCGTTTTAAAAACATCAATATTATAATGGTGAAACTGCACATCTGTAATCACATTATCCGGCAAATTGTTCACAAACGAATGATACAAAACCTCTTTATACGCTTTGAATGTGTCCAGAACCAAAAGCACTTTTCTGGTTTCTCCAGAGACATAATAGCCTTTATTTGGCACTGAATCGATTACATTTTGATCTTTTAAAATCGAATAAGCCTTAAAAACCGTATCTCTCGACAACTGGTTTTCTTTACAAATTGCATTTACAGACGGAAGCAAATCTCCCTTTTGCAAAATATTCTCCGCAATCGCATTATTTATTCCGTTAACCAACTGCTGGTATTTCGGAACATCACTGTCATGATTGATAACAAATACAAATTTTTCCTGTTCTTCCTTTAGCATACTGTTCCGTTCTGTTCTGGTCTGCTAAAGTAGTAATTTGATTCTTATAAAAAAATACATTCTAAAGTTAAATTGTTATCTTTTATTATATTCTAAATTAATCAGGGCGTGTCCCTCCGGGTCGGGCTATTCGCTGCAAGTCCTCGCACTTCCTTCGTCAGGCTGTGGGCTTTCCGCTGCTATCCCTCACGCAAACATTACAAAGACCAGACAAAACATTTTTCAGATCTTATTTGACCTATTTCTTTAAAAATTAAAATTGATTTCCCTCTGCGATACTAATTCCTGATTTTGCAAATTCAAACTGTAAAACCTTGCCGCTCTGTGCGAAACATCTTCCTCCTTTTCGTTAGCATCATGTACGATTCCCGTTTGCAGCAATTTTCTTCTAAAGTTTGATTTGTTTATCTCAATTCCAAGAATTTCTTCATACAAATTAATAACCTGTAGCAGCGTAAATTTTTCGGGCAGCAAATTAAAACCTATCGCACTTTTGCAAATATTTTTACGCAGTTCCTTTAAACTGAAATCTAATATAACTTTGTGTTTGTCGTTTAAATTAACAATCTCATTGATCCCAATCCACTTAACCTCAGCAGTCAGCAAATCATTTTTACTTTCATCTTGTTTGACAAGAGCATAATAAGCAATCGAAATATCTTCTTGTTCCGAGGCCGATGACTGGTAGCTGAAAGCCTTTAATTGTTCTAAAAAAAACGGAGCTCCGTGAATATAATGCTGCAGAATATTCTGGGCTGTACTCCATATCGTTTCGCCTTTTTTGATAAAATCATGAGCCAGTCCCCAAGTATCAATTCCCAGATTGTCTTGCTGTTTGACTAATAAAACTTTAAGACTGTTATTTTCAAAATTGAATAATACACAATCAATTTCTATTTTTTTTGTAATATATTGTCTGGCGTTTTTTCTAGCATTTTCATCTCCTTTTTTCATAGAAAATAAAATTTAAACATATTACTTTTCTTCAACTTAATCTCCTGATCTTCTGATACCGTACGGATCTATTGTAATAATCGAACCGTCTTCGAGATAATCTATTTTAGTAACTTTCATGCTTCGCAAATGTGTTACGCCTTTAGACAAACTAGAATCGTGATAAAACAAATACCAGTCTTCATCTACCTTACAAATAGAATGGTGCGATGTCCAGCCTACAACAGGATTCAAAATTCTGCCCTGATACGTAAAAGGTCCATACGGATTATCTCCTATCGCATAACAAATAAAATGCGTATCGCCTGTTGAGTACGAAAAATAATATTTGTCATTGTATTTATGTACCCACGAAGCTTCAAAAAAGCGACGGTCATTATCTCCTGCCAATAAAACTTTTCCGTTTTTATCAAGAATCTTAATTTCTCTCGGCTCTTCTGCAAACTGCAGCATATCATCTGTAAGCAAGGCCACAATTGGTCCTAACGCAGGTTCATTTGCAAGAGGTTCCTCATGCTCTAAGGCGTAACTATTATTTCGGTATTTTTGAAGCTGACCGCCCCAAATTCCGCCAAAATAGATATAATGTTTTCCATCGTTGTCTTCAAAAACAGCGGGATCAATACTGTAACTTCCTTTAATAGCTTCTGGTTCAGGCAAAAATGGCCCAACCGGTGAATCGCTTATCGCTACACCAATCTGGAAAATTCCATTGGCACGTTTCGCCGGAAAGTACAAATAAAACTTACCGTTTTTGCATGCGGCATCCGGCGCCCACATTTGCTTTTCGGCCCAGGCAACGTCTTTTACATGAAGCGCAACTCCGTTATCAACTGTTTCTGCATCAATACTATCCATCGAAAAAACGTGATAATCTTCCATTCCAAAATGGTCGCCATTATCGTTAAACGGAATCCCCGCATCGATATCATGCGACGGATAAATATAAATTTTACCATTAAAAACATGCGCCGACGGATCTGCGGTATAAATATGAGAAACCAAAGGCTGCGAAATGGCTTTTTTATTAATTTGCTCGAAATTAATTTGTTCGATACTATCTTCAGGCATAGTGTATTTTTGTTTTTATAAAATAATTAAGTTCTTCTTTCTTTTAAATCTGTCTCTATCTGTACTTCCATTTTTTTATCGATTTTATAGAAAAATAAGAGTGCAACACCTATCAAAAAAGGAATAGCAGGAAAAATGCTCACCAATAATTTAATGCCGTTTATGGCAACAGCGGTTTGGCTTAAAGCGTTTGGCACGTAATGAAAAAAGCCTAAAAACGATGTAGTTAAAGCTCCTCCAATACTTAATCCGGCTTTTAAACCTACCATCATGGCCGAGAAAATAATAGCCGTGGCGCGACGGTTATTGAGCCATTCTGAATAATCTGCAACATCTGCAATCATGGCCCACAGAAGCGGAATCGTTATGCCGTAGAAAAATCCGTGCAGGATTTGAGAGAAAAACATAAAACTGATCGCTCTCGACGGAAAGAAATAAAAGGCGATAATAAACAAAGTCGAAATGAATAAAAACAACCCAAAAATATTTCGCTTTCCGTATTTATCTGCCAGACTTTTAGAAAGTGTAATTCCAACAATCATAAAGATAATTCCACCCGCATTAAACAATCCGAAACCTGCAGAAACAGGATCATTGCCAAAATAATTCAATTTTAAGGTTGACAAAACATCCAAAATGGGCTGTATGAAAATCGCAAGCTGTTCTTTGTCTACATAATTTTCAAAATAATAGACATACGAACCGCCTTTCATCGCCAACGTAATAAACACTAAGGTTGTAAGGCTTAGCATAATGACCCACGGTTTGTTTTTTACCAAATCGCTTAAATCTTCTTTAATACTAGATTTTTGTTCCGGTTTAGGAATAATTCGTTCTTTTGTCGTTAAAAATGTGATCAGCAACATGATCGTTCCAATAATGGCCAAAACGGTCATTACTTTTTCGATCCCAATGGCTTTATCTCCATTTCCGGCACTTTTAATAATACCGAGCATAAAAACCTGAACAAAGAATTGGGCAAACATTACCGCTACAAAACGATACGCCGACATGCTGTTTCTTTCGCCCATGTCTCCCGTAATCACGCCGCTTAAAGCAGAATAAGGCAAGTTGTTACTGGCATAAAAAAGCAACAATAAAGTATAGGTTACGACCGCATAAAGTACTTTTCCCTGATAAGAAAAATTGGGAGTTGTGAAAGCCAACAAAGCGATCACCCCAAGCGGAATTGCGGTTATTAAAATCCACGGTCTGAACTTTCCCCATCTTGTAATAGTTCTGTCTGCCAAAACACCAATAATGGGGTTAAAAACAAAAGCAGCAATTAAACCTACAACAAGCATAATTATGGAAGAATCTGTTGGCGATAATCCATAAATATCAGTGTAGAAATACGCCAAATAAGTCATTAACGTCTGGAAAACCAAATTCGCCGCTAAGTCGCCTAAGCTGTATCCGATTTTTTCTTGTATAGATAATTTTTGTGAAATGTAATTCATTATTTTATGTGGTTATTTTTGGCTTGAAATTAGAGTTTATTTTTCTAATATTCGGTAGTTAATTGAGGTCTTAAATACTATAGAAACAAAGAACAATCGGTTGTGTAAAATTATATAAAAAAACAGAACCCGCAAGTGCTGTTTTAATTATTTCACTAAAACTAACAAAACACGCATTCGGTTGTGTAGTTGTCAATAAAAAAGTTTTTTATAACTCCTTTTTTATTGTTTTGTTTCTTTTAATTGAATTACGCTGTTATACGCTTTTTTGGGCTGCAGGTTTTTATCAAATAACAAAGGGTAATTTGTTCTACCTTTTATAGGCCAGTCGTTTAGCCACGATTGTCCGTCATGAACTCCCCAAAATGTAACGCGGCTAATTTTGTCTTTGTGTTTTAAAAATAATTTAAAGATAGCAGCATAACGCTCCGCCAGTTTTACCTGTACAGAATCCGGAAGTTTTTCAGGATACGGATTCATTTTAGGATCTCCTTCAAATTTTTGATTTACATCTGCACCGCTAAAATCCTTCGGATTTGGCAATACCGAAATATCAAGTTCTGTAAATGCCACTTTAATACCAAGCGCAGAATACTCTAAAATGCTTTTTTCAATTTCTTCTAACGACGGATAACCCAATTTCCAGTGTGCCTGAATCCCTACTCCATCAATCTTGCCTCCGCCTGCTTTTATTTTTTTAATCAATGCAATGTTTCCCGCTCTCTTAGCTGGTTCTTCATTATTATAATCATTGTAATACAAATCCACTTGTGGGTCGGCAGCGGCAGCCAGTTTAAAAGCATCTACAAGATATTTTTCTCCCAATTTGTCCAGAAAAATTGATTTTCTCAACGTTCCGTCTTCATTTAAAGCTTCATTCACGACATCCCAGGAATCTACCTGACCTTTGTATTTAGCAACAATAGTCGTGATATGATCTTTCATGAAAGCTTTCATTTCTGTGCTGTCTTTAATTTTTTGCATCCATGGCGCCAACTGACTGTGCCAGATCAAAGTATGACCGTGAATAAACATTTTGTTTTTTTTGCCATATGCGATAAATTTATCCGTAAGCGCAAAATCATATTTATCCTTCTCCGGATGTACATACATCGATTTCATGATGTTTTCTGCCGTAATAGCATTAAACTGTTTGGTAATCAATGAATCTTGTTTGGCGTTTTTTTCCTCAATTTGATCAGCGCTCAAAGCTGTCCCAATATAAAAATCATTTTTATAGCTGTCCTTTAAGGAAACGGTCTCTTTTTCTTTTTGTGCATTACAGCTGCTTAAAACTGCAACAGACAAAAGCAGTAAAGAGTTTTTAAGTATTTTCATTTTATGTGGTTTTAGGGTTAGTACTTAGTTTTTAGTTGATAGTTGTTAGTTCTTGGTTGTCAGTTCTTAGTTGTTAGCATTTCTATTCTATATTCTGCATTCTATATTCTGTATTCTATATTCTATATTCTGTATTCTATATTCTATATTCTGTATTCTATATTCTAATCTCTTTCTTCTTGCTTCTTTCTTCTATTTTCTAAATTCTTACTTCTGGCTTCTCACTCCCTTCAATCACGGCTCACGCCAATTTTATAAGCAATTCCCATTTCTAATCCCCTTAACTCAGCAAGACCTTTCAATCTTCCTGTTAAAGAATAGCCGGGATACGTTTCCTTGTCTTTATCTACGTCATGCAGAAATCCGTGATCGGGACGCATGGGCAGACTTACTTTTCTGGAATTCATGAGCAGTAAAATTTTCTCGACAATTTTTTCCATTTTCGTATCACCGTTTAAATGTTCAGATTCCCTAAAAATAGTTTCGCTTTCGCGGAAGGTATTTCGAAGGTGCAAAAAGTGAATTCGGTCTCCGCATTCGTCTATAATTCTTTCCAGATTATTTTTAGGATCTGCTCCCAAAGAACCCGTGCAATAACACAATCCATTTGCATGCAAGGGAACAGCATTCAAAATGGCCTTAATATCTTCTTCCGTAGAAACTATTCTGGGCAATCCCAAAACCGAAAATGGTGGATCATCAGGATGAATCGCTAATTTTACATCATACTTTTCCGCAACCGGAGCCACTTCTGATAAAAAATAAATCAGGTTTTCTCTTAGTTTTTTATTGTCAATATCAGCGTAGTTATCTAATAAAGAAAGAATTTGCTCGGCTGTAAAATTGACTGTACTGCCCGGTAATCCCAACAAAACATTCTTAAAAAGTAAGGCTTTCTCGTCTTCAGAAAGAGTGTTTCCAAATTCTGTCGCCTTGTCTTTATCACTTTGCGAATAATCGTTTTCAGCATTGGGTCTCTTCAACAGAAAAATATCAAAATAGGTAAACACATCTTTATTGTATAAAAGCGCTTTACTCCCATCTTCATTGATATAATTGTGATTTGTTCGAACCCAATCCAGAATAGGCATAAAATTATAGGTGATTATTTTAAGTCCGCAATCTGCTAAGTTTTTGATGCTTGTTTTATAGTTTTCAATGTATTGCAGATAATTTCCGGCAGCACGTTTTATTTCTTCATGAACGGGCAGACTTTCGACAACCGTCCATTCTAGACCTGATTTTCTTATAATTTCCTGTCTTTCTTTAATATCTTCAACAGTCCAGATTTCACCAACAGGAATTTGATGTAAAGCGGTAACGATTCCCGTTGCTCCGGCTTGTTTTATATCTAATAAACTTACGTTGTCATTTGGTCCGAACCAACGCATCGTTTGCTGCATTTTTATCATACTGAGTATATTTTTTTTAATCTCGCAAAGTCGCAGAGTCGCAAAGTCTTTTCTTTTTTAAGCTTGCTTATTTCAAGAAACTAGCTACTCTGAGACTTTGCGAGCAATTTCATAGTCTCTTAAAAACCAATACTATTTCCGCCATCAACAGGCAAAACAGTTCCGGTTGTGTATTTTGATTCGCTCAGGGCAAAATAATAAACGGCATCTGCAATATCTGATGGCTCTCCTAAAAAGCCCATTGGTGTTCTTCCGAGTACTTTATTTTTTCTTTCCGGATCATTATCCAAAGCTGCAGACGACATTTTTGTTTTGATGAATCCCGGAGCGATGCAGTTGACGCGAATACCAAACGGCGCCAATTCGACTGCCATGGCTCTGGTCATCGATTCGATTGCGCCTTTGCTTGCTGAATAGGCAATTACTTTTGGAATTCCGTATTGTGATGCCATCGAGCTGATATTTACAATGCTTCCGCCTTTATTCTCTTTCATGTTTTTTACAACGGCTTTACTCACAGCAAAAACACTTAAAAGATTGGTATGAATTATTGACAGAAAATCTTCATCGGTAACGTCTGTAAATTCTTTTTTGAGATTGATTCCGGCGTTGTTTACCAAAATATCAATTGAATTTTCCTGAGTTAACTTTTCAATCATTGCCGGAATTCCGCTTAAATCATTTAAATCAAAAATAATCGGAATGGCATTTTCGCCAATTTCTTTGCAGGCATCTTCTGTTTTTTCTTTTGATCTTCCAATTATATAAGTTTTGATACCATTATCGCATAATTTCTTTGCGGTTGCAAAACCCAAACCCGAATTTCCTCCGGTTACAATTGCCGTTTTTGTGCTCATATATTTTTAATTTGAATATTAATTTCCCGGTGCAAACGGAAATTTTAATGATTTAAAATAGTCCAAAGACTGTGTTGGTTTCTCGACTCCCAAAGGTAATTCTTTACCCGAATATTGTTGAAAATAGAGCAGACACGCATCGCGCCACCATTTTGCTTCTTTGTGCTGAATTTCTAACAACATCTGCACTTCCTTAAAACGTTCTTCATCAACATATTGCTGCGTTTTATTCCAAACGTTTTGCATGGCTGCAACCTGATTTACACCTTCCTGATATTTCAATGCCAAACCATTCCAAAGTGTTTGTCCGTTTTTCAGTTTATAGTCCCAAGAAACGTGATGAAACCATAACAAATCTTTTTCAGGACAGGTTTCGAGCTTATCAAACATTTTCTCCACTTCGGGAGCGTATTGTGCGGTGGCATTGGTTCCGGTTTTTGATCGGTCAAAACCAATTCCGTTTTTATCTGCTTTATGATAATAAACGGGATTCCACTCTGGGCGTGACAAATTAGATACCCACGGACCCGGACCGTAGTGATGCCCCGTATCCATAATATGATGCAAACCAAGTGGTGTCATATAATTGACAACAGCTTCGCGCGAATCCATCATCATTGCTTTAACAGGTTTTATGAAGTTTTCATCATTAGAAAATGTGCTTCGAAGCCACTCATCCGCAATGGTTTCCGAATCCAGATACGGATTCCAGGCCAGTCTGCCAAAGCCGTACCAATTCGCCTGCGCAAAAGGATGACCGGTCCAGTTTAAATCAGTACCGATATTTGAAACTCCCGCAATTCCGGTTAGTTTGGTTTTGTTTAGAGAACCGTCAATCACTTTAGCGACAGTAGTTCCTTTTCCTTTTTGATAAGTGTCTGATTCTAAAACTTCCTGAAATAATTTGGGCAGAAAAACCAAATGCGTACTAAATCCTAAATATTCTTGAGTGATTTGAAATTCCATCATCAAAGGTGTTTTTGGCATGGCGCCAAACATAGGATGGAAAGGTTCACGAGGTTGAAAATCAATCGCTCCGTTTTTGACCTGAACAATAACATTGTCTTTAAATTTTCCGTCGTAAGGCACAAATTCGGCGTAAGCCTGTTTAGCTCTGTCGTTTGCATCGTGCTCAGAATAGACAAAAGCGCGCCACATAATTACACCTCCAAAAGGTGCAACGGCATCGGCCAGCATATTGGCTCCGTCTACGTGATCTCGTCCATAATTTTGCGGGCCGGGTTGGCCTTCTGAATTTGCTTTTACCAGAAATCCGCCAAAATCAGGGATTCTTTTGTAGATTTCTTTGGCTTTATTTTTCCACCAATTGATGACTTGAGCATCTTTAGGATCGGCGGTTTTCAAACCTCCAATTTCTATGGGTGCCGAAAACCTTGCCGTTAAATATACTTTGATTCCGTACGGTCTAAAAACGTTCGCCAATGCTTCTACTTTTTCTAAATATTGCGGCGTCAGGATTAATGCGTTTGCATTTACATTGGTTAAAACCGTTCCGTTTATCCCGATTGAGGCATTCGCACGAGCGTAATCAATATAACGCTGATCGATAAAATCAGGAAGTTTTTGCCAGTTCCATAACGAAAATCCGGCGTAACCGCGCTCTACAATTCGGTCTAAATTATCCCAATGATTTAACATTCTGATATTGGTTTTTGGCGCATCTGCAATGTTTAAATTCTGAATGGATTTATTGGTTTGAATTAATCTCAAAAAACTGTAAACGCCATACAAAACGCCTACATCTGTTTTTCCTGTAATAACCAGTTGTTTTTTATTTTTTATGGAAATAGATTTAATGATAAAACCTTCGTCATTGATTTGATCGAAGTTCCCTATTTCCTTTTGAAGTTCAGCTGTTAGCAATTCTTTTGAACCTATTATAACATTTTGATCTCCGGTAATTGTTGATCGAATTTCAAACTTCTTATCCAACATTTCCTCCAAAGCAGATTGCAATTCCGAAGAAGTAATTTTTGAAGTTTCTGATTTCCCCAAAGAAACAATTTCCTTAACACCAGAAAGATATTCTGTTTTTAGATTTGTATTTTCAACCTTATTGTATTGCAGCCATAATTTATAATCTTTTTGAGCTGACGAAGACCAACAAACTGCTATGAAAAATAAAATAGAATTGAGTACGTTTTTTTTAAGATGCTTCATTTAATGGGATTTCTTCAATTGATTTTTAAGTGCAATTCAGAGATTCTTCCTGAAATAAGATTATTTGACAAAAAAAGTGCTAAAAAAATATACTATCAGAAAAAATAAACGTGTTGCAATCGGTTGTGCTAAAATACAAAAATATGGGAATAAAAAAATAAAAATGACTTTTTTTAACGGAGAACTTTAAATAAAAGGCATGGAAACATAGCCTGCGGTTTTCAATCGTCTACATTAATACGTTTCCCAAGGTTGAAACCTCGGGCTATATTTTTAAAAGATATGTAAACGATATATTGAACATTGCCAACGGTTTCAACCGTTGGACGCCAGAAGGATTATGATACGTCTCCAATGTCTCCCAAGGTTAAAACCTCGGGCTATATTTAAAAAAAATACAAACAATATGAATTGAAACATAGCCAACGGTTTCAACCGTTGGGACGCCAGAATGATTATCGATATGTCTCCAATGCCTTCCAAGGTTGAAACCTTGGGCTATATTTTAAAAAAAATACAAACAATATAAATTGAAACATTGCCAACGGTTTCAACCGTTGGGACGCCAGAATGATTATCGATATATCTCCAATGCCTTCCAAGGTTGAAACCTCGGGCTATATTTTAAAAAAAATATGCAAACAATATGAATTGAAACATTGCCAACGGTTTCAACTGTTAGGACGCCAGAAGGATTATCGATATGTCTCCAATGCCTCCCAAGGTTGAAACCTCGGGCTATATTTTAAAAAAAATATGCAAACAATATATTGAAACATTGACAACGGTTTCAACCGTTGGGCCACAAGATGATGACGATATGTCTCCAATGCCTCCCAAGGTTGAAACCTTGGGCTATATTTAAAAACAATATCTAAATAATCTGAATTGAAAAATTGCCAACGGTTTCAACCATTCGGAAGCCAGAAATGATTATCGATATGTCTCCAACGCCTCACAAGGTTGAAACCTTGGGCTATATTTAAAAACAATTTGACACAAAAAAACCTGCCAATTGTTATTGACAGGTGTTATTATATTGGATAAAGTTAAATTTAAATTCTTTTAGAAGACTCTCTTACAAGAACTTGTGTGTTTAAAAACGTAATCTCCTTGGCATCTTCTTCTTCCTTAGCCGATTTAAGATTTTTGATAATCAATTCCGCAGCGGCCTTCCCCATTTTCTCAGCCGGATGCGTTATAGTCGAAATGTTGGGTTCAATTATTTTAGAGATCGGATCGTCGTTAAAACCAATGACTGCAAACTCTTCCGGGATTTTAATTCCTCGCTTTTTAGCGGTCTGCACGGCACTTACGGCCAGAATATCTCCTGGCGCAAAAAGACCATCCGGACGTGGTTTTAAATCAAATAACTGATTACACGCTTTTACGCCATCTTCATAGGTCATTTCTTTCAGATTGATAATCAGCTTTTCATCAACAGGAAGTTCATTTTCTAATAAAGCGTCCATGTAACCTCTCTTTCGCTCATTATATAAGGTACCAAATTCTGATCCTGCCGTTAGGTGCGCAATTCTTTTACAGCCTTGCTCAATAAGATGTTTTGTCGCTTTGTAGCCTGCCAGATAATTGTTAATGACTACACGAAAGGTATCATAATCTCTTGGAACCCTGTCTACAAATACAAGCGGAATATTGTTATTAGAGAATTGATTGAAGTGCGAAGTGTCTTTAGTTTCCATCGCCAGCGAACAAATAACGCCGCTTACTCTATTACTGTATAAGGACTTAGCCAGATTAACCTCCATTTCATAGGAATCATGCGACTGCATAATAAGAACGGAATATTCCGATTTTTGAGCTGCAATTTCGATACCGCTAATTAACGACGACAAAAAAGGCTGTGTTACTGTGGGAATCAAAATACCAATGGTTCTGGATTTATTTCCACGCAAACCTGCTGCCAAAGTATTAGGTACAAACCCCATTTCTTTGGCTGTCTGTTTTACCAGTTTAATGGTCTTGTCACTAATGGTATGATGATCCTTTAAAGCCCTTGAAATTGTTGATGTCGCCAGATTTAGCCGCTCTGCAATATCGTATATCGTTACATGTCTGTGTTCTTCCATCATTATAATACTAAGATCGTAAATGTAATTATTTTAATGATATATCAATACATTCTGTATGCATTTTGCATAACTACAGACTTAATTCAGTATCTTTTTGCGTGTTATTTTTTACATATCTCACAAAACATAATTTTTTTATTTTAAAAAAATGTTATTTCTTTACACAATCGGTTGTTTTAACTTCTAACTTTACTATTATCTTTTTAATACCTAAACCAAAAGCTTATGAGATCATTAAAATTCACCTGCCTTTTATTCCTGTTAAGCGCTTCTTTTTGCTTCGGACAGGAAAAGGAAAAGCCACAAAAATTTTTATTTCAGGATACCAGTCTTTCTTTTGAAGAACGGGTTAATGATCTTGTTGGCCGACTGACTCTGGAAGAAAAAGTATCTCAAATGCTCAATTCGTCTCCGGCAATTCTGCGTTTGGGTATCATGCCCTACGACTGGTGGAACGAAACGTTGCACGGTGTGGCGAGAACTCCTTTTAAAACAACAGTTTATCCGCAGGCAATAGCCATGGCGGCAACATTTGATAAAGACGCTCTTTTTAAAATGGCCGATTATTCTGCTCTGGAAGGAAGAGCGATTTACAATAAAGCGGTGGAATTAAACCGAACTAATGAGCGCTATTTGGGACTTACCTATTGGACTCCTAATATCAATATTTTTCGCGATCCTCGCTGGGGACGCGGACAGGAAACGTATGGTGAAGATCCGTATTTGACCGGTACTTTGGGAGATTTATTTGTGAGAGGTCTGCAAGGCGACGATCCTAAATATTTGAAGGCAGCAGCTTGTGCCAAACATTATGCCGTGCATAGCGGACCGGAATCGCTGCGCCATACTTTTGATGTTGATGTAACGCCTTATGAACTTTGGGATACTTATTTGCCTGCATTTCAAAAATTAGTAACAGGCTCAAAAGTAGCAGGTGTTATGTGTGCTTATAATGCTTTTAGAACTCAGCCTTGTTGTGCCAGTGATATTTTAATGACTGATATTTTGCGTAACCAATGGAAGTTTGACGGTTATGTGACCTCAGACTGTTGGGCAATTGATGACTTTTTTAAAAATCATAAAACGCATCCTGATGCAGAATCGGCTTCGGCAGATGCTGTTTTTCACGGTACTGACATTGATTGCGGTACAGATGCTTACAAAGCTCTGGTTCAGGCAGTAAAAAATGGAAAAATCAGTGAGAAACAAATTGATATTTCGGTTAAAAGGCTTTTTATGATAAGGTTCAGACTCGGAATGTTTGATCCTGTTTCGATGGTTAAATACGCGCAGACACCGGCTTCTGATCTCGAAAGTCCTGAACATGGTGCACATGCGCTAAAAATGGCCCGAGAATCAATGGTTTTGTTACGCAACGAAAAAGAGGTTTTGCCCCTTAGTAAAAAGTTAAAAAAGATCGTCGTTTTGGGTCCGAATGCAGATAATGATATTTCTATTTTAGGTAATTACAACGGAAATCCGAGTAAATTGTCTACGGTTTTAAATGGTATTAAAGAAAAACTGGGCAACAATACTGAAGTGGTTTATGAAAAAGCGATCAACTTTACCAATGATACTTTATTAGTGTATCAGGACGTTAAAAATCAGTATCAGTACGAAGGAAAACAAGGTTTTAAAGCCGAATATTTTGATAATGTTGATTTGACCGGAAAGCCTGTTGCCGTACAAACTGAATCAGAAATCAATCACTTTTGGCAGGAAGGCGCCGCTGTTATTAAAAACATAAAGGCAAACCATTTTTCTGCACGTTATTCCACCAATTTCACAGCTGACAAAGACGGTTCTATTACATTCGAACTCAGCGCTGACGATGGCTATCGATTTTTAATTGATGGAAAAGAAGTCGTAAACGCGTGGAAAAAGAACAGATGGGGAGAAAAAACCTATCAGTTGGTTACTCAAAAAAATAAAGTGTACCATTTAGTTTTAGAGTATTGGCAGGGTGAAGGAAAAGCAAATGTGGCCTTAAATACAGGAAACTTTGTAAAAACCGATTTTGCACAATTAGTACAACGAAATAAAGATGCAGATGCTTTTATTTTCGTTGGAGGAATTTCACCTCAACTGGAAGGTGAAGAAATGCCGGTTAATTTTCCGGGTTTCTCTGGCGGCGACCGTACTTCTATCCTGCTTCCTGAAGTTCAGACTCAACTGATGAAGGCCTTAAAAAACTCCGGAAAACCAGTTGTTTTTGTGATGATGACCGGAAGTGCAATCGCTATTCCGTGGGAAGCAGAAAATATTCCGGCAGTACTTAATGCGTGGTATGGCGGTCAGGCAGCAGGAAATGCAGTGGCTGATATTCTGTTCGGGGATTATAATCCGTCGGGGAGATTGCCTGTTACTTTTTATAAAAACGATTCAGACTTGCCTGCTTTTGTTGATTACAGCATGGACAATAAAACGTATCGTTACTTTAAAGGTACTCCGCTTTTTGGTTTTGGCTATGGTTTGAGTTATACTTCCTTTAAATATGATCAGTTAACGATCCCTTCCAAAATAAAAAAGAACAAAACGGTTTCGGTTTCTGTACGCATTACCAATACCGGAAAAAGTGAAGGTGAAGAAGTAGCTCAATTGTATATTGTCAATCAAAATGCAAATATAAAAGCACCTCTTAAAACCTTGAAAGGCTTTGAAAGACTTAACCTAAAAGCGGGCGAAAGTAAAACAATCACTTTTAATCTTTCTCCTGAAGACCTTTCTTATATCACTACGGATGGAAATTTACAGCAATATGACGGTAAAGTTAAACTTGCCGTTGGTGGTGCTCAGCCTGATGAAAAAAATCAAATGAAAAGTAATATCCTGTCTCAAATTATTCAAATCGAAAAATAAAAGAAACCACATTAATCGCTATTCAGACTAATTTATAATTAATTACAACTATCCAAAAAACCAAATAAATGAACAACACAATAGACCAGTTATCAGCAGATAACATTAGAGCTTTGGCCATTTCGATGGTCGAAAAAGCCAATTCAGGACATCCAGGAGGTTCCATGGGCGGAGCCGATTTTATGCATATTTTATATTCTGAATATTTAAAATATGATCCTTCTGATATGCAATGGATTTTCAGGGACCGATTTTTTATGGATGCAGGACATCTTTCGGCGCTGATGTATGCACAGTATTATTTGCTTGGAAATTATGAAAAAACAGATTTAGAAAATTTCAGACAATGGGGATCTGTCACGCCGGGTCATCCTGAAATTGATGTAAAACGCGGAATAGAAAATACATCAGGGCCTTTGGGTCAGGGTCATGCTATGGGCGTTGGTGCGGCGATTGCAGCAAAATTTTTATCGGCCAGATTTGATGATTTATTCGATCATAAAATATACGGTTTTATAACCGATGGCGGTGTGCAGGAAGAAATATCACAGGGTGCCGGAAGAATTGCGGGACATTTGGGCCTGAACAATTTCATCATGTTTTATGATTCGAATGACGTACAGCTTTCTTCTATGACCGACGAAGTTACCAGCGAAAATACGGCTATGAAATATGAATCATGGGGATGGAAAGTCATTACAATTGATGGTAATAACCACACCCATATTCGTTCGGCTTTGAACGCTGCGCATGCCGAATTACACCGTCCGACTTTAATTATTGGAAGGACCATTATGGGAAAAGGCTGCGTAACCGCCGACGGAAGTATGTACGAAGGACAGTGCGAACTTCACGGAAAACCAATTGGAGCAACAAAAGCCGATTTTATAAAAACACTGCAGAATCTGGGCGCTAATCCGGATGATTCGTTTGCTGTTTATAAGGATGTTGAAGCTCATTATAAAACTATTTTAGACCAAAAAATAAAAACTGCATCTGAAAGAAAAGCGAAAATTACGGCTTGGGAAAACCAAAATCCGGAATTGTCAAAAAAGATCAAACAGTTTTTTAGCGGTGATTTACCGCAATTAGATTTCAGTTCTATCGCCCAGAAACCAAATTCTGCAACCCGAGATGCTTCTGCAGCAGTTTTAGGTTATTTAGCCGAAAATGTAGAAAACATGATTGTTTCTTCTGCCGATTTATCTAACAGTGATAAAACCGATGGTTTCCTGAAAAAGTCATCTGTTTTACAGAAAAATAATTTTAACGGTGCATTTCTGCAGGCGGGAGTTGCCGAACTTACTATGGCAGCCATTGCCAACGGTATAGCGCTTCACGGTGGTGTAATTCCGGTTGTGGCAACATTTTTTGTGTTTTCAGATTATATGAAACCGGCAATTCGTCTGGCTGCTATTCAGGAACTTCCGGTAAAATATGTCTGGACCCACGATTCCTTCCGCGTAGGCGAAGACGGACCAACACATCAGCCAATTGAACAGGAAGCACAAATTCGATTATTAGAAAAAATTAAAAATCATTCGGGCCATCAAAGCCTTTTGGCACTTCGCCCTGCTGATGCTATTGAAACATCTGTCGCCTGGCAAATGGCGCTTGAAAATACCAAAACGCCAACAGGATTGATTCTTTCGAGACAAGAAATTAAGGATATTCCGTCAAGCGGAAATTCGAGATTCGAAGCAGCTTCTAATGCCAAAAAAGGCGGTTATCTGGTCAAATCAACAGAGAATCCGGATATCACGCTCATCGCAAACGGATCTGAAGTAAGCACACTTGTGGAAGCGGCGAATGAAATCGAAAACAACATCAAAATCAAGATAAATGTTGCTTCTATTATTTCTGAAGGTCTTTTTAGATCTCAGCCTAAGGAGTATCAGGAAAGTGTTATTCCGCAAGACGGACTGGTTTTTGGTCTCACGGCAGGACTTCCAGTTAATCTGGAAAATCTTGTAGGTAACAAAGGAAAAGTATTTGGATTAGAACATTTTGGCTACTCTGCTCCGGCTTCTGTTTTGGATGAGAAGTTTGGTTTTACGAGTAAAAATGCAACAGAACAAATTATTACGTATTTAGAAAAAAGTAAAAAAAATGCCTTCGTCTAAAATAAGTTCAACTTAAAGTCATTTGCGTTCAAAAAAAAGCCAGAGAAATAAGTTTCTCTGGCTTTTTAAGTTAAAGTACGATTAGAAATTACACTTTAATTTTCGACATTAAATCTTCAATTTTAGAATACGAAATTTCCGGATTAGCTCCTGGCGCTTCTGCAACCAAAGCTCCTACAGCGCAGGCAAAATCAATAGCTGTTTGCGGATTTTTTCCGTTCACTACAGAGGTAATTAAAGCGGCCAGAAACGAATCGCCTGCTCCTACTGTATCGGCAACTTTTACCGGATAACCTCCATTTTCATAGAGCTGACCTTCCCACATTAACAAGGCGCCATGCTTTCCTCTTGTTACGCACATCGCTTTTGTGTTGGTCTTTTTTGCAATAAAATTCATATTGTCTTCCAAACCCGAATATGGCGAATGCATAGCCTCTGCTATTTCCAGCAATTCCTCATCATTAAATTTAATAAAATCAGCTAAGTGCATTAATTTTTCTAACATTTCATACGAATAATGAGGCTTTCTCAAATTCACATCAAAAACCTTATAAGCTTGCGTCTGAAGTAATTCTTCCAAAGATTTTCCTGATACCTCATCCCTGCAAACCAAACTTCCATAAATTAGCACATCAGCATCAAACGCTATTTTTTTTCCAGATTCATTCAAAACAATTTTGTCCCATGCCGATGGATACGTGATTTCATAACTTGCAGATCCGCGTTCATTCAATGTTACGTTTACTAAGCCAGTCGGAAAATCTTCTGATTTACTAATAGTATCCGTTTCAAGTCCAAGGTTTTTTACCTGACTGATAATTGCCTCACCATCTTCATCATTTCCTACGCAACTAATCATGGCTACTTCGCAACCAAATGTTTTCATTCGCAAAGCCACATTTAATGGTGCACCGCCAATTTTTTTTTCATTGGCAAAAACATCCCAAAGCACCTCTCCAAAGGCAACCGCCTTAAGGTTTTTTCCGTTGTTCATTCTAAAAATATTTATTATTAATGTTATTCCGCTTGCATAATTTTTTATATCATGCAAACGGAACTTCTTTCTCCTTAGCTATTCTTCATTTATCATTAAGTTCTAAAACAGCAATTAATAACCCGGATTTTGTTTGTAAACTCCCTGGCTGAAATTAATTTGTTTCAACGGAATTGGGCAATACTCTTCTTTACTTGCATCAAAAAAGGCATCCTGATAATACGTACGTTTTGTTTTTTCTCCTGCATAAAAATCATTCAACACCTGATCTGTAACACCCCAACGCACTAAATCAAAAAAACGGCTTCCTTCCATCGCCAATTCTAAACGGCGCTCGAAACGCATGGCTTTACGGGCAAAATCCTGTGTCCAGTTGCAGTTTACTCCGTCTACATACGTATTGATTTTAAAGTTGTGTACATAAGGAAGTCGTCCTGTACTTTGAGCGGCTCTTTCTCTAATTTGATTGATTAATGGTAAAGCTTCGGCTTGTCTTCCTAATTCAATCAAAGCTTCGGCACGCATTAAAATCACATCTGCATAACGAATCTGGATTCTGTTTTTTGAGTTTCCGTAAAACGGATCAATGTTCACGACGCAGCTGCAGCTTGGCGCCACGTTTTCTTTTAAGGAAGCAAAATATCCGTAAGTTCCCGGAGATCTTACCCAAGCCTCCACATATAAAAATTCAGGATCGTATTTATAAGGCAGACCCGGCATGGCAACGGTATGGTACAATCTTGGATCTACCGTATTACCGTCGATATTTTTATAATCAAAATCCTGATTGTTATACGTATCCATTTGAGGCAAACCATTTGCTCCTGTTTTAAAAGCATTAACTAAGTTTTGACTTGGTTTATGAAAATCACAGCATCCTAAGCCCTGAGGCGTTGACAGTACATCTGAAAAATTTAATCTTCCGTATAAAGTTCCGTCATTGTCTGAGAATTGAATGGAGAAAATGGATTCAGCTCCGTTTTCAAAAGTTCCCGGCAAAAAGTTATTGGCAAAATCGGGCTCTAAACTTGCTTTGCCAATTACCTTATCTGTGGCTGCAATTACTTCCTGCAAATGCTGTTGATTAATTCCTGTAACTTTATATGTTTCATCCTGTGTGTAAGCCTGATACAAACGTGTTTTTGCCAAATATGCGTATGCTGCTTTTTGAGTTGCACGACCCACTTGTGGCTGTGTTTCCGGTAAAGCTTCGGCGGCAGCCTTAAAATCTTCTGCTATTTTATTCCAAAGTTCTTCGTTTGAAAGGGCTTTGTTTGAGATTGTTTTATAATCTTCAATTGCAATATCTTGTGTGATGTAAGGAACATTTCTGAACATAATTTTCAGCATAAAATAAAAATGTCCTCTTAAAAAACGCATCTCTGCCATACGGGTTTTCTTTAACGGATAATCGGCTTCAGAAATTTGTTCTAATGCTTTTAACGCTTTGTTCGCTCTTGAAACTCCCACATAACTGATGTACCAGAAATTATCTAATTCCCCAAAATCAGGTCTGATATTATTCGAAACTTCAAAAAAGTGAAAATCCTGAATATCGTTAGTTCCGCTTCCGCCTTTGTAGGCATCATCAGAACGTACATTTCCAAACGGCCACAAACTATACGGCGAATCATAATGATCATTTCCTAATTGTGCGTACGCCGCGTTCATAAATCCTTCAACTGATTCCGGCGTTACAATATCATCTTCAGATAATACGCCGCGAGGAGCTTCTTCCAGAAAATCAGAGCAGGAAGCAAACATTCCCATCACTAAAAACCCTGTTATATATAGTATTTTTTTCATGTTTTTTGATTTAATCTTTATTATAAAGTAAAATTAAGACCAGCCGTAAACGTTCTTGGCTGCGGATATCCAAATCCCGGATTTTCAGGATCTACACCTGTGAAACTTTTGGCATCAAGAATCAATAGATTTTGTCCGCTGATGTACAATCTAAAGCTGTCAAAATTCATTTTTTTCAACAAATCTTTTGGCAGGCTGTAGCCAAATTGTAAAACTCTAAGTTTAAGATAGTTTCCGTTTTCTACGTAATAAGTTGAAAATCTTGACTCTGCATTTCTATCAACTGTGGTTAAAGCCGGAATAGTCGAATTTGGATTGTCTACAGACCAGGCATTTAATAAACGTGTTCCTTTGTTTGAACCTACGTCGTCTACACTCCAGAAATCGGTTTGGTATTTGGTATTGTTAATCACATCAACATCACTTGCTCCTTCCCAGAAAGTGGTGAAATCCCAATTTTTATAGCCTAAACCTAAATTAAATCCGTAAGTCAATCCCGGATTTGGGTTACCAATCCACGTACGATCTTTATCGGTAATGCTTCCGTCGCCGTTTAAATCTTTGTAACGAATTCTTCCCAGCCCTTTTCCTTCCTGCAGCGCCGAGTTGTTTACTTCGTCCTGGGTTTTAAACAATCCATCAGTAACATAACCGTACATGGAGTTTATCGGACGGCCTAAAATATTATCATTTAATCCGTCTCCTCCGTAATTATTTCTAACTTCATCCGGCAATTGGGTAATCTTGTTTTTGTTTGCCGACACGTTTGCCGAAATGTCATATTTTAATCCGAAGGCTGTTTCATCATGATATCCTAAAGAAACTTCCCATCCTTCATTCTCCATCGAAGCACCGTTAACCCAACGATTTCCGCCTTCTCCAATTACGCCTAAATAAGGTGGTAAAACCAAAATGTCTTCTGTTTTTTTGATGTAATAATCAACAGAACCACTTAATTTTTGGTTGAATAATCCGAAATCTAAACCAATATTGGTTTGTGTAGTGGTTTCCCATTTTAAATCATCATTTCCGGATTGCGTTGCAATAAAACCTGACGGAAGCAATCCGTTTCCGTTTCCTGCAAGGTCATAAGCTGTTCCGTAAGACGTTGCCCAAGTCGGGCTTCCTCCCGCATAACTGGCCAAATACAAACTGTAAACAGCTGTATTACTGATTTCCTGATTTCCGGTTTGTCCCCATCCTGCTCTTAATTTTAAATCAGAAAAAACAGGTACATTATTTTTAATGAAATTTTCATTGCTGATTCTCCAACCTGCTGAAACTGCCGGAAAGGTTCCGAATTGATTGTTTTTACCAAAACGAGACGAACCATCGCGACGAATTGTAGCCGAAAGCAAATAACGATTATCAAATTCATAATCTGCTTTTCCAAAATAAGAAAGCAAAGAATATACGGTTGAAGTTCCGCTTGTAAACGATTCTCCTGTTCCTGCATCCGGATACATATAATCTGGCGTTTCGATCAGGAAGTCATTTTTACGTAAGGCTGTGTTGTCAAAAACGTCTTTATACATCTCTGTTCCGGCCATTAAATTCAGATTACTTTTTCCGAAATTCAAACTATAAATTGCCGTATTGGTCCAGGTCCATTTATCGCTCACCGACTCGTCGATAGTAACTGATGTCTGATCATTTTGCAAATAACCCGACTTGTAACTTCTTTGAAGTGTACGTTTTTTATAAAACCCGTAATCGATACCAAAACTACTCTTGATATGTAGGTTTTTGATGATTTCCAGATCAGCATACATATTTCCGAAAAGACGCAAATAATCGTATTTATTGTCTTTGTTATATTCTAAAAGTCGAACCGGATTTTGTCTGTCGTTCATTCCGCCAACCGGTCCTCCCCAACCTTTTCCGTCAACAGTATGTACCGGAATAATTGGCAGGGCACGAAGCGCAGGATCTAAAACCAGAGGATCTGTAACTTCGTTGGTACGAGTGAAACTAAAGTTTTCTCCAATAACCAATTTACCATTAAAATATTTATAAGAACTGTTCATTCTGGCAGAGATTCTTTCAAAATCAGTTGTTTTCACAATTCCTTCATTTCCATAATATCCCAAAGAAAAAACGTAATTTCCTTTGTCTGATGCGTTGGAAACCGATAAATCGTAAGAGTTAGCGATTCCGGTTTGCGAAATTTCATCATACCAGTTTGTATCGGATGATTTCAGCGTTTTTGCAGCATCTAAATATTCCGGAATTAAAATATTGTTTAACTGCGGTTTGTTGTTATTTACCGACCAGTCAAATTGGTAACGCAAATTATTATTGTTCGGATTTAATCCGTCGTTGATATTTGCCTGCCATAAAGCCTGACCAAACTGGTTCGCATTTAATACTTGCTGCTTATTCGAATAGTCAGAAAGTGAAGTATAAGTACTGAAATTAATTCTCATTTTACCTTCTTTTCCTTTTTTGGTCGTAATGATAATGACTCCATTTGAGGCGCGTGACCCATAAATACTCGCCGAAGAAGCATCTTTTAAAACCTGAATGGATTCTATGTCATTTGGGTTCAATTCGTGCATTCCGGATTTAGTTGGCATTCCGTCAATTACATACAAAGGATCTGTGTTGTTTAAAGTTCCAACGCCACGAATGACCACTTTTGTATTTGCTCCACTCGGAGATCCGTCAGATGAAACCTTAACCCCCGCTACCCTTCCCTGCAGCGCTTTAATTGGGTTGGGTTCCGGTTGTTTCATGACATCTTTCATGTTTACAACCGCAACCGCTCCGGTAATATCTGTTTTCTTTTGTTTGGAATATCCTGTTACAACCACTTCATTTAGCTGGTTGTTGTCTACTTTTAAAGTTATACTAATTGAATTTTGCCCTTTAACAGGAATTGATTGCGGTGCATAGCCGATAAAAGACACCACAATTACAGCATCTGGATTGATGTTTCCGAAAGAAAAATTTCCATCAAAATCTGTTACTGTACTGGTATTTGTACCCGAAATAAGTACGGTTGCTCCCGGAAGTGGCATTCCGTCATCTGACGAAATTACCGTTCCTTTAATTCCGCTTTCCTGCGCTGTCATCATCAGCATTGGAAAAAAGAAAAATAGAAAATAAATAATTTTACTTTTCATGAGGTTAGTGGTTTTTAGTTAGTTTATATTTAATTGGTTAAGTACAAGGTTGCTCATTTCAATTCCTTCGTTTGAAGAAACTGACAGAGAAGTAAAAGGCTGGTTTATAAAAAAGATTTCTGTCATTACTTTTTCGCCATTGTTGTAAAATATTTCAATAGAGGTTTTGTCTAAAATGATTTTAAAATCGCCATCTTTTTGATTTCCATCTAAAGCTGCTTTGGTAATTGTTGAAGCAAATTTTTCTGAGAAATCGTTTTTTCCTGCTTTCGAACGATCCAGAAATAAATAATGATCAGAATTATTTAATCCGAAACTTAAAGATTCACCCGCTGCGTTTGAAAGTGTGAAAGTGTAGGTGTCCTGTTTTAAGTTTTTTAAATCAAAATTGACAATCGCCTTTGTTAAATCAATTTTTCCAGCTTCGGGAACTGAAAGTTTTCCTTTTCTTTTAATATTTTTTCCTTTGATGGTTTTAGAAACATATTTGTTGATTTCTTTCACCGGATTATTAACCAAAGTATAATTGTTCCCTTTTTTTACTAACTGAATTTCACGCGGAATAGTAGCACTTCCTCTCCATGCAGATGTGGGAACTTTGTCTGCGTAATCCCAATTAGACATCCATCCGATAATGACCCTTTTATTATCCGGAACATTATTAAAAGATACACTTGCATAATTATCACGCCCCCAATCCAGCCAGGCAACCTTTTGTTTCTCAAGCTGCTTTGTAAAAACATCATCCATCTTAAAAGTTTTTCCGTCAAAATCGCCTACAAAATATTGTGCTGCAGAACCGCCATTCGGACCACCCGGATTGATGTTCACAATAAGTACCCATTTTTCTTCATTTGTTCCCTGAACTTTTATTGGAAAAAGATCAGGACATTCCCAAACGCCGCCGTGTCCGCCAAAATCTTTACCAAATTCTGAAAGAAACGTCCAGTCTTTCAGGTTTTTCGAGGCATAAAAATGCTGTCTGTCCTGTGCTGCCAATCCCATCACCCATTGTTTTCTTTTAGCATCCCAGAAAACTTTTGGGTCTCGGAAATCTTTTATTCCAGGGTTTTTCAAAACAGGGTTGTTGCTGTATTTGACCCAGGTTTTTCCGTTATCCAATGAATAGGCTATTGCCTGAGACTGTGCATCAATTTCTCCGGCTCTCTCTTTCTTCATATCGTGGTAGGTAAAAATTGCTACCACCGGCACATTCTTCCCATCGCCAAAACCTGATGTATTATCGGTATCTACAACAGCACTCCCTGAGAATATTGCACCTTTTTCATCATAAGCAATTGCCGGAGCCAGTTCTTCCCATTTTACAAGATCTTTACTCATAGCGTGCCCCCAATGCATTTTACTAAAATCAGGTACACTTTGAAATGGTGTATACTGGAAAAATAAGTGATAAGTACCGTTGAGATAAAACAAGCCGTTAGGATCATTCATCCAGCCTTTTTTAGGTGTAAAATGAAAATTAGGACGGTACATTTTTTCTTCAACAGAAGTTGAAACTGTCGTTACTGCTGTCGTTTGCGCTACAGCCAAATTTGGTTTGCAAGCTCCTATTAAAAGTAAAGCGGCACTATAAAATGTCAGCGGTAGATGTTTCTTTAATTTCATGGTTTTTGATATTTTTTTTAGTTAGATTTTCACTTAAAACTTCTAAGGATATTCCCTTGGTTTCGGGCATTATAAAAATGACAAACAGTAATTGCAGGACCATCATCAATGTAAAGATTAAGAATACGACTTCTGGTCCTATTTCTGAAAACAACATTGGAATTAAAGACGGAATAATCGCTGCCAAAACCCAATGTACCGAGCTGCCAAATGCCTGCCCTGATGCACGAATGTGATTTGGAAAAATTTCTGAGATAAAAACCCAGATTACGGCTCCCTGACCAATGGCGTGAGAAGCAATAAATAAGAAAAGGAAAATAGGTACTGATAATCCGCCCCAATTGAAATAAAATGCAGCCGAAACCAATCCTAATGAAATTATATATCCTACAGAACCAATGTACATTAACAACTTTCTTCCTAATTTGTCAATTAATGCTACCCCAATTAATGTAAATATAAGATTGGTAATCCCGATGCCAATACTGCTTAATAAAGCGGTGTTTTGTCCTAAACCTGCTTCTTCAAAAATTCTTGGCGCATAATATAAAAAGGCGTTGATTCCCGAAAACTGATTGAAAAATGCAATTAAAAAAGCCAGTATTAAGGGAAAACGGTATTTTTTCATGAAGATGTTTTCATGCTTCGTTACTCCGTTTTCTCGCGAATCATCCATTATATCAGTAAGATTTGCTGTCGGATCTATTTTGAAAAGCACTTTACGCGCTTCTTCATCACGGTTTTTAGACAATAACCATCTTGGACTTTCCGGAATAGTAAGTATAAAAAGAATATAAATAAAAGATGGAATAGCCTGAACTCCAACCATCCAACGCCAGGCATTTTCTCCAATATCTTTTAAAAAGTAGTTTGAGATAAAGGCAATTAGAATTCCCAGTACAATATTAAACTGGTATAAAGCTACCAGACGTCCGCGTTTGTCAGCCGGAGCAATTTCAGAAACATACGCCGGAGCAGCAATAGTTGAAGCGCCAACTCCTAAACCTCCTATAAATCTGAAGGCAGCAAATACAAAAGGATCATTTGCGAAGGCAGCACCTACAGCCGAAATGAAATATAAAATCCCGATCCAGAATAGTGTTTTTTTACGACCTATTTTATTAGTTGGGATTCCTCCAAAAATAGCACCTACAACAGTTCCCCAAAGTGCCATTGCCATAACAACAGATCCATGAAAAGCATCAGAAGAATGCCAAAGAAGCTGTAATTGTTTATCAGCTCCAGAAATAACTACGGTGTCAAAACCGAATAGAAAACCTGCCAGTGCAGCAGTAACAGACCAAATCAATATCTTGTTCATTGTAGATGTATTAAAAACTTATTGCTAAGATATCCGCAAAAAAAACAACTTATTTTTAATGATGTTACAATTTAATTCTATAAATACTGATAGTTTGATATTTAAACAGAAAAGGCTTTATTTACAAGCCTTTACGTAATTTAAAATTTATTTACGAAAACCATGTAGTTTCGATTTTGTTACATAAGGTTCAAAATTGATACGTGGATTGTATCAATTTTGAACCAATATTAATTGGAAGATTTGTATTCCTTTGGTGAAATTCCAAATTTATTCTTAAAAGCTGTAGAAAAATAGTTGGGAGAAGAGAATCCAAGCGCGTATGCAATTTCAGAAATATTCATATTATTGGACTTTAAAAGCTCAGAGGCTTTCTCCAATTTTACATTATTAATATGATCGCTGATATTGATTCCGATAATGGCTTTTACTTTTCGATACAGCTGCACTCGGGAAACCCCAAGTTTATCAGCTAAATCTTCAACAGAAAATTTAGGATTTTCGACATTCCTCGTAATTATATCATTCATCTTAGTAATAAACGATTGTTCCTGATTGCCAAATTTAGACTCAGGCTCAATACGATAGATATTATTGGTGTAATAATAACGAAGTTTTTCTCTGTTGAAAAGCAAACCCGAAATGGATTGTTTTAGAATTGAAAGACTGAAAGGTTTTGTAAGATATTGATCTACTCCACTTTGCAAACCTTTCAAAGTAGATTCTTTATCACTTTGTGCGGTTAAAATTATAATGGGAATATGTGACGAACGCAAATCTTTTTTCAATTCTTTGCTAATTTCATAACCGTCTTTGTCTACGAGATTAATGTCGCAAATGATAATGTCCGGAACAATTTCCATTGCTTTTTCGATAGCATCGCTTCCGTCTGAAGTATGAACTGCATATTCATTTGATAATTTAGCTTTTAAAAATGTTACCAAATCGATATTATCTTCTATAATCAAAAGCGTATGTTTTTCTGACTCAGAAATTGCATTTGCTTCATTTAAATCAGCTTCGATATCTAAATTATCTGTTATTAAATTTGGTGCTGCATTTAGATTTTCAACTTTATTAATTATTTCAGAAGGCTGTAAATGACTGGATCCTTTTAATAGCGTAATCACAAACTCACTTCCTTGTTTTGATTTTAATTCGATGGTTCCGTGATGCAAAAGCACAAATTCTTTGGAGAGATGAAGCCCAATTCCTGAACTGTTTTTATTATTGTTCGAAGCCCTGAAAAATGGATTAAAAACATTTGACAATTCATTTTCGGGAATTCCAATTCCGGAATCCTTAAAACTAATTTTAACGGTATTGTCCTGATTTTCTATAATCGAAATCGTGATTTTTCCGTTATCGGGTGTAAATTTAAAGGCATTAGAAAGCAAATTGAAATACACTTTATCCATCAAGCCCCTATCAATAAATAATTCGAGGTTTTTATTTTTGCAGGTCAACTGAAAATCAATATTTCTGCGGGCAGCTTCGCCTTTAAAGTTGGTCATTACTTCATTTGTAAACTCATAGATTTTTGTATTTGAGGCTCTTAACGTAAATTTTTGCTCTTCGATTTTTCTAAAATCCAGCAATTGATTTATTAATCGAAGTAATCTGTTTGAGTTTTTATGAATTAGTTTTACCTCATCGACAAGCGTGGTTCCTTTAATTTTCTCATTTTCGATTAACGACTCTACATAACTCATAATCAAAGTAATGGGCGTTTTAAACTCATGCGAAAGCCCGGTAAAGAAATTCAATTTTGCCTCATTGCTTTTTTGAGCAATTTGTGCCATTTCCTGAATTTCATTATTCTGATCAAGTACCGTTTGATTGATTCTCTCCAGCTGTTTTTTCTTTCTTGAAATAGAAATAGTCGAATAAATACTGTAAATCGTTAAACTCAAAATAATTACCAGAAAAAAGCTCAGTAATCGAACCAGATTGTTCTGCGAAGCATATTCTCTTTCCTGGACTTTTATGGCTCCTTGCTGCGAATCGATAACAGCTTGCTGCTGATCGACTTTATCCATTTGATTTTCGATAATTTCAGCATTATTCTTATCGATTACAATGGTATTGAGGATATTATTTTTTGCAATGGGTTCGTTATTGTACATTTTTAAAGCCAATTTTAAGGCTTCATTTCCTCCTGTCGGATATAAAATTGTACCATCTAAAACGCCGCTTTTTACCAATTCTATACCGCCATTTACGGTATTTAATCCGTCAACTCCAATAAATTTAATTTTCTTTTCGAGTCCTACTGTTTTAGCTGTTTCCCAGGCGCTTAATGCCATGCGATCGTTATGGGCAAAAATATATTCGATGTTTGGATTCTGTAGAAGAATCGCTTTTAAGGGTTCTTTTACAGATTCTCCTTCCCAATCGCCATTAATTGTATTTTCAATTTTAATATGCTTGTTGTCCTTTAGTATTTGTCCAAATCCAAGACTGCGTTCGTAAGCTGGCGAAGAACCGTTTGCACCAGTAATTTCGATAATGCTGCCGGAGCCTTTACTGTGTGAGGCAATATAGCGCGCCGCAATTCGTCCTATTTCAATATTATCTGCTCCAAGATAAGCGGTGTATTTTTCACTGTTAATTTTACGGTCTACAACAAGAACCGGAATTCCTGCTTTTATAGATTTTTCGACTACAGCAGTTAAGGGTTTTGATTGAATGGGAGATACAATAATTACATCTACTTTATTAGAGATGAATCTTTCGATATCGTCAATTTGTTTCTCGATATTATTATTTGCATCACTGATCTTTAGTTCTACTTCAGGATGCAATGAAGCTTCGATCTTTATAGAGCTGTTCATTTGCTTGCGCCAATCGTCGGTGGTCATGGCTTGCGAAAAACCCACTTTAATTTTGTCGCTCTGTTTTTGTTTACAGGCAACTAAACTTAATGATGCTAATAAAAGCAGCAAAATATATTTTACAGATTTATACATAAAATTATCCGTTATGGTAAATAAAAAATTAAGCACATAGATGCTTTTAAGTCAATCGAACTTGTCTCAATAATTAGGAAGGATTATTTTGTAATGACGAGTACGATGTTGTGTATAGTATAAAAAGTAAAATTAAACTTTTATTTCATGTACACAATATTTTACGACCACGATCTTTTGATTTGAATTTTATAAAAAGAAATTGATCACATACCTTTTGTATCAGCATAAAATAGAAATCATTTTGAATGGAAAAATTACAATTAGCAAATCAGCAAAAAAAAGCCTCTAAACAATTACTATTTAAAGGCTTATCTTTTGAAAACGTCGTTACCTGAATTTACATCATGGTGTTGATTCGGATGCTCGCTTTTATCAGGGCCAATGCCGATATTTTTGAGATATGAATATCTTTTGGCTGGTGATGTGAATTCTGACTTACCAATTTTACAAATTCCGCTCCTTTTTCTGATTTCTGAACATATTTTACAGTTATGTATTCTTCCCAATCATTGAGCTTTACGCTTAAAAGATACATTTCTCCAAAAAAGATATTATCAAACTCAGTTTCTTTGTACAATATGATGTCTCCTGATTTCAATAACGGATACATACTATCTCCCGTAACAGAAATAGCTCCGTCGCATTTTGGAAGATTAGGAATTTTTATGGTATCTAAAATTCTCTGTGGTTTACCACTGCTAAATAATTCCCTCAATCCTGCCACAGCTTCAAGATCGTACAATGGTATTTCCTGACTTACCTGCACAGAATCAATGGTTTTTCTGTCGTTATTCATTATTATAATATTATTGTTATTCTCCTTTAACATGGCTCCATTGCCTGTTAATAACCACTCCGAATTTATTTCGGGATAGTACTGTAATATTTTACACGCCTTATCGGTACCCATATTGCTGCTATTATCTAAAAACTTATTTGAAAACCCTAAATCATTGCAGAACTTATATTTGGTGATCCCTTTGTAATCAAGGTATTCTCGCATTCTTTCCGTCGATCCCATAAAAATATGTATTATTTTACGTTAAATATTTGTTTTGATGTATTATTTTACATTATATTTGCAAAGTAAAGGAAAATAAAATTTAAAAACAACATAAATCTGTAGAAAAATCAAGGGAAGCATAATTGCGAGAATCAAAATTAAACAATTGATTATCAATAAAAAAAAGATTTATCAAAATCAAAGTATATAGTACAACACGCAAAAAGTAGTTAGTGTAGTAAATTACGACTATGAAATTTCTCAAAACTGTTGTTACTTAAATTTTAAAGAAAGAGAAACTTCAATATTGGCCAATTGAAGGATTGACAGGTTAACCCCAAATAGTAAAAGAGCAAGTTATTTTCAAAAACAAGTTTAATTCAATAATAAGAATTTAAAATACAATACCATGGAACAGTTTTTATACCCTACACTGACCGCATTTTTTGCCTCGTTTATAACCTGGTTTTTTTCAATGCGAAAATCATTAGCACAAGACAGAGCTGCCGAACTCGACAATGCTGTTAGTGCAGTAAAATATTATCGTGACTTACTTGATGACATTTCCGCGCGATTAACAGTTGCTACAGGAACAATTAAAAGTATGGAGGCACAACAAAGAGAACAACTACTTATTAACCAACAACTAGTAGAGGAATTACAAAAAGTTAAACAATTAAAAGGAAGAGAAGTATGAGTCTTACCCCAAAAATTAGAAATTGCTATTCTAATGGCGGTTAAGAATTTTAAAGTACAGCAAATCAGATCCAGAATTCTAGATTATTAGCAATTCCCCCAAAGTCTCCTACTTCGTACAGCAATTATTAAAGAGATTCTATTAAAGAGAAATCTTCTACAAAGAGATAATCTCAAAAACAAAAAAGCCTTTAAACCAAAAAAGTTTAAAGGCTTTTTTTACTCTAAAACCATCACAGTGAGCAAAAAAAATGCGGCTTCCTTTCAGAACACCGCACTTGTCAAAACTAATTCAATTCAATCTTTACAAACTTGCTTTTACTTCGCCGCAAGTCAGCATGTTTTTTGGATAATAAGGATTTTTGATTTCCTTGCTGTCACTTAACCACATGGCATTGGTCATTGGACATACTTGTAGGTATAATGCATTATCGGCAACTTTAAATTTGGGTGCGAGATCCCAGAATTTTATTGAAAGAACTTCAAAAACTTTACGTTGTTTGTTGATGTTTTTAGTGGCAGATACCTGAGCTGCCAAATCTATTAGTTCTTTTCTCTTTGTTGTAGCGTCATTCATTTGTTCCAAAGTCAATTTTTTGAATTTGAAATTCTTTAAGGATTGCTGGAGCGCAACAGCATTTTTAACCACAGCCAAACTATCTGAAACTAGCAGATTATTTTTTAAAGCCAGATAATTGTTGGTGATTTCCTTTTTTTGTGTTTCTCGTTTTTCGACCAGTTCCGGAGTTACTTCTTGCTTTGATGTTAATTGGGCTTGTGTTAAAGTGCTAACGAAAAGGAATGCGATAACTAATAAATTTTTCATGCTGTCGTTTTATCTAATTTTGTAATTATTTTATCTATTTCGATCAAAATACTTTCGTAATGTTCTTTGTTTAAACCTGATGTTTTACTCATTAGCGTCATGATATCAGCCCTTAATTTTATAAGATGCTGCTTTCCGTACAATCTCACATCACTTCTTTGCGCTGCATTTAGAGCTTTACCCGGTTCTACTTCTTTTGGCAATAACAACATGCTGACTTTATCAATATAGCTGCGCTGCAAGCTTCTTCTGTAAAAATCCAGTTTTTCGTTTCCGGTAAAATCTACCCAAACGGTTTGCTGTAAATCATTTAAAAATTCAGGAACGGTGTAGGCTCCTTCAAATTGCATCGATTTAAGACTAATATTGTATAATATACCCGAACTTAACAGCATATTCAAAACCTGATTTTGCTGGTCTGATATTTCGTCTGCTGTTTTTAAAGAGATAAGCTGACTAATATCCTGCGGATACATCCATAGCGGCGGATTAAACAATTGTCTTCCAATATAATCAACTGCAGCTTTGACTTTTGCCTTTGGAATGGGCTGGTAAACCAAACCTTTTTCATCAACAGTTCTTTTAGTCACGTAATTGTTTCCAATATATTTTAGCACATGATACAAGTACAAACCGTATTGTTTGACAACCGCTTTGTGCATATCCGACAAATTATCGTAAGCATCTCCCGGCTGATAGGTCCATTGAATCAGGTTAGGAACCACACGTTTTAAATTTTTAATTCCGTAATCGCTGGCTTGTACTGCATCATCACCTAAATCTTCTGTCTGGCTTCTCGGATCTTCATCTTTTCCTTCTCCTCCAAACCACAATTTAGGATTAGCACTTAAACTATCTGTGGTTAATTTGCTCAGAATTGTTTCTTCTTCAAATTCATCTTTTGACTTTGAAAAATAACTATACCCCCACTTTATTGCCCACTTATCGTAGATTCCGATGCGGGGATAAATACCTTGCGGACTAATATTGTCTTCTGGCTGCGCTACATAATTAAAACGTGCATAATCCATTATAGAGACGGTGTGGCCATTGGCTTCTACCCATTTTTTATCTCTTAATTTCTCTACCGGAGTAGCACTGCTCGCTCCCATGTTATGACGTAAGCCAATGGTGTGCCCAATTTCGTGAGACGAAACAAAACGAATTAATTGTCCCATTAACTCATCATCCAGGTGCATTTTTCTCGCTCTGGCATCTAGTGGTCCTGCCTGAATCATGTACCATCTTTGCACTAATTTCATCACGTTATGATACCAGCCTACATGACTTTCGATGATTTCTCCACTTCTTGGATCACTTACTCGCGGTCCGTAAGCGTTTGGTGTTTCTGATGCATAATATCGCACTACAGAATATCTGGCATCTTCTAAGCTCATTGTCGGATCATTTTCCGGCCATTCTTTCCCTATAATTGCATTTTTAAAACCGGCCGCTTCAAAAGCTTTTTGCCAGTCGTTGATTCCGGCGATTAAATAAGGTCTCCATTTCTTTGGGGTAGCGGGATCGATGTAATAAACGATTTGTTTTTTTGGTTCAACCAACTCGCCGTTTAAATACTTTTTAATGTCTTTGTCTTTGGGTTCCAAACGATAACGCTGAATAATGTACTTAGACTGAGCGCGCTGTTCGTCATCATCAAACAAAACATATTTATTGGCAAAATATCCTACTCTTTCATCGGCAAAACGTTTGCGCATGGGTATTTTCGGCAGCAGTACAATTGAAGTATTCAGTCGTAAGGTTATACTCCCACTACTGGCTGTAGAACTGGTATAGGTTTTTGTTGTTTTTACTTCGATGTTAATTGGATAGGCATCAATAGATTCAACAAAAGATTTATCATCGGCCAAAGACGTTAGTTTTTTCTCCGTTTTCTCTTTATTTTCCAAAGAAAACATCGCATTATCTTTCTTAAAAGCGTCTGTCACATCAATCACAACACCGCCCGTAGCAGGATTGATTGTTTTAATGGGAAAGGCGGCCACAATTGGGTTTTCATTACTTCCTGCCAATGCCTTTGCCAGCATCGAGTCGGCGTTGCGCACATCTTGTTTGTATTGCAGCGAACGCAAATAAATCGTATTGTTAGCTCCTTTTTCAAAATAAATGGTCTGCTCGTTGGCTTTTTCTCCACCAAAACGTCCAAAACCTTCCGGAGTTGAAAGATATCTGGTAACTACCAGCATATACCTGTTAAACAGACTATCCGGAATTTGAACATAAAATTTGGTATCGACCTGATTGACCGTAAAAAGACCTAATTTCGTTTTGGCACTTTCTTTAATTACTTTCTCATAAGGCTGTAAACCTTTAGGTTGGGTACTCGTGCTATCGGCTTTTTTTTCTACAGGAGTTTGGGCAAAACCATGCTGTTGACCGGCAACTAGCAGGGTTATTATTATAAATAATTTCTTCATCAGTATTAAAATGGAACTGTTTCGTTGGTATTTAAGGTAAGCTTTGGATTTTTTGACAAGACAGACAAAGGAAACGGTATAATGTACAATCTTGAGTTGGGCTGTAAAGTATATGTTTTTTGAGGAACAGTTTTGTTTACAATAGGAAACACTCTGGTAATTGTCTTGGCATATTCGGTTTCGTTGTTTAATCTTTTAAGGTCAAAGAAACGATTAAAGCCTAAAAGCAGTTCTTTTCTACGCTCGTTTATTACCAATTGCATGGTCGCTGCTCTGGTAGTTGGAACCACCAAATTTACTGTTCCTGATAAAATACGTTTTGCTCGTATTTTATTTAAAATATCCACCGCTTCGGTAAACTTATCTTCTCTGGCGTAACATTCGGCCTGCATCAAATAGACTTCAGTGGTTTTCATTCCTACAGTAGAGTAAAAATATCTGGTGTATTGTGTTGCCCAATACGCCGTGTTAGAACCCTGATCTAAATTTGTTGTACTTGTTGAATTGAAAAACAAATTGAAACGCGCATCATTGGTGCCAAATAATGTTCTCAACTCCGGACTTATAATATAGCTTTGGGCAAAGTTCATCTCATTGTATCCGGTCATGTACATATAACTTAAAACTTCGACATTATTTGCTGCCGGTACTGCAACGGTTGTTGGTCCGCCTTGTGCATTATATGCAACCATATCAAATATTTGATTGTTTAAGCTTAATGATTTTTCTGCTGCTTCTCTGGCATTGGCAATTTCGCGCTTAAACAAATGAACTTTAGCTTTAAAAGCATAGGCAAATGCCAAGGACGGATGGTAAACGTCAAGTGGTTTTTCCTGAAGAAAGGGTAATGCCTCATCAATATCCTTTTGAATAAAATCATAAACCTGAGCTACAGTAGATTTTGCCGGTTGTGCTTCCAGATCAAATTTATCCATGATACAGATACCTCCGTCTGCTGCAGCCGTTTGCGGATCGTAAGCTTTTGCATACGTATTTACCAATAAAAAGTGATCATACGCCCTGTAAATTTTAGCTTCTGCTTTTGCAATTTGTTTGGTGTTTGCATCTCCTTCGCTCTGATCAACTAAGGTAATAATAGTGTTCCATCTGTTAATATAAGTATAGGCCTGGTTATAAAAACTGGAACCTGTCATTAAAGAAACGCGATCTGTGGCTTCATCAAAAGTAAAATTGATAATATCGATGTTGGGAGTTCGTCCTATTACGTTGGCTTCTCTCATCCATTGATCATCAGACAAATACTGAAAATTATTGATTGGATAACCTCTGTTGGGCAAGGATACCATTTCATGAAATTGTGCCGCGGTTTCGATAACTAAGGCGCCTTTTGGTGTAACATCAGTATAATCTTCGCAAGACGCTACAGAAAGTACAAGTAGCGACAGCAGTATAATAGGTATATGTTTCATTTTTTTTAAATTGTAAGATTAAAACCAAATAGGAAAGTTTTTGGCAATGGTAAATTACGTGTCGCGGAATTGGCAGAATATACTTCCGGATCGATATGATTTCCGGCAGCACTCCAATACCAAAGATTATTTACCTGGAAAGTAAATTTGGCCGATGACATTTTGATTTTATTGACCAAATATTTTGGTAAATTATAACCTAATGAAATGTTTCTAAGTTTGATATAATCTCCATCGACCACATTTACATCTGAGTTTCTCCATTGGCTGCTAATCGTTCCGGCATAATTCCGAACACTTTCATCAAAATCTACATACAATCTGATATTCCCATTTGGGTTGGCATCTGTATATCGATCTGCAATACCCGAAAGATTTACAGCATCTGTACTCATGTCCAGCGTTTCCTTGCGCATTACGTTTCCTCCGGAGAAAACAAACAACATATTCAGATCAAATTGTCGGTATGAAAATCGTTGCGATAAAGAACCTGTGTAAGTAGGCATTAAACTTCCCATATTAACTAAGGCATCAGGACTGTTCACCGTTTTTATACTGCTGGATACCGGAATGCCATTTGCATCAAAAGTAACAGACGGATTTCCGTTTTCATCTAAAATATACGGATAACCATTCGTCGTTCCTCCATATTTATAAGCGTACAAACTGTTGTAAACCTCGTTTTCTAAAAAGTAATCTATTGGCGAACTCACATATACCGAAGCATTTGATTGTGCTCTTGTTACTTTTTTAACGGTAGTTTTATTGAAGCCTAACACGACGTTAGAACTGATATGAAAACTCCCATTATTGTACCAGTCAGAACCTACCGTAAATTCAACTCCTTTGTTGAGTAAAGCTCCTGCATTAATTCTTCTGGTCAGTGCCCCTACCGTCGGATCCAGATCTGTTGTAGCCAATAAATCGCTGCTGTATTTGCGATAAACATCGATACTACCTCTTATTTTATTTTGCAATACGGTATAATCTAAACCAAAATTGGAACTTTGCGTTTTTTCCCATCTCAACATTGGGTTGGGTTGGGCTGTAATATTAATGTATTGCAAAGATTGATATAAGTTATCATTTCTTCTGGTAGCGGTTACATATGGCGTTGTACTTTGATCAATATTTCCGTTTACCCCATAAGTAGCTCTAAATTTAAGATTGTTTACCCAGCGTACTTCTTTCATAAATTCTTCATTGCTGATATTCCAACCTAAACCTGCAGACCACAACGGGCGATTTTTATATTTAGGATCTACTCCAAACAAATCTGCCCTGTCTACTCTATAACTACCTGTTACATTATATTTAGATAAAAAAGTATAACCCAAAGTGCTAAAAACAGAAAAGTAGCGGTGTAAAACTTCCTGTTGTGTTCTGGATCCAGCAGCTAAAGTTCTGTTATTTCCGTAGATATAACTCGCAACGCCGGTTTGGCTCAGCGCCAGACTGTTGATTACTGCAGAAGTAAGTGTAACAGGATCATAGCCGTATCGCAATTGTTCAACGCTTCTTGGTACAAAAGTTTCACGCATTTCAAAACCTGCTAATGCGGTTACAGAATGTTTTCCATCGCTGAAATCCTGACTAAAATCCAATTGATTTCTAAAGGAATAATTACTGGCCTGACTGCTTAATTGCTTGTAACGTCCTCCAGTCGAGAAGCCGTCTACATAGGTATAAGCATTTGTGGCAGCATTATATCCGGTTAAAGCATTAATAGCATAACGCATTTTATAAGAGTTGATGTCATTATACTGCTCGTTGTCATTTCTTCTGGTTTCATATTGAAATTGAGTACTCGCACTTAATCCTCCCCAGATTTTAGCTCTTAAATTGGTAAACGCTCTTAAACTTAGCGAGCTTTCTTTTGAAATACCTTCCTGAAGCGCATTTAAAACATTAAATGTTACCGGTTTAAAACCGCTCAAGCTAGATAATTTTGCTGCTACCGCCGGGTTAATTACTCCACCAGAGGTAAAACCATCGTTAATCCCTACAAAAGGCGCAATTACAAGATTTCCGTTATCATCGACGATGCGCTCGTATCTTTTTTGAATGTCGTAATTTCCATAGCTATTGTCTGTTACATCATCATTGGTGTAAGTTCCGTTTAATCCAATTGTAGCGTTTAACCATTTGTAAACCTGGAAACTGCTCTTGGCATAGACATTAAAAGCTCTGCTTTCGTTATTGACAATACGTCCTTTTGCCTGATCATAATTAAAGGAAACGTAGGTATTTTGTTTACTGGTACTCCCTGAAAATGAAACGTTGTAACGCTGTCTTAATTCATTTTGCCAAACATTATCACGATATTCTCTATTGTAGTCGTTTTTTCTCCATTGTGCAATGGTTGTGTTGTAATCTGCATTACTAACTTTTCCATCCTCCAAATCCCGGTTAAGCTGATACAGCGGACTGTAATATTTCATACTGCTGTTTCCAATATCGCCGTAATTACTAAACATAGTAGCAGTATTGGTAAATCTTGCTCGCTCTCTATTGTAAACAGATTGCTCAAAATCGATAAGATCGCTTGTTGAGGCAAAATTCATATCGCGCAAATTGGGTTTATTCGAAACAAAAAAATCAGAGTTGACACTTACTTTCAAGCTACCATTACCTTTTTTTGTCGTTAAAACAATAATTCCGTTTGCTGCTCTCGAACCATAGATAGAAGCGGCTGCAGCATCTTTAAGCACATTGACACTTTCGATATCGTAAGGATTAATTTCGTCTAAGGTTAATTCTGTTGGCAAACCATCTATTACGATCAGCGGACTATATCCTACTTGCAAAGAAGAAAATGTTCCAATGCCTCGCAAGATGGGTTTGTCTGCTCCAAGTCCGCTTGGATTTTTTTGAAACATCAAACCTGCTACACGACCCTCAATCGCCGTTAATAAATTGGCGTTGATATTTTCGTTTAAGGTTTTTTCGTCAATTTTAGCAATAGCTCCTGTTGAGTGACTTCTGGTAATGGTTTGAAAACCCGTAACCACAACTTCTTCCATTACAGATACTTTTTCTTCGGCTACTAAATTCAATTCTGTACGGCCATTAACCGCAAAAGATTTTTTTTCAATAGTTAACCCGGATGTTTCTAATATTGCATTTGGTGCTACATTATTAAAGGCAAAACTACCATCAAAATCTGTTGTAGTATAGCGGTTTGTTCCGGAAATATTTACGTTTATACCCGGAAAAGGCTCATTTTTTTTGTTTAATATTTTTCCGCGTATATCGATGAGTCCGTTTCCCAAATTTTCTGCTTTTTCTTTTCCGGCAGTCACTACAATGGTCTGATTGGTAATAGTGTACCTTAAATTTTGAGAACTAAAAATTTGATTCAGGATTTCTTTTACATTCGAATTCTTTACGTTAATCGTTACCGGACTCGAATCTTTCAACAATTTCTCGGTGTAAAAAATTTCGTAATTGGCTTGTTTGGCCACTTCTTTTAAAACCGTTTCAAGCGACGCATTCTTAAAACTAACAGAAACGTTCTGTGCCTGACTAGTGTAACTGCAGAACAGCAGAAACAAAATACTTAGCCTCCATAAATAGGTAGAAAAACTAGTTTTAGAAATCTTTTTCCCGGGTTTTTTGTAAGGTTTTTTTGGTTGTAAATTAAATTTCATACATTTACATTTGGTTATAGTTAAACAATAGGTGGACAACTTATACTGGCTATACACTATTATAACAGCCAGAGGCATCGCAACTGCTTCTGGTTTTTTTAGTTTATAGTCTCAATATAATCGGGTAAATTAAAAATCAGGGATATACAATAACGGTTTTTCCTTCGACTTTAAATTTTATATTGCTAAGCTCAAGTACTTTTAATACTTCAGACAAATTTTTATTCATAAACGTACCTCCATTAAATCTGATATCCGAAACATCGCCGCGGTATTCTACTTTTATTCCGTACCAGCGCTCCAATTGTTTCATAACCGTTTTCAAATCGGCGTTATCAAATTTAAAACGACCATTTTTCCACGCAATTGCAGCTTCCGTATCGACCTCGCGAATGGCTATTTTATTGACATTCTCTGATACATTCGACTGTTGCCCCGGCTTCAAAACGGCTTTTTGATTTTTATGCGTAACAGCTACGCTTCCTTCTAACAATGTAGTTTTTATAACCAATTCATTATCATAAGCGTGTACATTAAAATGAGTACCCAGCACTTCAATTTCCTGATTACCCGATTTTACAATAAAGGGCTTGTTTTTATTTTTGGCTACTTCAAAATAAGCCTCTCCTTCTAACTCCACTACCCTTTGATCTCCTTTAAACTGAGTTGGATATTTAAGTGACGAAACCGTATTCAGGTATACTTTTGTTCCGTCTGCCAGAACAATATTGTATTGTCCTCCTGTTGGCGTCGAAAGGGTATTAAAAGAATTTGGGTCGCTTTGAGAAGAAGCTGCATCCGGATTGATAACATACGTTATAACCCCATTTTCATCCATTTTTATGGTAACCTCATCTTGAGAACCTTCCTGGGCGATCGTATCTTTTTTAGAAATATCAGCCAGAATAATTTGTTTTCCGTTAGAAAGTGTCAGGATTCCTCTTGTTCCTCCGGGAGCAATATCTTTTGCTCTTTCAACAACCTGTATACTTTGTTGTTTGGGTTTTGCAATATAAAATATTCCGGTACCCAAGACTAGGATTATCGATGCCGCAACCGCGATACGCGGCCATAAACGAATTACTTTTGTTTCCTTCGCAACGGGCAATTTCGATTTTAGATGCTGGTAATCCTCTTCGAGTTCATACTCGTTAAGCTGCAGATTACTTGTAGAAGCTTTGTACAAATACCAGGCATCGAGTTTATCTTTATCTTCATTAGATAAAGTACCTTGCTGATGTTTTTTTAACAATGCTAAGATTTCAGTTTCATTCATAATTAACACACAAAAATTTGTCCCGTTTTAAGTAAGACAGTTAGAAATAACTTTTGTCATAGGTAATGACTAAAAAAAATCAAAAAAATATTATTATATCATTAACAAATCCCGAACAACGTTATTTTATGTTTACCAATATCGTTGTTATAAGTAGTTTTTAGAGGAGAAATTAACAAAAAGCACGCAATACCTTACCAAACAAAAACCCCCATAAAAGACTTGAGTTTTTCACGTAATATTTTCAGCGAATTGTATACTTGCTGTTTGGCCGTTTTGTCTGTAATATTCAATTGAAGTGCAATTTCATCATACGAAAGCTCTTCTACTTTTCGTAAAAGAAAAACCTCGCGCATTTTTTCGGGCAGTGAGGCAATTTCTCTGGCAATAATGGCTTCTAATTCCTGTTCCCGAAGTTGAGAGTCAGCAAAAACATAATCGTTTTCGAGAAAATTCGAAATAGAATCGGCATATCTCGAAACCACTTTTTCATGGGCGATATGATTTAGGATTCTGTTTTTTGTTGCTTTGTATAAGTAAGAAGAGAGAGATCCTGTAAGTTCTAATTTATAACGATTGTTCCAAATCGATAAAAAAACTTCCTGTACAACATCATTTGCTTCATCTCTGTTGCCCAACATTTTATAGGCGTGACGGAGCAGAATTTTAGAATATCTTTCAAAAATTTCTGTGTACGCTAACTGATCATCTTCTTTAAGAAAATTCAATAAAACAAGATCAGCATATGTGCTATAGACAGACATTAATGAGAGGAATGTAGATGTGAAAAAGCAATATTAAACATTTTTTAGGTTAAAAACTAAAAGATCGAACAGCTTAACTTACTTCGCTTCAAAAGCATAATTAATAACAAAATAAAGACTACAAGAAAATGGCAATTACTTTTGATGACAAAAAGAAAATCAAATTATTTCTACTATCAAACGCCAATTAAATGCAACAAAAAAGCGATTTACTTTTGCAAATCGCTTTTTGATATTGTTATACTATACTTTTACAATTCCGGGTGGTGTCCATTCATTTTTAATTGATTTTTCTTCCGGCCAGTAACATCTAAAATACAGGCAGAAAATAGCTTTAGGACACGGCAGCCAATTGGCTTTCTTATCTCCTGCAGGTTCAGCATTCTGCACATACAAGGTTAGAGAACCATCGGCATTGTATTTTAAACTTTTATTTTTAGTACCTAACGAATAACGCTTTAAGGCATTGGGAACAAAAAAGTGATGTTCATCATACAAAGTTAGCGACCAAAAACCTTTTACGGGCGGCATTCTGTCTTTTGCAAAAGTGATGGTGTAATTGCCGGAACCGTTTAATCTGGCACCACTAGCATCCAGATCCTGATAATAATATTTCGTTTCGGCACCTACATTTACTAATATGTTCGATTTTGCAATCGCGGTACGGGTAAAATAATCTGTTCCAAAGGCTGCACAATTATTGGCTGTTGTCCAGTTATCTGTAAGGGGAATTCCCCAATTGCGAAATTGCAGCAACGGATCAATCAATTCCTTATCGGCCTTATGAGCTTCTTCGATCATGGCTTTTTTTAGTGCAGGATCTTTTTTTGCAGCTTCGATTACGGCAAGTATTTGCGCATAACGCGATTCTTCTCCCGGCAACGGCGGAGCATCTTTCAATACTGCAGGAAGCTCGTCAAAAAAGGTATCCGGAAATACCCATTTGGTTTCGCCAGATCCTCCATCTTTTGTTGGCGAACCCAAAGAAGGCAATTTGCTCCAATCCTGTATTTTCATTTTGCCATCAAATTTATCCAGGGCATACACATCAATGCCATTAATGATTTTTTGTATGGCTTGCTTGTCTTGCGGTGTATCATCCTGAAATACCCTCGGTACAATAAATGCAGTACCCGTTTTACTTCTAAATACTTTTGTAATTCCTTTTGGTACATCTCCTTTCCAGTTAGGACCGGTCAGTAAATAAAAGCCCGCTTTAGTTCCGTACATTTTTCCTATTTGTGCAAAAGCATCAGTTCTCAAATCTACCACCTGATACACCCAAAAACGATCGCCAAAATCAGGTACCTGTACTACGACCGGGGTTTCGTCTAGCGCGGCAATAGCGGCACCATACACCACATCCTGATTAGGACAAGCCACCCAGCGCTGTTCGGGCTGAATATAATCATGCAGCATCGCCAAACTATTTAATGGGGCAAAAGGTAAAACACCATTCATTAGCCCCACTTTGGGAGATTTTTTAAATGCCAGACGGCGGTTGTAAATATTCTCCAGCGGCCACGCCCAGAAATAGGCATCTCTTGCCACATGACGTGCATAGGCTTCGGTAATTTTTACGCTGGTATCCGGGCCAGACGGTAGCGCGCTTGCTGACTTATTTGTGGTAGTGCTATCGTTTGCTGTTGCAGTAGACAAATTAGAATCTGAACTTTTATTTTGATTGCAGGCTATTACAAGAAATAGGAGAATCAACGGAATGAGTTTCGTTTTCATTTTTACATTTTTAAGAATAAATAATGTGTTCTGATTGATGACCTTTCAAATTAATTCACTTTTTCTACATCATTCAATTTCCAGCTTTGATCGTATAAATTTGGTTTTGGACCGTAGAAACGCGCTAATATTTCAAATTTTCCTTTTGGATCTGTTGGAACCCAATTTGACTCTCCGCTTTCTGGTGGTTTTGGACCGAAGTACAGGTCTACAGAACCATCGCTGTTGGTTTTAAGTCCCGGAGTTTGTGAGGAGCGACCTGCCCATTTTTGATTTCGTATAAACGTATGGGTATTACGATCATAAACCGTCATCGACCAATACTGTTTTACAGGAACATTAGCAGGAACATGCAGTTTGTACGAAGAATTTCCGTCAAGCGGATTACCCTCTTTGTCTACAATCTGGATTAAATAATACTGCGATTCTCCGATGTGTTTGGCGCTAAAAAAGATCACCGTATAAATCATTCCCCTATTGTCTAAAGGATAAGAATCTGCCACCTGATAATTTGCTTTTATGTTTTTTCCAAATTCGACAGTAGCCGGAAAAACCCAATGCGTGTCTTTAAAATACGGTTTGAAGTTTTCATAATTATATTCCAGATATTCTTTGGCCGTTTTGACCGCTGCAGTCAAAATTTCTTTTGTTCTTGCATCCGGACTAAAGTTTTTGCCTCTCTCTATTCCGATAGTTTTCAACGGATCAATCATGGCTCGGTCTCTTTCTAACCATGGTTCTTCCTGAACTATTTTGTTTAGGGATTCATAAAAACTGGCATCATACGGAATGCTTGAATCATATACCTTTTCACTGGCATCCACAAAAACAGTTTCGGGATTTTTGGAGGCTTCACTTAACGGATACACTTTAACTCTTTTAGAATAGGCTACTGCAGCTGCCACATCGGCATCACTTCCACTTTTAAGCACAGAGCGTAGTAAGGCATAACCGCGATATGTATCTGATTGAAGCGGAATGTAACCGGCCGGAATTTTAGTTTTATCATATCCCGGAGGAAGAAAAAGATACTTCCCTCCTTTTCCTTTATCAACACCACCGGGACCAACATCTTCTATTGCATTCTGCCAATAGGTCATGACGCTTCCGTTAAAAACGCCATTATCTGCGGGTGGAATTTCCAGTACCACAGGCCCTACTTCCTCTGTATTAAAAAAAGGCATTAAATAAATTACATCCGGATTGGGTGTTAAGGTCTGGTTTTTCCAGTCTAAAAGCTTTGGCCAGATCACCACCTGATTGTACTTGCCGTCTATTTTAGCCAGCGCATCGTACATCAACTGAAAATTAACCGCTGGCATTGCCCATATCGCCGATTCTACACCACGTTGGTAAAGCATCTGTTCCTGAATGTTAGCCGGTTTAAAAGCTACTGTAGCAGTATCCTTTACAGTGTTTTTTTCAGGAGGATTTGTGGTTGAACTTTGATTACAGCCCACTAATACTAATAGGAACAAAAAAGGTAAAAGAATTTTTTTCATAATATTAATTTATTAGTAATTACAAATTTTATTATTTCCGCTGTAATGCAGCCAACTTATGCGATGAAGCTGCACCAATTTTATCTTATATCCTTTTACACTGTTTAGAAGATTAACAATGGAAAATCCTTATTCAAATGCCCAATTTTTCATACTCAAAACGTTATAAAAATTTTAACATGGTTAAAGTTACAAAAAAATATTACATATTTCATATCTATTTATTATTCAGGCCTTTTTATTTTTTTTCGGTCCTAATTTTTGAAATAAGTTCTCAAATATGACTTTACCGTTACTCTTATATTTCTGTAACAGAATATTGAAATTCTATAAGATTTTGCTTTCACACATTTTTACATTTGACTGATTACCAGTTATTAAAAATCAAAAAACAAACTAAATTTAAGATTATGGAGAATAAAAACGCAATATCCCGTCGAACTGCAATTACAGGTATGGGAGCTGTCATTGCAACTGCATCAATTAATCCGGTGATGGGAAATATTTTGAGTCCTGCAGAAATGTCGATGTCAGACGGAGCTGAAGATCCCACAACGAAATATCCACGGCCTCCATTCAAAGAACAAAAACAACCCTGGCCAGGCCTTGTCAGTAAAATGGATCCACGTCCGGACCACGGTGAAAAAAGTTATAAAGGCTCAGGAAGATTAAAAGGCCGAAAGGCATTAATAACCGGAGGAGATTCTGGAATGGGACGAGCAGCAGCAATTGCTTATGCCAGAGAAGGTGCTGATGTAGCCATTAATTATTTTCCGAATGAAGAAGAAGATGCGAGAGAAGTGATTCAGCTTATTAAAGCAGAAGGACGTAAGGCCGTTGCAATTCCGGGAGATTTACGAGATGAGGCATTTTGCAAATCGTTGGTTGAACAAGCCGTTAAAGCTCTGGGCGGACTTGACATTGTCGTTAATAACGCCGCAAGACAACAGACACATGCTTCTATTTTAGATATTTCGACAGAGGATTTTGATGCAACAATGAAAACGAATATTTATGCACCGTTTTGGATTATTAAGGCTGCACTTCCGCATTTAAAGTCTGGTGCTTCAATAATTGGAACAAGTTCAGTACAGGCGTATGCACCAACGGAGGATTTATACGATTATGCACAAACTAAAGCGGCGACGACCAATTACATTAAATCCCTGGCAAAACAGCTTGCTCCAAAAGGCATTAGAGTCAACGGTGTTGCACCGGGCCCAATCTGGACGCCACTGCAGGTTAGTGGTGGTGCAACTATGGAAAAACTAAAGCAATTTGGAGGGCAAACGCCAATGGGAAGACCTGGTCAGCCGGCAGAACTAGCATCTATTTATGTACAGCTTGCAGCCAATGATGCCAGTTATTCTACCGGTCAGATTTTTGGGGCCAGTGGTGGAGAAGGAAATCCTTAAAATAAAAAGCTTTTTAAATTAAGAAAAACATAATAATTGCCCGAAAAGTTCTAAACTATTGAGGGCAATTTTTGAATAAATAAGTCTTTTGAACTAACTCTTTAAATCATTCACTCATGAAAATTATTGATACCAAAACTCATGGATATATGGATTATATCATGGGAATTTTTCTGCTTGCTTCACCTTCGCTGTTTGGCTTAAACCTAAATGGCATAGAAAGTACTGTATTTTATATTGTAGGCATAACCGCATTGCTGTACAGCCTGCTGACTAATTATGAATTAGGATTGATAAAAATGATTCCGATGAAAGGACACTTGGCATTAGATATTTTTTCAGGAATTTTTCTCGCCGCTTCGCCATGGCTTCTTGATTTTGCAGCCATAACTTACAAACCGCATTTGGTTTTGGGTATTATAGAGATTGGCGCCGCTCTTATGACGAATCCTAAACTGCGAATGCAGGTACTTGAATAAGCATTCACACCCTTATAAACCAATATTTAAATTTTAAAATTGCTATTATTAACGATACATTATGGAGGTATTAAACGAATATTGGCAGAAAACTGCTCATGCTGCAATCGCTTTTTGGCCACATCTCTTATCGGCAGTTCTAACACTTGTGATAGGGATTGTCGTAATCAAAATTTTCAGGAAAATTATGATGCGGCTTATCGACCAGAAAAGATTCGACGCCACCCTTTTAAAATTTATTATGGATGTACTGGTTTGGACCTTCCGTGCACTTCTTTTTGTGAGTGTTATTACCAAACTTGGAGTCGAAACGTCGGTATTTGTGGCAGCAATTGGAGCGGCAGGTTTGGCAATAGGACTATCGCTGCAGGGTTCTCTGGCCAATTTTGCCGGCGGTTTGCTCATTATTCTTTTTAAACCACTTCGTGTGGGAGATTATATAGAAGCACAGGGAGAATCTGGAACGGTAGCGGCTATTTTTATCTTTAGTACAAAAATCATTACGCCAAACAATCAATCTGTTTATATGCCAAATGGGGCTCTTTCAAACGGTATTATTCGAAATTTTTCCAAAGAAATGATTCGACGTACCGATATTACGCTGAGTGTTAATCATAATAACGAACTGCATCAGGTAAAATCTATTATTCTCGACGTTATCAAATCAGATAAAAGAATTCTTAACAGTCCGGAACCTTTAATATTAGTTAAAGATTTAACCTCTGAGGCAATGCTCTTGTCTGTATTTGCCTGGACTTCAAATACAGATTTTGGATTTGTTGTTTCTGATTTTTATGAAAATATTAAAAAGGCTTTTAGAGAGCATCAAATTAGCATTCCGGCTTTAAAAAGAGAAGTCATTATTCAAACCCCTGACATTCAAAATAATTAGAACAAAAAAAAGCTGCCCAAAGGCAGCTTTTTATTTTAATGCATAAAATCGTTTTAAACATTATTTCATACTAATTGTTAGATTTTAAAGTACCGGATTCGTCTGTTTCTAAATCGGTTGGAGAAGCGGGTTCTTTACTGGAAGATGATCCTAAGTTTTCGCCGTTTTCTTCATGAGATTCGTCCTGTTCGTCAGGACTAAAATCTCCAGATCCACTATATTGATTTCTGGCATTAAATCCCTGATCGGTATCTTTAAATTCTTCGTTATCAGTATTTTCGTTTTGTTGCTTTTCCATAACGTTATTCATTTCCAGTGTTATCCTCTGAGTCATGACCTTGCTGTTTTACCAGCTTGTTGTAAATACCAAGCAATAAAAACGGAGCTGCCCATTGTCCCACAAATAATGCATTATGACTTTTACCCAGACATTTTAGGGTAAGCGATGTTCCCATTGCAGCCAGTGAGGCATACAAAAATAAATCTGATGGTAATTTTGAAGTTTGTTCTTCAATAGCTTTGGCGGTTGCACCTTCTGTGTTTTGATTTTCAAATGACATAATATATTTTTTTAAAGTTAATATCTGAAAATTAAGCATATAGGTTCGTGACATCTTATAGAATTAATGACAAAACTTACAAAATTATCTTTTATTAAATTGCAATAATCCTGATTCAAAGCCCCCTTATCGGATTGTTATTTTATAATGGAAGTACCAAATGATATAAAAATGTTTAGCGAGATTATAAAGAATTTTACAAAATAAAATCACACATTGAAAAGTGTTGTAAACTGTTTCGATTAGGATTTAAAAACATAAAAAGAATTTCACGTAGTGGAAAGGTTTCTCATAAAATAAAAGATCATGAAAATTTCACATCTATTGCTCACTGCCGGTTTTTTTTGTTTCTCTATAATGGCGTCCGCGCAGCAAATACAAACAGATCGTCCAGATGAAACTGAGGGACCTAATACAGTTGCAAAACATCGCCTGCAAGTAGAGAGCGGATTTTCTTTTGAAAGAGAGGAAGAAGAAAAAACTTTTGAAATTCCGAAAGTAATGCTTCGCTACGGACTTTTTAAAAATACTGAACTTCGACTTGAAAGTGCTTTTAAAATAACCCATGAAGAAAGTGAAAAACAATATGGTATTGAACCTTTTGTAATTGGCATTAAATATCATTTCCTGGATCATAAAGGCGCCCTTCCGGATGCCGGAATTTTAGGTAGTGTTTCTATTCCGTGGCTGGCAGATAATGCTTATCAGGAACCAAAATACAGTCCGGAAATTAGAATGCTGGCGCAACACGAATTGTCTAAATCCACACATTTAAGTTATAATTTAGGAATCCACTGGATGCCGATTGCCTTACAGCCGGAGTATATTTATACGATCGCGGCCGATTATGCTGTAACTAAAAAAATTAAAGTAGTAGCAGAAACATACGGTTTTACGCAACCTCATCATCATGCTCAAAATACTGCCGATGTTGCCGTATTGTTCCTCGTTAATAAGGACCTTCAATTGGATTTAATTACCGGATCCGGCATCATGCATTCCTTTTCAGATAAGTTTGTTGAATTGGGATTGTCATTTAGAATTTAATTTGGCGCCTTATTTAATTTATCTTTGCCCTCCTTGTTATTTTGTTTCATTCGTTCGTCTGCTCCGTCATCAATACCACGACCTTGCGGAACGGGCTGATAAATAGAACCAGACGTATCCGGAGCTGCTGGTCCCATTTCTATTTGATATTTATGAGATAGATTGCCGCCAAACCACTCCGAAAATCTGGGAAAAACGTTGGCAAAAAGTGATGATCCCTTTGCTTTCCATCCCACGGGAACTATTTTTGATGGTCTTAGCGATTTTCTAAGTACAGCATTCACAACTTTCTCAGGTTCATCCATGAGTGCCATTTTGGGCTCTACCCCACTATAATTGGCCGCGTGCCTCCACAAAGGCGTGTCTATCGCCCAAGGCTCTATCGTAACCACTTTAATATTATCATAACCGTTAAGACGCAATTCCTGACTCAAGGCCAGTCCCAGGCTTCTCACACCGGCCTTAGAAGCCGAGTAACTGAGCTGATATGCCAGCGGAACTTCGCTTTCGACAGATCCCATATTTATTAAAACACCTTGTCGCTGTTTTATAAATTGCTTTACGGCAACCCTGCTTCCGTACAGGAACCCCTTCAAGTTAACATCAATAACACGTGCCTGATCTTCGACAGGAATATCCCAAAATCGACCCAAAGCAGCTACGCCCGCCATATTGATCCAGACGTCAATACCTGCATATTCTTTTACGGCGGCATTGGCTACTTGTTCTAAATCTTCCGGCTTACTGATATCCATAGTTACTACAATTGCTTTCCCCCCATTTTTACGAATAACATTGGCTATTTCCTCCAGTAAATCTGTTCTTCGGGCGGCCAGAACTACGTTGGCGTTGTATCTTCCTAATTGTTCCGCCACACCTCTGCCTATACCACTGGAAGCACCGACGATTACATAGGTTTTACCCGAAATTTTTTTCTGACCTGCTGAACCTAATTTCCATGTTGTACAGCCTGCTATTAGAAGCATTAAACAAAAAAGAATTAAAAAGTGTTTTATCGCTTTGAATATTATTTTCATCCTGATCATTTTAAATTTTAAATCTTATGCCATTTCTTTTACAGCTGTTTCCCACTCATTTTGGTCGCATACGGAACATCTTTGGTCTATCTCCTTAATAGAAACCGTATTGCCACAACTACGGCAGGCGATGAAATTCTCGTCATAATTGACCTCCGCACGAAAATCAGTATCACTTTCCGGGAGCAGACACAAGCCTGGTCTTTCTTTTTCATCGATATAAGTTACGATTGAGAAAACGCCTTTAGACTCAAAATACACCCTTTGAATGGTTGCCAGATTAATAATTCCTTTCAGTCTTAAAGCTGCAAAAAGACGTTCGCGGGTAATGCGGCTTTTTTTCATTTCACTTAGCATGAGCCGTCCATTTTCTACCAAAGTAGCGATCTCGTCCAGCAAAATCCGTTCAGCTTTTGCGTTTCTTGAGGTGACATAAGCTTGTACAGACTGTAGCGAAATAATAATGAGAATCACCATTACAGACGGTAAGAGTCCTCTTTCAGGGGTATGAATTGCCACACCCACAGAGGCACCCAACGTTACCAGTGTCACCATTTCGCCGCGACTGAGCATCGATTCCATTCTTCTGCCTAAAAACCGAAGCGATACAACGATTATGACATATATAAAGCACATTCTAATAATGACTTCAAGAATAAATTCCGGCGGTACTTCTCCTAAAAAAATACGCCCCCAATCACTTAATTTAATATCGTCCTTATTCATCTTTTATAAATTCTTTTGAAGGTTCGACCCAATGGTTTTGCTGGCAATTAGGGCAAGCAGTCACATGATTTTCATCGACTACTTTTCCACAATTTGCACAGGCCTTGTGGTTTTTATCTGTACTAATAATAAGCTCAATGTCTTTTTGGGGAATTATGGATAATCCTGGTTTTACTTCCTTATATTTATAGATACTCACAGTACCGCTGGCTTCCATATATGCCCTTTTAACCTGACCCAGATGCCGGATTTCTTTTTCGCGCAAAAGTTCAAAGAGCTGCTGCCGCGAAATGGCGTGCTTTTCGATTTGCTGCAAATCAATCACGGAATCCTTAACCAGTGTAGCCACAGTTCCCTGCATGAGTTTTTCCCATTTTTTGCTAATAAAAAAACTTCGGGTTAAGCTTCGCTGTAGCAGCATAACAGTTAGCAGTACAACCATACCAATGATAATTCCGTGCGTAGGACCATGCATAGGCATTGCCACAATCGCCCCCAGTGTTATAAAAACGGCTCTTTCGGTTATCGTTAGTATAGAATTGGTTCGTTTTCCTAGGAATCTTACTACAAATACTAGTGATATGTACAAAATAATAGCGCGAATGGCTACCTCTATAAGTATCTCGGGCGGTGCTTCTCCAAATAAAATTCGGTACCAGTCTGTAATTTTAATATCGTCTTTGTCCATCTTATTTCGACTTAAAAATGAGCTTAAAATTGTTGCCTTTTTTTATTGTTTGCTTACATTATTTTCTTGTAAGCTTATATAATTATTTTTTTATTTGGCATATCATCCTCTTTTTTGTCACGAATCTCATAAAATTTTACAAATTAAAGAGTTGCGAATTTTGAAGTAGTCACTGATTAATACATTTTGAGTATAAGCTGCATCAAAAAAAACCTGTATTTGTTGAAATTATACAGATGTAAATTCCATAACAAATTCAGTTTTTGTTATAAAAAATACTGCTTTCATTGCTTTAATTTAGGTTCTAACCCTTTAATAATAAAAGAAATGGAAGATTTACACCAATACACCGAAGAACCAAGATGCCCTTATCATCAGCAAAATGTTTCGTTAGACAAAAAAGAATCGGCCGATACTCCGAATACAGGAGACTGGGAGGATCATCGTGAGGACAGCCGCACGGAACCGGAGCGCTACGATTCTGAAAACCCTGAAGAAGGCGGCAATGACAATTCAGGAGGTGCAGGAAGCAGCGGAAGTGCAGCTACAAATAGCTAATTTTTATATTACCAACTATAAATATTTTTACAATGAGCGATGATTTAAGCAAAAAAGGATTTCAGGACCGATCGAAAATCAACATGAACGAACCTCATGAAGTGTCGTACTGGACAGAAAAATTTGGGGTAACAAAAGAAGAACTTCAAAAAGCAATTGACAGAACCGGAAGCAATTCTGCAGACGAAATTGAAAAGGCACTTGATATACTGTAAGCCCCATCTAATCTGACGGGACTTAATTTATCTGAAAATCTATTGAACATAAATAAAACTACTATGCCTTGGTATAACGGAGATTATCCGCCATCGTATAAAAATCAGCCTTTAGAGCTTCGTCTTAAGGCTGTCGAAATTGCCAATGCGCTGCTTAAGGAGGGCGTTGAAGAAGGCATTGCCATCGCGACCGGACTTAAACGTGCACGCGAATTTTTCAAACACAAAAAGAAATAGAACTAGCAATTCTTTCCAGAAATATTGGCTGCTACTTTAAATGATAAAAGAAGATGAAAACAAAGAAAGAAACAACGAAGAAAATTTCGAAAAAAATCGATTTATTATTAAAAAAAGGCAAAGCAGCTAAAATTCCTTCAGCGGTAAAGCCCATGCTCGCAACATTGGTGAATGCCCCGTTTGATGATCCCGAGTGGATATACGAAGTAAAATGGGACGGTTACAGAGCTCTTTCCTATATTGACAAGGGCTCTGTTGCTATCGCATCCCGTAACAATAAATCGTTTGCAGAGAAATATTATCCGATTACCTCCGTAATGGAGCAATGGCCAATTGACGCTGTTGTTGATGGAGAAATTGTGGTTCTGGGTACCGATGGAAAAGCTAATTTTAGTGCTTTGCAGAATTGGAGAAGCGAAGCTGACGGCAACTTGATTTATTATGTATTTGATTTACTTTGGTATAACGGTACAGATATTATGTCTCTTCCCCTTTTAGAACGACAGTCGATCCTGAAAGAAATTTTGCCCGTAGATGATGACCGTGTTCGGCTGAGCCAGACCTTTAACGGCAACGGACTTGAATTTTTTGCTGCTGCAAAGAAAATGGGTCTGGAGGGCATTATGGCTAAAAGAGCCGAATCTGTTTACAGTCCGGACAGCCGTAATAAAGAATGGCTTAAGGTTAAGGCAAATTTGCGTCAGGAAGTTGTAATTGGCGGATTTACAAAAAACGACGGTTCGTCTAAACAATTCAGTTCCTTACTACTGGGCGTTTATGAAAACGGCAGCTTTCAATATGTTGGAAAAGTGGGTACCGGATTTAGCGACAAACTTCAAAAAGAAATGATGGCGCAGTTTAAACCTTTAATTACCAATAAGATTCCGTTTGCAGCAGAACCGGACATTAACAAACCTTCGCGATTTCGTCCTAATCCGCCAAATGCTGTGGCAACATGGCTAAAACCCGCGCTGGTGTGCGAAGTTAGCTTTGCAGAAGTGACGAGTGACGGCGTTTTTCGTCATCCTTCGTTTGAGGGAATGCGGGCTGATAAAAAAGCCGCTGAGGTAGTGCGCGAAACTGCTGCTGCTACAACAGCCATTATAGCTGATTTACAGGAAAACACAGAACAAAAAACAGATTTGGTTGCTGCACCAAAGAGCACGGGAAGAAAAACTCTGCTGAACCCTACTGAAGAATCTCAGGTTAAAAAGATAAAAGGACACAACCTTAAATTCAACAACTTAAGCAAACTCTATTGGCCGGAAGATGGTTATAGTAAACGCGATATGTTCAATTATTACTATCAGGTAGCCGAATATATTTTGCCTCACCTCAAAGACCGTCCATTATCTCTTAATCGTTTTCCCGGCGGTATACACGCACCGAGTTTTTATCAAAAAGATGTAAAAGGAAAAGCGCCAGATTGGGCAAAAACATTTCCGTACACTACAAGCGATGGCGAAGACAAAGAATTTCTGGTTGGCGGAGATGAGGCTACACTTTTGTACATGGCTTCGCTGGGCTGTATCGAAATGAATCCATGGTTCAGCACTATCCAGCATCCTGATAATCCCGATTATTGTGTTATTGATCTGGATCCTGATAAAAACACCTTTGATCAGGTTATAGAAGCGGCTCAGGAAGTAAAAAAGATACTCGATGCATTAGAAATTCCGGGTTATGTAAAAACATCAGGATCAACGGGAATTCATATTTATATTCCACTTGGAGCCAAATATTCATACGACCAGTCGCAGATGTTTGCCAAACTTCTGGTGACCATTGTTCATGAGCAGTTGCCGGAATTTACTTCGATGGAGCGCCAGATTAAAAATAGAGAAGGAAAAATGTATCTCGATTTTCTTCAAAACCGTCCCGGAGCAACCATTGCAAGTGTGTACTCTCTTCGCCCAAAGCCTGGTGCAACTGTATCGATGCCTTTACATTGGGAGGAAGTAAAAAAAGGTCTTACCATGAAAGATTTTACCATAAAGAATTCCATTGAACGAATTAAAAGTGAAGGAGAACTTTTTAAAGCAACTTTGCAAAAAGGCATAGATCTGGCAAAAGCAGTGAGTAAAGCCGAAAGCATCTTTTTTAAATAATAAATGGGTACTTAAACTTGAAAAATTTCTTAGAAAAAATCAGATAATAAAAATTAAAAATGGAAGAGGTAATAAAACAATTTGAAATAGGCCTAAAAGCACATCTCGAAAGTACATATACTATTTTTAAAGAAGAGGATGAATTCAAAAAATTAAATGATATCGAAAAAACGGTTAATGATTTTGTTGACCGTTATTTGCTAGAAACCAATTTAATAGCCGGAGATGTTGCCCTGTCTGTACAGCATGTTTTAGATGAATTTATACAATCAAAAATACAATAGTCGCCATCAGGATCAAATCGTTTTTCCTTTGTAATAATGAGAGGCCAAAAATTTATTTTCATCGATTGCGGCGTCAAAATTTATAGTGCTAAAAGCAGCTTTACTCAACGATAAATCTGCCTCCTTTAATTCTGTAAGTGTATTTTGAAATACATCAGCAAAAGCTTCTTCACCTATCATTTTACTAAGCATTATAAGTGTTCCATAGGATGCCATTGCATAATGTTTCATTTTTTGCATTTGGGCGATAATAGCGGCATCACGCACGGGTCCGTAAATCGTTTTTGAAAAAATAGCGTCGCATTCTTTTAAGAGGGCTTCCATAGCATTATTTTTTTTGCCGCGAGCACTTTTATCAGTCTGATCAAAAATTCTTTCGAGTCTTTCGACTTGCTTACGTTTAAGGGGATCATAATTTTCCAGGAGCAAAATTAGATTGAGCGCTGAAGTGTTTTTCAAAATTTTTGGAATTGCTTTTACAAAGGCTTTTTCAGCCCATAAAACGCTTCTTAACTCATTCATTAATAATTTGCTCCAATCAGGATTGAACGAAGTTGCTTTATTTGATTCTTTAATTTCTGTAGGGGTCTTCATCTCTATTGCAGTTAAAGTTTAATTTTTTAAACTTAAAAACAATAAGTGACTGGTATTTATATATTTATAAATTATTATTACATTTTAATAATAAACAGTTACTGGTTTTTGTGGCAGAATCTACTCAAATTTGGTTTCGAATAATTGTTTTTCTTCAATTTAATGACTAAATTGGTAATATGGAAACAAATTCAGATGTATTGATTATTGGTGGCGGACTGGCTGGTTTAACGGCTGCTATTCACCTGTCTCAAAACAATTTGAAAGTGACCCTGATCGAAAAATCCGAGTTCCCCAAACATAAGGTTTGTGGTGAATATATATCCAATGAAATATTACCTTATCTCCAATGGCTTGGCGCCGATGTTGCAGAACTTCATCCTACCCATATCTCTAAATTTGAATTTACAACCCATAGCGGAAAGGCGGCAACAGCAACACTCCCACTCGGCGGATTTGGTATTAGCAGGTATGCCCTCGATGATTTTTTGTATCAAAAAGCAGTTGCAAACCATTGCAGAATTATTAGAGACAATGTAACGGATGTTAATTTCAGCCGTGATATTTTTACGGTTACAACTGCGCATCAAACCTTTAAAGCAAAAATAGTATTGGGTGCTTTTGGCAAACGCTCCAATGTCGATCAGGTTTTAGATCGTAAATTCTTTCATAAAAAATCTCCCTGGCTGGCGGTCAAGGCACATTATTCCGGTTCTATAAATGATGATGTTGTAGCACTGCACAATTTTAATGGCGGTTATTGTGGCGTCTCTAAAGTAGAGAATAACATCATAAACATTTGCTATCTGGCTGATTACGCTACTTTTAAGAAATACAAAAACATTGACGATTATCAACAAAATGTACTGTACCAAAACAAACAGCTCAAGTCTGTTTTTGAAAACTGTACCCTTCTTTTTGATAAACCTCTAACTATCAGTCAAATTTCATTTGAAAAAAAACAGCCTGTAGAAAATCATATTTTAATGATTGGGGATACGGCCGGACTTATTCATCCACTTTGTGGAAACGGAATGGCAATGGCAATTCACAGTGCCAAAATAGCATCAGAATTAATCTTAGACTATTATGCTGATAAATGCATTTTCAGAAATCAGTTAGAAAAAAATTACACTAAAGAATGGAATAGGCATTTTGGAAAAAGAATTGGAATGGGCAGAGTTTTGGCAAGAGTTTTAACGAACAAAACCCTCACCAATATCTTTGTTTCCTTAGTGGCCTCATTTCCTAAAATACTGCCTGAGATTATTAAACAAACTCATGGTAAACCCATAGTAATCACTTAAATGAGCATAAATACAAAATACAGAACACAAGCAACCGAAATAATGGACGATTTTTCTCTGCAGGGAGAAGAACTCAGAGAAGCACTCGACCAAATTGCCCGCATCAACCAATTATTGGGCGGGAATAAAGTGACGCTAAATGGTGTAAGAACTTTATTAAATGAATCGGATCATAACAGAACTATTACGATCGCCGATATAGGATGTGGAAACGGAGACATGCTGCGAATGCTTGCAAAATTTGGTCAAAAAAATAAGCTTAATTTTCAACTTATCGGTATAGACGCCAATGAGTTTACGATCAATTATGCAAAAAAATTATCACAAGAATATTCGAATATTGAATACCAATGTGTGGATATTTTTAGCGATGATTTTAAAACCATGAAGTTTGATATTATTTTATGTACCCTGACACTGCACCATTTTACCAACGATCAAATATTGAAAATAATTAGTATCTTTAGTAATAATGCTGAAACCGGCATAATCATCAACGATTTGCATCGCAGTAAAACAGCGTACAGACTTTTTGAAGTGATTTGTTTTGTTTTCAATCTGAACAGCATGTCGAGGGAAGATGGACTGGTTTCGATCCTGAGAGGATTTAGAAAGTCTGAACTTGTAGAATTCTCTAAAAAATTAAATTTAAAAAACTATACCATAAACTGGAAATGGGCTTTTCGCTACCAGTGGATAATTGCAAAAAAATGAGTGTAAAAATAGTAACGGTTGCCAAGCAACTCCCACAATATTCGCGTGCAACTGCCGACATACTCCCTATGTTGGAAGGCTGGCTGCACGGTCAGGACGAACGATTTATAAAAAAAGTAAAAAAAATATTTGAAGGAGCAGCAGTCGATAAAAGGTATTCGATAATGGATCCTGAAGAAGTTTTTACGGCTACCTCATTTGAAGAGAAAAACGACATTTATACGCGTGAAGTTATCATTTTGGGCGAGCAGGTACTGCAAAAAGCCCTTGAAAAAGCCAATTGGGATCCGCAGAGTCTGGATTACATTATTACGGTAAGCTGCACCGGAATTATGATTCCCTCGCTTGATGCCTATCTCATCAATAAAATGAAATTACGTCAGGATATTGTGCGTCTTCCGGTAACGGAAATGGGTTGTGCTGCAGGAATATCCGGTATTATATATGCCAAAAACTTTCTGAAAGCCAATCCCGGAAAACGGGCCGCTGTTATTGCAGTAGAGTCTCCAACGGCAACATTTCAGCTTGATGATTTTTCGATGCCCAATATTGTAAGTGCCGCCATTTTTGGCGACGGATCTGCCTGTTGTCTGCTGTCTTCTCACGAAGACGATTATGGACCTGAAATAGTAAATGAAGAAATGTATCATTTTTATGAGGCCGAACATATGATGGGGTTTAAACTTACTAACAGCGGTTTGCAAATGGTTTTGGATATTGAAGTTCCGGACACGATTGCCTCTCATTTTGGTGCTATTATTCATCCGTTTCTACAAAAGAACAATCTTGAAATTAAAGATATTGAGCATATGATTTTTCATCCCGGCGGCAAAAAGATTATTACAACTGTTGAAGCACTTTTTTCAGGCTTAGGAAAAAATATCGACGATACCAAAGAAGTACTGAAACAATACGGCAATATGTCGAGTGCAACTGTTTTGTACGTTTTAGAACAGATTATGGATCGAAAGCCTACACCGGGAGAAAAAGGTTTGATGCTCAGTTTTGGTCCCGGATTTTCTGCACAAAGGGTTTTATTACAATGGTAATCTTTTAGAAAAAAGCTATGGAACTGACTGATATTTTAGCAAAACTGCCGTACAGCAAGCCTTTTTTGTTTGTCGACGAATTACTTCATGTAGACGAAAATAGCGTGAGCGGAACCTATACATATAGCGAAGATCTGGATTTTTATAAAGGCCATTTTAAAGATAATCCGGTGACTCCGGGTGTAATACTGACCGAAACGATGGCTCAGATTGGTTTGGTTTGTCTGGGCATTTATTTATTAGGCGATACTTTTACTAAAGATACAGTAATTGCTTTTACGTCAGCCGATATGCAGTTTTTAAAACCGGTTTATCCAAACGAAAAAATAACGGTTAGTGCTCAAAAAGCATTTTTCAGGTTTGGAAAACTAAAGTGCGATGTAGTAATGAAAAACGAAGCCGGGCAAGAAGTGTGTAAAGGCATTTTGGCTGGCATGATGACCAATAGATTATGAGCAAGCGAGTTGTAATAACGGGATTGGGAGTGGCGTCTCCAAACGGAGTTGGAATACCCGAATTTAGCAACGCCATAAAAAACGGAGTATCAGGAATTCGGTTTGATGCACAATTGCAGGAATTACAGTTTTCCTGCCAGATTGCCGGTAAACCTGAAATTTCTGATGCGCTCAAAGCGCAGTATTTTACCGAACTGGAATTACGTGGTTTTAACAGCACCGGTATTTTATACGGCGTGATTGCAGGGATAGAAGCCTGGAAAAATGCCGGATTGCCAATAGAAAGCAATGAAGAACCGGATTGGGACAGCGGAACAATTTTTGGATCCGGAACATCCGGAATCGATAAATTTCGCGAAAGCATTTATAAAATTGACGAATTACAAACGAGAAGATTAGGCAGCACTGTTGTGGCACAAACCATGAACAGCGGTATTAGCGCTTATCTGGGCGGAAAATTAGGACTCGGCAATCAGGTTACTACCAATTCATCTGCCTGCGCCACGGGTACAGAAGCGATTATGATGGCTTACGATCGCATACAGGCGGGACAGGCAAAACGCATACTGGCAGGAAGTACAGGAGACAGCGGCCCTTATATTTGGGCAGGATTTGATGCACTTCGTGTCTGCAGTTCCAAATACAACGATAACCCTGAAGAAGGTTCACGACCCATGAGTGCCACAGCGTCAGGATTTGTGCCGGGAAGCGGTGCCGGAGCATTGGTAATCGAAGAACTGGAAACAGCTTTAGAACGCGGTGCAACTATTTATGCCGAAATTTTAGGTGGAAGCGTAAACTCAGGCGGGCAGCGCGGCAGCGGAAGTATGACGGCGCCTAACAGTACAGCTGTTCAACGCTGTATTACAAACGCAATTCAGAATGGTGGTATTTCGGCTTCTGAGATTGATGTAATAAACGGACATCTTACAGCAACCACAAAAGACAGTCTGGAAATTGAAAACTGGACAAAAGCACTAAATCGAAAAGGAAATGATTTTCCGTATATTAATTCTTTAAAAAGTATGACCGGACATTGTTTAAGCGCTGCCGGAAGTATAGAAAGTGTAGCCGCCGTTTTGCAGCTGCATGAAGGTTTTGTATTTGGAAACACCAATTGCGAAGATCTTCATCCTGAAATTAGCGCCGTAATAGATTCGTCAAAAGTTCCTTTAAAAACAATCCACAGTCAACCTAATATTATTGCCAAAGCGAGTTTTGGTTTTGGCGATGTAAACGCTTGTATAATTTTTAAAAAATTTCAAAAATAACAGTATGAACAAAGAAGAATTAATCTCCAAATTAAAATTAATTATAAAACCGTACACCACTAATACAGAAGCGTACGACAACCTTACCGAAGAGACTGACTTCATTAATGATCTCAATATCAACTCGGCAAATCTGGTCGATATTGTGCTTGATATAGAAGAAGCTTTTGATGTTGTTATTGACAATACCGATATGGAACGTATGCTTGATGTAAAAACAGCGGTAGAAATCATTGACACCAAACTGGCACAAAAATGATTGGAAATGATGTGATTGACATTCTTCAATCCCGCAAAGAAAGCAATTGGAAACGCAGGGGTTTTAAAGAAAAAATATATACCCTTGACGAACAATTGCTTATTGCAAATGCAACAGATCCCGAAATGATGGTCTGGACACTTTGGAGCATGAAAGAAGCCGCTTATAAAATCTATAACAGGCAGAGTAAAATTCGGGAATTTAGTCCACAAAAATTAGTTTGTGCCATTACATCACAAAACAAATACAGAATCACAGGATACGTGATTTGTTCCGGAAATAGGTACTACACGCACACGATTCTTTCTTCAGAGAATATTCATACAATCGCTGTTAGTACTTTTGATCATTTATCTAAAGTTATTGAAATTGAAAATAAGTTGATCTTAAAAGACAAAAACGGTATTCCCAATTTAGTTGTTGCACCAGATTGTATTCAGGATGTTTCTATAAGTCATCATGGGCGATTTGAAAAAGTAGTAACGATCAGCCTCTCTCCTCTCAACTAATTTTAATTATTTCTTTTTAAAGTATTATTGACGCCGGATATTTTATGTGGCGTGATCTCGTATTGGTATTCTTTTCTTCTGGTTATTGAAATTATATAATGAGAGTCAATTTAGCTGTAAGATTAAAAGTATATGTCACTGTAAATTTACCATATCAGATTACAATTAACTTTAAAACAAATCATTATGAATATAGATAGCACAGAAAATTACCGTCAGGAAGACCAGAATTTTCAAAATGAAGATAAAAGAGCAGTAGATCATTCTTTTACTGAAAATGCAGAACCGGATTATGGTGACGACTTAGTAAACGAAGAATCAGACAAAGAATTCGACGGAGATAATCTTTCTAATGAAGAATTCGATCAGGACAATCTTGATAACGACGAGATCGACAATGACGAATTTGCAACAGAGGATTTTGACAACGACGAATTAGACAACGAACAACTTGGCAATGAAGGTCTTGATAACGAAGGTCTGGGAAATCAGGATGATCAGGACAGACCTTTCATTACAGGATAAGATGACAAGTCAATTTTGAATTAGTAAAATAATAAAACCGTCTAATTCAGGCGGTTTTATTATTATAAGTCGGCAATTTTGCCTAATTTGCATAGGCTTTTTAAAAGCATTTAAATAAAAAGAATAACAGAATACAACAGTCATGGACGTAAATAGTGGACCAGTAAATAACGACACGATTAAAAAAGTATTACCAATCATTTTGGCAACTTCTATCTTTATGCAAATGCTTGATTCTACTATTCTTAATACTTCTATAACTTCTATTGCCAGAGATTTGCACGAATCTCCTCTGGAAATGCAAAATGCCATTATCAGTTACGTTTTAACACTGGCGCTTTTCATGCCGGTAAGCGGTTTTTTGTCTGATAAATTTGGAACCAGAAAGGTCTTTATTTTTGCCTTATTTCTTTTCAGCATTGGGTCTTTGCTTTGCGCACTTTCACAAAGTTTAAATCATTTAATTTTTGCGCGCGTTATTCAGGGTATCGGAGGTAGTTTGATGACTCCCGTAGGCAAACTTGCTCTTATTCGAACCTTCCCAAAAAGAGAACTACTAAAGGCGATGAATTTTGCTATTATTCCCGCTTTAATAGGACCTGTTTTAGGACCTTTGGTTGGCGGTTATATGGTCGATTATTTGTCCTGGCACTGGATTTTTCTAATCAATATTCCTTTTGGTATTACTGGCATTATCCTAAGCCTTAAATACATGCCCGATTACAAATCTCCTATCATTGATTTTGATTTAAAAGGTTTCCTGATTTTTGCGGCAGCTTCACTCCTGTTGTCTATTTCTTTAGAGCTTTTTGGCAACACAGTTCGCTTGTCGCCGGTTTTACTGGTTTTAATGTCTGGACTTTTAATGCTGTATTGGTATTATCGCCACGCCATAAAAGACAACAACCCTATTTTTCCCTTAAATTTATTTCAGGTACGAACCTTTCGTGTCGGAATTGTGGGGAATCTGGCAACCCGTCTGGGTTTTAGTTCGATTCCGCTTTTACTACCTATGATGATTCAGATTGCCTACGGACAGTCGGCCGTTACATCAGGATGGATTGTCGCACCAATGGCGCTAACTGCCATGTTTGGAAAATCGGCCGTTATAGGAATTCTGAATACTTTTGGATATCGAAAAACCTTAATGGTTAATACCTTTATTATAGGTGTTTTAATTTGCGCTTTGGCTATTCCGTCCATTCATACCTCTATTTATTGGTATGTTCCTATTATTGCGGTATTAGGTTTTTTCAACTCTATTCAGTTTACCTCCATGAATTCCATTTCTATTGCCGATTTGAGAAATTATCATACCAGCAGCGGAAACTCTTTAGTTTCTGTAAATCAACAGTTAGCTATTGGTTTTGGTATCGCTTTCGGTTTACTGGTTCTTAAAGTTTTTCAGGGCGATGTAAAACTCATTCACAACGAAATTCACAATGCATTTCGCTACACCTTTCTGGTTGTAGGAGCTTTGACCATCTTGTCTGGTTTTGTTTTTAGAAGACTGCACGATAAAGATGGTGACAATTTAAAATCTGTTAGTTAAGGTTTCTTTTCTTCCTCCAATATTTTTATTTTATACCATAAAGCGGTTTACCATCATTCAAAAAAAGTTGAAATTCCTTTTCTATTTCAGCCTCTTTACTGCATTTACTCGTTTTTACTACCCAAAAATGGATTATTTTTTTTAAATTGTAGTTCCGCAAAAAATCCTTTCAAAAACTACCTTATGAAAAAACTATTGCCACTCTTTATTTTTTTTGGAATTTTCCTTTCCTGTGAAAATAAAAAAGAAAATGAATTGATTGAAAGAGAAAAAGAAATCTCTTTAAAAGAACAACAATTTGCCACAAAAGAAGCCGATTATAAAGCTCTATTACAAATGCGCGACAGTATTCTGGCATTAAAAGATATTGAAAAAGAAACGGTCCTGGCAAAAGTCTGGCCGGACAGTATTCGTGGAATCTGGAATAGTAAAATGGTCTGCAGAGAATCTTCCTGCAGCAATTATGTTATTGGAGATCAACGCAACGAAACATGGGAGTTTGTATCTGATTCTACGGGAATTTATACCAATGTTATCAATAATAAAAAACTGGTCCGCATTTTTAAAGCTACATACAACGCTGACAAAATAGTACTTGACTTTAGTACAGACAGTCTCTCAAAAAATAAAGCCAGAATAAATGTTGTGCTCGATGACCTAAAAAACAATGTAATGAAAGGCACGCAAACCATCACAGGGCAAAACAATTGTACTGCAAAATTCTCAGTAGAGCTTAGCATTTCCCCAAAAAAATAATATATGTTACTAAGTATACAACACATAAGCTTTCCGCTGGAAGATCCTTTACTCAAATTTCTTTTAGAACTTATCATCATTTTATGTATTCCGCTTTTATTAAATAAAATAAAAGTCCCGCATCTTTTAGGTCTTATTATTGCTGGTGCAGTCGTAGGCCCTAACGGATTTAATGTTCTTGCCCGCGACAGCAGTGTCGTAGTAACCGGAACTACCGGTTTATTGTATATCATGTTTCTGGCCGGACTGGAAATTGATATGGGCGATTTTAAGAAGAACAAATGGAAAAGCATTACTTTTTCACTCTACACCTTCATTGTTCCTTTTGTACTAGGACTTGCAGGCGGTTATTATATTCTCCATTTTTCTCTAATGACATCCGTACTTTTTGCGAGTTTATTTTCTTCTCACACTTTAATTGTCTATCCGATGGTGAGTAAATTGGGAATCTCAAAAAATCTTGCCGTTAATATCACTGTTGGCGGAACCATGATAACCGATGTGCTTTCGCTTGTTGTTCTGGCTGTTGTCGTAGGCATGTCGCAAGGTGATGTAGGAACAGCATTTTGGGTTAAACTTTCGGTTTCGATGGTCTTGTTTGCCTTAATTGTTTTAATGGTTTTTCCTATTATTGCGCGCTGGTTTTTTAAAACGGTAGAAGACAAAATTTCGCAATATATTTTTGTAATTGTAATGATTTATCTGGCCGCACTTCTGGCAGAATTAGCCGGAATTGAAGCGATTATTGGGGCGTTTTTTGCGGGACTTGCCTTAAACAGATTAATACCACATACCTCATCCTTAATGAACCGCGTTGAATTTGTGGGAAACGCGATTTTCATTCCGTTTTTTCTAATAAGTGTCGGAATGCTGATTGATTTTAACGCTTTTATTCAGAGTTGGGAAACACTGGGTGTAGCTTCTATAATGCTTGTGGCTTCTATTGGAGGAAAGTATGCTGCTGCAATTTTAACCAAAAAAACGTTTAGACTTACCAATGATGAAGGACAGCTTATTTTTGGTATGAGTGCCGCTTCTGCAGCTGCAACCTTAGCTTCTGTCATGGTAGGATACAATATTATTTTATCTGAAAATGAAGCCGGAGAACCCATTAGACTTTTAAACGAACATGTTTTGAACGGAAGTATTTTATTGATTCTGGTTTCGTGTACTATTTCTTCGTTTGTTTCTATGGCCAGCGCACAAAGAATTGCTGATTCTGACAAAGAAGAAACGGTTTCGGGTACAGGTCATGAGGAAGAAAACATACTACTGGCTATCAATCATGAAGATACGGTAGACAAAATGGTCAACCTGGGGCTTCTTGTAAAAACAAAAAGCAACACAGACCGCCTTTTTGCCCTTAATATTATTAATGAAGATAAAAGTGAATCGTCTGCAAAAAATGCCGAAAAACTGTTAGGTTCCGCTGTTAATATGGCCGCTGCCGCAGATGTTGCCCTAACTTCGATTACCAGACATGACAATGATGTTGTTACCGGTATTAATAATGTGGTAAAAGAAAATAATATTACCGATTTGATTATTGGTCTTGAAGAAGAAAAAGGATTTTCGACTTCTTTTGTTTACAATCTGTACAATGGCTATTTGCAAAATAAACAAATAAACGTATTAATTTATCATGCCATTCAGCCGGTTGCCACGATAAAAAAATACGTAGTGCTTATTCCGGAAAATGCAGAACGCGAACCCGGATTTTTTCATTCTTTACTTAGAGTCTGGAACATTGGCAAAAATTCAGGGGCAAAAATGAGTTTTTATGCCAATGAAAAAACAGCTGGAATACTGCAAAAGATCGCTAAGAAAGTTAATATCGAAGCTGTTTTTAATACCGTTGCAACCTGGCAGCAAGCACAAGAGGCAGCCAATAATCTCGCAGAAGATCAAGGACTTATTATTTTTATGGCGACAAGAGGCATGCCGTCTTACTTTTCGGAAATGCAAAATGTGCCCGAAATCTTAAATAAAAATCTAAACCAAAATAATTATATTTTGATCTATCCTTTTTCACAAGTAGACAAAACAGTTACAGAAAAAAGATCTGTAAGTAATGTAGATGATTTTGCCGATATTGGACAAATTATTGGTAAAATTTTTCGTTAGAAAAAATTAAAGCCTTTAAACGTTATGTTTAAAGGCTTTTTATTTTAAAGTTCTAGTACAGACTATTTTAAAAAGTATGCGGCATCGATCAAACGGTTTCCTGTATCATCATGAACAGCATAATTAAAACCACCCTGAACACAATAAGATCCGTATTCACCTTCTTTATTTAGCGCAATAAATCCAACCTGAATGTCTTTTAATTCTTTCTTTCTGTTTTGTGTCAATTTTACAATTCTGGCTACGGCTTCTTCACACGCTTTTTGAGGCGATTTTCCCTGACGCATTAATTCTACTACCAAATGACAGCCCGCAATCCGGATCACTTCTTCACCATGTCCGGTAGCTGTTGCAGCACCAATTTCATTATCTACATATAATCCTGCGCCAATAATTGGAGAATCTCCAACACGGCCGTGCATTTTAAAAGCCATTCCGCTTGTTGTACAGGCTCCAGAAAGATTTCCGTTGGCATCCAACGCAATCATCCCAATCGTATCGTGATTTTCGATATTGGCGATTGGTTTGTATTTGCTGTCTTTCAGCCATTCTTTCCATTCTTTCTCCGATTCTTCAAGCAGTAAATTTTCTTTTTTGAATCCTTGCTCTAATGCAAATTGCAAAGCGCCATCGCCAACCAGCATTACGTGAGGTGTTTTTTCCATTACCGCACGTGCAACCGAAATAGGATGTTTGATAAATTCTAAACAGGCAACAGAACCAATATTGGCATTTTCGTCCATAATACACGCGTCCAGCGTTACACGGCCATCACGGTCCGGGCGTCCGCCATAACCTACGCTTCTTTCTTTTGGATCGCCTTCAGGAATTTTAACTCCTGCTTCTACTGCGTCTAAGGCTGTTCCTTGTTTTTTAAGCACTTCCCAAGCTGCTTCATTGGCCTGAATTCCAAATCGCCAGGTAGAAAGTACAATGGGTTTTTTACCTTTTTTTGACACTACTATTTTTTCATCTTCTGATTGGGTATCAAAAGATTGCAACGCTACAGCTACAGAAGCAATAGCGGCCGTTTTTATAAAATTTCTACGATTTGAGTTTCCCATAATTTATCCTGTAAGTGATATAAGTTCATTAAAGTTAGTTTGCTCTTAATAGGTTATTTGGTTGTTATTTAAAACCATATAAGGAATGTAAGTTATTTAATTTTGTTGTATTACTATTGATTTAAAAATATAAAAAAATAGCAATCAAAATCTATTAAAAAGAACTTATATCCATTATAAGGCACAAAAATTTTATGCTGTGTAAAGTAAACTTGCCGCACCAATTAGCGCAGCCACTTCATTATCTTTAGAAATAGAAACCTCAATTTCAATTCCTGCTTCTTTTATTTTTTTATTGAAAGACGGAAGAAAAAACTCACTTGCATTGGCAATTTTTCCTCCAATTATAAAACTATCTGCATTGAATTTCTGTAACCACGGACTCACAATTGCGGCCAGATCTTCTCCCATTTCTTCAAAGACTTTTATCGCATTTTGATCTTCGGCAAGAGCCAAATTAAAAAGCGCTAAACCATTTTGAATACTAGTTCCGGTTAAGGTTTTATATTTTCTTAAAAGACCTCTCGCCGAAACATAATCTTCGGCAATAGTTTCTTTAAAGGGCTGGTTGTAAATTTCTCCGTCTGCAGGCACAGATTCTCCGGTCGATACAGAAACTCCTTTGTCTATAAAACAAGCGCCAAGTCCGGTTCCTAGTGTAATTGCCATCACTTTTTTAGAAAGGTTTTGAGCGTCTTTGTACACTTCTCCTTTTCCAAAACAAACGGCATCATTTTCGAAAAGAATCGGAAAATCGCTAGAAAGTGCCAGTGTTCCCTGAAATAAATAACGAACGTTTAAACCGTAAAAGTGTTCGTATTTAGACTGGTCTTTTATCCAGCAAACGCCATTTTCATAATCAAACGGGCCTGGCATACAAACAGATAAGCCCATTACATGATCTACTTTCGAATTTTCGATGGAGGTACGTATTGCTTTTTCCCAAATAGACATCACCTGATCTACAGGCATGTTAGAATCAAAAGACTCTTTGTGAAGCGAAAGATCAATGACTTTCATACTTTTAACGTCTATAATCGCTGTGGTAATATGTGTTCCTCCAATGTCTATTCCTACGGCATATTCTTTATTCATTCTTTTGTATTTAGAATTTGAACCATTAAGAAATTAAGAAAAATTTAGATTTGATCTTAATGGTTTACTGTTTTTGACATTATGAAATCAGGAAAATTAAGCCACAATACTTAATAAACCTGATCTCGTAATGGTTCACTATTTTTATTAAATGTTTTTGTCTTTTAAAATTTGAGGATATTTGATACTGGTGTGAACGATCATTTCTCCAAAAAGTGTATTCGCCCACGCAAACCATTTTCTGGTAAACTTAGCCACATCATCCTTATGAAAAGATTCGTGCATAAAACCGGTATCGGCGTTGGTTTTGATTAGATTGCTAATGCATGCCTTGATTTCTTTTTCGTCTACACTGGTAATGGCTCTTAAAACAATACTCATAGGCCAAATCGTGTCTACACCGGTATGTGGCCCACCAATTCCTTCTCCTGCTTTACCTTTATAGAAAAACGGATTATTTTCTGAAAGCACAACTTTTCTGGTATTCAGATAAAGCTGATTATCCGGCTCAATAGCGCCTAAGTAAGGTAATGATAATAACGATGGTACATTGGCATCGTCCATCATGTGGAAACTGCCGTAACCGTTTACTTCAAAAGCAATAATTTTTCCGAATTTTGGATGTTCGATAATCGCATTTTCTTCTAATCCTTTTTGAACTTGTCCTTGCAATTCTTTGGCTTTTGCTACTAAATCAGCATCTTTTAATGCCGGTAAAGAAAAAATTTCCTGAAGATAACCCAGCACTTCGATCGCAAACATATTACTCGGAATTAAATAGCCAAATAAAGTGCTGTCGTCACTTGGTCTAAAGGTCGAAACGATTAGTCCGCAAGGTTTTACCGGATATCCGTATCCTCCCAGAGGTACACCGTCTGTAGCCCAGGCTGTTACACGCTGAAAACTGTATGGCCCTTTGTCTGTCCAGCGTTGTTGTTCTTTAAAAGTCTGTAAAACCAAAAGCATCGCTTCTTTCCATTTGCTGTCGAACAAACTGGTGTCTCCGGTTTCCTTCCAATAGCCGTGAGCCAAACGTATGGGGTAACACAAACTGTCAATCTCCCATTTGCGCTCGTGAATTCCAGGCTGCATCTTGGTCATGTCATTTTTCCATTCGCTTACCTGATTAAAATCTTTATAAAAAGCATTTGCGTAAGGATCTAACAAAATACATTTGGTCTGGCGGTTGATGACTCCTTTTACCAATTCTGCCAGTTTTTTATCTTCTTTTACAAACGGAATATACGGCCAGATTTGCGCTGTACTATCACGAAGCCACATGGCATCGATATCTCCCGTAATTACATACGTATCGGGTTTTCCGTCGATGATTTCGAAATCTACCGTCGTATCTAAGGTGTTAGGGAAACAGTTTTCAAACAGCCACGCCAATTCCGGATTGGCAATTTGTTTTTTGATTCGAACAATCGCCGCCTCAATTGCCGGACTTGTAAATTTTCTCTCTTTTAAGGGAGGTCTTTTGGTGATAAAATCTTTAAGGGCAAAATTAAAACCATCTCCCTGCATCGCAAAAACATCGGTTTGAAGCGCTAATAATCCTGCTGAAAAAATGCCGGTATTTTTTATAAATTTTCTACGTGAATTCATCGTATTTATTTTGAAGTTGAGTAAGAATATGGAAAAGCACTTGTTGAGGTTCCTCTTTTTAAGTTAGGTTCACTGCTCATGTCAAAATTTAATTCGCCGCCTTTTAAAACATCAAAATGGTTGATATAATTTTTCTCAAACGGAGCATTGTTCCATTTTAAATCCTGAACATATTTGTTGGTTTCAGAGTTTTTTGCAGCATTTATAACCAGTTCTTTTCCGTTTTCTAATTTCAAAGTTAATTTCTTAAATAAGGGCGCACCCAAAACATATTCGTCGGTTGCAGGGCAAACCGGATAAAAGCCCATGGCAGAAAAAATATACCATGCTGAGGTTTGTCCGTTGTCTTCGTCTCCGCAATAACCATCGGGAGTGGGTTTGTACAAACGGTTCATGACTTCTCTCGACCAATACTGCGTTTTCCAAGGCTCGCCGGCATAATTGTACAGGTAAATCATGTGCTGAATAGGCTGATTACCATGTGCATATTGTCCCATATTCATGATCTGCATTTCGCGAATTTCATGAATTACAGATCCGTAGTAACTGTCATCGAAAATAGGAGGTGTTGTAAAAACAGCATCTAATTTTGCTGTAAATTTTTTCTGCCCGCCCATTAAATCAATTAGTCCCTGAATGTCATGAAATACACTCCAGCTGTAGTGCCACGCGTTTCCTTCTGTAAAAGCATCGCCCCATTTAAACGGATTAAAATTTTTCGGGAAACTCCCGTCTTTATTTCTTCCGCTCATTAAACCAATTTCAGGATTATAAAGATTTTTATAATTCATCATTCGCTTTTCGTATAAACTAATTTCTTTTTTAGGACGTTTTAAGGCTTTCGCTAATTTCCAAATCGCAAAATCATCATAAGCATATTCTAATGTTCTGGCTGCATTTTCATTGATTTTTACATCGTAAGGAACATATCCTAAAGTATTGTAATACGAAACTCCTTTTCTTCCTACAGCATCCATTGGACCTTCGTTATTGGCTCCGTGCAATAAGGCGTCGTATAAAGTATTGATGTCGTAACCGCGTAAACCTTTCATATAAGCATCTGAAACTACAGAAGCGGAATTGTTCCCAACCATTACATTTCTAAAACCCGGACTTGACCATTCCGGCAAAAATCCGCCTTCTTTATAATCGTTAATTAATCCTTCCTGCATTTCTTTATTAATCGAAGGATAAACCAAATTTAAGAGCGGATAAAGCGCACGAAAAGTATCCCAAAAACCAGTTCCGGCATACATATAACCCGGCAAAACATTTCCGTTGTACGGACTGTAATGCACGGTTTCGCCTTTTGCATTGATTTCATATTGCTTTTGAGGAAAACAAGTCGCGCGGTACAAACAAGAATAAAATGTTTTGAGCTGTTCTTCATTGCCACCTTCAACACTTATTTTATCGAGGACTTTGTTCCATTCTTTTTTAGAAACCGCTACGGTTTCATTAAAAGTTGCCGTTCCTAATTCTGATTTTAAATTGAGTTCTGCCTGTTCCGGACTGATAAACGAAGAAGCTACTTTTACATTAATAATTTCGCCTTTTTTAGTTTTAAAACCTACTACTGCTCCTGCATGATTGTCCTGCAATTCTAATTTGTCTTTTTGCAACCCGCCATCATTCCACGTTGAATTTGAAGCAAAAGGTTTGTCAAAAATTAAAACAAAATAGTTTTTAAAATTAGTTGGCACACCTCCACTATTTCGGGTTGTGTAGCCGATTATTTTATTTTCTGATGGAATAATTTTAATGTAGGAACCTTTATCAAAAGCATCAATTACAATAGACGACTGCTCGTTCTCCGGAAATGTAATCTGAAAATGTGCTGCTCGTTCTGTAGCTGTAATTTCTGTGGTTACATCGTAATCTGCCAGATAAACGCTGTAGTAATAGGGTTTTGAGACTTCGGCTTTATGGCTGAACCAGCTTGCTCTTTCCGCTTCCGCGAAAGCCAATTTACCCGTTACCGGCATGATCGAAAACTGACCGTAATCGTTCATCCACGGCGATGGCTGATGCGTTTGTTTAAATCCTCTGATTTTTTCGGCGGTATAGATATAAGCCCAGCCGTCTCCCATTTTACCGGTTTGCGGTGTCCAGAAATTCATTCCCCATGGTCTGCAGATGGCCGGATAGGTATTTCCGTTAGAAAGACTGTGCAGTGATTGCGTTCCCATTAAAGGATTTACATATTCTACCGGATCTAAGGTTTTGATTTGTGCATTTACAAAAACGCAACATTGCATGATTCCTAAAAAAATTAAACTTTTTATTTTCATATTCTGTGGTTTTAACCGAAACAGTTTTAAAATCGGGTTAGGTATTTTGTGTATGATTCACAACTTAATAGTTTATACTTTGTTTGCTTATAGATACCTAACTGGTTTTAAAAAATCTGTCAGGAGACTAAAAACTGCATTCTTTTTAAATCTAAAATTAAATTGGTCTATCTTCCTTTTTAACTCCAAAAGTGGTCGATGGCTTGCTTCCCATAAATAATTTCAACTCTCCGCCTTTTACAATCATATCTTGTGTAATGTATGATTTGGTGTACGGTTTCCCATTGTACGTCGCTTTTTGAATATAGATGTTTTGCGCAGTATTATCGATCGCATTTACTGTAAATGAAATTCCTTCTTTATGATGAATGGTTGCTGTATTTACCAACGGGCTTCCTAAAACATAAACTCCGTTTGCCGGATTTACAGAATAAAATCCCATTGAAGACAATACATACCATGCCGACATTTGTCCTAAATCTTCATTTCCGCATAAACCGTCGGGTTTTGTTGAGTAGAATTTATCATCTATTTCACGAATTAGTTTTGCCGTTTTCCAAGGTTGTCCGGCAAAGGCATATAAATACGGAATATGATGATTTGGTTCGTTTCCTTGTGCGTATTGACCAATTAAACCGCTGATATCCGGAGAGATTTCTTCGCCTTCCACTTTATCTGTTAGTAAGAACAGCGCATCTAGTTTGGCTAAAAATTTACTTTCACTTCCAAATAATTCAATCAAGCCATAAGGATCTTGCGGAACCAGCCAGGTGTACTGCCAGGCATTTCCTTCGACATAATCGTCTTTACGGTGCGCTGATGAAAGCGGATTGAAAGGTGTTCTCCATTTTCCGTCGGTTAATTTGCCTCTCATAAATGTAGTTTCTTTATCAAAATACAATTTATAGAGATTGGCTCTTTTTGTAAAATAATTATAATCGTCTGTTTTGCCTAATGATTTTGCCATTTGAGCCACACAGTAATCATCAATTGCATACTCTAAAGCATTACCAACAGATTCTAATAATTTATCTGCCGGAATGTATTCTAATTTCTGAACATAATCCATTCCGTCGCGAGTTTGCATTGCCGTTTTTTTGATCGCTTCGTAGGCCAATGCCGTATCATAATCTCTATATCCTTTTAAATAAGCATCGACAATTACGGCAATAGAGTGGTTTCCGTTCATGGTGTTGGTTTCGTTACCCATTAAATGCCAAACCGGTAATCGTCCTTGCTGCTCGTATATCGCCAAAAATGATTTTACAATGTCATTGATTTTTTCCGGTTGGGTGATCGTGTACAAAGGATGTAAACCACGATACGTATCCCAAAGTGAAAAGGTCGTGTAGTTGGTAAAATTGGCTTTTTCGTATACTTTTTTATCTGTCCCTCTGTAATCGCCATTTGCATCGTTGAAGATTGAAGGTGCAAACATGGTGTGATACAATGAAGTATAAAATACCTTCATTGTTTTTTCATTGGCCTGAATCTGAATTTTGTTTAATTCTTTATTCCATTTTGAAGTGGCGGTTTTTACGATTTCTTCAAAATCCCATTTCGGAATTTCGGCTTTTATATTCGCAGAAGCGTTCTCAGAACTTACCGGAGAAATTCCCACTTTCACTAAAACCTGTTTCTTTTTTAAAGTTCCAAAATCTAAAACAGCTTTCATTTTCAATCCTTCGCCTTCGCTCCCTTTTACAGCAGTTTTATCATCGTATAATGCTAATTTTGAAATGGGTTCAGAAAATTCAATCGCAAAATAAACACGCTGATCTGCAGCCCAACCTGCTGAAAAACGATAACCTACAAGTGTAGTTTCATTTAGTTGTTTGATATACGTTTTTACTGGCTTATCCCAACCAATTCCGTCGGCAAGGTCTAACAACACGTGATTATCCTCTGCCGAATTAAAAGTATATTGATGAAAACCAACTCTTTCGCTCGCCGTTAATTCGGCTTTAATTTTATATTTATCCAATAAAACGCTGTAGTAGCCTGGTTTGCTTATTTCGTTATTGTGTGAGAAATACGAACCATAACCGTTTATCATATCTTCTTTGGTTCCTTTAAACAAAGGCACTTTTCCGGAAACGGGAAGCAAAAGAATATCGTTTAGATCTCCAATTCCGGTTCCACTCAAATGTGTGTGAGTAAATCCTAAAATTGTATTACTGGCATAATTGTAACCACTGCACCAGTCCCAGCCTTCAAAAATATTTACAGGCCCTAACTGAACAGCTCCAAACGGAACATTGGCGCCCACAAATACGTGACCATGACCTGCCGAACCTATAAACGGATTTACATATTGTGTGTAATCGACATTGGTTTGTTTGGCTTTTTTTTGCTGTGAAATTGCCGGCAAATGAATGAGCGTAATAAGTAAGAAAACAATGTGTTTGTATTTTGTAATCATATTGTGTGTGTATGTTTGTTTGACTTTCCTGAACGTCGACTGAACCTCAAAGTGTGCCATGAGTTTCGCAAAGATTTAATCTATCTGAACTTTTAATAAGGATAAAATAATATCCGCCTCTCCAGAAAACCTATGCACCTATGCATCTTTGTCTCTTTGTACCTTTGAACCTTTGCCTCTTTGCCTCTTTGCACCTAAAAAAACTTAGAACATCAGTACTTCGCTAAAACATCAAATAGCGAATAAATTCTAACGTCTGGCTTCTCGATTTTTCCTTCAAAAGTAATGATTCGCTCTTCTCCTGCTTTTAGATCGATGTAATTATCGCTCCACTTTCCGGTGAATCCTTTTATGGAAATATAAACATATTTAGCAGATTTTGAAGCTTTTAAAATCACTTTATTTCCTTTTACTTCCCAGGTTATTTTAGGGTCTTCGAGTTTTAAATTAATTGGGCGGGTTAAATCTATTTCCGGCGTTTTATCATCTCTGTAAGCTTCTTTCATGGCGTACCAAGCCGCTTTGGGCTGACGATCGTAATAATCAGTCACGCTCCAGCTTGCTACCGGCCAGCAATCATTAAGTTGCCAAACCATTGTTCCCATATTGTAGGGTGCTTTTGAACGGTGAATGCCTATAATATTTTTAAGCGAGTAATACTGCAGACATTGTGTGAGGTAACTGTAGTCCTCAACATTCATTTTTTTGATTTTTGTCGAATCTATAAAATAGCGATGCAAATACGAATCTAATTTCATAAAGCCTTTTCCGGCTTTTTGATGTGCCTGCAAAACATCTGAATATAAATATCGGTCTTCAGGCTGCGTAAATCTTTCGATAGAAGAATAGGTTGGCATCGCCTGCATACCGTATTCACTCACAAAGCGGCCTGTTTTATTCTGAACTGCTTCGACATCTTCAAGTCCCCACCAGGTTCCCCAATAATGGCTGTCGCCTTCTGTAACACTTGCTTTTTTCGACCAGTGAAATAATGGTGATGAACTTATGTACGGACGTTTGTTATCGACTTCTTTTACCCATTTAGGAATACTGTCCTGAAACAACCGAACGTAGTCTTTCCATAAACGAGTCGAATCCTGCTTAGACATTTTCATGCTTTTTTGCCATCCCCAATCTTTAAAGGCTTCATCGATTTCATTATTTCCGCACCATAAAACAATGCTTTTATGATGACGAAGGCGTTTAACCTGATACTGAACTTCTTTTTTTACATTGTCAAAAAAAGCATCGTCTCCCGGTACCATTGTTCCGGCAAACATAAAATCCTGCCAGACATAAATACCGTTTTTATCGCATAAATCATAAAAATAATCATCTTCATAAATACCACCGCCCCATACCCGAAGCATGTTCATGTTGGCATCTTTGGCTAATGCAATTACTTTTTCGTATTCTTTTTTGGTAACTCTGGACAAAAATGCATCTGACGGAATATAATTGGCGCCCTTCATGTAAACGGGCTTTCCATCAATTTTAAAATAAAATGATTTACCAAGATCATCCGGTTGTTGTACCAGTTCTATTTTACGGTCTAATACATAAGGTTTCTCAGGAGTTTTTTTGTCGTAGAATTCTAAACGGGGTGTTTTCCAAATTCCGCAAGTAGTAAATTTTGGTCCCCAATCCCATCCAAAATGATATTGGGCTTTACGCACATAAGCACGCGGATTGTCTGGAATTACAAAAGGAAAATCTTTTTTGGCAAGCGAATCGACAACATTTTGTGCGGATTTGAATACAACGACCAAATCGTTGTTTCCGGATTTTAGAAGCTTCTTAACATCAACACGCCACTGACGAAACATGTTGTCGGCTTTTAAAATTTGTTGGTTGTTGAGGTAAACGGTAGCATACGTATCTAAACCATCAAAAACCAATTCTGCATTTTTCTTTTTTAATAAAACAGGGTTTACCTGAAAAGTGGTTTTATATTCCCAGTCTTTTTTTTCTACCCATTCTACTTTTTTTTCGTTGTCTCTGTAAAAAGGATCCGGAATGGTTTTGTTGCGTAACAAATCGGTATGAATTTCTCCCGGAACTGTGGCGGGAAACCATTTTGCAGTTTTAACTTCGCGGTATTCCCATCCGAGTTTTAAATCTACATTTTGGGCATTTACTGCAAAAGAAAGGTGTGCAAGAAAAATACCTAAAAACCAGAAAAAGTTTTTGTTACATTTCATTTTATCAATTCTATTTTATTATCAATTTAATTTGGCAGTTTGAGAAGGACATTGGTTTTGCCATTATCCTTCTCTTAGGGTTTTATCAGAATAAAAGGTAACTAACAAAATATCCAGAAATCATTTCCTTTTTTATGACTGCCATTTTTTAATTTTAGATAGATGATTTTAAATTTTAGATTCATTCAACTGAAACTTTTTTCTCAATTTGTTCTTTGATGATCATCTCTTTTTTTTCAGCAAAAGCGTTTTTCATTTGCGAAAAAAAAGATTTTTAAAAAGCTACAGAACTATTTGAATTTGAATGTTTCTTGCTTCAAATAAATTAAAATATAAAAATAAGCCGGGCGGTACAGGTAATCCTACCCGGCTTAACTTACCTAACTAACCAGGATTTAAACTATTGTTTGTCCCACCAAACTCTGGTTGTCATTACATCCAGCCCTTGGCGTGCTATTGCTTCTTTATAATTGGCAGCGTTAGTAATTAACTCTGACTGATCGTAAATTAATCTTCTCGGAATTGTTCCTTGTGTTTCTCCTGTAGGATCATTTACAGGAACTAAAACAGGATATCCGGTTCTTCTGTATTCTGAAAAAGCTTCAAAACCATTGAACAATAATACAATCCATTTTTGTGTAATAATCTGCTCAATTTTTTGAGCCTCTGTTCCGCCAGTTTTAAATGGATGAGCCAGGATATAGGCATCGTATTCAGCCGTTGTAACTGCTGGTACTTTATCTCCAAAAATGGTTAAAACAGTCATTGCTGCTTTTACACCGTCTTCGTAGAACTTTTGAGCAGTTCCACCAACATTCCATCCTTTTACAGCTGCTTCTGCCAAAATAAATTGTACTTCAGCATAAGACATAATTAAGGTTGGAGCATCAAGGCGCAATACGGTTGAGGTATTTGGATCTGAGAAAAGTTTTTTGTCTCCGCCCGGAAATTCTTTTGCATCGTTTGCCAAACCTTGCTGACTTGCAGGAGAATTGTCTCCTGTTGCTTCTAATTTTGCATAAATTCTTAAACGTGGATCGTTATTGTTTTTCAATGCATCGATATACGTTTTACTGAATTTTACATTTGATTCTCCACCGTTCAAATCATTTCTAACCCATGACGAAGTTATCGGATTGGTTTTCACTCCGGCAGGACCTGAATCATGACGTAAAACCAAACTATCGTCATTTGAAGTAAAAACTCCTTTTGCAACTGCTTTTTCTACATACTGTTTGGCTTTTGCAGGATTTACTTTTGATAAACGCATGGCCACTCTCAACATAAGAGAATTTGCTAGTTTTTTCCATTTGGCAACATCACTTTGGTAGTACAAATCTGCAGCTCCAACAAATGCTTTATTCGCATCAAGCGCATCTCCTGCTTCGTCTAACTCTTTTAAAAGGTCGTTGTAGATTGCTTCCTGAGTGTCATATTTTGGGGCAAAAATATTTCCGTTGTATCCTTTTCCGGCTTCAAAATAAGGAATATCACCATAGGTATCCGTTAGTTTTTGAAACATGAAAACTTTCATGATTCGTAATGCCTGGATTGTATTAGAATTTTCTGGCGTATCTTTTAAAACAGATGTTAGTTGAAAAATCTGATTCAATCCTTTTCCGTAAGATTCTCCAAAAAGAGATCCTGAATATTCAGAAGAATAGGTGTATTTTGAACCTGGTCCTCCTAATGAAGAAAATTGCTGTACGATTTGAGCAGCGTAGTAATTATTTCCTCTAGTATTAGAAAAATCCTGACCGTCTACATAAATCTCTGCAAGTGTAAACATTGATTTTACAGCAGGATCTGTTAAAGCATTTGGATTCGTATTCATTTCTTCGAATCCTTTATCGCATGATGCCAATGTCATTGCACTAACAATTGCGACACAAAATATTTTTATATATTTATTTTTCATCTTGTTTTATTATTAGAATTTGACATTAAGAGTGATACCATAGTTTCTTGTCAAAGGCATAGACGCTCTCTCAAGTCCCTGCGCATTACTGTTAGAATAGTTTGACTCTGGGTCAATATTTGGCACTTTGTCATAAATGGTCCATAAATTATGAGCAGAAAAAGCTAAACTAATCGATTGGAACGGCGTTTTTGAAAGGTATGTTTTTGGGAAATTATAGCTAAAAGAAATGGCTCTTAACTTTACAAAATCAGCATCGTACACAAAGTTTGATGTTACATCGCTATAGCTTCTCCAGTAATCATAAGCAGAAACTGTTGTGTTTACAGGATTTCCATTTACATCTTGTCCTGATACTGCAACTCCGCCTTCACGACCCGGAAGTGTAATTTCAGATAATCCGTAGCGTGTTCCTAATTGGTTGGTTGCAGAATAAATTTCTCCTCCAAATTTAGCATCTACAAAAACAGATAAAGTGAAATTTTTATAAGAGAAATCATTTGAAAGTCCCATTGAAGTTGGTGCAACACCTTGTCCTGCAATGATTAGATCTCCTCTCATAAATTTACCGTTGGTGTCTAATACAATATCTCCCTGAGCATTTCTTAAATAATCATAGGCTTTGATAACTCCAAAAGGCTGTCCTTTTTCTAAAACAACAGAAGCTCTTGAATCTCTGTTTCCTTCTAATGATTTGGTTGTGATTTTGTCTGAAAGATTAAGCACTTCACTATTATTATAAGCAAAATTATATCCTACGCTCCATGAAAAACTTGGCGTTTTGATCGCTTTTACGTTGATAGCAAACTCAACTCCTTTGTTTAAGATTTCTCCAACATTAATTTTAGTTGTTCTGTAGCCAGAAGCCTGAGAAATATCAGCATCTGTAATATCATTTGTTGTTTTCTTGTGGTAGAAAGTCAAATCTGTACTTACTCTGTTGTTGAAAAATGTATTTTCAAAACCAAATTCAATTGTACTTACATTATATGGTTTTAAAGTTCTGTTTGGAACTGTTTCTCCGTTAACTCCTAAAATAGGCTGACCCAATGAATCTGTTTGTCCGTCTGGCGCGGTATAAGTCAACGCCAATGCATAAGCATCTGGCAGTGCACCACCTACATTACCCCAACCTGCTCTAAGTTTACCGTAAGACATCCACTCTGGTAAATCGATCACCTCTGAGTAAATAAAACTTGAACTTACAGATGGATAAAAGGTACTGTTACTTGAAGGATCTAAAGTAGAGAACCAGTCTTCACGACCTGTTAAACTAACATACAAGAAATCTTTGTACCCAATATCTGCAGAATAGAAAAGTGAATTTACTTCACTTTCAGAAAATAATTTCTCTGATTTGTCCGGCTGTGTATTTCCGTAAAAATATTTGAATGGAACAATAAAGTTATTTCCTCTCATTTTAATTCCGCTGTATCTGTTGTGTTGACGGTTAGCTCCAATGAAAGCATCCAAAGAAAGATCTTTTGCAATGTCTCCTTTGTAACCTAAATAGGCAGATGCATTGTATTCTGAACGGTTTTCTACTCTGTTTTCATAAGATCCTCCAGGATTGTAGTTAATTCCTGTTGGCTCTATTTCAGTGTATTCGTAATTGATATCATCAATACCTAAAACTCCTTTTACGTAAATTTTATCTGTAATATTGTAATTTACTTTTGCAGAACCAATAAAACGTTTTCTAAGGTCATCATTTAATGACTCCTGAGTAGCGTAATAAGGATTTGTCTGGTACGTATTGGCACCAAAATAATCTGCTTCGCCACCATTTGCATCATATCCGTTGCTAATCCATCTAATATCTGTTCCAGGTGTCAGGAACGTAGTTGGGAAAGAAGCATTTCTCGGAGAGTCATTCAAATAAGGTCTGTTGTGACTTTTCTCTGTAACATATTGAGCATTGGTCTCAATGCTTATTTTTTTGTTTACTGCTGAGTTCAAGCTTAAAGCAACGTTATTCCTCGCAAAATTAGTTCCCGGCAAAATAGACTCGTCTTTAGTATTTCCGAAAGATAATCTGAAGTTTGTTGATTCATTTCCACCAGAAATAGCCAGTGTATTGCTAAAAGAATAACCCGTTCTGTAGAATTTTTCAACATTATCTTTACCGTAAGCCTGATAAGGACGTGTTTGTCCGTCTAATGAAAGAGAAGGAGTTCCGTCATATTTATCTCCCCACGCAAAATAGTAAGAATCTCTAAGTTCCTGCAAGTTGTTAAATCTCGTTGCAACTCCATTTACAGGTGCTCCAGCTCCGTATTGATCTTGCCAGTTTAAAAGACTTGCCGGTGTATTGAAGGTAGAATTTGTACTAAAATCTACTCCAATTCCAGTTCCGCTTTTTCCTTTTTTAGTTGTAATTAAGATAACACCATTTGATCCTCTGTACCCGTAAAGAGCAGAAGCAGCACTACCTTTTAAAACTGACATCGAAGCAATATCATCTGGGTTGAAAGACGACATACCATCTCCTTTATCAGCTCCTCCGTACATTCCGGCATTTCCTTGCTGGCTGTTGTCAATCGGAATTCCATCTACCACATATAATGGCTGATTTAATCCAGAGGCAGAAGTTGCTCCACGAATTACCACACGACTTGAACCAGATGGTCCTGAAACCGGTGCAGAAACGTTAACCCCTGCAATTTTTCCCTGAAGCGCATTTCCTAAGTTAATTTCTTTGTTTTTTGTTAATTCATCGCCTTTTAGTTCACCAACTGCGTAACCTAAAGCTTTCTTTTGTTTTTTAACTCCAAATGAAGTTACCACAACATCTTTTAATTCCTGTGTATTTTCTATTAATACCACAGCAACTCTGTTTTCGTTCTCCTGAAGCACCACAGATTTTGAAGCAAAACCCATAGAAGAAACATTTAAGGTTACCTTCCCTTCCGGAACATTCATTCTAAATCGACCCTCAGCATCTGTGTTAGCGCTAAATGGTTTTCCCTGAACTTCTATTGATGCAGCAACAACTCCCTTGTTTTCTCCATCAGTCACTATGCCTGTTATCAATCGGTTTTGTGCAACAGCTCCTAAGCTGCTAAACAATACCATTCCTAACACCGCTAATAATCTTTTCATAAGCATTTTTTGGTTATTTGTTTTGAAAATTTTGTTTGATTGTTTTGTAAACGTGTTTGTTTTAATTAATTAGTAAAAATGTGAACTCAATTTAAATATGGCACCCAAGATCTCCATCTCTAGGTACTATGTGGTTATTATTATATAAGCTTTAATTCCATGAAATCGATATCGTAATCTTTACAAAAAAAATAACTGAAATTCAATTATTATGTAAATTTTTACTAAAACGATTTAGCCTTCTGGATAAAAAAAAACAATATGTTTTTCATTTTCTTTTTATTCCCTAAATGCTATTTTAAACTGACTCTCTAATCAGCAATTTTCCTTTTTTCAGACTTTTTTCCACTTCAAAAGTTTCCATATCCGTCATCTGACTCATTAACAATTGAATTGACTTTATACCAATTTCTTCTATCGGCTGTGCAATTACGGTAATGGTTGGCGAATGCAATTTAAAACTGTCATGATCATCAAAACTTATTACTGCAATGTCTTCTGGTATTCTAATTCCCATATCCTTAAATGCCATAAGACCTGTCAGTCCCATGTAATTAGTCAGAAATAAAACCGCATCAATCTTAGCATTTTTTTTGAAAAATTTCACTAACGAAGCAATTCTAGCATCCTCACTAGTATGGTATTCCATATGAAGAACCAAAGATTCGTCATAAATTCCTTCTTCTTTTAAAGCATCTCGATAACCGTCTTCCCGTAATTTCATCTGAATCATTTCAGAAGTATTATTAATCACCGCAATATTTCTAAAGCCCTTGTTGATTAAAAATTTCGTAGCAGAATTAGCCGCCTCGTAGTTATCCATTACTACATGACTTACTCTTTGTCCCGGAAAATAACGGTCGATTAATACAACCGGTTTTTTCAGTTTTAAAAGCAGTTCAATTTTATCCTCAAGCTTAATCGTTGGCGTAATTATAAACCCATCAACATTTGCCTGCAAAAGACTATGAATCAATTCTTCAGAACGGTCATCATCATCTCCTGTACTGCAATAAAAAACCCTATAGTCAATGTTTTTAGCCTCATCCTCGATCACTCTGGCTAAATCAGCAAAAAACTGATTCGAAATATCTTCTACGATAAGTCCAATTGATCTTGTTTTTCCAGTTCGCAAACTGGTCGCAATCATACTGGGTCTGTAATTAAGCTTGTCTGCAACCTCCTGCACTTTTTTAATTACTGCAGCACTTATTCCCATTTTCTCTCCTTTTCCATTAATAACAAAAGATACTGTTGATATCGACACTTCCGCTTTTGTGGCAATATCCTTTATAGTGATCTTTTTCATCCAGAGAGTTAATTTTTTATTAAGCTGTTATTAATTATATCACAAATATATATAAAAAGAATTACTAAAACGATTTTGTAATTCTTTTTTTTATAGGAATCGTTTTTTAAAGTCTAATAAATCACACAATTAACAATGCTATATTTACAAGTAAAAGGAGTTTATTGCAATGTTACCCTTATTATATAAAAGACGAAGCTCGATTAAGATCTTACTTAGAGAATAAAATTGACTTACTCTACATTTTATGGATAACCTTTAATCTCTGTTCGCTTTTTGACTTTTTTATTTAATAGAGATAGCAACCCCGCCGCCTGAAGCTAACTTTTGTTTCAATTTAGTTTTACTGTTTACTGTTACTTTTCTAATATTATACGATTGCGGATTGGTTTTATAGTCGGCAGTCTTTCCATCTTCGTATATTGTTGCAGTATATGATTTTCCGGAAGGCAAAAAACTGAAATCAATGAATGCCGTACGGGAATTTTCATCTGTAATTCCGCCTACAAACCATTCTTGTTTGCCCTTTGTTTTTCTGGCAATGGTAATATAATCACCTGGCTCTGCTTCCAAAATATAAGTTTCGTCCCAATCAAGCGCCACATCTTTTATAAACTGAAAGGCATCGTTAAAACGAATATAGTTTTCAGGTAGATCTGCAGCCATTTGCAAAGGGCTGTACATCGTAACATATAAGGCCAATTGTTTTGCTAAAGTCGAACTCAATTTATTCTTTTTTGATCCATAAACGGATAAATCTCCCTGAAAAATTCCTGGCGTATAATCCATTGGACCGCCCATTAAACGGGTAAAAGGTAATATTGTAGTATGATCAGGATGAATACCTTCCATGGACTCAAATTCTGTTCCTCGTGCTGATTCCTGCGCAAACCAGTTTGGATACGTTCTGTGCAAACCCGTTGGGCGAACCGCTTCATGAGAATCGACCATAATTTTATGTTTCGCCGCTTCCGTAGCTACATACGTATAATGATTGACCATTTGCTGCCCATCATGGTGCTCACCTCTCGGAATAATAGGTCCCACATATCCCGTTTTTACAGAATTGTAGTTGTTGGCAGTCATAAAATTGAAAGCATCGTTTAACTGTCGTTCATATTCACCTGTTGAAGATGTCGTTTCATGATGCATGATAATCTTCACATTTTTACTAGCTGCATAATCACTTAATTCTTTTACATTAAAATCAGGATAGGCTTTTGTAAAACTATAAATGCGCTCCTTTTTAAATGCTGTATTGTCTTCCCAACCCTCATTCCATCCTTCTACCAAAACGGCATCAAAACCATTTGAGGAAGCAAAATCAATATATTCCTTTACATGTTGTGTATTGGCACCATGCGTTTTATTGGGCTTCAATTGAGCAAAATCTGTTTTACCAATCACAATATCCTGATTATCTGAATATGCCCAAGTCGATCCCCCGCCTGTAAAATACTCCCACCAGACTCCTATATATTTTACAGGCTTTATCCAGGAAGTATCTTCATACGTACATGGCTCGTTTAAGTTTAATATCATTTTAGATGATAAAATATCCCTTGCATCGTCGCTAACTACCATAGTTCTCCAAGGCGTAAAACTTCCTGTTTGAATATAACCTTTATTACCCACTGCATCCGGTACAAGGTGCGAACTCAATGAAAAAGTCTGATCATTTACATTGAGACACATCGCAGGATAATTTTTTAAAGCCGCCTCGTGAATATTGATATATAAATTATCATTGGTTTTGATCATTAAAGGCGTTTGAGTTGCCAAATTCTTGATTACAGACTGTGCAGCAAGTGGCACATGTGTGGTTTTATAAACCAAAGACTGCATTTCAGATATTTTCGACGTTTCATAAGTATATTCATTCGTATCGTAATCTCCCGGAATCCAGAACAATTTATGATCACCCGTTAAGTTGAATTCTGTAGTTTCTTCCTGAATTACAAAGTGTCTTAAATTTTCCTGTACCGGAAATTCATACCTAAAACCCAATCCGTCGTTGAACAAACGAAAATAAATAACTATTTTTCTTTTGCTGTCTTCCTGCAAAAGCGACACTTTCAGTTCATTATATCGATTCACTATTTCTTTTTGCTCTCCTAGAACAGGTTTCCAAATTGAATTTTCAGAATCTAATTTCGTTTCCTCAATTTTAAAATCTTGATTGAACAGGATATCAGATTTTAAAATAAAACCCATTTTACTTTCCTTGATAACGACTTTTTGCTTAAAAGTAAGATTATAAACGGGAGTTCCACCAGAATCTAAGTGAAATCTCATTATTAAATTTCCATTTGGAGATTTAAGCTCTTGAGCATTTAAGAATGATATTGAAGAAAATAAGAGACAAATGAAAAATATATTTTTCATAAATAAATTTTAATTAAAATTTCTAAATCGATTTAGTAAAATTAGCAAAATAATTGAAAAAAAGAAATACTTACTTTAAAAAGAGCTGAAAATATATATAAAAACCTATCCCATAGTCAGTCATGAGATAGGTTTTTATATAAGAAGTACAAAGTTGGATTTAATTTACAATACGGAAAATTTAAATCGGGACTATGAACTTTTTACTTTTCTTTTTTAATATCATTTTTCTTGTCTTTCAAGATCTTACCTTCTTTTGTAAATTCCAAATCAATATCGTTTGTTAAATCGACATCTAAATCTTTATGCCCATAATCAATGTGCGTTATTTTTTCATTGGGATGATTTTTAGCAACATAAGCCTGGATATTATCAGGGATAAAAGCAGTTGGAATTGGTTTATCTCCACCGTCAACTTCACGATAAGATCCGTCTTTCCAGAATTCTACCTCCGTTCCGTCTTTTAATTTTATTTCAAATCCTTTTTCACCATGTTCTGCATCTTTTTTAGCAATTTCTATAGTAGTATCGCTAAAATGTTTTTTCAAAAATTCCTGAGCAGGTTTTGGCAATTCCGTAACTTCTATTTTTTTCTGCGCGCTGGCCGATATTGTTAAGGTTAACAATGATGCAGCTAAAAAAATCCTATTTTTCATAATTTCATTATTTAAGTATAGTAGTACTAATTTACTACAAGAAAACTTGCCCTCAAATCAATTTAAGAAATTTTTAGTTTTCACAAATCACACTTAAAAAACTGGTATTCAGTATTTTTTTTTTGACGATAGCAGTCTATTTCTTCACTAATTATAAAACATAATTAAAGTGGAAGCCATTGTAGTAATTAATTAAATAATCATTTTTATAACAAAATTTAGCTAAATTTATACTGAAGCATTATTGATAGTATTCAATAATTAATGCGATTTATAATGATATATTAATAACCCAAAAACATATTATCATGCGTAATCTTTTACTATTTATTACATTCTTACTTCTTACTTCATGTAAAAATGAAAATAATTCACAATCAACATTGTCCGATTATTTTGACTATAATTCAGATGGAAAAGTAGAAGCTGCATGAGTACAACTTATACCAATACAAACACCAATTGGTGAATTTAAAGTATGGACGAAACGTTTTGGAACTAATCCTAAAATAAAAATACTACTATTACACGGAGGACCGGCAATGACGCATGAGTACATGGAATGCTTCGAAACATTTTTTCAAAAGGAAGGCTTTGAATTTTACGAATACGATCAATTAGGCTCTTATTACAGCGACCAACCTAAAGACAGCAGTTTATGGACAACAGATCGATTTGTAGACGAAGTAGAACAGGTTCGAAAAGCTATTAATGCAGATAAAGACAATTTTTACATTATAGGAAATTCATGGGGTGGGATTTTGGCAATGGAATATGCTTTGAAATATCAAAGAAACATGAAGGGATTATTGGTAGCAAACATGATGGCAAGCGCACCTGAATATGGGAAATATGCTGATGAAGTTTTGTCGAAGCAAATGAAACCAGAAATCCTTAATGAAATAAGAGCTCTAGAGGCCAAAAAAGATTTCAGCAATCCAAGATATATGGAATTATTAATTCCCAATTTTTATCAAAAACATCTATGTCGATTAAAGGAGTGGCCAGATGGGCTAAATCGTGCGAGCAAACATGTAAATGGAGAAATTTATACCTTAATGCAAGGCCCTAGCGAATTTGGAATAAGTGGAAGATTGGCTAAATGGGACATCAAAAAACGATTGCATGAAATTATAATTCCAACACTTATGATCGGAGCAAAATATGATACAATGGATCCCAAAGCTATGGAAGAACAAAGTAAGTTAGTTCAAAACGGACGCTACTTATATTGTCCAAATGGAAGTCATTTAGCCATGTGGGATGATCAGAAAGTATTTATGAATGGTGTCATAAAATTCATCAAAGACGTTGACAATCAAAAGATTTAATAATAAAATAAAAATACTAAATAAAAAAATATAAATACTTGGGCGTTACTCTCCGGGTCGGGCTGTGCGCTGTATCTTTTGCGATTTGGGTATCGGCATTGATAAGATATTAAAAAATTCGCAAAAGGATGCCGCTTCCATCCCTAACGCACTCAGGTTAACAGCAAGTCTGGTTTCCGATTTAGATAATAATTATACTAAAATAAAAATAATAAGAGATTTACGCAGGTATGAAGTTGGAATTTTACTATTATAAAATGAAAATAAATACTAAATGCACAACATATTTCTGCATCGGAATTTAAAACTCATATCTTTAGAACGATTCAGGTTATTGCATTGGCCAAAACCTAAAAATTATAAAAAACAAAAAACCCTGTTTCGGTTAGAAACAGGGTTTTCAAAAGAAAGGCGACGACATACTCTCCCACATAACTGCAGTACCATCTGCGCAGGCGGGCTTAACTACT